>JAESGW010000083.1_pt1 | contig 248305 bp, 253 predicted proteins | sample 9269791 | NCBI WGS metagenome assembly JAESGW01 (sample SAMN16773120, study PRJNA677053) | algae metagenome | isolation source: Aphanocapsa lilacina HA4352-LM1 and co-occurring heterotrophs from near cave... | place: USA: Maniniholo cave, near Haena, Kauai, HI | collected 2009-07-28 | reverse complement strand
CTGGTCTGGTGCCAGGAAGAGCCGCGCAACATGGGCGGCTGGACCTTCGTTGATCCGTGGCTGGAGCTGACGCTCGAAAAGCTGGACGTGCAGTCGAAGCGCGCCCGCTACGTCGGCCGTCCGGCCTCGGCGTCGACCGCCGCGGGCCAGATGAGCCGCCACCTCAAGGAACTCGACGCCTTCCTGACCGACGCCTTTGCCCGCTAAGCTGAACAGACACCTCCCCCGAAAGACCCGATCATGGCCGACATCCTGACCCCCGCCCTTGGTGAAAGCGTCACCGAGGCCACCATCGCCAAGTGGTCCAAGGCCGCGGGCGAGGCCGTGACCAAGGACGAGGTTCTGGTTGAGCTGGAGACCGACAAGGTCTCGCTGGAGGTCGTGGCGCCCGCCGACGGCGTCCTGTCCGAGATCAAGGCCGAGGCCGGCGCCACCGTCGTTCCGGGCACGGTGCTGGGCGTCGTGACCGAGGGCGCCGCGGCCGCGAAGCCGGTCGAGGCTCCGAAGGCGGAAGCCAAGGCGGAACCCGCAACCGCGACCGCCCCGGCCAACAGCGGCTCGGCCCAGGTGAAGTCGGGCGACGATCCGCACCTGTCGCCCGCGGTGCAGCGCGTGGTCTCCGAGACCGGCGTCGATCCGAAGTCGATCGTCCCGACCGGGCCCAAGGGCAATGTGACCAAGGCCGACGCCGTGGCCGCCGCCTCGACCCCGAAGGCCCCGGCTGCTCCGGCTCCAGCCGCCGCCCCCGCCGCCCCGCGCGACCTCGGGCCGCGCGAGGAGCGGGTGAAGATGACGCGCCTGCGCCAGACCATCGCGCGGCGCCTGAAGGAATCCCAGAACACCGCCGCCCAGCTGACCACCTTCAACGAGGTGGACATGACGGCCGTCATGGACATCCGCACGAAGTACAAGGACGCCTTCGAAAAGCGCCACGGCATCAAGCTGGGCTTCATGTCCTTCTTCGTGAAGGCGGTGGTCGAGGCGCTGAAGGAGATCCCGGCGGTCAATGCCGAGATCGACGGCACGGACATCATCTACAAGAACCACTACGCCATCGGCGTGGCGGTCGGCACCGACAAGGGTCTGGTCGTGCCGGTCCTGCGCGACGCCGACGCCCTGTCGCTGGCGGGCATCGAAAAGGGCATCGCCGATCTCGGCAAGGCCGCCCGCGACGGCGACCTGACGCTGGACCAGCTGCAGGGCGGCACCTTCACCATCACCAACGGCGGCATCTACGGCTCGCTGATGTCGACGCCGATCCTGAACATGCCGCAATCCGGCATCCTGGGCATGCACAACATCGTCCAGCGCCCCGTCGCCATCGGCGGCCAGGTGGTGATCCGGCCGATGATGTACCTCGCCCTCAGCTACGACCACCGCCTCGTCGACGGCAAGGAAGCCGTGACCTTCCTTGTGCGGATCAAGGAGCACCTTGAGGACCCGCAGCGGTTCCTGCTGGATCTGTGAGGCTCGGCGCGGGATGCCGTCCACGGTTGCCCGCATCCTCAAGGTCAATCACGGCGGTGAGCACGGCGCGGTGCGCATCTACGCCGCGCAGATCGCCGTCGCGCGCGTCAGGTGTCCGCATCTGGTGGCTCAACTCGCCGAGCTGCTCGAGCATGAGCGCCGGCATGAGCAGCTGTTTCGCTCTTTGATGCCTGTTCGGCAGGCCCGCCCGTGCCGTCTGATGTGGCTTTGGGGCGTCGGCGGAGCGGCGCTCGGCCTGATGACAGGGGCTTTGGGGGCGTCCGGCGTCTTCGCCTGCACCCGGGCGGTCGAACGCACGGTGCACCGCCACCTGTCGGAGCAACTCGCTTGGCTCCGTGGCCGGCCAGGCGGAGCAGACACGGAACTGATCGCCGCCATCGCCGAGGTTCGGGCGGAAGAGGAAGGGCATTTGGAATGGGCGGAACGTGGCGGCCGACCCTCGCCGGTGCTGGACGCCTCCGTCGCGGCCATCGTTGACGCCTTGATCTGGATGTCGACGCAGGGCGAGAGTGCGCGTCTCGCAGCGGAGTTTCGGGGAGCGACGCATGGCCGAGCAATATGAGGTCGCGCGCTTCTCCACCCTGCCGGAAGCCGAACTGCTCGTGTCCCTGCTCGCGCGTCACGGCATCAAGGCGTGGTTGCCGGACCGCGACATGGCCTACTTCTTTCCCCATCTTCACATCGCGATCGGCGGCATCCGTGTGGTCGCGCTCGCGGCCCAGATCGACGAGGCGCGCGACGTCGCCAGACGCGCCCGTGCGGGGGAGTTCGCGACCCCGGACGATTTCGACGACTGGAGAGAGGACGCCGTGCCCGGCAAGGTCGGGGAACTGACGGAGAGCGAAATCCATGGGGCGATGAGCTCCGCCAAAAAGATCGGCGCGGGGCTCCTGCTCATCAGCGCCATCAGTTCGCTGCTGGTCGGATGCCCGACCGACCTCAGACTTTGGCTGCCCTGAGCGCCCCCAGCACCTCGTCCGTATCCGCCCCCAGCGCCGGGGGCGGGCGGTCGTAGCGGACCGGGGTTTTCGACAGGCGGATGGGGCTGGCCACGGTGCGGACCGGTGCCGAGAGGTCGGCGCGCGTCTGTTCGACCTCCAGCCCGCGGTGCATCGCCTGCGGCTCCGCAAAGACCTGATCGACCGTGTTGACCGGACCGCAGGGCACGCCGGCGGCCTCCAGCAGGGCCATCAGGGCATTCGTGTCGTGCCCGGCGGTCAGGGCCGACAGCTCGGCGGTCAGGGTCGCCCGATTCTCGATGCGCACCGCATTGGTGACGAACCGCGGGTCCGATCCCATGCCCGGCGCGCCCAGCGCCGCGCTTAGCGCCCGAAATTGCCCGTCGTTGCCGACCGCGATCACGACCATTCCGTCCGTGCACGGAAAAGGCTGATAGGGGGCCAGGTTCGGATGGGCGTTACCCATGCGGGTCGGGGCCTTGCCCGAGACGAAGAAATTGGTCGCCTGATTGGCCAGCATGGCCGCCTGCACGTCGAACAGGGCGACGTCCACGTGCTGCCCCTCGCCCGTCGCCCGGGCGTGCATCAGGGCCGCGAGGATGGCGTTGGAGGCGTACAGGCCGGTGAACAGATCGACCACGGCCACGCCGACCTTCATCGGCTCGGCCCCCGGCGCACCGTCGGGCTGGCCGGTGATCGACATCAGCCCGCCCATGGCCTGGATCATGTAGTCGTAACCGGCGCGGTGCGCGTCCGGCCCGTCCTGGCCGAAGCCGGTGATCGAGCAATAGACCAGCCGCGGGTTGACCTTTTCCAGCGAGGCCCAGTCCAGTCCGTACTTCTTCAGGCCGCCGGTCTTGAAGTTCTCGACCACAACGTCGCAGGTCGCCGCCAGCCGGCGCACGACCTCCGCCCCCTCGGGCGTCGCGATGTCCAGCTCTACCGACTTCTTCCCCCGGTTGGCGCACAGGAAATAGGCGGCGTCGCCGCGAGTCCCGTCCGTCTTCGTCGTGAACGGGGGCCCCCACAGGCGCGTGTCGTCGCCCGCACCCGGTCGCTCGATCTTGATCACCTCGGCGCCCAGGTCCGCCAGGGTCTGCGTCGCCCACGGCCCCGCCAGCACGCGGGACAGGTCGAGCACGCGAACGCCGTGGAGGGGGCCGTGGGTCATGAGGGTTCGTAGCCCGTCCGCGCCGAGGGGTGAAGGTCACGCCGTCAGGTCGAAGGTCGACACAAAAAGAACTTTACAACGTAAAGTCTGCAGGTATGATCTGATCATCGCATTTGGAGCCCGCAGACATGACCCAGGACGACATCCGGTCCATGAAGGACGAGATCGCCTACATCAAAGCCCTCGCCGAGGAGGGCCGGCGAACCCCGCTGATAGGGGGAAGCATCCTGATCGCGGCGGGCCTGATCTTCGGCTTCGCCTCCGTGATCCACTGGCTGATCGAGATCGGGGCGCTGGCGTTCTCGCCGGTCGCCTATGCGGTGGTCTGGGTGGGTGCCATGGCCACCTTCTTCGCCTGCCTGTTCGTGCTGATCGGACGCAGCAAGGGCCGGCCCGGCGCGGCGTCGCTGGTCAATCAGGCGGTCGGGGCCGCGTGGATGGGCGTGGGCCTGCTGATCTTCGTCATGTCGCTGTCGATCGCTGTCATCTCATGGCGCGTGCAGAGCCCGATCCTGACCTACATCTTCCCGTCGATGATCTTCGCCGCCTACGGCTCGGGCTGGGCCGTGTCGGCCACGATGTCCAAGGCGCGCTGGCAATGGTGGCTGGCGATCGGCGCCTGGGCCGCCGCGCCGGCCATCGCCGCCCTGACCGGCACCGACTGGATCTGGCTGGCCTACGGCGCCGGCCTGTTCGCCTTCGCCCTGGTCCCCGGCGTCCTGCTGGTGCGCCAGGAGCCGGCGGAGGTCGTCTGAGCATGGCCGACGACTTCGATATCAGCCGCATCGACGAGGTCATCCACGGCCGCGTCCGTCTGGGGATCATGGCCTATCTGTCCGGGGCCGGCTCGGCCGACTTCGGCGAGTTGAAGACGCGGCTCCAGACCACCGACGGCAACCTGTCGGTCCACCTGCGCAAGCTGGAGGAGGCGGGCTACGTGGAGGTCACCAAGCGCTTCGTCGGCCGCAAGCCCCTCACCGAGGCCCGGCTGACCGAGGACGGACGACTGGCCTTCATGCAGTATCTGGACGCCGTCGGGGCCCTGCACGCGGCGGCCCAGCCCAGGACCGACTGACATCCCGCGCGGATCGTGAGAAGGGAAGGGACATGAGCCGTCTCCTTCCCTTCGACGCGATCGACAATTTTCGCGACTACGGCGACTACGCCACGTCCGCCGGACGGCGCGTGAAGCCGGGTCGCCTCTACAGGTCCGCCCATCACGCCCGTGCCACCGAGGCGGATCTGGCGCGGTTCGCGGATCTGGGGGTGGCCACGGTCGTCGACCTGCGCCGGCCCGGCGAGCGACGCCACCAGCCCTCGCGCCGGCCGGCCGGCACCGCCTGCGTCGTCGTCGAGAGCGATCACGACGACGGTGGCGAAGCCCCCCACATCACCTTCCTGAAGACCGCAGACCTGACCGAGGCATCGGGTCGGGCCTTCATGGGTGAGGCCTATCGCCGTCTGCCGTTCGAGCCGCCGCATCTGGACCTGTTCGCGCGCTACTTCCGCGCCCTCGCCGACGCCGACAGCCCGGTGCTGATCCATTGCGCGGCGGGCAAGGACCGGACCGGCCTTCTGGCGGCTCTGACGCACCATCTCCTCGGCGTCTCGCGCGACGACATGGTCGAGGACTATCTGCTGACCAACCGGGCGGTGAACCTCGAGGCGCGGGCACCCGACATCGCCCGCCAGCTGCAGGCCATGACCGGCCGCACCGCCTCGCACGGCGCTGTAGTGGCCTTCCTGGGTGTGGAGCCCGACTTCCTCGAGGTCGCCTTCCGCACCATCGAGGACCAGCATGGCTCGCTGGACGCCTATCTGGAAACGGCGCTGGGCGTCGACGCCGCGATGCGCGACCGCATCGGTGAGCGGCTGTCGGTGTGACGCGGCCCCTGAACGTGCGCCTGACCCGCGCGCTGGGGGCGGTCGACATGGCCGCCGTCGCGAACGGCCTGCGGGACCGACCCGGTGCCCTGGTCCTGACGGCGCCGCCGGAGGGTGGGCGCAGCCTGATCGCGGCCGATCCTGACCTGACCTTCGTCGGCGCCGTCGACGATGCGACCCCTTTCGCCCGGCTGGCCGATCCTGTTTGGCGAGCCGGCGTCGTGGGACTGGCGTCCTACGACCTCGGGGCCCGCCCCGCCGTCGGCCCGCGCGGCGACTGGCCCGACCTGATGCTGGCCCGCTATCCGGCCCTCATAGAGACCACGCCCGACGGCGGGGCCCGTGCCGTGGGTCGTGGTGTCGACCGCGCCGGTGCCGAGGCCGCCCTGAACCGCGCCGCCGGATGGGCCGCCGCCGCCGTACCGCCCGGACCGCCCGCGCCACCCGCGGACGCCTTCCCGGAAGAGGCTGCGGGCGCGGTCTATGAAGCCGCCGTCGCCGACGTGGTGGCCCGCATCGCCGCGGGCGAGCTGTTCCAGGCCAATGTGGCCCGGGCATGGGCGGGGCGGCTCCGCCCCGGCACCGATCCGTTCGACGTCTTCGCCCGTCTGTCGGGCCGGGCCTCGGCCTACGGCGCCTTCTGGCGCATGGGCGACCGCGCGGTGGTCTCCAACTCGCCGGAGCTGTTCCTCACGCTGGACGAGACGGGACGGGTCGAGACCCGGCCGATCAAGGGCACCCGTCCGCGCGATCCCGACCCCGACCGTGACGCCCGGCTGGCCGCCGACCTTCAATCCAGCGCCAAGGACCGCGCCGAGAACCTCATGATCGTCGACCTGATGCGCAACGATCTGTCGCGCGCCTGCGTCCCCGGCTCGGTCAGGGCCGAGCGGCTGTTCCAGCTGGAAGCCCATCCGACGGTGCATCACCTCGTCTCGACCGTCGCGGGCCGTCTCGCGGCTGGTCTCGGCGCGGCCGAACTGATGGCCGCGACCTTTCCGCCCGGGTCGATCACGGGTGCCCCCAAGCACCAGGCCATGAAGGTCATCGCCGGTCACGAGCCGCCGCGCGGGCCCTGGTGCGGCTCGATGTTCCTGATGGAGGAGGACCGGTTCACGGCCTCGGTCCTGATCCGCACTGCCGCCTTCCAGCGGACCGGTGAGAGCTGGCGCTGGCGCACGCTGGCGGGAGCCGGGATCGTCGCTGACAGCGACCCCGCCGCCGAGCTGGCTGAAACCGACGCCAAGATCGCCGCCCTGCGCCTCGCCTTGTCCGGCGATCAGGGGGTGTAGGCGATCGTCTCCACCTCGCGCGGCCGCATGTAGAAGCTGTGAGAGAACCGCGTGACGGCGGGCATCAGATAGTCGACCGGAGAGTCGTAGTCGTAGGTCGTCTCGGTGAAGATCACCGTCTGGCCCCGCTCCACCAGCCCGGCGGGAAGCGTGACAGTCGAGCCGGCAGCGCGCGCGGTCATCCCCTTGCCCCGGCTCCAGCCCACGCGGTTCACGTCGTCGTTTCCGCGGGTGACGCTGGAAGCGCGGATCTTCAGCGTCCCGGACGGGAAGGGCTTCATGATCTGGCCGCCGACGTTGAACAGGTCATCCAGCTGGGCGCCCGTGACGGCACTGCGCTGGGTGATCAGGTCGGCGACGATGGAGGCAGTGTGGCCGGCCCGCTTCTGGGCCATGAAGCCCTGACAGAACTCGGCCAGACCGAAATACATGGCGATCATGACCGGGGCCAGCATGGCGAACTCGACGGCGGACACGCCGCGCCGGTCGCCGCGCAGGCGACGGAACAGGCCGGGCCGGGCGGGCGTCGGTGCCATCAGCTCCACGGCTCGTTCTGGAAGGCGGTCGACGCCATCAGCCAGCTGTCCGATCCGCCCCGGGCGAGCCCCTGGGCCAGGAAGGGCGTGAACAGCGTGTGCTTGTACCAGGCGCGGGCCAGCATCAGATTGCCCGGGGCACCGTTCTGGTAGGTCAGGCCCGACGCTGAAAAGGCACCGCCCTGCATCGGGTCGGGCAGGGTCGGATTGGTGTAGCTGCCGACCACCCGCACGTCGACGTGGACCTTCCCGAGGCAGCCCGACGAGAAGACGGTCATCCGGGCGCACATGCGCGTCTTGAACGTGTCCGTGGTGAAGCTCTGGGCGGAGGCCTGTCCGGTACGCACGAGGCGACCGGTCTCGATCACCGCGTTCTCGAGCACGGAGTCGAGCACGAAGACGAAGGCGATCTCCGCGATCGCGAACAGCATGAACAGGAAGGGCAGGGCGATCATGCCGAACTCGACCGCCGCGGCGCCCTCCCGGGGGCGGCGGCGAATTCGCGGGATCAGCCAGGACCGGCGCATCGCCGGCCTCAGTTGGGCGCCGGGGCCGCGGCGGCCGAGGGGCCTGCGTTTGGCGACCGCATGGTCGGGGCGCAGGAGGCCGAGCAGGCCATCTCCGTGACCTGGGCACCGCGCCACACGCGCACGCGGCCCACGTCGCCGCCGGCCACGACGATCTGGCTCTGGAAAAGGGTGCGGCCCAGTCCGTCGACGACGACGACCTCGGTCACGCCATAGCCCTTGCCGGTCACGAACAGGGTGTTGGCGTCGACGACGGTGACGTCTGCGATCTGCGGGTTGCCGACGATGACAGAGCCGGCCTGGCCGCGCAGCTGGATCCGCGCCGACTGGTCGATCTCGACGTTCAGCGCCTGCGACTGCGCGCTGGCCACGCCCGGCACGGCCGCCACCAGAAGCAGGCCGGCGGCGATCAGGGCGCCGCGCGTCGATCGATGTCCGAAGGCCATGGGCCGCTCCCTTTGGAATCCCGCACGCCCGCGAGGGGCGTCGCGCACACTGCCCTCCAATCCTCAAGAAAGTCTGAAATGACGCGCCGACAAGAGGGAAGCCCTTCAACTTGATGAACGCAGCGATAACCACGATTACATCCGAGATCGTCTTGGCGTTTACTCTGATTTAAGTGGCGCTCCCTAGATTGGGCATACGGGGAACGGGCGCAACAAGCGGCGGCCCCAAGTTGGTGGCAGTCGTCTCGCGTTCCCTTTCTTTTTTCCCCTGGAGAATTTCACATGACCAAGTTCGTTTCCCGCTTCATGGCCGACGAATCCGGCGCCACGGCCATCGAGTATGGCCTGATCGCCGCCCTGATCGCCGTCGTGATCATCACCGCCGTGACCGCCCTGGGCTCGACCATCAAGACCAAGTTCAATGCCGTCGTGACCGGAATGGGCGGCACCGCCGGCGCCTAAGCCGCGGACCCCACGTCTTGAAACCGGGAGGGGCCCGGAGCGGAAACGCTCCGGGCCCTTCTTCTTGTCCGATGCCGTTTCCGGTCGCGACCTTTTCAGACCAGGCGGGGAATTCAGGGTGAACGCGGAAGTAACCGTGTCCGCGCACCGGGCTTTAACGCAGGTCGGCGAAAGTCACCTTGCATTCTGGGGGTCCAGCGGGCGACCGCCCTCCCGAATTGAAGTCGCTCGCTGAACAAAACTGAAGGACACATCCAATGACCAAGTTCGTTTCCCGCTTCATGGCCGACGAGTCCGGCGCCACCGCCATCGAGTACGGCCTGATCGCCGCCCTCATCGCCGTCGTGATCATCACGGCCGTGACCGCCCTGGGCTCGACCATCAAGACCAAGTTCAACGAAGTCGTGACCGGCATGGGCGGCACCGCCGGCGCCTAAGCCGCGGACCCCACGTCTTGAAACCGGGAGGGGCCCGGAGCGGAAACGCTCCGGGCCTTTCTCTTTCACACACGGGACGTCGGACGACGAACGTTGCAAACCCGGCCTTAACCGCGTCCGGTCCAGAGTGTCCAAATGGATCCGATCCTCTTCCTCCCGCTCAGCCTTCTGCCGGCGCTGGTGATCGCCGCCGGCCTGAAGGACCTGACCAGCATGACCATTCCCAACTGGATCTCCGCGATCCTTGTGGTGGCTTTCTTCCCGGCCGCCTTCCTGATGGGATTGCCGGTCATGACCGTGGCGGCGCACCTCGGGGTGGCCCTGATCGCCCTGTTCGTCGCGGCCGGTATGTTCGCCCTGCGCTGGATCGGCGGCGGAGATGCCAAGCTGACGGCCGCCGCCTGTCTGTGGCTGGGGGTGTCGGGGTCGGGCATGTTCCTGCTGTGGACCGGCCTCATGGGCGGCCTGTTCTGTCTGTTCCTGATCTTCGCCCGCGCCCAGGCGCCGGCCCTGATGCCCGCTGGCACGCCCGGCTGGGTCTCGCGACTGATGGAACCGCGCGGCGACATCCCCTACGGCGTGGCCATCGCCGCCGGTGCCCTCATGGCCTGGCCGTCCAGTCCGCTGATGAACCTGTACGCCGCGGGCGTCTGAAAACCGCCGTTTAGGGGCGCGTTAACCCGCGCCCGCCATGGTCGTTAACGCAGGCGCCGGGAGTGGGACTCCCGCGATTCGCCCGCGTCGGAGACCGTGATGAAACCCGCCCGCATCGCCGTGATCTGCGTCGCAGCCGTGGCCGCCATCGGCCTGGCCTTCGTCGTGCGCGCCATGGGCTCCGGCGGAGAGCCCACCCAGACGGCCGCCGCCGCGCCGGTCGTCGCCGTTCCCATGGCCAAGGTGCTGGTCGCCGCCCGCGACCTGGAGCCGGGCAAGCGTCTGGTCGCCGACGACATGGAATGGAAGGACGTCCCCGCCGCCGAGGTCCTGCCCGATCATTTCACCGACGGCACCACGCCCGTCCCTGCCCAGCCCGCGGTGGAGGTGAAGCCCGCCGACGGCAGCGCGGTCGCCCGCGTCACCCGCGCGGCCGGTGACATGGCCACCGGAGGTGCCAAGTCCGACTGGCTGGGCGCGGTGGTCCGCGAACCCATTCTGGCCGGCGAGCCGATGCTGAACCGCAAGGTCGTGCGCGCCGGGGACAGCGGCTATCTGGCCGCCTATCTGGAGCCGGGCATGCGGGCCATGGCCATCCGTGTGACGGTCGAGACAGCCGCCGGCGGCTTCATTCTTCCGGGCGACCGGGTCGACGTCCTGCTGACCCGCGAGATGCGCCTCAGCGACGCCGCGGGGGCCGACGATTCCGGCCGCAGCCGCTTCGCCACCTCCACCGTCATGGCCAACGTCAAGGTCTTGGCCATCGACCAGACCACCAGCGTCGACGACGACGCCCAGGCGGTGGTCGGTGCCACCGCGACCCTCGAGGTCCGGCCCCAGGACGCCGAGGCCCTCGCCCTGGCCAAGTCCGAGGGCGAGCTGAGCCTGGTTCTGCGTTCCTATGCCGACACCGGCGGTCCGTCCGGACGCGTCGGTCCCTCGCCCTCGCAGAGCCGCACCGCCACGGTGCGCGTCTTCCGTGGCGGCAATCCCGAAGTGGTGGTGGTCCAATGAGACGTTTGACCGTCCTCCTGACCGCGGCCGCGATGGCGCTGGCGCCCGTCGCGCCGGCGACGATGGTCCAGGCCCAGAGCCGGGCCATGGTCTCGGCCGGCGCCGGGGCCCAGCTGGTCAATCTGCCGCGCGGCAGCTCGATGGCGATCGAACTGCCGGCGGACGCCCGCGACGTCATCGTTTCGAACCCCGCCGTCGCCGAGGCGGTGCTTCACTCGCCGCGCCGCATCACCATCATTGGCCTGGCCCCGGGAGAGACCGACGCGGTCTTCCTGGACGCCGCCGGCCGCTCCATCCTGACCCTGCGGGTCCGCGTCGACGCCGGAGTTTCGGCGCTTCAGGACACGCTGTCGCGGACGCTTCCGGGCGTGAACGTCAAGGCCGAGGCCGTCAACGACAGCATCCTGCTGACCGGCACGGTCTCCAGCCCCGGCGAGGCGGACCGCGTCAGCCAGATCGCCCGCGCCTTCGTCTCGTCGCCCGAGAAGGTCATCAACATGATGACCATCGAAGGCTCGGACCAGGTCACCGTCCGCGCCCGGGTCATCGAGGTGCAGCGCTCGGCCGTCAAACAGCTGGGCTTCGACGTCAACGCCATCCTGAACACGATCGGAGACGGCCTCAGCCTGTCGAACGTCGCCACCTTCGCGGTGTCCGGCAGCCAGCTGGGCGGCGGGCAGCTGACCTACAACGACGCCAACAACGACGGCGAGGGCATCACCGGCACGATCCGCGCCTTCGAGCGCACCGGACTGGTCCGCATCCTGGCCGAACCGAACGCCACCTCGGTGTCGGGCGAGAACGCCGAGTTCCTGGCCGGCGGCGAGTTCCCCGTGCCGGTCGGTCGCGACGACCGCGGCAACATCCTGATCGAGTTCAAGCCCTACGGCGTGCGTCTGGCCTTCCGGCCGATCGTGCTGTCCGGCGGCCGCATCTCGCTGCAGCTGTCGACGGAAGTCTCCGAGCTGACCACCAACGGCGCCTTCACCCTGGGCGGCACCGGACCCAACGCCCTGGTCATCCCGGCGTTGGCCGTGCGCCGCACCTCGAATACGGTCGAGTTGCCCTCGGGCGGCTCGCTGATGATCGCCGGTCTTCTGCGTGAAGACACCCGCCAGAACATCGATCAGCTGCCCGGCATCGGGGCCCTGCCGGTTCTGGGCGGCCTGTTCCGCTCGCGCGACTACATCTCGGGCGAGACCGAGCTGGTCATCATCATCGAGGCCTACATTGTCTCCCCGACCTCGCCGAACTCCCTGCAGACCCCGGCCGACGGTCTTGTGGTCTCGGGCGACCTCCAGACCATGCTCTTCGGCCGCCTGACCGAGCGCTACGGCGTGCCCGCGCCCCGCGCCGGTGCCGCGCCCGGCTGGCAGGGCCCCGTGGGCTATGTGATCGAATGAGGACCGAGATGCGCACCCTCCTGATCGCCGCCGTCACCGCCCTGACCGTGGGCGGTTGCGCCCAGACCGGCGGGATGTTCCAGGGCGAGACCCCGCCCCTGACGCCGCTGTCGCACTATGCGCTGCGGGTCGAGCCCGGGCTGGACCGCATCGCCCTGGCGGTGCACGAGACCGGCCTCTCGGCGGCCCAGACCGACGCCCTGGTCGCCCTCAGCCATCGCTGGAAGCGCGGTGGCGCGGGCCGACTGTTCGTCCAGGCGCCGTCGGGCGACGACGAAGTCTCCGCCACCATGGCCTGGGCCGTCCACGACGCCCTCGTCCGCTTCGGCATCCCGGCCTCCGCCCTGACGGTCGAAGCCTATGGCGCGCCCGACGGCCGCGCACCGATCCTCGTCGGCTTCGAGACCGTGCAGGCCGTGATCCCGAACTGCGCGGCCGAGCGGGGCACGCTGAACGGCCGGGTGTCCAACGGCCCCTCACCGGGCCTCGGCTGCTCCGTCAACGCCAACCTTGCGGCCCAGATCGACGATCCCCGCGACATCGCGCGACCGCGTGGCATGACGCCGTCGGATTCCGGCCGGGCTGCGGTGGTCTTCCAGGCCTATCGCGCCGGCGAGACCACCTCGGCCACCCAGGAGCCCCTGGTGGAAGGCCGCATTGCGCGGGCGGTGGAATAGGACGGCATGACCAACGCCTTCGCCCACAGTCGCACAGAGTTCGAGGACGACGCGTTCGACCTGGACATGGACTACGTCCAGTCCGAGCCGGGCGCGATCCAGCCCTTCGTCGAAGCCGGAAGCGCGCCCGCCGCGCCCCGCGAGCCGCTGCAGTTCACGCCGCCCGCCCCGGGCGCCCCTGCGGCAGCCGCCATGCCCGTTCCCGGCGCCGCGCCCTTCAATCCGGTCGGCGAGATGATCGCCCACGCCGGCTCGGCACTGGCCCCCATCGCCGCCGACGTGTCCGTGCCCCGCATCGGCATCCACGTCTTCGCTGAACGTCAGGACACCCTCGCCGCCGCCGAGCGCGCGGGCCAGGACCGCCGCCTGTCGCGCGCGACCACCCAGGTCCGGGTGGGCGGCGTCGCCGCGGCGGTCGAGACCTATCGCCACGAACCCACCCCGCCCCTGATCGTGGTCGAGTCCACCGCCGATCCGGCCACCCTGCTGGGCGAGATCGACCTGCTGGCCGAGGTCTGCGACGCCGGGACCAAGGTGGTCGTGATCGCCTCAGTCAACGACATCCTGCTTTACCGCGAACTGATGCGTCGCGGCGTCAGCGAATACCTGGTCGCGCCGATCCAGCCGCTGCAACTGATCGCCGCCATCGGCGGCCTGTTCGCCGATCCGGCCCAGCCCTTCGTCGGCCGCACCATCGCCTTCGTAGGCGCGCGCGGCGGCTGCGGTGCCTCCGCCGTCGCCCACAACACCGCCTATGCGATGAGCGAGCGCATCGGGGCCAATACCGTCATCGTCGACTATGACCTGCCGTTCGGCACCGCCGGCCTGGATTTCAACCAGGATCCGCTGAACGGCGTGGCCGACGCCCTGGGCCAGCCGGACCGGCTGGACGCGACCCTGCTGGACCGGATGATGGTCCGCTGCACCGACAAGTTGTCGTTGTTCGCCGCGCCCGCGACTCTCGACACGGACTGGGAGGTCGGCCCCGAGGCGTTCGAGGAGGTCACGACCCAGATCCGCGGCACCGCGCCCTTCGTGGTGCTGGATCTGCCGCATCTCTGGTCGGCCTGGATGCGCCGCACCCTGATCTCGGCCGACGAAGTCGTGGTGGTCGCGACGCCGGACCTCGCCAGCCTGCGCAACGCCAAGAACATGATCGATCTGATCAAGCAGGGTCGTCCCAACGACGCCCCGCCGCGCCTCGTGCTGAATCAGGTCGGCGTGCCCGGTCGTCCGGAGATTCCCGCCAAGGAGTTCGGTGCCGCGCTGGGCGTCCATCCCAGCCTGATCATCCCGTTCGAGCCGAAGATCTTCGGCGCGGCGGCCAACAACGGCCAGATGATCCTGGATCTGGGCGGGAAGTCGAAGGCCGCCGAAAGCTTCCAGACCCTGGCCCAGATCGTCTCGCGCCGCGAGCTGCCCCAGCTGGCCGGGCCCAAGGGTGCCAAGCCGGCCGGCAAGTCGATCTTCGGATCCCTGTTCAAGAAGAAGGGCTGACATGTTCGGCAAGCGCACAGGACAGCCGGGCTCCGCCCCGCCGCCCCTGCGCCCGGTCATGCCCGAACCCGCGCCGGATACGGCCGCGCCCCAGCCGACGCCGGGGGTGCAGACCCAGGCCTTCGCCTTCGGCGGCGACGCCGACGTCATGGATCGCCCGGCGGCACCCCAGCCCCAGGCCGCTCCGCGCCCCGCCTCTCCGGCCGCCGACCGGCTGGACGCGCTGGCTGCGCGGCCCAAGCCCCAGCCCCAGGCGGCACCGAAGACCGACGGTCCTGGCCCGCGCCCCACGGCAGGCTTCGAACAGCTCAAGAAGGCCCAGGCGGTCGCCGAGATCGTCCGGGAGCAGAGCGACTACTATCACGCGACGAAGACGACGATCTTCAACGCCCTGATGAACACGATCGACCTGGCCCAGCTGGCCCAGCTCGACACCAAGGCCGCGTCCGAGGAGATCCGGGACATCGTCGCCGAGCTGGTGGCGATCAAGAACGTCTCCATGTCGGTGGCCGAGCAGGAGCATCTGGTCCAGGACATCGTCAACGACGTGCTGGGCTATGGCCCGCTGGAGCCGCTGCTGGCCCGCGACGACATCGCCGACATCATGGTCAACGGTGCCGGCCGGGTGTTCATCGAGGTCGGCGGCAAGGTCCAGCTGACCAATGTCCGCTTCCGCGACAATGCCCAGCTGATGAACATCTGCCAGCGGATCGTGTCGCAGGTCGGCCGTCGCGTGGACGAAAGCTCGCCGATCTGCGACGCCCGCCTGCCGGACGGGTCGCGCGTCAACGTCATCGCCCCGCCGCTGGCTATCGACGGCGCGACCCTGACGATCCGGAAGTTCAAGAAAGACAAGCTGACGATGAAGAACCTGGTGGAGTACAACTCCATCAGTCCGGAAGGCGCGCGCGTGCTGGGCGTCATCGGCGCCAGCCGATGCAATCTGGTGATCTCGGGCGGCACGGGGTCGGGCAAGACGACGCTGCTGAACACCCTGACGGCCTTCATCGACCCGACCGAGCGCGTCATCACCTGCGAGGACGCCGCCGAGCTGCAGCTGCAGCAGCCGCACGTGGTGCGTCTGGAGACCCGCCCGCCCAACCTCGAGGGGCAGGGCATGATCACCATGCGGGATCTGGTGAAGAACTGCCTGCGGATGCGTCCCGAGCGGATCATCGTCGGCGAGGTCCGCGGGCCCGAGGCTTTCGACCTGCTGCAGGCCATGAACACCGGTCACGACGGCTCCATGGGCACGCTGCACGCCAACAGCCCGCGTGAGGCCATCAGCCGGATGGAGTCCATGATCACCATGGGTGGCTACGGCCTGCCGTCCAAGACGATCCGGGAGATGATCGTCGGCTCGGTCGACGTGATCATCCAGGCGGCCCGCCTGCGCGACGGCTCGCGCCGTATCACCCACATCACCGAGGTGGTGGGGCTGGAAGGCGACGTGATCGTGACCCAGGACCTGTTCGTCTACGAGATCACCGGCGAGGACGAGAACGGCCGCATCATCGGCCGCCACCGCTCGACCGGAATCGCCCGCCCGCGCTTCTGGGACCGCGCCCGCTATTACGGGCTGGAGCGGGAACTGGCCGAAGCCCTGGACGCGGCGGAGTAGGGGCCATGCTGGAGATCATCGCCGGCGTCCTCGGCTTCATCGTCATCGGCTCTCTGGGCTGGGTGTTTGTCGGCGGCGACGATTCCAGCGCCCAGGCCATGAAGCGGGCCCAGACGTTCGGCGGGCCGAAGACAGACAACGCCAAGGCCAAGAAGGCCGCCGCCGCGGCCAACACGCCCGAGGCGCGCCGCAAGCAGATCCTGACCCAGTTGCAGGACGCCGATCGCGCGGAACGCAAGGCGCGCATGACCATGGCGGCCAAGCTGAAGCAGGCGGGTCTGGGCATGACCCTGCGCACCTTCATCATCGTCAGCGTGGTCCTCGGCCTGCTCGCCGGCCTGTTTCCGCTGCTGTTCGGCGCCAACCCGCTTCTGAGCCTCGGCCTTGCCGTGGTCTTCGGCCTCGGCCTGCCGCGCTGGTTCGTCGGCATGCTGGGCAAACGCCGCATGAAGAAGTTCGGCAGCCTGTTCCCCGACGCCGTCGACGTCATCGTGCGCGGCATCAAGTCGGGCCTGCCGGTCCACGATTGCTTCAAGATCATCGCCCGCGAGAGCCCCGCCCCGCTCGGGCCGGAGTTCCAGCGGCTGGTCGACGGGCTCGGCGTGGGCCTGACGCTGGCCCAGGCCCTCGACAAGATGTACGAGCGCATGCCGACGCCGGAGCTGAAGTTCTTCGCCATCGTCATGGCCATCCAGCAGAAAACCGGCGGCAACCTCGCCGAGGCCCTGTCGAACCTGACGACCGTGCTCCGCGCCCGCAAGATGATGGGCGAGAAGATCAAGGCCCTGTCGTCCGAGGCGACCGCGTCCGCCGGCATCATCGGCTCTCTGCCGCCCGCGGTGATGATCCTCGTGACCCTGACGACACCGGCCTACATGATGCTGATGTTCACCGACCCGCGCGGCCAGTTCATGCTGCTGGTGGCCGGCTTCATGATGGGCTTCGGCATCTTCGTCATGAAGAAGATGATCGCGTTCAAGTTCTGAGGTGGGCCGATGACCGATCTGATGGCCTTCCTCACCAATCCGCAGAACCTGCTGAGCCTCGTCGTCGGCCTGCTGGCGTTCGGTGCCATCCTGGGCCTGGTCACGGGCCTGTCCGGCGGCCAGAAGCTGGACAAGCGCATGAAGGCCGTCGGCGAGCGACGCGACGAGCTGAAGCGGCGCTCGCGTCAGGCCATTGCCCAGCAGGGCCAGGGCGGCGGGGGGCTGAGGCATACCGACGAAGGCTTCAAGAAGCGCGTCGTCGAACGCCTGAACCTGACCAAGTTGCTGGAGGACCCCAAGGTCGCCGACAAGATGGCGCAGGCGGGCTATCGCGGGCCCAAGCCGCTGACGACCTTCTATTTCTTCCGCTTCTCGATGCCGTTCGTCTTCATGGCGGTGGCCATCTTCTACCTGTTCATCTTCAACGATTTCGGCCTGCCGCTGATGACGCGGGTGCTGGCTGTGGCGGTGGCGACAGTGGTCGGCTTCTATGCGCCGAACCTGTTTCTCGAGAACCGCATCTCCAAGCGCCGCACCTCGATCATGCAGGCGTTCCCCGACGCGCTGGACCTGCTGCTGATCTGCGTCGAGGCGGGTATGTCGATCGAGGCGGCGATCCAGAAAGTCAGCCAGGAGATCGGCGGATCTTCCATCGATCTGGCCGAAGAGCTGACCTTGCTGTCGGCCGAACTGTCCTATCTGCCCGACCGCCGCATGGCCTATGAGGGCTTGGCCAAGCGCACCAACCATCCCGGCGTCCGGTCGGTCGCCACCGCCATGACCCAGGCCGAGACCTACGGCACGCCGCTGGGCACCGCGCTGCGCACCATGGCCAAGGAGAACCGGGAGATGCGCCTGTCCGCAGCCGAGAAGAAGGCCGCGGCCCTGCCGGCCAAGCTGACCGTGCCGATGATCATCTTCTTCCTGCCGGTCCTGTTCATCGTCATCCTGACCCCGGCGATCATCAACATCCAGGACACGATGGCGAAGGGCGGCTGACGGCCGTCAGCCCTCCGCGTGCGTCTTGATCGCCTCGCCGACGCGCTCTGCCGCCGCCTTCAGCTTCAGGCGGTGGCGGTCGAAATGCCACTCGCCGCGCAGGCCCTTGAAGATCCAGCCGTTGGAGACGATGCAGGCACCCGGCTCCAGTTCCTCGATCTCGTAATAGCGGATCGTGCGGAACCACAGGCCGCGGCTCTCGGCCCAGACCAGCTGGGCCAACGGTTGCCATTCGACGACCCTGGCCACGGCGCGGCGCTCGCCAACGCCGTCGATCGCCTCGGTCAGGGCCAGCCCGCCGCCGAAGGCGATGGTTCCCTCGACCGTCGTCTCCACCGGGTTCCAGCGGTCCCACGACGGCAGGTCGGCGATCAGGTCCCAGATGCGGTCAGACGGGGCCTGCACCCCGACGCGCTTTTCGATGCGAGCCATGTCCATGTCGCCCTTCCAGCACGGCTGGATGGCGGAGAAAAGGCCTCAGCGCGCGCCTTCCGGCCCTGGCTGGCTGGCGGGCTGGACATCGGGCCCCGGCCGTTCCTCGCGATCCGGCAGATCGGGCGGCGGCGTGCGCAGGCCCTTCAGCGCAAAGGCAAGGATCAGCGCCAGGCCGGCCATGCCGACGTTCAGCACGAAGGGCGCAGGTTCGGTCCATTCGTACAGCGCCACGCCCAGCACCGGCGGGATCAGGAAGCTGATCCCTGCCAGCGCCATCATCAGCCCCGCGATCGCGCCCTGCTCGCCCGGTCCGACGGCCAGCGACGATCCGGCCGTGAACCCCGGTCGCGCGAAGCCGAGGCCCAGCGACACCAGCGCATAGCCGATCACGACGGCGAAGAAGTCCGGTGCGACCACGCTCAGCAGGTTGCCGACCAGCGCCAGAGCCGCACCCCACCGCATCAGGGCGCGTGGCTGCAGGTTCAAGAGCGGGATCAGTCCCCATTGCGCCAGCAGCGTCGCTGCTGCGCCCGCGAACATGGCCAGACCGATGAAGGGCTGGGCCTGGGTCGCGCTCATGCCCTGCGCCGCCAGTTCGTCGATGACGTGGAAACCCAGCACCGAGATGTTGACCGCCTGCACGCCCGTCACCAGCACGCCGAACGCCAGATGGCCCGAGATGCGCGGGTCCTTCCACAGGCCTTTCGCAGGCGGCAGTTCGCGCGCCTGTCGCGGGACCTCGCCGGACGGCAGGGACGTCGACACCCAGGCCAGCACCCCCGCCCCGATCAGGGCGAAGACGTACAGGGGCCCGGCCAGTCCCACGAGCGGCAGGACCAGAAACGGTGCCAGCGTCGGCCCGATCACTGTGCCCAGCCCCTGCGCCGAGGCCAGCATGGACATGGCGCGCGTGCGCTCCTGCGACGTCGTGCGGTCGGCGACGTAGGCCTGTGACGCGATCGGCGCGGCCGAGCCGAACAGGCCGTAGACCGCCCGGGCCGTCGCCATCAGGGTGAAGGCCACGCCGGCGCCCAGCCAGCCTTCCAGACCGGCGGTGGTCGCCACGCCGAAGCCCGCCATGGAGACGACGAAGCCGGCGAGCCCCAGCTGGATCGTGCGTTTGCGCCCCCATACGTCGGACCGCCGTGCCCAGATCGGGCTGGCCACGGTCCACAGCAGGGCCGACAGGGCGAAGGCACCCGCCACCAGGGTGTCGGCAAGACCGAACTCCCGCCCGATGGTCGGCAGCACGGACTGCAGTGCCATGTTGCCGCCCGCGGCGATCAGGCTGACCAGAAACAGGATGGCGAAGGCCTGCGAGCGGAGGTTCATCCCCTCACTCCGCGGCCGCGGGGGGCGGCAGCAGCTTCAGCCGCCGCCCGTCGTCGACACCCAGACGGGACTTGATCTCCAGCAGATCGGTTCCGGGCTCGATGATCAGCATCTCGGTCGGGCGCATGGCATTGACCGCGACCACCGCCTTCTTCGGACAGACGTCGAAGCAGTCCGTGTGCCGCACCGTGATCCCGGCCTTCCGGCCCTTGCCCGCGTGGAGATATTTCTTCAGCGCCTTCTTCAGGCTTTTGTCGCCGTTCGGGCCGAAGCCCTCGTCGCCCAGCTTCTTCGAGCATTTGCGGCACACCAGGACGACGTCCTGCCAGCGGGTCTTGGTGGCCTTGATGGGCATGGGTCCGAAATCGGCGTTCCGTGCTTCTTGCGCAACCCCGGAAAAGCGCCGCATCGTCCGCAAGAACCGGGGGACCCCACATGATCCGCAGCCTCACGATCGCCGCCGCCCTGCTGGTGGCCCTGCCCGCCCAGGCCCAGGTGCGGGCCCCCGACGCGGCGATCGCCGCCGTCATGCCCGACGTCGTGACGTGGCGGCGCGACTTCCATGCCAATCCGGAGCTGGGCTTCGCCGAGCACCGCACGGCGGCCGCCGTCGCGGCCCACCTGCGGTCGCTGGGGCTGGAGGTGCACGAGGGCGTCGGCAAGACCGGCGTCGTCGGCGTGCTGCGTGGCGCGCGCCCAGGCAGGACCGTCGCGCTGCGGGCCGACATGGACGCCCTGCCGGTTCTGGAGGCGACGGGCCTGCCCTTCGCCTCGACCGCGACCGGGACCTACATGGGCAACACTGTCCCGGTGGCCCACGCCTGCGGCCACGACGCCCACGTCGCCATGCTCATGGGTGCCGCCGAGGTGCTGGCTGGCATGAAGGACCAGATCTCCGGCACGATCGTGTTCGTCTTCCAGGCGGCGGAGGAGGGGGCCCCTCCCGGCGAGCCGCTGGGCGGCGCCGCCCTGATGGTGCAGGAGGGCGTGCTCGAGCGCTTCGGCGTCGAGGCCATCTTCGGCCTGCACGTCGTGCCGGGCGAGCCGGGCGCCATCTGGTGGCGGCCGCAGGGCTTCATGGCCGCGTCCGACCGAGTCGACATCGTGCTGCGGGGCAAGCAGACGCACGGGGCCTGGCCGTGGAAGGGCGTCGACGTCATCGCCGCCTCGGCCGCCGTGGTCCAGACGGTCAACACCCTGACGTCGCGTACGGTGGACCCGACCACGACCCCGACGGTCTTCACCATCGCCACACTGGACGCGGGCGTCCGCTACAACATCATCCCCGATCAGGCCGTCCTGTCCGGCACGCTGCGCACGTTCGATGTGGCCCAGCGCGACGCCCTCGTCGCCCGCGCCGAGGCCGCCATCGGCCACGTGGCGGCGGCGCACGGCGCGACGGCCGAGTTCTCGGTCCGCCAGAATGCGGCGCTGGTCTACAACGACCCGGAGCTGTCCGGCTGGCTGGCGCCGGTGCTGGAGACGGTGTCTCCCGGCAAGGTCAATCCCGCCGCCCCGCCGACGACGGTGGCCGAGGACTTCAGCTATTTCCAGCAGAAGGTCCCGGGCGTGTTCGTGCACCTCGGGGCGTCAGCCGACGGCATCGACCCCGCCGACAGCCCGCCGAACCACTCGCCCCAGTTCGACGTCAACGAACGCGTTCTGGAAACCGGCGTGCGCACCCACGTGACCATCGCGCTGAGCTTTCTGGAGTGACCCTTTTCCCGCAAGGGGAGAAGGGTCAGGAAAAGAACCCGCCGATCACGCGCTCGTAGACCCGTGTCAGGGCCTCCAGTTCGGCCACCGGCACGCGCTCGTCGATCTGGTGCATGGTCTGGCCGACGAGGCCCAGCTCCAGCACGGGGCACATCGCGCGGAGGAAGCGGGCGTCCGAAGTGCCGCCGGTGGTCGAGGCGTCGGGGCGGAGGCCGGTCTCGGCCTGCACCGCGTCCTGCACCATCCGCACGAACGGGCCGGGCTCGGTCAGGAAGGCGTCGCCGGACCACAGGTGCTCGGTCGTCACCGTCACGCCCGGGACCTCGGCCGCCCTGGCCCGTTCGTCCAGCCAGGCCATCAGGCTTTCGCCCGTATGGGTGGGGTTGAAGCGGATGTTCAGCCGCCCGCGCGCCTCGGCGGGGATCAGGTTCGTCGCCGTGTTGCCGACGTCCAGCGTGGTGATCTCGAGATTGGACGGCTGGAAGGCCACGTAGCCTTCGTCCAGCCGATGATCGGCCAGTTCGGCCATCAGCCGGGCCAGCACCGGCGCCGGATTGGCGGCGCGGTCGGGATAGGCGACGTGCCCCTGTTTGCCCTTCACCGTGATCCAGGTGTTCAGCGAGCCGCGGCGGCCGATCTTGATCATGTCGCCCAGCGCGTGCTGCGACGAGGGCTCGCCGACGATGCAGGCGTCGATGACCTCGCCCTCGGCCTGCAGCGCCTGCACCACCCGCTTGGTCCCGTGCAGGGCGGGCCCCTCCTCGTCGCCGGTGATCAGGAAGGACAGGCTGCCCGGAACGTCGCCCGCCGCCAGCACGCGCGACACCGCCGCGACCCAGGCGGCGATCCCGCCCTTCATGTCCACCGCGCCGCGCCCGATCACCACGCCCTCGCGCAGTTCGGCCTCGAACGGATCTGCCGACCAGGCCTCCGGCGCACCGGTCGGCACCACGTCGGTGTGCCCGGCGAAACAGAGGTTCGGCCCGGCCGCGCCGCGCCGCGCGTAGAGGTTTTCAATGCCCTCGAACGGCATCCGCCGCACGACGAAGCCCATGCCCTCCAGCAGGCCGTGGAGGACGTCCATCGCCCCCGCGTCCACCGGGGTCACCGAGGGGCGGCGGATCAGGTCGCGGGTCAGCTGGACGGGATCGATGGGTGCGAGGCTCATGGACTCGTGCTTTAGGACCAGACCGCAGAAGGGAGAAGGGTCATGCCCAAGATCGATCTGGACGCCGCGCCGAGCCGGGACGGGACAGCCTATCCCGAGCCGTATGACGCGCCCTGCCGGGCCCGTCGTCGCAAGCGTCTCGGCAATGCGGTGGGCCTGAGCCAGTTCGGCGTCAACCGGCTGGAGCTGGACCCGGGAACCTGGTCCTCGCAGCGGCACTGGCACTCCGGCGAGGACGAGTTCGTTCAGGTTCTGGAGGGCGAGGTGGTGCTGGTCGAGGATGACGGCGAGACCGTGTTGCGCGCGGGTGACTGCGCCGGCTTTCCCAAGGGCGTCGCCAACGGCCATCATCTGGTGAACCGGTCGGACGCGGTCGCCGTGGTGCTGGAGGTCGGCGGCCGAAACCCCGACGCGGACCGGGTGGAGTACCCCGACATCGACCTGACCTTCGACGGTCGGGAGAGCTTTTATCGCCACCGCGACGGGACGCCGTATCCGGGCCGGGGCCGCGTCAAGTGACAGACGCACCCGAGGCGCCCCCGCCGATCACGCCGCAGGTTGCCGAGGCCGCCGAAGATGCCCACGGGACCAATCCGTGGCGCAACCCCGACTTCCGCCGCCTCTGGGTCGGGCGATTGGCGGCGGTGCTGGCGATCCAGACCCAGGGCGCGGCCCTGCTGTGGCAGGTCTATGACATCGCCCGGCGCGACCATCCCATTCAGGAGGCCAGTCTGTATCTGGGCCTGATCGGCCTGTGCCAGTTTCTGCCCCTGATGGCGCTGACCCTGCCGGCGGGCGAGATGGCCGACCGGCTGGACCGCAAGCTGACGGTGATCCTGTCCATCATGGTCGAGGGGCTGTGCGCGGTCCTGTTCCTTGCGCTCGCCCTGCACGGCAGCCCGCCATTGTGGGCCCTGCTGGCGGTGGCGGCGCTGTTCGGCGCGGCGCGGGCGTTTCTGGCACCGGCCAGTCAGGCCTTCCTGCCCATGGTCGTCGGCCGCGCCGCCCTGCCGCGCGCCATCGCGGCCCAGTCGATCGCCTTCCAGACCGGCAGCATCGCCGCCCCCGCCATCGCCGGCCTGATCGTGGGGATCGCGGTGCCGTACGCCTATGCGACGGCGCTGGTGCTGTTCTGCATCGGCCTGTTCTGCATCGCCACGATCCGCACCTCGGGCAAGCCGCGCCGCGAGCGTACGCCGTTCAGCGCGCGGGCCATGTTCGACGCGGTGAACGTGGGTCTGAAGTACGTCTGGAACACCAAGGTGGTGCTGGGGGCCATCTCGCTGGATCTGGTGGTGGTGCTGCTGGCGGGCGTCGCCCTGCTGACACCCATCTTCGCGCGCGACATCTTCCATGTGGGGGCCGAAGGGTTCGGCATTCTGCGCGCCTCGTTCGGCCTCGGCGCGCTGCTGATGGCCGGCTGGCTGGCGCGCTTCCCCATCGTGCGACGTGGCGGGGCGTGGATGTTCGGCGCGGTCGCCCTGTTCGGTGTGGCCGCGCTCACGTTCGGCGTCGCGGGCTGGGGCGCGATGGAGTTCGGCTGGACCGATCTGGCCTGGGTCGCGGGTGTGGCGCTGTTCCTCGCCGGTGCGGCCGACATGATCAGCGTCAACATCCGCCAGACCCTGATCCAGCTGGCCACGCCCGACGAGATGCGGGGGCGGGTATCCTCGGTGTCGATGCTGTTCATCGGCGCGTCCAACGAACTGGGCGAGTTCTACACCGGCTTCGCGGTCCGCATTCTGGGCCCCATCGGCGCGGCGCTGTTCGGCGGGGCGGCGGCAGTTGGATCCGTCGGCCTGTGGAGCTGGCTGTTCCCCGGACTGCGCAAGGCCGACAGACTGAGCTGAGGCGACCGCTAAAGGCCGGCGCAGAGCGGCTCCGGCACCTGCACTGCCGTCACGACGCGCTTCGTGGTGTCGAGTTCGAGGTTCAGTCTGTGAATGCAGGCGGCGGTAATGAAGACTGTACGATGGCGGGTGCAGGTGATGCCGTCGAACGACGGCTCGCGGCTTGTGACGCAGTTGAATCTACGGGCTTGCAGAGTTTCGACCGCGTCCGCGACGGCCATGCCCGGGACGACGGCGCGGTCGACCTCTTTCCTGAGATCGACCGCAGTGCTGGCACCGCACGCGCTGAGGCCCATCGCCATCAAGGCAGCGGCAGTCCCGCCAAGGCTCTTCATCCCTCTCTCCATCACTGCGACAGAAAACGGTCCACCAAAGCGTAGAAGGCCTCGGGCTGGTCCGCCATGATGAAGTGGCGCGAGCCGTCGACGCGTTCCAGCGTCAGGTCCGGCACCCCCGCCCACTGCGACGACCACATCGCGTCGGCCATGGCCGACGGAGCGCCGCCGTCGGCATCCGCGGCATAGACCGCCCAAACCGGCACGGTCATGGCCGACAGGCCGGGCCGCGCGTCGGTGGTCATCACCTCGGCGATGCCGGTGGCCAGCGCCCGACGGTCCGAGGCCATGACCCAGTCGACCATGGCCGCCTGCGTGGCCGTATCCTTCGACAAGCCGGGCGCGCCCGCTTCCTGTCCGGCGCGCAGGGTCGCTTCGTCGCTGCCCAGCATCTGCGCCGCCGCCTGCGCCGCGAACGGCCGGGCGCTGTCGACCGCCGCCGTGGGTCCAAACAGGGCGCTGAAGAAGGGCAGACTGTCCACGCTCATGATCCGGCCGACCAGATCGGGTCGCGCCTGCGCCAGCAGCAGGGCCGACAGCCCGCCCATGGAGTGGCCGATGACCGCGGGCCGCTCCAGCCCCTGCGTCTCGATGTACCCGGCCACCGCCGCCACGGCGGGCGCCAGCAGGGGGCCGTCGCCGTGCGTCCACGGCTCGCCGGCGAAGCCCGCGTACTGCACCAGGTGCACCCGGTGCGTGGCGCTCAGACGCTCGGCCAGCGGCCGCCACACTTCGCGGCTGGAGCCGTAGCCGGGGATCAGGATCACGTCGGGGCCCTGCCCCATGACCTCCACGGCGATCCGGCCGTCGCGGAACACGGGGCCGGCGGCGGCGACGGTCTGGGCCTCGGCCCGGCCCGCGATCAGGGCGGCCCCGCCGACGGCGAGGGCCAGGGCGGAGGCGGCGAAGAGGGCGCGCAGGGTCGCACGCCCCGCAAAGCGGCGCATGATCATCATGGTCTTTGTTCCTTGTGGGGTTGGGGTCGCCCGACGGGTCAGGCGTGGGGGTTCTCGAAAATCTCTTCGACCGGCCGCGCGAACAGCACGGCGATGCGGTAGGCGAGGTCCAGCGACGGGTCGTGCTTTTCCGTCTCCAGGGCGTTGACCGCCTGCCGCGATACGCCCAGCGCCTGACCCAGCTGTTCCTGCGTCCAGCCGCGCTCGGTGCGCAGCAGTTTCAACTTGTTGATCACCGCGACGACCTCACGAACGGCGCGACCACGCCGAAGCAGGCCCAGAACAGCGGATAAACGAACCAGGCGGGCACATGCGGCGCGCCGGCGAAGCTCTCGCCGAAGCCCCAGAAGGTGCCGATGGCCAGCACCATCCCCGCCGAGATGATGAACTGCTTGGCGATCACCCCGCGCACGAACTCGTCGCTCTCGCGGATCAGGCTCAAGGTCGCCCAGATCTGGCCGATGACGGGCGCGGTGACGGTGCCTGCGAGAAACCACGCCGCCACCGGCGAGGTGATGTCGTCGAAGGCTCCGAAGATCCCGGCCACGTTGACGGCCGTGTAGCCGCTCATGAAGGCGAGCGTACGGATGACGTACCGCTTGCCTGCCGGTGTGCCCTTCGTGAACGACTGCATCATGTCATGTCCCCCTGACTGAATGTAAGGACAACATGACACAATCACAATGTCAGGTCAACACGACTTTCTGTCAGCATCGCCTGACGTCAGTTCCGCCGCCGCTGCGCCGCCTGCCAGGCCTCGAACGCGTCGACCACGTCCGACTGGCGCAGCACCTTGCCGTACGGGTCGATGACGTAGTGCGCGCCGGCCGGCAGGGTGATCTCGCCGCGGCCGCCGGTCATCGGCACGGTCTGCACCTGACCGCGCACCTCGACTTCGACCGGCAGGGGGAAGGCCGCGCCGTTGCCGGTCTTCCACTCCAGGATCAGGCGGTCGCCCTCGCGGGTCTCGACCAGATCCGGGATGGCGGCCTGGTACAGATAGCCCTCGAAGAACCAGTCCAGATTCTGACCGGTCACCTCGTTGACGATGTCCATATAGTCCCGGGTCGAGGCGAAGCGCGGCTCGAAATTGCCCGGCGCGGGGTCGTCGCGGCCGTAGACCAGCAGGCGGATGGACCGGAAGAAGGCCTCGTCGCCGATCAGGTTGCGCAGGGTGTGGGCCACCAGCGAAGCCTTGGAATAGACGTCGTTGCCCGGACCCGCCTGGCTGGTCTCCTCGTCGGTGATCGCCTTGCCGGACACGATCGGATACTCGTTGCCGAGGCCCAGCCGCTGCTCCAGCAGTTCGGCCTGGAAGATGCGGTCGCCGTGCAGCCAGCGCAGGTATAGCGGCTGCATGTAGGTGCCGAGACCCTCGTGCAGCCAGATGTCGTCCAGCTCGGTGTGGGTCAGCTGGTTGCCGAACCACTCGTGCGCCATCTCGTGGTGCAGCAGCCAGTCATAGCCCTTGTGGTCTTTTCGGTACTGGTTGCCGTAGGCGTTCAGCGTCTGGTGCTCCATGCCCAGATGGGGCGTCTCCACCACGCCCAGCTTCTCGTCGGCGAAGGGATAGGGGCCCACCACCTCCTCGAAGAACTGCAGCATCAGCGGGAACTCGGCGAACAGGGCCTCCACCTTGGCCGGGTCGTCCGTCTTCAGATGCCAGTAGCTCATCTGGATGTCGTTGCCGAAGCGGCTGCGGTAGGTCGCGGTGCGCTCCACGAAGGGGCCGACGTTGATCGAGATGGCATAGGTGTTCATCTGCCCGGCCGACCAGTTCCAGGTCGTGGTGCCGTCGCCGTTGTCGGTCTTGCCGACGAAGCGGCCCGGCCCCGGCGCGGCCAGGTTCGACGGCACGGTGATGTGCATGTCGACGGCGCGCGGCTCCGCCGTGCCCCAGTCGATACAGGGCCAGATCATGTCGCAGCCGTCGCCCTGCACCGCCGTGGCGATCCACGGCTCGCCCGAGGGCGCGGTGCGCCAGACCCAGCCGCCGTCCCACGGCGCGTTGCGTGCCGGGTGCGGCACGCCGGCGTATTTGATCCGCACCTGTACCGACTGACCGGCGCGCAGGGCGCGGGGCAGGGTGATGGTCATCCGGCCTTCGGGATTGGTCCAGGCCGATCGCGGCAGGGCACGTCCGCCGATTGCGATTTCCGACACGTCGAAGCGGACGTCCAGATCCAGCACCAGCCGCTGCAGCGGCGCGGTGGCGGTGAAGTCCAGCGTGGCGACGCCCTCGATCGACCGCGTCTCGGGCAGGATGTTGAAGGCCAGGTCGGCCTTGTCGAACTGCATGGCCACCTGTTCGGGCGCACGCGGCCGGCCGCTGTCGCGGGTCCATTCGGTCGAGGTGCGCTGGGCCGGGGCGGTCTGGGCCACGGCCACGGTCGTCAGCGACAGGGCCGCGGTCAGCGCCAGAGCGGCGGTCAGGGTCTTCGTCATTGCACTTCCTCTCAGCGGCGGGGACGCAGGCGGTCGACCAGCGGGTCCTGGCGCAGCACCTTGTTGTCAGGATCGATCACCACGACGGCGTCGGCCGGCACGTCCAGCGAGCCGCGGCCGCCGGTCATCGGCACGACGCGGACATCACCGTTCACCGATACCTCCAGCGGCATGGGGAATACGCCGGCGGGCGTCGACCAGCTCAGGTTCAGGCGGTTCCCCTCGCGCGTCTGGCTCAGCACCGGCAGCGACGCCTCGTACAGGTAGGCGTTGAAGAACCAGTCGTAGTTCTGGCCCGTCACTTCGTTGACGATCTCGTTGTACTGCGGCGTCGACCGGGTCTGCGGCGTGAAATTGCCCGGGCGGGGGTCGGCCCGGCCGTAGGTCAGGATGCGCAGGGACTCATAGAAGTCCTCGTCACCCAGCGTCATGCGCAGGGTGTGCGCCACCAGCGAGCCCTTGGAATAGATGTCGCCGCCCGGTCCGCCCGGCCGGTTGTAGACGTCGTTCACCGTCTTGGGCGTCCGCGACACAATCGGCGCCCGGTTCAGCAGGCCGTCGCGCTGGTCGGCCAGTTCGCGGTGCATGTAGCGGTCGCCCCGCAGCCAGCCCGCGTAGAGCGGCTGCATGTAGCTGCCGAGGCCCTCGTGCAGCCACATGTCGTCGGCGTTCCAGTTGGTCAGCTGGTTGGCGAACCACTCGTGGGCGAACTCGTGCTGCAGCAGCCAGTCATAGCCGCGCCCGTCGACCCGATACTGGTTGCCGTAGGCATTCAGCGTCTGGTGCTCCATGCCCAGATGCGGGGTCTCGACCACGCCCATCTTCTCGTCGGCAAAGGGGAAGGGGCCGACGGTGGCCTCGAAGAAGTCCAGCATCTGCGGGAATTCGGCGAACAGGCGCTCCACGTCCTCCGGCTTGTCGGACTTCAGGTGCCAGAAATGCATCGGGATGTCGTTGCCGAACCGGCTGCGGTAGGTGGCCGTCCGCTCGACGTAGGGCCCGACGTTCAGTGTGATGGCGTAGATGTTCGGCTGCTTGATCGACCAGGCCCAGGTCGTCGTGCCGTCGCCGTTGTCCGTCTTGCCCTGAAAGGTGCCCGGCCCGGGCGCGACGACCGTCGACGGCACGGTGAAGCGCACGTCGGCCCGGCCCGGCTCGCCGGCCGAATTGTCGATGCAGGGGAACAGCAGGTCACAGCCGTTCAGCTGGAAGGCCGAGGCCACCCACGGCTCGCCGGTCGGGGCCGTGGCCCAGACCACGCCGCCGTCCCACGGCGCGCGAGGCGCCACGCGCGGGCTGCCGGCCCATTTGACGCCCATGCGCACGGTCTGGCCGGCGGCCAGGGCGCGCGGCAGCTGCGCCGTCAGTCGCCCCTGCGGATTGCTCCAGCGCTCGCGCGGAACGACCACACCGTCCACGGTGACCTCGGCCACGTCGAACACCGTGTCCAGCTCGACCGACAGCTTGTCGGTCGGCGCCAGCACCGCGAACTCCAGCACGCTCTCGCCCCGGATGGCCTTCTGCTCGGGCAGGACGGTCAGATGCAGGTCCATCCGGTCGAAGCGGACGGCCTCCTGCTCCGGCGCGCGCGGATTGTCCGTCTCCAGCGTGAACGGGGTGGACGTGCGCGGCGCGTCCTGCGCCACGGCAGGGGCGGCGACGGCCAGACAGGCGGCGGCGATCAGGGCGAGACGGGAAGCGGCCACGGCGGACTCCTCGGAATTCGGGTCCGTCGACCTTAAGGGGCGGCGTCGAAAAGGGGAGTCGTCGCGGCGACCATTACGGAAAGGTCATGAACGGTCGCGGGCAAAGAAAAAGGCCGGCGTTTCCGCCGGCCTCTTCAATCTGTGCAGGGACGCGCCCGATCAGGCGGCGTCGGCCTCGGCCAGCTTGGCGCGGACCTGACGCTTGATGCGCAGGGCGGCGGCCGACAGCTGCTCGTCCTTGGCCTTGACGATGAACGGGTCCAGGCCGCCCTTGAAGTCCAGGGTGCGCAGCGCCGCGTTGGAGATGCGCAGGCTGAAGGTCTGGCCCAGAGCGTCCGAGGCCACCTTGACCGTCTTCAGCGACGGCAGGAAGCGGCGCTTGGTCTTGATGTTCGAGTGGCTGACCGAGTGGCCGACCATCGGACCGATGCCGGTCAGTTCGCAACGACGAGCCATATCGCCAGATCCTTCGCGGGGCGTCAGGACCGGGGTCCACGACGCAATAAACAAAAGCGCGCGGAAGGGGCTCCCGCGCGAGAGGGGGCCGTATAGAGGAAGGTGCCTCCGCCCGTCAAGGCCGGATGGGCGCTGAGGTGGCCCGTTCAGCCCCCGTTCAAATCCCGCCACATATGCCCCATAGCATGACCGTTCACCTTCTTCGGGGGACCTGAAGACATGAAGACCCGCTTTCTGGCCATCGCCGCCCTCGGCGGCGCCGTGCTGGCGCTGGGCGTCTCCGACCGCCCCTACGCCGCCATGACGACCACCCAGTCCCAACCGGTGCTGCCGGGGTACTGGGAGTACACCACCTCGGCCGTCGGTGTGCGCGACACCGAGCGCAAATGCGTCCGCCCGTCCGAGATCAACCGCTTCTTCGGCGGCCTGTCGACGCGCCGCTGGAGCTGCACCTATCCGGTGCGCGAGGTCGGCGGCGGCAATGCCCGCTTCGAGGGCGTCTGCCGCGACCGCAAGAACCGCACCGTGCGGGTGCGCCTGTCGGGCACCTATCGCCAGGAGAGCTTCCGATTCACCGGCGGGGCCCAGCTGGCCCGCGGCACGCCGTATCTCCCGGCCTCGATCACCGCCACCCGCATCTCCGCCGACTGCCCGGCGGGGGCGGAGTACTTCTGAACGCTGGGCCGACGCGGAATTTGGAAAGGCCCGGGATCGCTCTCGGGCCTTTCGGTCTTGTGACGAGGAAGAGGCCGATCAGGCCGCTTCGGCTTCCTCGGCGGCCTCGGCTGCGGCGATGACCGCCTTCTTGGCGCTCAGCGACTTGCCCAGCAGGGCGACGGCCGCGTCCTTGTCGATCTTGTTCGCGGCGGCGACCTCGCGGGCCATCCGGTCCAGCGCGCTCTCGTACAACTGGCGCTCCGAATAGGACTGCTCCGGCTGGGTCTCGGCGCGGTGCAGGTCGCGGACGACCTCGGCGATCGAGATCAGGTCGCCGGAGTTGATCTTGGCCTCATACTCCTGCGCGCGGCGCGACCACATGGTGCGCTTGATGCGGGCGCGGCCCTTCAGCGTGGTCAGGGCCTTGGTGACGATGTCCTCGCCGGCCAGCGAGCGCAGACCCGCGGTCTTGGCCTTCTTGGTCGGGACGCGCAGGGTCATCTTCTCGTGGTCGAAGGTCACGACGTAGACCTCCAGGCTCATGCCCGCCACTTCCTGCGTCTCGACGGCCGCCACCTTGCCGACGCCGTGCGCCGGATAGACGACCGCGTCGCCGACCTTGAACTCCAGACCACTCTTGCTCGTCATCGTAGTTCCTTTCCCGGACCGTCGGAAAAAGTGAGGCGCGCCGCGCGGTTCAGACGATGCTTCGCCCCCGCCGGCGTTCGCCGTCGGAGAGATGGAAGGCATGTCCTCAAGCGTGGAAACGGATCACCAGACCTCGGGCCGCTCCGGCTCTTCGGCCGGAGTTCTGCAGTAAACGGGGCCGCGCACGATCCGTCGCCGGATGCTCGACCAGAACAGGGAACATATCACAAAACCGCAAGATTTCAAAACGGCCGCCGCGCCAGCGGCCGCCCGGCGGCAAATCCTCGCCGCCAGCCCGCACGACGGGGCTTCAGCTGCCGTTGCCGGGCTTGTCGCTGAAATACTTCTCGAACTTGCCGGTTTCGCGCTCGAACGCCTCGGCGTCCGCAGGCGGCCGCCCCTTGACCGTGATGTTGGGCCAGACCTTGGCGTATTCCGCGTTGACCTGAAGCCACTTGCCGTCCGGTTCGTCCTCGGTGTCGGGCTTGATGGCGTCGACGGGGCATTCCGGTTCGCACACGCCGCAGTCGATGCATTCGTCCGGGGCGATCACGAGGAAGTTCTCGCCCTCATAGAAGCAGTCGACCGGGCACACCTCGACGCAGTCCATGAATTTGCAGCGCACGCAGGCGTCGGTGACGATGTAGGTCATGGGGCGAAGGACGGGGCTCGGGGCGGGACCGGGCAGATGACCCCGCGCGCCCGCTCTGTCAACCGCCCGGGGGTGCCGCGTCGCGCCACAGACCGCGCGCCTCCTCCGCCGGGCCGCGTCGCGCGCCGAAGGCCATCACCTCTACCTCCACCAGCCGGGCTCCGGCGGGGAACAGCAGGACGTCGCCGACGTGGACCGACCGGCTGGGCTTGTCGAGCCGGGTCTGGACCCCGCGGTGCGTCAGCCGCACCCGACCGGCCTCGACCATGGCCGCCGCCGCCGTCCGGGTCCGGGCGAAGTGCGCGCGCCACAGCCAGACGTCGACGCGGCAGGCGGCCTCCGTCACGAAGCGGCACCCTCGGCGTAGACGCGCGACAGCTTGCGGTACTGCGGCGAGTTGAAGGCCACCAGCGTGGCCAGGATGCCGACCAGACCGGCGACGGTGAAGACCAGGGCGATGCCCCGCGCCGGACCCGTTCCGAACCAGTCGCCGATCGCCCCGGCCCCGGCCCCGCCGTCGGACATGAAGGGGATCACGACGAACTGGGTCAGCGGCCCGATCAGGAAGGCCGTCAGCGGACTGGCCGCCTGCTCCACCGACTGGGCGAAGCCGAAGACCCGGCCCTGACGCTCGAACGGCACGACCTTCTGCAGGGTGGTGTGCTCGGCCGCCTCGGCGAACGGCCCCAGGAACATCCAGAGGAAGGTCCCGGCGAACAGCAGCCAGATCCACGGCTGGATGGTGAACACCGCGGCGCCGCCCCAGGCGATCAGGTTCACGATCATCAGGGTGCGCAGGGGGCTCTTGCCCAGCCCGGTCTTCGCGATCACCACGCCCGACAGGATGAAGCCGGTGGAGACCGCGCCCCACATCAGGCCCCAGTGCTCGACCTTCATCATCGACAGGCCATAGGCGTCCATCAGCGCCATGAAGATACCGCCGAGGAAGTTGTTGAAGGTGGCGAACAGGATCAGGGCGAACAGGCCCGGCACCGCGCCCACGACCCTGAGCGTGCCCCTCAGGTCCACGCGGCGCCGCCCCGGCGTGCCGTCCGCGTTCGCCTCGGTCTGCGGGCGCGGCTCGTCCACGCCCACGAACCTCAGGTGGACGAAGGCGGCTGTGGTCAGGACCAGGGCGAAGACCAGCGTGCCTTCCATCCCGGTCTGCGCGACAAGAAATCCGGAGATGACCGAGGTGGTCAAAAAGCCAATGCCCGTGACCATGCCGACCAGGCCGTTGGCCCGGTCGCGGCGGTCCTCCGGCACCAGCACGGTCACCAGCGTCGGCAGGGCGATCGACCGGATGTTGCCGGCGATGACGCCCAGCATCACCAGATCGACGAAGATCCACAGCACCGGCGAGGCCACGTCGCGCATTGCCGGCTCGCCCGCCGTCAGCAGCAGGATCAGGCCGGCGGCGTAGAACAGCGCCGACACGACGCTGGACGCCATCATCACCCGCTTCTTGCGGTGGTGATCCACCAGACTGCCCAGCCAGAAGGCCAGCCCCGCCGTCAGGACCAGATACATGCCGGCGATCATGCCGGTGGCGAACACCGACCGGGTCTCCAGAAAGATCCAGAAGGTGACCGCGAACCACACCGTGAAGTTGGTGACGTTGGCGACCAGATTATTGGCCAGCAGGTGTTGGAACGGGGTCATGCCGACCTCAAAAGCGCGGGAAGCGTCGCGGTTCAAGCGCGGGGTTTGCGACGCCGCTTCCGCGCGGCACCGGCGGGGGGGATCGGCCGGGCGAGGCCGGCGAGCGCCGCGAACGGCGAGACGGGGATCCGCGTCTCCGTCCGCGCCGGCTTCCCGCGCGGGGGCCGCAGGGTCCTGGCCAGTTCGGCAGCCTGCTTGTCGGACAGCCCCAGCTCCGCCAGCGCCGCCTCATCCAGCCGCCCCTGACCGGCCGCGCGCAGCTCGGCCATGCGCTCCAGCGTCTCCAGCGGCAGGGTCAGGCCGCCAGCCGCGCGGAGGCCCCGCGCTGACAGGGCGCGCGGGTCGCCTGCCCCGGCACTCTCGCGCAACCAGAAGGCCTGGGCGAGGCCGCGTCCGCGCGCCTTCTGGTCGGCCGGCAGCCAGAGGGAATGGACGCCCACCCGCACGCCGAAGGTCTTCAGCGTCCGCCGTTCGACCTGGCTCAGGGCCGTCAGTTCGCCCTCGACGTCGCGCCGGGGCAGCACGCCGCCGGCCTCGACCAGCCGGAAGGCCAGCCCCCGCGTCAGCCCCTTCAGGCCGCCGCTCTCCAGCGCGCGCCTGAGCCGGGACAGCCCGCGCAGCGCCCGGCCCGCCTCCTGCGCCAGCCAAGCCTCGATCCGCCGCCGCGCCCGCTCGCGCGCCGCCTCCACGCCCTGATCGCCGATCAGGCGCACGCGTGGCGACCACGGGTCTTCATTGGCCACGCGCGCCACCAGTTGGCCGTCCCAGGTCACCGACCCGTCGGGCAGCACGGCGAAGGCGTCGTCCCCGTCGGCGGCCAGTCGTCCCAGCCGGCGCGCCACCTCAGGCTCGATCGCCCGCGTGGCCAGCCGCCGCTGCGAGGGATGGGCGCCCGCGTCCCGGTCGGCGACGAAGCGCAGGCCCTCGATGCGGCCCAACTCGGCGCCCTCGATCCTGACAGCACCTTCCGCATCCACCTGAACCGCCGCCTCGTCCTCGGCGTGCAGGGCGCGCATCAAGGCGGTGGTCTTGCGATCCACGAACCGCGCCGTCAGCCGCGCGTGCAGGGCGTCGGACAGCCGATCCTCAAGCGCGCGGGTCCGCTCGCGCCAGTGCGGGGCGTTCTCCAGCCAGTCCGGCCGTGCGGCGACGTAGGACAGGGTGCGGATACCCGCCAGCCGCGCTGACAGCTGGTCGATCTGCCCGTCCTCATGGTCCAGGCCGCGGAAGCGCTTGGCGATCCAGTCCTCGGACAGACGGCCCGTGGGGCCGATCAGGGCGTGGAACACCTCCATCGTCAGCCTGAAATGTTCGTCCGCCGTCGTCTTCTGGAAGTCCGGCACCTGACAGGCGTCCCACAGCCGCATCAGGCTGCCGCGCGACCGGGCGATGCGCTGCACCTCCTCGTCCTGCACCGCGCGGCGCAGCAGGGTCTCGTCCAGTGCCTGACCGGTCAGGTGCAGCCCCGCCCGCCGCGGCGGCTCGGTCAGCGACCGCAACAGGTCGGGCAGGCTGTCGAAATCCAGCTTGCCGCTCCGCCACTCGGCACCCTCGACGGGATCGAACCGGTGCTCGACGACCTGCTCGACAAGGTCGTCGTCCAGATCGTCGGCCTCGCCCGTTACGCCGAAGGTGCCGTCGCGCAGGTGCCGGCCGGCGCGTCCGGCGATCTGGCCGATCTCGTGCGCGTGCAGCCAGCGGGTGCGCCGCCCGTCGAACTTCCTCAGGCCGGCGAAGGCCACATGGTCCACGTCCATGTTCAGCCCCATGCCGATGGCGTCAGTCGCGACCAGAAAGTCGACCTCACCCGACTGGAAAAGCTCGACCTGGGCGTTGCGGGTGCGCGGGCTCAGCGCGCCCATGACGATGGCCGCGCCGCCCCTCTGGCGCCGGATCAGCTCGGCGATCGCATAGACCTGCTCGGCCGAAAACGCGACGACGGCGCTGCGCTTGGGCAGGCGGGTCAGCTTCTTCGGTCCGGCATAGGTGAGTGTAGACAGACGGTCGCGGGACTGGATCTCGACGTCCTCGACCAGCCGCCTGATCAGCGGCTCCATCGTGCCCGCGCCCAGGAACATCGTCTCCTGCCGGCCCCGCGCATGCAGCAGGCGGTTGGTGAAGACGTGCCCGCGCTCCGGATCCGCGACCAGCTGGATCTCGTCGACGGCCAGGAAGTCGACCGACCGCTCCATCGGCATGGCTTCGACCGTGCAGACGTGGAAGCGGGCGTGCGGCGGGCTGATCTTCTCCTCGCCGGTGACCAGGGCGACCGACGCCTTGCCGGCGCGGGCGACGATCCGCTCATAGATCTCGCGCGCCAGCAGCCGCAGCGGCAGGCCGATCATGCCCGAGCCGTGGCCCAGCATCCGCTCGACCGCCAGATGGGTCTTGCCGGTGTTGGTGGGGCCCAGGACGGCGACGACGCGGCCCGGCGCCCGGCCTGTGCCACGGTCGCTCATGATGGGGAAAGGTGGCGTGCCCGAGCCGGTTCCTCAAGCGTCGCCGCGCACGTCATGGTGACGCTTAACGCCCGCGACCCGCTGCGCGGAACAGGCGCGAAACGAATCGTGACCGAATCACCGACTCGACCCGATTCCTGATCCGTTCACCGCAAGATATTGTATCTTAAAGCCGATTAACCACAACGAGAAAACGGCGGGGCCGGGGCGCTCGCCGCTTCCCCTGAACCCCGCCATCCGCTAGGTCACGCGCCGACGGCCCCGTAGCTCAGCCGCATAGAGCAAGGCTTTCCTAAAGCCGAGGTCGGAGGTTGGAGTCCTCCCGGGGTCGCCAGTCGCCATCAGGTGGCCGTGATGACCGCCGTCCAGCCGGTCGATCCGTCCGTGTTCACATACATCCGGTCGTTCGTCGTCGAGCCGTCGGCGCGCATGTACAGCGAGCCCTTGGCCGCCGCGATCGTCGGCGCGCCGGTTCCGGCGTAGACGCCGATCAGGCTGGACGTCAGCGTGAAGGCCGAGTTGGCATCCCCGCCCGAGACGGGCGCCGTCTGCCGCATCAGCGAGGCCATCTCACCGCGCACCGCGAGGCCTTGAGCGAAGCCGGAGCCGTTCTGCGGGCGGACCAGGATCTCTCCGACGTCGTCGGCGGTCCGACGGACGGCGGTGATCAGGCCGAAGGGCCGTTCCGTCGCCGCGTCGTCGATGCCGACGAAGCGCAGTCCCACGCCGAACCCGTCGCCCATCGTGCCCGTCCGGCGCGCCCGCAGATTCAGGGCGGCCAGGCCGTTGTTGGCCGGCGACCCGGCGAAGTCCCGCTCGAACAGGGGGATTTCGGTGTTCGACGTCCCCTTGGCCTGAAGGTTGGCGGTGGGATCGGCGACGCCGACGCCGACCTTGCCGTACAGGAGCGTCTCGGTGATCGCCGACGTTCCGATGACGGCCTGGTTGTCCTTGGTCGTCGTCGCGTTCTGGCCGATGGCGATCGAGCCGACCGCGTCGACCTTCTGCGCCGTCTGCTGCCCTGCGCCCGAGCCGACGAAGACGTTTCCGCTGCCCGTCGTGATCTTCTGTCCGGAGGCGTAGCCGACCGTGGTGTTCTCATTGCCCGTCGTGGCGTTCTGCAGCGCGGCGTAACCGACGGCCACGCTGTTGTCGGCCTCGGTGTTGGCAAGCGCTTCGAAGCCCAGGCCGACGTTGTTGTCCCCGGTCGTGCCGTACCGGCCCGCGCCGTGGCCGAAGAAGGCGTTCAACTCGCCGTCCAGACGGGCGAAGTTGGCAACCGTGCCCACCGCGACGTTGCGGCTGCCGGTCGTGTTCTTGTCCATGGTGGTATAGCCGACCGCCACGTTCAGCTCACCCGTTGTTGTCTCCCGCAGCGTGCTGTCGCCCAGGGCGGTGTTGGCCCCCGCGGTCGCCGCCTTCTCCAGCGCATAGATGCCGACCGCCACGGCTCCGACGCCGGTGGTCGCCGTCTGGAGGGCGCCGAACCCCACCGCCACGCTGTCGATCACGTCGATCGCGTTCTCGCCCGCGAAACTGCCGACACAGACGTTGGAGCCCGGCGTCGTCGCCAGACGCATGGACCGGAACCCGATCGCGACGTTGTGGCCGCCGCTGGTCAGCGAGGACAACGCCGTCTTGCCGATGCCGATGCTGCACTGCGACGTGCTGGTGAGATTCCCCGCTCCCGCCAGGAAATAGGTCTGTTGCGAGGGGTTGGCCCGCAGCATGGGCTCGGTGAAGACGATCAGTTCTTGGGTCATGGCGACGTCCTTGCGGGAAAGGCCGTCGGCGGTGACGGCGGCGTCAGACTACCAGCGAGCAGGCGGGGCCGCCTCGGAGTATCGACGTCATGCCGAACGCGTCTGGGGATTGAAATCGCTCATTTCCAGCGCCGTCCCTCGCCGTGTTTGCCGACGCTCTGCCACTCGTCCGGCCCGGCGCCCCGCCGCCACTGTTCCACCACCAGCCAGCCCTTCAGCGGGCGCAGAACCGCGAGGCAGGCGATCGCGAGCAGCGGGAATGTCACCACAAGGTGCACCCAGATCGGCGGGCGGACCGTGAAGTCGAACGCCATGAAGGCCGCCATGCCCACGGTGCCGACCAGGCTCATGCCGAAGAAGGCCGGGCCGTCGGCCGGGTCAGCGAAGCCGTAGTTCAGTCCGCAGACCGGACAGGCGTCGCGAATCTTCAGGAAGCCGCGAAGCAAGGGCCCCTCGCCGCAGCGGGGGCACTGGCAACGCAGCCCCAGCCAGAGGGCACTGCGACGGGGGGACGGGAGGGGGGCGGTCATCGCCAGGCACGTGCGCCGTCCGGACCCCCAAGGCAAGTCTTCGGGACGTCATGTCGCGGGCCGCGGTTGTGCAAATGCTGCGCTGCAACAACCTCGGGTAACAGTGGTTGACGACGGCTCCAGCGCGGCGCACAACGCGCGCTCCGGGGGCCGAAATGATCAGTGTCATCAAACATTTGCTGAAACGGCCGTTTTGCAGCCACGTGTTCCGCTACAGCCGCACCAAGTCGGGATACCTCGTCTGTAACAAGTGCCGGCTTTACCGCCGCGCCTGAGGCGGCCGGTCATTCCCCGTTAACCGCGATGAAACCGCGCACGGGCCAGGGTGCGCGCGCATGTCCGCGCGCCGCACCTCCCGCCGGGTCCTGAACTCGACCGTGGCCCTGGCCGCGGCCGGGGCCGTGGCGTTGTCGCCGGTGCTGCCGCTTGCCCAGGAGTATCAGCCCGCCTCACAGGACCCGGTGGCCATCCGCATCGGGGCCGCCGCCGACTACACCCGGCTGGAGTTCGCCGGTGTCGTGGGGGCCCGGTCGCGCGTTACGGTCGACGGTCGTCGCGTCGTCGTCCGCATAGGCACCACCGCCGCCCCCGACGTCTCGCGCCTGAAGGTCGACCCGCCCGCCGGCGTCGAGGCGGTCGAAACCCGCGCGGTCCAGGGCGGCACGGAACTGATCCTGACCCTCGCCGAGGGGGCCGAGGCGCGCACGGGGACAGCTGACGGCGCGGTCTTCCTGAACCTCTACGCCCCGGGCCGGGCGCCGGAACCGGTCGACGACGGGACCCCGGCGCCTGCCGGCCTCCCGAACGTCCCGGTGCGCGTCGACGCGTCCGCAAGCGTGGCGACGCTGAAATTCGACTGGCCCCTGGCGGTAGGTGCCGCGGTCTTCCGTCGGGGCGACACGGTCTGGATCGTCTTCGACGCCGCGGCGAAACTGGATCTGGCCAGCACGGCCGACCTCGGCCCCGCCGGTGCCGCCCGCTGGGCCGCGGGGCCGGACTACCTGGCCCTGCGCATCGAGGCACCGAAGGCGCTCGCCGTGTCCGCTTCGGCCGAAGGCGGGACCTGGACGGTCCGCATCGGCGGCGACGCCGGCGCGACGGGCGGCATCAGCGTGGACCGCGACCCGTCGGGCGAGCCCGCGCTGGTCTTCAACATGGCGGGTTCGGGGCGTGCGATCTGGCTGACCGATCCTGTCGTCGGCGACCGCTTCGCCGCCGTGACCGCCGTCGGCCCGGCCAAGGGCTTCCCCCAGCGCCGCCGCACCGTGGACCTGCACGTCCTGCCCTCGGCGCAGGGCCTGGCCATCGAGACCGTCGCCGACGACCTCAGCATCGCCGCCGACGGGGACCGCGTGGTGGTCTCGCGCCCGCGCGGCCTGATCCTCTCGTCGCCGACCGCCCTTCTGGAGGCGGCCGAGGCCCCGGCCGACGGTGCGCCGCGCAAGGCCCCGAACCCGGCCCTCATCCTGGAGGACTGGCGGGCACCGGACGAGGGCGGCTTCCTGGGCCGTCATCGCAAGCTTCAGGCTGAGGCCGCCGAAGAGGGGGCCGCCGCTGTCGACGATCCCCGCGCTCCGGCGGAGAAGCGGCTCGCCTACGCCCGCTTCCTGGTCGGCTCGGGCCTCGGCTACGAGGCCGTCGGCGCCCTGAACGCCCTCGTCGACGTCCAGCCCGGCATGCTGGGCGAGGCCGAGGTGCGCGGCCTGCGCGCCGCCGCCCGCGTCTCCATCGGGCGGCTGGAGGAAGCCCAGGCCGACCTGTCCGGGGCCGCTCTCGCCGCCGATCCCTCTGCCAAGGCGTGGCTGGGCCTGATCGCCAGTCGCCAGGGCGACTGGGAGGAGGCGCGCCGTCAGTTCGCCGCCGCTGCCGGTGTGGTCGACGCCTTCCCGCCGGAATGGCGCGCGCGGTTCGGCTGCGCCCACGCCCTCGCTGCCATCGAACTGGGCGACCTCGAGGCCGCCCGCGCCCTGATCGCCTATGCCCTCAGCCAGCAGGTCGGCGCGGCGGAGCAGCTGCAGATCCGCCTGGTCCAGGCTCGTCTGTTCGAAAGGTCGGGCGAACTGGACAAGGCCGCCGCCGTGTTCGCGGCGGTCGGCAAGGCCCCGTCCGACGCCGTCGCCGTCCCGGCCCGTCTCGGCGTCGTCCGCATCGGTCTGGCGCGCGGCACGATGACGCCCAAGGCCGCGGCGGCCGAGCTGGAAACCCTGCGCTGGCGCTGGCGCGGCGACGCGACCGAGCTGGAAGTGATCCGCACCCTCGGCCAGCTGTACCTTTCGCAGGGGCTGTACCGTGAGGCCCTGACCGCGCTCCGCGCTGCCGGCCCGCGCATGGCCACCATGCCCGGCGGGATCGAGCTTCAGGCCGACGTCCAGGCCGCCTTCCGCATGCTGTTCCTCGAAGGCGGCGCGGACGGGCTGCAGCCGATCCAGGCGCTGGGCCTGTTCTATGATTTTCGCGAGCTGACGCCGATCGGGGCCGACGGCGACGAGATGGTCCGGCGTCTGGCCCGCCGCCTGATCGACGTCGACCTGCTGGACCAGGCCGCCGAGCTGCTCAAATACCAGGTGGAGCAGAGGCTGGACGGCGTGGCGAGGGCGGTCGTCGCCACCGATCTGGCCACCGTCTATCTGATGGACCGCCAGCCCGAGGCGGCGCTTCAGGCTATCTGGTCCAGCCGCACCACCCTTTTGCCGTCCGAGCTGAATGCCGAGCGCCGCGCGCTGGAAGCCCGGGCCCTGATGGACCTCGGCCGTTTCGACCACGCCCTGGAAGTGCTGGGTGACGACGCCTCGCCGGCCGCCCTGGAGGTCCGGGCCGAGGTTCTGTGGAAACAGGAGAACTGGGCTGGCGCAGGGGTGCTCTACGAACGGTTGCTGGGCGACCGGCACCTTGACGCGACCACGCCCCTGTCTGCGGCGGACGAGACCCGTCTGATCCGGGCCGGGGTGGGCTATTCCCTCGGCAAGGACGACGCCGGCCTGTCCCGCCTGGCCCAACGCTATGCGCCCTTGGTGGAGAAGGCCCGCAATCCTGATGCCCTGCGCATCGCCCTGTACGATCCGCTGACCCTGTCCTCGCCTTCGGGCCTTGCGGCGGCGATCCAGAGCTCAAACACCTTCACCGGCTGGGTCGAGGGTGCCCGGGCGAAGTTCCGCGCCCAGACGCCAACGGCGGCCCCGGCCCAAACGCAGACGGGCGGAGCGACGCCCGCCGCTCCGCCCGCCTCTCCGGCCCCCGCGGGGGCCTGATCCGGTCCGTGAGGACTTAGCCGTTCACGGCGTCCTTCAGCGGCTTCGACACGCGGAAGCGCACGGCCTTGGAGGCGGCGATCTTGATGGTCGCGCCGGTGGCCGGGTTGCGGCCTTCGCGGGCGGCGCGGGCGGCGGTGTCGAACACGCCCAGGTTCGAGATGCGGACGTCGCCGCCGGACTTCAGCGACTTGTGGATGTTGTCGACGATGGCGGTCAGCACGCGGCCGGCGTCGGCCTGCGACACGCCCGCGTCCTTGGCGACGGCGGCGATCAGTTCGGCTTGAGTGGTCATGTTGGGTCGTTTCCGAGTTTGTGCCGCCCCGACTGGGCGACTGCGGACGGATTGACGCCGCTTTTTTCTCGCTTGGCAAGCGACTTCGGCGCGCAAACGCCCACGGGCTGGGGATTTACCCCCCGCCGGACGCCCTCTGGAAGCTCTCGACCAGGCTGCCCGCGACCAGCCTCCAGCCGTCGACCAGCACGAAGAAGATCAGCTTGAACGGCAGGGAGATGACCACCGGCGGCAGCATCATCATGCCCATGGACATGAGCACTGACGCGACGACCAGATCGATCACAAGGAACGGAACGAAAAGAAGAAATCCGATCTCGAACGCGGTCTTCAGCTCACTGATCATGAAGGCCGGGACCACCACGCGCAGGGGCAGGTCCTGGGCCGTCGGGGGGACCTCGATGTTGGACAGGCGGGTGAACAGTTCCAGGTCTCCCCGGTCCACCTGACCCAGCATGAAGGTCTTCACCGGATCCGCCGCCAGATCGAACGCCTGCGGCAGTTCCATCTGTTGATCCATCAGCGGCCGGATGCCCGAATCATAGGCGTCCTGCCAGGTCGGGGCCATGACGATGGCCGACAGGAACAGGGCCAGCGACACCAGCACGGCGTTGGGCGGCGACTGCTGCATCCCCAGCGCGGTCCGCAGCAGGCTCAGCACCACGACGATGCGCACGAAGCTGGTGGTCATGATTACGATCGACGGTGCCAGGCTGAGCACGGTCATCAGACCGACCAGCTGAACCACGCGCGTGGTCAGACCCGCGCCGGTGCCGAGATCCACATTGATCGCCGAAGACCCGGCCGCGGCCTGCGCCGCCTCCTGCGCCAGCGCCCCCAGCGGCCAGATCAGGCAGGCCAGCGTCACGCACAGCGACAGCAGGGCCGCGCGCTTCAGTTCGGCCCGGGTCGGAACGACCAACAGCTTCACTTGCCCGGTCCCCGCGGCTCGATCAACTCGCGCCCTTCTCCCAGCAGGATCAGGCGCTCTTCATCGTCGATCCGCACCAGCACGAGCCGGCGCGCGGGGTCCAGAACCAGCGTCTCCATCACCTGCATGCGCCGCTCGCCGCGCTGGGCGGACAGCTTGGCCATCAGTTGGGGCGCATAGCGGCGCGCGGCCCAGGCGGCACCCCCGATCAGGCCCAGGGTGAAGGCCAGGCCGAACACGGCGCGAAGCAGATCGAGGAAATCCATCGCCCCGGATCGTTAACGGTCAGGGTTAACGCCGGGTTTAGACAACGCTTCATTAACCACGCCCGGTCACCTTTCGTGCGGGCACCCCCGCCCGCGTCGCCAGAGGACAGGGCCGTGTCGATCACCGACCTGCCGCTGCTGAACCAGATCAAGGGCCGGCTGACCTGGCTGGACGAGCGCCAGCGCGTCATCGCCCAGAACGTCGCCAACGCCGACACGCCCGGCTACATGGCGCGCGACCTGCGCCAGCCGACCGACTTCGCCAGGGCCATGCAGGGCTCCGGCGGTCTGCAGATGACCCGCACCTCGGCCGCCCACATCGCGCCGACCCACCAGCCCGCGCGCTTCGCCGTGCAGGACAGCCCGGATTCCGAGACCACGCTCGACGGCAACGCCGTGGTCGTGGAGGAGCAGATGCTGAAGATGGCCGAGAGCCGCATGGCCTACGACGCCGCCATCAGCCTGTACCAGAAGTCCATGTCGCTCCTGCGCATGGCCGCCCGGCCGCCCGGCCGCTGAGGAGGGCTGACCCGTGCCTGATCCCATCCCGCCCCGCAACTCGACCATGGCCGTGGCCGCCAGCGCCCTGAAGGCGCAGCAGTCGCGCATGCGCGTGATCGCCGAAAACATTGCCAACGCCGACTCGACCTCGGACACGCCGGGCGGCCAGCCCTATCGCCGTCAGGTGCCCGTGTTCCGTTCGCAGGAAGTGGACGGCGCCACCGGCGTGGCGCTGGCCGAGGTGCGCGCCGATCCCGGCCAGTTCCGTCGCGACTATGACCCCAATCACCCGGCGGCCGACGCCGAGGGCTATGTCCTGCGGCCGAACGTGGACACCCTGGTCGAGGCCATGGACATGCGCGAGGCGCAGCGCGCCTACGAAGCCAACCTGAACGTCATCGAGACCGCGCGCGCCATGGAGCAGCGCACCCTCGATATCCTGAAGCGCTGAGGACTGAACCATGAATCCCATGGCCGCCATCAAGGCCTATCAGTCGATCCAGTCAGGCGCTTCCGTCGGCGGCCCGGGCGGCATGAATCCGGCCGGCGGCTCGGAGTTCGGCGCCATTCTGGACGGCGTCATGAAGGGCGCCGTCGAACAGACCCGCGCCGCCGAAACCCAGATGTCGATGGCTGTCCAGGGGCAGGGCAGCCTGATCGACGTCGTCACCGCCGTCTCGTCCGCCGAGGCCTCGCTGGAGACCGTCATGGCCGTCCGCGACCAGGTGATCCAGGCGTATCAGGAGATCATGCGGATGCCGATCTGATCGGCACGGTCTGAGATCCGGCGATGCTTACCGCGAATTCATCCGCCCGGCGCATCCGCCAGGCTTTCTCGGCACCTCATCCTCCGACACCTTCGGAGCCATGATGACCCGTCTGACCTGCACCGCCCTGGCCGCCCTCGCCGCCGCCTGCCTCGCCACCACCGTTTACGCCCAGCCCCGGCCGCAGGGACCGACCCAACTGGTGCGGGCGGGCAACCTGTTCGATTCCCAGGCGGGTCGCATGGTCGGTCCGCGCGACGTCCTGATCCGCGGTGACCGGGTGGTAGAGGTGGGGCAGGGGCTGGCCCATCCCGATGGCGCGAGCCTGATTGATCTGTCGCGCTGCTCGGTCCTGCCGGGCCTCATCGACGGGCACACCCACATCCTGATGGAGCAGGCACCGGGGCGAAGCCTCGGCCAGGTCGCGGCGATCGATGCGGGGATCGAGGGCGACGCCCTGCGGGCCCTGTCCGGGGCCCGGCGCGGCCGCGACTATCTGGACGCCGGCTTCACCACCATCCGCGATCTCGGCAACTCGGGCCGCTATCTCGATCTGCAGCTGGCGCGCGGCTTTGCCGAGAGACGCGTTCCCGGACCGAGGCTCTACGGCTCGGGTCCCGGCCTGGCCCCCGCGGGCGGCCAGATGGAGCCCTTGCCGCACGATCCGCACCACCTCGTCGGTGCCGAGTATCGCATCGTGACGGGCGTCGACGACGCCCGCGCGGCCGTGCGCGAGGCGATCGCCGCCGGCGCCTGGGTCATCAAGGTCTATCCCGAAGCCACGCCCCAGCGGACCCGCCTGTCGGTCGCGGAACTGGAGGCGATCGTTGACGAGGCGCGGCGCCACGGCGTCCCGGTGGCCGCCCACGCCACCTCCGATGCGGCGATCCGGGAGGCCGTCATGGCCGGCGTCACCTCGATCGAGCACGGCTATGAGATTTCCGACGAGACCCTGCGGCTGATGGCGCAGAAGGGCGTGTGGCTGGTGCCGACCGATCCGTCGCTGGAGATGGCGCAGGAGTTCAGCTCCGGATGGAACCCGCGCCCGCCGGTGGCGGAGATCGAGGGCATGCTGGCCGCCCCGCGCGAGCGCTTCGCCCGCGCGCATCGTCTGGGTGTGCCCATCGCCCTGGGGTCGGATCTCTACATGCCCTACGGCCCCGGCCGTGGGCAGGGCTCGCGCGCCACCCTGGTCGCCTACGTCGAGTCGGGCATGACGCCCGCCGAGGCCCTGCAGACCGCCACATGGAACGCGGGCCGCATGCTGGGCGACGACGGGCTGGGGGTGGTCCGACCGGGTGCCTGGGCCGATCTGATCGCCGTGCCGCTGGACCCCACGGAAGCCCTCGACGCGCTCAAGGACGTGCGCTTCGTGATGAAGGGCGGCCGCGTCGAGAAGGCCGATCTGGAGCGCGTCTGCGGCGGCTGAGTCGGCACCCGATCAGGACGCGGCGCGCCTCGCCGTGACGCCGCCCCACAGCACCGAGGCGAGCACGAGGTAGCTCCAGATGTAGTAGGCGGTGAAGAAGCCCGCCTGTCGCATGTCCGCGGAGATCAGGAAGGCGAAGTGGGTGATCACCAGAAGGACGGCGCCGGCCGCGGCAACGGCGGGCCATCGACGTCGGCTCCGCGCCGCCACCAGGCACAGGAAGACTGCCAGCGCCACGTCGATCACCAGAATCCCCCACTGGACCCCGGTCCACCAGTCCATGTCCGCGATCGTGGATCCGATCCAGGCCGCGCTCACGGCAAGGGCGACCCGCCGTTCCAGCGGGCCGCCCCTCAACCAGGTGAAGCCGCAGATTCCGGCCATGACGGCCAGACCGATGAGTTCGAGCGTCGACATCCAGCCCCCGTTGGAGGCCGGGAGTATCGACCCTAGGCGGCCACGACCGCAAGGTGGCCCGACGTGCCGGGCTTCTCGTCCTTGGTCCCGCCTCCGATGGGCATGGACCGGAAGACGGACTCCGTCTTCAGATCGGCCAGGGCGTTGTGGACCTCGACCACGGCCGCGCGGGCGCGGGCCTGGGCCGCCATGGCCTCGACCAGACGGTCATAGACGACCTGGCCGCGGGTGGCGGCGAAGCCGGCTTCGCGGGCGCGGGCGGGCAGGGACTGGGTCAGACCGGCGATGCTGCACATGGCGTCGTCGACGGCCCGCTCGGTGGCGAACAGCTGATCGGCCACGGACTGGGCCAGATCGTGATGGGTCTCTCGTCTTTTCATAGGTGCGTCCTCGGTATCCCGGGCTCCTCAAACAGGAGGCGCTGCAACCATAACGCGAAATCTGCCGCTGTCATCAACAAAAACGTGCAGAACCCGAGGGCCGCAAGAATCAGCAGAATTCGCAGCAGGCCCTCGCCTAGGCCGCGCGCGCCCGGGGCGGGCGATTCCGTGTGCGCGAGGCTCTCCCGGACAACAGCCCGGCCCCGATCAAGAAAATCGAGCGCAGCGTCTCGGCTCCCGAGCCCAGTTCCCCGCGCCGCCTCAGCAGATCCCTCTGCCGCTCCAGCGCGATCGCCCGCTTCTGGCCGGACACGCTGTAGTTGATCGCCCACTCCAGATCCGTCAGGCTCCAGCGCGGCAGGGCGCCCTGGTGCAGGTCGACCTTCGACGTCGGCGTTTCCGCCGGCCCGCTCGTGGGCGCCGTGATCACCGAAGCGGTCAGGATGATCTGCTGCAGCAGATCCATCGGCGACAGCAAGTCGCTGGTGCGCTGCAGCCGGGCGAACAGGTGTTCGGCCCACATCTTGCGCTCCGGTGTCCGCGCCAGCTGATCCAGAACCGTCTCCAGATCCTGCCACGTCATGGGCGGAAGGCAGTCGGGTCCGGTCGCCGGCGTCCAGTCCGCCTTGTACCAGTCGGGAACGGTGCGTTTGGGTTCGATCATCTCGTCCTCCTTCGAGGGCCTCATGATCGACGTCGGCCGGGTCGGCGGGCAGGCGGGAAAAACCTGCTGCATACCCGGTATGCAGGACTTCGCCGCGCTCGTGCAGCAGGCGGACGGCGGCGCGCGAGCTCGTCACCCCCAGCTTGCGCCGGGCATTGGCCAGATGCCGCTCGACCGTCGCCTGGGCAATGCCCAGCTCGGCCGAGATTTCATCAGCCTGACGATGTTGCGCGACGCCCGTCAGACATCGGCGTTCCTGGACGGTGAGGAGATCGAGCAAGGCCACCGCGGGCGCTCCGATCGGTTCGCGGAAAGTCGTTCAGAATGATTAACACCGCGATTCCCTTCCGCGGCGAGTGATCTGCACGAAAGCGTGCGCGTTTCCGTGACGTGCATCCACAGGAACGATCATGCTCAGGAACATCGACGCCCATCCCATCGTCGCGGTGACCGACCTGGCCCGCGCCCGCGCCTTCTATGGCGAGACGCTGGATTTGCCCGAGGAGACGGCCGACACGACCATGGCCGTCTACCGGACCGGTGCCACTCGGCTGAACGTCTACGTTTCCGAATACGCCGGCTCCAACCTGGCCAACGCCGTGGTCTGGGCCATGGCCGAGGGGCTGGAGGACGCCGTGCGCACCCTGACGGAACGCGGCGTGACCTTCGAGAAATACGACTTCCCCGGCACGACGTGGGAAGACGGCCTGCACAGATCGGGCGACATGCGCATGGCTTGGTTCAAGGATCCGGACGGCAACATCCTGCACCTCGTCCAGGGCATGTGATGACCTGCAGGCGCGTTCGGGCCGACGCCACGTCGCTCAACGCCGTCTCGTTCGCCGACCCGTTGCCGGAAACCATGTCCGTCCGCGTTGAGGTGATCCACGCCGTCAGAAAACGTCGGTGGACAGGAAACGGCTTGTTGCTAGCCTGCTGGCTGGATCCACCTCGAGAGGCGTTCGACCATGCGACGCGAGCTGCCGTCCCTCGCTGCCCTGATGCTGCTCGCCGCCGGCTCGGCCCATGCCCAGGCGCCGACGGTCACCCAGGTGTTCAACGACGTCTGCGGGCCTGTGCTGTTAGACGATCCTCCCGACATGGAGGTCGCGACGGAAGGGGCGAGACGCCTGGGCTTCGCGGTCGAGTACCGCGAGCCCACCTATGGCGTGCAAGAGCTCGATGGGACCGGCCATGGCGCGGAATTCAAACTCGACGTCACCCACTTGGGCGGCTCATGCATGTACGTTCTGCCGAATGGTGCGTCTCGGGTCAGCGCCGAACAAGAGGTGGATCGCCGCTTCTCCGAGTGGAAGCGGCGCTCGACGACGTCCGGGTACGTATGGAACTCCGAAGAGGACGCCTTCTTCGCGGGTGAAGCGACCGTGCTGACCCGCGCGGACGGCCGGATCGTCGTCGCTCTGGAGTCCTGGTGGTGACGCCCGCCTGACCCGCAGTCGCGTCGCGTGGTGACTCTCCGGCGCGTCCGGGCTAAGCGCCACGCGCAATGACCACGCTCCGAATTTCCGACGAAGCTGCTCGTCGCAGGACCTTCGCCATCATCGCCCACCCCGATGCGGGCAAGACCACCCTGACGGAGCACATCCTGCTGTCCGGCGGGGCCATCCGCGCGGCCGGCGCGGTGCGGGCGCGGGGAGAGAACCGGCGCACGCGCTCGGACTGGATGAAGATCGAGAAGGAGCGCGGCATCTCCGTCTCGGCGTCGGTCATGACGTTCGAGCACGACGGCAAGATGTTCAACCTGCTCGACACGCCGGGCCACGAGGACTTCTCGGAGGACACCTATCGCACCCTGACCGCCGCCGACTGCGCCATCATGGTGCTGGATGCCGCCAAGGGCATCGAGCCGCAGACGCTGAAGCTGTTCGAGGTCTGCCGCCTGCGCGACATTCCGATCATCACCTTCATCAACAAGCTGGACCGCGAGGCTCAGGACCCGATGGCCCTGCTGGACGAGATCGCCAGCCGGCTGCAACTCGATCCCTCGCCGATCTGGTGGCCGGCCGAGAGCGGCAACCGCCTGCGCGGCATGGTCGAGATCGGGACGGGCCGGTTCCAGCCCTACGTCCGCAAGATCGCGGGCTCCGACGAGGATCCGGAGCACGGCGATCCCCTGCCCCTGGCCGCCGCCGCCGCGCACTTCGAAGGCGATGAGCAGGCCGACCTGACCGACGCGCTGGAGCTGGTGCAGGGCGGCTACAAGCCGTTCGACCGGCAGGCCTTCCTGGAGGGGCACATGACGCCCGTCCTGTGGGGATCGGCGCTGCGCCACTTCGGCATCGACCAGCTGCTGGCCGCCATCGGCGACTGGGCTCCCCCGCCCAAGGTTATGCCGGCGAAGAAGGAAGCCCCGCCCGAGACCCGTAACGCGCCCGAGCCGGTGGCCCTGACCGTCGAGCCGGGCCAGACCGAGGTCACCGGCTTCGTCTTCAAGGTCCAGGCCAACATGGACCCCAACCACCGCGACCGCATCGCCATGTTCCGCATGGCGTCGGGCCAGTTCCGGCGGGGGATGAAGCTGAAGGTCCAGAACACCGGCAAGTCGCTGTCGGTCAATGCGCCCATCATGTTCTTCGCCAGCGACCGCGAGCTGGCCGAGGACGCCTTCGCCGGCGACGTGATCGGCATCCCCAACCACGGCGTGCTGCGCGTGGGCGACAGCCTGTCGGAGAGCGGCCTGATCCGCTTCGCCGGCCTGCCCAACTTCGCGCCGGAAATCCTCCAGCGCGTGCGGGTCAAGGATCCGCTCAAGGCCAAGCACCTGAAGAAGGCGCTGGACGGTCTGGCGGAAGAAGGCGTGACCCAGCTGTTCCGCCCTGAGCTGGGTAGCGACTTCATCGTCGGCGCCGTCGGCCAGCTGCAGTTCGAGGTCATGGCCGACCGCTTGGGCGAGGAATACGGCCTGGACGTTCTGTTCGAACCGTCACCCTACGCCGAGGCCCGCTGGATCGCCGGCGACAAGGCCGACCTCGACGACTTCATGGGCAAATACCGCCCCCAGATGGCCACCGACATCGACGCCGCCCCGGTCTTCCTGGCCAAGTCGAGCTGGGAGACGGGTTACGTCGGCGAACGCTTCCCGAAGGTGCGCTTCATGAAGACGAAGGAGCGGGGGTAGGGGAGCGAGGTTTCGTCAGTTGACATTGGGGCATCAATCTCGCCCCCTCGTGGCCAAGGGTTTTGCGGCATCTGAGGTGAGGTCCGGCATGCGTCTTGGAATGGGACTTGCCGCCGTCATGCTGATGGCCGGCCTGCCCGCGAGCGCTTCGGCGCAAGACGGCTTCGTCGCCGGCGTGCTGCAGCGCGTGTGTCTTCCGACCGTGTCCGGAAGCGGAAACGATCGCGCCCCTTGGCGCGCGCTCCCCGCCGTCGCCTCAGCCGAAGGCCTGACCCTCAAGGAGCACAGCAACAGCGCTTCGCTGGGACTGGAGCTGTGGGTCTACGAAGCGAGCCGGGCGGACGGCGTGTACGAGGTCGTCGTTGCGCGTAACCCGCAGGGCAGCACGGGCTCGAACTGCTCGATCGCTGCGCCCTCCACCCAGACACGCGCCGAACTCGAAAGGGCGGTGGGCGGCGCCTTGGGACCGGAGTGGACGGCTCAGGTCGACGACGACGGAAGAGAGTGGAGCCGGCCGCACCCCGCGATTCAAGACCGACGTCTGCGCGTGCGCGTCGAGGCGGAAGACGTCGGCGCCTTCTCCGTGGATCTCGCTTCTCCGCGCAGGAGGTGAACCGACGTCGTCCGGTCGGCGCGGACCATCCCCGGCGGCGCTTCGCCCGGGTGATCCGCGCCCGCTAAGGGCTCAGGCGGCCTTCGCCGCCTGGTCCAGCGTCGGATAATCGATATAGCCCTCGTCGCCGCCGCCATAGAAGGTGGCCTTGTCCGGCGCGTTCAGCGCCGCGCCGGCCCTCCAGCGATCGATCAGGTCGGGGTTGGCCAGGAACGGCACGCCGATGCTGACAAGGTCGGCGCGGCCCTCAGCGATGGCCTTTTCGGCCAGTTCGCGCGTCAGGCCGCCGTTGAGCATGATAGGGCCGCCGAAGGCCTCGCGGATCCGGGCGGCCAGTTGCGGCGCGCCGTCCTTGATCGACATCGGCGTGTCCGGCTCGCCCTCGATCAGGTGCAGGAAGGCCAGGCCATAGGGCTTCAGCGCCGCCGCGGCGTGGAGGAAGATCGAGGCGGGGTCGGAGTCCTTCGTTCCGTTCGCGCCGTTGGAAGGCGACAGGCGGATGGCCGTGCGGTCCGCGCCCCACACCTTCACGACCGCGTCCACGACCTCCAGCATGAAGCGGGCGCGGTTCTCCAGCGAGCCGCCGTAGGCGTCGGTGCGCGTGTTGGCGCCGTCCTTCAGGAATTGATCGATCAGATAGCCGTTGGCGGCGTGGATCTCGACGCCGTCGAACCCGGCCTTCTTCGCCATCTCGGCGGCATGGGCGTAGTCGGCGACCACGTCCTTGATCTGCTCGACCGTCAGGGCGCGGGGCGTCTCGAAGTCGGTCAGAGAAAAGTCGGGCCGCATGGCCTTGCCGCCGTCGGGCGCGATCGCCGAGGGCGCCCAGCCGGGCAGGCCGTCGGGTTGATAGTCCGAAATCGACACCCGACCCACGTGCCAAAGCTGGGCGACGATCAGCCCGCCCGCTTCGTGCACCGCGTCGGTCACGACCTTCCAGCCCGCGACCTGATCCTCGGTGAAGACGCCGGGCGTGTTGGGATAGCCCTGACCCGACCGGCTGATCTGCGTCGCCTCGCTGATGATCAGGCCCGCGCCCGAGCGCTGGGCGTAATAGGTCGCGGCCGTGGCGTTGATCACCTCGCCCGCGACGGCGCGGCTGCGCGTCATGGGGGCCATGGCGACGCTGTTCTTCAGCTTAAGCGCACCGAGGGTGATCGGGTCGAAGAGGGGGGAGGTCATGTCATCTGCTCCTGCAACAGTCGCGGATGCAGATAGGTGTCGAGCCGAGGGTCGCAAGGGCCGAACCCATCCTGCGGCCACGCATTTGCTTGTCGGTCGGAACAGACGGAGTCACGGTCCCGTTCCGGGACGCGCCAGGAGGCGGCATGTTCGAGTTCGGCAAGGATCTGCGCAGGCTGTTCGGTCGTGATCGCGACCGCGAGGATCTGGGCTGGCTGGAGCTGATCGGCGTCGAGCTGGTCGAGGCCGAGGCCCGCCGCGCCTCGATCGACGCCGGCCGCGCCTCCTGCGCCAAACCCGATCAGGCCTGGCTGACCGCCGCGGCCTTGTGGCGCGAACTGGCCGCCCGCACCGGCCGCAAGGACGCGCTGGATCAGGCCGACGACGCCGCGCGCGACGCCGAACGCGCTGCTCAGGCCGCCGGCCGTCTGGAAGAGGCCCGCTGCGCCCGAGCCCAGGCCCTGCTGCTGCGCTTCGACCTGTACGGCGGGCCCGCCCTGCTTGACGAGGCCGCCGACCTCATCGCCCGCGACTCGGGTCGTCAGGCCACCGTCGCCGTCCACGCCCGCATCTCTGCCCGTCAGGCGCGGCTGGACGGCCGGCCGGTGCGCCTGCTGGAGGCCGCCGCCCTGCTGGATCTGGCGGTCCACGGTCTGGAAGGATCGTCCGATCCGCTGGCCGAGGCCGTGCGGCTGGACCGCGCGGGCCTGACGCTGGAGGCCGGCATCGCCCAGCGCGACGCCCGCCTGCTGGATCAGGCCGGACGCGACCTGTTCGCCCTCGTCGAATCCAGCCCGGCCGAGCGCCGCCCCCTGACCCGGGCCCGGGCGCTGGCGCTCAGCGCCTCCGGCCTGTCCGCCCTTGCGGCGCTGGCCGACGACGCGCCCGCCCGCGAGCAGGCCCGCGCGCTGCTGGAGGCCGCCGGCGACCAGTTCACCCCCGACCACAGTCCGCTGGACTGGTGCGCCGTCCAGCTGGTCTCCGGCGTCGGCTCCGCCCGCCTCGTGGCGGTCGAAGCCCTGTGCCGCTCGGCCGGCCCCGGTCTGGTGCTGGGCGCCCTCGCCCGCGAGCGCCTGTCCGCCGACCGCGTCGCCGCCGCCGAGGCCGCCGGCGATCCCGCCGCCCTCGACTCGGTCCAGGCCGAGCTGCGCCGCCGCGTCGCCGTCCCCGGTGCGCCGCTGGACTGGGCGGCCGACCAGATCGGTCTGGCCCGTGTCGCCCTCGCCCGCGCGCGGCTGTGCGACGCGCTGGCGGGTGAGACCGGCCTGATGTTGTCGATGGCCGCAGAAGTTGCGACCGAGGAGGGCTGTCCACTGCTGGCGCGGCAGGCCGAGGCCCTGCTCAGCCTCTGACGCTCACGCCCCGTAGGCGGTGAAGGCGCCGTTCATGAACCCGGCCTTGCCATAGGCCAGCGGCGCGCCGTCCGGGCCGAGCACGCGCCCTCCGGCCGCCTCCAGCACCGCCTGGCCCGCCGCCGTGTCCCACTCCGACGTGGGCCCGGTACGCGGATAGACGTCGCAGTCGCCCTCGGCGATGCGGCAGAATTTCAGCGACGAGTCCTCGCCCCGCCACTCGGCGCAGCCGTGCAGGTCGGCCAGCGCGGCCGCGTCCTCGGGCTTCACCCCCCGGCTCATCAGCGCCAGAGCAACTGCCGGCCGCGGCCGCACGCGGATCGGCTCCCACGCCCCGCCGATTGTCCGCCGCACCGCGCCCGTCGGTCCGCCGGCCCAGGTCAGGTCCAGCGCCGGTGCCGTCACCACGCCCGCGACCGGGCGGTGTCCCCGGATCAGCGCGATGTTCACCGTGAAATGCTCGTCGCCGCGCACGAAGCCGCGCGTCCCGTCCAGCGGATCAACCAGCCAGAACAGTTCGGGCACTGTCTCCGGTCGCCCGTGCGCCTCAGACGCCTCCTCCGCCACGGCGGGGACGTCGGGCCACAGCGCCGTCAGGCGCTCCAGGATCAGCGCCTCGGCCTCGCGGTCGGCACGGGTGACGGGGCTGTCGTCGGCCTTGGCGTCGGCCACCACGCCGCTGCGCCAGTATGGCCGGATCACCGCCGCCGCCGCCTCGGCGATCTCCGCCAGCTCCTTGATCAGGGTTCCGGCGGACAGGGTGTCGAGCGGGGAGTGGAGGGTGGCCATGGCCCGCAAATAGAACAGCATCGCACCCAGTGGAACTGAAGGCTCAGTCCAGGGATCACAACGACCACAACTGACCACGACGAACACGGCGGGTTCGAGCCGAAAAGCGCCGCAGACATTCTTGCGTCGATCAGCAGATGAAGGCGCTGCGCGCGGCAGCATCCGCAGGTCCCGTCGTGTCCGCCGTGCCTTCGTCCTGTTCGCTGTGATGCCTACTTTTCACCTTCACCGCCCTTCCCGCGAAGTCCCAAATCAGGCCAGCTTCCGACCCATGACCGACGCCTTCTCCGACCGCGACGAAACCGAACTGGCCGCCCTCGTCGCCGCCAAGCTGTGCCACGACTTCATCAGCCCCGCCGGCGCCGTGTCCCAGGGGCTGGACCTGCTCGAGGACCCCTCTGCCCAGGACATGCGCGACGACGCCCTGGCCCTGATCCGCCAGAGCGCGACCCGCCTGCTGGCGGTGGTCGACTTCGCCCGGGTGGCCTTCGGTGCCGCCTCTTCGGCCGAGACCTTCACCGGCGAGACGCTGGAGAAGCTGGTGCGCGACCTGACCGGCGGTGGGCGCGCGACCCTGGTCTGGAACGTCGAGCCGACGAGCCTGTCGAAGGCGTCGGCGCGGGTGCTGCTCAACCTCGCCTACCTGACGCTGGGGGCCCTGCCGTCGGGCGGAGAGGCCACGGTCACGGCACGCGTCGAGGGCGACCGACTGAAGATCGAGGGTCTGGCCGAGGGCGCCCGCGCCCGTCTGAAGGCCGAGGCCGCCTCGGGCCTCGCGGGCCGGCCGCTGGAAGAGGGCCTGCCCGGCCAGTGGATCCAGCCTCACTGGCTGTGGCTGGCCGTCCGCCGGATGGGCGGAACTCTCGACGTGCAGGTGGAAGACGGCCGGGTCCGTCTGGCCGCCGACCTGCCGGCCTGATCCGGGAGGCGGAAAATGGGTCCGTCCGGACATCCCTAACGGCCACTTAAGCCCCCTCCCCAACGTCTCGTTAACCCGCAAACGGCGATCATGGGGTCGCGTCGCATCGCCCCGTGACCCGTCGATTTCTCCGGACGCCGCCCTTGGACCCCCGCACCTGCCTGATCGTCGACGACAGCCGGATCATCCGGAAGGTCTCGCGGCGCATCGTCGAAGGCCTGGGCTATGAGGTCGACGAGGCCGCCGACGGCGCCGAGGCCCTGGCCCAATGTTCCGCCGCCCTGCCGGACGTGGTCCTGCTGGACTGGAACATGCCGGTCATGGACGGCCTGACCTTCCTGCGGCGCCTGCGCGCCCTGCCGAACGGCGGCGGGCCCAAGGTGCTGTTCTGCAGCATCGAGTCGGATCCCGAGCGGATCTCCGAGGCCCTGGCCGCCGGCGCCGACGAATACGTCATGAAGCCGTTTGACGGCGAGGTTCTGGCGTCCAAGTTCGAAGAGGCGGGCGTGGGATGACGCCTGCGGACTTCGAGCGCCTGCAGGCCCTGGTCGTCGGCCGCACCGGCCAGCGCCTGGCCCGCGACCGCATGAAGCTGGCCGAGCATCGTCTCGCCCCGGTGGCGCGGCGCGAGAGCTTCGACGGGGTCGACGCCCTGCTGGCTTCCCTGTGGGACAAGCCGGTCGCCTCCACCGCCTGGTCGGTGATCGAGGCCCTGCTGGACCCCGAAACCTGGTTCCGGCGCGACCGGGCCGGCTTCGCGGTATTTGCCGAGCAGCTGTTGCCCGCGCTTTCCGCGGCGCGGCCGGGCGGTCGGGTCCGACTGTGGTCCGCCGGCTGCTCGACGGGGCAGGAGGCCTACTCCCTCGCCATGGCCGCCGCCGAGCGCGGGGTCGAGGCGGACGTTCTGGCCACCGACCTGAACCGCCAGTCGCTGGAACGCGCCCGCGCGGGCGCCTATTCCGGGTTCGAGATCCAGCGCGGCCTGTCCGCGAAGGCCATGATCCGCTGGTTCGTGCGCGACGAGGACCGCTGGGTGGCCCGGCCCGAATTGCGCGACCGGGTCGAGGTGCAGCGCGCCAACCTGCTGGAACCCGCGCCGGGCGACGCCCGCTTCGACGTCGTCTTCTGCAGACACGTGCTCGGCGCGATGGACCCCCGGCGTCGCGCCCTCGCGCTCGACAACCTGGAGCGGGCCCTGGCCGACGACGGCTGCCTGTTCGTCGGTCCCGACGAGAACCTGTCCTCCGATACCGTCGCCTTCCGCCCGGTGTCCGGCCGGCCCGGCCTGTACGTAAAGGCTCACGGTGCCCTTCGCCGCGCCGCCTGACGCCGCGCCCTTACGTTCCCCTCCCAAGCGAACTAGGCTGCGACCGTCGTCTTCGGGGGAGGGTCTCATGCCGCGCTGGATCTGGCTGCCTGTGGCGCTCGGTGCCGCCCTCGCTCTCGCGGTGTTCGCCAATCTAACCCCGGCCCCGCGCGGGATCGACGCCCCCGCCACCGCCTTTTCCGCCGGCCGCGCCATGGCTGACGTGCGGGCGATCGCGGCCGAGCCGCACCCCGTCGGCTCCGCCGCCCACGGCCGGGTCATGGACCATCTGATCGCGCGGATGACGGCGCTGGGCCTTTCGCCGATGACGCAGGCCGGCGTCCTGTCCCCCTCGGCCGTCCGCCGGCTCGAGCGGTGGGACGTCGACGCGACAGGGCTGGGTGTCACCAATCTGATCGGCGTCCTTCCGGGCACGCGGCCGGACCTGCCGGCTGTCCTGCTGATGGCCCACCACGACTCCGTCGCCGGATCGCCGGGTGCCGCAGACGACGCCACGGGCGTGGCCGCCATCCTCGAGACCGTGCGCGCGCTTAAGGCCCGCGGCCCGCGCGCCCGGGACGTGATCGTCCTGATCACCGACGCCGAGGAGCTGAATCTCGACGGCGCCCGCGCCTTCTTCGGCGGACATCCGCTGCGCGACCGGGTCGGTGCCGTGGTCAATCTGGAGGCGCGTGGCGGCGGCGGCCGCGCCATGATGTTCGAAACCGGCCGGGGGAATGCGGAGACCGTGGCCCTTTTCGCCCGAGCCGCGGCCCGCGCCGACGGCGGCGCCACGACCAATGCGCTCGCCGCCTTCGTCTATAAGCTGATGCCCAACGGGTCGGACTTTACCGTGCCCCGCGACCGCGGCGTCCAGGGGGTGAACCTCGCCTTCATCGGCCGGCCCGAGCAGTACCACACCCCCCTGTCCACGCCCGCCAACCTCGATCAGGGCAGCGTCCAGCACATCGGCTCCCAGACGCTGGAGACGGCGGCGCTGCTGGCCGCGGCCGACGCCCTGCCACACGCAGGCGCCGACGCGGTCTGGGCCGACCTGTTCGGGCGCGTCGTGATCGTGGCCTCGCCGGCCGCCGGCTGGATCGTGCTGGGGCTGGCCGCCCTGCTGATCGGCTTCGTCATGGTCGCACTGGGGCGCCGGGGCGGCGTGCGGCGCGGCGAGATCGGCCGCGGCGCGCTGGACGGACTGTGGTTCCTGTCCGTTGCCGTCGTGGCCGCCCATGCCGTACGGGCCCTCGGCGGACCCTCGGCCGCCCGCGCCGACTCCGCGGAAACCTACTACGCCCTGCTGGCACGGCTGCCGTGGCTGGAGACGGGGGCCGCCCTGGCCGTCCTCGCCGTCGCCCTGCTGGCGTTGGGAGGACGCGCCGCGCTGGACCGCCGCCTGACCGCCGGCCTCGTCGCCCTCCTGACCCCGCCGGGACTGGTGGGGGAGGGGGCGAGCCCGATCCTGCTGGGGGCCGCTGCGCTCGGGATCGGCCTGTCTTTCGTCGCCGGCCCGCGCGGCACCTGGCCCGCCTGGCTGGGTCTGCTCGGCCTCGGCTGGCTTCTGGCCCTGATCGCCCAGATCGCCGCCCCCGCCACCGCCTTCCTGTTCGCCTGGCCGGTGCTGGCGACCGCTGTCGCTGCCGCGATCGCCGCGCGCGTCGATCCGGGGCTGGAGCGGACGGCCGGGATCGCCGCCGTCGCCGTGATCGGCGCGGTGGTGGCCGGCTGGGTGCTGGCGCTCGCCCACCCCGTCTTCCTCGGAATCGGCATGGACCTGCCCGGCGTGCTGGCGGTTCTGGCCCTGCTCGCCCTGACGGCCCTGCGCCCGCTCGCCGGCAGAAGCGCGCGCGCCCTCGCCGTCGTCGCCGGGGTCGTGCTGCTGCTGGGTGCCGCCACCTCGTTCTGGGGCACGCAGGCCCAGCCGGCGCGCGCCGAGGCTGCGCGGATCGGCTGAGCCTCAGCCCCCGTCGGTCCAGACGGTCTTGTAGAGGTCGAAGCGCCGGTCGCGCAGGTTGCGCACTGTGCCCTGCGACTTGGCCCAGGCCAGGTCGGACAGGTCCAGGTCCGCCACCGTCACCGTCTCGACGTTCTCGCTCGCCTCGGCCGCAACCCCGTCCCGCGCGAACGGGAAGTCGCACGGCGTCAGGATGCACGACTGGGCATACTGCACGTCCATGTTCTCGACGTTGGGCAGGTTGCCGACATTGCCCGACAGGGTGACGTAGCACTGGTTCTCGATCGCCCGCGCCTGCGAGCAATACCGCACCCGCAGATAGCCCTGCCGGTTGTCTGTGCAGAACGGTACGAACAGCAGTCGCGCCCCCTCGTCGACCAGCCGCCGCGCCAGCTCCGGGAACTCGGAGTCATAGCAGATCAGCACCCCGATCGGTCCGCAGTCGGTCGGGATGGCATGCACCCGGTCGCCGCCCTTGATGTTCCACCAGTGGCGTTCGTTCGGCGTCGGGTGGATCTTCTCCTGGGCATGCACAGAGCCGTCACGCAGAAACACATAGGCGACGTTCTGGATGTCCCCGTCCTCGGTCCGCGTCGGGTGCGAACCGCCGATGATGTTGATGTTGTACTCCACCGCCATCGTCCGCAGCGCCTCGACGAAGCGCGGCGTGTAGCGGGTCAGGGCCTCGATCGACTCGACCGGCGTCAGCTTCTTGGACTCCAGCGACAGCAGTTGCAGCGTGAACAGCTCGGGAAACACCACGAAGTCCGAGCGATAGTCCGAGGTCACGTCGACGAAGTATTCGATGTTCGAGATGAATTCCTCGAAGCTCGTCACCTTTCGCGCCTGCAGCTGCACCGTCGCCACCCGCACCGTCTCCTTGACCGCGAAGGCCGCGCCCCGGCCGGGGGTCTCGGCGTAATACGGATTGCGCCACACCATGTGCGCGGCGTTGCCCCGCGACTCGGCGTCGGACGGCAGATAGCCCTTCAGCACCCCGATCGGCTCGAACCCCGATCGCAGGTGAAAGCCCACCACCGGGTCGTTCATCTTGCGCGCCGTCACGGCGTCCAGATAGGCCTCGGGATCGACGTGCGGGTTCTTCTTTTTCGACAGGCCGGGCATGCGCCCACCGAAGACGATGCCCTTCAGGTTCTGCGCCTCGCACAGATCGCGCCGCGCATCGTACAGCCGCTGGCCGATGCGCAGCCGCCGCCGGTCCGGATCGACGCACACCTCCATGCCATAGAACCAGTCGCCCAGCGGATCGTGCCGCGCCGCATAGCCGCCGCCCGTGATCTGGGTCCAGGTGTGCGGCCCCAGCGCCGTCGCCTCGTCGATGCGGAAGCCGGCGGCATAGCCCACGATCTCGCCGTCGTACTCGACCACGAACTGCCCGTCGGGAAAGGCCGCGATCTGCCCCCTCAGCATGCCCGGCGTATAGGCCGGCATGTCCTTGTAGACCTTGGCCACCAGGGCGGAGATGGCCTCCACATCGGCCAGGACGGCGTTGCGGATGGAAAGGACGGCGGGCTTGGAGGGTTTTGTCATGGCCCCTCAACGCACAAGCTTGGCCATGGCTCAAACTTTTGCTGAGGAATCGTCTCTCGTCGGGCGACGGCGAGGCGGCAGCGCGTGGACGCGCCCCAACACCTCGGCCACGAACTCGGCCGCGCGGTGGGTCTGGACGTCGTGCACGTGCGGGCCGCCCGCCGCGCCGCCCGCGGCGGTGTCGATCCGCACCGTCGCCACGTCCATCCGACGCTGCAGCGGGCCTTGCCTGATGGTCAGGGTCTGGACGGCACCGTGGGGAACAGTCCAGTCGCGCCGCCCCAGCACGCCCCTGCGGACCTGAACGCTGTCGCCGGTCGACGCGTAGCGGTGGCGGCCGGCCCGCAGCAGGGCGACCGCCAGCCCCGGTGCCGTTAGCGCCAGCAGCCCCAGCAGGGGCCAGAAGAACAGGCTCGCCACGAGGATGATCGCCGCGGGGATCAGGACGAACCCGATCAGCCCGCCCATCGCATGCTTGGGGGAAACGGCTTCAAGCGCGCCCGGCTGAAACTCCGGCAGGCCCGCCAGCGCAACGACCGGTGCCGTCTCGTGCGCACGGGCGAACGGCAGAAGGTCCTGCATGCCCGACGCCTCGCCCCCCCCACCCAGGGTCTGCACCTTGAAGGTGCGCCAGCCCAGCCGTCCGCTCACCGGTCCGTGCTCGATCAGTCCCAGCTGGATCTGCCGCCTGGCCACCGCCACCTCCGACCGCGTCAGCAGGCCCCGCCGCACGCGGAAGCGCCGCTCGTCCTGCGTCAGCGTGAAGCCGAAGTTCCGAAGCACCGTCCGGCCGACCCCGGTGGCGAGGCCCAGCGCCACGGCCACCCCCAGCACGCCCAGTCCCAGCTGCGGGTCCGCGCGCGCCCACACCTCGCCCTCGACGTCCCTCAGCCGCGCCAGCCACCACCCCCAGTCCAGTCCGCTGACTTGCGCGCCGTACTGCAGCAGGCCGAAGATCGCCGCGATCCACACCAGCGAGAATTTGAACAGCCCGGAGAACAGCAGCCGGCCCGTCCGCAGCCGGAACAGCACGTCTTCGTCCTCGGCCGTCGCCGTCTCCGCTCCGGCGACCTCAGCCGACGCGGACCTTCGCCGCAGAACCTCCCTGAGCCGGTGCGCTTCCGCCAGACTCACGCTGGCCAGCACGCCTTCGTCGGTCTCTCCGCCGCCGGTCTCGATGCGCACCTCCGCCAAGCCGATCAGCCGTGACACCGGCCCCCGCGTGATCGACACGTCCTGGATGCGCTCCGCAGGGATCGACCGTCGTGACCGGTTCAGCAGGCCGCGCGACACCACCACCTGATCCGGCAGCACCTGATAGGTGAAGGTCAGCCAGCTCAGCAGCCCCGCCCCGATCGAGGCGACCAGCAGCAACGGCAGCCCGATCATGAGCAGCAGGGAGTTGAACCCCTCGCCGCGAAACCACGACAGCGCCGCCGGCAACGCCAGGAACAGCGCCCCCCATCCGACGCGGAACGGCAGCAACAGCAGTGTGCGCGGATCCAGCCTGCGCGGGGCCGTGGCGTCGTCCGCCGGCGACGGGCTCACCACGCGGCGTCGTCGATCCGCGCGCGGATGGCGTCGCGGATCTCCTCGGCCCGGGCCGCCGATATGCCGGGCAGGACGACCAGGCTGCCCTCCGTCCCGGCCGTGTGCAGCCGCAGGGTGGCCACGCCCGCACCGCGCTCCAGCGGCCCCTGGCTGACGTCGATGTGCTGGACCCTCGCCACCGGCACGATCGTGTGCACCCGTGTCAGCCAGCCACGCGCGACGTGCAGCTCCCGCTCCGTGAAGGCATAGCCCCACCGCCGCCACCGCCCGGGCGCCAGAAAGACCACGGCGATCATTCCCATGGCCGCGACCGGGCCCATGACCACGCCGCGCGGCCAGCCCAGCCGCGCCTGCACAACCAGGTCCGCCGCCGCCGCCAGCGCGGTCAGGATCGCCCAGCCGATCGCCGCGCGTACCCGCATCACCTGCATGTAGCCGCGCTCGAGACGCTGCAGGGGAACGATCTGGAAGGTCATGCGGTCCTTATGCGACGCGCCGATGGGCGCGCTCAAGCGTCGAACGCATCCCGGCTCGTGGATCCCTTCGGGGTGGCACCGGCGTCAGCGTGTCGTCGCGCAAAGTCGATGAAGGCCTTGAAGGCTGCCGTCGGGTTGCGACGACTGGGATAGTAGAGGCTCAGCCGCGATTGCGTGGGCGTCCAGTTCTCGAGGACGCGGACCAGTCTGCCTGCCTCTACGTCTTCCCGCACGTCGGATTCCATCGCCAGCGTGAGGCCGACCGAAGCGAGGGCAGCGGTGCGGGCAAGGCTGGCCTCGTCAAGGGTGAGCGCGCCCTCCACGTCGATGTGAACCGACTGCCCGTCTTTCTCGAACGGCCAGCGATAGATCGCGCCGTTGGGAAGACGGACACGAAGACAGGAATGCGCGGCGAGGTCCTGAGGGACCAGCGGTGTCCCCCTGGCGGCCAGATACGCCGGTGAGGCCACCACCACATTGCGCCGCGCAAACCCGAGCGGGAGGGCGATCATGTCGACGGGCACCCGATCCGCGCTCCGGACGCCGAAGTCGAACCCCCCCGCGACGATGTCGACCATGCGGCCCTCCGTGACGACATCGATGTGGACTTGAGGGTGCTCGCGCAGGAACGGCAGGACGAGGGAAGGGAAGATCTCCCGCGCCGCCGTCGGAAAGGCGTTGATGCGCAGCGTGCCCGAGGGCGTGGACTGTCGGGAGCGCACGACGTCCATGGCCTCATGGATGTCACGCAGGGCCGGCGCGACCTGCGCCACGAACTGCTGACCCGCCTCGGTCAGCGAGACGCTCCGGGTGGTCCGGTTGAACAGCCGTACGCCGAGCGTGCGTTCCAGCTTTGCGACCGCGTTGCTGAGCGCGGTCGTCGATACGCCCAGCTCGATCGCCGCCGCGCGGAACTTGCCGCAGCGGGCGACGACCAGAACCGCATCCAGCTCGGTCAGGCTGCTCTTCATCATTGTCCCGCTTTTCGTGACGTCTCGTGTCGAGTTGTCCCGATTATCGCGCGAACTGTCCATCTCTACCTTGGCGTCATCGAAGGCGCGGCCTCCCGCTGCGACCGCAACACGCAGGACAGAGCCATGTCGCCAGACCTTCCTTCCCCGATCGCCGACTATGTCGAGGCCAATTCCCGGCTCGATCTCGACGGCATGATGAAATCCTTCGCCGCGGGCGCGGTCTTCCTGGACAACGGCGAGCGCTTCGAGGGGCACGCCGAAATCCGCGACCTTCTCAAGAAGATGGTCGTCGATCTCAAGGCGGTTTTCACCCCCGACACCGTTCGCCACGAGGACGAGGTGGTCGTGATAGAAGGTCCGGCCCATGGCGATTTTCCGGGCAGCCCGATCCGCTTCACCTACCGCGTCGAGCTCGACGGCGACGCCATCAAGACCATTCGGGTGTCCGCATGAGCGTCCCGGCGGATTCCACGGAGTTCGCGGGCAAACGCGTCCTCATCACCGGCGGCACCAAGGGTCTGGGCCGGGCGACGGTTGATCGCTTCCTGGCGGGCGGGGCGCGGGTCATGACATCGGCGCGCTCGAACCCTGAACCCATCGACGGCGTTGAGTTCGTTCAGGCGGATTTGACGACCGCCGACGGCGGAGAAGCCCTCGCCAGGGCGGCGCTGGATCGGCTGGGCGGCATCGACATCGTCGCTCACGTGATGGGCGGGTCCACCGCGCCGGGCGGCGGCTTCGTCGCCCTGACGGACGACCTTTGGCTGTCGGAACTGAACCTCAATCTTCTGGCGGGCGTCCGTCTTGATCGCCTGCTGATCCCCCAGATGATCGCGCGCGGTTCGGGCGCGGTGGTGCACGTCACGTCCATTCAGTCGATCCTGCCCCTGCCGGACGCGACCACGGCCTACGCCGCCGCAAAGGCCGCGCTTCGGACCTACAGCAAGTCCCTGTCCAGGGAGCTTGGCCCCAAAGGCGTGCGGGTCAACACCGTCTCGCCGGGATGGATCATGACCGAGGGCACGGATGTGTTTCTGGAACGCATCCGGGCGGCCAACGGCGGAACCCTCGAAGACGCGCGACAACTCGTCCTCGCCGGACTGGGCGGCATCGCGATCGGACGCGGCGCGGAGCCGTGGGAGGTCGCGGAAGCCATCGCGTTTCTCGCCTCGGACCGGGCCAGTTCGATCCACGGCGCGGAACTCGTCGTCGACGGCGGGACGGTGCCGACCGTCTGACCATCAAGGCCTGTCTGCGCCTGACCGGCGTGGACAGGCACCTCGCCGAAACCTGCCCGCTTTACGACAATAACGGTCGCACCCCCCGTTCGCACAGAAAAAGAACATATTGGCAACTGGAACAAAGCGTGCACATAGTCGGCCTCAAGACAGGGGGCGGGTCCATGGCGGGTCTCTCCCGGAACCAGATGGGAATCATGGCAAGGGAGACGAAGGCGATGGCACAGGCGGCTTTGAAACTGGTGGGCAAGGAAGACGGCGACAAGGCTCGCGCCCTGGAGGCGGCGATCGCGCAGATCGATCGCGCCTTCGGCAAGGGTTCGGTGATGAAGCTGGGCAAGGGTGGCGTGGTGGCCGAGATCGAGAGCATCTCGACCGGCTCGCTGGGCCTGGACATGGCACTGGGCATCGGCGGCCTGCCCAAGGGGCGGGTGATCGAGGTGTTCGGCCCGGAATCGTCGGGCAAGACGACCCTGGCCCTGCACACCGTGGCCGAGATCCAGAAGGCCGGCGGCGTCGCCGCCTTCGTGGACGCCGAACACGCGCTGGACCCCAACTACGCCGGCAAGCTGGGCGTGAACCTGGACGACCTTCTGGTGTCGCAGCCCGACAACGGCGAGCAGGCGCTGGAGATCGTCGACACCCTGGTGCGTTCCGGCGCGGTGGACATCGTGGTGATCGACTCCGTCGCCGCCCTGACGCCCAAGGCCGAGATCGAGGGCGAGATGGGCGACAGCCTGCCGGGTCTTCAGGCGCGCCTGATGAGCCAGGCGCTGCGCAAGCTGACCGGCTCGATCCACAAGTCCAACTGCATCGTGCTGTTCATCAACCAGATCCGTCACAAGATCGGCGTGATGTACGGCTCGCCCGAAACGACCACGGGCGGCAACGCGCTGAAGTTCTACGCCTCGGTCCGCCTCGACATCCGCCGCACCGGCGCGATCAAGGACCGCGACGAGGTGGTGGGCAACACCACCCGGGTGAAGGTGGTCAAGAACAAGGTCGCCCCGCCGTTCCGCGAGGTCATCTTCGACATCATGTACGGCGAGGGCATCTCCAAGCTGGGCGAGATCATCGACCTGGGCGTCAAGGCGGGCATCGTCGAGAAGTCGGGCAGCTGGTTCTCCTACGACAGCCAGCGCATCGGCCAGGGCCGCGAGAACGTGCGCGCCTTCCTCAAGGCCAACCCCGACGTCGCCGCCTCGATCGAAAAGGCCGTCCGCGCCTCCACCAGCAAGATCGCCGACGATCTGATGGGCACGCCCGAGCCCGACGAGGGCCAGGACCTCGAGGGCTGACGTCTCGCATCTCCTCCCCACGAGCGCAGCGATATGGGGAGGTGGCTCGGCGGCGGTGAGCCGCCGAGACGGAGGGGGCGTCTCAGTTTCGACCCAAGTGCCCCTCGCGGCCCCGAATGTGCACGATGTGCACCCTGTTTTTCAGAGTGCACATTCCGACATCTCCGGCCGGGTCCCAGCGACCCGCCACCGACCCCGTGGGGGCCGGGCCGGAGACCGGCCGCCTGATCCCGCCGGGTCAGGCGGCCTTCCTTTTCGACACGCATCGCGTGTTTCGCGCTCGCGGAAGCCTTGCGCCGTCGCCCGCGCCGGGCCAGCCTGTGGCGAACGATGATCCTCGGGGGAGGGACGCCTCATGACCACGCCACGCGCCACCGCCGTCCGGGCCGTCGTCCTCGGCACGCTTCTGGCCGGGACGCTGGATCTGGTCGCGGCGATCCTGATGAACCCGGACCCCGGTCCGGTCGGCGTGCTTCAGTCCATTGCCTCCGGCTGGGCCGGCCCGGCCGCCTTCGAGGGCGGCGCGACCTACGCCGCGCTCGGCGTCCTCACCCACTTCGTCCTGATGGGCGCGATCGCCGCGGTCTGGGTCGGTCTGGCGTCCCGCCTCACCCTCGTCCGCGACCTGTCCTGGCCCCTGGCCGGTGTCGCCTGCGGGGTCGCGACCTGGGCTATCATGAGCCTGATCGTGGTGCCCCTTTCGGCCGCGCCCTTCGCCGTCGCAGATGGTGCCCGTCCGATCGTTCAGGGGCTGATCGTCCACGTCCTGTGCGTCGGCCTGCCGCTGGCCTGGGTGGCGCGCGGCGTGGTCAGGTCCCGAAGATCAGCCGCCGCAGCCGGGGCCTGATCCGCAGGAACGCCACATAGGCCCGCTCCAGCACACCCAGCACCCCAGGGTTCCGCGCCGCCAGGCCCAGCGGCCGGAGCAGCGGGATCACCCGCCACATGGCGGCGAAGGCGGCGGCACCCGACAGCATTCGCCCGTCCTCGCGCGCATGGAACCGCGCCAGCAGCTCGACCCGGTCGATGGGGCACGTCCCGGAGCCGTCCGACAGATCGTGAAAGGCGATGCGCCCGCGCCGATCCAGCCGCCGCATCAGGGCGATCTCCCGCACGCAAAGCGGACAGTCGCCATCGAACCACACGTCCAGCCGGGCCATGGCGTTCCCTACGTCCGCGCCCTCGTCGCGCCCATGCGGCAAGGTGATGCGCGCCCGGACAAAACCCTATATGACGCCCGGTCTCCCCATCGCCTCGCGCCCAACTGCGCCCAGCCCGCGTCCGAACCCATGTCCAGCCTCAAGCAGATCCGTTCGACCTTCCTCGACTTCTTCGAGGCCGACGGCCACCAGAAGATCCACTCCGCGCCGCTGGTGCCGCAGAACGATCCGACCCTGCTGTTCGTCAACGCCGGCATGGTGCCGTTCAAGGACTATTTCACCGGCGCCTCCCGCCCGCCGTCGCCGCGCGCCGTCAGCTCGCAGAAATGCGTCCGAGCCGGCGGCAAGCACAACGATCTGGACAACGTCGGCTACACCGCGCGCCACCTGACCTTCTTCGAGATGCTGGGCAACTTCAGCTTCGGCGACTACTTCAAGGAACACGCCATCGACCGCGCCTGGTCGCTGGTGACGAAGGACTTCGGCCTCGATCCCAACCGTCTGCTGGTCACCGTCTACATCGACGACGACGAGGCGGCGGCCATCTGGAAGAAGGTCACCGGCTTCTCCGACGACAGGATCATCCGCATCGCCGGCTCGGACAATTTCTGGGCCATGGGCGACAACGGCCCCTGCGGTCCCTGCACCGAAATCTTCTGGGACTACGGTGACCACGTCCCGGGCGGCCCTCCGGGTTCGCCCGACGAGGACGGCGACCGCTTCGTGGAGATCTGGAACAACGTCTTCATGCAGTTCGAGAAGGAGAACGACGAGATCGTCCGTTCCCTGCCCAAGCCCAGCGTCGACACCGGCATGGGTCTCGAACGCATCGCCTCGGTGCTGCAGGGCAAGAACTCGGTGTTCGACACCGACCTGTTCCAGACCCTGATCGCGGCGTCGGCCGACGCCACCTCGACCGACCCGAACGGCGACATGGCCGCCAGCCACCGCGTCATCGCCGACCACCTGCGCAGCTCGTCCTTCCTGATCGCGGACGGCGTCACGCCCTCCAACGAAGGCCGTGGCTATGTCCTGCGCCGGATCATGCGCCGCGCCATGCGCCACGCGCACCTGCTGGGCGCCGCCGATCCCCTGATGCACCGGCTGGTGCCGACGCTCGTTTCCGAAATGGGCGAGGCCTATCCGGAGCTGAAGCGCGCCCAGGCCTTCGTCGAGGACACGCTGAAGCAGGAAGAGGTCCGCTTCCGCACCACCCTGTCGAAAGGCATGAGCCTGTTCGACACGGCGGTTCAGGGCTTCAAGCCCGGCGACATGCTGGACGGACAGACCGCCTTCACCTTGTCGGACACCTATGGCTTCCCGCTGGACCTGACGCAGGACGAGGCGCGCCGCCGCGGCTTCTCGGTCAACGTCGACGGCTTCCAGGACGCCATGGCGCAGCAGCGCGCCCGCTCGCGCGAGCACTGGAAGGGTTCGGGCCAGACCGCGAACGCCGGCGAATGGCTGTCGATCCGCGACCGCCTGGGGCCCACGGTCTTCACCGGCTATGACGACGTTGACGGCTCGGGCGAGGTGCTGGTCCTGATGAAGGACGGTGCGGCGGTGGACGCGGCCAACGCCGGCGACATCGTCGAGGTCCTGTTCGACACCACCCCCTTCTACGCCGAAAGCGGCGGTCAGGCGGGCGACCACGGCACGCTGGAATGGCCCGGCGGTTCGGCCGACGTCATCGACGTGCGCAAGCACGCCGGTGACCTGCACGTCCTGTCGGCCGAGATCACGGCCGGCGCCCTGACGACCGGCACGCGCGTGGCGCAACTGGTCGACGCCGGGAAGCGCCGCACCACGCGCGCCAACCACTCCGCCGCCCACCTGCTGCACACCGCGCTGAAGAACGTGCTGGGCGCGGCCGTGGCGCAGAAGGGCCAGCTGGTCGACGCCGAACGCGCCCGCTTCGACTTCAGCCACGGCGCTCCGGTGACCGAGGCCGAGCTGGAGGCCATCGAGGCCGAGGTCAACGCCGTGATCCGCCAGAACGTCCCGGCCGAGACGAAGCTGATGGCTCCGCAGGAAGCCATCGAGGCCGGGGCCATCGCCCTGTTCGGCGAGAAGTACGGCGATGAGGTCCGCGTGCTGACGCTGGGCCGCTCGCTGACCACGGACAACAAACCCTATTCGGTCGAACTGTGCGGCGGCACCCACGTGGCGCGCACCGGCGACATCGCCCTGTTCAAGGTCGTGTCCGAAGGCGGCGTGGCCGCCGGCGTGCGCCGGATCGAGGCCCTGACCGGCGAGGCCGCGCGCCTGTACGTCGAAGGTCAGGCGAGGGTCGCGCGCGGTCTGGCCCGCGACTTCAAGGTCCAGCCCGCCGACGTGCCGGCCCGGGTCGAGACCCTGTCGGCCTCGGTCAAGGCGCTGGAAAAGCAGGTCGCCGAACTGAAGAAGCAGCTGGCGCTGGGCGGCGGCGGCGCGTCGGCCAATGCCGCGCCGGAAGAGATCGGCGGCGTCAAGCTGATCGCCCGCGTGCTGGACGGCGTCGACGGCAAGGGCCTGCGCGGCGTGGCCGAGGACTTCCGCAAACAGGTCGGCTCCGGCGTCGTGGCTCTGATCGGCCTGACCGACGGCAAGGCGGCGGTCACCGTCGCGGCGACGTCGGATATGGCCGGCCGCGTGAATGCCGCCGATCTGGCGCGCGTGGCGGTCATCGCCATGGGCGGGCAGGGCGCGGGCGGCAAACCCGACTTCGCCCAGGGCGGCGCCCCGGACGGTTCAAAGGCCGAGGCCGGACTTCAGGCCGTCCGCGACGCGCTGGCGGGCTGACGCCTCAGGCGGCGGGCGCGGCCTTCTCCGGCAGGTCGACCGCCGCCAGCTTCCAGCCGAACAGGCCGTCGCGCTTCATCAGCAGGGTAATGGCGCGGTCCTCGCGCTCGGCGTCCTGGAAGTTGATGGCGAAGGTGTTCAGGTCGCGATAGCCCAGTGTCCGCTTCGGTTCCGGCTTGTCGGCTTCCGGTGTCGGGTCGACGACGTCCTCGGCGTCCGGCGCCTCGCCGGTGCGGACCATCATGGCGATGGCCTGCGGCGTGACCAGCGCGTCCACGGCCCCGGAGATCAGCGCCGGCCCCAGCAGGGCCCCCAGTCCCGCGAACGGATCGTCGCCCGAACTGGCGCGCATCTCCGCCACGAAGCGGGCGTTGAATTCCTGCTTCATGCTGTCCCGGAACCGCGGAAAGTCGACCAGCCGCTCCAGCGCGGCGGCGTCGCCCCGCTCGGCCGCGTCGCCCAGGGCTTTCGCCGCCAACCAGGGCGAGGCGACGAACCAGCCCAGGAAGACGACGCCGACGGCGGCGGCCAGACCGGTGATCAGCTTGCGGTTCAAGGGGTTCACTCCACGCTGCGACGGGTCAGCCTAGACCGGTTTCGCGCCGGTCCGCCAGCGTCCGCACGCTCAGCCGCCGGTCCGCTTCTTGGCGATGTTGTCGCGTCCGCCCGGCTGGGCCATGCCCACCGCGGGTCCGGATCGGACGGCGGTACCGGCCCCCGGCGGCAGGCCGACGTGGACCAGTTTCCAGTCATAGATCCCGCGCCGTTCGAAGGTGAAGACCGTCTGGGACCCGCCCTCGTCCTCCACCGTCATGCGGGCGCGGTCGACGCCCCAGTGGCGCGGGGTGGGCCAGGGACCGCCTTCCGGGGCCTCGGCCGGTGCCGGGCTGGACGAGCGCTGGGCGGCGAACCGGCCCTCGCCCCGCGTCAGGCCGGCGATGGCCACGGGGGTCAGATAGGCGTCGACCTGGGCCTGACGATCCGGGCCGGGCCGTTCCAGACCGCGCACCACCGCGCCGATGGGATCTTCCAGAAAGCCCGGAGCCGGTGCCGTCGCCTCGGCCCGGCCTTCCAGCTGGGGCCCCAGCGACCGGCGCACGGCGCCATAGTCGATCAGCTTTTCCAGACCCGCCTGATCTCCCGCGTCGGCGGCGGCACGCACGCCGAAGAAGCCGACGTAGGGTGCCGCGAAAAAGCCGATCACCGCCACGGCGACGATCAGACCGATGAGGTTGCCCAGAATGCGCATGAGAGTGTCCTTGCGAGGTGGGGTTAACGCAAGCACGTCCGGCCCGATCCCTCAATCGCGGGCGCGCGGCGGGCGAGCGCTTGCGCCCCGCCGTTCGCCGTGGCCCCATGCCGCTCCATGATCCTCGGGAGGGACGCCCCATGCTGAACCGCCGCCATCTGATGCTCAGCGCCGCCGCCGTCGGCGCGGCCCTGTCGGTTCCGGCCATGGCCGCCACCTCCGAGGATGCGCGGCTCGACGCCCTGCTGACCCGCTGGATGAACGAGGACATCGACCGCAATCCGACCACGGCTACCAGCCTGGGCGTCGATCGGGGCGAGCGGGCCCATCTGGCCGGCAAGCTGGCCGACGCGTCGCTGGCGGCGCAGGCCGAGAACGCGGCGCGGGCCCGGGCGCGCTGGGCGGAGCTTCAGACCTTCGACCCGGCGACCCTGTCGGAGACGTCGCAGGTGACCCTGGCCATCTTCCGCTTCTCGGCCGAGGGGGCGGCCATGGGGGCCGACCTGCCGCACGGCGGCGGCTCCAGCCCCTATGTCGTGACCCAGCGCTGGGGTGCCTATTTCAGCGTGCCCGACTTCATGGCCAACCAGCACCGGATCGAGACGGCCGAGGACGCCGACGCCTTCGTGTCGCGCTGCCGCGCCTTCGCCGTCCAGCTGGATCAGGAGAATGAGCGGATCGTCGAGATTGGCGGCAAGGGCGTGGTTCTGCCCGCCTTCCTGATGGACAAGACCCTGACGCAGCTGAAGACCCTGCGCGACATGCCGACCGGCGACTGGTCGATGATACAGGCGCTGGCGGACAAGACGGCGGCCCGGGGGTTGGTCGGCGACTGGGTGATCCGTGCCGTCGTCGCCGTGGACGAGGAGATCAAGCCGGCGCTGGGTCGACAGATCGCGGTGTTCGAGGCCCAGCGCCCGTCCGCCACCGATGACGCCGGAGCGTGGAAGCTGCCGGCCGGCGCCGGGACCTATGCGCTGGCCCTGCGCGGCTACACCACCACGTCCTTCACGGCCGACGACATCCACCAGATCGGCCTGGGCCAGGTCGCCGAAATTCAGGCCGAGATGGACGGTCTGTTCCGCCGCATGGGCATGACCGAGGGCACCGTCGGCGACCGCATCCGCGTGCTGAACGAGGACCCGCAATACCTCTGGCCCAACACCGATCAGGGCAAGCTGGACCTGTTGGAGTCCCTCAACGTCCAGATGGCCGAGCTGGAGCCGCTGCTGCCGCGCGTCTTCAACACCCTGCCGAAGTCGAAGGTGGAGATTCGCCGCGTGCCGCCCTCGATCGAGCTGGGCGCGCCCGGCGGGTATTATCAGCGGGCGTCGCTGGATGGCTCGCGGCCGGGCGCCTACTACATCAACCTGTCGAACACGGCGAACTGGCCCAAGTGGTCGTTGCCGACCCTGACCTATCATGAGGCGTCGCCCGGCCATCACTTCCAGATCGCCCTGTCTCAGGAGGCGGGCGAGCTGCCGCTGTATCGCCGACTGGCGTTCAACTCGGCCTACACCGAAGGCTGGGCCCTGTACGCCGAGCGGGTCGCTGCCGACGACCTGAAGGTCTACGGCGACGACCCCGTCGGCCGGATCGGCTATCTGCAGTCCTATCTGTTCCGCGCCGTGCGCCTGGTCGTCGACACCGGCCTGCACCACAAGAAGTGGACGCGGGACCAGGCCATTGCCTGGATGGTCGCCGAATGCGGCGAGCCGCCGGAATCGGCCGAGAAGGAGATCGACCGCTACATCGTCACCCTGGGCCAGGCCTGTTCCTACAAGTTGGGCCAGACCGTGATCGAGGGCCTGCGCCAGGAGATCGAGGCCAGGGGCGACTTCGACATCAAGCGGTTCCACGACGCCGTCCTGCTGGAAGGCATCGTTCCCCTGTCGGTCCTGCAACAGCGGGTCCGCGCCAAGTACGCGTGAAGGAGCGTCCCATGTCCATGAACCGCCGCGCCCTGCTGGGCTCCGCCGCCGCCGCCTCGGGCCTTGCCGCCGCCGGTTGCGCGCCCTCGATGACGGGCACCCCTGCGGTCGGACCCGCCGTGTCCGATCCCTCGGTCGTGGCCCGGCTGAACGCCTTCATGGACTCAGCCTGGGAACGCACCCTCGACGCCTCGCCCGAGGCCGTCACCGGCTTCGGCCTGGACACCGGCGCCCGCGCGGCCGCCAAGTCGAAGCTGACCGTGCCGACGCTGGAGCAGGAGGCCGAGAGCCGTCGTCAGGTTCGCGAGTTCCGGACCGAACTGGCCGCCATCGACCGCACGAAGCTGGCCGGGATCGACGCCATCCGCCACGACACCCTGGCGGCCAACTGGGACGCGGTGATCGCCACCTATGACATCCCCTATGGCCAGGGGGGCTGGCCCAACATCTATCGCGTCAACCAGATGGGCGGGGCCTACGCCGGGACCGCCGACTTCCTCGACACCCAGCACACGATCGAGACGGCGGCGGACGCGGATGCCTACGTCGCGCGCGCCGGCATGTTCGCCGACGTCCTGACCGCCGAAACCGAGCGGATGCAGGAGGACTTCGCCCGGGGCGTCATCCCGCCCGACTTCATCCTGGCCAAGACCATCGCCCAGCAGGAGGCCATGACTGCCGTCGCGCCCGGCCAGACCCCGCTGGTGGCCTCCATCACGCGCCGCACCGCGGACAAGGGCCTGACCGGCGACTGGGCCGCGCGGGTCGAGCGGCTGGTGGCCGAGCGGGTGCATCCGGCGCTGCAGGCGCAGACCGCCGCGCTGAAGGCGATTCAGCCGCGCGCCGGTCACGACGCCTCCGTCGCGCGCCTGCCGGAAGGTGAGCGCTACTACCGCAACGCCCTGCGCTATCTGACCACCACGACGCTGAGCCCCGACGAGATCCATCGCATCGGCCGCGAGCAGGTGGCCGAGCTGTCCGCCCAGGCCGACGGCCTGCTGAAGGCCCAGGGCATGACCCAGGGCACGGTGGCGGAACGGATCAAGGCGCTGGGGTCGGACCCTCAGTACATCGCGCCCAACACCGACGCGGGCAAGGAGGCGCTGATCGCGCGTCTGAACGACCAGATGCAGGCCATGGACGCGCGCCTGCCCGCAGCTTTCGGCCGCCTGCCGAAATCCCGCGCCGAAATCCGCCGCGTGCCGCCCGCGATCGAACAGGGCGCGGCGCTGGGCTATTACAACTCGCCCAGCCTGGATGGGACGCGGCCGGGCATCTACTGGATCAATCTGAAGGACACAGCCGACTGGCCGACCTGGACCCTGCCGACGCTGACCTATCACGAGGCGTCGCCGGGCCATCACCTGCAGATCGCCCTGCAGCAGGAGAGCCCCTCGGCACCCAGGCTGATGAACACGGTCTTCTTCTCCAGCTATGTCGAGGGCTGGGGCCTTTACGCCGAACAGCTGGCCGACGAGCTGGGGGCCTATGAGGACGATCCCCTGGGCCGCATCGGCTATCTGCAGTCGCTGATGTTCCGCTCGGCCCGTCTGGTGGTCGACACCGGCATCCATGCCAAGGGCTGGAGCCGCGAGGACGGCATCCGCTACATGATGGAGGCCTATGGCGACGGCGAGGGCGCGGCCACGTCCGAGGTCGAGCGCTACTGCGCCTGGCCGGGTCAGGCCTGCACCTACAAGGTCGGCCACAATGAGTGGGTCCGTCTGCGTCAGAAGGCGAAGACCCAGCTCGGCGCGAATTTCGACCTGCGCGGCTTCCACGACGCCTCGCTGGAGACCGGCGGCGTGCCGCTGACGGTGCTGGAGCGCGTCGTCGACGACTGGATCGCCTCGCGCCGGGGGTGACGACGGAACGGCTTGATCCGGGCGTTGAACGGCCAACTGGAGGCCTCCCATGCTTCATCCCGGTCGACGTTCGGTCCTGCTGGGCCTCGGTGCCGCGGCGCTCGCCCCTGCCGGCCGCGTCGGGGCGCAGGATCGCTTCGCCGCCGCCGCCGCCTATTCCGCCGGCAGCCGGGGCATCTCGATGCTGGTGCTGGAGCGGGGTCGCGAGGTGTTCCGCGACCATCCGCAGGGGCGCGAGCGGGCCCATGAACTGGCCAGCGGAACCAAGAGCTTCTGCGGCGTCCTGGCCGCCGCCCTGGTGCAGGACGGCCTGCTGTCGCTGGACGAGGCCTGCGCCGACACCCTGACCGAATGGCGCGGCCAACCGGTCAAGGGTCAGGCCAGCGTGCGGTCGCTCTTGCAACTGTCTTCGGGCATCGGCGGCGGGTCGATCGGCCGCCCGGCCTCCTATGCGGATTCGGTCGCGCAGGCACCGGCGGGGCCGGCGGGCACATTCCGCTATGGCCCGGCACCCTTCCAGGTGTTCGGCGAGATCGTGCGGCGCAAGCTGGTGGCGGCGGGCCGCGACGAGGATGTGCTGGCCTTCATGCGCGCCCGGCTGCTGGACCGCTGGGACGTGCCGGTCGGGGGCTGGCGCCGGCGCGACGGCCAGCCGACGATGCCGTCGGGCGCGCAACTGACCGCCACGGCCTGGGCCCGCTTCGGTCAGGCGGTGGCGGAGGGCGGGCGTGGCGACGTCGATCCCGTGGCCCTGGACGCCTGTTTCCAATCCTCCGCCGCCAACCCCGGCTATGGCGTTACCTGGTGGCTGATGCGGCCGGGTCTGGTGCCGCCGGGCCGCCAGGCCGGGCTGGACGAGCGCAACGTCGCGCGCCTCGGCGGGCTGGACGTGCGCATGGCGGCGGGTGCGGGCAACCAGCGGCTCTACCTGATCCCCGAGCGCGAGCTGGTGGTGGTGCGCCAGGCCGACGGCATTCTGCCGGCCATGCGCGGCCAGGGCGCGGCCTGGTCCGACGTCGAGTTCCTGAGGCTGCTGCTGGGGCTCTAGCGGCGCGGCCGGTGCGGCCGGTGGGGCGGCGGCAGGTCGTCGTCGCAGACGGTATAGGCGTAGCCGTAGCGGTCGTAGCGCGTCCAGCAGTCGTCATCGAGGGCGACGGCCAGGGCGGCGACCTCTGCGCCCAGGGCGACGGCGTGCCAGAACATGGGGTCGTCGACCGGGTCGTGGGCGCAGGCCGACAGGGACGCCGCGACGGCGAGTACGGCGACGGGACGGGCGATGCGACGGGTCATGGGCGGCTTCTCCTCCGTCATCCAGCCTGGACCCTAGCCGCGGATCTCGCCCGTGACGGAAGGTGACGGAACCTGACCGCCGGCCGCGATCCCGACCGGTCCCAGCGCCGCCTGCAGGGCGGGATCGGCCTGCGCCTCGGCCAGCAGCCAGTCGCGGAAGCGGGCGATCTTGCCAATGCGGCGACGCCCCTGCGGCCAGCACAGCCAGTAGGCCCAGCCGGGCACCAGTTCGACCGCCAGGTCGAACGGCCGCACCAGCAGTCCCGCCTCGATCTCGCGCGCGAACAGAATGGGGCTGGCCAGCGCCACGCCCTGGTCGCCCAGCGCCGCCGCCACTTCCAGCGCCTGATAGTCGGCACGCAGACGCGACGGAGTCTGGCCATCCGCGGGCACGCCGGCGGCGGCGAACCACACCGCCCATTCCTTCTCCAGCCCGATGCGCGGTGCGTTCAGCAGGTCCCTCGGCTCGCGGATGCCCAGCCGTTCGACGCAGCGCGGGCTGCACAGGGGGGTGAACACGCTGGGCATCACCTTGACCGCCTCCACGCCCGGCCAGTCGCCGGAGCCCGAGCGGATGCCGACGTCGAACCCGTCGCGACCCAGGTCGACCACGTGCGGCGCGGTGTCCAGCCGCACGGCCAGCTCCGGATGGGCCAGCTGGAACCCGCCCAGACGCGGGGCCAGCCACTGGGTCGCCAGCGTCGCCAGGGTGGTGATCGACAGGATGCCGACGTCCGCCTCGGTCAAGTCCATCACGGCCCGCCGCAGCAGGGTCATGGCCTCGGTCGCCGCGCGCGACAGGCGCTCGCCGGCCTCGGTGGGACGGACCTCTCGTGGCAGCCGGTGGAACAGGCTCTGGTTCAGCCGGCCCTCCAGCGCCTTGATTTGCCAGCTGACCGCGGCCTGGGTCATGCCGAGTTCCTGCGCGGCCCGAGTGAAACTGTTCAGCCGAGCCGCCGCCTCGAACACGCGCAGCGAAGCCAGCGGAATGGAGGCGAGGGGATCGAGCATAAGCTCACCTTGTTCGACACTCGGAGACTCCCGTTTGTCGGGGTCGGCCATACAGACCATTCTATGGGCATCGAAGGTCGTCGGTCAAAGGAGGTCGGGATGGAAGAGATGCACCGTTCGCATAAGGAGCCCGCGTGGGGCTGGGTAGGCGTTCTGGCCGACTGGCGGCGCTCGCGGACGCGCCGCGTGCTGCGGAGCCAGAGCCGCTCGTCAGTGAAGCGCGGGCTCTAGTCCCGCACCACCATCCCTTCGGCCCGCCGCAGGTCGTTGTGGACGGCGGTGGCGGCCACGGCGGCCTCGGCCGTCGCCACGGCGATCTGGTTCAATCCTCGCACCACGTCGCCGACCGCCCACAGCCCCGGCACGCTGGTGGCCTGGTGATCGTCCACCGCCAGCCTCCCGTCGTCGGCCCGTCGTGCGCCCAATCGCACGGCCAAGTCGACGGCGGGCGTCGTGCCCAACGCCGAATAGACGTGGTCGAACGACCGCTCGGCCCCGCCCCAGGTCAGGCAGGTCGCCTTGTCGCCCTCCAGCCGTACGGCCTCCACGGGTCCGACCAGCACCTCGATGCCAAGGCGCGCGGACTCTTCGGGCATGGGCGAAGGGCCCTCGCCGATGTGGATCAGAGTCACCCGGTCGGAATAGGTGCGCAGGAAGGCCGCCTCGCGCAGGCCCATGGCGTCGTCGCCGATCACGGCCACGGCCTTGTCGGTCGCTTCATAGCCGTCGCAGATCGGACAAATGCGGACCAGCGAGCTTTCGATGGCGTCGTCCACCCCCGGCAGAGGCGGACGGCGATCGACCACGCCCGTCGCCAGGATCACAGCGCGGGCACGGACCGCCCGCCCGTTCAGGCGCGCCACGAGGGCCTGACCGTCGCGCTCCAGGGTCTCGACGCGGCCGGCCTCGACGACGGCGCCGTACTCCTCCGCCTGGTCGGTCATCCGCTTCAGCATGGCGTCGCCGGTGATCCCTTCGGGGAAGCCGGGCATGTTGTGGCTGACCGGGATCCAGCAGGCCCGCGGCTTGCCGCCGTCGGCGACCCGAACCGAGCGCCGGAACCGCGCCAGATAGGTCGCCGCCGTCAGCCCTGCGGGGCCGGCACCGATCACCAGAACATCGACGTCCGTCACTCGACCACGGCCTCGTAGAGCACCGGCCACTGGTCGGCGGGAAGGCCCCAGCATTCTTCCATTCCTGCCTCCCGCGTCAGGACAAAGCCCCGGCCCGTCCAGACCCAGGTCCGGGCATAGCCGCAGTCGCCGACGCCCCGCCCCTTGTCGAAGCTGGTCAGAAGTCCGGTTTCCGGATCGAAGTCGCCGTTGACGATGAAGGGCGTGGGCTCGCCCCGCGCCACCGGCAGGCCAAGGGCATGGGCGTCGCGCCCTTCGGGGTCGGCGATGAACAGGCGCGAGCCGGCATTGTAGGCACCGCGATAGCAGGGCACCTCCCACAGCAGGTCCTCCATCCCGATGCGCCAGGTCCGGGCCTGCCCGTCCGGCACGTCGACGCGGCACTCCTTCACGGCGTCCAGTGCCTCGAGCGCGGGAGGAACACGTCGCTCCTCGCCCGCGCCGCCGCCGGGAACGGGAAGCGCCTTGACCCGCGGACGCGGCGTGCCGTCCGGCACGGTCCCGGCGGGGCGGTCGCCGCGCCGGATCAGCGCGGCCGGTGTGTCCAGCCGGCCTTGCCGCTCGTCGATCCACAGCAAGGCCGCCGCCGCGCCGCTCAGGGAGACGGGCCGGACGCGTCCGGACGCCGTCACGGCGGCTCGTCGTCCTTGCCCCAGAGCCGCGACCGCGGACGGATCGAGCGCCACGGCCCGACCGTCGACGGTCAGACGGGGGCTCGCCTCGGACTCCCCGGTCTGGAAGTCGACCGCGCCGAACGAGACGACGGGCCGCGCCTCGGGTCCGGGCTCGACGTCGACCTTCAGCCACCCGCCCTCGCCCGCCATCCCGGTCAGGGCGACGCAGCGCCCGGCGTTGTCGCAGGCGGCCATCCAGTCGCGGAAAATGCGCACCTCCGGCGCGGTCCCTGCCGCCGCGGTCGCCGCCGCGGACGGATCAGAGCCCGTCTCCACCGCGGGCGTGGACTCCTTCAGGGCGGGCTCTTCCGCGGGAGGAGCGCAGGCCGCCAGCGTCAGCGCCAGCGCGGCCGTTGTCGTGATGCGGATCATGGTGTCGCCCTCGTCGGCGCGCGACCGGTCAGGCCTTGCGCAGTTCCTGCGGCCGGTGCGCGGCGCGGGCGCCGGACTTGCCACTTTCGACCAGATACTCCGGATTGTCCGGCGACGCCGCAACCTTGTGGCCCTTGATCTGCGTCGATCGGGTCAGTTTGCGCACCACCTTGCCCGTGGTCGTGCCATGGCTGTGGTCCCACTTCACAGCGTCGCCCGCCTTCAAGGTCTTGTCGCTCATGCCGCCGGCTCCTTGCCTTCGTGCTCAGCGAGCACCAGACGCATCAGTTCCGGATCCACCAGAGGCGGCGGCTCGCGGAAGGTCCGGATCCACTGTTCGACCAGCCGGTCGACGTCGTCGCTCATCTTGATCCCCCGTTCGCTGGATCAGGAAATGCGATCCGCCGCCCCGGGTTCAGCTTGGCCGCACGGGGCGATTTCGAGGCAGGGTTAAGGGCCGCGCGCGCCGTCGTTGCGCCTCGCCTTTGCGCCCTTCGCCGACGGTCGCTATACCGCCGCCAACTCCCCTCACGAACAGGAAGACACATGGCCAGGATCAAGGTCGCCAACCCCATCGTCGACATCGACGGCGACGAGATGACCCGCATCATCTGGCAGATGATCAAGGACAAGCTGGTCTTCCCGTTCCTGGATCTGGAGCTGGACTACTACGACCTCGGCATGGAGAACCGCGACGCCACCGACGACCAGGTGACGATCGACGCGGCGAAGGCGATCCAGAAGCACGGCGTCGGCGTGAAGTGCGCCACCATCACCCCGGACGAAGCCCGGGTGAAGGAGTTCGGCCTGAAGAAGATGTGGAAGTCGCCCAACGGCACGATCCGCAACATCCTGGGCGGCGTGGTCTTCCGCGAGCCGATCATCTGCTCGAACGTGCCGCGTCTGGTGCCGGGCTGGACCCAGCCGATCGTCGTCGGCCGTCACGCCTTCGGCGACCAGTACAAGGCCACCGACTTCCTGGTCCCCGGTCCCGGCAAGCTGATGATGACCTTCACCGGCGACGACGGAAAGGTCATCGAGCACGAGGTGTTCCAGTTCCCCTCGGCCGGCGTCGCCATGGGCATGTACAACCTCGACGACTCGATCACCGAGTTCGCCCGCGCCAGCTTCTCGTTCGGCCTGCAGCGCAACTTTCCGGTCTATCTGTCGACCAAGAACACCATCCTGAAAGCCTACGACGGCCGCTTCAAGGACATCTTCCAGAAGGTGTTCGACGAGGAGTTCGCTGCCGAGTTCAAGGCCAGGGGCCTGACCTATGAGCACCGCCTGATCGACGACATGGTGGCCGCGGCCATCAAGTGGTCGGGCGGCTTCGTCTGGGCGTGCAAGAACTACGATGGCGACGTGCAGTCCGACGTGGTGGCGCAGGGCTTCGGCTCGCTGGGCCTGATGACCTCCGTGCTGATGACGCCGGACGGCAAGGTGCTGGAATCCGAGGCCGCCCACGGCACCGTGACCCGCCACTACCGCCAGCATCAGAAGGGCGAGGCGACCTCGACCAACTCCATCGCCTCGATCTTCGCCTGGACGCGCGGCTTCTCGCACCGCGCCAAGCTGGACGGCAATGACGAACTGGCCCGCTTCGCCGCGACGCTGGAACGCGTCGTCGTCGAGACCGTCGAGGACGGCCACATGACCAAGGACCTGGCGCTTCTGGTCGGCGACCAGCAGGGCTGGCTGACCACCGAGGGCTTCCTCGACAAGGTCGCCGAGAACCTGACGGCGGAGATGGCCAAGGCGGCGTAACGCCGCTTCGTCAGCTTTGGTGAGACGACGAAATCCTCCCGCACGGCCAAGCTGCCGGCGGGAGGATTTTCGTATGCGCCGCACCGCCTTGATCGTCGCCGCCTCGGCTCTGGGCCTGACCGCTTGCACGACCGATCCCGCCTTCTGGGAGGCGGTGGCCGTGGGGCTGGATCAGGCCGCCGCCGACATGGAGTGGGAGAACCGCAACTGCTACTGGGCACCGCCGCCCGGGATCCCCTACGGCGCGTCCCAGAAGTACTGTCCCGGCGACTGGAACTACCAGCCGCCCGTCGTGGTCGTGACCTGCGCGCCCCGCGACCGGGACTGCGACGGCTATCCGGACCGCCGACGCCGCGACCGCGATCACGAGGGTCGCCGGGACCGCGACGACGACTAGCCGCCGCGGAGTTCCTGCTTCACGCGCTCGGCCAGGGTCTTGATGTCCAGCGGCTTGGGCAGGAAGGACACGCCGACCTCGTCCTGCAGAAGGTCCGAGAAGTCGCTCTCGGCATAGCCGGAGATGAACATCACCGGGGCGTCGCCCAGGAAGGGCCGGGCCTTCTTCAGAAGGGCCGGGCCGTCCAGGCCGGGCATGATGACGTCGGAGATCAGCATGTCGATCGTGCCGGCGTGCTCCTCGGCCAGGATCAGGGCCTCCTCGCCGTCGGCCGCCTCGATCACGTCATAGCCGCGCTGACGCAGCAGGCGGGCGGCGATGCCGCGCACGGCGGCCTCGTCCTCGACGAACAGGATGCGGCCCGATCCGGCCAGATCGCGCGGTGCCTTGGCGACCTTCTCGACCACCGGCGTCTCGGCCAGGTCGGCGGCCGCGGCTTCGGGCAGGAAGATGCGGAAGGCCGCGCCGGCCCCCTCGACATTGGCCACGTTGATGTGCCCGCCCGCCTGCTCGACGATGCCGTAGACGGTGGCCAGACCCATGCCCGTGCCCTCGTTCACCGCCTTGGTGGTGAAGAAGGGCTCGAAGATCTTGTCGAGGATCTCGGGCGGCACGCCCGGGCCGGTGTCGGACACCTCGATCAGGGCGACGGCCTCCGACGAGGGATGCGACCAGCCCATCTGGCGCGCCTGATCGGCGGTCAGCCGACGGGTGCGGATGGTGACCACGCCGGCCCCCGGCTCGACCACGCCGCGCATCGCGTCGCGCGCGTTGACGGCCAGGTTCATCACCGCCGTCTCCAGCTGGCTCTTGTCGGCCAGAACCACCGGCAGGTCGCGGCCGTGGTCGGTCTCCAGCCGCACGTCCTCGCGCAGCAGACGGCGCAGCAGGACGGCGAACTCGCCCACCAGTTCGCCCAGATCCAGCCGCTCGCGCCGCACTGTGGACTTGCGCGAGAAGGCCAGCAGCTTGCGCACCAGATCGGCCGCGCGCACCGCCGTTTGGCGGATCTCGTTCAGCCCCTCATAGGACGGGTCGCCGACCGGATGCCGCTCCAGCAGGCCCGACAGCTGCAGCTGGATGGCGGTCAGCAGGTTGTTGAAGTCGTGCGCCACGCCCCCGGCCAGCTGGCCCACGGCCTGCATCTTCTGGGCCTGGGTGAGCTGCATCTCCATCGACTTCTGCGCCGTGGCGTCGAACAGCCAGATCCGCCGGCCGTCGCCCTCGGGCGCGACGTACAGATGCAGGATCCGCTCGGGATGGGCGCGCGGCTGCAGGTCGATCGGGCCGGAAGAGCCGGCCTCCAGCCGCGCCCGCGCCTCGGTCACGCCCGCCGGGTCGAACAGGTGGCCGAAGGCCGCGTCGCGCGCGGCGGCCGGTCCGGTCAGCTCGGCCAGGGCGGCGTTCGGCGCGGTCAGCCGGCCCGCGAACAGGTCGTCACCGGTGATCACCGCCGAGCCGAACGGTGCCCCTGCGGCCATGGCGCGGGCCTCGCCGGTGTCGACGCGCAGAGGCGTCGCCCGCACCGGTTCGGACGTGGGGGCCAGAAGCGCGTCAGGGGCGGCGCGCAGCAGGAAACGTCCTTCGCCCGCGCGGCCGATAACGACCTCAATCTCCTTCGCGCCGACCGAGACGATGGCGCGCCCCTCGCCGCCGCGGCGGGCCTCGGCGAAGGCGGCGTACAGCGCCTGTCCACCCGCCCGGGCCCGGGGCAGGGCGACGGTCGCGCCGTTCGCCTCGGCCCAGGCGGCGTTGAAGGCCAGCACCTGGCCCGAGGCCCAGACCAGCGCCGCGGGCTCCGCCAAGGCGTCCAGGATCTCCACCGCCGCGTCGCCGCTGGGGCGCTGGGACGCCTCGTTGCGGCCGAAGGCGAACAGGCCGATCAGCGCCACGCCCGCGGCTGCGCAGATCAGGATCAGGCCGGGCGCACTGAACGGATCGGTCCGGAACGCCGGATAGGCCATGGCCGCGACCGCCAGCCCGGCGCCGACGGCCATAACGATCAGCAGGGGATCGAAGGGCAGGCGGCGGGATGGGGTCATGGTTCGTGCGCCCGATTCGGATGGGACAGCATACGACGTTTCCGTCACGACGCCGTGCGGGGCCGGGGCCGAGTCCTCGCCCGCTTCTGCATGACGAAGCCGATGATCTTGGCCGCGGCCTCGAAATGCTCGCGCGGGATGACCTCGTCGACCTCGACGGTGGCGTACAGCGCGCGGGCCAGGGGCACGTTCTCGACCACCGGCACCTTGTGCTCGGCCGCCACCTGCCGGATGCGCAGGGCCAGGGCGTCGACGCCCTTGGCGACGCACACCGGGGCGGCGTCACCCTTGTCCGGCTCATAGCGCAGGGCGACCGAATAGTGGGTCGGGTTGGTCACGATCACGGTCGCCTTGGGCACGTTCTGGATCATGCGGCGGCGGCTGCGCTGGATGCGCAACTGCTTCTGGCGTGCCTTCACGTGAGGGTCACCCTCGGACTGTTTGAAGTCCTCCTTGACCTCTTCCTTGGTCATCCGCATCCGCTTGGCGAAGCGGAACTTCTGCCACAGGTAGTCGGCGCCCGCCGTGGCCGTCATGAAGACGATCGCCGACACGGCCAGCGTCAGGCACAGGTCGCGGACCAGCGGCAGGACCGCCGCCGGCGGCAGGGCGGCCAGGGTCTCCAGACCCGCGATGTGCGGCTTGATCGTGAACCAGCAGATGAAGCCCAGCACGACCAGCTTGAGGAAGGTCTTCAGGAACTGCACCAGACCGTCCGGCCCGAAGATGCGCTTGAACCCTTCCATCGGGCTGAGCTTCTTCAGGTCCGGCTTGATCTTCTCGGCCGAGAACACGATGCCGCCGGACTGGGCGACGTTGCCGCCGACCCCGCCCAGCAGAACCGCCAGCGCCAGCGCTCCCATGAAGGGTGCCGCCGTCCACAGGGCCCGGGCCCCGATCTCGACCCCCGCTCCGGCGTCCAGCCCGCCCGTCATGCGGTGCGGCGAGGCGATGAAGGGCAGCAGGTCGCCGGCCATCTGCGCGGCGAAGCCGCCGCCCAGTGTCAGGATCACCGCCGCCGCCCCGACCAGCGACAGGGTCGAGCCGACGTCGGGACTTCGGGCGACGTCGCCCTTCTTGCGGGCTTCCGCAAGTTTTCGGGGGGTGGCGTCTTCTGTCTTCGACTCGGGATCGGGCGTGTCAGCCACCGGCGCCCCCCGAGACGAAGACCTGGGCCAGGGCGCGGTAGCGGTCGATGAAGACCGTCCCCAGCGTCCCCAGCGACAGGGCGAAGATGGCCAGCCCGCCCAGCACGCTGATCGGCGCGGTGGCGAAGAAGACCTGGAACTGCGGCATGATCCGGCCGATCAGCCCCGAGCCGATGTTCAGCACCAGGGCGAACACCAGGATCGGCCCGGCCAGCTGGACCCCCAGCAGGAAGCTGTCGCCCAGCGTCCTGACGGCCAGGGTGGTGAAGTCCGCCGCGATCAGCGGCTGCACCGGCGCGATCAGTTGGTAGCTGCCGACCAGCCCGGCGAAGAACAGGTGATGGGTGTCGGTGGCGAAGATCAGGGTCACGCCCATGACCGTCAGAAAGGCCGCGATCGTCGATCCCGGCTGGGCCTGCAGCGGATTGGCGGTCTGGGCGAAGCTGAGCGTGGTCTGCAGCGACACCACCTCGCCCGCCGTCGCCAGCGCCGTCATGAAGGCGCGCAGCACCGCCCCGATGGCCAGACCCACCAGCACCTCGCGGATGATCCAGCCCACCGTGGCGCCGAGGGTCGGCGGCAGGGGCGGCAGATAGGCCGTCAGCACGGGCCACAGCGCCAGCGTGATCACCAGCGCCAGCGACAGGCGGATGCGCGGCGGCACATAGCTTTCGCCGATCCCCGGCAGCAGCAGCAGGATGGCACCCAGACGCGCGAAGATCAGGGCCGCGGCCCAGACCTCATCCGCGGCGGCGAAGGCGTTCACCTAGGTCACATGCCCGAGATGCGTTCGGCGATGGTCCGCATGAAGCCGCCCAGCAGCGCCCCCATCAGCGGCAGGAACAGCAGCAGCGACACGAAGATGGCCAGAATCTTGGGGGCATAGACCAGGGTCTGCTCCTGGATCTGGGTCAGCGCCTGGAACAGGCCGATGCCCACGCCGACGACCAGGGCGACGATCAGGGCCGGCGCGCACAGCTGGATCGTCAGCCACAGGGCGTCGCGCCCCACATCCAGAACTTCCGCGCCGGTCATGGCCTAACTCCACTCAGAACCGGGCAGAAACTGCCGCCTGCATGGTTAACGCAGGGTTAGGGAAAAACCGGCCCGCTCCTTGCGGCGAAGGCTCCGAAAGGACCCTTTCCGATGACCCAGGCCCTGATTTCGACCCGAAACGAGACGGTTCCGATCGCCCGCGGCGGCTGGCTGGACGCGCTGCGTTTCATTGTGGCCTTCCTGATCATCCTGCACCACTTCCAGGCCGCGGGGCCGCACGCCCTGGCCGAGGCGCTGCATCCGGTGTTCGAGCGGGGCGGGTTCCTGCTGACCAACTTCTTCCTGATCGACAGCGGCTATGTGCTGATGCGGGTCTATCAGGAGGCGCTGCGGCGCGGCTCCATCGGCGCCGGGGACTTCGTTCTGAAGCGGTTCCTTCGCGTTGTGCCGGCGCACCTGATGCTGGGCACGGCCCTGATCGGCCTCGTGCTGCTGTCGTCCGCTGCGGGCGTCGCGCCGCGCAATCCGGAATGGTTCGACTGGAGCCAGCTGCCGGCCCAGCTGCTGCTGGTGCAGAGCTTCGGCATCCCCGGCGGTCTGGGCTGGAACGCGCCGACCTGGTCGATCTCGGCCCTGCTGGGCTGCTATCTGGCCTTCCCGTGGATCCTGAAGGGGCTGGACCGCGTCGGGCCATGGACGGCGCTGGCGCTGGGCGTCGGCGTCTATCTGGCGGTCAATGAGTGGACCTGGGCCGCGCTGGGCCATCCCGTCTGGCAGATGCCGATGAAGTACGGCTTCATCCGCGCCCTGCCGCTGTTCTTCCTCGGCATGTGCCTGGCCCGCTTCGCCAGCCGCGCCTGGATCAATCCGCGTCTGGCCGGCTGGACCATGGTCGCGGCCACCGCGGGCTTCGTCGCGCTGCAATGGTTCGACAAGAACGCCCTGGCCTCGATCGCCTGCATCTCGCTGATCATCCTGGCGGCGGGGGCCATCCCGGTCATGCGCCCGTCGAAGTGGGTCGAGAAGGCGGCGCTGGTCAGCTTCTCGATGTTCATCTCCAACGAGGTCGTGCGCATCGCCTGGTTCGGCGCGGTCAACGTCGCCGTCGCGCGACTGGGCCTGTCGGAGCCGGTGCAGTGGGCGCTGTGGGCCGCGGGCGTTCTGGCTGCCGTCGGCTTCGCCTTCGCCTTCCACTTCCTGATCGACGCCCCGCTGCAGGACCGGATCAAGACCTGGATGCGGTCGCGCCGCCGCGCGACGGCCGCCGCCCCGGCCCCTCAGCCGGCCTGATCGGGGCCGACGTCCTCCGGTTCGGGCGCGGGCTCCGGCGCGGCGTCGGGTTCCGGCGCGACCTCGCCGCGGGCCTCGGCCATCAGGGCGCGGGCTTGATCGGCTGCCGCGCCACCGTGCGGCGAGTTGGCCAGAGGCATCAGGACGATAATTGCTTCCGCGCGCCGCTCCGCCGCGATCAGGGCGCGGGCATAGCCGAGCCGCACGGCGGCCAGCTGCGGCGCGCCGTCGAAGGCCGCCTCCCACGTCAGCATGTCGTTGTCGTTGGGATAGCCGGGCTGCCCCTCCCGCGTGCGGGTGATCAGCAGGAGCGTGAAATAGTCGTCCGGATCGATGCGGTAGGCGCGGGCCAGAAAGCCGCGCGCCTGCGCCAGCAGGACGCGTTTCTGCTCCGGATCCTCCGCGTCCTGCGCCTGGCTGATGCGCCCGGTGGCCAGGTACTGAAGGGCCTCATCGTTCTCCGGATCCAGCTCGAGGACCCGCAGCAGGGCCGCCTCCCCCGCGGCGGGATCGCCCATGTGGAGCTCGGCGTGGCCAAGCACCAGAAGCGCGAGGGGATCGTCCGGATGCCGGGCCGCACGGCGACGGATATCGGCCGTCACGGCCGCCCGATCCCCCTCGGGAACCGGACGCTTGATGCGCTGTCCCTGCAGCAGAAGATCACGGGCGGACCCGCCGAGACGGGTGACGCTGACCTCGAAGGGCTGATAGTCGATCTCGTAGACCAGCTCTTTCAGGTTCCCGCTGAGATAGGAACGCAGGACCTGGGTCACCTGGCGCGGCGCCAGGCCGGTGGCCTGGGTGAAGGCCTCCACAGGATCCCCTCCCTGCGCGACGAGGCGGACGTAGGCGTCCAGCTGGCCCGACCGTTCCGGGGTGGCGAAGAACCAGTGGGTCAGCAGCCAGGCCACCGGATAGTAGGTGCCGCGCGCCTGCGCGCCCTCGACCTGCTGGGGACGGCTCGTCAGCAGGGTCTCGATCGGAATCCATCCGCCCGAGTTCAGCCCGTCGTACCGCATGGTGTTGAACCGGCCGATGACGAACGAGTCGTCCCGGATTTCCGCCGTCATGACGTACTCGGCCAGGCCTTCGGTCAGCCAACCCGGATAGGGCGCGTTCAGGTGCTGGAAGAAGAAGTGGTGCGCGTATTCGTGCAGCATGAACTCGTCGCCCTCGCCCCGGATGGCGACGGCGAAGACGTCTTCTTCGGACGGTGTGTAGAAGCCGGCGACCGACTCCGGCATGTCGGGCCAGACGACGCGCAGCCCGGACCGGTCGTCGACGAGATAGATCGGAAGCCGACGCAGGGTTGGCCGGTCCATGGGTACGTTGAACCGGAAGCGGAGGACCTGGTCGAACCGCTCCAGCTTGGTAACGTACTCGCGCAGCTCGCGCTCGCCGCCGTCGGAATAGACCACGAAGTTGGGGCTCTCGGCCCTCAGCCATGTCTGGGCCGCGGCGGCACCCGCGATCAGCGTCATCGTCAGGGCGCCGATCAGCGCCGCGATCATTCTGAACATCAACTCACCCCGAACAGCCCCGGGGAAGGCTAACCGCAGCGTGCGCCGACGCCAAGCGCGGCCGTTCAGGCGGCCATGCGGTTCCACACCGCGCGGTCGGCGGCGACGGGGGTCAGGCGGCCGCGACGGGCCTTGCCGCCCAGATCGGCCAGCACGGCATCGGGCAGGGCGCAGAAGCGCGGCTCGACCAGTTCCGGCGGGCAGTCCCGGGTCGGGGCGGCGAACATGGCGGCGTTCAGGCCCGGCTCGCGGTCGTGCAGCAGCCAGGCCAGACGGCGCGCGCGGGCCGGATCGTTGCGGTGCAACTCCGGGTCCTCGGCGAACAGTTCGCAGCCGAGTTCCAGCACGTAGTCGAAGCCCAGCTTCTCGAACCGGCGCGCGTCGCCGGGCGTGACCGGGCAGGTCTCGTCCAGATCGAACACCACGTCGTTCAGAAGAAAGAGCATGCGAACCCACCACCATCACGCCGGGCTCAGATCGGCCCGTTGATGGCGAAGATAGGTGCCCGCGCTTGCGGTCCGGTTCACGAACGCGGCTAAGAAAGTGTGACGCTCCGGCGGGGCGTTAACCCGTCTTTTCCGTGAGGAAATGCCGGCCCTGCCGATCCTCGATCTCCACCACCCAGACGTCCGGATCATAGCCGGTCTGGCGGCGGATCCAGTCGTCGACCTCGCCCTCCATCTCGCTCTCCATGGGCTGCATCCACATGGGGCCGCCGTCCGGGGCAACGGTCTCGCTCCATACACGCGCGCGACGTTCTGAAGAGTTCCAGACCTTGACCAGGACCGCTCCCGCCCGGTCGTCGCCACGGCGCGACACGGTGGCCGAGGCACCCTCCAGTTCGGCGCGGCGGATCAGGGCGGCGACCCAGACGTGCGAGGCGATCAGCAATTCGTCAACCTTGCTCGGGAACGGGACGGGAAGGGTCGTCGTGCTGGTATGGGCGCATGAAGACGTCCCGCCAACCCCGACCGCGCGCCCTGACCGTCGCCGCCCTGACCCTCGCGGCGGCGCTGGCGGCCGGCCCGGTGCTGGCGGCGGACGCCCTGTACGACCGAACCTTCATGCTGGCCGCCGACGCCCGCTGCGGCCTGTTCGCCGCGCCGGTCCGTGCGGCCCTGACGTCTGCGGCCCTGCAGGCCCGCGGTGCCCGGCTGCGGGGCGGTGCGACGGCGATCGAGGCGGCCGAGACCGCCCGCCGCGCCCGCGCCCGCGCTGCCGCCACGCCCTGCGATCATCCGGACCTGCGCATGGTGGCCGGTCGGGTTGACCACGCCTTCGCCGGCTGGGCCAACATGCGACGCATGGGCTTTCCCGGGATGGACGCCGCCTGGTGGGCGGACCGCACCGCCTTCGACGGTCCGCGCTGGCGCCTGTCCCAGCCGGGCGTGACCGGGGCCTCGCCCGTCGTGGTCGGCCGCGTCTGGGGCCAGCCCGGCCTGACCGTGGCCGTGTCCTTCGTCGGCAAGCCGCGTCCGGCGTCGGCCCGCATCGTCATGCGCGACGTCGCCCGTTTCCCCAACCCGTGGATCGGCGCGCGTCCGGCCCTGGCCCCGGGCGCGCAACGCCGCGCCGTCTGGGCCGGCGGCACGGCGTCCGCCGACAGGTCGCTGTTCGCCGGCGGTCGCCGGCGCGGCGAGACCTGGACCTTCTCAGAACAGGCCGTGACCGATCTGGCCGCGCTGGATCCGCGCGAGGCCTTCGCCGTCGAGTTCGTGTTCCGCGACGGCAGCGTCGCGCGCGCGCAGTTCGAGGTGGGCGATCTGGCCGCCGCGGACGCCTTCCTGACGATGGGCGCGGTCTAGCGGTCCACGCGCTGGGGCAGGGGGATGATCTCCGCCCCCTCCGTCGGCGCATTGACCGCAGGTGCCGCCGCGACCGGCAGCCGGACCGTCGCCGCGGTGCCTTCGCCCAGCGTGCTGTCCAGCGTCAGCCGGCCTCCGTGAAGTTCCGCCAGCGACCGCACCAGCGACAGGCCGAGGCCCGTGCCCTGGGACTTCTGGTCGGCCCCGCCCGCCTGTTCGAAAGGCCGGCCCAGTCGCTTCAGGTCTTCCGGCGCGATGCCCGAGCCGGTGTCGGCGACCACCATTTCCAGATAGGGTCCGATGACGGCCAGGGTAACGGTCACGGAGCCTTCGGGCGGCGTGAACTTCACGGCGTTGGACAGCAGGTTCAGCGCCATCTGCTTCAGGGCCCGGCGGTCGGCGGTGACGGCCACGGCATCGGTGGGCAGCAGTCCCGTCATCTGCACGCCGCGCTCGTCAGCCAGCGGCCGGATCAGGGCCATGGCGGCGGCGACGGGCTCGCGCGCGTCCATCCCCTCCAGTGACAGGCTGTAGCGCTGGGCCTCGATCTTGGAGACGTCCAGTACGTCGTTGATCAGGTCCAGCAGGTGGGCGCCGGCCTCGTGGATCGAACTGGCATAGTCGGCGTAGCGGTCGGGCAGCGGGCCGAACAGCCGCTGGCGCATGATGTCGGCGAACCCCAGCACGGCGTTCAGGGGCGTGCGAAGCTCATGGCTCATGTTGGCCAGGAAGCGGCTCTTGGCGGCGTTCTGCGCCTCCGCCTCGGCGCGGGCGGCGTCCAGCGCGACTTCGCGCGCGTGGTCGGCGGTGGTCTCGAAGGCCTGGACGATCAGGCGCGGGCCCGGCGCGGCCGGATCCTCGAAGCGGCGCAGCAGCAGGGTCACCCGCCGGTCCAGCGCGGTGCGCGGCGCGAAGCGGACGCTGGCGGTCGGCCCGCTCAGGGCGCGGTCGATGGCGGCCATCACGGCGGTACGGTCGGGCGCATGGACGGCGGCGAACAGGCCGGTCTCGAACAGCGGCTCGATCGGCAGGGCCGCCGGCGCGGCCCCATACGCCGCCAACGGCCGACCGGACGGATCCATGATCAGGGTCAGCCCCGGCTGGCCGGCGAGGACCGACTCCACCCGCCGGACGCCGCCTCGCGCCGTGTCCAGCCCGCGTTCGGTGGCGCGCCAGCCCAGCCGCATCGACAGCACGAAGGCCCCCAGCGCCAGCAGGCCGGCCGCGGCGGCGATCTCGGGCGAGGCGGGCGGCGCGACCCCGTACCAGGCCGAGGCCAGACCGATCACCACGGCCAGGGCCGATCCGCCGACGCCCAGCGCCGTCAGCCTGAGTCCGAACGGCCGACCGCCGCCCAGCGACAAACCCGCCGCGACCGGCATGACCATCAGCCCGGCCAGATCGCCGCCGACCCCGCCGCCCAGCAGGGCGGCCACCGCCGCCGCCGCCGTCCAGACGCCCAGGATCAGGATCCGGTGGCCCATGCCGTCGCGCCACAGCAGTGACAGCCCCATCAGGCCCGGGACCGCGGCGGCCAGCAGGCCCCAGAAGGCCGGACCGCTCTCGCCGCCCAGCCAGCGCAGGCCCAGCGCCAGCACCGCAACGGCCACGGCCCAGCCGGCGTGCCAGGCGGCGAGGCCGGGCAGGGTGGGGTCGTCGTCGGGGAAGTGGCGGTCGGCGTCGACGGGCACGCGGGCTGGCTCGATCCGCGCCCGGAAGGTGAGGCGCAAGTCTCCAGACTAGCGATACCGGCGAGTCGCTGCGACCATGCTCCCGTGCCGGGGGAACGGAAAGCGGGGACGGGCGCGCAGGGCTTGGGGACGTTCCGTCCGATTGTGGCGCGCGGCCGGGCGGACTATCTGGCGCGCATGACCGACCGCGCCTCCATCGACGACGTCCTGAACGCGCTTGCCGACGAGTTCGACCTGCTCGGCGACTGGGAAAGCCGCATCCAGTACGTCATCGACCTCGGCCGCGAACTGGCACCCCTGCCGGACGCCGACCGGATCGAGGCCAACAAGGTGCCGGGCTGCGCCGCCCAGGTGTGGCTGACGTCCGGTCGCGACGGCGATCGTCTGGCCTTCCGCGCCGACAGCGACAGCGCCATCTCCAAGGGCAACGTGGCCCTGCTGCTCAGGCTGTATTCGGACCGCACGCCGGCCGAGATCCTGTCCTTCGACGCCCGCGCCGCCCTGGACCGCCTTGGCCTGCCCCAGGCCCTGACGCGTCAGCGCGCCAACGGCCTGAACAGCATGGTCGGGCGGATCCGGGAAACGGCGCTGGAGGCCGGCTGACCTCACCCGATCCCGTAGTGCCGGGCCAGCGCCTGAAGTGCGGCCCTCAGCTGGTCCCGCGCGGCGCGGCGGCGCAGGCCCAGCTGGTCCTCGGCGGCCTGCAGCGCCGAGCCGCGTACGCAGACGGCCTCCAGGATCGGGCGCAGGCGGGGGCCGGCGGCGCGCAGGGCGGCCTCAACCCGCACGCCGGCGCGATGGGCGTGGTCGTCGGGCTCGGCCCGGGCCGAGGTGCCCGACCGCGAGATCGGCAGGGCGTCCCAGCGCAGGGTCAGCGACGGTCCGCGCAGGGCGTCCTCGGCGTCGCGGTTCAGCCGCTCGCCCGCCGCCCGCTCCCCCGGAGTCAGCCAGGGGCGGCCGTGGGCGTCGCGCCGCGCCGCCAGCCACTGCAGCGCCGTCGGCGTCATGTTGGCGCGCCGACGGGCAGGCGCACCGTCGGCCTGCATGACCTCAAGCTCGCCTTCCACGTGGCCGGGGCGCGCCGCCCGGTCCGGAGATGGCTGGGTCTCGCCGCGCGCGATCCAGCCGCCGCCGCGTCGTGCCTTCAGCCCCGGGTCCCGGGCCAGTTCCAGGAAAGCGGCTTCGTCCAGCATCAGGATCACCCGCGTCCGCCGGTCCGCGCCCGTCCGCAGGGCATAGCCGTGGGGTGTCTCGTCCAGCCATCCGTTCGACCGCGTCATCAGCGTCCGTGCCCGCGCCACCCCCGTCATGTCACCTCCAGCGCGGGGCCGTCGAAGACGGCGCGCATCAGGGTCTCGACCTCGTTCAGCGCCTTGTCGAACCGGTCGACGTCGCGAGACTGCTCGCCCCAGCGGCACGCCGCCACGACGGTGCTGCGGGTCACGCCGAAGGCGTGGCCCACCCGGTCCAGGGTCCAGCCGTGCACGACATAGGTCAGATACAGCGCCAGCCACCGCGCGCGGCAGGCGACCTTGCCGCGGCCACCGCCGGCCACCCTCTCCGGGGCCAGGTCGGTCATGGCCGCGGCCAGGTGCAGCGCCAGCGCCGCCCGCGCACGATCGGCACCGGTGATCGGCACGCGATAGAGATGCTTGCTCATCCTCGACTCTCTCCTCACTGAGGCAGACCTCCCGGTCGGCCGTAATGGGAAAATAGTCCTACGATGCGTCGAAATCGGTCGCAGGCGGCACCCTGACGCAAACTCTTGACCGGGGACTCTCGACGCCGATTCGCAAATCAGCCTACGATTCGTCGTGATCGGGCCGTTAAGGGTTCTTAAGCTTTTGAGCGGTTAACGTCCGAACAAGGTTACCCGGCGTTCGGGTGCCTGCGAATACGGCCAAGCTTCGCCTGGAGGGGCATGAATGCGCGTTCTGCTTATCGAAGACGATCACGCGACCGCGCAGAGCATCGAGCTGATGCTGAAGTCGGAAGGCTTCAACGTCTACACGACCGACCTCGGCGAGGAAGGCATCGATCTGGGCAAGATCTACGACTATGACCTGATCCTGCTGGACCTGAACCTGCCCGACATGAACGGCATCGAGGTTCTGCGTCAGCTGCGGGTGGGCAAGGTCAACACGCCGGTCATGATCCTGTCGGGCTCGACCGAGATCGAGACCAAGGTGAAGACCTTCGGCGGCGGCGCCGACGACTATCTGACCAAGCCCTTCCACAAGGACGAGCTGATCGCGCGCACCCATGCCGTGGTCCGTCGTTCCAAGGGGCACGCCCAGGCCATCATCACGACCGGCGAGATCGCCGTGAACCTGGACGCCAAGACGGTGGAGGTGGACGGCCATCGCGTCCACCTGACCGGCAAGGAATACCAGATGCTGGAGCTGCTCTCGCTCCGCAAGGGCACGACCCTGACCAAGGAAATGTTCCTGAACCACCTGTACGGCGGCATGGACGAGCCCGAGCTGAAGATCATCGACGTCTTCATCTGCAAGCTGCGCAAGAAGCTGGCGACGGCGGCGAACGGCAAGCACTACATCGAGACCGTCTGGGGCCGCGGCTACGTCCTGCGCGACCCGGCGGAAGGTTCGAGCTCCGTCAGCGCCGCGGCCTGATCCCCTTCACGGTCCGCAAGCCGACCCTGAGACGCCCGCCGGGAAACCGGCGGGCGTTTCCCGTTCAGGGATAGATCATCGGCGCGTCGATGGTTGTGTCCGCACCAACCACCACCTTGTGCGCGGCAAAGGTCGGCATGCCCATCAGCGGGCCGCTCAGGTTGGAAAAGGCATAGCCTTCCGCCGGCATGTATCCGTTCATGTCGAACTCGCCGTTCGAATTTTCGTCGTGCATGACCATCAGGGCCCAGTCGCCGGCGGGCACGTTCCGGAAGGTGACCGTCACCGTGCCGGCCGCGACCTGGGCCCGCGCGCTATGCTCCGGCTCGCCGCGCATGAAGGTGTCGGGGCCGGCCAGGCTGGCCAGAATCTGGCCGCCGCGCGCCTCGACCCCCGTCAGGGTGACAGTCACGTCGGCGTTCTGGGCGAACGCGGGGGCGGCGAGGGCGGTCAGGGCCAGCGCGCCCATGAGGGCGGGAATGTTCATGTGTTCTCCTTCGATGATGAGAACTTTGTAAGACAAAGTAACTGACATGACAATGGCCGGCGACCGGGGTTCCGAACCGTCCGCCGAGGCCCCAGGCTGTCCCGACGACACGTGACCGTCGCGGAGCGCGGGGAATCTTCGTGAGCGTCGAGGTTCCGTTTGCCCGCGACGCGCCGTAAGGGTTTGTGCCTCCGGTTCACTGTCGGCTATCAAGCGGACTGTAACCGCTTACACGAGATGCTGCCGTCCATGTCCACCGCCGCGCCGATCCGTTCCGAAGCGCCGCAGGCCCGCGCGGGCGCGGACGTCCCCCGCGGGGCCGAAGCCGGAACGCCCGAAGGGATCGACGCCCTGATCGCGGCGATGACGCTGGAGGAGAAGGCGGGGCAGCTGACCATCATGCCGGCCGCCCTGGCCCCGTCGCTGGCCAATGCCGCGAACCCCGAGGCCATATCCGGCACGCCCGCCCAGCAGGAGCAGGCGGTGCGCGACGGCCTGCTCGGCGGGGTGTTCAACGGCGACGCCGCGGACTGGCACCGGCGCATGCAGCACGTGGCGGTGCACGAGAGCCGGCTGGGCATCCCGCTGCTGTTCGCGGCGGATGTGATCCACGGCTTCCGGACCATTTTTCCTGTCCCCCTGGCCGAGGCCGCGGCCTTCGATCCGGATCTGGCGCGACGGACGGCGCGGGCGGCGGCGGAAGAGGCGACGGCGGTCGGTCTCGCCTGGAATTTCGCGCCCATGGTCGACCTGTCCCGCGACGCCCGCTGGGGCCGCGGTGTGGAAGGCGCGGGCGAGGACGTCCTGCTGGGCTGCGCCCTCGCGGCTGCCCGGGTCGAGGGATTCCAGGGTGCCGGGCTGGACGACCCGGCCGCCATGCTGGCCACCCCCAAACATCTGGCCGCCTACGGAGCGGCCGCGGCGGGTCTCGACTACGCCGCGGCGGACGTTTCCGAGCGCACGCTGAGGGAGGTCTACTTTCCGCCCTTCCAGGCCGCCTTCGGTGCCGGGGCCCTGTCGACCATGGCCGCCTTCAACGACGTCGCGGGGGTGCCGTGCCACGCCAACGCCTGGCTGATGAAGGACGTGCTTCGCGACGAATGGGACTTCGACGGCTTCGTCGTCTCGGACTACACCGGGGACTTCGAATTGATCGCCCATGGTTTGGCCGAGGACGAGCGCGACGCGGCCCGGCTGGCCTTCAACGGCGGCGTCGACATGAGCATGTCCAGCGGCCTCTACGCCAAGTTCCTGCCCGATCTGGTCCGGGCCGGCGAAGTCGCGGAAGCCGACCTCGACGCCTCTGTGCGCCGGGTGCTCAAGCTGAAGGCGGCGTTGGGCCTGTTCGTCGATCCGTTCAACCGTCTGGCCCCGGAGCGGGCCGAGCGGAATCACGCCCCCACCCATCGGAAACTTGCACGCGAGGCCGCGCGAAAATCGCTGGTTCTGCTGAAGAACGACGGAGGCGTTCTGCCGCTGGCGCGTGACGCGCGGATCGCCCTGATCGGCCCGTTTGCCGCCGGCCACGACCACCTGAACGGCCCCTGGGTCCTGTTCGGCGATCCGCGGCAGGCGACGTCGGTGGAGGATGGCCTGCGGGCTGCCATGACCGATCCCCAGGCCCTGACGGTCGTCGCGGGATGTGGGGCCGAGACCCGGATCGCAGACGGCGTGGATGAGGCCGTCGCCGCCGCCCGTGCCGCCGATGTCGTCGTCCTCGTCGTCGGCGAAGGCGAACGCATGTCCGGCGAGGCCCAGTCGCGCCTGGACATCGGCCTGCCGGCGCCTCAGCGCGCGCTGGTCGAGGCGGTGCGCGCCGTCGGCAAGCCGACCGTGCTGATCCTGAAGTGCGGGCGGGCCCTGACGCTGGACCCCGCCTCCGACGCCAGCGAGGCCATTCTGGTCTCGTGGTTCCTGGGTGTGGAGACGGGCACGGCGCTGGCAGACGTCCTGTTCGGCGATCATGCCCCGTCCGGCCGGTTGCCGATCAGTTTCCCGCGGCACGTCGGGCAGTCACCCTTCCACTATGACCGCAAGCCGACGGGGCGTCCCCCGCTGTCCTTGCAGCACGGCGAGGAGTTCAAGGCGCGCTGGCGCGAGAGCCTGAACGTCGCTGCCTGGCCGTTCGGCCACGGTCTGACCTATGGCGACGTGGTCTATGCCGACCTGGACGCGGGCTCCGGCCGGCTGTCGTGGGAGGGAGCCATCGAGATCTCGGCGACCGTGACCAACCGCGGCACGCGCGCGGCGGACGAACTGGTTCAGCTGTACGTCCACGACCGCGCCGCCAGCGTGACCCGGCCGATCCGCCAGCTGAAGGGCTTCCGACGTGTGACGCTGGAGCCCGGCGCGTCGGAACGTGTGACCTTCACCCTGACCCGCGCGGACCTCACGTTCGTCGGCCCGGACCTGACCTGGATCGCCGAACCCGGCCGCTTCACCGTCTGGATTGCGCCGTCTGCCGAGACGGGCGTGCAGGGCGAGTTCGAGCTTCTGGGCGCCTAGACCAGACCCGCCACGACTGCGGCATGCATCGGTGTCGGGGCTCCCGCCGCGTCGAACAGCAGCGGGGAATCCCCCGATCCGGCCCGTGCGTCGCGGTTCAGCCAGCTGTCGCCGTCGCGGGCTCCCCAGACGGTGAAGGCGAAGCGCTGGGCTTGCGGCAAGGCCATGAAGGCCTCGGTCAGCTCAGTCACCCGCGCCGCCTGCTGCGCGCGCTTCTGGCCGTCAGGACGCAGGTCCACACGGCGGTCGGATTGCAGCGACGCGTCCAGCTCCGACACGTGGATCTGCAGCCCGGTCGCCGCCGCCTCGCGGAAGAAGCCGCTGATCTGGCCCTCGGCGATCTCGACGTCGAGGTGGCTCTGGGTGCCGATGCCGTGGATCGGCGTGCCCGCCTTCATCAGCGTCTCGACCAGCTCCAGGAAGGTCGCGCCCTTCCGCGGCAGGTTCTCCAGATTGTAGTCGTTCAGGAACAGCACCGCGTCCGGATCGGCCTCGTGCGCCACGTCGAAGGCGCGGCGGATGTGATCGACCTCGCCCAGCGCCGCGGACCAGTGATGATCGCGCAGCCCGTCGCCGTCCTCGGCCACCGCCTCGTTGACCACGTCCCAACTGACCGCCCGGCCGCGATAGCGCGCGGTCACGTCACGGACGTACCGATCATAATCGCGCGCGAAGGTCGCCTTGTTGGTGCCGGCGAAGGCGTCGGCCCCCTGCGAATACCAGACCAGGGCGTGGCCATGCAGGCGCATCCCGTTCGCCCGCGCGAAGTCGGCGCAGGCGTCGGCGCGGCTGAAATCCAGCGACCGATCGGGCCGCAGGATCGCCTCCATCTTCATCTCCCACTCGGGGGTGAACTGGTCGAACTCGCGCGTCACCACCTGCCGCCAGCCGGCGTCGCCGAACTGGCCGGTCATGCCGCAGACGCCGACGGGACAGGGAAACACGTCCTTGAGGGGGCGGGTGGCCGCCGGAGCCGCAGGGGCACCCGCGCAGGCGGCGAGGGCGAGAGGCGCGATGAGGGCGGAGCGGCGTGTCAGCATGGGCCTCAGCCCGCGCGGCGCCTCAGCCCCAGCTCGTCGAACCGGGCGGTCTCCTTGCGCGCGGCGGCGACGAGGGCGTTCAGACGGGTGGTCTCGGCCACGTGCTCGAACTTCTTCAGTTCCTCGAAGGCGCCGGTCAGGGCGTCACGGGCACCGGCCTCTTCGGCGTCGATCGTAACGACGTCGGCTTCGGCTGCGCCGCGGCGGGCCTTCCAGCCGATCACATAGGCGTCCAGCAGCATCCGGGCCTCGGCGTCCGACCGGGCGCGCTCGCGCTCGATCTCGACCTCGGCGTCCAGCACGGCGATGCGCATCTCGGCCGAGGCGCGGCGCGCGGTGATTTCGGCGAGGCGCTTCTGCAGCGTCTCGACCTCGTAGTTGGAAATGCGGATCAGCGACTGCGCCCAGGCCGTCATGTCGTCACTCCCTCACCATGCCCTGATTCAATATGGCCTCCAGCCGGGTAAAGGATTCGGTAAGAGGCGTGGCCTCCTCCGGCCTTTGGCTGAGAAACGCCTCCAGCGCCGGGTTCAGCGCGATGGCGCGGTCCACGATCGGGTCGGCACCGGACCGATAGGCACCGATCCGGATCAACTCTTCCATGTTCGAATAGGCGCTCAGGCACTGGCGGGCGCGCTTGTTCAGCTCCCGCTCCGGTTCGGTCTGGTTGCCCGGCATGGTCCGGCTGATGGACTTCAGCACGTCGATGGCGGGGAAGCGTCCGCGCTCGGCGATCTTGCGGTCCATGACGATGTGCCCGTCCAGGATGCCTCGAACGGCGTCGGCGATCGGCTCGTCGTGGTCGCCGCCGTCGACCAGCACGGTGAACAGGGCGGTGATAGGGGCCGCCGTGGTGCCGTCCGGCCGCCGTGGCCCCGGCCCCGCGCGCTCCAGCAGCTTGGGCAGTTCGGTGAAGACGGTGGGGGTATAGCCCTTGGTGGTCGGCGGCTCGCCCGCGGCCAGGCCGATCTCGCGCTGCGCCATGGCGAAGCGGGTGACGCTGTCCATCAGGCACAGGACCTCCAGGTCCTGATCGCGAAAGAACTCGGCGAGCGCCAGCGTCATATAGGCCGACTGGCGCCGCTTCAGCGCCGGTTCGTCGGAGGTCGCCACGACCACGACCGCGCGGCGCAGGCCTTCCTCGCCCAGGGTCTCCTCGACGAACTCGCGCACCTCGCGGCCGCGTTCGCCGATCAGGCCGACCACGACGACGTCGCAGGTCGCCTCCTTGGCCAGCATGGACAACAGCACCGACTTGCCGACGCCCGAGCCGGCGAAGATGCCCAGGCGCTGCCCCCGGCAGGTGGTGGTGAAGACGTCCATGGCCCGCACGCCCAGATCCAGCCGCTCGCCCACGCGGCCGCGTGAATGGGCCGGGGGCGGCGCGGCGCGCAGGGGATAGGCGGCGGGGCCGCGCGGCAAGGGCCCCTTGCCGTCGATCGGTTGGCCGAAGGCGTCGACGATGCGCCCCAGCCAGCCCGTGGTCGGGCGCACGGCGGCGGCGGAATCGACGATGCGGATGTCGGCCCCCGGGGCCACGCCCTCGACCGGGCCGAACGGCATCAGCAGGGCCTTGGCGTCGCGGAACCCGACCACTTCGGCCGGCAGGGGATCCATGCCGCGTCCCCGCCCGATCTCGGCCCGGGCGCCGACGGACAGACGGCTGAGGCCGCCGCGACTTTCGATCAGCAGCCCGTTCACGCCCGCGACCTTGCCGGTAACGACCAGCGGATCGACGGCTTCGACGGCGGCGATCAGATTGCGCAAAGGGGACCCCGGAACAGGATTTCAGGGATGCGGGATCGTGGTTAACCGGACATGAAGATCAGGCGCGCTTCCACGCCGGCTTCTGGCCGTAGGTGCCCCATCTCCACAGCCATTCGACCGGGCCGTAGGCGTGGCGGGCCAGCCACCAGCGGCTGAAGGCGATCTGCAGGCCGACGACCAGGACGGTCAGCGCCAACGTCAGCGTCGGTCCCATCCACGGCAGCAGGCCCAGGCCGAAGCCGTACAGGACGAAGAAATAGACCAGGCTCTGGGTCAGGTAGTTGGTCAGGGCCATGCGGCCCAGCGCACCCAGCCCGGACAGCAGTTGCCGCATGCGGGGGATCCGGCACAGGACGACGATAAGGGCGGCATAGCCGATCGCGAGGATCACCGCCGTCATGGGGCCCAGACCGCGCAGGAACACGGTGAACCAGGGCAGGGCCTGAAGATCGAGCGTGTTCATGATCGGTCGCAGGAGCTGGAGCAGCAGGCCGAGCGGGATCAGGGTCGCGGCGGCGATCGCGAAGCCGACGAGGTGGCGCTGGGGGTCCTGCAGCCAGCCTTGCCTGTGGATCCAGCTGCCGATCAGGAAGCGGCCGAGGATCCAGGCCAGGAAGGCGGCGCCCCAAGGGTTCGAGTACAGGGCGACCGTGCTGCGCAGGTTGTCGACGACGAAGGCCGGATAGCTGCCGCCGTTCAGGATCCACGGCGCGCGGGCGGCCGCCGCCGCGTCGAACTGGGCCGCGAAAGGCGGGGGAGCGCCCGGCGAGGTCAGCTGGAAATAGACCCACACCAGCGTCGGTACGGCCCAGGCGAAGACCAGACCGGCGACCAGCAGCCAGGGTGCCGACCAGCGCCGTGTCGCCAGAAGCAGGAAGCCCATCAGCGCATAGGCATGCAGGATGTCGCCCAGCCACAGCAGGGCCAGATGGGCCACGCCGATGGCCAGCAGGATCGTCAGCCGTCGCAGGTAGACCCCGGTCCCGCGCCCGCCGCGCGCCTCGATCCGGTCCATCATCACCGCGAAGCCGAAGCCGAAAAGCATGGAGAACAGGGCCTGGGCCTTGCCGTGCATGAACAGGCCGGACGCGAAGCCGACGACCTTCTCCAGTACCGGGAACGCCGTCAGCCCTGGCACCATGTCGTCGGGCACGATGAAGCCGCCGATGTCGAAGATGTTCATCCACATCACCCCGAACAGGGCGAAGCCGCGGATGACGTCCAGTTCGTCGATGCGGTCCTGCGGAGTTGCGGCCACGGTCATGAGCGATCCCTCCCGATCGCCCGGGATCAGGCGCCGATTCGCACGACGGCGCTTTCCGAAAGTCGGACCCCGGCCCTCGATCATCTCCCGGACGTTTTTGTCCAGTCGGAGGTCTCCGCGGTCCAGCGACGTTGCCGATCCGGGCCTCTGACCCTAGATCGAACGGGACCCTTCGCGGAGCCCTCCCCATGACCGACGCCTACGACGCTTCCCGCCACGCCAAGTCCGGCCGGGGCAAGGTCTACGCCTCCATCATCGACACCATCGGCGACACGCCGCTGGTGGAGCTGCCGCGGCTGTCGGCCGAACTGAAGCCGAAAGGCCGCGTGTTGGCCAAGCTGGAGTTCTTCAACCCCATCGCCTCGGTCAAGGACCGGATCGGCGTGGCCATGATCGAGGCGCTGGAGGCGGCCGGGAAGATCGGCCCGGGCAGCGTCCTGATCGAGCCGACCAGCGGCAACACGGGCATCGCCCTGGCCTTCGTGGCCGCGGCCAAGGGGTACAAACTGGTTCTTGTCATGCCCGAGAGCATGTCGATGGAGCGGCGCAAGATGCTGGCGCTGCTGGGCGCCGAGCTGGTGCTGACCCCGGCCGAGAAGGGCATGAAGGGTGCCATCCAGATGGCGCAGGAACTGCTCGAGGCCACGCCTGGCGCGGTGTCGCCCGCCCAGTTCGACAATCCCGCCAATCCGGAGATTCATCGCCGGACGACAGCGGAAGAGATCTGGAACGACACCGCCGGCGACGTTGACGTGGTCATCGCCGGCGTCGGCACCGGGGGCACGATCACGGGCGTGGGACAGGTCCTGAAGGCGCGCAAGCCGTCGGTGCGCATGATCGCGGTCGAGCCGACCGCCAGCCCCGTCCTGTCCGGCGGCGAGCCGGGCCCGCACAAGATCCAGGGCATCGGCGCCGGCTTCGTGCCGTCGATCGTCGACCGGTCGGTCATCGACGGCGTCGAACAGGTCTCGAACGAGGACGCCTTCGACATGGCCCGCAAGGTCGCCCGGGTCGAAGGCATCCCCGTGGGCATCAGCTCCGGCGCCGCCCTGGTCGCCGCCTTCCGTCAGGCGGCGCTGGACGAGAACGCCGGTGGGACGATTGTCGCCATCATTCCGAGCTTCGCCGAGCGCTATCTGTCGACGGCGCTGTTCGAGGGGTTGTAGTGTTCCTTCGGGGGAGGAACGAATGCTGGCTTTTCTCGCCGATCTGCAGACGTGGCTCGGGGTCAAAGTCGACTGGGGCGCGATAGGCGCGTTTCTGGCGCTGATGTGGGCCGTGCAGTTGGCCGGTTCGCAAAATCGGGATCAGCGCCGACGTGAAGCTGCGATCGTTCGAGGCGTCATGGAAGTCGCCTGGCCAATGTTCACCGCTCTGGATCGGTTCGACCGGGCGTATCGCGCGCGGAACGAATTCCTGGACGCGCATCCCGAAGCGCGCGCCTGGGATGAAGAAAGAGACGAGAACCTGATCACGTTTCTGGATGCTCGTGGCGAGCAGGGATCGACCTTCCTGAAGGTATCAAACGAAGCGCGATCGGCCAGGAGTTGGGCGAACGTCCAGTCCGAGCGGGTGTTCAAGAGGCTGCAGGCAATAGACCCCCTGACTATCCCCTCGACCGTCGCCATAGACGCCTTGCACAAGCTTGAGCTCGCAACGGAGCTCTGTCTCCCACCCTCCAGCGGTTCAGAGGCCGACTACAAGGTCGGGACCCGTCGGGAGCAACTCGCCGTCTTTGCTGAGCAGATGGAACGGCTCCGTCAAGTCGAGCGAACGCTGTCACGGCCTCGAGGAGATGCGGACCGCAGGTCCGAGGGATCGTCTCATGGTGATCGCAGCCTCGGTTTGCTGGCGGCGCAACCCATCCTCTACGTGTTTGCCAAACTGGGCCGACGCCGATCGGTGAGCGGCGAGAAATCGCTCAGCCGGGTTCAACCTTGGGATACGCCATGAAGCTCCGTCTGATCGCTGCCGTCGCCCTGTCCCTGACGCTCGCCGCGCCGGCGTTCGCCCAGGTCGCCGAGCTGCCGCCGCCGGGGGCGGGACGTGCCGCCTATGCGCCGTTCGAGCATCTGGTGGGCAAGAGCTGGCGCGGCACGGGGGTGCCCGATGCCTCGGTGGTCGACGTGCAGCGCTGGGACTGGGCCGTCGGCGGACACGCCGTGCGGGTGGTGCACTCGGTCGGCGACGGCGTCTATGCCGGCGAGACCCTGATCTTCCGCGACAGGGACAGCGGGGCCTACATCTTCCACTATTTCACTTCGGGCGGGTTCCACACGACCGGTACGATGCGACCGACGGGGCCCGGTGCCTTCGAAGTCGAGGAGACGATCCACGGCCTCGACGGATTTCCGCCGATCCGCTCGACCATCGTGCTGGGCACCGACGGGGTAAACCGGGCCCGCGCCTTTCAGCAGGAGGGCGGCGAATGGGTGGAGAAGGGCGGCTTTGACTATCGCGAGGATCCCGACGCCGTTCCGGTGATGCCCACCCTGGGCGAGAGCCCCGGGGCACCGCGCGAGGCCGGCGCGTCGGCCGGTCCGCTGGATCTGACGCGACGGGTTCTGCGGCACGTGGACGAGCCGGGTCAGGACGTGGCGGCCTATGTGCTGATCCGCAACGGCGATCCCGTGGCGGACGAGCTGATCTCCGTCTCCTGCACGTGCGCGCAGCGGGTGGAACTGCACCGCATCGACCGGTCCGGCGAGCGGCCGGACATGGTCTCGGACACGGCGTGGGAGATCCCCGGGCACGGACGCCTGGAGGTGAAGCCGGGCAGCCCGCTGCACTTCATGCTGATCGGCTACGATCCCACGACGGCGAGGGACGGCCGCGTGCCGCTGACGTTGACCTTCCGGACCGCCGGCGCGGTGACGGCGGATTTCACCCTGACTGACGACAGCGCGTCGAGCTGGGCCGCGTTCGACTGAGCGGGCCTCAGTTCCCGGCCAACCAGGGCGTGACGAAGGTGGAGGCTCGGGGACTGACCATCGCCGGGTCGTGACGCCCGTCCTCGCACAGGAAATCCATCAGCGGCCCGTCCAGCGGACCGGGCGTGCTCCAGTCGATGGCCGGTGCCTCGACGAAATGGGGCACGCGGACGTCCGGGTCCGAGACCTCCTGAACGTAGATGGTCCGGGTCCGCCGCATCCCGCGGGTGCAGTCGGCCTCAGTGAGGGACTCGCCGCGCAGAAGCGCTCCGTCCACCCGGAGAAAGGCGACGGTCGTGGCGCTCGCGCCCAGGGCCGTGGGGCGACGCTCGGCCATGGAGGCGAGGACGATGACGCCGTCCTCCTTCTGCAGCATCAGATACGGTCCCGCGGCCTCGGGTGGGGTGTCCTGCGCCATCGCGGCGGCGGGCGCGACGAGGGCGAGAGCGGCGGCGAGGGCAAGGGCGCGCATGGGGGGATCCTCCGGTTCGGCTTCAGCGTCGCCCCGGACGCGCTTCGGGTCAAATGACGGGGCCTGACGGCACGAACCGTCACCCGCGGTTAACCGGTCGGCCCCAGACTCCGGAACGATGTCGGAGCCCGCTTCCGTCCCGGACAACGCCCCGCCCCAGCCGACGCTGCGGGCGCGCCATGCGCTGCTGAAGCGCCTGGCCGACGTCGTGTCGCTGCCGGCCAGCCGCGTCAACGCCTTCGAGCGCGCGGTGACGGGCGACCTGCTGGTCGACATGTTGCGTCTGGCGACGCCGGAAGACCGGATGCGGGTGGCCCAGCGGCTGGCCCCGCTGGCGGACCTTCCCAACAGCATCACCCGCCTGTTGCTGCGCGACGCGCCGGAGATCGCGGCGGTCCTGATCGAAACCTGCCCGGCGCTGTCGGACAGCGACCTGCTGTCGTGCGCGCTGGACGCCTCGCCCGATCACCGCTGGCTGATCGCCGGCCGGCGCGAGGTGCCCGAGGTCGTGGTCGAGGCGGTGGTGCGGGCCGCGGAACCGGCCAACGTCGAACGCCTGCTGCGCAACATGACCGCGCATTTCAGCCAGCCGGCGCTGGAGGACGCGACGGCGCTCAGCCGCACGCACCGCGAACTGGTCCCCCATCTGCTGCGCCGGCCCGAGCTGAGGCCGTCGGGCGCCTATGTCATGTTCTGGTGGGCGGGCCCGGAGGAGCGGCGCACGGTCCTGCAGAGGTTCGCCGTGTCGCGCGAGCCATTGCAGGAGGTGTCGGAGGACGTCTTCCCCATGGCCGCGGCCGAGGGCTGGGGCGACCCGGTGTCGCGCAAGGCGCTGCAGTTCATCGAGCGGCGCCAGCGGAACCGCGCGGCGGTCGAGAAGAGCCCGTTCGAAAGTCTGGAACATGCGGTGGCCGTGGCCGGCCAGTCAGGCGTCACCCGGGAAACGGCGGCGGAGATCGCCTATCTGGCCGGCATCAAGCCGCTGACCGGGGCCAAGATACTGGGCGACGTGGGCGGCGAGCCGCTGGCCATCCTTTGCAAGGCGACCGGCATGGGGCGCGAGGACCTGCTGGCCCTGTGGCGGTCGACCCGGCGGCCGGAGACGGGGCTGGACGGGGCGATCCATCCCGATCTGGCGCGGGTGCAGACGACGTTCGACATGCTGGCGGTCGACCGGGCCCAGACGGTGCTGCGCTACTGGAACTGGTCGCTGTCGTCGGCCCTGACGCCGGCGTTGATGAAGGCGATCCGCGAAGGCGACATGGAGGCGCTGGACGAATATTCGGCACCGGAGCGGGCGGCCATGCTGGCTCTGGCGGAAGACTTCGGGCGCTGACCGATTGTTCCACAATGGCGCAGGTCTGATCAGATCAGCGCCAGCATCTTCGCTCTGCATTGCTTTCGACCGCTAGCCGGACTAGGGGGAAGTCCTGAGGCGACCGAATCCCGGTCAGCAACGCCGCGCGACGGTGATGGAGAAGGCCCCGCTCATGGAAGAAAACGCCAATCTGCTGGAAATGACGGCCGACATGTTCTCGGCCTACGTCAGCAACAACACCGTGTCGCCGGACGCCGTGGCGGCGTTGATCGGATCGATCCACGCCACGATGACGCAACTGTCGACCGGGGCGGTCGAGCCGGAGCCGGAAAACAAGGAACCGGCGGTGCCGATCCGCAAGTCGATCACGGCGGACTACCTGATCTGTCTGGAAGACGGCCGCAAGTTCAAGTCGCTGAAGCGCCACCTGCGTACCAAATACGACATGAGCCCCGAGGACTACCGGGCCAAGTGGGGCCTGGCCAAGGACTATCCGATGGTCGCCCCGAACTACGCCAAGGCCCGTTCGGACCTGGCCAAGCAGATGGGCCTGGGCCAAGGCGGCCGCAAACCCGCCCGCGCCGCCGGTCGCGCCAAGAAGTAAGGCTTCGGCGAGAGCCGGAAGAAGCGAGGCCCGCCGGAGCGATCCGGCGGGCCTTTCCTGTTCGATCAGGCCGCCTGCGCGGCACGTCTGGCCTTCCAGAACCTCAGCGTCCGCAGCGCGGCGTCGCGGCTGAGGTCGGCGTACATGCGGGCGTAGGCGTGGGCCTTGCCCATGGCGTCGCCGTCGGTGTTCAGCAGGACGACGGCGTAGGTCAGGAACAGGGCGCGGTCCAGGTCGGCCGCGCGGCAGATCACCGCCAAGGCGTCCAGATCCTGACGCTCGATGATCTGGCGGGACGTGTGGAAGTCGACGTCGGCCAGCTGCGACAGGGCGATCAGGAAGCTGGTCTTCGATCCCGAGCGCAGGAAGCGGGCCAGCATCTGGGGCGTCAGCTGGCCGGCGGCGCGCATCTCCTCGACATAGGCGAGGCAGGACGAGTAGTCGGCCGGCAGTGCACCGTCGACTTCGGCCAGACGGGCGCGGCCGGCGCTGAGCGCGCTTTCCAGCAGGGCGGGATCCAGACGCGCATTTTGCTCGAGAATGCGGGCGCGCAGCCGGGCCTCGACGACGAAGTACATCTCGTTCAGCAGGTCGGGCGGCAGGGTCTTGCGCTCGACCGTGGCGGCATGGAGCGCCGGATTGGCCTTGGCGCGCTCGACGGCCGCTTCGGTCGCCTTGCGCGACAGGGCCGCGCCGTCGTTGCCCAGCAGCGCGCCGAGGGTCTCGTCGTCGCCGCGTTCCACGATGACGTCCGACACGGCCTCCGACACGCTTTCCCGGGCCGAGACGGCACGCAGGTGGGCCTGGCCCTTGGAGCGGACCACGTCCAGAAGATCGGCCTCGGTCAGGACGGGGGAGGCGCGCAGGACCGGCTCGGCGACCTCGGCCTCGTCTGACGCCAGACGGCGGATCAGGGCATGGGGCGCCCGGGGGCTGTCGGCGAAGCGCGTAGAGAGCTCGGCGCGGACCGCCGTCTCCATGTCCGCGGCCAGCTTGCCCAGAACGTCGCCATAGAGAGCGGTTTCGGTGGCGGTCGGCTCGACAGAACCGAAGAACTGGTCGCTGAGTTCGCGCAGCAGGGCGCGGCGCTTCTCGCTGGAGGTCTCCTCCGCGAGGGCGATCAGATCGGGAAGGCGCGAAACGACGGTCGTCACGGGATCGGGTCGTTCTGGGCGCCCTGGACCGGACGCATCCGGCCGTCCGATCCCCGCACCATCTGCGGCGTCTCCGGCGGCGAGGCCAGGTCTTCGGACTGCGGCGTGGATTCGAGCTGGACCGGCATGCGGTCCAGCCAGACGGGCTCGGGCAGGACGGCCGGATCCGGGGTCCGGCCGTTCTGGCGATGGACGGAATAGTAGCGGGCACCCTGCTGACGGGGCGGCGCGCCGGTCGAGGCTTGCGGAGCCCATTGGGGCGGGGACGCCGCTTCGGGCTGCGCCGGCGTGGGCTCCGCGGCGGTGCCGGACGACGGCGCGGCGGCGGGCGCGGGGGCCGACCGCGCGCCCTGGATGCGGAAGATCGGCGCGTCGCGGCGCGGGGCCATGGGATCCAGCGGGGCGTCCGGCGCGGGCTGCGGAACCTCGGGCTCAGGCGCGACGGGCGAGGTCTGGACCAGACGGGCCTGCGGCTGCGGAGCGGGTTCGGGCGCGACCGGCTGCGGCTGAGGTTCCGGACGGCGGGTCGGCTGGGGCGTGGGTGCCGGGGGGCTCTCGACCCGGGGTTGCGGCCGGGGCGCGGGCTCGACCGGCGCGGAAGGCGGGGTCCAGACCGGCGATGGCGAAGGTGAGGGCGCGGTCGAGAAGGCGGAGGCGGGCGTCAGGCCCCGGCGGCCGTCGGCGGATGCCTGGGTGGGGCGCCACGGCTGGGCGGGGCGCAGGGCGACGCGCGTCGGCTGGGCTCCGGCGTGCGGGATGACCGCGCGGGGGCCCGCCGCTCCGAGTGCCGTGTCGGCGGCAGGACGGCCGGCCCAGTCGAGCCGACGCAACTGCGGACGGTCGGGGCGGTCCTGGGCGAACGCGGGTGCGGCGGCCGCGAGAGCGGCCAGCGCGACGGCGCCGATGAGCACGGATCTGGGCACGCGGCGGGACTCCCGGCGGGACAGGGTGGGAGCCTAGGCCCGTCGGGCTTGCGCGGGCGTTAACGCGTGACGCTGAGCGATCCCGGAGGGCGTCTTCGAGAGCCCCCAGGTGATCGTGCCCGGCATGAAGATGAGGTCGTTCGGGCCGACCGTGCGTTCGGGAGAGCGGATCGACGCCCGTTCAGCGACGCGGCGGGTGGGCTCAGCCGCGGCCCGGCAGGTACTGGGTAGTGAAGGCGTCGCGCCAGTTCAGCCCGGGCGGATAGACGCCGGCCTGGGCCGCTACGTCGTAGAAGGCGCGCCACCGCTCGGCGGTCATGGTGCCGAGGCCGTACAGGGCCGCGTCGCCGCCATGCACCACGGAGTTCTCCCGCAGCTTGACCCGGGCCTGATCCAGAACGTCCTGCGTCATCTCCGGATTTGCCTTGCGGATCAGCGCGTCGGCGGCTTGCGCGTCGCCCTGCATGTAGTCGCGCCAGCCCTCGGCCGAGGCAGCGAGAAAGGCCCGCAACGAGGCGGCGTTGTCGCGGGCGAAGGCGTCGGGGGCCAGAACCATGCAGGCGTAGGAGGGGTAACCCTCGTCGGCCAGCAGGAAGACGCGCGGCGCGAACCCCGCCTCCTTCTCGATCGCGTAGGGCTCGCTGGTCAGATAGCCCTGCTGCACCGCCCGCTCGTCGGACAGGAAGGGGGCAGAGTTGAAATTGTAGGCGCGAACCTGATCGTCGGTGAAGCCGTATTTCGCCTTCAGCCAGACCCAGAAGGCGTCGCGCGAGGCGGCGGCCAGCAGGACGGGGCGGCCGGCCAGATCGGCGATGCTCTCCAGCGCCGGATCGGGGTGGGCGATCAGGATCTGGGGGTCCTTCTGGAAGAAGGCCGCGACGGCCTTCACCGGCGCGCCTTCGGCGACCAGATTCATCGGGATGAAACTGTTGGAGCCCATGCCCAGCTCGACCGCGCCTGCGGCCAGCAGCTGGGGCACGTTCACGCCGGGCCCGCCCTGGACGATCTGGACGTTCAGGCCCCGGCGGGCATAGGCTCCCGACGCCAGCGCCTGATAGAAGCCGCCGTGCCCGGCGTGGGCGCGCCCGTCGGTGGCAAAGCGGATGCGGACGCGACCCTCGTCGTCGACCTGGGGCTCGGAGCTGGAACATCCGGCGAGCGCCAGAGCCGCGCCCCCGGCCAGAACGGCGCGGCGGTCGGGCAGCTCGGACGGGATCAGGCGACGCATGGCGCAGGCATAGGCCGCACGGGCAGGCTTGGGAAGCTCAGCGGCGACGCTGGACGATCAGCCGCGCGGCGTGCTCTCGCAGGAAGACGGGCGGGGTGTTGGACATCATCCGGCCGGTGGCCTCCATGTAGTCCATCAGGGTCACGATCATCGGGCCCATGGGGTTGTCGCCGGTCAGGATGTCGCCGGTGACGGGGTCGATGGTGATGCCCTCGAAGGGGTCCTGCGGGGGCGCGGCGGGGACCAGGCCGCCCGTGGGGTCGAGGCTGAAGGTTGTCGTGCCGTCAGACGCGACGGCCGCGCCCGCCGCCGCTGCGGCCGCGCTTGCGGCCTCGGCCTCCTGTTCCAGCAGCCATGCGTCGATCTCGTCGTCGGTCATGGCGTCGAAGTCGGGCATGTCGCCCATTTCGGCGGTAGCGGGCATCAGGGCCATGAAGCCCTCGGCCATGCCCTTGCCCGAGGCGAGCAGTCCGGAGTTGACCTCGTACTTCGTGGCTGCGGCGACAGGGCCGGCGCAGAGGTAGCCGAGCAGGAACTCCGCGGCGTCGGCCGCACCGGACGAGGCGGTGACAGCGGCGTCGACGTTGGCGTCGAGGCAGGCCTCGGCGTTGATGTAGGCGGCGGGCCGCTCCTGCGCGGCGGCCTGCGTGGCGCAGGCGGCGAACAGGACGGCGATGACGGACGCGGCGACGCGCATGGTGACGAACTCCCCCTCTGGATGAGGCAGGATACCGCCGCCGGTAGAGATCGCCATCAGAAATGGGAGAGGCTTCGGTTCCAACGTCGGGAGCGACCGCGTCGCGAACATGGAGCCGGAATTGAGCGGGGGGACGACGCTCCCCGGCGGACCGGTTCGCTTCGTCCCCCCGCCAAGTCCGGGTTGGACTTGGCCGTTGAGGTTCAGGACCTTGGCCTTGCTGCGGCGGGGCGAACCCCGACGAAGGTCGGCTGCATCCTGTCGCGCTCAGGGTCTCCGGCGTCCCGCGAGGCAAGCCCGCGCCGTCCTTTGATCCCGATCCGGTTCTCCGCGAACCCGCCGGCCGAAGCCTTTGGAGTTCGGGAGCCTGGATCCTGCCTCCCGCCCGTCGGGTCCGAAGACCTCCCGAAGCGTCGGGTCAGAGAGCCGGGCCGGTTCGCCTTGAGCCCCGGGTCTCCCCGGTTTTCCGCGCCGCCGTGTCCCTCGGCCCGTTGACGTTCCGACGAAACCCGCTATGAGGCAAGCGCCCGAACTCGCCCCTCTGTGCGCAAGCCGCCCGCGATCGGTGCATAACCCTGTGCATATCTGTGGACGGACGGAATTCGCGACGCGGATTCAGGGGGTTGGGTCATCCACAGAAAGGCGCGTGTCACCGGCCGTCAGGGCTTCGGCGCCCGCCCGCCGGGGCCGACGGTGTCGTGCGCCTCCTTCAGCAAAGCCCCGATGCGGGCGTCGACCCGATGGTCGGGGCCGAAAGTAAAGCGGTGGGTGATGACGGCGGCGGACGTGGCGAAGGCGGCGCGCAGGCGGGGGTGGGCGATCTCCTGGCGCAGGTCGATCGAGAGCTCAAGGTATCTGCCCTTCACATAGGCGGTCGCAAAGCTGCGCTTCGCCGACCAGCCGACGAGGGATCTGGACACGCGCTCGCGCACGTTCGGCCCGGCTTCCATCGCCAGCGTGCGGACCCGTCGCAGAAGTTCCGAACCGTGCGGATCCTTGTCCTTCAGGAAAGTGTCGACAGCGTCGCTCATGAGCGGACAACGCCTTGCCGGCGAAAGGCGTTGCCGCGTCAGCAGGCCAGCCCGGCCTTCTTTTCTTCGAGCTCAAGCCAGTCGGCCTCGGCGAGTTCAAGGTCGGCGCGGGCCTTTTCGGCGGCCTTCATGGCGCGGTCGAAGGCGGCGGGATCGCGGGTGTAGAGGGCGGGGTCGGCGAGGATCGCTTCTTGCCGCGCGATCTCGGCGGGCAGGGTTTCCATCAGGCCCTCGACCTCCTTGAGGCGATGGGCGTCCTTGAACGACAGCTTCTTCGGGGCCGCTGCAGCCGGCCGCGCGGCGGTTGAAGCGGGAGGGGCGGCCTTGGCGGCGGCCCACTCTGTCTTTGCGCCGCGCCCTTCGCCCCGGACGAGGAAGCCCGGATTCTGACGGATGAAGTCGGTCCAGCCGCCGGGGGTTTCGACGATGTCGCCACGGCCGTTCATGGCGATGGTCGAGGAGGCCAGGCGGTCGACGAAGTCGCGGTCGTGCGAGACCAGGATCAGGGTGCCGTCGTACTGTTCGAGCAGCTCTTCGAGCTTGTCGAGCGTGTCCATGTCGAGGTCGTTGGTGGGTTCGTCCAGCACCAGCATGTTGGCGGGCTTGGCCAGGGCGCGGGCCAGCAGCAGGCGGTTGCGCTCGCCGCCCGACAGGGTCGAGATCGGCTGGCGCAGCTGGGCCTCGGAGAAGAGGAAGTCCTTGGCGTAGGCGGCGACGTGTTTCGACACACCGCGCACCAGAATGCTGTCGCCGCCGCCGGGCGTCAGGGCGTCCCACAGGGTCATGTCGGACTTCAGCCCTTCGCGGGACTGGTCCAGATAGACGGGGTCCAGGTTGGAGCCGAGGCGCACCGTGCCCTCGTCGGGCGCGAGCTCGCCCAGCAGGATCTTGACCAGGGTGGTCTTGCCCGCGCCGTTGGGACCGACGATGGCCAGCCGGTCGCCGCGCATGACGCGTGTGGTGAAGGGCTTGAGGACCGTCCGGTCGCCGAAGGCCTTGGTCACGCCCTTCAGTTCCGCCACCAGCTTGCCGGAGGCGACGCCGCTGTCGACGCCCAGATGCAGGTCCCTGGGCAGGTCCTTGACCCGTTCAGCGCGGTCGGCGCGCATGGCGTCCAGAGCGCGGGCGCGGCCCTCGTTGCGGGTGCGCTGGGCGGTGATGGAGCGGTAGAAGGTGTAGGTCTCGGCCTCGATCTTCCGGGTCAGGCGGCGCAGGGATTCCGCCTCTTCCTCCATGACCTTGGAGGCCCATTCGTCAAAGGCCTTGAAGCCCTTGTCGAGGGTGCGGACACGGCGGTGCTCCAGCCAGTGGACCGTGTCGGTGACGCGGTTCAGGAAGGCGCGGTCGTGGCTGACGACCAGTACGGCGCAGCGCGCCGACAGGATCTCGGTCTCCAGCAGTTCGATGGCCAGGATGTCGAGGTGGTTGGTCGGCTCGTCCAGCAGCAGCAGGTCGGGCTCTTCGGCGAAGGCCTTGGCCAGGGCCGCGCGGCGGGTCTCGCCGCCGGACAGGTTCACTGCCGGCTTGTTGGGATCGAGGCCAAAGGTGGTCAGCCACGCCTCGGCGGTCCACGTCTCGGCGTCGCCGGACGAGGCGTAGTCCAGCAGGGTTTCGCCCACGATGTCCGGCTCTTGCGGGACGTAGGCGAAGCGGGTGCCGGACTGGACCGAGCGATCGCCGGCGTCCGGCTCGATCAGGCCCATGACGACCTTCATCAGCGTCGACTTGCCCGTGCCGTTGCGCCCGACCAGCGCCGCGCGGCTGCGCGGCTCGACAGCCAGATCGACGCCATCGAACAGCGGGCGCGGCCCGTCCTGGAGACGGACGTCCTTGAGGGCGATGAGGGGCGGGCGCGCGGCCATGGTGCGTTGCGGGGGCGGAGAGGTTATGGGGAGGCGTGCACATAGAGCCTTCCGACCCCGCCTCCAAGCCGTTCTGGGAAGCCAAGACGCTGGAGCAGATGAGCCCGCAGGAATGGGAGAGCCTGTGCGACGGGTGCGGGCTGTGCTGTCTGGTGCGGTTCGAGGACGAGGATACAGGCGAGGTCATCCCGACCAGGGTGCACTGCAAGCTGTTCGATCCGGCGGTGTGCCGGTGCTCGGATTACGTCGAGCGCAAGAAGCACGTGCCGGACTGCATCCAGCTGACGCCGCACAACATCGAGGCGCTGGAGTGGATGCCGAAGTCGTGCGGGTACCGGCGGCTGCACGAGGGACGGGGTCTGGCCTGGTGGCACCCTCTGGTCAGCGGTGACCCGGAGACGGTGCACACGGCCGGGGTCTCGATCCGGAACCAGACGGTGTCGGAAGAGACGCTGGCCGAAGAGGAGGACGCGCTGGATCTGGAGGCACCGGAGTGGATCGCCGAGCGCGGAACGCAAGGGCCTGCCTGATAACCTTATTTTCCGGATTTCGCTGCAATCTGGCGAAATGGGAGACCGCCGCAACAGATCGCCGAAACGGGCGACGACGCCACTGGCCAGCCTGGACGGGCCGTTTGACCGGCTGACGGCGCTGGCGTGCAGCATGTTCAACACCCGGCACGCCATGATCGGCATCGTCGACGGGGACCGCACCGTGTTTCGCGCCAACGTGGGCCTGGATTGCAGCGAGTTGCCGCGTGACATGAGCCTGACTACCAGGATGGTGGCCATGGGACCGGACGCGGTGCTGGTGGTCGAGGACGGTCGGACGGACCCGCGCACGGCGGCCCATCCGATGGTCACCGGCGCGCCGTTCCTGAGGTTCTTCGCCGGGATGACGATCACGAACGCCGAAGGCCGGGCGATCGGCGCGATCGGCGTGATGGACACCGCGCCGCGCGCCGCGCCCGCAGACGCCGACATGGACAAGCTGCGCCTGCTGGCCCGCATGGCCGGCGACATCGTGGACCAGGACGACGCGATGCGGCGTCAGGCCGAGCAGGTCGCCCTGTTGCGACTGGTCGAAGAGATGGCCGGGGTCGGACAGTGGACGGTGGACGCCGCGACCATGGCGGTGACCTGGTCGGACGAGGTCTATCGCATCCACGGCGTGACGCGCGCCGACTTCGATCCCAGCTATGACGACGCGATCGGTTTCTATCATCCCGACGACCGGGCCCCGCTGATCGAGGCGCTGGGGCGGGCGCTGGGCGAGGGTGTCGGCTATCACAAGACGCTGCGTATCCGGCGCACCGACGGGGTGGAACGACTGGTCGAGGCCCAGGCTGCGTGCGAGCGCGGGCCGGACGGAAAGGTCACCGGACTGTTCGGCGTGTTCCGCGACGTGACGGACCAGCACAAGCTGTTGCACGACACCGCGCGCGCCGGCCGGCGGTATCGCCTGCTGGCCGACAACGCCGCCGACGTGATCGCGCGGGTGCGGCCCGACGGCACCAGCCCGTACATCTCGCCGGCGATCAAGCAGTTGCTGGGCTGGACCTATGAGGAGATGAGCGGCCAGTCGATGGCCTATGTCCATCCGGACGACCGGGACGAACTGCTGCGCGTGGGCATGGAGGCGCTGAGCAGCGGCAAGCCGCAGAGCCTGCAGCACCGCGCGCTGCACCGCGACGGGCACGAGGTCTGGGTCGAGAGCCGCTTCAAGGCCGTGGCGCGCGAGGACGGCGGGCCACCGCACGAGGTCATCGTGGCGATCCGCGACGCCACGGAGCGCAAGGCGCTGGAAGACCGTCTGCAGGCTGCGCTGGACGAAAGCCGCCGCAACGAGGAGCGCTATCGCCTGTTCGCCGACCGCAGCACCGACGTGATCATCACCTACGGCCCGGACGGCACCACGCGGTATTATTCGCCGGCGGTGGAGAGCCTGACCGGGTATGTCGCCGACGAGCTGGTCGGCAAGCCGGTAACGCACCTGATGCACCCCGATGACGTGCCGGGCATGATCGGCGCGTTCAAGGCCTTCATGAAGTCGCCGGACGCCCTCCACCAGAGCCGGCGGTACCGGTTGGTGACCAAGGCAGGCGAGATCCGCTGGCTGGAGACGCGGGCCACGGTCACGCGCGACGAGACGGGCCGGGCGATCGAGTTCCAGGACGTGGTGCGCGACGTCACGGCGACGCAGGAGCTGGAACACGAACTGGTGGAGGCCCGGGACCGGGCCGAGGCGGGCGCGCGGGCCAAGTCCGAGTTCCTGGCCAATATGAGCCATGAGCTGCGGACGCCGCTGACCAGCGTGATCGGTTTCGCCGGGTTGCTGCGGGACAGTCCGAACCTGCCGGAGCAGGAACGGCGGCACGTCGAGCGCATCGCCTCGGCCAGCGACAGCCTGCTGGGCGTGATCAACGACATCCTGGACTATTCCAAGCTGGAAGCCGGGCGGGTCGAGATGGAGCCGATGGCGTTCGAGCTGCGGGCCATGATCGACGCCGCGGCTGCCATGGTGGAAGGCTGCGCCTCGGCGAAGGGGACAACGCTGACGCTGCAGACGGCGGCGGCCACGCCGGCCTGGCTGGTGGGCGACGCAGGGCGGCTGCGCCAGGTTACGCTGAACTTCCTGTCGAACGCCGCAAAATTCACGACTGACGGCACCATCCGGCTGTGCGCCAGCTGGCGCGATGGACGGCTGAGGGTGGAGGTGCGCGACACCGGAATCGGCATCCCGGAAGAGAAGCTGGCCACCCTGTTCCAGAGGTTCGCGCAAGCCGACGCCTCGACGACCCGACTGTACGGCGGGACCGGACTGGGGCTGGCGATCAGCCGGCGGCTGGTCGAGATGATGGGCGGCGAGATCGGCGCCGAAAGCGCGCCCGGTGAGGGATCGGTCTTCTGGTTCGAGGTGCCGGCCGCCGAGGCCGCGGCACCCGAAGCGGTTCCGGTGTCGGAGGCGTCCGCGCCCGTCGACATGCGCATCCTCGTCGCCGACGACGCGCCGGCGAACCGGGAGCTGGTAAGCGCGATCCTGGGCGGTCTGGGCCTGACGGTGGACGTGGTCGAGGACGGTGCCAGGGCGGTGGAGGCGGCGCGCGCCGGCGCCTATGACCTGATCCTGATGGACGTGCACATGCCGGTGATGGACGGGCTGGACGCCACCCGGGCCATCCGAGCGAGCGGCGGCACCGTGGCGCGGACGCCGATCATCGCCCTGACGGCCAACGTCCAGCCGGAGCAGGTCCAGATGTGCCGCGACGCCGGGATGGACGCCCATGTCGGCAAGCCGATCCAGATCGGCGAACTGCTGGCGGCCATGACGGCGGTGACGTCGCCGGCGGACCCAGAGGCGCTGAAAAGCGCGGGCTGAACCCCCTGCATTGTGACGGCCCGTCACGGATTCCCTAGTGAATTCAGCGCCCGGCTGAAAAGTTGAGACTATTTTCCGTCGCAGGTGCGATCGGAAGCCAAGGTTTCGACATGGCCGGAAAAGGGAATGAGGCGGGCACCAGGGCCGAACGGCTCCGGGCGGCGCTGACGCATGAGATCGACCGCTGCGTCGAGGCGCTCCAGCAAGCGCAGGTCGTGAAGACCGATGTGGTGGGGATCGCCCGCCATCTGCGCTGTATCGCCAGCGTCGCGCGGGCGGAAAAGGCGGCGCAGTCCCTGATGGCGAAGGCCGAGCGGCACGAGGCGGAGATGAGCGACGACGATCGTGGACACGAACCCGACGACCCCGTGGAACTGGAGCGCGACGGACGCGAGCTGCAATCCCGTCTCGATCGCCTCCGGGCCACGATCGAGAGAAAGCGAATGGCTGGCTGGAATTTCACCCCGAGAGCGGAAGCGGGCGGCGAAGGAAACGCCGGACCTTCTTGACCATCAGGTCACGCCGGAGTGCGACTGGTCCACCTGGGTGATGATGGGCGGGCGCGGCTCGGGGAAGACCTACGCCGGGGCGCGGTGGCTGGCGGAGCTGGCAGAAGGCGAGAACCTGACGCTGGCGCTGTTGGGGCCCGCGCTGCACGACGTCCGCGAGGTGATGGTCGAGGGCGTCTCCGGCCTGAAGGCCGTGGCTCGCGCGGCCCATCGCCCGACTTGGGAGGCCGGGCGGCGGCGGTTGGTGTTTCCCAGCGGGAGCGTGGCCTATGCCTTTTCGGCCGAGGATCCGGACAGTCTGAGAGGGCCGCAGTTCCATGCGGCGTGGGCGGACGAACTGTGCGCCTGGCGCCGGCCGGACGAGGTGCTGGCCAACCTGCGGATGGGGCTGCGGCTGGGCGGCCGGCCGCGGCTGGCGGTGACGACGACGCCCCGGCCGATCGCGGCGCTGCGGCGTCTGCTGGCCGAGCCGGCGCTGGTGCGCGAGGTGGCACCGACGGCGGCCAATGCGGCGAACCTGTCGCCGGGGTTTCTGGCGCACCTGAGGTCGCTGTACGGCGGGACGCGGCTGGAGGCGCAGGAACTGGAGGGCGTGATCGTCGAGAGCGACGGTGCCCTGTTCCGCGTCGAGGATCTGAGGCGCGCACGGGGCGCGAAGCCGGCGCGGCTGGACAGGGTCGTGGTGGCGGTCGATCCGCCCGCGACGGCGCACGGCGACGCCTGCGGGATCGTGGTGGTCGGACGACGGGACGATCGGGCCTTCGTGCTGGAGGACGCGACGGTGCGCGGGCGCTCGCCGGCGGGCTGGGCCGCGCACGTCGCCGACGTGGCCGCGCGGCACGGGGCCGACGCCGTGGTGGCGGAGCGCAACCAGGGCGGGGAGATGGTGCGGACGCTGCTGGCCCAGGCCGGCTGCGGCGCGCGCATCCAGCTGGTCTGGGCCGGGCGCGCCAAGCGGGCGCGGGCCGAGCCGGTGGCGGCGCTCTATGAGCAGGGAGGCGTCGTCCACTGCGGCGACTTCCCGGCGCTGGAAGAGGAAATGATGGCGCTGGGCGAGGGCGGGACCAGCCCGGACCGGGCCGATGCCCTGGTGTGGGCGGTGACCCACCTGCTGCTCGGGGCCCGGCCGGCGAGGCCGCGCGTGCGGACGTTCTGAAACGGGAGGACTTGCGGATGTGGAACCCGCTGCGGCCGCGGCCGCCTGAGCAAAAGGCGAGCCGCACCGGGGCCGTGATGGCCCTGACGGGGGCGGGACGGCCCCGGTGGACGCCGCGGGACTATGCCCATCTGGCGTCGGAGGGCTTCGGCAAGAATGCGGTCGCCTATCGCTGCGTGCGGATGGTGGCGGAAGCGGCGGCGTCGACGCCGCTGGCGGTGTTCCGGGACGGGGCGCGGGCGGAAGCGGACGATCCGGTGGCGCGGCTGCTGGACAAGCCGAACGCGGAACAGTCGGGGGTGGAGTTCCTGGAGGGACTGCACGCCCAGCTGCAGACGGCGGGCAATGCCTACGTCGAGGCGGTCGGGGATGAGGTGCCCGAGGAGCTGTGGGCGCTGCGACCCGACAGGATGAAGGTGGTGCCGGGGCGGGGTGGCTGGGCCGACGCCTGGGAGTATTCCGTCGACGGACGGTCGGTGCGGATCGCACGGGCGGCCGACGGCTGGGCACCGGTGATGCACCTGAAGCTGTTTCACCCGACCGACGACCACTACGGGTTCTCGCCGCTGGAGGCGGCGGCATTTGCGATCGACGTGCACAACGCCTCGGGGGCCTGGAACAAGGCGCTGCTGGACAATGCGGCGCGGCCGAGTGGCGCGTTGGTGTTCGGGGCGAAGGACGGCGAGCGGCTGACGGCCGAACAGTTCGATGGGCTGAAGGCCGAGATGGTCGAGGCGCACATGGGGGCGATGAACGCCGGGCGGCCGATGCTGCTGGAAGGCGGGCTGGACTGGAAGCCCATGAGCTGGACCCCGGCGGACATGGACTTCATCGCCGGCAAGCATGCGGCGGCGCGGGAGATCGCCCTGGCGTTCGGGGTGCCGCCGCAGCTGCTGGGCATCCCCGGAGACGCGACCTACGCCAACTATCGCGAGGCCAATCAGGCCTTCTGGCGCGGGACGGTTGTGCCGCTGGTGCGCAAGACGGCGGCGGCGATGACGGGGTGGCTGGGCGGACGGTTCGCGGGGCTGAGGATCGCGCCGGATCTGGACCAGGTGCCGGCGCTTTCGGGCGAGCGCGACGCGCTGTGGGCGCGGCTGGAGGCGGCGAGTTTCCTGACGCCCGAGGAGCGGCGGGCGATGGCGGGGCTGGGGGCATGAGCGAGGGGCGCAGGTGGCCCGTGGCGCTGATCAGCGCGCTGGCGGTGCAGACGGTCGGCGGGCTGGTGTGGGCCGGCGGGGCGGCGGCCCGGATCGGGGCGTTGGAGCAGCGCGTCGACGAGCAGCGGCTGGTGGCCGAGCGGCTGGCGCGGCTGGAGGAGCAGGGCGCGGCGACGCGGCAGGCGCTGGAGCGGATCGAGCGGAGGCTGGAGGACGGATGAGGGGCGCGGTCGCCGACGCAGGATTGCTGATCGAAGGTCACGCCTCGCTGTTCGGCGTGGCGGACCTGAACGGGGACGTAGTGGCGCGCGGCGCGTTCGCGGCCAGCCTGGGCAAGGGCGGCGTGGGTGCGGTGAAGATGCTGCACCGGCACGAGGGCCGGGCGCCGGTCGGCGTGTGGGACGAGGTGCGCGAGGACGAGCTGGGCCTGTTCGTCCGGGGACGGATCTTCAACTGGTCGCCCGAGGGGCGGTTCGCGCGGGCGCTGAGTCGGGCGGGGGCGATGGACGGGCTGTCGATCGGGTTCCGCTCGGTGCGCGCGCGGCGCCAAGGGCGGCTGCGGGTACTGGTGGAGGTGGACTTGTGGGAGGTGTCGCTGGTGACGTTTCCGATGCTGCCGGGCGCGCGGTTCAGACCCGCCGCGCGCTGAGGGCGCGGGCGATGCGTTCGACGACGGGCCGTCTCAGCAGGGCGCGGGCCACCCAGAAGACGGGGACGGCGGCGAAGATCGGGTGAAAGCCCATCACCAGGGACAGGAACAGGCCGATCACGACCGCCAGGGCGACGATGCCGATGCGGACGCTGGTGACCTCGTCGGAGGGCGGGTCGGCGGGGTCGGCCGCGGGTGCCTCTTCGATCTTCTTGCCGAAGAGCGCCGCCATAGCGAACTCTCCGGCCGATCCGGACATGGACGCGCGTTGGGCCGCGCCGTCGGAGGGCGGGTTCGGCCGCGTGCCGGCCGTCTTGCCCAACAGGACGTCGAAGGTCGGGTCGGGCGGCGGCGGGGCGTAGCGGGGTTCGGGCGGGGGCGGGTCGGGGTTGGCCTGCAGCCGCCGCAACGGGCTGGCCTCGCGGATCGCGTCGGCGCGGTCGCGGAGATCGAAGGGGACGGGGTGACCGTCGGGGCGGAGGCGGAAGACCTGATCGACGACCTCGCCCGTCAGGTCGACGCGGGTCAGATCCTGGCCGTAGGCGTCGCCGTGCAGCGCGATCAGGCGGCCGTTCACGAGCTCGGCCTGGAAGGCGATCGGGTGTTCGAGGTGGTCGATCTGGACGTGGATCGTGCCGAGGCGGCCGGTGGTGGTCTCGGGCGGGTTCGGACGGTGACGATCAACGATGGTCTCGGTGACGAGGACCGGCCCCTGGACGCGACGCTGGCCCGGCAGGCTCTCGGTGATCTGGCCGGCGAGGTCGGGCGCGATGGCCGACAGCTCCCAGGCGAGGCCGTCGAGGGCGGCGCGTTCGAGGGGGGTGAAGGCTTCGCGCATGGTCGCAGCCTAACCGCGAAACGCGGGGATTGAGAAGGCGGCTCGGGCGACCGGGCGTCAGGACGGTGAGGGCTGCCCCTCACCCTTTCGCGCAGCCGATCGCCCCGAGGGGCTCTCGGGCGCTCAAGCCCTCTCCCGCCGGGAGAGGGAACGCAGACTGGAGCACAGATGAAAGAGACCAAGCAGGTCCCGGGTTCGCCCGAGGCGGGGAATGCGCTGCATGCGGTGATGGCGGCGTTCGAGGCGTTCAAGGACGCGAACGATCTGCGCCTGGGCGAGATCGAGCGGAAGGCGGCGGCGGACGTGCTGCTGGAGGAGAAGGTGGCGCGGATCGACGCGGCGGTGGCCGGGGCGCAGGCGCGGCTGGATCGGGTGGTGAGCGAGGGGCGCAGGCCGGAGCTGGAGGTGAAGGGCCCCTCCACTGCTTCGCGGTCCCCCTCCCCATTCCTGCGGAACGGGGAGGAGACGGGCTTTGCCGACTACATGCGGTCGGGGTTCGGGCTGGAGGTGAAGGCGGGGCTGAGCACCGCGTCGAACTCGGCGGGGCACGTGGTGCCCGAGCAGACCGAGCGGGCCATCGAGAGGCGGCTGATGGCGGCGTCGCCGATGCGCGAGATCGCCACGGTGCGGACGGTGGCGTCGGGCACGTTCCGAAAGCCGGTGTCGATCGCGGGCATCGAGGCGGGCTGGGTGGCGGAAACCGCGGCGCGGCCGGAGACGGATCCCGCGACCCTGGCCCTGCTGGAGTTCCCGTCGGCCGATCTGTACGCCTGCCCGGCGGCGACGCAGGCGCTTCTGGACGATGCTCTGGTGGACCTGGACGACTGGCTGGCCAGCGAGGTGGAGGACGCCTTCGCGGCGCAGGAGACGCAGGCCTTCGTGGCCGGCGACGGGGTCAACAAGCCCAAGGGCTTCCTGGCCTATGACGCGGTGGCGGACGCCGACGCGGAGTGGGGCGAGATCGGCTATGTCGCCTCGGGCGCGGCGGGGGCGTTCGCCAGCACCAGCCCGGTCGACCGGCTGATCGACCTGATCTATGCGCCCAAGGCCCGGTACCGGCCCAACGGGCGGTTCGTGATGAACCGCAAGACGGTCTCGACCGTGCGCAAGTTCAAGGACGCGGACGGGAACTACGTCTGGCAGCCGGCGGGGCGGCCGGGCGAGACGGCGTCGCTGCTGGGCTATCCGGTCACCGAGATCGAGACCATGCCGGACGTGGCGGCGAACAGTCTGTCGATCGCGTTCGGCGACTTCCAGCGCGGCTATCTGATCGTCGATCGCGCCGGGGTGCGGGTGCTGAGGGATCCGTACTCGGCCAAGCCGTACGTGCTGTTCTACACGACCAAGCGCGTGGGCGGCGGGGTGCAGAACTTCGACGCGATCAAGGTGATGAAGTTCGCCGCGACGTAGTCGCGGCGAACAGGGCTTAGGGGGTAGGGCTTCGGGCTTGGGGACGATGCGGGGTGGATTAAGCCCTAAGCCCCAAGCCCTAAGACCCAAGCTCTCGATCTTCAGACAATCGAGGTGTCCAGATGACCGCACCGGTGAGCCTCACCGAGGCGAAGCTGTTCCTGCGCGTCGAGCATGAGGCGGAGGATCCGCTGATCCAGACGCTGGTCGACGCGGCGCGGGCGCGGGTGGAGGGGGAGGTGGGGCTGAGCCTGACCTCGACCAGTCCGGCGCCGTTGCGGCTGGCGGTGCTGATGCTGGCGCTGCGGGCCTATGAGCGCGGAGAGCGGGAGATGCCGATCGCGCCGGTCGAGGCGTGGATCGCGCCCTATCGGGTCGTCCGGCTGTGAGGGCGCTGGCGGGCCTGTTCGAGGTCGAGGCGGTCGAGACGCCGTATGGCGGGATGGCCGTCAGCTATGAGCCGCTGGGGCATGCCTGGCTGAAGCTGGGCGCGCGGCGGCGGCGCGAGCGGGTGGAGGCCGGCCGGACCGCGGCGGTGGAGACGGCGACGGCAGAGACGCGGGTCGATCCGAGGCTGAGGCCGGGCCGGATGCTGCGCTTCGGCGGGGCGGACTGGACGATCGTCTTCGTCGAGGTCGACGGCGGGCGGCCCGGGCGGGCGACGCTGAGCCTGGAGCGTGTCCGATGAGCGCGCATGAGGCGGGGCTGATCAAGGCGGTGATGGCGCGGCTGAAGGCGGACACGGGCTTGAGCGCGCTGCTGGCCGGGCGGGTATGGGACGAGGCGCCGGTGGACGCGGCGCTGCCGCATATCCGCATCGGTCGCGGCGAGAGCCGGCCGGTGGGTGCCGAGGGCTGCGGTATCGAGCAGGCGCTCACCCTGACGGCGGTCAGCGGGTTCCGAGGATCCGAGGAGGCGCGGGCGATCCTGGCGGCGGTGCGGGCGTGTCTGACCGACGCGCCGCTGGAGGCCGACGGGGTGAAGGCGGTGAGCGCGCGGGTGACGTTCTCGGACGTGTTTTCGAGCCCCGACGGCGCGCGGCGATACGCGGTGATGCGGTTCAGGGCGGTGACGGAAGACGCGTAGGGCTTAGGGGGGAGGGCTTAGGGCTTAGGGGCGATGCGGGGCTGACCAAGCCCTAAGCCCTAAGACCTAAGCCCTCTCGACAGAGAGGGAGAGACACCCATGGCGGCCCAGGCCGGCAAGGACATGCTGCTGAAGATTTCGGACGGGGCGGGCGAGTTCGTGACCGTGGCCGGACTGAGGGCGCGGACGATCGCGCTGAACGCGCGGACGGTGGACGCCACCGACGCGGACTCCGCCGGGCGCTGGCGCGAGCTGCTGGCAGGTGCCGGGGTGAAGTCGGCGGCGGTGAGCGGGACGGGGGTGTTCCGCGACGCGGCGTCGGACGCCCTGATCCGCGAGGCCTTCTTCGCCCAGGCGGCGGAGACCTGGCGCCTGATCGTGCCGGACTTCGGCACGCTGGAGGGGCCGTTCCTGGTCGCCGCGCTGGAATACGCCGGCGAACACGAGGGGGAGGCGAGTTTCGCGCTGAGCCTCGCGAGCGCGGGGGAGGTGACGTTCGGGGCGGTCTAGGCGGGCTGGGGCGAGGGTGATCCGCCGGGGGCGGGCCCCCACTGATTTGCCTCGGGTTTTCCGGGCCAGATCAGAAGCAGGACAAAGATGGGGCCCCAGATCAGGGCACCATTCATCCAGGTCGCCACAGCACCGCTCCCGGACAGGAAGTGGATCAGCAGGACCGGCAGACCGAGCAGCAGATAGAGCAGCCAGAACGCGATGGCTGTGTGGCCGACGTCGTGAGCCCGGCGCGGCAGGGCGGTGAAGATGAACCACAGCCCGTAGAGGGCTCCTGCGATGTCGAAACCCTGTTCGGCGGCGGTCCCGGCGGCCAGACGCTCGGCAATTTCGACCACGGCAAGACCCGAGATCGCGACGAGAAACCAGACCCGACCGCTGCGGCCGCTGGGGTTCAGGAAGTCTGGTCGGGTGCCCATGCCGCCGAGGATATCAGCAGGTGAGCGACCGACAAGTTTCAAGGGAGGCGTGGCCATGAACGCGGCACGGGGCGAAGCGACGGTGCGGCTGGCGGGCGTAGAGCGCAGGTTATGCCTGACGCTGGGGGCGCTGGCGGAGATCGAGGGGGCGCTGGGGCTGGAGGGGCCGGGCGCCTTGGCGGAGCGGATGCGGGCCTTGTCGGCGCGGGATCTGACGGCCGTGCTGGCGGCGCTGTTGCGGGGCGGGGGCGAGGCGGCGTTCGCGAGCGAGCTGGATCGGGCGGCGGTGACGCCGGTGGAGGCCGCGGAGGCAGTGGCGGCCGCCTTTGCTGCCAGCACGTGAGCTGGGGGGCGATGCTGCGGACGGCGGTGGCGCTGGGGGTTCAGCCGGAGGCGTTCTGGCGGCTGTCGCTGAAGGAGTGGCGGATGCTGACGGAGCGGGGGGCGGAACCGACGTTGGGGCGCGGCGGGCTGGAGGCGCTGATGGCGCGGTGGCCGGATGAGGTGAAGAGATGACCGACGCCTTGGGAGACGTGCCGCGCCGGGCGGCGGAGGCGCAGGCGGCGCTGGAGGCGTTGCGGGAGCCGGCGGAGCGGACCGCAGGGGCGATCGAGGCGGCGTTCGGGCGCGCGGGCGAGCGGCTGGCGGGATCGCTGGCGCGGGCGGCGGCGGACGGGGAGATCACGCTGCAGGAGCTGGCGCGGGCGGTGCTGGGGGCGGTGAATGCGGCGGCGGGCGCGGGGCTGGGGCAGGCAATCACCCAGGCGGTGAGCGGGCTGTTCCGGGGCTCGCGCGCGGACGGCGGGCCGGTGTCGGCGGGCGGGGCCTATCTGGTCGGCGAGCGCGGGCCGGAGGTGTTTCGGCCCTCGACCGGCGGGGAGATCGGCCCGGCGACGGGCGCGCCGGTGACGGTGAACGTGACGGTACAGGGCGGGGCCGAGGCCCTGCTGCGCAGCGAGGCGCAGGTGGCGCAGACGCTGGCGCGCGCGGTGATGCTGGGCGCGCGGAGGCTTTAGGTGACCCTGGCGCTCGCGACGCGACCGCTCGCTGCTTGAGGGGCTGGACGCCGCCCTATCGCTCGCGGCGCGGCCGCTCGCTGCTTGAGGGCTAGAGCCCCTTCGGGTTCGGGCCGAAGCGGTTCGAGCCGGATTGTGAGTCGACGAGGCCGATCCAGGCGAGGAAGACGAAGCCGACCAGGGCCGACAGGGCGAACAGGCCCATGGCCGGGCCGAGGGCGGCGAGCAGGGCCCACGGGTCGTCCGTCCAGGCTGTGGCGACGACACCCACGCCGGTCATAACGATTCCGCCGATCAGGCTGCCGATGCCGACGACCCAAGGGATGAGAACCAGCCAGCCGGACTGCCCCATGTCGTGCAGGCGCTTCACGGCGATGGCGGAGTTCGGCCAGATCAGGGCGATCGAGAGGAGCTGGCCGAAGACAGGCACCCAGCCCAGCACGACGCCGGCGCCGAGCAGGATCAGCCAGCCGATCCAGAAGTGCGAGCGGCGGGTCCGTCCCTCGAACGAGAGCAACAGCGGCTGAAGATCCAGCGGCTGGACGTGACGGTCCTGATCGAAGGTCATGGAGCCCCTCCCTGTTCCCTTGGGCGGAGCATGGGTCACGGCGGTTCGGCGGACAAGTGAAAGAGACGACAGGTTCCGGCCCTCGCTTTTGGGCGGGCGCCGGCGGAGGTGAGCCATGGGTTTTCACGAGGTCAGCCTGCCCGCTCGACTGGCCTTCGGGTCGACGGGCGGAGTGGAGCGGCGAACGGAGGTGGTGACGCTGGCGTCGGGCTTTGAGCGGCGGTCGACGCCGTGGGCGCAGGGGCGACGGCGGTGGCTGATCGGGGCGAACCTGAGGTCGCTGGGCGACATGGCCGAGCTGGTCGCCTTCTTCGAGGCGCGGATGGGCCGGCTGTTCGGGTTTCGATTTCGCGACTTCATGGACTTTCGCTCGTGCGCGCCGGGGGGCGAGCCGGCGGCGACGGACCAGCCGATCGGGACGGGTGACGGGGAGACGACGGCGTTCCAGTTGAGGAAGGGCGAGCGGGTGATCCGCAAGCCGGTGGCGGGATCGGTGGTCGTGGCGGTGGATGGCGTGATCGTAGCCGCCGTTGTCGATCCGGCGATCGGCGTCGTGACACTGGCGGCGGCACCCGTGGAAGGCGCGGTCGTGACGGCGGGCTTCCTGTTCGACGTGCCGGTGCGGTTCGACGCGGACCGGATCGACGTGACGCTGGAGAGCTTCGACGCGGGGCGGATGGCGGCGGTGCCGCTGGTGGAGATCCGGATTTAGGCCATGCGAGAGATTCCCGAAGAGCTGGCCGCCCGCATCGAGAGCGGGGCGGCGCGGCTTTGCCATGCCTGGATCGTGACGCGGGCGGACGGCGAGAGGCTGGGGTTCACGGATCACGATCGGGAGCTGGAGGTCGACGGAGTGAGCTGTTCGCCCAGCGAGGGCTGGGGCGTCGGCGCGGCCGAGGCTGAGGCCGGGGGCGCGGCGGGGACGGCGGCGGCCTCGGGCGCGGCCGGCGAGGGGTTCGATCCGGAGATGTTCGACGGGGCCGCGGTGGAGCTGTGGCGGGTGGACTGGTCGGAGCCCGGGCTGAAGATACGGCTCTGGGTCGGGACGATGGCGCGGCTGACGCTGAGCGACGGGGCATTCACGGCGGAGCTGGAGGGGCCGGCGGCGAGGCTGGATCGGGCGGTGGGGCGGACATATGGCCGGGCGTGCGACGCGCGCTTCCGGGACGCGCGGTGCGGCCTGGCGAGCGACGCTTTTTCCGGCATGAGCTGCGACAAACGCTGGCGGACGTGCGTGGACGTGTTCGGCAACGGGCGAACTTCTGCGGCTTCCCGCATGTCCCGGGCGACGACTTCATCGCCGCCGTGCCGGTCGAGGGCGGGCGGCATGACGGGGGGCGGCGGTGAGCGCCCGCGTCCTTGAGGCGGCCCGCGGCTGGATCGGGACGCCGTATCGGCATCAGGCCAGCGTGAAGGGCGTCGGGGCGGATTGTCTGGGGCTGGTGCGGGGGATCTGGCGCGAGGTGATGGGGCGGGAGCCACAGGTTGTGCCGCCGTACTCGCCGGACTGGGCCGAGGTGGGCGGGGCTGAGACGCTACTGGAGGCGGCGCGGGCGTGGCTGGTGGAGGTGCATCCGGCGCAGGCGCGGGTCGGTGACGTGCTGCTGTTCCGCATGAGCCGGGGCGCGCCGGTGAAGCATTGCGGCGTGCTGAGCGCGGCGGGGCCGACGCGCAAGATGATCCACGCCTACTGGGGCCGGGCGGTGGTCGAGAGCTGGATGGGGCGGTTCTGGGAAGAGCGACTGGTGGGCGTGTTTCGGTGGCCTGACGCGTCCCGGCTCGGCCTCGACGGTCGCGCCGTCTCGTTGGCCGGGATGACGAGGGAATAAGGCATGGCCGGAACGGTTCTGGGCGCTGTCGGGGCGGGGGTGGCCGGGCCGCTGGGGGCGGCAGTCGGGCGTGCGCTGGGCGGGTTGCTGGACGCGCGGCTCATCGGGTCGCTGGCACCGGTCAGGCGCGGGCCGCGGATCGAGAGCCTGAGGGTTCAGGGGACGGCGGAGGGCGCGCCGATGGCCTGGGTCGCCGGGCGGGCGCGGGTGACCGGGCAGGTGATCTGGGCGGCGCGGTTCCTGGAGGATCGGCGCGTCCAAGGCGCGGGCAAGGGCGGGCCGCGGAGCGAGACCAACGCCTACTCGCTGAGTTTCGCGGTGGCGATCTGCGAGGGGAAGATCGACGGGATCGGTCGGGTCTGGGCCGACGGGCGGCCGATGGACCTGACCGGCGTGACGATGCGCGTGCATCGGGGCGGGGAGGACCAGGTGCCGGATCCGCTGATCGAGGCGGTGGAGGGGCAGGCACCGGCGTATCGCGGCGTCGCCTATGCGGTGTTCGAGGATCTGGCCCTGGGGCCGTACGGCAACCGGGCACCGCAGTTGAGTTTCGAGGTGTTCCGGCGGCCGCGCGGGGCGGAGCGCGGGCTGGAGGACCTGCTGGAGGGGGTGTGCCTGATCCCCGGGGCAGGGGAGTTCGTGCTGGCGACCGAGGCGGTGGTGCGGCGCGAGGGGCTGACCCGGACAGCGGCGGAGAACGTGCACACGGGCGACGGGCGGCCGGGGCTGGCGGTCAGCCTGGACCACCTGCAGGCGCAGGCGCCGAACCTGGAGCGGGTGTCGCTGGTGGTCGGGTGGTTCGGGTCCTCGACGGCGGCGCATGAGTTCACGGTGAGGCCGGGCGTCGAGCGACGGGACAAGGCGACGGAGCCGATGGGCTGGTCGGTGGCCGGGCTGGGGCGGGATGCGGCGCATCTGATTTCGCAGGTCGACGAAGCGCCGGCATATGGCGGGACGCCGTCGGACGAGAGCGTGCGCTACGCGGTGGCGGAGCTGAAGGCCCGGGGGCTGGAGGTGACGCTGTATCCCTTCGTCTTCATGGACTGTGACGGGTTTCCGTGGCGGGGGCGCGTCGCGGGGCGGGACGGGGCTGAGGCCACCGGCGACGTGGCGGCGTGCTTCGGGGCGACGGACGGCTGGGGCCTGAGGCGGATGGCGCGGCACTATGCGGCGCTGGCGGCGGAGACGGGGGCGGACGGGCTGCTGATCGGTTCGGAGATGCGCGGGCTGACCTGGACGCGGGACGCGGCGGGCGGGTTTCCGGCGGTGCAGAACCTGCGGGACCTGGCGGCGGAGTGCCGGGAGATCGTCGGGCCGGGGGTGAAGCTGTCCTATGCCGCGGACTGGTCGGAGTGGTTCGGGCGGCATGACGGCGGTGACGTGATCTTTCATCTGGATCCGCTGTGGGCGGACGCGAACGTGGACTACGTCGGCATCGACTTCTATCCGCCGCTGGGGGACTGGCGGGCGGGTGACGGCGGGGTGGACGCGGGCGCGCATCCGGGACCGGACGACCCGGCCTATCTGGCCGAGCAGGTGGCGGGCGGGGAGAATTTCGCTTGGTTCTATGCGTCCGACGCTGATCGGGCGGGGCAGGCGCGGACGCCGATCGTGGACGGGGCGCATGGCGAGGACTGGGTGTCTCGCGCCAAGGATCTGGCGGGGTGGTGGAGCCATGCCCATCACGACCGGCCGGGCGGGGTGCGGGCGGCGAGCCCGACCGCGTGGGTTCCGGGGATGAAGCCGATCCGGCTGACGGAGTTTGGCTGCGCGGCGGTGGATCGCGGGGGCAATGCGCCGAACCTGTTCCAGGACCCCAAGAGCACGGAGAGTTCGGCACCGCCGTTCTCGACCCGGGCGCGGGACGACCGGATGCAGAGGCGGGCGCTGGAGGCGGTGCTGCGCTGGTACGGGGCGGCGGAGAACAATCCGGTGTCGGCGGTCTATGGCGGGGCGATGCTGGAGGCGGCGGACGCCTGGTGCTGGGACGCGCGGCCGTGGCCGGCGTTTCCGGCGCGGGACGATCTTTGGGCCGACGCGGGGGCGTGGGCGACGGGGCACTGGCTGAACGGGCGGCTGCACGGCGAAGGGACGGCGCTAGCGCAGGCCGTGCTGGAGCGCGCGGGGTTCGGGGTCGAGGACGCGGCGGTCGAGGCCAGTCCGGCGCGGGTGGACGGGATCGTGCTGGAGGGGCCGACGGCGGGACGCGAGGCGCTGGGGCCGCTGTGCGAGGCGCTGGGCCTGACGGTGGTGGAGCGGGGCCGGGGCGTGCGGCTGATCGCACCGGGTGTGGCCCAGGCGGAGGTGGCGCGCGCGGCGCTGGCGCTGGAGGATGGACGCGCGTCGGTGCGGCTGGATCGACGGCTGGAGGCGGCACCGGCAACGGTGCGGGCGCGGTTCGTGGACGGGGACGCGGATTATCGGACGGGGGCCGTGGCGGTGCGCGGTCCGGGCGATGGCGAGGAGGCGGCGCTGGATCTGGCGGTCGTCTGTCCGGCCGTGACGGCGGAGACGGCGGCGCGGCGACGGCTGGCGCGGGATGGGGCGGCGGAGACGCTGACCCTGGCGCTGGGGCCGCTGGAAGCGCTGCGGCTGGAGCCCGGCGACGTCTTGGAGGTCGAGGGGTTCGCAGGGCACTGGCGTGTGGAGCGGGTCGCGCGCGACGAGACGCCGAGCGCGACGCTGGGGCGGGCACCGGCCGCACTGGTGACCGGCGAGGCGGGCGGTCCTGAGGGCGAGGAAGGCGTGGAGCCGTTCGGCGCGCCGTTCCTGGCGGTGCTGGACCTGCCGCCGCTACCGGGCGCAGAGGACGACGCGCGGCCGCTGGTGGCGGTGGCGGCCGATCCGTGGCGGGTGCAGGGCGTGTGGGCGGGCGGCTCGGTCGAGACGCTGACGCGGCGGGGCGAGGTGGGGACGCCGGCGACCGTGGGAACGCTGGTCGAAGCCTTGGCACCGGGCGTGCGGCATCGCTGGATGCGGACGGCGGAGATGGTGGTCAGGCTCGAGGGGCGGGCGCCGGGTTCGCGGCCGGAGGCGGCGGTGCTGGGCGGAGCCAATGCGCTGGCGGTGGCGGGCACCGCGGGCTGGGAGATCGTGCAGTTTCTGGCGGCCGAGCCGCTCGGCGGGGGCGACTGGCGTCTGACGGGCTTGTTGCGCGGGCAGCAGGGAACGGTCGCGGCGGCGGTCGAGGCCGGCGCCCTTGTGGTGATGCTGGACGGGCTGGCGCGGGTCGAGCTGGCAGCGGGCGAGCGGGGAGTGGAGCGGATCTGGCGCGCGGGGCCGGCCGGGGGTCCGGCGGGTGGGCCGCTGGTGACCGAGGTCCAGGCGGCAGTGAGCGGTGTGCACTGGCGACCCTGGGCGCCGGCGCATCTGACGGCGCGGCGGACGGCGGACGGCGGACGGGTGCTGAGCTGGGTCGCACGGTCGCGGCTGGACGGGGACCGCTGGGACGGGCCGGAGGGCAGCGCCGATCCGATGCGATTCCGGGTCCGGTGGCTGGATGGGGACGTCGAAGTTGGCACTGTCGAGACGGATGCACCGGCGCTGGAAACGACCGGCGCGGCGCTGGCGGACCTGTTTCCTGGCGGGCTGGGTGAGGCGCGCGTGGCGGTCAGTCAGTGGGGCGAGCGGTGGGGGTGGGGCCTGGAGGCGACGATCCCCCTCGCATGACGCGCGTTCCTGTCCTAACTCACGGGGAAGCAGACGGAGCGACGACAAGACGTGGCGGGTGATCCCTACAAGGAACTGGGCGTGACCCGCGGGTCGAGCGCGGCGGAGATCAAGTCCGCCTATCGCAAGCTGGCCAAGCAGCTGCATCCGGATTCCAACCCCGGCGACAAGGCGGCCGAGGAGCGGTTCAAGCGCGTGACCGCCGCGTTCGACATCGTGGGCGACGCCGAGAAGAAGGCCAAGTTCGACCGGGGCGAGATCGACGCGGACGGCCGCGAGCAGTTTCGGGGCTTCTCCGGCCGATCGGGCGGCGGCGGGGGCGGCAATCCATTCGGCCAGGGCGGCGGCCCGCGCGGCGCGTTCGAGGACGTCGATCTGGAAGAGATCTTCGGTGGCATGTTCGGCGGCGGCGGCGCGGCGCGCGGCGGCGGCGGACGCGGGTTCGCGGCCAAGGGCCAGGACGTCCGGGCCACGCTGGAAGTGACGCTGGAGGACTCCATCTCCGGCGCGACGCGGCGCATCCAGTTCTCGGACGGGCGGATGCTGGACGTGGCCATCCCCAAGGGTGCGGGCGACGGACAGGTGATCCGATTGAAGGGCCAGGGCGCGCCGGGACGCGGTGGACCGGCGGGCGACGCTCTGATCGAACTGAAGATCGCCAAACACCCGGTGTTCACGCGCGACGGGGGCGATCTGACGATGGATCAGCCGGTGGCGCTTTACGACGCGGTTCTGGGCGGCAAGGTCGCGGTGCGGACGCCCGAAGGCACGGTCATGATGACCATTCCCAAGGGCTCCAGCTCCGGGAAAATCCTGAGACTGAAGGGGCGCGGAGCGTTCGCCGACGGCAAGCGCGGCGACCTGCTGGCGAAGCTGATGATCGTGCTGCCGGAGAGCGACGACCGCCTGACGAAACTGGCCGAGACGGCGCGGGACGAGGGGCCGATCAAGCCCTTCCGGGACTGAGGCGGAGATGGCGAACAAGCCCAATGTGAAGCCCGCGCGGCCGTGGTTCTCGGCGGGGCCTACGGCCAAGCGGCCGGGCTGGTCGCGTGAGGCGGTGTCGACGGACCTGCTGGGGCGCGGCATCCGCGCGCCGGAGGTGGTGGCGCGGTTTTCCCACGGGCTGGCGCTAACGCGGGAGCTGCTGGAGGTGCCCGAGGACTGGTCGCTGGTCTATCTGCCCGGATCGGACACCGGCGCGGTGGAAGCGGCGCTGTGGAATCTGCTGGGGCCGCGCCCGGTGCAGGTCATGGCCTTCGAGAATTTCGGCAAGGTGTGGGCCACCGACGTGCGCGACCACCTGAAGCTGGAGCCCGAGGTGCTGACCGCGCCGTGGGGACGGTTCCCGGACGTGGCGCGGGTCGACCCCAAGGCGGACCTGGTGTTTCCGTGGAACGGCACGACCAGCGGCGTGAAGGCGCCGGGCGGGGACTGGATCCGCGCGGATCGCGAGGGTCTGGTGATCTGCGACGCGACGTCGGCGGCATTCGCCATGCCCCTGCCGTGGGATCGGCTGGACGTTCTCACCTTCTCATTTCAGAAGGCGCTGGGCGGCGAGGCGGGGCTGGGCGTCGCGGCGCTGGGGCCGCGGGCGATCGCGCGGCTGGACGAATATGAGCCCGAGCGGCCGGTGCCCAAGGTGCTGCGCCTGCGTGACGCCAAGGGGTTCGACCGGACGCTGGCGACGGGGTCGATGATCAACACCTTCAGCGTCTGGACGCTGGAGGACTGGATCGATGCCGTGCAATGGGCGCTGGCGGCCGGGGGGCTGGGCGAACTGATCCGGCGCACCGACGCGAACTTCGCCGCGCTGAGCGACTGGGTCGAGCGGACGGACTGGATCGACTGGCTGGCCGAGCGGGCCGACGAGCGGTCGACCACGAGCGTCTGCCTGAAGATCACAGATTCGCGCGTGGCGGCGCTGGACGAGGCGGCGCGGCGGGCGCTGGTCCTGCGCATGAAGGCGCTGCTGGAACACGAGGGCGCGGCCTTTGACGTGGAGGGCCACCGCAACGCGCCGCCGGGCCTGCGCGTCTGGTGCGGCTGTACCGTCGAGGCGGCGGACGTCGAGGCCTTGGGGCCGTGGCTGGACTGGGCGTTCGAGGCGGCGCTGGCGGAATAATCGCCGCAGACGGACGACACTCCGCGATTCCCCGGCTATAGGCTGCGCCCGCATTCAGCGGAGAGTGATCCTTGGCGAACGTCGCGGTGGTCGGCGCCCAGTGGGGCGACGAGGGCAAGGGCAAGATCGTGGACTGGCTGTCCAACCGCGCCGACGTGGTCGTGCGGTTCCAGGGCGGGCACAACGCCGGTCACACGCTGGTGGTGGACGGCAAGGTCTACAAGCTGGCCCTGCTGCCCAGCGGCGTGGTGCAGGGCAAGCCGTCGATCATCGGCAACGGCGTGGTGGTCGATCCCTGGCATCTGGTCGGGGAGATCGAGAAGATCACGGCACAGGGCGTGGCGATCAGCCCCGACATCCTGACCATCGCGGACAACGCCTGTCTGATCCTGCCCATCCATCCGGCGCTGGACGTGGCGCGCGAGGCGGCGGCCAAGGCGCCGGGTGCGAAGATCGGCACGACGGGGCGGGGCATAGGGCCGGCCTATGAGGACAAGGTGGGGCGGCGCGCGATCCGGGTCTGCGATCTGGCCGACGCTGACGACCTGAAGGTCAAGATCGAGCGGTTGAGGTCGCACCACGATCCGCTGCGGGCGGGGCTGGGGCTGGAGCCGATCGATCCCGACGCACTGCTGGCGCAGCTGCTGGAGATCGCGCCGAAGATCCTGCCGTATGTGAAGCCGGCGTGGCGGGTGCTGGATCAGGCCCAGAAGGACGGCAAGCGGGTGCTGTTCGAGGGCGCGCAGGGGGCGTTCCTGGACGTGGATCACGGCACCTATCCCTATGTGACGTCGTCGAACACGGTGGCGGGACAGGCGGCGGCGGGGTCGGGGATCGGGCCGCGCGGCGTCGGCTATGTGCTCGGCATCGTGAAGGCCTATACGACGCGCGTCGGCGAGGGGCCGTTCGCCTGCGAGCTGAACGACGCGGTGGGCGAGCATCTGGCGACCGTGGGGCGCGAGGTGGGGGTGAACACGGGCCGGGCGCGTCGGTGCGGCTGGTTCGACGCGGTGCTGGTGCGGCAGTCGGTGGCGATCAACGGTATCGACGGCATCGCGCTGACCAAGCTGGACGTGCTGGACGGGCTGGAGACGCTGAAGATCTGCGTCGGCTATCGCGTCAACGGCGAGGTGCTGGACTACCTGCCGTCCAGTCTCAAGGAGCAGGCGGCGGCCGAGCCGGTGTTCGAGGAGCTTGAGGGCTGGAGCGAGAGCACGGCGGGGTCGCGCAGCTTCAAGGACATCAACGCCAACGCCATCAAATATGTGCGGCGGATCGAGGAGCTGATCGGGGCCCCGGTGGCGCTCTTGTCGACGAGTCCGGAGCGCGACGACACGATCCTGATGCGGGATCCGTTCCAGGGTTGAGCCGGAAAATCACAGTGTTCAACGCGCCTTAACCGGCGGGGGATATGGGTGACGGCGGAAGTTGCGTGGAGCCGCCCGTGTTCGCCGTCGATCGTCGCCTGCTCACCCGGCTGGAACCCGTCGTGCGTCGCGTGCTGATCGTGGATCCGAACGCGCATGCCGCCCGGCTGATCACCGATATCATGAAGGGCCTCGGCACGCGCGAGATCATCGTGGAAGGCGATCATGCGCGCGGCCTGAGGGTTGCCGCGACCCAGGATCCCGGTCTGATCTTCACCGAGCGCGCCGGCGTCGACCTGGACGGCGAGGAGTTCGTCAGGCGTCTGCGTCGTTCCGAGATGGCCTGCCGCCGGGCGCCCGTGATCATGGTCACGGCCGAGGCGACGGCCAGCTCGATCAAGGGCGCGCGCGACGTGGGCGTTCACGAGTATCTGCGCAAACCGTTCACCAGCGCCGACCTGATGAAGCGGGTCGAGAACGTGGCCCTGAAGCCGCGCGACTGGGTTGAGGGCGTGGCCTACGTCGGCCCCGACCGGCGCCGCTTCAACTCAGGCGAATATTCGGGACCGACCAAGCGCAAGTCCGACAAGCCAACGGACGCCGCGACCGCTGCGGCGGCGGCGAAGGATCAGGCGATGCGCATTCTGGCCGCCGCGCTGGACCAGTTCGACGCTGACCCGCAACAGGCCGTGCGCGCCGTCCAGGAGCAGGCGCGTCAACTCAAGGCCTCGGGAATGGCCGCAAGCGACACGCGCCTCGTGGTCGCCGTGGGCGCGCTGGAGGTGACGCTGGCCAGCGGACCGCCGACCAAGGCGACGCTGGCCGCGCCGATCGGCGCGCTGCTGGCGATGCACCAGACCGCAGGCGATCCGCTGAAGAAGGCGGGCTGACGCCTCACGCCGCATCGGCGTCAGGCGTCGACGAGGTTCCGCTCCTCGGCGGCCGCACGCATGGCCTTCTGCAGCTTCTCGAAGGCGCGGACCTCGATCTGGCGCACGCGTTCGCGGCTGACGCCGTACTGGCCGGCGAGCTCTTCCAGAGTGACCGGGTCGTCCTTGAGACGGCGCTCGGTCAGGATGTGCTTCTCGCGATCGGTCAGCTCCTCCATGGCCTCCTGCAGAAGGCTCATCCGGATGGACTTCTCCTCATCCTCGGCCAGCTGCGTCTCCTGCGAGACCGCCGTGTCGTCGGCCAGCCAGTCCTGCCACTCGCTTTCACCGTCGGAACGGATCGGCGCGTTGAGCGAGGCGTCGCCGCCGAGGCGACGGTTCATGTTGGTGACCTCTTCCTCGGACACGCCCAGCTTGGTGGCGATGGCGGAGAGGTGCTCCGGGTGCAGGTCGCCTTCCTCGAAGGCCGAGATCTGGCTCTTGGCCTTGCGCAGGTTGAAGAACAGCTTCTTCTGCGCTGCGGTGGTGCCCATCTTCACCAGCGACCAGCTGCGCAGGATGTATTCCTGAATCGAGGCGCGGATCCACCACATGGCGTAGGTGGCCAGGCGGAAGCCCTTGTCGGGATCGAACTTCTTGACGGCCTGCATCAAGCCGACGTTGCCCTCGGAAATCACCTCGCCGATCGGCAGGCCGTAGCCGCGATAGCCCATGGCGATCTTGGCCACGAGGCGCAGGTGCGACGTGACGAGGCGGTGCGCCGCCTCCGGATCCTGGTGTTCGCTCCACCGCTTGGCGAGCATGAACTCCTCATCCTTGGTCAGCATCGGAAACTTGCGGATTTCCGTGAGATAGCGCGACAGTCCCTGTTCAGGCGACATCACCGCGAGCGTAGCGTTGGCCATATGCGTGGTCCCTCCGACCGATCGAGCGGGTCCTTCGGTTTCGGCCGCACGATGCGCGCCGACGCCTCACCCCTCAGCGAATGAGATGGGTCCGGGTTGCGGTCTCGAAAAGGGGCGCGTCGTCACGCCGCGGCGAGAATGTGGCCCGGACGCCACTGTGATCGTGTGTGTAGCAGATAGTGCGTCCTCAATCAAGACCCACTAGGCCGCGAGCAGGTCCTGCTGGTCGCTGTTCCGGCGGAACCAGACCTCCGCGTAGGAGCAGACGGGGACGATCTTCAGGCCCTTGGCGCGGGCGTCATCGGCTACATGCGCCATCAGCCGGGCGGCGAGCCCCTGACCCTCATGCGAGGGCGGGACGAAGACGCGCCGGACGGTCATGATTCCTTCGGAGACGCGGACGTCGACCTGTGCCTCTTCAACGCCGTCCAGCGGCAGGACGTAGCGGGAGCCAGCCGCATCGTAGGCGATGTCCGTCATTCGTGCCTCCGTCAGTGGAAATCCACGTGGATATGGTCGTCGTGCCGCGCCGCCTGACATCCCGCGAACCTCAGCTTGGGATGCCCCCAAAGGCCCAGGCGCATCTCGAGATGGGGTTCGATCAGGACGCGGCGGACGCGCCGGTCCTCGATCAACGCCTCGAGAAGGGTCCGGGTTCTCGCCTCGTCGAGGCGCCAGGGGCGATCAGCGGGAGGATCCGGCTTTTCCGCGCGGCCGACCCGGCCTTGCGGACAGGCGACGATCTCGCCCGGGCGAGGCGGTTCGGCGGGCCAGTATCCGCCGTGGCGCTCGTAGGCGGGGAAGGTCCGAAGCGGGCGGCCCTGAACGTCGGTGTAGTAGAGCCCGAGGTCGATCTGGCGGCCGTCGCCATGACTGAGGTGCGGCGGGAACGGCTTCACGCCGTCCGGCCCGGAGGCGTCCATGAACCGGAGGGCCTCGCCGGGATACCGCTTCCGCACCGCGGCGGCCGCGTCGACCAGGGCCGCGCGAGCCTGCGGTGTGACCCAGTGACGGTCGTCCCGGCAGTATCGGGGCCGCGTCGGCTCCAGCGGCGTCGACGCGTCACAGGGAAGGGACACGAGGCCCGCCGCGTTCGGGGTCGCTGAGCCGGGACGACGCCAGGCGTCCGCATCCGACGCGACGTCGCACCCGGCGAGCAGGAGGAGCAGACTGAGGATCGCCGCCCTCACAGTTCGGACAGCAGTCGTTCGAGAGCCGCCATGTCAGCCGGCGGCGGCGTCTCGAAGCGCAGGGACTGGCCGGTGACCGGATGAACGAAGCCGAGGACCGCCGCGTGCAGAGCCTGGCGTGTCAGGCAGGCGGCGGCGACCGCCTCGCGCACGGGGGCGGCGGGGCTGCCCGAGCCGTAGGTCGGGTCGCCGAGGATCGGCGCGCCCTTCGAGGCGAGATGCACCCGGATCTGGTGAGTCCGCCCGGTGTGCAGGGTGCACAGGACCCGCGCGGCCAAAGGGGGCGCGCCCGGCTTTCTCGGCGTGCCGAAGGTCCGCTGGACCGCATAGTCTGTGATCGCCTCGCGCCCGCCGGAGCGGAGGACGGCCATCTTCTTTCGGTCAGAGGACGAGCGTCCGATCTGTGTCTGGATCCGCCCCTTCGCCGGGTCTGGCGCGCCGCGGGTCAGGGCGACGTAGCTGCGCTCGATGTCGTGGGCGGCGAACAGGGCGGAGAGGCCCGCGTGCGCCCGGTCGGATTTGGCCGCGACCATGACGCCGGAGGTGTCCTTGTCCAGACGATGGACGATGCCGGGCCGGGCGACCCCGCCGATCCCGGACAGGGAGGTGCCGCACTGGTGCAGCAGGGCGTTGACGAGGGTGCCGGTCCAGCTGCCGGGTGCGGGGTGGGCGGCCATGCCGGCGGGCTTGTCGACGACGATCAGGTCGGCGTCCTCGAAGAGCACGGTCAGGGGAACAGCTTCAGCCTCGGGGACGGCGGCTGCCGGCGGCGGGACGTCGAGGCGGTGGATGCCGGCCTGGGCCTTGGCCGAACCATCGAGCAGGGTGACTCCGTCGCGGGAGGCGCGGCCCGCGGCGATCAAGGCCTGGATGCGGGCGCGCGACAAGCGTGGCAGCGCCTGCGCCAGAGCGCGGTCCAGCCGGCCCTCGTCGCCGATCAGGCGGACTTCCAGGCACTCACCGGTATCGGCGGACTCATCGTCCTGAAGGTCCTCGTCGCTCACGCCCTCGACATAGCACGGCCGGCATGCCCGCGGGCAAACTTGGCGGTTTCACGCGTTCTTGGCATATTGGCTCCTCAACCGCTCGGGGGAGGGGAATATGCGGGCTTTCATGATCGCCGTGGGCGGGGCCCTCGTCGCCCTGTCGCTGGGCAGCTGCGCCACGATGAGCGAGGACCAGTGCCTGGCCGGTGCCTGGGGCGAGGTCGGTCTGGCTGACGGCCGTGCGGGTTACGGACCCGGGCGGCTGCAGTCCCACGCAGAGGCGTGCGCCAAGGTCGGAGTCGTGCCCGACGAAGCGATCTACTTCGCGGCGCGCGAGCAGGGCCTGCGGAGCTACTGCATTCCCGCCAACGGATTTCAGGTCGGTCGCAACGGCTCCACCTACGAGGGGGTGTGCCCGGCGTCTGTGGAGGCTCCGTTCCTCGAGGCCTACCGGGATGGACAGATGCTGGGCGCCGCCGAACGTGCGGTGTCCGACGCTTCGTCGCGGGTCTCGTCCTATGCGTCCCGCGCGGAGGACCTGGACGGGAAGATCGAGGCCAAGCGGCGGGAGTGCCGGGACCAGAACCTGACCCAGGCGGAGCGCGAGCGCGCCTGTGAGCGGGTCGGCGAGCTCCGTGATGAGCGGGAAGGCACGATCGGCGAGTGGCGGCGCGCCCAGGAAGATCTGCGCTGGGCGGAGCGCGAACTGCAGGACGTGCGCTGGCGGCTGGGGTCGCTTTACAGCTTCTGACCCCTTGCGTTTCCGGTCGCCGGGACTAGATTGTCGGCACTTATGCTGAATGTGAGCATAAGTCGGTGGTCCGCCGGGAGGTGGGCCGCCGTTCTTCGGCCCTCAGATATGCTCAATGCGAGCAAAAGGGGTTTGGAATGGCGGACGGCACGTTCGGGATTTCGGCGGAGACGGCGCGGCAAACCGCGGGCGTCTGGGACAAGGTCAAGGGCCACGTTACGCCGCTGGAGTGGCCGGCGAAGGCCGAGCTGATCGCCGAGATCAACCGGCTGAAGCGCGAGCGCGACGCCGTGATTCTCGCCCACAACTACATGACACCGGACGTCTTTCACGGTGTGGGCGACTACGTCGGCGACAGCCTGGGGCTGGCCAAGGAAGCGGCAAAGTCGAAGGCGAAGGTCATCGTGCAGGCCGGCGTGCACTTCATGGCCGAGACCTCGAAGATCCTGAGCCCGGAGAAGACCGTTCTGATCCCCGATCTACGGGCCGGGTGTTCGCTGGCCGCGTCGATCACCGGCGCAGACGTGCGCCTGATCAAGCAGCGGCATCCGGGCCTGCCGGTGGTTACCTATGTGAACACCACCGCCGACGTGAAGGCCGAGACCGACATCTGCTGCACGTCCGCCAACGCCGTGCAGGTGGTGGAGTGGGCCGCGCGGGAATGGGGCGTCGACCGGGTCATCCTGATCCCCGACGAATTCCTGGCCCGCAACGTGGCGGCCCAGACGACCGTCGGCATCATCGCCTGGCAGGGTCGGTGCGAAGTGCATGAGCGGTTCACCGCCCAGGACATCGCCGACATGCGAGAGGCCTGGCCGGAGGCGGACATCCTGGCCCACCCGGAATGCCCGGAAGAAATCCTGGCCGCCGCCGACTTCGCTGGCTCGACCGGGGCGATGACGGATTACGTCACGACGCGGAAGCCCAGGCAGGTCGTGCTGATCACCGAGTGCTCGATGGCGTCCAACATCGCCGCCGACGCGCCTGGCACCCAGTTCATCGGCCCATGCAACCTTTGCCCGCACATGAAGCGGATCACGCTGGAGAACATCCGCGACGCCCTGCTGCACATGCAGTTCGAGGTCACGGTTCCCGAGGAAATGGCCGAGCGCGCCCGCCTTGCCGTCCAGCGCATGGTCGACCTGCCGCCGCCCGCCGTTCCCGCGCGCTACGACATGGTCAAGGCGCGGCACCATGTGGCGGTGGAACTTCTCTGATGCATTACGTCGCCCCTGTGCGGGCCGTGGCGGCGGTCGATCCGCGCAGCCTGCGGCTTCTCGCCCTGCTGGCCTTGCTGTTGCGCGGCGAGAAGGCCAAGTCCCCTCGATGACCGACACGCCCCGCAGACCCGGTCCCTGGGACCCGAGACCGAACACGGTGACCCCTGCTGCCGAGCCGCCGCGCCCGACGGCGGACGAACCCGGGTTCGACAAGGGGCAGAGTCCGCTCTGGGCTGTGATCTCGACTCTGCTGCTGGGTGGACTGATCTGGTACCTGACCGGCAGCTGGGTGATCGTCGTCGCGCTCATTTTCGGCCTGTTCGTGCACGAGTACGGGCACGTGCTGGCCATGAACCGGCTCGGCATGGGACCGGCGAAGATCTACATCATCCCGTTTCTGGGCGGACTGGCGAAGGCGCAGCGCAATCCCAAGAGCGAGTGGGACGGCGTGCTGGTGTCGCTGGCGGGCCCCGCGTTCGGATTGCTGGCGGCCGCGCCCTTTTTCGGGCTGTGGCAGATCACGGGCGGGCCGGCCTGGCTGTTCGGTGCCTTCGCCATCGCCATGATCAATCTGGTCAACCTGGCGCCTGCGCCCCCGCTGGATGGTGCCAAGGCGCTTGGGCCCGTGCTGGCGCGCATCCATCCGATGCTGGAGTGGGCGGCGCTGCTGGCCACCGGCGCGGCGGTGGTCTGGTGGGGCGTTAGCAACGGCAGCTTCCTGTTCGCAGCCTTCCTCGGCATCGCCCTGATCGGCCATCTGCGTCGCGGCAAGTGGCGGCCCTACGGCCGGCCGCTGACCTGGGGCGAGGCGGGACTGAGCACTCTGTTGTTCCTCGCCACCGCTGCCGCCTGCGTCGCGGTGGGCGTGGCGGCCCTGATGCCCTTGGGCGACGGCGGTGTGGCGGGCGGGCTCAGCCAGGGCGGCCGTTTCTTGGGCCTGGGCACGTGAGGCGGATCGTCCACGACGGGCCGCTGGTGATCGGCGCCGGTCTGGCGGGCCTGTCAGCCGCGCTGGAGGCCGCCCCGCGTCCAACTCTGGTGATTTCACCCGAGCCTCTGTTGCGCGCCTCGGCCTCGGCCTGGGCGCAGGGCGGTGTGGCCGCCGCGGTGGGTCCGGAGGACGCGCCGGCGCTGCATGCCGCGGATACGGTCGCGGCGGGCGCGGGGCTCGTGTCTTCGGAAGCCGCGGCGCTCCTGACGGCCGAAGGACCGGCCACGGTCGACTGGCTCGCGGGCCTCGGCGCGCCGTTCGACCGCGACGCGGCAGGCGCCTACGCCGTCAGCCGTGAGGCCGCGCACTCCCGCGCCCGGGTGGCCCGCGTCGGCGGCGACGGCGCGGGGCGCGCGGTGTTGAGCGCCCTGGTCACGACGGCGCGGGCGGCGTCCCACCTGTCGTTCTGGGAGGACGCACGATTGGTGTCGCTGGTGCGCGACGACTCCCGGGTCATCGGCGCGGTGGTGGAGCGTGCCGACGGGCCCGTGATCGTTCTGGCCTCCTGCGTCGTCCTGGCGACCGGTGGAGTCGGCGGTCTGTTCGCCGAAACGACGACCCCGACGGCCCTCCGGGGCGGGGGGATGGCCGCCGCCTGGCTGGCCGGGGCCGGGATCCTCGATCCTGAGTTCGTCCAGTTTCACCCGACGGCCATGGACGTGGGGCTGGACCCCATGCCCTTGGCCACCGAGGCCCTTCGCGGAGAGGGCGCGCGCCTGATCGACCGTCTGGGCCTGCCCTTGCTGGGCGCCGCGGCGGACGCGGACCTGCAGCCGAGGGATGTCGTGGCGCGCGCGGTCCATCTGGCGCGGGCGGAGGGGCAAGGGGCCTTTCTGGACGCCCGCATGGCCGTGGGCGCGCATTTCCCCGAAGCCTTTCCCGCCGTCTTCGCCGCCTGCATGGCGGCAGGGCTGGACCCGCGCGAGACCCCCATCCCCGTGGCCCCGGCCGCGCACTATCACATGGGCGGCGTCGCGGCGGACGCGGACGGGCGGACGACCGTGCCGGGCCTGTTCGCCGTCGGCGAATGCGCCGCCACGGGCGTCCATGGTGCCAACCGGTTGGCGTCCAACAGCCTGCTGGAAGCCGCCGCCTTCGGTCGGCGCGCGGGGCGGGTGGCGGCTGCGGAGCCGGGCGCTGCGCCGCGCGCGGCGTCCATTCCGGATCTGCCGCCACGTCAGGACGCCGGGGGCATCGCCCGGCTGCGGCGGCTCATGAGCCGCGACCTGGGCGTGGTGCGCGACGGCACCGGCATGGCGCGGGCAGTCAGCGAGATCGCGGAGATCGAGGCCGCTGGTGGCGCGACGCTTCCGTTGGTCGCCGCGCGGCTGATGACGGAAGCCGCGCTGGCGCGGCGGGAGAGCCGGGGTGCCCATTTCCGTTCGGACTTTCCGGGGGCCGAAGCAGTCGCCGCCCATACCCGGGTGCCGGGCGCGGCCCTCGGACGACGCAGGGCGGCGGCATGAGCGGGTTCCACGACGACGCTATGGAAACTGTGGTGCGCCTGGCGCTGGCCGAGGATCTGGGACGCGCCGGAGACGTCACGGCCCAGGCCTGCGTGCCCCCGGACGCACGCCTGACGGCCGTGTTCAGGGCCCGGAAGGCGGGGGTCGCGGCCGGGCTGGCCGCTGCGCGGCTGGCGCTTAGGGCGCTGGATTCCGACGCCGAGGTCGACGAGCCGGTTCGGGACGGCGACGTCTTCGACGCCGGCGCGACCCTGGTCCGGGTCAGCGCGAACGCCCGCGCGGTGCTGGCGGCCGAACGAACGGCGCTGAACCTCATGGGGCGGCTATGCGGCGTCGCCACGCTGACCCGGGCCTACGTCGACGCCGTCGCGGGCACCGGCGCGCGGATCGCCGACACGCGCAAGACCACCCCCGGCTTGCGGGCGCTGGAGAAGCGGGCTGTGGCCCTGGGCGGGGGGATCAACCACCGCTTCGGCCTGGACGACGCGATCCTGATCAAGGACAACCACGTCGCCCTGTGCGGGGGGGACGCGGCCGAGGCCGTGCGCCGGGCGCGCGCCGCCGCGGGGCACCTGATGAAGGTCGAGGTCGAGGTCGACCGGCTGGAGCAGTTGCGCGCGGTGCTCGCCCTGACGGCCGGCCACGGCCCCGACGTGGTGATGCTGGACAATTTCACTCTGGACGATCTGCGGACCGCGGTGGCCGAGACGGCCGGCCGCGTCGTGCTGGAGGCCTCGGGGGGCGTCACCCTGCAGACGGTGCGGGCGATCGCCGAGACGGGGGTCGACGTCATATCGGTGGGCGCGTTGACCCACTCGGCCCCGTCGCTGGACGTCGGACTGGACGCGATCTGACGGGGAACGGGGTCGGTCCCGGTCGGTTACCTTGTGAGCAAGGAGACCGAAGATGAGCAAACAGCCCCCCATCCCCGAAGATCAGCGCGCTACCCCCGACAGGCGCGACATCGCCACGGGCGTGCAGTCGGGTCAGCCCGGCGACGCCGACGTCAACCTGGATCAACAGGGGCGGTTCGGAAACGCGAAGCAGAACCTCACGCCGCAGCACAAGACGCAGGATCGGTGACGTCCGAAACGTTCCGGCTCAGGCTTCCCTAAGCGCCGACGGCGGTCGAGCTGGCCGAGGCGGCGGACGGCGCAGGCGTCGGGGCGGGGACGGGCGGCTTGACCGTCGGCGCGGCAACCGGAGCCGGCTCCGCCGTGCGCTCAGGTGCCTCGCGCTGGACCAGCAGATCGTAGGCGATGCCGCCGGCTTCGCGCACCGGCGTGATGGGATCGATCCCGGCCTGGATCAGGCGAGGCTCTTCCTGAAGAGGTGCGGAGGGGCTGGGCTGGTAGGCGAAGGTGCGCGGCGCGCCGCGTCCGCCGCCGAAGCGGTAGAACACATGATCGCCGACCTGGCCGACGCGGACGAGAGACCCCCGCCACGACGGCGAGACGGCCGTGGTGTGAAAATGGGTCGCCGTGCCGACCGGAGCGTAGACCCGGCCCGAAAGCGCTTCGGTCGCCACCGCGCGAGCCCGGTTCCAGGCACCGCGGTCGACGCGGCCGCGCATGGAGCCGTCGCAGGTGAAGCTGAACTGGCAGCCGGTGCGCCGGCCCGCGCCCTGGAAGACCACACCGCAGACCGTTTTCGGGAAGGCCGAGTGGCGGGCGCGGTTCAGAACGACCTGGGCCACGGCGCGCATGCCCTCGCGACCCTCGCCGCGCGCTTCGTAATAGACGGCCTGGGTCAGACAATCGAGATCGCGGCTGGCGTCGAGGGCGTTGGCCAGGCGGAAAGGCGAGGCTGCAGGGTGCAGGCCGCCCGGTTGCGCCGGGCGAAGGGGCGATCCGCTGCGGGGCAGAGCCTCCAGCCGGGCCGAGATCAGTTCGGCCTGTCGGTCGCGGCGGGTCGAGCCGGCGACGGTGTAGGGATCATGACGCCGGGCGATGGCAAGCGCGCTGGCGTCGAGGCCACCCGCCGCGGCGGCCATGGCTTCGTCGGTGAATCCGGCGGCAGCGACCGCGTCCAGCTTCTGGGCCTGCATACGCACCGTCGTGGCTTTCGCCATGGTCCCGCCGAGGTAGGCCACGCCGACCGTGGCACCAACGACCGCCCCGAAGACGGCCGCGACCGCGGCGGGCTTGAGCTTCAGGCGTCCGGACAGGTCCGACGCCGGCTTCGGCTCGTGGGTATTCGACACGCACTCAACGCCTGATCCGCAGGGCGCAATGCCGCCCCTTAAGCAGTCTTCGGGCCCGACCGTGGTTCGCACAGCGGGCCCGCAGCTTCCGGTGTTCGGCGAACGGCCGATGACCCGGAGGACGCGCCTTATACGCCGGAATGTGGCCTCAATGTGGTTGATTCGCAAGCCGCGACAAAAGCGCGCCCGCTCGCCGGTCGTTGCGGCGTGCGTCTGTGTCTTCCTGAGAACAGGTTCAAGTCATAAAGATCAATAGAGATCTTCTTCTGCTTGTTTCCAAATCTCTTTTGCATTCGCGGCCGGATCCGTCTGATCACGATCAAGCTTTCCGGAATCATAAAGTCTGTGGATCGTTCCTTGATCGGAACGTTGGTTGCGAGCGGGCGAGGGGAACGGAACGGCTCAGCCTGACGGGCGTTTTTCCGCGGTCTTCACAGGAGAATTGTCCATGCGTGCCGCTCTCGCCTTCACCCTCGTCGTCGCTGCCGCCGGTCTGTCGGCCTGCGGATCGACCATCGAACAACGCGCCGCCACCGGTGCCGTCGCCGGTGCCGTGGTCGCCGGTCCCGTCGGAGCCGCGGTCGGCGGCGCGGCCGGAACCGCAGTCGGTCAGGCCGCCAAGGACGACTGAATCCTCGGGGCGCGGGGCCCTGAATGCGCCCCGCGCCTTGATTTTCGCGCCCGGACTCGTTAGCCGCCCTGCCGGACGCGGTCGTCTCGGCGCGTCACGCCCCTGCCTCGACTGGATGGAATGAGAGATCTCAAACAAACCGGCTTCGCCGACCGCCTGACCGCTCAGGCCGACGCCAAGAAGGCCATGCTGGCCCGCTTCAAGCCCAAGCCGATGGTGCAGGCCGAGGATCCTCTGGCCCTCGTCAAGCAGCGCGAAGCTGAACGCGAGGCTGTCCGCCTTCAACGCGCCGCCGAGAAGCTCGAGGCCCAGCAGGCGAAGGCCGAGCAGGAGGCCGCCGCCGTCGCCGCCAAGGCCATGTCGGCCGAGGAGCAGGAAGAGGCCCGCCGCAACGAGCGCCGCGAGCGCAAGGCGGCCATCAAGGCCGAGCAGCGTCAGCGTCGCGCCGACAAGAAGATGAAGCGCTGATCTAGACGGTCTCCGCCGTCAAAACCTCGGCGAGGGTTTCCCGCGAATAGGGCTTGCGGACGAAGGGCCAGGGCGCGTCTGCGACCTTGCGGTCGACCTCGTCCCCCGCATAGCCCGAAGCCAGCACGACGGACATGTTCGGGTGCCGTCGGTTGGCCGCGTGCGCCAGTTCGACGCCGGACATGCCGCCCGGCATGACCACGTCGGTCAGCATAACGTCGAACGTTTCGGTCTCCAGCAGGGTCAAAGCAGCCGCAGCGTGATCGGCGGTGCGGACGGCGAACCCCAGGCTTTCGACCATCTCGGCCGCCACCGCGGCCACGGCGGCATCGTCCTCGACCAGCAGCAGTCGTCGCCCCGGTATCGCCGGGCGGCCCGGTTCCGGGGACGTTTCAACGGCGGGCGCGCGCCCGCGTTTCAGGGCGGGCAGGAACATGCGGATCGTCGTGCCCTCGCCCGGCTCCGATGCGACTTCCAGCCCGCCACCGCTCTGACGGCTGAAGCCGTAGACTTGGCTCAGTCCCAGACCGGTTCCCTTGCCCACCGACTTGGTCGTGAAGAACGGTTCGAAGATACGCGGCAGGACTTCCGCGCCAATGCCCGCCCCGTCGTCGACGACGGCGACACAGACGTGGTCGCCGCCGTCCAGTTCGGCGACCTGACCCGACTTGAGGCGGCGCGCGCGGGTCTCGATCACGATCCGGCCGCCTTCGCTGACGGCGTCGCGAGCGTTGACGACCAGGTTCAGCAGGGCCGCCTCGAACTGGGCGGGGTCGACGTCGACCCAGGTCGGGCGGTCGGAGAGGCGCAGCTCCAGCGTGACGGCTTCCCCGACCGCGCGGCGTAGCAGTGGCTCCCCTTCCAGGATCAGGGCGTTCAGATCGGTCGGCTCCGGGCGCAGGGTCTGCCGGCGAGAGAAGGCAAGGAGTTGGTGCGTCAGCCGCTCGCCGCGCCGGGCCGCCGCCAAAGCCGCCTCGCCCAGCCGCTTCTGTCGTGCCGCGTCTTCCGGCGCCCGCAGCATCATGTCCAGGGCGCCGATCACCACCGTCAGCAGATTGTTGAAGTCGTGGGCCACGCCGCCGGTCAGGCGTCCGACCGCCTCCATACGCTGGGCGTGCATCAGATCGGCCTCGGCCTTGGCTTTCTCGGCCAGGGCGTCGCCGACTCGCTCTTCCAGCAGTTCGTTGACGCGGGTCAGGTCGCGCTGGGCCTGCTTCGCGTCGCTGACGTCAAAGGCGACCCCGACGAACCCGACCACATCTCCGCCCATGCCCAGCCGGGGCCGCGAGAACGACTTCAGCCAGCGCCACTCCCCATCATGGCGACGATAGCGTCCCTCCAGCGCGAACGGCTTGCCGGTCGCCTCCCCGGCGATCGACTCGCGCGCGATGCGTTCGTGGTCGTCCGGGTGCAGGGCGGCGCGCCAGTCGGCGGTGCGGGCGTCCTCATAGGTCCCGCCGTGGAAGGCCACATAGGCCTGGTTGACGAAGGCCCGGCTACGGTCCGCATTGGTCACCCAGATGAGCACCGGGGCCGTGTCGGCGACGGAGCGGAAGCGATGTTCGCTCTCGCGCACCTCAAGTTCGGCGCGGGTTCTCTCCACCTCCGCGAACGTCCGCGCCGCAACGTCCTCGATCAAGGCGGCCTCGTCGTCGGTCCAGGCCGAGGCCTCACGGCGTATGGCGTAGAGAACGGCCTCCAGGCGGCCCCCGCGCATGATCGGTGCCGCGAGCAGGGCACCGCTGTCGGAGTCCCAGTAATCCTCCGCCTTGTCGCGATCCTCGACCAGGTCGCCGGGGCTCACAATTCGCAGAAGGCGACCCGCGCGGAGGTCGTCGGCTACGGTGACGCCGATGCTGTCGTTGAGCGACCACTGTCCTTGGGGATCATGGGTTCCCGGCACATGCCAGGCGCGGCGCACCAGGACTGAGCCGCCGTCGGGGTCGACCTCGCCGTAACCGACGCGCAATGCGCCCAGGGCCTCGCCCAGCGTGCGCGCCGCCTCGAACATCACCGCTTCCGGGTCGTCCAGATCGCGCAGCCGGTCACCCAACGCCAACAGCAGCGACTGGCGCCGCTCCACCTGCTCAAGGTTCTCGAGCGCCTCCCGCGTCTCGGTCAGGTCGAACGACATGCCGATGTAGCCGAGGAAGCCGCCCTGACCGTCGAAGCGGGGGTTGACCACCACCCGGCGCCACCGCCAGGCACCGTCGCCGCGCTGAAAGCGGCACTCGAAGCCATAGGGCAGGCGTTGGGGGCGCGCTTCGGCCATCACCGCGGCCACGCCGGGCCGGTCGTCCGGGTGGATCGACTCACGCCAGGCGGCACCGAGTATTTCCTTGCCCTCACGGCCGTAGAACTCGATCAGCGCCTTGTTGACGAATTCGACCTCGGCGTTCGTGTTCGTAATCCACAGCGGTGCCGGGGCCGTGTCTGCCATGAGACGGAAGCGACGCTCGCCTTCATCCAGCAGGGCTTCTGTGCGCGCTCGCCCGGCGACGGCGTCCCGGAGTGATGCGGCAAGCAAGGTGCAGAACAATCCGACCAGAATGAAGTTGTAGGTCGCAACCTCCGCGAGGTTCTCCACCATGTCGCCGAAATTGCCGTCCCAGCCAACGATCAGCCAGCCTCCGGTCAGCGACGCCGCCACGGCGACGAGGCCGGCCAGCCGCCCGGCCGCCAGCCCCGCCAGCAGAACCCCGGGAAGCAGGATCATGAAGCCGGTGACGCCGGCGTAAAGTGAGGACGCGGCGAGGCGGACCAGCAGCGCCGCCAGGGCGAACCCGACGCCGATGAGGACACGCACCCACCAGGAGCCCGGTTCGAACCGCGCGAGGGCAGTCAGACCCGCGCCCGGACCCAGCAGCTTTCTCTCACTCCCCGATGACGCCAACTCTACCCCCGACGCAGCGCCGTGGCGCGACTCCACGCAACGCTTTCGCCTCTGGCGGGTTCCCCTGCATCCGGACTTTGCCGCAAGCCGCTGTGCGGCCCTTGGCGGGGCGTGGCGGCGGCCCTAGATCGTCGCCGACATCCTCAGGAGAGAACCATGGCCGACACGATCAAGACCGGCATCAAGGCCGACGCCCGCAAACAGGTGTCGCACGAACTGTCGAAGATGCTGGCCGACAGTTTCGCGGTCTACTCCAAGACGCACGGCTATCACTGGAACGTGCGCGGGCCGGAGTTCTTCACCCTGCACACCCTGCTGGAGCAGCAGTACCGCGAGATGTGGGAGGCGCTGGACGAGATCGCCGAGCGCATCCGGGCGCTGGGCGAATACGCGCCTCAGGGCCAGTCGGCCTTCGCCAACCTGACCTCGATCAAGGAGGGCAAGCCCGAGACCGAGGCGATGGACATGCTTCGCGAACTGATGCGCGACCATGAGACGGTCATCGCCACCGCCCGGGCCGGTATCGAGGTGGCCGACGAGGCGGGCGACGACGCCACCGCCGATCTGCTGACCCAGCGTCTGACGGCACACGAGAAGGCCGCCTGGATGCTGCGCTCCACGCTCGGTGGCCGATAAGTCGCGGCAAGGTCGGAATTTCGCCGACAATTCCGGATAGTGCCGTTCTCATGATCGCTCGCCTTCGGACCTGGCTGGACGGAAGACGCGCGGTGGCCCTGGCCGCCGCGGCCGTCGCGCTGGCGTGCGCGGCGACGGCTGGCTCCATGGTGCGGCCCGACGGTGACCTGTCGGTGGAGGCGGTCGCGCAGGCGACGCGGGGCGACATCGGCGCCGACGCCTTCGCCGCCGTCAGCGGACGGCTGGATCCGGCGCAGCTGGCGCTGGCCTCGCGCCACGATCCGCTGCTGCTCCGTCCCGCCGCTTATGGACTGACGCCGGGATGGGAGACTCTGACCCTCGCCGGCAAGCCGACGCTCGTCTGGGGTCAGAACGGCGTGGAGGCCCAGCGTCTCAATGCGGGCGTGCCGACGGCCTTCGGGGCCCTGCGCCCCGCGCGGGCCTTCGTCCTGCGCACCACCGGCGAGGATCGCCGCCGCGCCCTGCGCTGTCTGACCCAGGCCGTCTATTACGAGGCCGCCCTCGAACCGACTGAGGGCCAGCAGGCCGTGGCCCAGGTCGTCCTCAACCGCGTCCGTGACCCCAACTATCCGAACTCCGTGTGCGGCGTCGTCTTCCAGGGTGCCGAGCGCGTCACGGGTTGCCAGTTCAGCTTCACCTGCGACGGCGCGCTCGCACAGGGCCCCGTACCGTGGGCCTGGAAGCGGGCCGAGGCGGTCGCCGCGCAGGCGCTGAACGGCCATGTCGCGACCCGTGTGGGCACCGCGACCCATTACCACGCCGACTACGTGCACCCGTGGTGGGCCCCGACCCTGCTCAAGATCGACCAGATCGGCGCGCACATCTTCTATCGCTGGAAGGGTGTCTACGGGGACACCGGCGCCTTCACCCAGGCCTATGCAGGACGCGAGCCGCTGATCGACGAGGCGCGTTTCGCCCGTCCGCGCGTGCTGCTCGCCAATGCGACGGAAGTGGCGACGGACGCCGATCTGGAGGCTGCTGCGGCGGCCGGTCGCCCCGCCGTCCGCACCGTCGAGATCGATGGCGTCACCCGCACCGTGGGTGTGGCCAGTCTCGGCGGCCGCCGCCTTCCGACCCCCGAAGAGGTCGCCGCTGTGAATGCCGATCTGGCCGCCTTCGAGGCCGGGGACGCGCCGAAGGCCCCGCCGCCCGGCGTGACGACGATGGACGTCGAGGAAGTCGGCCGCCCCGGTTCCTGAGGCCCGGGCGACGCAACCAAAGAACAGGCTTCACCGTTCACGCCTCTCATTGGGCGATCCAGGAAATCGGACTTTGACATCGGACGGTGAATCCAGCGCGGGGCGTGCGGCCACGGAGACAGAGCGGCTCCGGGCCCTGCGCGCGTACGGCGTGCTGGACACCGAGCGCGAGCCGGCCTTCGACGAGATCGCCGAGCTGGCCGGCCGCATCTGCGAGGCCCCGATCGCGGTGATCAACCTGATCGACGCGGACCGGCAGTGGTTCAAGGCCGAGGTCGGCCTGGGCGTGCGCGAGACCCCGCTGGAGACCTCGTTCTGTCGGCATGCCCTGCTGGAACAGGACCGGATGGTCGTGCCCGACGCGACGCAGGATGCCCGGTTCGCCTGCAATCCGCTGGTGACGGGGGAAGCGGGGCTGCGCTTCTACGCCGGCGTCCTGCTGAAATCGCCTGAAGGTCACCCGATCGGCACCCTGTGCATCCTGGACGTCGTCCCCCGCCCGGGGGGGCTGACCGACCTGCAGATGCAGACTCTCGAGGTGCTGGCGCGTCAGGTCATGAACCAGCTGGAGCTGCGCCGCGCGCTTCGCGAGCGCACGCAGACGCAGGAGCGTCTGGACCTCGCGCTGGACGCCTCGGAGATGGTGGGTGCCTGGGATCTGGATCTGGTCGAGGACAGGGTCACCGCCGACGCCCGGTTCGCCCGCATGTTCGGCGTGGACCCCGACCGCGCCGCCGCCGGCGTGCCGCTGGGGGAATTCGTCGGATCGATCCATCCGGACGATCGCGAGCGCGTCTCGCACGAGATTTCCGCGGCCGTGGACGCCATGGCCGCCTTCGAGAGCGAGTACCGGCTGCTGGTCGACGGACGCGAGACCTGGGTGTTGGCGCGCGGACAGGCCTATGGCGCCGGAACCGGAGCGGCGACGCGCTTCCCCGGCGTGGCCGTCGACATCACCCGTCGCAAGACCGTCGAGGCCGAACTGGCCGCTACCGTTGAGGCCCTCGCGGACAGCGAGGCGAAGTTCCGGGCCATCGCCGATTCCATGCCGCAGATGGTCTGGTCGACCCTGCCGGACGGATTCCACGACTACTACAATGCCCGTTGGTACGAGTTCACCGGCGTGCCCGACGGTTCGACGGACGGGGAGGGGTGGAACGGCATGTTCCATCCGGACGACCAGGATCGCGCCAGGGCGCGCTGGAACCATTCGCTGGAGACGGGCGAGCCTTACGACATCGAGTACCGTCTCCGACGCCGCGACGGCATGTACCGCTGGACGCTGGGCCGTGCCATGCCGATCCGCAACGAGGCGGGCGAGATCACGCGCTGGTTCGGCACCTGCACGGACATCGACGACCTGAAGCGGATCGAACAGGCCAAGGAGCTGCTCAGCCAGGAGCTGAGCCACCGCATCAAGAACATTTTTGCCGTGGTTTCGGCCCTGGTCGCCCTGTCGGCGCGCCAGCATCCGGAGGCGCGGGCCTTTGCCTTGGGCCTGCGCACGCGCATCGGTGCCCTGGCACGGGCGCACGAGTTCGTGCGTCCGCACACCGAGACTTCGCGTCCCACCGTGGGGTCGATGACCCTGCACGCCTTCCTGCGCGCCCTGTTCGCCGCCTATCTGGACGACGCGGGAGCGCCACGCATCGTCGTGTCGGGGGAGGACACCGTCTTCGACGATCAGGCCGCCACGTCGGTCGCGCTGCTGTTCCACGAACTGGCCACGAACGCGGCCAAGTACGGCGCGCTGAGCCAAGAGGAAGGACGGGTCTCGCTGGAGACCGCGTTCGACGAGGACCGCTTCCATTTCCACTGGGTCGAGATGGGCGGCCCACGCGTGGACGGTCCGCCGGAGCGCCGCGGGTTCGGCTCGTCTCTGGCGGAGCTTTCGGTTCAGGGGCAACTGGGCGGCAGGTTGTCGCATGACTGGAACCCGAACGGCCTGAAGGTGTTCGTCGATCTTCCCGCCACCGCCCTGTCGCGTCGGCGACACGCGCTCAAGGCTGGCGAGGCGGCCGGGAACGCGGCATGAAACCTGCAACCCCTCCTCGCGTTGACTCGACTGAGACCGAGACATTGATATGACTGCCCGCATCCTGATCATCGAAGACGAGGCCCTGGTGGCGCTCGAATTGCGCTTCGTGCTCGAGGACCTCGGGCATGACGTGGTCGGTGTGGCGGCGGACTCACGCCAGGCGGAAGACATCATTAAATCCAGCGACGTCGACCTCGCGCTGGTCGATATCCACCTGTCGGACGGCCCCACGGGGATCGAGCTCGGCCGGCATCTGGGTCAGGACCACAGCGTCGCCGTGCTCTTCATGACGGCAAACCCTGGCATGGTGCGAAATGGCGTGGCCGGCACCATCGGCGTCCTGTCCAAGCCGACCGACGAGCGCGCGGTCCGGACCGCGGTCGACTATGCGCTGGGCAAGCGCGCGGGCACGCCCCCGCCCATGGCACCGCCGGAGCTTCAGCTGTTCGGCTGAGCCGGGCTCAGTCCCAGGCGCCGATCTTTTCCGCTTCCTTGTGGCTGATGGGGTGACCCGCCGCCTTGTGGTCCTCCTCGGCGAGGAACCGCACCGCTTCCAGCGCCGCCATGCAGCCCATCCCCGCCGCCGTCACGGCCTGGCGATAGACGTCGTCGGTCACGTCACCGGCGGCGTAGACTCCCTCGATCGCCGTGGCCGTCGTGCCGGGCTTCACGGTCAGATAGCCGCCTGACTTGGTTTCCAGCTGACCGGCGAACAGCTCGGACGACGGCGCGTGGCCGATGGCGACAAAGACGCCGTCGCACGCGACCTCCCGGTTCGATCCGTCGACGGTCGAGGACAGCCGCACGCCGGTGACGTTTTTGGCCATGCCGTCCACGACGCCGACGATCTCGTCGACCTTGTGGTTCCAGACCACCTCGACCTTGGGGTGGGCGAACAGCCGGTCCTGCAGGATCTTCTCGGCCCGGAACTCGTCGCGGCGGTGCACGACGGTGACCTTTTCCGCGAAATTCGTCAGGAACAGCGCCTCTTCCACCGCGGTATTTCCGCCGCCGACGACCACGACCTGCTTGCCGCGATAGAAGAAGCCGTCGCAGGTGGCGCAGGCCGAAACGCCGAAGCCCTGATACTTCGCCTCGCTGTCCAGCCCCAGCCACTTGGCCTGGGCACCGGTCGAGATGATCACCGTCTCGGCCAACATCTCCTCGCCGCCGTCCAGCTTCAGGCGGAAGGGGCGCGACGACAGGTCGGCGGACACCACCATGTCGTGGATCACCTCGGTCCCGACATGCTCGGCCTGTTTCTGCATCTGCTCCATCAGCCACGGGCCCTGAATGACGTCGGCGAAGCCCGGATAGTTCTCCACGTCGGTGGTGATGGTCAGCTGACCGCCCGGCTGGATGCCGGCGATCACGACGGGATTCAGGCTGGCGCGTGCGGCATAGATCGCGGCGGTCCAGCCGGCGGGGCCGGAACCGATGATGGCGCAGCGGACGGTGCGGGGGGTGCTCATGGGCTCCATTTAGGCGGTGATTCCCCTCCGCGCGATGGTAGGCTGGGGATGAGCAGCACGGAGGCGGGGATGGAAGGTCGCAGTTTCCTGGGCGTGGGTCTGGCGCTGGGCCTGTCGGTGGGGGTGGCCATCGGTATCGCCACGGACAATCTGGCCATCGGCATCGCCATCGGGGTGGCCCTCGGCGTCGCCTTCGGTGTCACGGCTGATGCCACCGGGAAGAAGAAGGACAGATCCAAGGATGGCGGCGACGGCGGCGTGGCGCCGATGGTCGCGTCGGACACGGGCGGCAAGTCCAAGGCCGACACGAACTCCGACGGCGGCTGGGGCGACGGCGGGGGTGACGGCGGCGGGGGTGGCGGGGACTGACGCGGCCGCGCGGATCTGGGACATCAACGGTGAACTTCGCCCGCCTGACCAGGAGGAAACGTTCATGAAGGTCGCCGCGACCATCGTCGCCATCGTTTGCCTCGCGGTCGCCGGAACCGCGTCCGGCCAGACCGCAATACGCGCCGGCGAGGCCTTGCCTGACGAGCTGTCTCCATCCGACCGGACGTCGAGCGATGGCTGGCGCTACGACTGCTTTACGTTGGAGACGCGAGAAGGCGCGCTGTACTCCATCGATCTGCTTTCGCGCGAGTTCGACACCTTGCTGGCCGTCGGTTGGCACGACTGCACCGGCGGCGAGAACGGCGACTATGAGCGGGATGATGACGGCCATGGGGGCACGGACTCGCGCATCGAGATCGAGGGCACGGGCAGAACGCTGCACATCCGCGCACAGGGCTTCACGGTCCAGGATGCCGGCCGTTACAGCCTCTGGGTCCGCGACATCCCGGCATTCTCATCCACGGCCAGATACCTCCGGCCCTTCATCCACTCCGGACGGACCGTGACCGGCAAGCTTTCGCGGGACGACGAGGGGGCCGACGCCGAATACGTCTTCGATTGTTTCCAATTCGACGGGCAGCCCGATCAGCGCGCCAACTTCACCCTGCGCTCATCCGATTTCCACCCCCGCCTGACCGTCTACAGGGGTGGCCGGTGCGAGGGCGATGCGCTGGCATCCAGCGACGGCAGTTCGGGCGCGTCTGAAGTAAGCTTGGAAGTGAACCCACCCACCGGGGGCCGCCACTCCATCAAAGTTTGGGCGGGCATGGCTGAGACGGGCGGCTACGCATTGTCGCTCGGAGCGCTTCAGGGGCGATGATCCGCGCCGATCAGGCCAGCCGCTTCAGCACTTCCCGCGCCGTCCGATCGGTCTCGTTCAGCGGCGGATAGGTCCAGGTCTCCAGCGTCCCGTCGAACGGCCGCGCCGCGCCGTTCGCGCGCAGCGCCGCGTGCAGCCGTGCGAACTTCTCCGCCGGCTTCAGGGGAATCATCGGCAGCACGTGCACCGGCTTGCCGGTCGAGGCCGCCTCGGCCGCCATGTTGGCGCTGTCCTCGGTGACCAGCACGTGGTCGGCCGCGTGCAGGAAGGCGAAATAGGGGTTGGACCCCATGCCGTCCCAGATCATGCCGGGCAGCGTGGCCAGCCGATCGTGCAGCACGCGACGCGCCGCGTCGGGCGTCCGCCGCGAGAAGGTGACCATGGCCGATCCGCCCGCATTCCGCACGGCCTCGGCGATCCGGTCTCCCAGCGCCGCGGCGTGGGGCTCCGGCAGGTCGAACGCCGCCGACCGCCCGCCGATCAGCACCGCCACGCGTGGGCGGCGCAGGGACGACAGGACGTCCGTGAACGAGCCCGCCCCTGCGTCCAGCGCAGCCTGCGACACGCGGTGGGGAGAGCCCACGATCGACAGCACGTTTGCGCCGGTCAGGCGGTCGTGCTCCGGAGCCACAACCAGGTCATAGACGTCGGTCCGCCAACGCGGATCCTGGGTCTGAACTACGAAGGTGCGGTCGCCGGACCGGCGCTTGACCGCAGCCGACAGGGGCAGGGTCGCCCGGCCCGTGCCGATCCAGACGTCGGGCCAGCGGCCGCCGGGGGCGGGTTCCACCGGGTCCGATCCCGGGTCCAGCATCCATGATGCCTTCAAGGCCGAGGGGAGCCGATCAAAGGCCCCCCGCCACGTGACGCGCTTGGTGACGATCTCGGCGGGCGTCAGGCGCGCGACCGCCTCCGCCAGGCCCAAGGCCTGGTTTTCCATGCCGGCGCGGCCGTCCGAAACGGCCCAGATGAGAAGGGGCTGGCGGCCGCCTACTTCCACTCGACCTTGACGATCTCATAGGCCTTCACGCCACCGGGCGTGTTGACCTCGACCACGTCGCCGACGGTCTTGGAGATCATGGCCCGCGCGATCGGCGAGGCGATGGAGATCAGGCCCTTTTTCACGTCGGCCTCGTGTTCGCCGACGATCTGGTAGGTGGCCGCCTCCTCGGTGTCCTCGTCCACGACGGAGACCGTCGCGCCGAAGCGGACGACGTCGCCGCTCAGCTTGGACACGTCGATCACCTGGGCGCGGCTGATCTTGTCCTCGATCTCGGCGATCTGGCCCTCGATCCAGCCCTGCCGTTCCTTGGCGGCGTGATACTCCGCGTTTTCAGACAGGTCTCCGTGCTCGCGCGCCTCGGAGATGGCGGCGATTACGCTGGGGCGCTCCACCGACTTCAATTGCTTCAGCTGATCGTCGAGGACGCGATAGCCCTCGGCCGTCATCGGCACTTTTTCCATAGGATGGTGAGTTTCTGTTCGGTCGCCCGACTGGGAGGCGTGATTTCAGGAGATCGGTCGCCGGGCGTACGCGACCGGGGAAGGAAACTAGGTCAGGAACGTGGCGAACTCAAGCCGGACGGTCCAGCCGTCGGCGACGCACGTCGCGGACCAGGCTCCGCGTCAACCAGAAGGTGACGCCAAGGCCCGCCGCCATGAACGCGGCGGAAACCAGCAACACGCCGGCCGCCATGAAGGCGAGGCAGAACGACAACGCCGCCACGAGCACGGCCAGGACCTGAGACTTCTTCAACATCATGTCCCGTTAACGCTTCGAGGGCGTCCGGGTTCTTCATCCGACGCGGTTCACGCGCCTGTTGAAGCTTCTGAGCAACGGTCCGATCGGGGCGAGGCCGCGATGCAGCGCCAGGCCGCGCGTGGCCGCCTGCGTGGTGGGATGCGTCGGGCCGAACAGGGCTCGGGCCCGCTGCGACGCGACGAGGAGCACCGTCTCGCCCTCGGTCGGCCGGCCGGCCGCGGTCAGGGCGTCGCCCAGCGCGATCAGGGCGGCCAGGGTTTCGACGTGGTCCGGGCCATAGGCCTCCAGCGCCAGATCGTGCCCCGCCCGGGCGGCACCGAGAGCGGCTTCGGCATGGCCTTCGCCGAGATGCTGCGCCGACAACTGGCGCATCCCGGCGCTGCGCAAGGCCGCCGGCTGGTCGGGGGAATAGAGGGCGGCGTCCAGCGGCTGGACCGACAGCACCGGGCTCAGAGCCTCGATCGTGAACGTCCTGCCGAGGAGGCGGGGGCGGACCAGCAGCGCCGATTTCGAGGCATGGGCGGCGGCGGCGCGGCGCGGCGGCGGGGCAGGAGGCGCGGATACCTCGGGAGTCGCCCATGCCGTCGCGACCGGCTGCCCGGGCGGTTGCGCGCACGCGGTCAGCCCCAGGGTGAGGGCGAAAGGCAGGATGCGGCGCAAGGTCACGAGCATGGCACGACGCTAGCGCCCGCCCGGACGGCCGGACACTGACGACTTCCGACGACGCTCAGGCGTAGGCGTAGGGTCCGCCCCGCTCCAGCGCCCGGCGCCAGGCCGGGCGGCCATGGATCCGCTCCAGAAAGGCCCGGATGTTCGGCCGGGCACTCAGGTCCGCGCGACTGGACGCCGCCTCCAGCGGAAAGCTCATCATCACGTCCGCGCCGGAGAAGTGATCGCCGGCGAACCAGTCCGACCGGCCCAGCTCCGACTCCCAGAAGTCGACGTGCGCCTTGATCTGCGGATCGATGAAGCTGGACCCGACTCTGGCCGAGATCCCTTTGACGATCGGCCGGACCAGCCCCGGCGACCGCTTCGGCAGTTCGCCGAAGATCAGCTTCAGAAGCAGCGGCGTCATGGCCGATCCCTCGGCGTAGTGCATCCAGTAGGTGAACCGTCGCCGTTCCTCCGTGCCCGGCGGCGGGCGCAAACCGGCCTGCGGGCGCAGATCCAGCAGATGTTCGATGATCGCCCCGGTCTCGGCGACCACGGTGTCGCCTTCCTGCAGGATCGGCGACTTGCCGAGCGGATGGATCGCCCTCAGCGCCGGCGGGGCCAGTTTGGTTGCCGGATCGCGCGCATAGCGGACCACCTCGTACTCCAGCCCCATCTCCTCCAGCAGCCACAATACGCGCTGCGACCGGGAATCCTCGAGGTGGTGGACGATGAACATGGGCCGCTCCGGGGTTGGACGGCGAAGCTGGCCCTTCGACGCGACGGCGTCTAGGGCCTGCGTCCGCTCCAGCGGCTGCGGGAGGCGGGTCGGGGCTTGCCCGGCGCGGTGCCGCGCCTCTGCTGCCAAAGCTGGAAGGCCAGGGTCGCGAGCGCCAGCTTGCCGGCATGACGACCGGCCATGCGCCGCCCGCCCTTGCTCAGCAGAAGTCCACCCAACAGTGTCGCCAGTCGGCCCATGATCGTCTCCTTCCCGCCGTCAACGCGGGGAGGGCCGGCCCGTTCACTCGGCAGGTGCGGACACGACGTCGCTGGTCGCCGAGACGCCGCCCTCGCCGAACGCTTCCACCGCGAAGACGTAGTCGACGCCGACGTTCAGGGCGCGCACCTCCACCGCCCCTCCCCGGGCCGGAAGCTCGTCGTGCCAGACCTGGTAGGTCAGGGTCAGCCGATCCGCTCGCACGCCCCAGCGCACGTTGTAGCCCAGCGCGCCCTCCACCGGTGCAAAGCGCACGGTCGCGTTCCGCTGGTCTCCGCCGCGCGCGACCGTCAGCCCCTGCGGCGTCGCGGGCGGCGGCGCGTCGCCGTTCCCGAACACGCGGAGATCGCCCATCGCCAGATTGGCCCCCGGCGATTCGAGATGCTCATAGCGGACGAAGCGCAGCCGCTCGGGTGCCGCCAGCGGGACGTAGGCGTTGGGACGGTCCCGGTCCGACTCCGAAAGGTCGGCGATCACGCGCCAGTCCTCGCCGTCCTCCGATCCCCAGAGGCGGAACCGGGTGCGGATCGAGGGGCTCTCGGCGTACACGCCGGATTCAAGGTCGGCATAGTTCACCTGCACCGCCTGGACCGTCTTCACTCCGCCGAGGTCCAGCGTCAGCGTCTCGCCCGGGGCGTTGCGGGCGGCGGCCCAGAAGGTGCGGGGGTTTTCGTCCGTTGCCCGGTCGGGGGCGAACTCGCCCTGCGTCGAGCTGGCGGTCGCGGCGGCGCGATAGGACAGGGGCACCCAGCCGGTCCACAGGCTCTCCGGGTCCGCGACCGGCCCGTTCGGCAGGATCTGGGGAAAGTCGCCGAACCGGCTGGTGAAGGCCATCTGGCCGTCGTCCCAGATGCGGCCCGGGAACATCGCGATGCGCCGCTCGAAGGTCCAGTTGTGCCCCAGCCACGGCGTGCCGGTGTTCCACCAGTTGCCGTGCCGGTCCTGGAAGGTCGAGCCGTGGCCCGCGCCCTCGACGAAGCCGCCGGGCTTGTAGCTGATCGGGTTCCACGGCGCGTATTCGAACGGCCCCAGCGGGCCTGGCCCGACGTAGGTCCCGTTGGCGTAGGCGTTGTATTCCGTGCCGGGCGCTCCGTACTGGAGATAATACCGGCCCGCGTGCTTCGTCATCCAGGCCCCCTCCATGAAGGGGTCGATGGCCGTGCCGTTCGGCAGGCCTCCGGAATGATCCTCGCCGAACCGCTCCCAGCCGTGCCGGTCCGGGTGGAGGATGTGCAGCTTCAGCACCTCTCCCCGGAAGGCCATGGGCGGGGCGGGGTCGATCTCCGCAGCGTACAGCGGATAGACGTTGGACGAGCCCCAGTAGAGGTACCACTTCCCGTCGTCGTCGATGAACAGGGCGGGGTCCCACGGTCCCGGCGGCAGGCGGTCGGCGGGCAGGCCGCCCTCGCCGAAGGTGCCTTCCTCCTGCCGGCTGACGGCGCCGGGCACCGGCGGCAGCAGGCGGGTGTGCCAGTCCCAGCCATCGACCTCGGGCCGCTCGGCGACCAGCAGGGGGCGCGGCTCGAACGCCGACTGCATCAGGTACAGCCGCTCCCCGTCGGACACGGCGGCGGGCGCGACGTTCGACTCGAACGGCCACCGCGCCGAGGCGACATAGGTCCAGTCCAGCAGGTCGTCCGAAACCCAGAAACCGTCCGCCAGGGTCTGGAACAGGTAGTAGCGGTCGCGGTGCAGCACGATCACCGGATCGGCCCCGGTGCGATAACTGATCCCGCGGTGGGTCTGTTCGAAATTGTACTTGTAGTCGACGTCGACCGGATTGGCCCAGGTGCGCGGCTGCTCCTGCGCGACGGCGGCCCCCGCAAGGTGGGCCACGGCGAGGGCAAGGAGGATCGGGGTCGGGCGCATGGCCGGACGCTAACACGCCGCGCCGCCCGTTGAGTTCAACTGCCGTTTCGGTCATGCCGGGGGGATGGACGACGCGACCGAACCCCGCCTGACCTCGCTGGCCCACGGCGGTGGCTGCGGCTGCAAGATCGCGCCGGGCGTGCTGGCCGAGATGCTGAAGGCCATGCCGGCCGCGGCGCCGTTCGCCAACCTGATGGTCGGCAACGAAACCAGCGACGACGCGGCGGTGTGGCGACTGAATGATCAGCAGGCGCTGGTCGCCACGACCGACTTCTTCATGCCGGTGGTCGACGACCCCTTCGACTTCGGCCGCATCGCCGCGACCAACGCCCTGTCGGACGTCTATGCCATGGGCGGCACGCCGATCCTGGCCTTGGCCCTGGTCGGCATGCCCATCAGCGTGCTGTCGCCCGACACCATCGGCCGCATTCTGGCGGGCGGGGCCTCGGTCTGCGCGGCGGCGGGCATCCCGGTCGCGGGCGGTCATTCGATCGACAGTGTGGAGCCGATCTACGGCCTCGTGGCGCTGGGTCTGGTGCACCCGGACAGGGTGCTGACGAACAGGGTCGCGCGGCCGGGCGACGTTCTGGTCCTGACCAAGCCGCTGGGCGTCGGCGTGCTGTCGGCGGCCTTCAAACAGGGCCGGCTGGACGAAGGCGGATATGACGCGCTGATCGCCACGACGACGCGGCTGAACACGCTGGGAAGCAAGCTTGCAGGCCTCCCCGGCGTGCACGCCGTCACCGACGTGACCGGCTTCGGCCTGTTGGGCCACGCGCTGGAGATGGCGCGCGGGGCGGGCGTGTCCATCATGCTCGACGCGGCCCCGCCGACGCTTCCCGGAGTTGAGGCGCTTTTGGCAAACGGCGTGCGCACCGGCGCCTCGGGCCGGAACTGGGCCGCCTACGGTCATGAGGTTCAGGGACTGGACGAGGGCGCGCGCCGCGACCTGCTGACCGATCCCCAGACCTCGGGCGGCCTGTTGATCTCGGTGGCGGGGGATCAGGCCGAAGCCCTGCTGGATCTGGCCCGCGCGGACGGGTTCGACCGGGCCGCGATCGTCGGCCGGGTCGCCGGGGGCCCCGCCGGGGGCCCCGCCGGGGTCCGCGTCGCGTGATCCGCACCACGGCCGACGTCTCGATCCCGGCGCTCGCGGCCCATGACGCGATCATCGACGTGCGCAGCCCGGCGGAGTTCGCGGAAGACCACCTGCCCGGCGCCATCAACCTGCCGGTGCTGGACGACGCCCAGCGCGCCGAGGTCGGCACGGAATATGTGCAGGGCTCCAAATTCCTCGCCCGCCGCCATGGCGCGGCGCTGGTGGCGCGAAACATCGCCGCGCATCTGGAGGGGGCGCTGGCCGATCGCGGCGGCGGGTTCCGCCCGTTGGTGCACTGCTGGCGTGGCGGCCAGCGCTCGCACGCCATGGCGACCGTCATGGACCAGGTCGGCTGGCACGTGACCCTGCTGGAGGGCGGCTACCGGACGTGGCGGCGCGCCGTCGTCGACCGTCTGCACGACGGCGAGCTGGGCCTGAACCTCGTCCTGCTGGACGGCCCGACCGGCTGCGGCAAGACGGCCCTGCTGGGCGAACTGGCCGCGCGCGGGGTGCAGACGCTGGACCTCGAAGGCCTGGCCAACCATCGCGGCAGCCTGTTCGGCGCCATGCCCGGCGGCCAGCCGCCGCAGAAACTGTTCGAAAGCCGCCTGTTCGCTGCCGTGGATGCGCTGGACCCCGCCTGCCCCGTCGTCGTCGAGGCCGAGTCCAGCAAGATCGGCCGCCTGGTCCTGCCGAAGGCCCTGTGGTCGGCCATGCAGGCGGCCCAAGTCGTGGGCATTTCCGCGCCGCTGGAGCAGCGCGTCGAGCGCACGCTGCGTGACTATGCCGACATCGCAGCGGATGCCGCCGCGCTGGATCAGGCTCTCGGCCGGCTGCCGCGCCACCATGCGAAGGCGACCATCGCCGAATGGCGGACCCTGGCACGGGAAGGGGACCTGCGGGCCTTGGTGGAAGGTCTGATGCAAGCCCATTACGACCCGTCCTACGCCCGCCGGCCGGGGACGCCCGCCGTCATCGTGCCGGCCGAGATCGAGGCGGTTCTGGGCGCGATCAGGTCACTGGAGTGAGGTGCCGTGGGCGCGGTGCAAGAATCGTCAAGAAGGCGCGCCGTTCCCGACCTAGAGTGTGCGCGTGACTGAGGCCGCGCGCACATTGCTGGGCTTGATGAGGGCCATCGCCGACGGCGACGACCATGACGTTTCGCTCGCCGCGCTCAGCCGACGAATCCGTTGGTCGCAATCGCGGCTCCACCGCGGCTTCACCCGGCTGGCGGGGGAGACGCCGCGCCGGTTCGCCGAACGGATTAGACTGGAGCGCGCCGCCGTCGATCTGACCACCACCGAAGCCTCGGTGCTCCAGATTTCGCTGGCCTACGGCTTTTCGAGCCACGAGGTGTTTTCCAGAGCTTTTCGGCGGCGGTTCGACCGCTCCCCGCAGGAGCATCGACGGGCGGCCCGCACGCGGGACGACGGCGCCTTCGTCGATCCTCGGATCATGCGCTCGATCGGACCCTGCCTCGGGGTGTTCGGGCTTTCGTTGGCTCACCCTCAGGAGAGATCGCGGATGGCGTTTTCAGAGATCGAAAGAAGGATGGTCGACGAACGACCGGTGCTGTTCATCCGCCGCCGCATCGCCTCGACCGCCCTGCAGCAAACGATGAGCGAATGCTTCGGGGCCTTGTACCAGCACGGACATTCCGCGGGTCTGGGCATCGCCGGGCACCCTGCGGCGCGCTACGTCGTGACCGGGCCGGGGCTCTCGACCGTGGACTTCGTCATGCCGCTGACGGCGCCCGCCTCCGGGGCGGGGGAGATGCAGGCCGGCGTTTTGCCCGCCGGACCGGTCGCATTCACCGTCCATCAAGGCCCCTACGACGACCTGCCGGCGACGAACGCCGCCGTCGAGGCCTGGATAGAGGCCAAGGGCTTCGCCGTCGGCGGCGCGCCTTGGGAATGGTACGTCACCAGCCCCGGGGAGACGCCGGATCCCGCGGACTGGCGCACCGAAGTCTACTGGCCGCTGGCGGGCTGACGTCCATGGCCGAAACCGCCGACAGCGCGATCCGGCGGGCTGCCTCGCCGTCCAGACCTTGGCTGCATTGGGCGCTCGCGGTCGCGGCGCTCGTCTGGAATCTGGCCGGGGCCTTCACCATCCAAGCGGCCCAGCTGGGTCGACTGCCCGGGCTCACGCCCGACGAAACGGCCTACTACGCTGAAAAGCCGGCGGTGCTGGTCGTCATCACGGGGATCGCCACCTATGGCTCCGTCCTGGCGTCCATCTTGCTGCTGATGCGCCGTCGCCAAGCCACATGGGCCTTCGCCGTCGCCCTGGCCGGCATCGTTCTCGGCAATGCGATCGAGTTGGCGACCGGATCGTCGCGAATCACCGAGAGTGACGGCGCGGCGATCGGCACCGCGCTCATCGTGCTGATCGCCGTCGCACTGCTGCTGTATGCGCGGACTTCGTCGCGCCGGGGCCTGCTGCGTTGAAGCGACGGGTCAGGCGTAATCCTGCACCGGCCGCACGTCCATGTCGCCGGCGCGGACGGCCTCGATGGCCTGGGCCGCGGCCAAGGCGCCGGAGATGGTGGTGTAGTAGGGCACCTTGCTCATCAGGGCGGTCCGCCGGATCGAGAAACTGTCGGCCAGCGACTGCTTGCCCTCGGTCGTGTTGATGACCAGCTGGACCTCGCCGTTCTTCATGGCGTCGACGACGTTCGGCCGGCCCTCCAGCACCTTCTTCACATAGCCGACCCCCAGCCCCTCGGCCGTCAGATAGGCGTGGGTGCCCCCGGTGGCGATCACCGAGAACCCCTGCTTCAGCAGCAGGGCCACGGCCTCGCGCACGAAGGGCTTGTCGTCGTCCTTGACCGAGACGAAGGCGCAGCCCTCGGTCGGCAGGGTCGTGCCGCCGCCGATCTGGGACTTGGCGAAGGCGCGCGCGAAGGCCTCGGTCAGGTCCGCCTCGCCCTCGCGGCGGAAGTCCAGGCCCATGACCTCGCCGGTCGAGCGCATCTCCGGCCCCAGCACGGTGTCGACGCCGGCGAACCGGGCGAAGGGGAAGACCGCCTCCTTCACCGCGATGTGGTCCAGGATCCGGTCCGTCAGGCCGAACGACGCGAGGCTCTCGCCCGCCATGACCTTGGCGGCGATGGCGGCGACCGGCGCGCCGATGGTCTTGGCGACGAAGGGTACGGTGCGGCTGGCGCGCGGATTAACCTCCAGCACGAAGATGCGCGGGGCGTCGGAGTGCGGCTCCTCGATGGCGAACTGCACGTTCATCAGGCCGCGCACCTTCAGCGCACGGGCCATGGCCTCGGTCTGGCGTTTCAGCTCGGCGATGATCGCAGGTGACAGCGAGTGCGGCGGCATCGAACAGGCGCTGTCGCCCGAATGCACCCCGGCCTCCTCGATGTGCTCCAGCACCCCGGCCACGAACACCGTCTGGTCGTCGCACAGGGCGTCGACGTCCACCTCGGTGGCGCGGTTCAGATAGTGGTCGATCAGGACAGGGTCGTCGCCCGACACCCGCATGGCCTCGCCGACGTAGCGGTCCAACTGCTCGCGGTCGTGGACGATCATCATGCCGCGTCCGCCCAGCACATAGGAGGGGCGCAGGACGACGGGATAGCCGACCTCTTCGGCCTTGTCGGCCGCTTCCTCGGCCGAGCGGGCCAGGCCGTTGGGCGGCTGCATCAGGCCGATGTCGTGCAGCATCTTCTGGAACCGCTCGCGGTCCTCGGCCAAGTCGATGGAATCGACGCTGGTGCCCAGGATCGGCACGCCGTCCTCCTGCAGCGCATGGGCCAGCTTCAGCGGCGTCTGCCCGCCGAACTGCACGACCACGCCGATCAGGTCGCCCTTCGAGCGTTCGACGTCGATCAGCTCCAGCACGTCCTCGGCCGTCAGCGGCTCGAAATAGAGGCGGTCGGAGGTGTCGTAGTCGGTCGAGACCGTTTCCGGGTTGCAGTTGACCATGATCGACTCGACGCCGATGTCAGCGAAGGCGAAGGCCGCGTGGCAGCAGCAATAGTCGAACTCGATCCCCTGGCCGATCCGGTTGGGCCCACCGCCCAGGATGATGGCCTTCTTTCGGTCGGACGGCTGGGCCTCGCACTGCGGGACCTGCCCGAGCGCGCCCGTCTCATAGGTCGAGTACATGTAGGCGGTGGCGCTGGCGAACTCGGCCGCGCAGGTGTCGATGCGCTTGAACACGGGGCGGACGTCCAGCGTGCGACGCGCCTTGCGCACGGCCGCCTCGGTCGTGCCGGTCAGGTGCGCCAGCCGGGCGTCGGAGAAGCCCTTGGCCTTCAGCCTGCGGAACTCTGCGGCGTCGGCGGGCAGGCCCTTGACCCGCACATGGCCCTCCTCGCGCACCACGTCGGCGATCTGGCGCAGGAACCACGGCTCATAGGCGCAGGCGGCCGCCACCTCCTCGACCGTCAGGCCGTGGCGGAAGGCCTGGGCGATGACGCGGATGCGGTCCGGCGTCGGCTGGCCGAGCGCGCGCACGACGGCCGCCTTTGCCCCCGCGTCGTCCTCGGCGGTCGCCGTGCCCTCGATCTCGATCTCGTCGAAGCCGGACAGACCGGTCTCCAGCCCGCGCAGGGCCTTCTGCATCGACTCCTGGAAGGTTCGGCCGATGGCCATGACCTCGCCCACCGACTTCATCGAGGTGCCGAGCAGGGGCTCCGATCCCGGGTACTTCTCGAAGGCGAAGCGCGGGATCTTGGTGACGACATAGTCGATCGACGGCTCGAAGCTGGCCGGCGTGACCTGGGTGATGTCGTTGGTCAGTTCGTCCAGGGTGTAGCCGACCGCCAGCCGCGCGGCGACCTTGGCGATGGGAAAGCCGGTGGCCTTCGACGCCAGCGCGGACGAGCGCGACACGCGCGGGTTCATCTCGATCACCACCATGCGGCCGTCGGCCGGGTTGATGGCCCACTGGACGTTCGATCCGCCCGTCTCGACCCCGATCTCGCGCAGGACGTTGATCGAGCCCGTGCGCATGCGCTGGTACTCTTTGTCCGTCAGCGTCAGGGCCGGGGCGACGGTGATCGAGTCGCCGGTGTGCACGCCCATCGGATCCACGTTCTCGATGGAGCAGACGATGATGCAGTTGTCCGCCACGTCGCGGACGACCTCCATCTCGTACTCCTTCCAGCCCAGCACCGATTCCTCGATCAGCACCTCGGTGGTCGGCGACAGGTCCAGCCCGCGCAGCACGATCTCCTCGAACTCCTCGCGGTTGTAGGCGATGCCGCCGCCGGTGCCGGCCAGGGTGAAGGACGGGCGGATGACCGCGGGCAGGCCGACGAACTCCAGCCCGTCCAGCGCCTCTTCCATGGAATGCGCGGCCTTGGAGCGCGGGCTCTCCAGCCCCAGCTTGTCCATGGCGTCGCGGAATTTCTGGCGGTCCTCGGCCTTGTCGATGACGTCAGCGCGGGCCCCGATCATCTCCACGCCCCATCGCGCCAGGGCACCGGACGCGTCCAGCGCCAGCGCGGTGTTCAGCGCGGTCTGGCCGCCCATGGTCGGCAGCAGGGCGTCCGGGCGCTCCTTTTCGATGATCTTCTCGACGAACTCGGGCGTGATCGGCTCGATGTAGGTGGCGTCCGCCACCTCCGGATCGGTCATGATGGTGGCGGGGTTCGAGTTGACCAGGATGACCCGGTACCCCTCGGCCTTCAGCGCCTTGCACGCCTGCACGCCCGAATAGTCGAACTCGCAGGCCTGACCGATCACGATCGGGCCGGCGCCGATGATGAGGATGGATTTGATGTCCGTGCGTTTGGGCATCTCAGCCTCCCTCTAGTTCGTCACGACCGCGCACTCCCAGCCGTCGTAGTCCAGCTGGAAGGCCGCGGCCCAGGATTGCATCATTGAAGACACCGGCGCGAACGAGGCCGCGTCCACCGCCATCGTCGTTTCCAGCACGGTCGAGTCGTCGGCGCCCCGGGTGATGAAGCCGGCGCGGCGCGCCACTTCGTTCAGGTCGTCGTGATCGCCGTCGCCATGGAAATAGAACAGGGTGTGCCGCGGGGTGACGCCGGAATCCCCGTGCTGCGCCAGGGCGGCGCGCACCATGGCGTCTCTTTCGTCATGGCTGACGGACGGGTCGGACAGGGTCGGTTCTCGCGCGCAAGCCCCCGGCGGCGCGCAGGTGCGGACCGGTGGCGATCTCGTTGTCGGTTAAGCGGCCCGTCTAAGGCCGAGGGGGCCACCCCGCAACCCTATTGATCCGCGATCGTCGCGATCCAGTCGGGCAGTTCCGAGATCGAGGCCAGCGAGACGTAACGGGGGTGACCCTCCGGTGCCTCGGCCAGCTCGTGCGCCCAGGTCACGTGATAGGGGATGTGCACGCCCCAGGCCCCGGCCTCCACGGCCGGCAGGACGTCGGATTTCATGCTGTTGCCGGCCATCAGGGCCTCGTCCGCGCCGGTGCCGTGCCGGGCGAAGACGCGCTCGTAGGTGCGCCGGTCCTTCTCCGACACGATCTCCACCGCACTGAACAGCTCGCCCAGCCCCGAGGCCGCCAGCTTGCGCTCCTGATCCAGCAGGTCGCCCTTGGTGATCAGGATCAGGCGGTGGCTCTCCGCGAGTGCCGCCAGCGCCTCGTCCACGCCCGGCAGGGTCTCGACCGGGTGGGCAATCATTTCGCGCCCCGCGGCCAGGATCTCGCGCACCACCGACGCCGGCGCCTCCCCGTCGCACAGCTCCATGGCCGTCTCGATCATCGACAGGGTGAAGCCCTTGATGCCGTAGCCGTAGAGCCGAAGGTTGCGCCCCTCGACCTCAGCCAGCCGCCGTTCCACGTCCGTCCGCTCGCCGTGCGGGGCCAGCAGGTCGAGGAAGCGGCCTTGCGTCAGACGAAAGATCGTCTCGTTGTGCCAGAGGGTGTCGTCGGCATCGAGGCCAATGGTCGTCAGGGTCATGGCGGCGGATTGGCCCGGGACGCGGGCCGGGTCAACGCGCCTCATTGCTGTTCGCGGCCTCGCGGGCGATGTCGGTCCCATGCAGACCTCGGCCGTCGTCATAGGAGCCACCGGCGGAATCGGCGCCGCCGTGGTGGAGCGCCTGGGCGCATCCGGCCGGTTCGCCGTCGTCCACGCCCTGTCGCGGTCCGGCACGGGGCTGGACCTCGAGGACGAGGCGTCGATCGCCGCCGCCGCCGCCAGAGTGTCCGAAGGCCCGCCGCCCGCGCTGGTCTTCGTCGCCACCGGCGTCCTTCATGACGGCCATGAGCCGGAGCGCAGCCATCGCGCCCTGACGGCGGAACACCTGCTGCGCGACTACCGCGTCAACGCCGTGGGGCCCGCCCTCGTGGCGAAGCATTTCCTGCCGCTTCTGCCCCGCGACCGACGCGCCGTGTTCGCCGCCCTGTCCGCTCGCGTGGGCTCGATCGGCGACAACCGGCTGGGCGGCTGGCACGCCTATCGCGCCTCAAAGGCGGCGCTGAACATGCTCCTGCGGAACCTGGCCATCGAACTGGCGCGCACGCATCCGCAGGCCGTGGTGGCCGGTCTTCACCCCGGCACGGTCGAGACCGCGCTCAGCGCGCCTTTCCGCAAGGGCGTGGCGGCGGCGAAGCTGTTCACGCCAGACCATTCCGCCGGCCGCCTGCTGGAGGTGCTGGACGGCCTGACGCCCGCGGACGCCGGCGGCGTCTTCGCCTGGGACGGCGCGCGGATATCGGCCTGACACGCCGGTCACGGTGAATCCGCGGTTCACCGCTTTCGTAAGCCGTCTGGTGACGGACGACGCGCATCGTGAGCGTCGGGGGGATCCCGGAGGCGGCCACAGGAGGCAGTCATGACGGATCTTGAGCGCACTGCCCCGACCCCGGGACCGGCCACGGTTCACGCGGCCTATGCGGCCGCCTACGAAAGCCTGACCTTCTCGCTGGTCACGCGCGCGCGGCAGGAACTGTCCATCACGCTGGCGGCCCAGCCGGTCTTCGACCTGACCACCGGCCTGCCGATGAGCCGGCGCATCCGGCGCTGCGTGCGTCACGCGGGCGGCGAGGCGGCGCTGGCCAGCGGTCGCGGCACGCTGGAGCCGATGGACCTGAAGCGCATCGACCTGCAGACCCTCAAGCACGGCCTCGATCTGCTCCGGCTCCAGCCGGGCGACAGCGGCATCGTTCCGGCCTTCTGGCGCACCATCGCCTCCTCCGGCGGGCGCTTTGCCCTGCTGTGCGCGGAGCTCCAGCACGGCGCGGCGCCGGGTGCCCTGCTGGTCGAGGTCATGGGCGGGCTGGAGCAGGCCCCGGCCGAGGCGATCGCCGACGCCGTCTCCCATTTCGAGACCGCCGCCCTGGGGGCCGTCCTCCACGTCGCCCCCGACGTGGGGTCGGTGCGGCGACTGGCGGGCGTTCAGGCGAGGTGCCTCGCGCTCGACTTCGCCGGCGTGGCCCACGACACCGCCGTGGACTGGCCCGACGCCGCCACCCTGATCGCGGCCGGGCGGGGGGTCTGTGACCACCTGCTGCTGCTGAACCTGCGCCCCGAACGGGCGAGGGACGCGCGCACGGCCGGTGCCACCCATGCGGTCTTCGCCGGACTGGACCCTCTCCGCGTCTGAGACCGGTTGACGCCGGCGGCCGCGGCCCGCTTCATCGGGCGATGCAGCGCACCCTTCCGGCCCGGCTCTACGGCGATCCCGAGGCGTGGGCGCGCGAGCGGTCGGCGGTTTTCCGCCACGCCTGGCTGCTCCTCGGTCACGAGGCGGAAGTGCCGGGGCCCGGAGACTGGATGGCGTCCGACGTCGCCGGCTGGCCGCTGCTGGCGGTGCGCGGGTCCGACGGGGCGATCCGCGCCTTCCACAACGTCTGCCGCCATCGCGCCGGTCCGCTGGTGACCGGGCTGGCCGGGTCGTGCGGCCGGGAGCTGACCTGCGCCTATCACGGCTGGCGCTATGCCCTTGACGGTCGCCTGCGCGCGGCGACCGGCTTCGGCGCGGAAGCGGGGTTCGATCCGCGCGAGTTCGGTCTTCTGTCGCTGACGGTCGAGGTCTGGCGCGGCCTGGTGTTCGCGGCGATGGAGCCTGCCGGCGGCCTCGCGGACGCGGTGGCTCCGATCGAGGCCCTGCTGGTGGAGCGCGGGCTGGACCTGCCACCGCCCGCCCTGCGCCGCAGCCACGATCTGGCCTGCGACTGGAAGACCTACGTCGAGAACTATCTCGAGGGCTATCACATCGGCGCCGTCCACCCCGAACTGGCCGAGGAGCTGGCGGGGACCGACTATCAGGTCCGGGTCGACGGCGATTGCGTGATCCAGCAGGCCGTCGGCGCGTCCGGGGCGACCCAGGCCGGCGTCTGGGGCTGGCTGTGGCCCAACCTCGGGATCAACGTCTACGCCGACGGTGCCATGATCGAGCGCATGACGCCGACAGGGCCCGGCCGGACGCGGCTGGACTACCTCTATCTCGGACCCGAGGGACGCCCGCCTTCGGATGAAACTCTGGCCGCCTCCGACCGTCTGACCGCCCAGGACGCGTCGATCTGCGCGGCGGTGCAAATCAACCTGTCGGCCGGGGTCTATGACGCGGGGGTGCTGTCCAGCCGGCATGAGTCGGCCCTAGGATGGTTCCAGGATCGGATCAGGGGGGTCCACGCATGACCGACGTCGTCTCGGATCAGGGGCGCAAGCTGGGCTGGGGCCTGGCCGCCCTGGTGGTCGCCGGCAACATGATCGGCTCGGGCCTGTACCTGCTGCCCGTGACGCTGGCACCGTTCGGCAGCTCGTCGCTGATTGGCTGGCTGGTGGCGGGCGTCGGCGCGGCCGTCCTGGCGCTTGTCTTCGGGGCCTTGGGCCGCCTGCGCCCCGGCGCCGACGGCCTTTCCGGCTTCGCCCAGACCGGACTGGGCCGGTTCTTCGGCTTTCAGGTCGCCATTGCCTTCTGGACTGCCTGCCTCGTCGGCAACGTCGCCGTGGCCGTCGCGGCCACGGGGTACCTGGCCTTCTTCTGGCCGGTGTTGAAGGACCCCGTCGCCGCCACCCTGTGCAACCTCGGCATCATCTGGGTGGCGACGCTGGCCTATATCGCCGGCACCCGAACCGCGTCCTGGCTGGCGGCCGGTGCGCTGATCGTCGGTCTGATCCCGATCGTGATCGCCGTTGCCGCCGGCGTCGCCGCCTTCGATCCCGAGCTGTTCGCCGCGTCCTGGAATCCTTCGGGCGATCCACTGAAGGAGACGGTGCCCGCCTCGCTGGTCTACATCTTCTGGGCCTATCTGGGCGTGGAGAGCGCCGCGGCCCTGTCGTCGCGTATCCGCAATCCCGGCCGCAATCTGGCGCGCGCCTCCCTGGCCGGGGTCGCCCTGGCCACCGTGGTCTACGTCGGGTCGACGGTGGCGGTCTTCGGCGTCATCCCGCTGGACGAACTGGCCCGGTCCACCAGCCCCTATGCCGATCTCGCCGCGCGCGTGTTCGGTGCTTCGCTGGCCGGCTTCGTCGCTGTCTGTGCCGTGGCCAAGACCGTTGGCACGGTCGGCGGCTGGGTCATGATGGGCGGCGAGACGGCCCGTGCCGCGGCCAGGGCGGGCTTCCTGCCCAAGGGGTTCGCCGCGGGCGACAGGACGCCGATCGTGAATCCGCTGACCGGGGCCGCCATCATGACCATCGTCGCCGTCCTGTCAGGCCAGCCGACCCTGGGCGAACAGTTCGGCATGCTGGTCGGCGTCACCTCGGTGCTGACGCTGACGATCTACGGCATCTGCTCCGCCGCCCTCATTCGCCTGTCCCCGGGGACAGGCGGCCATGTGCTGGGCGCGTTCGGTCTTATGTTCGCGGGCGCAGCGGTGGTCGCGGCGGCGGCCGGGTACATCCTGCCGACGCTGGTAGTGGTGGCGTTCACCACCCTGGCCTGGTTCACCTTGCTGAGAGGCGGAAAGCCCGCGGTTGACCCGGACGGCGAGGGGGCCTAACCCCGCCGCCGTTTGTCCGCCGTCGCCGTTTCGGAGTTGCCCGCCATGACCGACCTACTGCCCGGCGTGACCGGCGTGCTGGCCCTGGCCGACGGCACCGTGCTGCAGGGGATCGGCGTCGGCGCGGAGGGCGAGGCCCTTGGCGAGGTGGTCTTCAACACCGCCATGACGGGCTATCAGGAAATCCTGACCGACCCCTCCTACATGAGCCAGATCCTCGCGTTCACCTTCCCCCACGTCGGCAACGTCGGCGTGAACGTGGAAGACGTGGAGCAGATGGGCGGCGGATCGGACACCTCGGCCGTCGGTGCCGTGTTTCGAGATCTGCCCACCGATCCGGCCAACTGGCGTTCGGAAGGCTCGCTGGACGGCTGGATGAAGCGCCGCAACGTCGTCGGCCTGTCCGGCGTCGACACCCGGGCCCTGACTGCCCGCATCCGTGACATGGGCGCGCCGCACGCGGTGATCGCCCATAGCGCGACCGGTGATTTCGACATCCCGGCGCTGGTGGCGCGCGCCCGCGAGTGGACGGGGCTGGTGGGCCTGGATCTGGCGAAGCCCGCCTCGACCCTGCAGGCGTTTCAGTGGGACGAAGGGCTGTGGGACTGGCCGGAGGGCCATCCGCGCGTGCAGGCCGGCGACAAGTCCGTGGTCGTCGTCGACTATGGCGTGAAGCGCAACATCCTGCGTGCCTTGGCGTCCACGGGCGCGAAGATCACGGTGGTGCCCGCCGACACCACGGCCGAGGACATTCTGGCCCGCAACCCCGACGGCGTGGTGCTGTCAAACGGCCCGGGCGATCCGGCCGCGACCGGCACCTACGCAGTGCCGGAGATCAGGAAGCTGGTCGACAGCGGCAAGCCCGTCTTTGGCATCTGCCTGGGCCACCAGATGCTGGCCATCGCGCTCGGCGCGAAGACCGTGAAGATGGACCAGGGCCACCACGGCGCGAACCATCCGGTGAAGGACCTGACGACCGGCAAGGTCGAGATCGTGTCGATGAACCACGGCTTCACCGTCGACCGCGACAGCCTGCCCGACCATGTGCAGGAGACCCACGTCAGCCTGTTCGACGGCACCAACTGCGGCATCGCCCTGAAGGACCGGCCGGTGTTCAGCGTCCAGCACCATCCCGAGGCCTCGCCCGGCCCGACCGACAGCCTCTACCTGTTCCAGCGCTTCGCCGACGCGATGAAGGGCTGAGGGCTTACGGCAGGGCGGGCAGACCTTCGCGGCGGAGGTCACCCGCCTTGCGGATCGCCTGCGGGGCGGCACCCAGCCAGTAGTCGGCGTCGTCGGCGCGGCCGCAGGCGCGGCGCTGCTGGCCGCGCAGCCGGCGCTGGGCGGCGTTGTCCAGCAGGCGGGCGTGCAGGGCGCGCGGCGTCAGGCTGTGCACCGCGGGCGACCACGGCGTGGCGACGGCGTCGGGGCCGGTCGGTTCGACAGCGGGTCTCTGGATCGACATGAACATCGGGCGTCTCGGTCATTCGCGGGTCGACGCCTGCTGCGGCGGCCCGTCGTCGCACGGCGGCTTCGGCCGCCGGGGAGGGATGATCCACAGCACCTGTGGATCAATCCTGCATCTAGGGACCAAATCCGTCCGGAATCAGACGGTTCCTGCCGTCCGCAGGCCTTTTTGGTTAACCGGCTCTTAACGCCGCGCATCCCGCGGCCCTTCGGGCTATGATCCGGGCGTGCGCTTCGACGATCGCTACATCGAGGAACTGAAGGCCCGGCTGCGGCCCTCCGACGTCATCGGTCGGACGGTCAAGCTGAAGCGGCAGGGGCGTGAGTTCGTGGGCCTGAGCCCCTTCTCGAAAGAGAAGTCGCCCAGCTTCTTCGTCAACGACGACAAGGGCTTCTTCCACGACTTCAGCTCCGGCAAGCACGGTGACGTCATCTCCTTCCTGCAGGAGACCGAGCGCCTGTCCTTCGTCGAGGCGGTGCAGCGTCTGGCGGGCGAGGCGGGCATGGCCCTGCCGGCCGAGGATCCCAAGGCCGCCGAGCGCGAGCAGAAGCGTCAGGGCCTGTCGGACTGGACCGACCTGGCCCAGAAGTGGTTCGCTGCCAATCTGCGTCGCTCGGTCGGCAAATCGGTTCGCGAGTATCTGGAGCGGCGCGGTCTGCCAGAGGACCAGTGGGATCGCTTCGGCCTGGGCTATGCGCCGAACGACCGCGAAGGGCTCAAGAACGCGCTCGTGCAGCGCGGGGCCCGCCCCGGCGATCTGGTCGAGGCCGGGCTGTTGATCGCGCCGGAAGGCGGCGGCCAGCCCTATGACCGCTTCCGCGACCGGCTGATCTTCCCCATCCTCGACACCCGCGGCCGCGTCGTCTCGTTCGGCGGCCGGGCCATGAACCCGGACGACCGGGCCAAATACCTGAACGGCCCTGAGAGCCCGCTCTTCCACAAGGGCGCCACCCTTTACGGCCTGCCGGAAGCGCGGCGCATCCTCGGCGCCGAGAGCAAGTCCGAGCAGGCGATCGTGGTGGTCGAGGGCTATATGGACGTGATCGCCTGCCAGCGCGCCGGCGTGCCGGCCGTGGCCCCCATGGGCACGGCCCTGACCGAGGACCAGATGGCCCTGCTGTGGCGCGTCAGTCCGGAGCCGATCCTGTGTTTCGACGGCGACGGCGCCGGCCGGCGCGCCGCCTTCCGTGCGGTCGAGCGGGCCCTGCCGCTGATCAAGTCGGACCGCACCCTGCGCTTCGTGACCCTGCCGGACGGGCTGGATCCGGACGACATGCTGCGCGACCGCGGGGCCCCCGCCCTGCGTGAGGCTTTGGGTCACGTCGTGCCCTTCTCGCGCATGTTGTTCGATCGCGAGCGCGAGGCGGTCGGCCCCCTGGACGGGCCGGAGAAGGAGGCGCAGCTGATCGCGCGTCTGCGCAAGGCCGCCGCGACCGTGGCCGATCCCGACCTGGCCCGCACCTACAAGGATCACCTGCTGGGGGCCGTCTACCAGCTGACCCGCCCGTCGGAGGCGGAGCGCAAACAGGCCAACCGGACGATCTACCGCGACCGCCGCGCCCGCAAGGCGACGGTGACCATGGACGTCACGCCGGAGGGCCAGTTCGCCACCGACGGCCTGCGCCGCGCGCCCCGGCCGCTCGTGGCGGCCGTCCTGACCGGCCTGATCGAACACCCCGAGGTCTTGCAGGAGAAGGCCGAACTGCTGGCCAGCCAAGGTCTGGGCGACTCCGGGCTGGACCGTCTCGTCGCCGATCTGGTGCGCCTGACGTGGGACCTCGCCGACTTCGGCGACGGCCTGTTGCGGGCGCGCCTGACCGCGCTCGGCCACGAAGAGACGCTGAAGGCGGTCGACCGCACCGCCCGGGTCTCGCACGCGCCGTTCCTCGACGCCTCGCGCCCGGTGGAACAGGCCCGCGCCGATCTGGTCCGCGCCATCGACGGGCTGCTGAACGAACTGGCCCTCAGCCGGGCGATGGACGAGCTGAAGTCCGAGCCGGAGTTCGACGCCCAGCCCTTCGCCCGGCTGAAGGCCGAGCGTGACGCCCAGGCCCGCGTGCTGTCCAGCGGTGCCCTTTGGGAACCGTCGGAGACGGTCCACTGAGCTTGTCCCGTCTTGACACGGACGGACCGGGTCGCCATCTCCGCCCCCGGATCGGACCGCCCGAGCGCGCGAGGTCGAGAAGGCGAGGGCATGTTCCGCTCGCGCTTCCGGGCCGCAAATGCGCCCCCCGCCCCGGGCCGCGATCCGCACGGTCGCCAGGATCGGCAATTGCCGCGCCTATGATGGGCCTTGCCCGACGACCGGCCAGAGAAGACCGAAATTCGCCGCGACAGGGGATCGACGATCCTTTTCGTCGCGCGTTGCACATTTGCCGCAGGCCCCGCCTCGCCCGCCGGAGACAAGACTGAATGAACGCCCAGACCGACACGCCCGAGACCGAGACCTCTTCGGATGGTCCGCTGCTCGACCTGACGGATGCCGGGGTCAAGAAGTTCATCAAACAGGCCAAGACGCGCGGCTACGTGACGATGGAGGACCTGAACAAGGTGCTGCCGTCGGACGAGGTGACCCCCGACCAGATCGAGGACACCCTGGCCATGCTGTCCGAGATGGGCGTCAACGTCGTCGAGGCCGAAGAAGACGCCGAGCAAAAGGAAGGCGAGGGCGGCGAGGTCGCCGAGCGCGCCGATACCTCGGTCGCCGAAACCCCGGCCAAGGCCGCCTACGACCGCACGGACGACCCGGTGCGCATGTATCTGCGCGAGATGGGCTCGGTTGAGCTGCTCAGCCGCGAGGGCGAGATCGCCATCGCCAAGCGCATCGAGGCCGGCCGCGACGCCATGATCTCGGGCCTGTGCGAGAGCGCCCTGACGTTCGAGGCCATCATGGTCTGGCGCGACGAGCTGGCCAACAACCGCATCCTGCTGCGTGAAGTCATCGATCTGGACGCCACCTATGGCGTGCTGAATCCCGCGTCCCTGCCCCAGAACCAGCCCCAGCCGGGCGCAACCCCGCCGCCGTCCGAGGCATCCGCAGAGGGTGCGGCCGACAAGCCAGAAGGGGCCGACGATGAGGAGGACGAGGACTTCGACGACGGCGGCGGCCTGTCGATCTCGGCGCTGGAAGCCGAGCTGCGCGACGGCGTCATGGAGGTTCTGGATGCCGTGGCCGGCGACTTCGGCGCCTTCCGCAAACTGCAGGACAAGCTGGTCGAGGCCCGCCTGAAGGGCGAGACCCTCTCGACCAAGGACCAGAAGGCCTATGACGGCCTGACCGCCGCCATCTCGGGCCGGCTGAAGACGCTGAAACTGAACAACGCCCGCATTGAGGCGCTGGTCGAGCAGCTGTACGCCATCAACAAGCGCCTGATGGGCCTCGAGGGCCGCCTGCTGCGTCTCGCCGACAGCTACGGCATCAGCCGTCCGGAGTTCCTCAAGTCCTACTTCGGCCAGGAGCTGAACCCCGGCTGGGCGGACAGCGTCAAGGAAATGGGTGTGCGCTGGACCAAGTTCAGCGAGAACGAAGCGACCCAGATCGCGACCATCCGCGGCGACGTGGCCGCCGTCGCCACCGAGGCCGGCCTGCCGATCGACGACTATCGCCGCATCGTCCAGAAGGTGCAGAAGGGCGAGCGCGAGGCCCGTCAGGCCAAGAAGGAAATGGTCGAGGCCAACCTGCGCCTCGTGATCTCCATCGCCAAGAAATACACCAACCGCGGCCTGCAGTTCCTGGACCTGATCCAGGAGGGCAACATCGGCCTGATGAAGGCGGTCGACAAGTTCGAGTACCGCCGCGGCTACAAGTTCTCGACCTACGCCACCTGGTGGATCCGGCAGGCCATCACCCGCTCGATCGCCGATCAGGCGCGGACCATCCGCATCCCGGTCCACATGATCGAGACGATCAACAAGATCGTCCGCACCAGCCGCCAGATGCTGCACGAGATCGGCCGCGAGCCGACCCCGGAGGAGCTGGCCGAAAAGCTGGCCATGCCGCTGGAGAAGGTCCGCAAGGTCCTGAAGATCGCCAAGGAGCCGATCTCGCTGGAAACGCCCATCGGCGACGAGGAAGACAGCCACCTGGGCGACTTCATCGAGGACAAGAACGCCGTCCTGCCGATCGACGCCGCCATTCAGTCGAACCTGCGCGAGACCACCACCCGCGTGCTGGCGTCCCTGACGCCGCGCGAGGAGCGGGTCCTGCGCATGCGCTTCGGCATCGGCATGAACACCGACCACACGCTCGAGGAAGTCGGCCAGCAGTTCTCGGTTACCCGCGAACGCATCCGCCAGATCGAGGCCAAGGCCCTGCGCAAGCTGAAGCACCCCAGCCGGTCGCGGAAGCTGCGGTCGTTCCTCGACAGCTGATCCCGCGACGGATCGCCAACGCTACTCGGCTTCGGTCGAGCGGTGCGCCAGCCAGGCGGCGACGTCCCCTTTGATGGCGTCCTCGCTGGCTTCGAAGTGTGCCGTGCGCTGGTCCTGAAACGCGTAGGTGTAGCGGCGGGTGAGGGTCGGACGATCGGTGGCCTCGGGCATCGCTCCGCCGTCCAGCTGATGGAAGCGGGCGCGGAACGCCGTTCCCGGCCCCCGTTGGTCCACGTGGTCCACGAAGGCGGTGATGGCGAGATCGCAGCCGGGACGCCCACGCGGTGCCGCCACCAGGCTGCTGTCGCCCCAGTCTGCAACGTCTTCAAAGCTCGCGATCTGGGCCCAGTCGGCGTCGAACACGCGCACGGTCCAGCGGTTGACGCCCAGACCCATGCCCTGACCGTTCCAGGCGGCGAGGACGTGCTCGGACCGTCCGTCGGCGTCCAGATCGACCGTCAGCACCTCGAACGCCGCGAACCGGCCGGCCATCAGGTCGTCCGCCAGAACCACGCGCGCCTTGCCCGGCCGGTCCAGCAGGAAGACGTACTCGGGCGATCCCTCCGGGATGTCGGCCTGGCCCTCGGCCGGCAGAACCTGACACCGGAACAGGGTCGCGGTCCCCACCGTCAGGCGCGCGCCCCGCTCGCAGCCGACGTCGTTGGGCGGCGCGGCGATGACTGTCGTCTCGGGACGATGTGCGACCACAGCCGGGCAGGGCGCGATCTGGGCCAGAGCCGTGCCCGGCACGGCCAGTGCGGCCAGGATCGACGGCAGCAGGCGGGATCGGATCATGCGGGGATCTCCGGCGAGGGACGAGGCGGCCAATGCGGCCATGCGGCTTGCGTAGCCGCGCGTTGGCGCGATCTCCAGCGGGCATCCGCCGGTCCGGCGGATCGTCAGGAATCGAGAGATCTGGGGCGGCCGTGAGGATCGCCCTGTTTACGGCGCGGCTCGACGTCTTCATGGTGAACGCCGATCTTTCAGGGGCGGCGGCATGGTCGGCATCGGGCATCTGAAGCGGCGGTTCGGCCAGTACGCCGGAGTCTGGGTCGGGGCGTTCCTGCTGGCGGGGGTCGCCATCCTCGGCCTGATGGCGATGGGTGCGGATCTGATGGACGCCGCCGATCTGGCCCTGCCGGTCGTGCTGGTTCTGACGGGGCTCGCGCTCGGCGCGGGGGTGGTGATCAGCTTCTTCTCTGCCGAGACGCCGCTGACCAAGATCCTCGTGCTGGTGCTGGCCGTGCTGCTGCTCCTGCCGCTGCTCTGGGCCCCGGTGGCGGCGGCGGTGGCGATCGCCTTCTTCGCCGACCGCCCGATCGAATATTCGCAGGCCTACGTCGCCTTCCGTCTCGGCGTCTCGGACCTGCTGTGGGCGGGGTCGCAGGTCGTCGGATACGGCGGCTTCCTCGACGCCCTGTGGAGCGCCTTCCAGTGGGTGGCCAGCGTGGTCGGCTTCATCTCGGCCTGGGTGAACGCCTGGCCGGCGATCAAGCGCCTGCTGGGGCAGGAGCCGACGCCGGCGTGATCGGCTTTTCTTGCGCCCAGTCGCTCGCGACGCGGTCGCTCGCGGCTCGAGGGCTTACCCCTCAGTGTTCGGCGATGACCTCGAAGCCGGCGTAGATCATCCGCTTGCCGTCCCATGGCGGGGTGGCTTCGTGCATGCGCGCGTCCGCCATCACCGAGTCCCAGCCCGCGTCGCGCGCGGCCTTGTCGGGCCAGGTGATCCAGCCGACGGCGACGGTTTCGCCGTCCTGCAGCGCCACGGCCTTCTTGAAGTCGGTCAGCTTGCCGTCCGGCACGTCCGTGCCCCAGCATTCGGTCACCGAGGTCGCGCCATGTTCCTTGAACAGGGGCGTCTGCTTCGCCGAGTGCGCCAGATAGGCCTCCTTGTCGGCGGTCTTCACCGGAATGACGGTGATGTCGATGAAGGGCATGCGGGTCTCCGGTTGAAGGTGCGGCCGGAACGTCGCGTCCCGGCCGCGTGTCGGGGATGGGCCTGACGGTTCAGGCGCCTTGTTCGAAGATGGGCGCGAAGCCGCCCCACATCATGCGCTTGCCGTCGAACGGCATGTCCATCTCCTGCCAGGCCGGATCCGTCTCCATGCTGGCATAGCAGGCGTCGGCGGTCGCCTTGTCCGGCCACTTGATCCACGAGAAGACCGGCACTTCGCCGTCCTCCTGCTTCACGGCCAGGTCGAAGCCGGTGACCTTGCCGGGCGGGATGTCGTCGCCCCAGGTCTCGACCTGCTGCAGCGCGCCGTACTTCTGGAACACCGGCCAAGATTTGGCGGCGGAGGCGATGTAGCGATCCTTGTCGGCAATCTTCACCGGGGTCAGGAAGCCGGAATAGTAGGTCATGTCAGTCTCCATTTCTGAGTGATCGAGGTTTCAGCCCGCGGCGTCCGCCGCGGCCCGGATGGCGGCGATGTCGATCTTCTTCATCTTCATCATGGCGTCGAAACCGGCCTTGGCGCGCGCCGGGTTCGGATCGCGGTGCAGATCCATCAGCGCCTTGGGCGTGATCTGCCAGTTGACGCCCCACTTATCCTTGCACCAGCCGCACATGCTCTCCGCGCCACCGTTTCCGACGATGGCGTCCCACAGACGGTCGGTTTCGGCCTGATCGTCCGTATAGATCTGGAATGAGATGGCCTCGGTCTGAGGGAACATCGGCCCGCCGTTCAGGCCGAGAAAGCTGCGACCGGCCAGGGTGAACTCGACCACTAGGACGTCGCCGGCCTTCGTCGACGGATTGTCGTTGGGCGCGCGGGCCACCGTGTCGACCCGGCTGTCGGGCAGGCCCAGCGAGACGTAGAAATTCGCCGCCTCTTCGGCCTGACCCAGGTCGTACCAGATGCAGGGCGTGATCTTGTCGGGCATGGGAACTCTCCTTGATGTTGGCGCTGTCTCTCGGCCCGCGGGGGCCTCGCTGCTTGAGGGCACCTCAGTCGTGGGTGGGTGAACGTCGAAGCGTGCCACCCGCGACGGCCATCGCCGCCACGTACAGCCAGAACAACAGATGATCGGGCGAGGGGGTTGCGGACCGTCCCTCGACCATGGCCAGCGCCAGCAGGGCGAGCGCCAGCACCACCGCGCCCGCCATCCGCCAGCGGCCGGTCGCCGACAGAAGCGCGCCGGCCAGCAGCACACCGCCGGTCATCGCCTCCGCTCCGTCCAGTCCCGCGGCCCCGGGGACCAGCGACCGCTCCATCACGATCCGGGCGATCCCGTCGGCCGCCGCGAAGGTGCCGGCCGTCACGCTCAGCCCGCGGCCGGCCCACGCCATCGGGGCGGCGGCGGATCGGCGAAGGGGCCTCATGTCGGTGGCGGTCATCATTCCTCTCCATGGCGGAGCGTCCGTGGTTGCGACTTCTGGGCCAAGCGATTACATTAGTCAACCATGAAGTTAGAAAAACTAACTAACAAATCCGGCAAGGCGTCCCGCTGGTACGACGACGCCTGCGGAACCGCCCATGCCATGGAGCTGGTGGGCGAGCGGTGGTCCCTGCTGATCGTGCGCGAGCTGATCCTGGGACCGCGCCGGTTCGGGGACCTGAAGGCCTCGCTGAAGGGCATCAGCGCCAACGTGCTGACCCAGCGGCTGGAAAGCCTCGAGGCGGCGGGCGTCCTGACCCGCCGCAAGCTGCCGCCTCCCGCGTCGGTGCAGGTCTACGAGCTGACCCCTTGGGGGCTTGAGGCAGAGGAGGCGATCAAGAGTCTCGGCCGATGGGCGGCGCGGTCGCCGGACCACGATCCGACCCTGCCACTCAGCCCGGTCTCATTCATGCTGTCGATGCGGACCATGTTCGCTGCCGATCGGGCGAAGGGGATGGACCTGTCGATCGGCTTCGTCATTGGCGAGGAGATCTTCCGCGCCCGGGTGAAGGACGGCCGCCTGACCGCCGAGCGAGGCGAGGCCGAGGCCCCGGACGCCGTGGTCGCCGCGTCCGCCGAAGAGCTTGCAGGCTTCCTCTACGTCGACGCCCCGTTGGCCGAGGGGGCGGTGTCGGGCGATGTGGACGCCCTGGCACGGTACGCCTCGCTGTTCGGGCTGCCGGAAAAGGCGTGCGCCGCCTGACCGATTGCCAAGCCCGCGCGACGGTCGCATCCTCGGGCGCATGAGCCCGCACCCCGCATCCGGCGACCGTTTCGCCACGTTCGAAGAGTTCTATCCCTTCTACATCCACGAACATTCCGACCGGACGTGCCGGCGGATTCACGTGGTGGGATCGGCGCTGGTGCTGGTCGCGCTGGCGGCGGCGATCGTGACGCGCAACGCCTGGTGGCTGCTGGCCATGCCGCTGATCGGCTACGGCTTCGCCTGGGTCGGCCATTTCTTCTTCGAGAAGAACCGCCCGGCCACCTTCAAATACCCGCTGTGGAGCCTGATGGGCGACTGGCGGATGTTCTTCGAGACAGTGACCGGCCGGCGCCGGTTCTAGCCCCAGGCGGGCGGGCAGCCGTCGAAGCGGCCGGCCTCGACCACGGTCAGGGTCGACATGTTCAGCGGCATGGCGGGGCGCATCGAGCCGCGGCCGTGGCCGGTGTAGAGGTCGATCTTGTTGCCCTTGATCGCGCCGCCGGTGTCGGACGCGTACCAGTAGCCGTCGTGGATCGTGCCGTCGGCGAGCTGAAGCCCGACCGTCTCCTTGATGAACAGGCGGGTGCGACGCGGGACCACGCGCGGGTCGATCGCGACCGTGCGCATGGCGATCGGCCGGCACCCCAGGCTGTCGTTGCCCGTCGCTCCGCCGCCGCCCGCATGATAGAGCCGCGCCGACAGTCGCCAGTCGGCGTCGGCCGCCATGTGCTCCGCCTGTTCGGCGCTGAGGGTCGTTCCGGTCGCCGTCGAGGCCGCCGCCGCTGCCGCCGCTTCCGCCGCGATCAACTGGTCGTAGGGGACCGGGTCGGCGGAGGGTTGAACGGGGAAGGTCATGGCCCAGACGAGGGCCAGCACGGCGGCTGCGGTGGACATCCGGTCGACTCACGGAGACGCCGGACCCGACCGCCGGCGGGGGCTTTTCCCGGCGAAATGGGGCGAAAACCGGGCGTTTCGGACCGCTGCGCGGCGCACGCGCGGGTCCGCGGACCGCCGTTCACCGTGAAAGTCGCGCCATTCCGGCCACTTGTCCCGGCAGGTGCGACCGGTCGCCGCCTGGGGATAAGTTTGACCTCCCCTCCCGCTCGGCGGGCTCCCGGCCTATGAGGGCGGCTGGTTCTTCGGAGTTCCGCCCATGAAGCGTCTTCTCATCTCCGCCGTCGCCCTGGCCCTGGTCGCCCTGCCGGCCGCGGACGTGTCCGCCTGGGGCGCCACCGGGCACCGGATCATCGGCATGGCGGCCATGCGGGCCCTGCCGGACGAGCTGCCGGCCTTCCTGCGCGACCCCGCCGCCGCGGCCGAGGTCGGCGAGCTGTCGCGCGAGCCGGACCGTTCGAAAGGGGCCGGCGAACCCCACGACCGCGAGCGCGACACCGCCCATTTCGTCGACATGATCGAGGACGGCCGGATCATGACCGAGGCGGGCATGTCGATCGACGCCCTGCCGGAGCTGAAGTCCGAATACGACGCCGCCCTGCTGGCCGCCGGGATCAAGGTCGATGACGCGGGCTACCTGCCGTACGCCCTGATGGACGCGCACCAGCAGCTGGTTGTCGACCTGGCCCACTGGCGCGTGCTGAGCGCGGCCGAGGCCCGCGAGACCGATCTGGCGAAACGCGCCTGGTACCGCGAGGACCGGGTCCGCCGCGAGGGGCTGATCCTGCGCACGATCGGCGAGCTGAGCCACTATGTCGGCGACGGCTCGCAGCCGCATCACACCACGATCCATTACAACGGCTGGGCCCGCGGCGCGCCCAATCCGGAAGGGTTCACCACCTCCAACCGCACCCACGGCGCCTTCGAGGGGGCCTTCGTGCGCGACCACATCCGGCTGCAGGAGGTCGAGGCGGCCCTGCCCGCGCCGCGGCTGGACGGATTCCAGCTGCGCCCCCGCGTGGCCGGCTATCTGCGGACGACGCTGGCGGAGGTCACGCCTTTCTACCGGCTGGAGAAGGCCGGCGGGTTCGCCCCCGGAGACGCCCGGGGCATCGACTTCGCCACCGCGCGGCTGGCGGCCGGAGCGGGCGAGCTGCGCGACCTGATCGTCATCGCCTGGCGCCTGGCGGGCCAGGCCGAGGTCGGCTGGCCCAAGGTCAGCGTGGCCGAGGTCGAGGCCGGGACGGCCGATCCGTGGCTGGCCATGGTGGGCCGCGATTGACCCCGCCCTGCGTCATCCTCGACCGGCCCCAGCTGGCCGACAACATCGGCGCCGTCGCCCGCGTCATGGCCAATTTCGGCCTGACCGACCTGCGGCTGGTCAGCCCGCGGGACGGCTGGCCGCAGGACCGCGCCTGGGCCACGGCCTCGGGCGCCGACTGGGTGCTGGACGGCGTCCGCGTCTTTGAGGACGTGGCCGGGGCCGTCGCCGACCTGCAGACCGTCTATGCCACCACGGCCCGGCCGCGGGAGACGCGCCAGCCCATCCTGACGCCCCGGCAGGCGGCGGCGGAGCTGAACGCGGCCGCCACCGAAGGCCAGTCCGTCGGTCTGCTGTACGGCGGCGAGCGGGCCGGGCTGGAGACCCAGGACGTGGTCCGCTGCACCGGCATTGTCACCATCCCGATCGACCCGCGCCATCACAGCCTGAACCTGGCCCAGGCCGTGGCCATCACGGCGTACGAGTGGCGCACCACCGTGCTGGACGCCCCGCCGCCCCGCTTCCGCGAGGCCGACCCGCCGGCCAGCGCCGATCTGGTCGAGGGCTTCATCGGCCATCTGGAGGCCGAGCTGGAGGCCGGCGGCTTCTTCCATCCGGCGGACAAGAAGCCGTCGATGATGCGCAACCTGCGCGCCCTGTTCTCCCGCGCCGGGCTGTCGGAGCAGGAGGTCGCCACCCTGCGCGGCGCGGTGCACGCGCTGGCGAAGGGGCGCGGCCGGGTGCTGGCGCGGCTCGCCGCGCAGGCGCGCGGCGAGGGCTAGGGCTTAGGGAGTAGGGCTTAGGGCTTAGAAGGCGATGCGGCCCCGATCCTGCCCCAAGCCCCAAGCCCCAAGCCCCAAGCCCCAAGCCCCAAGCCCCAAGCCCCAAGCCCCAAGCCCTAAGCCCTAAGCCCTAAGCCCTGAGCCCTCCTCTCCCCCACCCCGGCGGATACAGGCCGGACCGCATTCCGGGCGGCGGGATCCTGCCCTGGGCGATGTAGTCGTGGCTGATCCGGTCGATCAGGTCGTAGTCGACCTGCCACGGGCCGCGGGGGCAGGCCTGCTGGGCGCGACGCAGCATTTCGGTCTTGCAGGCGCCGATCCAGGCGTTCGACGCCGCGCGGCGTGCATTCTCGATCTCCAGCGCCCGGAGCTCGCGCCGTTCGGCGGGGGAGAGCGGCGCGTCCGACGGGCGAGCGGCGCGGCGGGGTCGGGGGTGGGGCATGGGGCTCCTTTCCCTTTCTCCCCTTGCGGGAGAAGGACGCGTTTCGACGCCCCCGCGCCGGACGGCGCGGAGGTGGGGAGGTGGGCGGAGCGGCGGGCGCGAGGCCCGGGATAGAGTTGGTGTACCGTTTCGGCTTCGCGTGACGCTCCGCGCGCGGGGTTTTCGACGCTCTCGCGCCGCCCTTACGGGTCCGGGAGCTTGCGGCGGGTGGCGCTCTTAGCGCCTTACCGCAGTCGCCCCCGGCGGGCAGGGGGCGCCGGCGGCGCCCTCCTGGAACGGTCCGGGTATCCCCCCCGACCCTTGCCCGGGATCAGCTCCTGGTGATCCCGATCGGCTTTGTTGTCGGGCCTACCGTCCGCCGCGCGGCGGCTCACTGCTTGAGGCCCCGAAGGCCCGTCGCGGCGGACGCCGAACGGCGACGGAGGGCGCGTCCAACAAACCCCGCTCCCCACGCTCCCGCCGCCGCCTCGGAACGCCGGCCGAGCGCACCTCCCCGAGCGACGGGACGGGCACAGGCTGCGGCACCGGGGAACCGATGTCGGAAGAAAGGCGCGAGAAACGCGCGGGGCGTTGAAGCGAAAGGGAAAACGGGGAGAAGCCGTCACAACGGGCGGGGCGAGGCCGCCGCATCTCCCCTCCCTTTCGTCATTCCGGGCGAAGCGCAGCGGAGACCCGGAACCGGCCGTCAGCCTCCGCGGAGGCGGACCAGATCCAGGTCCGGCGGGGCCGCGTCGCACGAGTCTCCGGCGACGGGGGTCCAGCTGCCGTACTGGCCGGCGACGTACCGGTTCGACGAATACTCGCTCATCTCGGGCCACATGGTCTCGTTCGCGCCCGGCCGCAGGGTCCAGATCCTGGCATAGCCCGGGGTGTTCGACGCCTTCAGTGCCAGACACTGAACCGCGCCGGAGTCGTTCCGCGCCCAGGCCTCCCGCCGGTCGAACGGGCTCAGGCCCTCCCAATAGGTGACCAGCCGCTGGGTCAACGTCACGCCGTTGCTGAACGAGGCCATGGGCCTTTCGTCGCCCGGCACGGTGACGCAGGCGCCGAGTCCGACGGCGACGCCGACGACGGCCAGAAGTCTGATGATCATGCGCGTTTCCCCTGTTCCCGATCCGGAGCCTGGGGCAGGAAACGGAGTTCGGCAACCGGTCGGAAGCTGACGGGCACAGCGAGAACGGTGAGCGATCAGAATGGCCCTCGCCGATACATCCCCCGCCGCCCGGTGAACTCCAGCCAGCCCCGGTCGCGGAGCACTTGAAGCTGCTGCCTGATCTTGGGGCGGACGTTGCGGTTGTCGGGAAAGAGGGCCGACAGCGCCGCCTCGTGGGCATAGACGTCGTCCAGGGTGAACTCGGGCCGTCCCACGGCCTCGACCGCCTTCATCACGGCCAGCAGCCAGCCGCGTGCGTTCAGGCTGGCGTCCTTCAGGAACAGGGTGGCGCGCCAGCGGTCCAGCACCTCGCCCTTGGGCACGTGCGCGCCGCGTGCGATCAGGGGGATGCGGCCCGACGCCGGCACCTGGCCGATCAGGATGTTGCACCCCTGCCAGCCCGCGCGCCGCGCGGTCGGCGACAGCGGCTTGCGCGCCTGAATGACGTCGGCAGTGAAGAAGTGGCGAGGCACCACGATCAGGTCGGTCACGGCCCGTGCGGCCGGGTCATAGCTCATGGCGAACAGGCTGGGATTGTTGCGCGCCGACAGCCGCCGCATCATGGCGCCATAGGCGCCGTCGGGGATCGACCGACCCAGCCCGCCAGCCTTGGCCTTCAGCTCGAATTCCTCGGCGCAGGCGTCGCAGACGAAGTCGCCCACGGGGGAGTTGTTCGGCAGTTGTCGCAGCCGCTCCGCGCCGCAAGCCGGACAGAACAGATGCGCGGCGGCCCAGCCCTCGGACAGGGCGCGGACGTTCTGGGTCGGCCCGCGATAGACGGCCTGCTCCTCGGCGAAGCCGAGCGGGCTCCAGCTGTGATCGTCCTCAGCCATGCCGCAGCATGGCGAACCTAAGGTTAGTCAGCCCTTACCGCGGGTGTAGCCGTCGATGTATAGGCTATCCTTCACAACCGGCTCGCCGCGTCCTTGTGGGACCTCGCAAACCATTGCTCGCTTGATACAGCGGCACCAAACCGTCGGCGGATAGAATAGCGAAGCCAATCACGACCTCCTGCAGCCGTCCCTTATTCGAATGATCGCGCACGAGATCCAGCACAATCGCATCAATCCCTCTAACATTAGTTAGCCCACGATAGATGTATCTTGACCAGACTTGACCGTTCTGGTCATGGATAAACGCGACGACATCACCCGGAGACGGCGTGGTCAGCTGGAAACTTGGAAACAAAACGGTGAGGTCGCGTCTGAAGTCGTAGCCAGCCGCAGAAGGCCTGCCCAACCACTCTCCTTGCGGCCCAAAATCGTCAGCCGAGATGCGCCTAGAATGCTCAGGTGCCCAAAGGTTGAAATCATGCAGGGTGCCCCGCTGATCTATTATTACTGTGCCCACGCCCCCGTCGTATGTGTGAGAAAGCAATATGCGGTCATCGCCTAGAGGCCGCCATACTACCCTGTAGCGATATATTTCGGTTTGGCTCCCGGTCGTGGTATACTCGTAGGTATATGAGCAGGCTGCGCCTGCCTTGTATGATAGTGCGCGATTCGGCGTCACGGGGCGGATGACCAGCGCTTCCCGAATATCCTGATCTTCACCGACAAGTATATCGGTTTGACCATCTGCCATCTCTGTCATGTGAACACATGCGCTCAGGAATACCAGCGATACGCCTATGAAGAGCCACCTTGCTGGTCTCGAGAGGGGATTTAGCACCGTCAAAGTCCCTTCAGTCCAAGATTGACCCGCCGGCGGACCTGCATGATGAGCGTGCAAGCGTCCGTTGTTCACCCGACGGGAGTATGCAAACAACTGTAGATGGTGAGTTCGAGCTTATGGGACCAGATACCGCTTCGACAGGTCTTCGACGACTGTCGGGGCGATCAGCTTCCAGTTGCCCCAAGTCAGCTGCCGTTGGCCCTGGCCACCGTGCCTCATCGGAGGTGCGGCGAGGCGGCCGCGCTTCCCCGGATCCACTGCCTCGTCGATCGCCGCGTTTTGGCTCCGAAAGGCCGGGCATCGCTGATCCGCGCAAGGTTACCGGCTCCCGCTGACTTTCAGGGGTTGGGGCCACCGCGGCGGCCGCACTTGGTGTATAGTTCGCTGGCTCACGCAGAAGCAGGGTAGCCTTTATCCAACCTTCCGAACCGCTGCCGTATCTGACGCGAACCCAGCGCTCGCCGACGGCGTTTGTCCTGTACTCTCGCGGGCAGACGGGTACCCCGGGCGCAAGACTATCGATCACGTCATGCTCCGTGCCGTCCCCCGATCGGACATTGATTGTGCTCACGCCAGCGGGGGGGCTTACAACGGGGGATTGCGACATCTGACACAGAGAGTCCTCGTTGACGTTGCGGAGCCAACGAAAGCCGCCATAGCCAAGTGCAGCCAGTACCGCGAGGATCAGTAATGCGGATACGCAACCATTTGACGGCGGCGGCGGCGGCGGCGGCGGAGGTGGAGGTGGAGGTGGAGGTGGAGGTGGAGGTGGAGGTGGAGGTGGAGGTGGAGGTGGAGGTGGAGGAGGAGGCGGTCGTCTTGAGGCTTCGATCGTTCTACGAGCTTCAAATATAGCGTCTACGTCGGCGGCCTCGCCTCCGCAGTTCGTCCAGACCGCTGCGAGCATAGCCTTGTCAGAGAGATCCCGACCTTCAAGCAGAGCCTCAAACTTCGACGCGTCGTCGGGTCCCTTGATAATAATGCGGCGGGCCATCTCTCCGTTCGGCACGTCATCATGCGAGACGTTGGCACCTTCCACGCTGAAGAATACGGCGTGATCCGTCCAAATTTTACGGTAAGGATCGATCCCCGTGGTCGCGTGTAGCCAGTTCTTTATCTTATATTGCTGATCCTCGCCTTGTTCATAAATATTCTTAGACGTTTGTCCCGGCAGTTCCCACGGCTCGTTTCTGAACGCTTTCGCGGATTCTAGGTGCTTGTACTCGCATCGTATTATGCCGCGCGGGTTGAGCAGCAGCCCATCAATGCTGTGAGATCCTCGTCCAAAGGTCCCCTTGGTCAGACTCGTGACGATCAGCCAATCGTCGCCAAGCTTTCCACCGAGGTAATTGGCGGCAGGAATTTCGTGGGGCTTGGGGCTGCCTTTGATCAAGACCTTTGCCAACGCAATCCCCCCAAGCGGCCCGCTAGATTGTAAGCAACGGCCTCATATCCAACGGAGCACCGGCCGATCCATTGCGCAAGACTGGCAGATCAAAGGTATCTAGCAAGGCGCATGACAACTTCACGTTACCGCCCCTTCCTGAACGCCGCCGCCTTCTCCGCCGCGGCCTCGGCGCGCCACTTCTTCGGCGCGGCCTTGTCGACCGTCTCGCCCTCGGCGGTGAGGATGTCGTTGGCGAACTCCAGGTCCATCAGCTTCATGCGCTTGATCTCGTCGCGCAGGCGGGCGGCTTCCTCGAACTCCAGGTTGGAGGCGGCGTCGCGCATGCGGCTTTCCATGTCCTTGAGCGCGGCCTGGAAGTTGGAGCCGGTGAAGGGGCGGGCGTCTTCCTTGACGCCGGTGGGGGTGGTCAGGCGGTCCAGGGCGCGGCTCTCATAGGGGCTGGCCAGGATCTCCTGGATGTCGCGCTTGACGCTTTCGGGCGTGATGCCGTGTTCGGCGTTGTACGCCTCCTGCTTCTCGCGCCGGCGGTTGGTCTCGGCGATGGCGCGCTCCATCGAGCCGGTCATGCGGTCGGCATAGAGGATGACGCGGCCGTCGACGTTGCGGGCCGCGCGGCCGATGGTCTGGATCAGGGAGGTCTCGGAGCGCAGGAAGCCCTCCTTGTCCGCGTCCAGGATGGCGACCAGGCCGCACTCGGGGATGTCCAGCCCCTCGCGCAGCAGGTTGATGCCGATCAGGCAGTCGAAGGCGCCCAGGCGCAGGTCGCGCAGGATCTCGATCCGCTCCAGGGTGTCGACGTCGGAGTGCATGTAGCGGACGCGCACCCCCTGTTCGTGCATGTATTCCGTCAGGTCCTCGGCCATGCGCTTGGTCAGGGTGGTGACCAGGCTGCGGTAGCCGGCCCGGGTGGTGGCCTTCACCTCGTCGATGACGTCGTCGACCTGGTTGCGGGTCTCGCCCGAGACGGGGCGGATCTCGACCGGGGGGTCGATCAGGCCGGTGGGGCGGATGACCTGTTCGACGAAGACGCCGCCGGTCTGCTGCATCTCCCACGGGCCGGGGGTGGCCGAGACGTGGATGGTCTGGGGCCGCATGGCGTTCCACTCGTCGAACTTCAGCGGGCGGTTGTCGATGCAGCTGGGCAGGCGGAAGCCGTATTCGGCGAGCGTCGACTTGCGCGCGTAGTCGCCGCGGTACATGCCGCCGATCTGGCCGACGGTGACGTGGCTCTCGTCGACGAACAGCAGGGCGTCGTCGGGGATGTATTCGAAGAAGGTGGGCGGCGGCTCGCCCGGCGCGCGGCCGGTCAGCCAGCGGGAATAGTTCTCGATGCCGGCGCAGGAGCCGGTGGCCTCCATCATCTCCAGATCGAAGCGGACGCGTTGCTCCAGGCGCTGGGCCTCCAGCAGCTTGCCGTTCTCGACCATCCAGTCGAGCGTCTCCTTCAGCTCGGCCTTGATGCCGGTGATGGCCTGGTTCAGCGACGGGCGCGGGGTGACGTAGTGGCTGGCGGCGTAGACGGTGATCTCTTCGAGGTCGTTGGTCTTCTTGCCCGTGAGGGGGTCGAACTCCTGGATCGACTCCAGCTCGTCGCCGAACAGCTGGATGCGCCAGGCGCGGTCCTCCAGGTGGACGGGGAAGATCTCGATGACGTCGCCCCGCTTGCGGAACATGCCGCGCTCGAAATGCACGTCGTTGCGCTTGTACTGCAGCGCGATCAGATCGGCCCGCAGCTTCGCCTCGTCGATCTGGTCCCCGACCTTCAGCCCGAAGGTCATGGCGGTATAGGTCTCGACCGAGCCGATGCCGTAGATGCAGCTGACCGAGGCGACCACGATGACGTCGTCTCTTTCGAGTATAGCCCGGGTTGCGGAATGCCGCATCCGGTCTATCTGTTCATTGATCGAACTATCTTTCTCAATATAGGTATCAGTACGAGGAACGTAAGCTTCCGGTTGATAATAGTCGTAATAGCTTACGAAGTATTCAACCGCGTTGTCGGGGAAGAAGCTCTTGAACTCGGAATAGAGCTGGGCCGCGAGGGTCTTGTTGTGGGCCAGGATCAGGGCCGGGCGCTGGGTCGCCTCGATGACCTTGGCCATGGTGAAGGTCTTGCCCGAGCCGGTGACGCCCAGCAGCACCTGATCGCGTTCGCCGGCCTCGGCCTGGGCGACCAGTTCGGCGATGGCGGCGGGCTGGTCGCCCGAGGGCTCGAACGGCGAGACCATGCGGAACGGCGTGCGCCGCTTCGCCGCCGACCGGTCGGGCCGGTGCGGGGTCCAGCCCTCGGGCGCGCCCGGCGCCTCCTCCGGCGTCAGGCGCGGCCCGGTGACGGGCGCGAACATGGGCATCTTCCCGTCGCGCAGGAAGGCGGCGGGCGCCTCCTGCAGGCCGGCGCCGGGGGTGTGCACCGGCTTGGCGGGCTTGGGCTTGCCGGGCGCGGGCGTGCTGGAACGGTTCATGAACGCAATCTAGGAGGCCGACGGGGCGGACGCCAGAGAACGCGCGGGGCGGGGAGGGGATGCTGACAGCCGGTGGCGGCAGGCGTCAGGCGCCGCGCAGCAGCACGCCGGCCGTCAGGACCACGAAGGCCGCCGTCAGCACATCCGTCGGCCGCTCTGACACGAACGGAATGGCGACCCCGAAATAGTGGGCGGCCCAGGCCACGACGGCCAGCGCCACGGCGATGACGAACAGGGGCACCGACGGAGCGGTGAGCGGCAGACCGGCGCGACGAGCCATGGGCGAACATCCTTGGGGCGCCCGCCGCGCGGCGAGGGGCCGGGGCGGGGGTTGCGGGGGTGGGTCAGCCTTCGTCGTAGGCGCGCTGGAATAGCGGCTGGGCCTTGGCGAAGTCGGCGGGCGTGCGCAGCACGACCTCGAGATCACCCGTTCCGAAGTGACCGATCTTGCGGACGTCGCGGGTGAAGCCCTCTTCCAGCGCGACGGTGTCCGGGTTCAGCTTCACGTAAGCCGCGATCGTTTTGGCCTGCGGGTAGACCTCAAGGCAGACGAAGTTCTTGATGCGTTTGAAGGCGACATAGAACTTCACCTCCTTCATCTGTACGTCGTCGCCCAAGGCCATAAGGAAGTCGGCGACGCCGTCCCAAAGCTCGCGCAGGTCCGTCGGTGCCTTGCTGAGGCGATAGTCGATGCGCTGCGCAAGGTAGGGATCCTTGGCCGGAGCGCCGCCGCCGGCCGACGGCGGGTGCGGCTCGGGAGCGGCCGGCCTGGCCGCCACCCGCGGATTGTGAATCAGCTCGATCATCAGCAGGTCTGTGCCGAAGCGGCGGTAGCGGATCAGTTCGATGCTGCGGTTGATCTGCTTGACCGCGTGGCCGTCGTATTTGGTGAAGTCACCAGCGATGCAGACCAGCCGGGGTGCGGCCCATTCGACCTTCTCGGCGACTTCCTTGCCGAGCACGTCGAGGACCAGCCACTGGAACTCCTTCTTATGGTCCATCAGCCAGTCGAGGTAGAACAGGCCTTGGTTGATGACGTTCTCGTTCGTCAGCCGCTTGTATTCGATAATGACGGGGCTGCCGTCCTCGTCGATGCCGAACGTGTCGATGCGGCCGCCGTGGACGGCACCGGTGCTGTATTCGCTGGCGAGGAAGCGGACCCCGAGAAGGGCCTCAAGGTTCCTTTCGAACAGGGTCTGCAGGGCCTTTTCGACCTGTGGGCTTTCGGTCGGCAGCTTCTCGATGCCGGCCCCGATCCGGAACAGTTCAATGTCGGCCATGAAGTCTCCTGTTCACGCCGCCCGCTTCGCCGCGAAGCGGCCGTCGGGGAGGGGGGTGATTTCGGCGTAGCGGACGAGGGTCGAGAGGGCCTGGACGACGCGCTGCTCGATCTTCTTGCCGCCGCCCTTGAAGGCGCGCGACACGGTGGCCGCGTCCATCGGCGCGGCCGAGGCCTCGAGCACGGCGCGGATGGCCATGACCTGTTCGCCCTTGTCCTTGGGGAAGGCGGGCAGGCCCTTGTCGAGGGCGACGACCGTCGCGCCGAGGTCGAGCTCGCCAGTCTTGGGCGCGGCGGCGCCCTTGGCGAAGCGGGGGATCTGATAGTCGGGGCGCAGCCAGCGGACGTGGCCGGCGGCCTCCTCCGCCGCGCGTTCGGCGTTCAGGGCGACCAGTTTTTCCAGAATCTGTTCGTCGGTCAGGTCGTGGGGCCAGCCATAGGCGTCGGCGGTCGCCCGGTCGATCTGGTCGTGCAGGTCCTTGAGGATCAGCACCCGGCCGCGCGCCTTCACATCGGCCTCGGCGTCGGTGAGAGCGGTCCCCGCGCGGACCTTTTCCAGCACATTGTACAGGCCGGTCAGGGTCAGGTCCGGATGCTCGGCCTGCACCGTCTTGCGGGTGGCGTCGAGCTCCTCGCCGAGGGCGCGGAGACTTTCGCGGGTAGGCGCGTTTGGGTCGGGGAAGGGGAAGGGGTCGAAGCAGAGCGTGTTATTGTAGACGGGGTCGTTCCCCTTACCCACCCGTCCTCCTATCGAGGTCGCCCAATGGACGTGAACCCTCGATGAAAGCGCGGCGAGCAGCCAAGCATCATCATGGGCGATCACCCTGATCTTCTGATCCGGAAGGATTTCGGCCGGCAGGAAGGTGAAGAGTCGGTGTTTCGACGTTTCTGTCGTGGCGATGTAGCGGGGCAAGCCGTCGAGCGCCTTTCGCATTCCCGGCCGCGCCTCCCCAAAAATCCACCAGTTCAAGCGGTGATTGGCCCGGACAACGGTGTCTCTGAACGGCTTCACGTGTTCGAGAACGTGCTGGAACAGTTCCGGATGCTTCTGGCGAGCTTCAGCTTCGGAAAGGCCAAAAAAGTCGATGATCAGTCTTGGTGGCCGGTTGTCGGTGAGATCCTTGCCGGACAAGTAGGGTCTCACTGCTTCGGATTCGCCCTGCCTCAAATGCGTTGCTTCGGCGGGGGATAGGACGAACCGAAGGCTGACCGGGATAACACCCATAAAGGACAACCCTTGGTCAGCTTCGAGGGACTTGGCCGAGGTAAGAAGCGCCCCGGTCGTGAGAAACGGCGTGACCTTGCCCGAGGTTGGCGGTTGGAGTTCGTCGCTCCCAGCTTCGCCATGACGAGGATTAGCCACCTTCTGAACCACTCCGGCGAAATCGCCAGCGGCTCCGACCGTGATTGCAATGCGGACTGCCGCCGTCGCGTCTCCCTCGGTCCATGGATGATCGGGGACCGCATAGATCAGGGAAATGGGCTGCTTCGCTCCTAGTCGCTCTTCGATGACAGCGCGATTGAATGCCATGGTGATCGAGTTGGTGGTGACCAGTCCAAATCGGCGAGTCGCCTTCTTGGATGCCAGATCAGCCGACCGCGCCCACCAATACATAACGAAGTCGGCGGACTCTGGGACGTCCTGCCAAACCTTCCGGAGGGCGCGAACGTAGGGCTCTGAGAGTTGATCGTTCATGCGCTTGTTGCCGATGAACGGCGGGTTCCCCACGATGAACTCCGCCTCCGGCCAGTCCGGTCGCCGCGCGTTCGGAAATACCTGCACCGCCTCTCCGTCCCGCATCTCGAACTGGAGCTCGGGATAGCCGTCCCAAGTGAGGACGGCGTCCTTCTGCTGGATGTTGCCGAAGGCCTTGAGGATCGGCTCGGCGGGGTGTTCGGAGCGGTTGCGGTAGTGCTGCTGCAGATAGCCGATCCACAGCACCAGTTCGGCGATGGCGGCGGCGCGGACGTTCAGCTCGATGCCCAGGAACTGGTGCGGGTCGACCGTCTCCAGCCCGATGGTTTCGGTCTCGCCCAGCTCGGCGAGTGCCTCCAGAACCTCGCCCTCCAGCCGCTTCATCAGCTCCAGCGAGACGTAGAGGAAGTTGCCCGTGCCACAGGCGGGATCCAGCACGCGGGTGGTGCACAGGGCATGGTGGAAGGCGCGGACGGCGGCGACGGCCTCCTTGAGGTCGCCGCGCTCCTTTGCATCGCCCGCCTTGAGCTGGGCCGCGTTCCAGTCGGCGCGCAGCGGCTCCATGACCGTGACCTCGACCAGCCGCTCGACGTAGGACCGGGGGGTGTAGTGGGCGCCCAGCTTGCGCCGCTCGTCCTTGTCCAGCGCCTGTTCGACCAGGGTGCCGAAGATGGCGGGTTCGACATACCGCCAGTCATGGCGCGAGGCCGCCAGAAGCTCGCCGATCTCTTCCTTCGTCATGGGGAAGGACCGCGGGTCGTGGAACAGGCCGCCGTTGAAGTGGCGGAGATGGGTCTTGAACAGGGAATAGAAGCGGTCGTCGTGCCGCGGCGCGTCCATCTTCTTCCAGAGTTCGAGCAGCAGGGGCGCGAAGCTGTCGGGGCTGTCGAGGCAGTCGGTCAGCAGCTCGGTGAACTTGCCGCGCGGCAGCAGGTCCACGTCCTCGGCGAACATCGTGAAGATGCAGCGCATCAGGAAATGGGCGACCTCTTCGGCCGGGTGGTTGCGTTCCAGCCGGCGGGACACGGCGGCCAGACGTTCGGCGATCTCCCGCGTGACGCGGGCCGCCTCGCGCGTGGGGTCGAGGGATTGCGGGGCGGTCCAGACGGCGCGGAGGCGGTCCTGAACGTCCGGGCGACGCAGGTCTTCCAGCCGGATGCGGAAGCCCTTGCGGTCGGGGAAGTGGGAATAGGCGCGGCCGCTGCCTGAGAAGTCGGCGTAGACCTCGAACACGTAGCCGACGTCGCAGACGATGATGAAGGGCGGGGCGGCGTGATCCGGCGGCAGGCGGAAGACGTAGTCCTCGGCCTGTTTGCGGGCGTTGCGCATCAGCACGTCCCACTTGCCTTCGGCGGCGGCGGTCGACGCCGTCTCGTCGGGCTTGAACAGGGTCGGCTGGTCGGCGCGATGCGCCTGACGCGACTGCTTCGCCTCAAGGATGAAGCAGCCGCGCTTGTACAGGTCGATGCGCAGGGTGGAGGCCATGCCTTCGCTTTCGCGACGCTTCACGCCGCGCTCGAAGACGTAGTCGTTGCCCGCCGTGTCGTCGGACGCCGGGTCGGGGCGCGGCAGGTCCAGCGCCTCGCACAGTTCCGTCAGGAACATCTGGTAGTTGGCCCGCTCGGCGCCGCCGCGGGCCTCGCTCCAGCGGGCGATGAAGGTGTCGATGTCCACGAAGGCGTGCTCCCCGGCGGGGAGAACAACCGGAAGCGGCGTCGGAAGCAACCCCGCCCGCCCCACCTTCGCCTCGCGAATCCCGCTACCGTTCCGCCCCATGCGCCGCACCGTCCCCGCCCTGCTGACCCTGCTGCTGACGGCCTCGTGCTTCGGCGGGCCGAATCCGCCGCCGGCGGGGTGGGAGGGGCGGAACCCGTCCCGGGTGCCGGTGGTGACGTCGTCCACGGGCGTACGGGCCGAGAGTTTCGCGACGTCGGGGATCGTCGATGCGCGGCTGGACGGGGGGACGCGGTCGCGGGTGGACGAGGCGGCCGGGCATCTGGGGCTGTGCCAGGCGGAGCTGGAGGCGGCGCGGGTGACGTTCACGCCGGTGCCGGACAAGGTGATGACCGAGACGTGCGGGCTGACGGGGGCGGGGACGCTGGACGTCGACCGGGGCACGGTGGCGCGGCTGCGGCCCGCGGCGCCGGTGATGACGTGCCAGACGGCGCTGGCGTTCTCGGTGTGGCGGCGTCAGTCGGTGGAGCCGGCGGCGCGCGAGATCTTCGGCCAGGACGTGGTCGAGATCGTGCACATGGGGACCTATTCCTGCCGCTCGGTGTCGAACCGGCCGGGCGCGCGGCCCAGCGCCCATTCGCGCGCGGCGGCGGTGGACTTCGCCGGCGTGGTGCTGCGCGACGGGCGGCGGATCATGGTCAAGGAAGACTGGTATTCCGACACGGACGAGGCCCGCTTCCTGAAACGGATCCGCGACGAGGGGTGCCGGGTGTTCGGCACGGTGCTGAGCCCCGACTACGACGCGCCGCACCAGGACCATCTGCATCTGGAGCCGGGGGGAAGGGCGTTCTGTCGGTAGGGGGGCGGGGGGCCTGCGGCCGAGCTTAGGGCTTAGGGCTTAGGGCTTAGGGCTTAGGGCTTAGGGGGGAAGGTTCCCCTGCGGCGCGGTCGGCCTTTGGCAAGGGCGCGCGGCATCCGTTCAGACACCCAAGCCCCAAGCCCCAAGCCCTAAGCCCTACCCCTAAGACCGGTCTTCTCCCTCACCCTCCGGATCCGGCACGGGCGGGGGGCTGAGCAGTTCGGCGGCGGCGTCGTTGTCGGCGGTGCGGGGGCGGCGGGGGCGGCGCGGGCGTGGGGCGTCAGATTTTGCGGCGAGATGCTGGCCCAGCATGGCGGCGATGGCCTCGTCGCCCTCGCGGCCGAACAGGCTGCGGATGCGCAGGTCGGTCTGGGGGAAGGGGACCTCGATGCCCGCCTCGTCCAGCGCGTCGGCGATCAGCCAGGTGTAGGCGGCCTGCATGGCGGCGGGGCGTTTGACCGCCTCCTGCGTCGGCCAGACCAGCAGTTCGAAGTCCAGGCTGCTCTCGCCGAAGGTGGTCAGCCAGACCTGGCTCTTGCGGGCCTCGGTCTCGGGCAGGGTGAAGGGGCTGGCGCGGGCGGCGGCAAGCACCGCCTCGCGCACCTGGACCCGGTCGGCACCGTAGGCCACCGAGAAGGGGATGTGGATGCGGCGGGTGTCGCCCTTCAGCGTCCAGTTGGTGACCGGGCCCTCGATCAGGTGGCTGTTGGGGATCAGGACGTTGACGTTGTCGTTGGTGCGCACGCGGGTGGCGCGGGGGCCGATCTCCATGACCGCGCCGCGGACCTTGCCGTCCTCCAGCTCCACATAGTCGCCGACCGACAGCATGCGGTCGAAGATCAGGAAGATGCCCGAGACGAACTCCTTGACCACGCCCTGCAGGCCCAGGCCGACGCCGATGCCGACGGCGCCCGCGAAGACGGCCAGCGAGGACAGGTTCAGCCCCGCCGTCGACAGGGCCATGAAGACGCCGGCGACGAGGATGCCGTAGCCGGCCAGCTTCTCGAGCACGTAGAGCGCCTGGGCCGAGCGGGGCGAGCCGCGCGCGCGGACGCGGCGCAGGGCGCGGGTGACGGCCCAGCTGGCGACCACGGCGAGGCCCAGCAAAAGGGCGCCCGAGGCGAGGCCGCCCGCGGTCAGCGAGACCCCGCCGACCGAAAGCACGCGGGCGTTCTCCAGGGCGTCGACGTCGGGGATAAGGGCGCGGGTCATGCCCGGATAAGCGGCGCCGTGGGGGCCGGGTTCCGAAATGGGCTTTCGCAGTCGCGAAAGGGCACCTAGCTTGCCGGGATGACCCCTCCCGCCTCCCCGTCGTCGTCGCGCAGTTTCTTCTCGTCCCTGAGCCTGTGGGTTCTGCTGGCGCTGGTCGGCGGGCTGGCGGCGGGGGCGGCGGCCAGCGAATGGGGACTGCCCGGCGGATCGGGCACGGCGGAGATGATCTCGGCGCTGGGCGCCCTGTGGCTGAATGCCCTGAAGATGACCATCGTGCCGCTGGTGTTCAGCCTGCTGGTGACGGGCATCGCCTCGATCGCCGACGCGGCGCGGACCGGGCGGCTGGCGGCCAAGGCCATCCTGTGGTTCGCCATCCTGATCACCTTCGCGGTGCTCTATGCCTATGCCGCCAATTTCGGTCTGCTGGCGATCTGGCCGGTGGACGAGGCGGGCGCCGCCGCGGTGCGGGCCGGGGCACCGGCACCGCCGGAAGGCCTGGGGCCGGGCGCGCCGTTCAGCGAGTTCTTCAAGACCCTGGCCCCGGCCAACCCGATCCGGGCCGCGGCCGAGGACGCCATTCTGGGCCTGGTGGTGTTCGCGGTCTTCTTCGGCTTTGCGGCGACGCGCCTGCCGGACCGGCTGCGGCTGCCGCTGGTGGCCTTCTTCGAGGCGGTCGGCGAGACGATGATCGTGATCGTCCGCTGGGTGCTGACGGTCGCGCCGGTCGGGGTGTTCGCCCTGGCCATGGGCGTGGGGCTGACCGCCGGCATCGGCGCGGCGGGGGTGCTGCTGCAGTACGTGTCCATCCTGGCGCTGGTGCAGATCGGGCTGATCGCCCTGTGCTATCCGCTGGTGGTGATCTTCGGCCGGGTCAGCCTGGCGCGGTTCGCGCGGGCGGCGGCGCCGGCGCAGGTGGTGGCGTTCTCGACGCAGTCGTCGCTGGCCAGCCTGCCGGTCATGGTGGAGCGGGCGGTGGACGCGCTGGGCGTGTCGCGGGCGACCGCCGGTCTGGTGCTGCCGCTGGCGGTGGCGGTGTTCCGCATCACCAGCCCGGTGGCCAATCTGGGCGTGGTGATCTGGTGCGCCCACGTGTTCGGCGTCGAGGTGACGCCGGCGGCCATGGTGGCGGCGGGTCTGACGGCCATCCTGGTGTCGATCGGCTCGGTCGGCCTGCCCGGACAGGTCAGCTTCTTCGTCTCGATCGCGCCGATCTGCATCGCCATGGGGGTGCCGCTGGAGTTGCTGCCGATCCTGCTGGCGGTGGAGGTGATCCCCGACATCTTCCGCACGCTCGGCAACGTCACCGCCGACCTGGCCGTGACGCGGATCGTGCAGGGCGGGGACGCGGTCGAGGAGGCCGATCCGGCGATCTGATCGGCGCTTGACAAGCGTGTCACCTATAGGTGATATGTAACCCGTGAGTTACACGGGAGACCGGTTATGACCGAAGACACTCTGAACGGGTTTCAGAAGCTGGGAGCGCGCGTCTTCAAGCCGGCGCTGGTTCTGGCCCTCGTCGGCGCGATGAGCGGCATCGTCGGCTGGCTGGCCAACAGGCGCGGCGACGTGGTGATCGGCGACGGGCTGATGACCGCGGCCGGCGTGGCGACCGGCATCGGGGTGACGGCGGCGCTGTTCTCCTGGGCCGGGCACCGGGCCGGGCGGCGGCTGGAGCCTGCGTCGGGACGGCGCGAGCGCGAGCAGGCGGCGCGTGTCTGGCAGCTGACCGTCCTGCCGCTGGCCATGCTGATGATGACCGTGGCCGCGACCGTGGCGGCGGCGCAGATCGTGCGCGGCACGGCCGAGCGGATGGAGTGGTTCACCGCCGCGGTCCCGGCCCTGTACGCCCTGCTGCTGCCCGTGATGGTGATGAACTGGGATGCCCACGCGCGGAAGATGCGGAAGTACCTCGACGACGAGCTAATCCGGTCGATGCAGGCGCGGGCCATCATTGCGGCCTTCTTCGTGCTGATGGCCGGGGCATGCGGGGTCTACATGCTGGGCCTGTGGGAGCCGGACTGGGCGATCATGGCCCTGCCGGGTGTGCTGTGGGCGGCCGCCTCGACCGCGTCGCTGCGCTTCGCCCAGCTGAGCCGCGCCTACGATGGGTGACGCCCGGCTGGGGTCGCACCTGAAGGAGGTCCGCACCACCGCAGGCCTGACCCAGGCCGAGCTGGCGGAGCGGGCGGGGGTGTCGAGGAAGACCATCAACACGGTCGAGAACGGTGTGTTCGTGCCGTCGACGACGCTGGCCCTGCTGCTGGCGCGGACGCTGGGCGTGACGGTGGAGGCGCTGTTCTACCTGAAGTCATAGGTGAAATGATTCAGGGTTGCCATCCTTGGTACGGAAGACCACTGTTCGGTGTATTCAAGGGGGAGGCGATCATGAAGAGTCCGGCCATCATGCTGGCGGTGCTGGCCTGCGCGGCGTGCAGCGGAACACCGATGTTGACCAGCGTGGACCTGACGAAGTCTTCGGCCCCGGTGCTGATGACCTATGGCGTCGGCGTGACGGAAATCGAATTGCGACAGCAGCCGTACGGCGGCGGGCAAGACCTGCCCGAGGCCTGCAAGTCGGCCCTCGACGCCTATGAGATCGCCCGATCCGCGCACGACGCCGCCGCGGTTCCATATGCCCGCTCAGCCGGCTCCTTGTTTGAGGTTCTGGCCTATGCGTGGCGCGACGGTGACCCGCGGCGACTGAGCACTGCCGAGAAGAAAGCCATTCTGGCCGACCTGAAGACGCTTTCCGCCGAGGGCGATGCGGTGGTCGCCCTGGCCGACAAGGCGAGGCTGGGTGCGCGCCTGGTTGGGGAGCGTTGCCCCGAGGAACGCAGCCGGATCGAGGTCCTGAGCCATGTGCGCCCGGCGGATGGGTTGATCTACGGCGTGAACCTGTCCGGGGGCGCGATGTCGAACGACGCCCTGAAATTGGTGACGGGCGCCGACGGCCTGCCGACCTCCGTGGTCGCGACCGCCGACGACCAGACGGCCGTCGCCGTGACGTCGGTGGCCCGGCTGATCGGGCGGTTCGCCGCGCCGGGACTGGACGGCGGCGGCCTTGAGGGGGTGGATCTGAGCGAGGTGCTCGGTTTCGGGGAACTTAAGACCGTGGACGGCGAGGGCTTTCTGGGCGATCTCGGGTCGGACACGGCGGCGCACCGTTGCGGAATCTCGGCCATGCCTGCGAAGCGGCGTCTGGCCGAGATGGAACGCAGGCCGAACTGCGCCGACGCCGCGTCTCTGATCCTTCTGGCCGCCGAGCTCGTCCATGAGCCGGACGAGCTTCCCTCCCTGCGCCCCGAACGTCCGGATCGTCCGGCCCGGCACTCGCTGTCCGAGCTTGAAGCCGGCGTTCAGTATGCCGGTGCCACGGTGACCGTTCGCTGCGCGGCGCCCCACCCCCGAACCGCCGCCGTGGTTGAGAGCGGGCTCGTGGTCGCCACCCCGACGCCATGCCTTCTGACGGCGTCCGAAGGGAGGACGGAAGTGGCCCGCTTGTCCTTCGTAGGTCTGAGCGAACGGCATCTGACGGTCGTGCCGATCGACCGGGCGGCCCTCGTCAAGAACACGACCACCCTGACATTGCAGGACGGCATGGTGACGACGGTCGACGTCAACCGTCCGAGCACCGGCGCGGCCGTCGCCGGTCTGCCCGGCCAATTCATCAATGGCCTGGTCAGCGGTGTGACCGACGCCTTCAAGGACAGCGAAGCGATCGAGACGGCGCGCGTCAGCCAGATGACGGCCGAAACGAACCGGATGAACGCAGAAGCCGCGCGGATTGCCGCGCCGCCAGCCGCCTGGACTGAGGCAGACACGGCCTATGTCTCGGCCATGGGGGTCGTGGCGACGCGGCAGGCGACCCATGACGCCGCGCTGGCGGCCGCGGAGCCGGATGCCGCGGCAATCGCAACGGCCGCCGCCGAACTGCGCAACGCCAAGGCCCTGGCCAATGCCGCGGCCGTCGCCGCCGACCGGCCGCTTCCTTACCCCGACCTGATCTGATCCCCCTTCAGGAGGGCGGAGTTGACTCCGTCCTACACTCCGCGCCATACACTGTGTGTCACACACTATGTGGCAGGCAGGGTGAAGCGCGATGCCGGTGGACGGCGGTCTGTTTGAGGCGATGAGGCTGGAGCTGCGGCGCGGGTCGCTGGTGCTGGCCGTGCTCGCCTGTCTGCGGACCGAGCGGTACGGCTACACCCTGCGGCAGGCGCTGGCGGCGGACGGGCTGGAGATGGAGGAATCGACCCTCTATCCCCTGCTGCGCCGGCTGGAGAGCCAGGGCCTGCTGCTGAGCGAATGGCGCGAGGAGGAGAAGCGGAACAAGCGCTTCTATCGCCTGTCGCCCGCCGGATCCGAAATGCTGGACGCGCTGACCGCCGAATGGCGGCGCATCGGCGCGTCCCTTGATCGCATGCTTTGAGGGGGAGGGGACCATGGCCCTGATCGACCAATATCTGGACGCCGTGGCGGCGCAGCTGCCGACGGAGAAACGCGAGGACATCGTCGCCGAGCTGCGCGAGCTGATCCTGAGCCGGTTCGAGGCGAAGGAGGAGGAGCTTGGGCGGCCGCTGACCGAGGCGGAGCAGGAGGCGATCCTGCACGAGATCGGTCATCCGCTGGTGGTGGCGCAGAGGTACGCCGGCGGGCCCGACAGCCTGGTGGGGCCGGAGCTGTATCCCTACTGGCTGTTCGCGGTGAAGGCGGGGCTGTTCATCGTCGCGGCGGTGCAGATCGTCGGCGCGCTGGCCGCGCTGGCGGGTGGGCCGCAGACCTTCGGACAGGCCATCGGCCAGGCCTTCGCCGGCTTCTTCGACGGGGCCTTCGTGCTGGTGGGCGTGATCACGGCGGTGGCCTGGTCGATGGAGCGCTGGGGCGGAAAGCCACGCTGGATGACCGACTGGCGGGTCAAGGACCTGCACGCCTTCACCCTGGCCGATCCGGCGAGGTGGGGGCTCACGGGGTCGATCAAGGCGGGCGTCGAGCGGCCGTCGGGGACCATCAAGCCCGTCGCCCTGAAGGCGTCGACCGGGCGCTGGCCGGGGTCGGACGCCCTGTTCGGCCTGATCTTCGGCGGCCTGTTCGTGGCCTGGTGGGTAGGCGCGTGGGAGTGGCCCTGGGGCGGCGCGTTCGAGCTGGGCGACCAGCTGGTGACCGTGTCGGGCGCACCGGTGTGGACGGCCCTGTTCGCGCCGATCCTGGCGCTGGCCCTGTCGCACATGGCCGTCGATCTTCTGGGCGTGATCCGACCGGACGCCGTCCGTCTGCGCGCAGTCTTCACGATCGGGCTGAGCGTGGCCGGCCTGGCTCTGGTCTGGACGCTCTTCCAGTGGGGCCACTGGTTCGACCTGACCGCGGCCGACGGTGCGACGGCGCAGGTGCGCGGCGGCATCGACCTGCTGCGCTGGGACGCGCTGGATGCCATCGATCAGGCGGAGCGCACGCTGGCGGGGCAGGCGCAGGTGCTGGGCACGGTGCTGAGCTTCGTGCTGGCGGGGTACGGCGTGACGCTGGTCTTCGCCATTCTGGGTGATCTGGCGAAGGTGGCGCGCGGCCGGTGACGGTCATGTCCGAAAACCGCGAGACATGATCCGGGGCGGGGCGCATGCTCCGCCCCATGTTCTCCAACGGACCCGAACTGGATCAGGAGGCGTGCTGGCGCGCGGTGCGGACGCGTGACGCGCGGTTCGACGGGCGCTTCTTCACCTGCGTGAAGACGACGGGGATCTACTGCCGCCCGGTGTGCCCGGCGCGGACGCCGCTGCGGCAGAACGTGATCTTCGTGGCCACGGCGGCGGCGGCGGAGGAGCGGGGATTCCGCGCCTGTCTTCGCTGCCGGCCGGAGACCGCCCCCGAGATGGGCGCGTGGAACGGCACGTCGAACACGGTTTCGCGGGCGCTGGCCCTGATCGAGGCGGGGGCACTGGATGACGGCGACGTCGACGCCCTGGCTGGACGCCTGGGCCTGGGCGAGCGGCAGCTGCGGCGGCTGTTCCGCAAGCACCTCGGGGCGGCACCGGTCAGCGTGGCGCAGACGCGGCGGGTACTGCTGGCCAAGGCGCTGATCCAGGAGGGCGACCTGCCGATGGCGCAGGTGGCGCTGGCCGCCGGCTTCGGCAGCGTGCGGCGGTTCAACGAGACGTTTCAGGCCCTGTACGGCCGGCCGCCGTCCGCGCTGCGGCGACGGGCGGAGCGGGTGTGGGATGGAGGCGTGCGGCTGAGCCTGCCGTATCGCGAGCCGCACGACTGGGACGCCCTGCTGGCCGATCTGGTGGCACGGGGCGACCGGGTGGAGGGCGGCGTGTGGTCGCGGGCGCTGGAAAGGGCGACCGACGGCGGCGAGGGCGGCCTCACGGTGGTGCGGGCCGGGCCGGGGCGCGCGGCGGTGCGGATCGAGGTCGACGACCTGCGTGCCATTCCGGGCGTGCTGGCGCGGGTGCGGCGGGTGTTCGACCTGGGCTGCGACCCCGAGGCGGTGGCGCGCGACCTGTCGGCGGACCCGGTTCTGGCACCGCGGGTGGCGGCACGGCCGGGGCTCAGGGTCGCCGGCGACTGGGACGACGCCGGCGAGGACGCGCCCAGCGACCGGCTGGACGTGAAGGAAATCGAGGCGCGGGCCGAGGGCTGGCGGCCGTGGCGGGCCTATGCGCTGGCGCACCTGCGCGCGGCGGGGATCGACCCGCGCGACCTGATCGAGGAGACGAGAGATGCGGCCTGAGTTGACGCTGGAACGACTGGCGACGCCGGTCGGCGAGATGCTGGTGGTCACCGACGCGGACGGTGCCGTGCGGGCGCTGGACTTCGCCGACTACGAGCCGCGCATGATGCGGCTGCTGGCGCGGCACTGGGGCCCGGTCGACCTGACGCCGGGGCGGGCACCGGAGCGCGTGCGGGCGGCGATCGCGGCTTACTTTGCCGGTGATCTGACGGCGCTGGACGGGCTGGAGGTGAAGACCAACGGCACGGCGTTCCAGCGCGAGGTCTGGGCCGCGCTGCGGCGCATCCCGGCAGGGACGACGGTCAGCTATGGCGGGCTGGCGCAGGCCATCGGCCGGCCGAAGGCGGTGCGGGCCGTGGGTCTGGCCAACGGCGGCAATCCGGTGGGCGTCATCGTGCCGTGCCACCGGGTGATCGGCGCGAACGGCACGCTGACGGGCTATGCCGGCGGGGTGGAGCGCAAACGGGCGCTCCTCGAACACGAAGGGGTCAGGCCGCGCGCTTGATGCGGTTGTCGTCGTCCAGCAGCACCACGGTCGGGCTGTAGTTGCGGGCCTCTTCCTGCGGCAGCTGGCCGTAGGTGACGACGATGACGCGATCGTTCTTCTGCACCAGGCGGGCCGCGGCGCCGTTGACGCCGATTACCTTCGATCCGCGCGGAGCAGGGATGGCGTAGGTGGTGAAGCGCGCGCCGGTGGTGATGTTCAGCACATCGACCTGCTCGTGCGGCAGGATGTCGGCGGCGTCCAGCAGGTCGCTGTCGATGGCGATCGAGCCTTCGTAGTCGAGGTCGGCCTGCGTCACGACGGCGCGATGCAGCTTGGACTTCATCAGGGTGACCAGCATGGGGAGTGCGGCCTTGCAAGCGACGCGGGGCGATCCAGCCCCCGCTCTGAGGCCGCTGATATAGGGATTTCGCCGTCCCGCATCAATCGCGGGCGCTGCATTGCAGCATGAACCGGACCCGCGACGCTTTCGCTCCTTACGGGAGGTTCATTTGACGGTCACGGTTCCGCCCCTATGGTTCACGCTTCGCGCCGCCTCGGCTGACCGGAACCGGACGACGACCTTCCCATGAAACAATTTTTCCTGACCGTGCTCGGCGTCTTCACCGGGCTGGTGCTGTTCCTCGTGGTCGTGCCGATCGCGCTGATCATGATGGCCGCGGCTTCGGCCGGATCCAAGCCGTCCATCCCGCGCAACACTGTGCTGGAGCTGGACCTGCGCCAGGGCGTGAGCGACAGCCCGTCGACCAATCCGCTGAGCTTCGGCGGGGCGGGCCTGTCGGTGATCGAGATCGTCGACGGTCTGGCCCAGGCCGGGGACGACGAGGCGGTCAAGGCCGTGCTGGTGCGTCTGCCGGAGATGGGCATGACGCCGGCCGCGGCCGACGAGGTGCGCCAGGCGATCCGCCGGCTGCGCGCCAAGGGCAAGATCGTCATCGCCCATTCGCAGGGCTTCATGCCCGCCGGATCGTCGGTGTCGGCCTATATGGTCGGGGCCTCGGCCTCGGAGCTGTGGATGCAGGAGAGCGCCAGCTTCCAGATGGCCGGTCTGGCGACGGAAGAGATCTTCTTCGGCCGCGCCTTCGACAAGTACGGCGTCGATGCCCAGTTCGAGCAGCGCTACGAGTACAAGAACGCCGTCAACGTCTACACCCAGTCGGACTTCACCGCCGCGCACCGCGAGGCGACCCTGGCCTGGGTCGGGTCGATCTATGACAGCGCCATCGCCGCGGCGGCGACCGACCGCAAGATGACGCCGGCGGCCCTGAAGGCCGTGGTCGAGGCCGGCCCGTGGACCGCCGCCGAGGCGCGCGCCCGCGGCCTGATCACCCATCTGGGCGAGGTCGAGCAGGCCGAGGCCGAAGCCCTGCGCCGCGCAGGCCGCGGGGCCGAGATCGTGGAGTTCGGCGACTACGTCGGGGCCAAGGGCGAGCGCACGGGCACGGGCTCGGACGCCATCGCCATCGTCTATGCCGAGGGAGCCATCATGACGGGCACCGGCGGCGGCGGCGACCCGTTCGGCGGCGGCTCGAACATCATGTCGGACGACACGGCCGAGGCGATCTACGACGCGATCGAGGACAAGTCGGTCAAGGCCATCGTGCTGCGCGTCTCGTCGCCGGGCGGTTCGCCCGAAGCCTCCGAGCAGATCGCCGCGGCGGTGCGGGCGGCGCAGAAGGCGGGCAAGCCTGTCGTCGTCTCCATGGGTGCCTATGCGGCGTCGGGCGGCTACTGGATCTCGGCCGAGGCGGACTGGATCGTGGCCCAGCCGGCGACGCTGACGGGCTCGATCGGCGTGTTCGGCGGCAAGTTCGTGCTGGCCGACGCCCTGGGCCGGTTCGGCGTGGACGTGCGCGGCCTGTCGGTCGGCGGCGAGTTCGCCGACGCCTATGCCCTGTCCGAGCCCTGGACCCCCGAGCAGCGGGCCAAGATCTCGCGCCAGATGGACCGCATCTACGACGACTTCATCACGCGGGTGGCGCGCGGGCGCGACCTGCCGCCGGCGCGGGTGCGCGAGATCGCCAAGGGCCGCGTCTGGACGGGCGCGCAGGCGCTGGGCCTCGGCCTGGTCGATCAGCTGGGCGGGCTGGAAGAGGCCATCGCCAAGGCGCGGCAACTGGCCAAGATCCCGACCGACGCGCGGATTCGCCTGAAGCGGTTCCCGACACCCCTGTCGCCGTGGGAAGCGCTGTCCGAAGCCTTCGGCGTCTCGGGCGAGGCGGCGCGGGCCCTGGTTTTCCTCGGCGGCGTCGCCAACGACCCGCAGGCCCAGGCCGTGGCGCGCCGCGTCGAGGCCGACCGCATGCGGCGCGAGGGTGCCGTGGTGCTGGCGGACCGGCCGTTCGGCTGAGTGAGGCAAAACGTCCGAACACCGCAGCGTGAACGGCGCGTTCCTTGACCGTTCAGGCGACGGAGACGACATTGCGAAGGTTGAAGGACGCCCGATGACCCAGTTCGACCGCCTCGCCGCCCTCGGCCCCGACGCCCGCAAGGGCCGCGGGCTGGTGGGTCCGTTCACCGCCCTGTTCGGCATGATCGCCGCGGCGGTCGCCATGGCCGTCGGCGCGGTGCTGGCGGTGTTCGCCGCCGCTGCCGTGGCGGTGATGGCCGTGGTCGGCGGACTGGTGCTGGCGCTGGCCGCCTTCGCCTTCCGCGCCCGCCGGGCCTTCGGTGGCAAGTCGCGCCGGGCGACCGATCCCGAAATCATCGAGGCGAAGAAGGTCGACGGGACCTGGGTCGCCTACGGCTGGGAACGGCGCTGACCGGCGGATGACTCTGGAGATCGTCGAGGCTCCGTCTCCGAACTTCGACGCCCGCCGCGCGCCGCCGGACATGCTGGTGCTGCACTACACCGGCATGCAGACCGCCGAGGCGGCGGTCGCACGACTGCGCGATCCCGAAGCGCGGGTGTCTTCCCACTATGTCGTCGACGAGGACGGGTCGATCCTGCGGCTGGTGGCCGAGGAGCGTCGCGCCTGGCATGCGGGCAAGGGCGTCTGGCAGGGCGAGACCGACTGCAACGCCGCCTCGGTCGGCATCGAGATCGTCAATCCGGGCCATGAGTGGGGCTATCGCGACTTCCCCGAGGCGCAGATCGCCGCGGTGATCGCGCTGGTCGGCGACATCCGCTCGCGCTGGTCGATCCCGGACGTGCGCATCATCGGCCATTCCGACCTCGCCCCCGACCGCAAGCAGGATCCCGGCGAGCGTTTCCCCTGGAAGCGGCTGGCCGAGGCGCATCACGGGCTGTGGTTCGAGCCGGCGATGGAGCGGGTGGCGGCGCTGGGCGCGCCGCTCCGTCCCGGCGACGAGGGCATCGGCGTGACGGTGCTGAGCGCGGGCCTGCACCGGCTGGGCTACGGCGTGAAACCGCGCACGACCTATGATGAGGAGTTGCGTCTGACCGTCGAGGCCTTCCAGCGCCACTGGCGGCCTGCGGCAGTGGATGGCGTGGCGGACGGGGAGACGCGCGCGCGGCTGGTCGGCCTGCTGCAGCTGGCCAGCGCGGAGAGCGTGACGGGCGTGTTGAACTGACGCCAGTTTGACGTCGGGTTCCGCAAGGCGCATCTGTCCCGTGCCAGACGGTCGGGCGGTCGCGGCGGGGTTTCGGCCTCGTCGAGGAAAGTCCGGGCTCCACGGTGAAACGGCGGCGGGTAACTCCCGCCCGGGGTGACCCGAGGGACAGCGCCACAGAAAGCAAACCTCCGGCCTTTCGAGGCCGGTAAGGGTGAAAGGGTGGGGTAAGAGCCCACCGCGTCCTCAGCAATGCGGACGGCATGGCAAGCCCCGCCGGGAGCAAGACCGAATAGGGACGTCGCGCGGGCTTCGGCTTGCAGGGTTCACCGCCCGAGGCGTCCGGGTTGGTCGCGAGAACTGCTCAGCAATGGGCGGTCCAGAGGAATGACCGTCACCCGCTTGCGGGGACAGAACCCGGCTTACAGACCGTCTGGCGCTTTATTCTTGCCCTAACGCTCGGCCCGCGGGGCCTCGCTGCCTGAGGGCTTTATTCATGCCCTACCGCTCGGCCCGCAGGGCCTCGCTGCTTGAGGGCGGGCTTCTTTGCCCTACCGCTCGCGCCGCGGGCGCTCGCTGCTTGAGGGCGGGCGTTAACCCTTGCGGCGGCGGGGTGGCGCAAGATGTCCACAGGGTGGGGATTACTTGACGATGTTCGTTGAATGTTCTGGCTATGCAAGTCAAACGCTCCCCGGTTGTGGTTAAAATCCGTCAATCAATCCCATTGTGACCCATTTGATCCCATGATATCCCAGAACCCATGATTTGGGCATGGCGAGCGCGCGCGGCGCGTTCGGGGGACTTCAGGCGGTCTTGAGGGGCCGGAAACGGGGCGGGGCGTGTTTCTCTCGACGTTCGAGAAACAACTGGACGGAAAGCGTCGCCTGCTGATCCCGCAGGAGTTCCGCACCGCCGACAACGGTGCCGAGCACCGCGTCTTCTGCTTCCCCTCGATCGAGGCCGACTGCCTGGAGGCGGGCGGCGATCACCTGTTCGCCGTCTATGTCGAGATGATCCAGTCGCTGCCGTTCGGCTCGGCCCAGCGGTCGGCGCTGGAATGGCAGGTGCTGGGCGAGCAGAACCGGCTGGCCTTTGACGGCGGCGGCCGCATCACCCTGCCCGAGGCGCTGGTGGCCGAGGCGGGGCTGGGCGACAGCGTGATGATCGTGGGTCTGGGCGACCGCTTCCAGATCTGGAGCAAGGACGCCTGGGCCGCGCGGCGCGCCGAGCAGCGCAAGGTGGCGCGCGAGGGTCTGGCCGAACTGGGTGCCCTGCGGCTGGCGGCGCAGATGAAGACGCAGGGCGGCCAATGACCGGTGCCCCGCACGTCCCCGTCCTGATCGACCAGGTGATCGACGCCCTGTCGCCGACGCCCGGAGACGTGATGGTCGACGCCACCTTCGGCGCCGGCGGCTATACGCGCGCCATCCTGGCGACGGGGGCTGAAGTGATCGGCCTGGACCGCGACCCGACCGTGCGGCCGCACGCCGAAGCCGTGGCGAATGATTTTCCGGGCCGGTTCCGTCTGGTCGAGACCGCGTTCGGCGATCTGGACGAGGCCGTGGATCAGCCGGTCGACGGCGCGGTGTTCGACATCGGCGTGTCGTCGATGCAGATCGACGAGGCGGCGCGCGGCTTCTCCTTCCTGCGCGACGGGCCGCTGGACATGCGGATGTCGGGCGAGGGGCCGACGGCGGCGGATCTGGTCAACACCTGGGAGCATGGGCCGCTGGCCCACATCCTGAAGCAGTACGGCGAGGAGCGGCAGTCGGGCCGCGTCGCCACGGCCATCCTGCGCCGCCGCGCCGAGCGCCCGTTCACGCGGACGCTGGATCTGGCCGAGGTGGTGGAGAAGGCGCTGGGCGGGCGGCGCGGGGCGCCGATCCATCCGGCGACGCGGACCTTTCAGGCCCTGCGCATCGCCGTGAACGACGAACTGGGCGAGCTGGAGCGCGGGCTGGTGGCGGCGGAAGCCGCGCTGAAGCCCGGCGGGCGGCTGGCGGTGGTGACCTTCCACTCGCTGGAAGACCGGATCGTGAAGACCTTCCTGGCCGAGCGCAGCGGCAATGCGCCCGGAGGCTCCCGCCATCTGCCGCAAGCGACGGCGGCGCACGCGCCCAGCTTCACCCTGCTGTTCAAGGGGGCCCGCGAAGGGACCGAGGCCGAGATCGTGGCCAATCCGCGCGCCCGGTCGGCCAAGCTTCGCGCCGCGGTGCGGACCGACGCTCCGGCCTGGGGGGCGGCCGCATGAGCCCGCCCGCCGCCGTCCGTCGGCTGTTCGACTGGAAGATCCGCGGCATCCGCTGGATCGAGATCATCGGCGTGGTCTGCGTCGCCGCCATGCTGTGCTCGGTCTATCTGGTGAAGGCCGGGGCCCAGCGCGAAGCCACGCGCATGGCGGAGCTGGAAGCGGACATCGCTGAGGACCGGCAGCGCGTGCGCCTGCTGCGCGCCGAGGCGGCGCGGCTGGAGAGCCCGGCGCGGCTGGACGCCCTGTCGAGGCGGCTGGGACTGGCCCCGATCGACGCCGACCAGCGGGTCGGGGAGGCCGAGCTGGACGAGGTCGAACCGACGCCCGAGCCGGTCGCGCCTGTGGCCGAGGCGCCGACGGCTCCGGTCGAGGAGGCGGCGCAGTGACGGTCACGCCGCACCATCGCCCCGGACCCGCGCCGCGCCTGCCGCGCCCGCCGTCGTGGCGGCGGCTGACGGCGGTGCTGTGGTGGATCGAGCATGCCTTCGAGCGGTCGCGGGCGCAGGCCCGGCCGGAAGAGGACACGCGTGTCCGTATCTTCCTGATCCTGGCGGTGTTCGGCGTGGTGTTTGCCTGTCTGGGCGCGCGTGCGGCCTGGTCGGCGCTGGCGGCGCCGGTGCTGGACGGCGCGCGGGGCGGGGTGGAGCGGCAGCTGACGCGCGGCGATCTGGTCGACCGCAACGGCCGGCTGCTGGCGACCAACGTCGTGTTCTGGGGCCTGTACGTCGATCCGGTCGAGGTCTGGGACAAGGAGTTCGCCTTCGCGCAGATCCGCCGCACCCTGCCGGAAGTGGACGCGCGCCGTCTGCGCCGGGCGCTGGACGGGGAGCGCCGCGTGCTGGTGATGGGGGCGATGACGCCGCAGCAGAAGGCGCGGGTGCACGCGCTGGGACTGGGCGGGGTCGGCTTCGAACAGGAAGACGGGCGCGTCTATCCGCTGGGCGGATCGGCGCGGCACGTGGTCGGGGTGTCGGACGCCTGGGGCAAGGGCCTGACCGGCGCCGAGCTGGCGCTGGACGCCGAGCTGAAACAGGCGGGGATCGACGGCTCGGCCGTGCCGTTGTCGATCGACCTGCGCATCCAGGGGATCGTCGAGAGCGAGCTGGCCGCCGTCATGGACGAGACCGGGGCCAAGAACGGCGTCGCCCTCGTCACCAATGTGCACACCGGCGAAATCCTGGCCATGGCCAGCTGGCCGACGACCCAGTCGAAGAACCTGGCCACGTCGGGCCACTACGAGATGGGCTCGGTGTTCAAGAGCTTCACCGTCGCTGCCGGCATCGATCGCGGTCTGGCGAACATGGACACGACCTTCGACGCCTCGCAGGCGATGATGATCGGCAAGCGCCGCATCACCGACTTCCACGCCCAGAACCGGGTCATGACGCTGGAAGGCGTCTACATCCACTCGTCCAACATCGGCACCTCGCAGCTGGCCGTGCAGTTGGGGCCGGAGGGCATGAAGGGCTATTTCCAGCGGCTGGGCCTGCTGGACGCCGCGCCGCTGGAACTGAAGGAATCGGCCGCGCCGGTGCTGCCGCGCGAATGGTCGAATTCGACGCTGGCGTCGCTGTCGTTCGGCTACGGCATCATGGTCACGCCGGTGCAGGCCATCGCCGCCATGGGCGCCCTGACCAACGGCGGCTTCTACGTGCCGCTGTCGATCCGCAAGGGCGGGGCGGGCACCGAGCCGGTACGCGTGGTGCAGGCTTCGACCAGCATCCTGCTGCTGGACCTGATGCGCCGCAATGTGGTGCGCGGCTCTGGGGGCAGGGCCGATGCCCCGGGCCTGAGGGTGGGCGGCAAGACCGGCTCGGCCAACAAGTGGACGGGCACGCGCTATGACCCGAGCCTGGGCATCGGCAGCTTTGCGGCGGTGTTCCCGACCGACGGCCCGCTGGACGGGCCGCGCTATGCCATCTTCGTGCTGGTGGACGAGCCGTCGGCGGGGTCCCGGCTGGGCGGGGCCGTGGCCGCGCCGGCCGTCGGACGCATCGCCGACCGCATCGCCCCGATCCTGGGCGTCGAGCGGCGCGCCGACCGCTGGCGCACCGCCGACGGCGCGAAGATCCCGACGCTCGAGGACATGGAGCGCGGCCTGCCATGAGCGCCCTGCGCCTGTCCGACCTCCTGCGCCGCGACGTGCCCAGTGACCCGGTCATCACGGGAGTGACGGCCGACAGCCGGCGCGTGGACGCGGGCACGCTGTTCGTGGCCCTGCCGGGCTCGACGGCGGACGGACGCGCCTTCATTCCGCAGGCGCTCGCTCAGGGCGCGGCGGCGGTGCTGGCGCCGACGGACACGCCGCGCGACGCCGCGCCGGTGCTGGTCACCTCGGCCGACGTGCGGCGCGCCTATGCGCTGGCGGCGCGCGGTTTCTACGGGGCCCAGCCGAAGACCTGCGTGGCGGTGACGGGAACCAACGGCAAGACCTCGGTCGCCGCCTTCTGTCGCCAGATCTGGGCGTCGCTGGGCCACGCCTCGGCCAGCATGGGCACGCTGGGCACGGTCATGCAGTCGGCCCGGGGGACCGAAAGCCTGACGCCGCCCGGCCTGACCAGTCCGGACGCCGGCGACGCGGCGCGGCTGACAGCCGATCTGGCCGCGCGCGGTGTGACCCATCTGGCGCTGGAGGCGTCCAGCCACGGCATCGACCAGCGGCGGATCGACGGGGTCCGGCTGTCCGCGGCGGGCTTCACCAACCTGACGCAGGATCACCTCGACTATCACGGCGACATGGACGCCTATCGCGCGGCAAAGCTGAGGCTGTTCGAGACCCTGCTGCCGCGGGGGCGGACGGCGGTGCTGAACGCCGACTCCGACGCCTATTCACGCTTCGCGGCGGCCGGGCTGATGTCGGGACTGGGCGTCTACGGCGTCGGCCAGCGCGGGCGCGACCTGACCCTGATCGGGCGTGAGGCCGTGCCCGAGGGTCAGAGACTGACGATCGACGCGGGCGGCCGGGTGCACGAAATCCTGCTGCCGCTGGCCGGGGCCTTCCAGGCGTCGAACGCCCTGGTGGCGGCGGGGCTGTGCGTGGCCTCGGGGTCGAAGGTCGAGGAGGTGCTGGCGGCGCTGGAGACGATCCAGGGGGCCGAGGGCCGGCTGCAGCGCGTGGATGGACCGGCGGGCGGACCCGAGGTCTATGTCGACTACGCTCATACGCCGGACGGACTGGAGACGGTGCTGACGGCGCTGCGGCCGCACGCGCGCGGGCGGCTGATCGTGGTATTCGGCGCGGGCGGCGACCGGGACCGGGGCAAGCGGCCGCTGATGGGCGAGGTCGCGGCGCGGCTGGCGGACGTGGCGGTGGTGACCGACGACAATCCGCGCTCCGAGGACCCGGCCGCGATCCGCGCCGAGGTCCTGAAGGGCGCTCGCGGTGCCGAGCAGATCGGCGATCGCCGCCAGGCCATCTTGCATGCCGTCGAAATCGGCCGCGCGGGGGATGTGGTCGTCGTCGCCGGAAAGGGGCATGAGAGGGGCCAGATCGTGGGTTCCACGACTCATCCCTTCGACGACGTCGCCGTCGCAGCCGAGGCCCTGAGACTGCATGCCTGAGACCGCAGGACCGCTGTGGACCGCCACCGAGATCGCGCTGGCGACGGGCGGTCGGATCGAGGGCGGGGCGTTCGACGCCACAGGCGTGACCTTCAACAGCCGCGAGCTGGAGCCGGGCGATCTGTTCGTGGCTCTACGGGGCGCGCGCGACGGGCATGAGTTCGCCGGCGGTGCCTTCGCCGCAGGCGCGGCGGGGGCACTGGTGGAGCGTCCGGTCGACGGCGGGCCGTGCATCGTCGTCGACGACACTCTGAAGGCGCTGGAGCGGCTGGGCGCGGCGGCCCGCGATCGGGCACCCCAGGTGCGGCGCGGCGCGGTGACCGGCAGCGTCGGCAAGACCAGCGTGACCCAGGCGATCAGGGCCGGACTGGATCTGGCCGGCCCGGCGCATGGCTCGGTGAAGAGTTTCAACAACCACATCGGCGTGCCCCTGACGCTGGCCCGGATGCCGGCGACGGTTCAGCGGGCGATTTTCGAGATCGGCATGAACGCGCCGGGCGAGATCGGGCCGCTGGCCCGCATGGTCCAGCCCCACGCCGCGTGCGTGACTACCGTCGGGCCGGTGCACATCGAGGCGTTCGATGATGGCGAGGCCGGCGTGGCGCGCGAGAAGGCGGCGGTGTTCGAAGGGCTGGGCCCCGGCGGCACCGCCGTGATCAACGCCGACAACGCCTGGCTGGAGGTTCTGCGCGGTGCCGCCCTGCGCAAGGGTGCGCGCGTGCTAACCTTCGGCACGTCGCAGGATGACGCCGCCCGCCTGATCGACTTCACGCCCGATGCTGACGGTGCCCGTGTCGAGGCGACCGTGCTGGGGCGCGACCACGTCTTCCGTCTGCGCCAGTCGGGCTTCCATTGGGGGTTGAACAGTCTGGCGGTGCTGCTGATGCTGGACGCGCTGGACGTGCCGATCGAGACGGGACTGGAAGCGCTGGCCGGGTTCTCGCCGCTGGCCGGTCGGGGGCAGGTGCGGACGGTGCGGCTGGCCCGGGGTGCTTTCACCCTGATTGACGAGAGCTACAACGCCAATCCGTTGTCGATGAAGGCGGGCTTCGCCAGCCTCGGCGCGCGGGCGGTCGAGCCGGGCGGCCGCCGGATCGTCATGCTGACCGACATGCTGGAGCTTGGCGTCCAGTCGCGCCCCCTGCACGCCGGGCTGGCCGAGGCCATCGAAGCCGCGGGCCTGGACGTGGTGCACACGGCCGGGCCGGAGATGCGGGCGTTGCATGAAGCGATCGCGCCCGAGCGGCGCGGCGAGTGGCGCGCGACGGCGGCGGACCTTGCCGATGTGGTCGGCGAGCTGGTGGCGGCGCGCGACGTGGTGATGGTCAAGGGATCGAACGGGTCGAAGGCGTCGCAGATCGCGCGCGCCCTGGCGGATCTGGATCGGACGGATGAGGGGACCGCCTGATGTTCTACCTGCTGTATCTCTATTTCGCCGACGTGGCGCAGGATTACCCCCTGCTGAACCTGGTCCAGTACCAGACGGTGCGTGTGGCGCTGGCCATGGCGACGGCGATGATCGTGTCGGTGGCGATGGGCAGCCGCTTCATCAGCTGGATGCGCAAGATGCAGGGCAAGGGCCAGCCCATCCGCGACGACGGGCCGGTGAGCCACCTTTCCAAGGTCGGCACGCCGACCATGGGGGGGCTGATGATCCTGGCGGGCATCGCGGTCGCGGTGTTCCTGTGGGGCGATCTGACCAACCCCTACATCTGGATCGTGTCGCTGGTGACCGCCGCCTTCGCCGTGCTGGGCTTCATCGACGACTACGCCAAGGTCACCAAGCAGACCTCGGCCGGGCTGACGTCCAAGCAGAAGCTGTTCTGGCAGGTCATCGTGGCCGTGGTCGCCGGCGTGCTGACGGTGCTGTGGATGACGGCCTCGCCGACCTCGCCCGGGCTGGAGACGTCGATCGCCTTCCCCTTCTTCAAGGACGTGCTGCTGAACATCGGGTGGTTCTATGTGGCGTTTGCGGCGTTCACGATCGTGGGTTTCTCCAACGCCGTGAACCTGACCGACGGGCTGGACGGCCTGGCCATCGTGCCGGTGATGATGGCCTCGGCCGCCTTCGGGGTGATCGCCTATCTGACCGGAAACTTCGTCTTCTCGGACTATCTGGGCGTCCATCACGTGCCGGGCGCGGGCGAGCTGGCGGTGTTCCTGGCGGCCATCATCGGCGGGGGGACCGGCTTCCTCTGGTACAACGCGCCGCCGGCCAAGATCTTCATGGGCGACACCGGGTCGCTGGCGCTGGGCGGGGCGCTGGGCGCGGTGGCGGTGATGACCAAGCACGAGCTGGTGCTGGGCATCGTCGGCGGCCTGTTCGTGCTGGAGGCGGCCTCGGTGATGATCCAGGTCGGCTACTACAAGGCCACCAGGAAACGCATCTTCCTGATGGCACCGATCCACCACCATTTCGAGAAGCTGGGATGGCCGGAATCCACGGTGGTGATCCGCTTCTGGATCGTGTCGGCCATGCTGGCGCTGGCGGGCCTGGCGACGCTGAAGCTGCGCTGAGATGATCGCGGTCCCGGGGTTCGAGGGGCGGCGCGTCGCGGTCTTCGGCCTGGGGCGGTCGGGGCTGACGGCGGCGCGCGCGCTCAAGGCCGGCGGGGCCGAGCCGGTCCTGTGGGACGACGGCATCTCCAGCCGCATGCAGGCCGAGGCCGAGGGGTTCGCGGTCGAGGACCTGACGGCGGCCAACTGGTCGGGATTCGCCGCACTGGTGCTGTCGCCGGGCGTGCCGCTGACGCACCCCAAGCCGCACTGGACCGTGGACAAGGCGAAGGCCGCGGGGGTGGAGATCGTCGGCGACGTCGAGTTGTTCGCGCGCGCGCTGGCGGCGCTGCCGGAGGGGGCGCGGCCGAAGGTGGTGGCGATCACGGGCACCAACGGCAAGTCGACGACCACGGCGCTGACGGCCTGGGTGCTGAAGCAGGCCGGGCTGACCGTGCACATGGGCGGCAACATCGGCATCGGCGTGCTGGCCCTGCCCGCGCCGACGCCGGACGCGGTCTATGTGGTCGAGGTGTCCAGCTATCAGCTGGACCTGACCGGGAGCTTCGCGCCCGACGTTGCGATCCTGACCAATGTCACGCCGGACCATCTGGACCGGCATGGGGGGATGTGGGGTTACGTTGAGGCCAAGAGGCGCATCTTTAAGGCCCACGGTGAAGGCCGGACGGCGCTGATCGGTACAGACGAACAGGCGGGTCGAGACCTATACGGCTCGCTGAGCAAGAAGCCAGGCTGGACCACGAAGGTGACGACCGGAGTCGTCATGGCCGGCGGTGGGCCTCGTGGGGGCGTGGCCTTCGATAGGATCGACGACGTCTATGCAGGGGAGCGAGGCGACCGCTTCCGCGCCGGCCACGTGTTCCAGTTGGAGGCGACGCCGGGGGAATTGACCGGCGACGGAATACTAATCGCTGACCTGACCCAGGCCCGTTCCCTCGCCGGACGGCACAACGCCCAGAACGCGGCCTTCGCCTATGCGGCGGCGAGGGCGCTCGGCGTGTCGCATGAGGCGGCGGCGGACGGTCTGCTCTCCTTCCCCGGCCTCGCGCACCGGATGGAGCCGGTCGGCCGTCTCGGTAAGGTCAGCTTCGTCAACGACTCCAAGGCCACCAACGCCGACGCGGCGCGGCAGGCCCTGGCCAGCTATGAGCGGTCGTTCTGGATCGCCGGCGGCCGGGCCAAGGCGGGCGGGATCGACGATCTGGAGGATTTGTTCCCGCGCGTGCAGGAGGCCTTTCTGATCGGAGAGGCGGCGGGTCCCTTCGCCGCGCGGCTGGGCGAGACGCCGCACCGGATCAGCGGGGACATGGCGACCGCTGTCGGTCAGGCCTACCACGCCGCCGCGGCGACCGGGCGCGAGGAGGTGGTGCTGCTGAGTCCCGCGGCCGCCAGCTTCGATCAGTTTCCCGATTTCGAAGCGCGTGGCGAGGCGTTCCGGGCGGCGGTGCTTAACCTCGGGGCCACACCTTCGGGGCATGGTTGACGGAAGATGACCAGCCAGGCCTACACGCCCGCCTTTTCCCGATCCGACCAGAGCGCGCTGGCCAAGTGGTTCTGGACGGTGGACCGCGGCCTGCTGGGCGCGGCGCTGGCGCTGATGGCCATCGGCGTGTCGCTGTCGTTTGCCTCCAGTCCGGCGGCGATCCTGGCCGAGGACGGGATCACCGACCCGTTCCACTATTCGATCCGCATGATCGTCTTCGTGTCGCTGGGCCTCGGGGCCATGCTGACGACGTCGCTGTTGAGCCCGCGCGGGGTGCGGCGCATCGCCGTGCTGGCGCTGCTGGGGGCGATCGGCGTGATGATCCTGCTGCCGTTCATCGGGCACGAGGCCAAGGGCGCGGCGCGCTGGATCAACATCGGCCCGTTCGGTCTGCAGCCGAGTGAGTTCGCCAAGCCGGCGGTCATCGTCTTCTCCGCCTGGATGTTCGCCGAGGCGCAGAAGGGGCAGGGCGTGCCGGGCGTGACCATCGCCTTCGTCGCCTACGCCCTTACCGTGGGCCTTTTGCTGCTGCAGCCCGACATCGGCCAGACGCTGCTGATCACGACCACCTTCATGGCGGTCTTCTTCATGGCGGGGGTGCCGTTCAAGTGGATGATCGCCCTGGGCGGTGCCGTGATGGCGGGGGTGATCAGCCTGTATTTCGCCTTCGACCACGTGCGGTCGCGCGTGGCCAAGTTCGTGGCCCCCGGGGTGGAGGACACCCACCAGATCGATCGCGCCTCGGAGGCAATCCGCGCCGGCGGACTGGTCGGCCGCGGGGTCGGCGAAGGGGTGATGAAGCGCCACGTGCCGGACCTGCACACCGACTTCATCTATTCCGTCGGGGCCGAGGAATTCGGCCTGATGCTGTCGCTGGTGATCATCGGCCTGTACGCCTTCATCGTCGTCCGGGGCTTGAGCCGGGCGCTTCGGCTTCGGGATCCGTATGAGCAGACGGCGGCGGCGGGCCTGTTCATGCTGATCGGGCTGCAGGCCTGCATCAATGTGGCGGTGAACCTGAACGTCATCCCGACCAAGGGGATGACCCTGCCCTTCATCAGCTATGGCGGATCGTCCATGCTGGCCATGGGGCTGACCATGGGGCTGGCGCTGGCGCTGACCCGCAAACGGCCGGGGGCCTATGAACCGGGACCGATGCAATGGCCGTGGGACGAGATGACCAAGCGGATGCGCCGGGCATGAGCCGGACCTGTGTTGTCGCCGCGGGGGGCACGGGCGGCCACATGTTCCCTGCCGAGGCTCTGGCGCGCGAGATGGCGTCGCGCGGATGGCGCGTCATCCTGGCCACCGACCATCGCGGCGAGAAGTTCGCCCACGGTTTTCCGGCCGACGACCGGCTGTTCCTCGACGCCGCCACGGGGCGCGGGCCGGTGGGGCTGATGAAGGCGGGGCTGGCGATCCTGAAGGGGGCGGGGCAGGCGCGCGCCGCCTTCCGCAAGGCGGACGTTCAGGTCGTGGTCGGCTTCGGCGGCTATCCGTCGGCGCCCGCGCTGATCGCCGCCCTGATCGACCGGCGGCCGACCCTGATCCATGAACAGAACGCGGTGCTGGGTCGCACCAACCGGATGCTGGCGGGGCGGGTGGACGCGGTCGCCTCGACCTTTCCCATCGCCGGGCGTGAGCGGGTGCACGTGGTCGGCAGTCCGGTGCGGGCGGAGATCCGGCCCCTTTTCGAACGTGCCTATTCCGCACCGGTGGACGGCGGCCTGATCCGGGTGCTGGTGACCGGCGGGAGCCAGGGCGCGCGCCTGCTGTCCGAGGCCGTGCCTCAGGCGCTGGCGGCGCTTCCGGCCGGGCTGCGGTCGCGGCTGGAGGTGTTCCAGCAGTCGCGCGCCGAGAGCCTTGAGGCCGCGCGGCAGGCTTATCTGGAAGCCGGCATCAAGGCCGAGGTGGCACCGTTCTTCCGCGACATGGCGGGGATGCTGGCGATGACGCACCTGCTGGTGGGACGCGCCGGGGCCTCGACCTGCGCCGAGCTGGCAGTGGCGGCCATGCCGTCGGTGCTGATCCCGCTGGCCATCGCCACCGACGACCACCAGACGCAAAACGCCCGCTCCCTCGTGGAAGCGGGCGCCGCGGTCAGCGTGCCGGAAGGCGAGGCGACGCCGCAGAGGCTGACCTCGATCCTGACGGAGGTACTGGCGGATCCGGCGCGCCTGACCGCCATGTCGGCGGGAGCGAGGTCCGTGGCCATTCCGGACGCAGCCGGTCGCCTGGCCGATCTGGTCGAGGCGACCGCCGCGAAGCGAAGCTGAGGCTCAGCCCAGAACCGCGTCGATGCAGGCGTTCATGCCCGGACCCCAGTTCCAGATGATCTGGTTCTTGGCGTCCTGACCCGAGGCGGCGTCGACCTGGGCGAGGATCTGGTCGGCCTGGATGGCGGCGCGCTCGATGATCTGGTCCTGGTTCAGGCCGGAGTTCATGCCCTCGGCGCGGGTGATCATCTCGACCATGCCCATCTGGAAGGCTTCGACTTCGTCCTGTTCGGCCGGCTGCTTGGACTGGGCGAAGAAGAGGGCGGCGCAGGTGATGGTGTTGTCGAAGGACAGCGGGTCCTGGGCGGCGGCGGGCTGGGCGGCGGCGGCCGACAGGGCGGCGGCGGCGGCGAGGGCGGCGAAACGGATCATGGTCGGGTCTCTCGTTGATGCGGGACGGATCGGTCCTTGCCGCCACAATGGCGCCCAAATGCCGACCTGCCCAGCAGCGTGGCTGGAAAGAGACGCGACCTGTTGCTGCAGAGCCGCGCGTTCTTGACCCGGGGGATAGCAGCGGCCGCGGACCGCGGACACTGACCGCATCTGACGGCGCGTGTCAGGGAGCGGAGGCGGAAATGCAGGCGGGCAAGGAGGGGTTCCGGGCCCAGAAGGCGTCGAGGCGGGCCTCACGATCCCCCAGTTCACGGTACTCCAGAAAGATCCGGGAGCCCTCGTTGACCACATGGTCGGCGATCTGGGTCTCCGTCCGCGAGGCGTCCAGCCGGTCGGCCTTCTCGACGAGACGCATGGCACCCATGACCGAGGCCTCGGACAGGACGTCCGAAGTGTCCAGCAGGGACTTGGCGTAGAGAAGGGAGGCGCATTCGGTCAGCGCCTCGGCCGTGGGCGGGGGCGTTTGCGCCTCAACGGCACCGGCGGCGAGAACGAGTGCGGCGGTGACTGCACCGGCGGCAAGGCGGATCATGGTGGAGGTCCTCTATGGTGTCCCCAACGTGCCGCGCGGCACCCCGCCCGCCCACTGACCGATCCTGACAACGGCCGCATCCGATGCGGCCCGTGGCCGTTACCTCTCCTTCGGCCAAGCTTGCAAGGATCGTCATGCCGCCCGAACTGCTGAATCTCCACCGGGAGCTGGTCACGCTCCAGGGCCGGTTCGAATGGCTGCCGGAATGGGCCGCCATCCTGCTGGTGGTCCTGGGTTTCGCCGGCGCCGGCTGGCTGGCCAACCAGGTCATCTTCGGCCTTCTGACGTGGGCAGTGCGCAAGCGCGACGTCTTCTGGCGCGGGCTGGTGGGCCGTGCGCGGACCAAGGTCCGGCTGGTTGTGCTGATCCTGGCGGTAGGGATCGGGGTGACCGTATCGACGCTGGATCCGGAGCCGTCGGCGGCGATCCGCCAGGGACTGCTGTTCACCCTGATCCTCGTCATCGGCTGGATCGTCTCCGGTGCCATGGATATGGCCACGGTGGTCTATCTGCGGCGCTTCAACGTGGGGGCCGAGGACAATCTGATCGCCCGCAAGCATGTGACGCAGGCGCGTATCCTGCAGCGGGTCGCCGGATTGTTGATCGGGGTGATCACCCTGGGGCTCGCCCTGCTGACCATCGCCGAGGTGCGGCAGTGGGGCCTGTCGCTGCTGGCATCCGCCGGGGTGGTCGGCATTGTTGCCGGCCTGGCGCTGCAGCCCTTCCTGATGAACATGATCGCCGGCGTGCAGATCGCGACGGCCCAGCCGATCCGGCTGGACGACGCCGTCATCGTCGAGGGCGAGTGGGGCAATGTGGAGGAGATCACCTCAACCTACGTCGTGGTGCGCCTGTGGGACTGGCGGCGGATGATCCTGCCGCTGAGCTATTTCATCACCACGCCGTTCCAGAACTGGACCCGCGAGAGCGCGCGGCTGATCGGCTCGGCCTTTCTGTATGTCGACTACGAGGCCCCGATCGACCGGCTGCGGACGAAGCTGGAGGAGGTCTGTCGCGCCAACCCGCTATGGGACGGGGATGTGATCAGTCTGCAGGTCACCGACGTTACCGAGCGGGTGGCGCAGGTCCGGTGCCTTGCCTCGGCGCGCAACGCCGGCGCGGCGTTCGACCTGCGTTGCGACATCCGCGAGAAGATGCTGGCCTTCCTACGCGACGAACTGCCGGACGCCCTGCCGCGCGACCGGCTGGCGCTGGACCGGCCGGCTCCGCATACCGCCGGTTAACCGCATCCGGGAACCGGACCTTCAGGGCCGTTGGCGATGATGGGGTCCATGTTCGAAGAGACCCTGGGCATTTCGGCCGCCATGGCCCTCCCGGACCGCCGCCGGCGGGCCCGGCGTCCGCACCGTCAGGCGCGGCGCGCCGACGAGCGTGTGACGATCCTGGGCGAACCTATGGATCTGGTGCGGCCCGAAGAGGTCATGCTGTGGATGCGCCGCTGGATCCAGGACGGACGCAAGGCGGTGATCGCCAACCACAATCTGCACAGTCTGGCATTGTTGCGATCGACGCCCGAGCTGCGACGCTTCTACGGTCGGGCGGACCTGATCGAGGTTGACTCACGTCCGCTGCTGGCCTTCGCGCGGTTGCTGAAACTGTCGGCGCGGCCGATGCACCGGTGCACCTATCTGGACTGGCGCGAGCATTTCTGGAGTCTGGCCGACCGTGAGGGTTGGCGGATCTTCTATCTGGGCGGAGCCCCCGGCGTGGCCGAGGCGGCGGCGCAGGCGATCGGCCGCCATCGTCCCCGAGCCCGCCTATGGACCCGGCACGGCCATTTCGACGCGACCGCGGGATCCGCCGACAATGCGGCGATCCTGAAGGAGATCGCGGCCTTTCAGCCGAACGTGCTGATGGTGGGAATGGGCATGCCGCGGCAGGAGCTGTGGATCGCCGACCATCTCGACGCCCTGCCCGACTGCGTGGTGCTGAACGTCGGCGCCGCCTTCGACTATGAGGCCGGCGTACAGAAGGCGGCGCCGCGCTGGATGGGGCGGCTGGGGCTGGAGTGGCTGTTCCGTCTGGTCGCCGATCCGAAACGCCTGTTCCACCGCTATGTGGTCGAGCCGTGGGCGCTGGCGGGGCCGGCGATAAGGGACGTCCGGCAGGCGCTGACGCGCTAGGCCACAAGCGTCTCGGCCTGTTTCAGGTCGACGCCGACCAGTTGCGACACGCCGCGCTCGGGCATGGTGACGCCGTACAGGCGGTCCATCCGGCTCATGGTCACCGGATTGTGGGTGATGACGATGAAGCGCGTGTCCGTGCGTTTGCGCATCTCGTCCAGCATGCGGCAGAAGCGGTCGACGTTGGCGTCATCCAGAGGGGCGTCGACCTCGTCCAGCACGCAGACCGGCGCGGGATTGGCCAGGAAGACCGCGAAGATCAGGGCCGCGGCCGTCAGCGCCTGCTCGCCGCCCGACATCAGCGACATGACGGCCAGACGCTTGCCGGGCGGGCAGGCGAAGATTTCCAGCCCCGCCTCCAGCGGATCGTCGCTCTCGACCAGTTTCAGCTCGGCCTGACCGCCGTCGAACAGGGCCTCGAACAGGGCCTTGAAGTTGTCGTTGATGACGTCGAACGCGGCCAGCAGGCGTTCGCGGCCCTCGGCGTTCAGCTCGTCGATGCCGTCGCGCAGTTTCGCGATCGCGGAGGTCAGGTCGGCGCGCTCTCCGCGCATGGTCTGCAGCCGGTCCTCGCTCTCGCGGGCCTCCTCCTCGGCCAGCAGGTTGACCGCGCCCAGAGCCTCGCGTTCGCGTTCCAGCCCGTAGAGCAGGCTTTCGGCACCCGCGGCGTCGGGCGGGCGGGCGATGGCGTCGTCGGTCAGTTTCTGGCCCAGCTCGTCCGGCGACATCTGGGCGGTTTCGCGCACCTTCTGGTCAGCCTCGGTCAGACGGGCGGCGGCCGCCTCCGCGTGGGCGGCCAGACCGGCGCGAACCTCCCGCGCCTTGCCGGCTTCGGTCTCCGCGGCGCGGGCGTCGCGGTCGGCCTGCTGGGCGGCACCCTCGGCGACCGACAGGGCGTCGGCGGCGGCCCTGCGGCGCGTTTCGGCCGACGTCAGCGCCTCCATGAGACCCGTCCGCTTCTGCGCCAGCGCCTCGGGCTGGGCGCGGGCGGTCTCGAGCAGCGACAGGGCGCGGGAGGCGTCGGCCTCCAGTGCCTTGATGCGGTTGGCGCCGTCCTTCGACCGGGCGGCCCAGCCGTCGCGGGCGCGCTCGAGCCCCGACAGGCGCTGTTCGCGCGAGGCGTGGTCGCGGGCCTCGGCGTCGCGGGCGGCGCGGGCGGTGGCGGATGCCTGACGCGCGGCATCGGCGGTGGCGCGGGCCGCGGCCAGTTCGGCGCGCAGACCGTCCAGCGTCTCCGACGGCGCGTCGCCCGCCTCGGCCGCGGCGAGGGCCTGCTCCGCTTCCGCCAGCTCCGCTTCGAGGCGGAGGGTGGTTTCGGACAGGGCCTGGGCCCGGGCCTCGCGGCGGGCCTGATCGCGGCCGAGGCTCTCGGCGCGGTCGCGGGCGGCGGTCAGGGCCTTGTCGGCGGCGAAGGGCTCCTGCCGCACGGTCTTCAGGCCGTCCTCGGCAGCGCGGAAGGCCTCGGTGGCGGCCTTGAGCGACGCCTGAAGGGCGTCCAGGGCGGGCTTGCCCTGATCGATCTCGGCCTCGAGTTCGGACAGGCGGGTGCGCTGGGCCAGACGCACGGCGGCGGGTCGGGGCGCGGAGGCGCGGGCGACGAAGCCGTCCCAGCGGAACAGGTCGCCTTCGCGCGTCACCAGCCGGGCCCCGACGGGCAGGGATTTCGTCAGCTGCGCCGCCTTCGCGACGTCGGCCACGCCGCACAGGGCCAGACGCGCGGCCAGTTGGGGCGGGGCGGTCACGTGGGCCGAGAGCGGCTCGACGCCGGCGGGCCAGACGGGTGCGGTCGGTTCGGCCCCGGCCCAGTGGACGGCGGCCTTCGGGTCCAGCGCGGCGTCCAGATCGTCTCCCAGCGCGGCGGCCAGGGCGGCTTCATATCCCTTGGCGGCGGAGACCTGATCCAGTGCCGGGGCGTGGTCGCGGCGGGCGGAGGTCAGCAGCTGGGCGAGGCCGCGCGCCTCCGTCTGGAGCCGGCCGAGACGATCTTCGGCGGCGCGGGCGGCGGTCCGGGCCTCCTGCTCGGCACGGGCCAGGTCGCCGCGGCGGGTCTCGGCGGCCTCCACGGCGGCACGGGCGGCGGCCAGTTCGACCTGCGCGGTTTCGACCGCGGCGCGGGCGGCGGCCAATTCGGGTGTTTCCAGGGGGGCCAGCGCTTCCTGCTCGCGCGCCGTCTGCTCCAGCTGGCCGCGGACGCGGGCCACGCGGGCCTCGGCGTCGCGCAGGCGGGCGGTCTCGGCGGCGACACGGGCCTCGGTGGCGGCGACCGCGCCGGCGCGGCGCTCGACCTCGGCGTCGGCCTCGGCGCGGGTGCTCTCGGCCTGCGACAGGACGGCCTCAAGCTCAGGGCCCCGGTGCGGTGCGGCGGCGATCTCGGCCCTGAGGGCGGTCAGGGTCTCGTCCAGCCGGGTCAGCTCGATGGCGGCGTCGCGGGCGAGGCTCTCCTCGCGCTCCACGTCGGCGGCGATGCGGGCGCGCTCGGCCTCCAGCCGTTCGACCTCGGCGCGCGCGGCCTGCTCGGCCATGTCGAGACGGTCGCGTTCCAGCGTGGCGCGATGCAACAGCGCGGCGGCGACGGCGTCCTCTTCGCGCGCCGGCTTCATCGCCTCCTGGGCGTTCAGCGCGGCGGTCCGGGCCCGGGCGGCGGCCGAAGCGGTCTCCGCCACGGCCCGGTCGGCCTGGCCCAGCTCCTCGCGCGCCTGTTCGTCGGCGACACGGGCGTCGTTCCAGCGCACCCAGACCAGCGCCGACTGCAGCGCGCGGATCTCGGCGGAGATCTTCTTGTACTTCTCGGCCTGACGCGCCTCGCGCTTCAGGCGGGACAGGTTGCCCTCGATCTCGCGGCCGATGTCCTCGAGCCGTTCGAGGTTGGTCTCGGCGGCGCGCAGACGCAGCTCGGCCTCGTGGCGGCGAGTGTGAAGCCCGGCCACGCCGCCGGCTTCTTCCAGGATGCGGCGCCGGTTCTGGGGCTTGGCGGCGATCAGCTCCGAGATCTGGCCCTGACGCACCAGGGCCGGGGAGTTGGCGCCGGTCGATGCGTCGGCGAACAGCAGCTGCACGTCGCGGGCCCGCACCTCCTTGCCGTTGATGCGGTAGGTCGAGCCCTGGCCGCGGTCGATCCGGCGCGACACCTCGATCACCGCGCTGTCGGTGAAGGGTTGGGGGGCCCGGCGTTGGGCGTTGTCGATGGTCAGCTGGACCTCGGCGTGATTGCGCGCCGGGCGATCGCTGGCGCCGGCGAAGATCACGTCGTCCATGCCCTGGCCGCGCATGGCCTTGGCCGAGTTGGCGCCCATGACCCAGCGCATGGATTCCAGCACGTTGGACTTGCCGCAGCCGTTGGGGCCGACGATGCCGGTCAACCCGGGCTCGATGAAGACCTCCGTCGGATCGACGAAGGACTTGAAGCCGACGAGCCGGAGGCGCTGGAACTGCATCGGTCCGGGGTCAGTGCCCCGCCAGCAGGGGATCGATGACGGCGGCCAGGCCCTCGAGCGTCGGATCCGCAACGCGGACGCCGTTGACGAAGAAGGTCGGCGTGCCGGTCACACCGGCGGCGCGGGCGGCGTCCAGATCGAGGTTCAGTGCGGCCTCGGTGGCCGGGTCCTCGACGCAGGCGGCGACCTCCTGCGGGGTCCGGCCGCCCTCGGCCATGGCGTTCAGGAACCAGCCGGTGGGCCAGCGCATCAACCGTGCCGCATCCTGCTGGGCGAACAACGTCTCGATGACCGGGAAGGCTCGCTCCGGTGCCACGCAGCGGGTCAGCTTGGCGGCGAGGATGGCCGGCTCGGCCGGACCGGTGGGGAGGTCGCGGTAGACCAGCCGGACCTTGCCGGTCTCGATCCAGCGTGCCTTGAAGGTCGGCAGGATGTCCTCGGACCAGGCGGCGCAGTGCGGACAGGTGAAGCTGGCGTACTCGATCACCGTGACCGGCGCGTCGGCGCGACCCAGAACCCGCTCCCCGACGGCGACGGGAGGCACGGCCGCGACCTGCGCCGCCACAGGGGCGGCGCAGGCCAGGACGACACTGCCGATCAGGGCGGCGACGCGCATGTTTACTTCGCCAGCTCGGCGTCGATGGCGGCCGACAGGCCTTCGACCGAGCGATCGGCCACGACCGTGCCGTTGACCATGAAGGTCGGCGTACCGGTCACGCCCGCCGCCTGGCCGGCGCGGATGCGCTCTTCCATGGCGGCGATCGCGGCCTCGTCGGTGACGCAGGTCAAATACTCTTCCTGGCTGAAGCCCAGGCCGGTGCGGATGCGCTGAAGCGTCTCGGCGAAGCCCGGCTGGCCCGGCGTCAGGCCGGGGTGGCTGGCCAGCATGTCGTCGACGACCTTGAAATAGTCTTCCGGATTGCCGGACTTGGCGGCGGCGCAGCGGCCCAGCAGGAAGCCGGCGACGGCCACGTCCTGCGGCGGGGTCGGGAACTCGCGGAAGACGAAGCGGATCTGGTTGGTGTCGACGTACTTCGACTTGATCTGCGGCCACACGTCCCGCTGCCAGGCGGCGCAGCCGACGCAGGTGACCGAGGCGTATTCCACGACGGTGACCTTGGCGCCCTCGGCGGCACCCTTGGCCATGTCGCCCTCGGCCGCGCCCGCGCCGCCGCCCGAACCGCACGCCGACAGGGCCATGGCGGCCAGGGCCGCGCCGGTGATGGCCGCGCGGCGGCTCATGGCGACGAAGCGGAAGGGGGTGCGCGAAGCGGACATGGCGGTGTTCCCGTGATGCGGACGAGGATCGTCGCGCGATTCCCGACGAAGCGCGCAAGCCGAAGCTTTCGAGAACAGGTGCGGCGAAGTTTTGTCAACGCCGAACGGTGGTCCGGCCGGGGATCAGGTCTTCACTGCGCGTCCCAGTTTCGCCAGGGCCTCGGCCAGCGGCGCGGGCGCCGCGGCTACCGCGGCCTTCAGCTCCGCCTCCTCCGCTGCGCTCAGCGGTGGCAGGCCTTTGGGGCGCGCGGGCCGGGCCGTCGGTTCGGGCAGGGGTGTCACCGGGCCCTGGGCGATGCGGAGCTTCTCCACGGCGCCGGCACCAAGGAACAGGTTGACCTTGCCCAGGATCTCCTCGGCCTGATGCTGGACCAGAAGGGCCGCGGCTCCGGCGACGCGCAGTTCCAGCGTGCCGCCCCTGCCGTCCCGGCCGCGGGTCAGCTTCTGCGGGCGGCAGACGCGGGCCAGACGGTCGCCGACGATCTCGCGCCAGCGCGGCTCCAGTGCCCCGGTGCCGCGTCCGAACTTCTGGTCCATCACCTTGATGAAGTCCTGCAGGGCCCGGCTGGCGCGGGGCGCCGGCCGGGGTGCCGGACGCGTACGACGGCGGGCGAGGATCTCGCGCGCTTCGGCTTCGGTCGGCAGGGGACGGCGCATCCGCAAAGTCATAGCCGCCGACGCCGGGCTTGTCGCGCGCCCCGGAGCGGCTAGGGGTGAAGAGATGGATCCCGCCCCCCTGCGCCGCGCCCTGCTGGACTGGTACGACGCCCATGCGCGCGCCTTGCCCTGGCGGGCGCCGCCGGGGTCGGGCGCGGCGGTCGATCCGTATCGGGTCTGGTTGTCCGAGGTGATGCTGCAGCAGACGACCACGGTTCATGCCGCGCCCTATTTCGAGGCCTTCACGCGACGCTGGCCTACGGTGTCGGACCTGGCGGCGGCCGACGACGCGGACGTGATGAGCGCGTGGGCGGGGCTGGGATATTATGCCCGCGCCCGCAACCTGCTGGCCTGCGCGCGGGCGGTGGCGACGGACCACAGAGGAGTGTTTCCGGACACGGAGGCGGGGCTGCGCGCCCTGCCGGGGCTGGGGCCCTATACGGCGGCGGCGGTGGCCGCGATCGCCTTCGGGCGCCCGGCCAATGTGGTGGACGGCAACGTCGAGCGCGTCATGGCCCGGCTGTTCGCGGTGGAGACGCCGCTGCCGGCGGCGCGGCCGGAACTGCGGCGGCGGGCCGCCGGTCTGGTGTCGGACGATCGGCCGGGAGATTGGGCCCAGGCGCTGATGGACCTCGGCGCGACGGTGTGCCGGCCGCGGTCTCCCGACTGCGGGCGCTGCCCGGTCTCCGCATGGTGCGCCGGGCTGGCGACGGGCGCGCCGGAGCGCTTTCCGGTCAAGGCGGCGAAGGCGGCCAAGCCCGAGCGGGCGGGCGTGGCCTGGGTCGTGCTGGACGGTGAAGGTCGCGTCGGCCTTGTGCGCCGGCCGGACAAGGGGCTGCTGGGCGGCATGCTGGGTCTGCCCACCGCCGGCTGGGGCGGAGGAGACGACGCCGTGCCGGCGCCGGGGCCGTGGCGAGATGCCGGGTCGATCACTCACGTCTTCACCCACTTCCGCCTGACGCTGGGCGTGCGCGTAGGGCAGGGCGCAGGTGGCCTGATCTGGACCGACGTCGAGACGGCGCGCGACGCCTTGCCGACAGTGTTCACCAAGGCGCTGGAGCGGGGGCTGGCCTAGCGACCCGACCGCAGCCGCACCGGGCCCGACTTGTTGCGGGTTGTCACCACCGTGTGGTCCTCGAAGCGGCGGAAGGCGAGATCCAGGCCCGCGTCGCCGACCTTCAAGCCGGTGACGTTCAGACGCTCGATGCCGGGAGGCAGGACGGGGTCGTCGACGTCCACGCGGCCCTCGAAGGCGTCGATGGACACGCCCAGCGAGGCCTGAAGCATCAGGAAGACCGAACCGGCGGCCCAGGCCTGCGGCAGGCAGGCGACGGGGTAGGCGATGGGCGGCTCGCCCGGCCGACGCTCGAAGCCGCAGAACAGCTCAGGCAGGCGCAGCGAGAAGCTGGCGGCGGCGGAATAGATCTCGCCGAGCAGCAGGGCGACGGCCTCGCGCTCTCCGTACCGGGCCATGCCTGCGGCGCACAACGAGGTGTCGTGCGGCCAGACCGAGCCGTTGTGATAGCTCATCGGGTTGTAGCGCGGCTGGCCGGTCGCCAGCGTGCGCAGGCCCCAGCCGGACCGGAACCGGGCACTCATCAGTGTCTGCGACACGCGATGCGCGCGCTCGGCGGACGGCAGGCCGCAGAACAGCAGGTGGCCGGGGTTGGAGCCGACCGCGCGGCACGGCCGGCCGTCGCCGTCCAGCGCCACGGCGTAGAAGCCGAGGTCTTCCTGCCAGAACCTGTCCTCGACCCCGGCGCGCATGGTCTCGGCGCGGTCGTGCCATTGGGCGGCGTCGGGCAGCTCCAGAACCTTTGACAGGTCGGCCAGGGCCTGGAAGGCGGCGAAGGCGTAGCCTTGAACCTCGACCAGGGCGACCGGCCCGGTCGGGAAGCGGCCGTCGTCGTGGAAGATGGAGTCGAAAGAGTCCTTCCATCCCTGATTGGACAGGCCCGTCTCGGCGGCGCGGGCGTAGCGGACGAAACCGTCGTCCGTCATGTTGGCCGGACCGGTGATCCAGCCGGCGGCGGCGATCAGGTTGGGCCAGATGGCGCGGATCAGGTCGAGGTCGCCGGTGCGCCGGGCATAGGCGCCGGCCAGGGCCACGAACAGGCAGGTGGTATCGACCCCGCCGTAATAGAGGCCGAAGGGGACCTCCCCGAGCGCGCTCATCTCGCCGCGCCGGGTCTCGTGCATGATCTTGCCGGGCTCGGCGTCTTGGAAGGCCGATCGCTCCGTGGCCTGACGCGCCGCCAGATAGGTCAGGACGCCCTTGGCCAGGCTGGGATCCAGCCACAGCATCTGCCAGGCGGTGATGATGCCGTCGCGGCCGAAAGGCGTGGAGAACCACGGCGTGCCCGCATAGGGATACGGCCCGGTCGGCAGGTCGGTGGTCAGCAGGGCCACGTCGGCGCGGCTCTGGTCCAGCCAGTCGTTGAAGCGCGGGCTGCGCGGCCCACGGACCGAGGCCCCGCGGCGGCGCTTGGCGCGCATGGCGAGGCGGGCCTGGACGCCGTGCCGGCGAAAGCGCTCGGCGGTCGGCGGCTCGCACAGGTCGGGGCCGCATTCCAGATACAGGTCAACCGACTTGCCGCGCGGCAGGCTGAGCATGAACTCGGCCCGGCCGTCGGTCATGCGGTGCGGGGGTTCGGAGAAACTGAGGCAGCTGGTGCGCGTCTTGTCGTCCAGACCGTCGTAGGTGAAGCGCGCGCGGCGCCCGTCGGTGGTCGGCGCATGCAGGGTGCCGTGTTTGGCGCGAGGCGTGCCGCGCACCTGGAAAATGTCGACGAAGTCCGCGCCGTAGTCGACGCTGATGGGGGCCACAACGTCTTCCAGCCCGTGGTTGGACACGCGCACGCGTTCGAACAGCCGGCAGTCCCACAGGAAGCGTCGCCGCTCGAGGTGCAAGATGCCGCCCGGGGCCTGCTTGCCGCCCATCGGAGGAAGGGGGCGGTTGGTGCCGTGGAAGGTGAAGAAGACGTTGTCCTGGCTGACGCCGGACGACAGCCGCGACGGGCGCTGGCCGCCGACCATGAGCGCCAGGCGCGACAGGATGCGGGTGTCGTCGTCGAACAGGCCGTCGGCCCCCGACTTCACGTCGCCGTAGGCGTCGGCCACCAGGAAGGTGTCGCCCGACTTCAGCGCCTGAAGCTGCTCGACGGGCTCGGGCTCGCCGGTCTCCAGCGCGGTGGTCTGGACCGAATAGGCGTCGTCCATGATTTTCCCGGCGGCAGTGGAGGGCACCGCTTCGTGACCGCCGAATGCGGAGGCGATGAGGCGGACCCGGACAGAATGCGGCGACGCTTCGTCGGTTTCAGGCCGTCGCGAGCATTTCCGGTGCGGGCGCCGGGGTCAGCATGAAGGCGTCGGGCGCGGGGATGGGCTTGCCGAAGGGGCGGCGGGCCAGCAACTCGCCATAGACGTCCAGATACCGCCGCGCCATGGCCGTCGCCGACCAGCGCAGTTCGAAGCGGGCGCGGATGGCGTCGCGGTCCAGCAGATGGGCCCGGGCCGCGGCGGACACGGCCTCGTCGAGGGTGTCGACGATGAAGCCCGTGGCCCCGTCCTCGATCACCTCCGGTGTCGAGCCGCAGCGGAAGGCGATGACCGGGGTGCCGCAGGCCATGGCCTCGATCATCACCAGGCCGAAGGGCTCGGGCCAGTCGATGGGGAAAAGCAGGGCCTCGGCCCCGCCGAGGAAGGCCGACTTCTGGTGGTCGCCGATCTCGCCGACGAACTCGATCAGCGGATTGCCGTCGATCATCGGCTTGATGACCGTCTCCCAGTAGACCTTGTCGGCGGCGTCGACCTTGGCGGCGATCTTCAGGGGGCGGCCCAGTCGGGTGGCGATCTCGATGGCGCGGTCGGGCCTCTTCTCCGGCGAGATGCGGCCGAGGAAGGCGAAGTAGCCCTGCGACTGCGGCGAGTGGACGTAGAGCTCCGCCGGCATGCCGTGGTGCACGGTGGCGGCGTAGTTGGCGAAGGGCATCGGACGGCGCTGGTCATCCGAGATCGACACCAGCGAGAACTCGTTCCAGCGCGAATAGACGCCCGGCAGATCCTTCAGATCCAGCCGCCCGTGCAGCGTCGTCAGCGTCCTGTCGGCGCACTTCGAGAAGAAGGGGAAGTGGATCATGTCGGTGTGGAAGTGGATCAGATCGAACTGATCGGCGCGGGACAGCACTTCCGACAGCATCGTCATGTGCGCGGCCAGGTCCGACTTGAGCGGCGCAGGGTCCAGACGGATGGCCTGGTCGCGGACCGGCACCAGACGGGCCTTCGTCTCGGCGTCGGCCGAGGCGAACAGGGTGACCTCGTGCCCCAGATCGACGAGGGCATCGGTCAGGTGGGCCACCACGCGCTCGGTGCCGCCGTACAGTTTGGGCGGCACGGCTTCATACAGGGGAGTGACCTGGGCGATCTTCATGGCGGGGACGTCCGGACGCGCGGAAATGCGGCGATGCAATAAGGCGCGACGAGCGCCTCCTGTTCCAACCGGAACGATCACTTTTTCAGACGCTGTTTCAGCCGCTTATGGCGAAGCTGCTATGTCGGCCAGACGTCATTGCATCCCGGCGCGGATCTCCGCCCGCAGGGCGTCGATCGGCTTCATCCCCTGATCGGTCTTGAAGCGCCAGTAGGTCCAGCCATTGCAGGCCGGGGCGTTCTCGAACAGGGCCCCCAGCTTGTGGATCGAGCCGGACAGGCTGCCGGCCACCAGCGAGCCGTCGGCCCGCACGCGCGCCTCCCTTTCGCCCTTCGGGCAATACAGACGATCGCCCGGACGCAGCAGGCCCGCCTCGACCAGGGCCCCAAACGGCACCTTGGGCTCGGACTTCTTCGATCCCGTGACGGCCAGATCCTCCGGGGCGGCGGGGACGACGGCGGCGATGCGGTCTTCGGCCACCTTCGCATAGGTGTCGTCGCGCTCGATGCCGATCCAGCGCCGGCCGAGGCGTTTCGCGGCCGCGCCGGTGGTGCCGGTGCCGAAGAAGGGGTCGAGGATCACGTCGCCGGGTCTGGACGCCGCCAGCAGCACACGGTGCAGCAGGGCCTCGGGCTTCTGGGTGGGATGGGCCTTCTTGCCGTCCTCCCCCTTGATCCGCTCCTCGCCGGTGCAGAGCGCCAGCGTCCAGTCGGACCGCATCTGGACGTCCTCGTTGAAGGCCTTCAGCGCGTCGTAGTTGAAGGTGTAGCGCTTCTGGTCGCGGCTGCGCGCAGCCCAGATCAGGGTCTCGTGCGCATTGGTGAAGCGGGTGCCCTTGAAGTTCGGCATGGGGTTGGACTTGCGCCACACCACGTCGTTCAGGACCCAGAAGCCCAGATCCTGGATCGCCGTGCCCAGGCGGAAGACGTTGTGATAGCTGCCGATCACCCAGATCGTGCCGTCTGGCTTCAGCACGCGGCGGCACTCGGCCATCCAGGCGCGGGTGAAGGCGTCGTAGGCGGCGAAGTCCGAGAACTTGTCCCAGTCGTCGTCGACAGCGTCGACCTTGGAGTTGTCCGGCCGCAGCAGGTCGCCGCCCAGCTGAAGGTTATAGGGCGGGTCGGCGAAGACCATGTCGACGCTGGCGTCCGGCAGGCCGCGCAGAATCTCCAGGCAGTCGCCGCGCAGGACCTGATCGACGGGAAGTTCGGACATGACGGCCCCGGAAGAAACTGAGCCGTCAGTCCTGAATCATCACGGTTAAGGCGGGGTTTAGCTCACCTCAGCGAGGCGAAGTAGCCAGAGACCGACGTCCGCACCGCTCGCGCCCCCCGAGTGTCGATCGGCATGTTCGCCTGGAAGGCAGGGTCGCAGACGGTCTTCAGGGCGAACTCGTCCATGGATCCGGCGGCGGGCACCGTCGCGGAATCGGAGGTCTCCAGTTCGCGGATCAGGGTCTCGCCCTGGTAGAACTGCATGCGCAGCGGTCGCAGGGTGCCCGCCGAACAGTCGAACCGCGTCAGGGTCGCCGCCCCGTTCCACAGGCCGTCCGGCCCGGGACGCATCCGCTTTGTGAAGGTCCAGGTCCAGGCGTCGAAAGGCACCGAGGGGGAGCGGCCGTCGGTGGACACCTCCACGAAGCCGAGCGCCTCGCCGGTCTCGGCGGTCGGCTTGAGCGGTGCCCGCCGATCCAAGGCCCAGCCGGACGTGTCCGGCGCGACCTCGGCCCAGAACTGCTGAACCTGACGCCTCACCCCGCGCGCGCCGGCGGGGTAGACGGTCAGGGTCGGATTGAAGCCCGGTTCGCAGACCGTGCGCAGGGCGGCGGCCTCGGGGGAGCCCGCGACCGGACGCGCCGGTGGCTCGCTGTGAGCGGTGTCGTTGACGGCAACCTCGCCGATGTAGAACTCATACCTGAGGCGCTGCCGGGTGCCCGCGCGGCAGTCGAAGCGCGTGAGGACGGCGCTGGCGTCGAAGCGCGCCGCGCCCGAAAGCTGGGGCTCGCGCATGAAGGTCCAGACCCAGGAATCGAAGGGCGCGCCCGGAGCCTGACCCCCCGCCGGAATCTGCGCCAAGGTGACGAACTCGTCGGTGTCGCCGACCACCTTCAGCGGCACGCGCTGGTCGATGGCGAAGACCTGGGCCGAGGCAGGGCCGGCCAGGGCGCAAACGGCGGCAGTGAGGGCGAGCAGGCGCATGTCGGCTTCCGGAGCGAGGTGACGGGGCGGAGTTGGTCGCAGTTTTCCGGCCTCGTCCAGAGGCTTGGCGGTTCGCGGCGGAAACCGTCAGGTCGTGCGCTTGCGCAGGGCGTCGTGAGCTTTAAGACGCAGGGATGATCGCGCGCCTTCGACCCGTCCCGTTCCAGCTCGGCCCCGTCCACTTCGTCGGCATCGGCGGCATCGGTATGAGCGGCATCGCCGAGATCATGCTGAAGATCGGCTATCAGGTGCAGGGGTCGGATGCGAAGGCGTCGGCCAACACCGAGCGCCTGGAAAAGCTGGGCGCGCGCATCTTCATCGGCCACGACGCCGCGAATGTGGGCGAGGGCGTCTCGGCTGTGGTGCATTCCACGGCGGTCAAGGCCGACAACCCCGAGATGCGGGCCGCGCGCGAGCGGCGCATCCCCGTGGTTCGCCGCGCCGAGATGCTGGCCGAGCTGATGCGGCTGCAGTTCTCGATCGCGGTCGGCGGCACGCACGGCAAGACCACGACCACGTCGATGGTGGCGGCCATCCTGGACGCCGGCGGGCTGGATCCTACGGTGGTCAACGGCGGGATCATCAACGCCTATGGCACGAATGCGAAGGTCGGCGACGGCGACTGGATCGTGGTCGAGGCCGACGAGAGCGACGGCAGCTTCCTGCGCCTGAAGTCGACGGTGGCCATCGTCACCAACATCGACCCGGAGCATCTGGATCACTGGGGCGATTTCGACGGCGTGCGGAAGGCCTTCGTCGATTTCGTGGAGAACATCCCCTTCTACGGCTTCGCCGCGGTGTGTCTGGATCACCCGGAGGTGCAGCGGCTGGTGGCGTCGATCGACAACCGCCGACTGGTCACCTACGGCCTGAACCCGCAGGCGATGGTCCGCGCGGACGCCTGCGACATGGGGCCGGACGGGTGCCGCTTCGACGTGCTGATCCAGCGGCCGGGCATGGCCGCGCTGGAGGAGCCCGAGCGGATCGCGGGCCTGCACCTGCCCATGGCCGGCTGGCACAATGTGTCGAACGCCTTGGCCGCCATCGCCGTGGCGCTGGAACTGGATGTGTCGCACGAGTCGATCCGCGAGGGTCTGGCCGGCTTCGGCGGGGTCAAGCGGCGCTTCACGACCACAGGCGTGGTCAACGGCGTGCGCATCGTCGACGATTACGGCCACCATCCGGTCGAGATCGCCGCCGTGCTGAAGGCCGCGCGGCAGGTGGCGAACCGTGCGGAGGATTCGGGGCGCGTCATCGCCGTGGTCCAGCCGCACCGATACACGCGCCTGAGGGACCTGATGGAGGACTTCTCCACCTGCTTCTCCGACGCCGACGCGGTGATCGTGGCCGACGTCTATCCGGCGGGTGAGCCGCCGATCGAGGGCGTCGACAAACATGCGCTCGTCGACGGCGTCCGCCGCTTCGGTCATCGGTCGGTGCAGGCGCTGGAGGCACCCGCGGCGCTGGCGGGCCTGATCGCTGCTGAGGCGAAGGCGGGGGATCTGGTCGTCCTGCTGGGTGCCGGGGACATAACCCAGTGGGCCTATGCCCTGCCGGGGCAACTGGAGGCGGCGACGTGAACCTGCCGGAAGTGCGCGGCAAGCTGCTGCTGAACGAGCCGCTGGGGCCGTATACCTGGTTCCGGGTCGGCGGGGCGGCGGATGCGCTGTTCATTCCGGCGGACCCGGACGATCTGGCGGACTTCCTGAAGGCGCTGGACCCGGCCGTGCCGGTGACGGTGCTGGGCGTGGGGTCCAACGTCATCGTGCGCGACGGCGGGGTCGAGGGCGTGGTCATCCGGCTGGCGGGCCGCGCCTGGGGGCAGGTCACGGCCGAGGGCGAGGCGATCACCGCGGGCGCGGGCGCGCTGGACGCCATGGTCGCCAAGGCGTCGGCCAAGGCGGGGATCGCGGGGCTGGAGTTCTATGCCGGCATCCCCGGCACGATCGGCGGCGCCCTGACCATGAACGCGGGCTGCTACGGAGCGGAGACCAAGGACGTGCTGGTCTCGGCCTGGGGCCTGAAGCGCCGCGGCGAGCGGGTGGAGTTCGCGCTGTCGGACTTCGGTTACACCTACCGCCACTCGGTCGTGCCGGAGAACGAGATCATCTGGGTGGAGGCGACGTTCCGCGGCACGTCCGACGATCCGGCGGCGGTGCAGGCGCGGATCGACGAGATCACCAGCCGCCGCGAACAGACACAGCCGATCCGCGAGAAGACCGGCGGCTCGACCTTCAAGAACCCTCAGGGGCATTCGTCGTGGAAGCTGGTCGACGAGGCCGGCTGGCGCGGCAAGCTGCACGCCGTGACCGGCGGCGGGGCGAAGTTCAGCGAGCTGCATTCCAACTTCATGATCAACCCCGGCGAAGCGACGGCGGCCGACATCGAGGCGCTGGGCGAGGCGGTGCGGGCCGATGTGTTGGCCAAAACCGGCGTCCAACTGGACTGGGAGATCAAGCGGATCGGGCGGCCGGGCTGACGCCGGGCGGATTCACGCAATCTTCGGATCGGTAAACCGGGCATAAACCAAGCCGGCCCCAAAAGGGCGGTTCGCCCCGCGCCCGAGTGTCCCGCCATGTCCCGCGACCCCGCCCAGACCCACGTCGCCGTCCTGATGGGCGGTCTGTCGTCCGAGCGCGAGGTGTCGCTGGTGTCCGGTCGGGAATGCGCCGCCGCCCTGCGCCGCGCGGGCTTTCAGGTCACCGAGGTCGACGCCGGGCGCGACCTGTCCAACGTGCTGTCGGGCCTGATCCGGCCGGACGTGGTCTTCAACGCCCTGCACGGGGAATGGGGCGAGGACGGCTGCGTCCAGGGCATCCTGGAGACGCTGCAGATCCCCTACACCCACTCCGGCGTGCTGCCCTCGGCGCTGACCATGGACAAGGACAAGTCCAAGGCGGTGCTGAAGGCCGCAGGCGTGCCGGTGCCGGGCGGCGGGCTGTTCGACCGGCGCGCGGTCGGGGCGGGTCACGTCATTCCGCCGCCCTATGTGATCAAGCCGAACGCAGAGGGGTCGTCGGTCGGGGTCTATCTGGTGCGCGAGGGCGACGCGCCGGTGGCCGAGGTCGGCGCCGACGGCTGGACGTACGGCGAGCAGGTGATGGTGGAGCCCTTCATCGCCGGCAAGGAGCTGTGCGTCACCGTGCTGGACGAGGCCGCCGGCCCGCGGGCCCTGACGGTCACCGACATCACGCCGGCCAAGGGATTCTACGACTACGAGGCCAAGTACGCGCCGGGCGGCTCGACCCATCAGCTGCCGGCCGAGCTGCCGGAGCGGATCTTCGCTGCCTGCCTGCGCCACGCCGAGAAGGCGCACACGGCGCTGGGCTGCCGCGGGGTGTCCCGGGCGGACTTTCGTTATGACGACGTTAAGGACGATCTGGTCCTTCTGGAGGTCAACACCCAGCCCGGCATGACGCCGACCTCGCTCGTCCCCGAGCAGGCCGCGCATGTCGGAATTGGGTTCGAAGACCTTGTCCGGTGGATGGTGGAGGACGCCTCATGCCCGCGGTAGTTCGCGGCGGTCGGCGGCAGGAGGGGCGTGGAGGCGGCCGTGGCGGCGCGCCTCGCGGACCCGCGCCGAAGCGTGGGCGGTCGAAAGGCCCGGCCGGCGGCGTTCCGGGCAAGCTGGCGGCGATCGGACGGCTGGACCTGTCCCCCCGGGCGGTAGTGATCTCGATCGCGGCGGGTGTAGCGGTGCTGGCGCTGGTTATGGCGACCGGGTCGCGGGCCGACAAGCTGGGCGAGGCCGCTTCCGGTGCCTATGGCGACGCCACGGCGGCCATGGGGCTGAAGCTGAAGCGGGTGCGGATCGAGGGTGCGAGCCCGGCGGTGCGGCCGCAGGTGCAGGCGGCGCTGGACCTGACGCTTGACGCGCCGATGACGACGCTGGACCTGGACGCGGTCGCCGACCGCGTGCGCACGGTCGGCTGGGTGCGCGACGTGCGCGTGGTGCGGCTGTATCCCGACCTGCTGATGGTCCAGGTCGCCGAGCACGACCGGCTGGCCGTCTGGCAGGACGGGGAGCGGGCCTGGGTCATCGACGGGTCGGGCAAGCCCATCCCCGGTGCCGACGCGGGTGCCCATTCCGAACTGCCGCTGGTGGTGGGGCAGGGTGCCGACGCCGCAGCCCCGTCCATCCTGCCCCTGATCGCCGAGCGCCCCCGGCTGGCCGCGCGTGTCGACGCCCTGGTGCGGGTGGACGAGCGGCGCTGGGACGTGCGCCTGAAGGACGGCGCCCTGATCCGCCTGCCGGCGCAGGACGAGGAGGCGGCCCTGATCGCGCTGGACGGACTGGACGCGCGGCGCGGCCTGTTCGAGCGCGGTTTCGATCTTGTGGATCTGCGCACGGCGGGCGCGGTGGTGGTTCGCGACGGCGCGGCGGGGGCCGTTCCGCCGGAAGAGGGAGCGTCGAGTGGGTCCGCGTAAGCTTGAGCTTGAAGGAAACGCCGGCCGCGCGCCGGTCACCGCCGCGCTGGACCTGGGCCAGTCCAAGGTCGCCTGCTTCATCATGAAGCCGGAGGGCCGGCGCGACGCCGACCGGACGGTGCGGGTCGCCGGCTTCGGCCACGTGCAGTCACGTGGGGTGCAGGGCGGGGCCCTGACCAACATGGAAGAGGCCGCACAGGCCGTGTGCCGCGCCGTCGAACGCGCCGAGCGCGCCGCGGCGTCGCCGGTCTCGGGCGTGATCGTGACCACCTCGATCGGCCAGATGCGCAGCCGCCGGGTGCAGACGCGCGTCTCGCTGGGGGCCAATCCGGTCGGGGACGCCGATCTGGCGAGGGCGATCGCCCTGGCGCTGGACGAAATCCGCATGCCGGACCGGCGTCCGATCCACGTGATGCCCGTGGGCTGGTCGGTCGACGGCGCGCGCAATCTGCGCGACCCGCGCGCCATGAAGGGCCGGACTCTGGGTCTGGACCTGCTGGTCGTGTCGATGGCCGAGGCGACGTTCGCGGCGCTGAGCCACTGCATGGAGCTGGCGCATCTGGACCTGCAAGGCGTGGTGGCCGCGCCACTGGCGTCGTCTCTGGCGGCGCTGGAAGAGGACGAGATGGACCTCGGCTGCGTCTGCATCGACATGGGCGCGGGCGTGACCTCGGCCGCGGTCTGGGGCGGTCGCAGCCTCCTGCACGTCGACGGGCTGAACGTCGGCGGGGATCATGTGACGGCGGACGTGGCGCGTGGCCTGTCGACTTCGCGCGCCGGCGCCGAGAGGCTGAAGACGCTGCACGGCTCGGCCATGGCCAGCGCCAATGAAGACCGCGAGATGCTGGAGGCGCCTCAGCGCGGCGAGGACCCCGAGTCCGCCACCGTCCACGTGCCCCGCGCCATGCTCAAAACCGTGATCGCCCCGCGGGTGGAAGAGACGCTTGAGCTGATCCGCGACCGGCTGAAGGCCGCGGGCGTGGGTCCGGAGCCCGGTGCGGGCGTGGTCCTGACCGGCGGCGCCAGCCAGTTGAACGGCGTGCGCGAACTGGCCCTGAGGGTGTTCGATCGGCCGGTGCGGCTGGCCCGTCCGTTCCGGGCTCCTCACCTTGCCGACGCCGCGTCCGGCCCGGCGTTCTGCGCCGCGGCGGGCGTGCTCCTGCGCGCCGCCTATGGTCCGCGGGAGTCGGTGTCGGCCCGCAAGCTGATGGCGCGACAGATCGGCGCAGGCGACGCGCCGCGGGCCCAGGCCGGCGGTCTGACGGCCCGCGTCGCCGGCTGGCTGCGCGACAACCTCTGAGCGGTCAGGCCCCGGCGGGACGCGACCCCGGGGAAACCCCCCGGCCAACATTTCCCTCACGTGGCGAGAGTGTGTCCGGATTGTAACATCTACGGCGCTCATTGGTCACGATCAGGACACAAAGCCTTGTGGCTCGGGCCTTTGCTGCTAGCGTGCCGTTTGGGGACGCAGCCTGTTGGAGCGGGCCCTGCGTCGTTGCACACCTTTATTTCTGATTGGGGCCAGACACATGCTGTTGAAGCGCAAGCATCTCTTCGGAACTACGATCCTCGCGGGCGTCATGGCGATCGCCGCGGCCCCGGCCTTCGCCCAGGAGGCTCCGGCCGGCCAGGATCCGGACGCCACCGAAGTTGAAGAAATCGTCGTCACCGGTTCGCGCATCCGCCGCGACCCGACCACGGCTCCGACCCCGCTGATCCAGGTGACGCGGGAAGACCTGCTGAACACGGGTCAGAACACGGTCATCGACTATCTGGCCACCATCCCGGCCCTCGCCAACTCGCGCCTGCCGTCCGACACGACGAACACCGGCGTCGACGGCCTGGGTCTGCTGGGTCTCTCGACCGCCAACCTGCGCTCGCTGGGTTCGAACCGCACCCTGGTGCTGATCGACGGCCGCCGTCAGGTCGGCTCGCTGCAGGGCAGCCTGCAGGTCGACGTCGACACCATCCCGCGCCTGCTCATCCAGAGCATCGAGATCATCACCGGCGGTGCCTCGTCGGTGTACGGCGCCGACGCCGTGTCCGGCGTGCTGAACTTCGTGCTCCAGAAGGACTTCGAAGGTCTGGAGATCGACACCCAGTACAGCATGATCAACCAGAACGGTGAGGCCAACAAGCGCATCTCCGCCCTGGCTGGCATCAACCTGCTGGACGACCGCCTGAACCTGTGGGCCCACGCCGAGTACGAGCAGATCGACGAAATCCGCGTCGACGCCATCGACTGGTTCGGCGACTCCTGGGGTCTGGTGACCGTCGATGCCGACGCCGCCGCCCTGCTGAACGACGGTGAGACGGACCTGGCCCTGTTCCAGGGCATCAACACGATCTCGCGTCCGCGCTGGGGTCAGACCACCCTGGCCAACACCGAGCAGCCGAGCCGCCTGAGCGACCCGGACACGCCGTTCGCCACCTGCAACACGACCTCGCAGCTCGGCTATCTGAGCGGTAACTGCTATCCGGTCGACCCCACCAAGACCTGGGTCTTCGACGGCCCCACGGCCCGTCTGGCGAACTTCGGCCAGCGTATCGGTGTCGGCTTCAGCCGCACGCTGATGATCGGCGGCGACGGCCAGAACAACGCCACGTTTGGCCAGCAGTCGCGCACCCCGGAGAACGAGTCGATCCGCCTGGCGGCCGGCGCGAACTTCGAAATCCTGCCGAACGTCAACTTCACGTTCGACTACAAGTACAATGAGGAAGACGCGAGCGCCCTCGGCCAGCCGACCTTCTTCGACGTGTTCATGACCGACCGCGCCGACTTCCCGTCGACCGTGGTTCAGCCGCAGTACACCTGGGGGCCCTCGAACTTCACCCAGTTCAACACCCGTCTGGACAACGCCTTCCTGCCGTCCAACCTGCGGTCGGCGATCCTGTCCAACACGCTGCAGAACTACAGCCCGCCGACCAACGACGCCGAGGGTGTCGCCGGTGCCGTGGTGGCCGCGCCGTTCGCCCGTCACTCGCTGTTCGGACCGGATCGCGGCCAGCGTACGAACCGTACGGTCGAGCGCTTCGTCGCGGCTCTGGACGGCTCGTTCGACAACGTGCCGTTCGTCCGCAACTTCAACTGGGACCTGGCCTACGTTTACGGCAAGGGTGAGCAGCTGAGCTTCGAGACCGGTGTGGACGCCCAGCGCTTTGCCCTGGCCGCCGACTCCGTCGTCGATACCACCGGCGCCGTGAACGGCACCCCGGGCGAGATCGTCTGCCGCGCGCAGCTGATCGCGGCCACCGGCGGCTTCGTCACCGACTGGTTCCGCAGCCAGCAGAACCCCTTCGCGGGACCGGGCACCGTCGACCTGCGCGACTCTGTCGCCGGCACCGCCGAACTGAACAACTGCACCCCGCTGAACATCTTCGGTGAGGGCAACCAGTCCGACGCGGCGCTGGAGTACGTCTACGCCGAGGTCAGCACCTTCGGCGTCAACGAGCAGGAGCAGATCCTGGCCTCCGTGTCGGGCGAGCTCTGGGACTTCTGGGGTGCAGGCTCGATCGGCGTCGCTCTCGGTGCCGAGCTGCGGACCGAGTCGACCTCGGAACTGGGCCGCGACAACCTGGCTGGTGACCGGAACCTGTTCCTGAACGGCAGCCCGGACTTCCCGTACGCCGAGTACGACACGGAAGAGTATTTCGCCGAACTGTCGATCCCGCTGCTGCGTGACAGCTGGCTGGGCGAGTACGCCGAACTCAGCGGCTCGTACCGCACGTTCGACTACTCCCAGGCCGGCACCGGCGACGTCTACGGGGTCAACTTCCTGTACCGTCCGGTTCGCGACATCGGCTTCAAGACGAGCTTCAACACCTCGTTCCGCGCGCCGACCCTCGGCGAGGCCCTGAGCCCGCAAGGCCAGACCTTCGCCAACGCGTTCGCCGACCCGTGCGCCACCGCCGCCATCGTCGGCGCGGCCTCGGCTGAAATCCGCGCCAACCGTATCGCCAACTGCGAAACCCTGGCCATCAGCCGTGGCTATGCCGCCGGGTTCTTCGACTTCGCCGGCACCACCGCCACCAACACCGACGACTACGTGCCGGTCTACACCTCCGGCATCCCTGGTCTGTCGGGCGGTAACCCGCTGCTGAAGCCGGAAGAATCGGAGTCCTTCACCTTCTCGATCGTCAGCCAGCCGCGCTGGTTCCCGAACCTGACGCTGGTCCTCGACTACTATGAGATCGAGATCACCGACGCGATCGCGACCCTGGCGGCCGCGACCATCGCTTCGAACTGCGTCGATGGTCCGGGGCTGGCTCCGACCTGCGCCAACATCTTCCGCAACACGCCGATCAACTCGACCCCGACCTCTCCGCAGGAGCGTTCGGAAGGCTTCAAGGTCGGCGATCCGTCGACCGGCGTGGGCTTCATCCAGGGTCCGGTGAACTTCCAGGGCTTCGAAACCCGGGGCATGGACTTCACCCTGAACTACCGCTTCGACGCCGAGGAAGCCCTCGGCCTCAACATCGGCCAGTTCGGCTACTCGATCCGCGGCTCGTGGCTGATGGATCAGAAGTCCTTCACCAACCCGTCGAACCCGGCGGCCTTCACCGAAGCCGCCAGCGGCATCGGTCTGCCTCGCGTCCGCTTCACCTCGTCGCTGACCTGGCTGCCGACCGACGATCTGTCGATCAACTGGTCGGTCGACTGGCAGTCGGCGCAGGACATCATCCGTCCGCGCGACGCGGTGGTGAGCAACCAGCTCGACAACCGCCCGTACGACTACTACTCGACCGGCAACTTCGCCCGTCACGACTTCACCGTCCGGTATCAGGTCAACGATGAGCTGACCCTGCGCACCGGCGTGGTGAACGCTTTCGACGCGGAGCAGGCGGTCTGGACCCGTGCCGGGTTCAACGACAACTTCGACCCGTACGGCACGCGCTTCTTCTTCGGCCTGAACTACCGTCCCTGGTAAGACGCGGTTCTGACCGACCAAGATCGGGGGGAGGGCGGCTCGCGAGAGCCGCCCTTTCTCTTTGCGCGGAAGAAAAATCCACGTCGCACACTCCGCTCCGCTTGG
>JAESGW010000082.1_pt1 | contig 249925 bp, 228 predicted proteins | sample 9269791 | NCBI WGS metagenome assembly JAESGW01 (sample SAMN16773120, study PRJNA677053) | algae metagenome | isolation source: Aphanocapsa lilacina HA4352-LM1 and co-occurring heterotrophs from near cave... | place: USA: Maniniholo cave, near Haena, Kauai, HI | collected 2009-07-28 | reverse complement strand
GGCCGCGTGGGTCGCCGTCCCCGTGACGGCGACCGACAGGTGAAAGGCAATGTTCGCGACCGAGAGGGCAGAAAGCCCGATGAGGATCTTGAGGTTCTTCCAGTTCCTGCCGGCGACGATCTCGATGCCGGCGAACGCAGCCAGGAGGGGCAGGAAGCAGGCCTCCAGGAGCATCGAGACCGGCAGGCCGAGCGCGCCCGGAAACGCCATGACGAGGCGGCCGACGATCCAGACGGTGACCAGGCCCAGGAGGGGTAGTCCCGAAACCGGCAGGCGGCCAGTCCAGTTGGGGATGGCGGTCAGCATGAACCCGGCGAGGGCGGCGCTGGCATAGCCGAACAGCATTTCATGGGCATGCCAGTTCAACATTCCATAGTCGCCGCCAATCTCCCAACCGAGAGTCAAAGCGCCGATCCACGTCGCCATTGCGATTACGGCGAAGGCGCCAGCGAGGAGAAAGAACGGTCGAAAGCCGTATGACAGGACAGCCAGCCCGCCGAGGGCTATCCCGCGAGGCATCGGCTTTCGAGCCACGGTGTTGAGGTGTCCTAGGCCGAAGTTCATGGATCGCTCCTCTGGCAAGCCCGTGGTGATTGCCAGTCCAGGCCCGTGTTCGTCTTTGCTGTCGCGCAAGGAAACCAACGGTGTCCCGTTCTAGCGTTGGCGCCATCAAGTCCGGAGGCAATCCCGATGCGCAACGCAGACATCGTCGATCTCAGCGTCGCCGAGATCATGTCGACGTGGCCGACCACCATCCGGACGTTCATCGATCGTCGAATGCACTGTGTCGGCTGTCCCATCGCACCGTTTCACACCCTGTCGGATGCAGCGGAGGAGCACAGCCTGCTGCTTGCGGGGCTCGTCGCCGATATCGAGCGGCAGGTCGAGCGACAGCGGCTCAAAGGTAGCCAGGCTTAAGACCGTCGCCGATGAGCACCAGGTTGTGGGGATCACGGATAAGCAGCTTCTGCCGGCCACCCTGTACGAGCCCCACCGCCTCCCAGGCAGTCAGGATCCGGGAAACCGTGTGCAGCGTGGTGCCGGTCATCTCGGCGATGTCCTGCTTGGAAATCGGGAAGTCGATTCGTATGCCGGCCTCCTCTCGCTTTCCCGACTGGTTCGCAAGGCGCAACACGGCATGGGCAACCCGTCGCTCCACTTCCTCGGTCGAGAGCTCTCTGAGCCGTTGCTGCGCTTCGAGGAGGCGACTTCCCATGGTCTGCATGGCGCTGACCGCCAGTGACGGATGCCGATCGAGAAACTCGCTCCACAGGCTCATCGGCCAGGCGAGGACGACGCTCTCGGCGACGACTGTCGCAGTACCCGGGTAATCCAGCCTGCGGAGCGCCTTGGCGATACCGAAAAGGTCGCCCGGATTGACCATCCGGACCACGACCTGTTGCCCCTCAGGTGTAACCTGTGTCACCCGCAGCCGCCCGTGCAGCAGTACGAAGAACTGGTCCGCCGTCTGTCCTTGTTCGAACACCCGATCGCCCACGGAGTAGCGACGGCTGGAGGCTGTCCGCAGGACATCGTCGATCTCGACCGGTTGCAGCCGCTCGAACAAGGACAGCCCCTGCACCGTGGCCCGGTTGATCTTAGTGCTCACATCACACCTCCATGTTCCGGCCGGGGTTAAGTGCGGCCAACCGTCGGGAGACGACGATCGTGGTTGTCGGCCGCGATGCGCTCCACCTGTGCCCGTCGGGCGGACGAAAGATCGAGCCGCGTGACAGTTTCGAGGAGGTATGGACCGGCCAGTCCGTACCGCAAAACATCGGCGGCACAGACCAGCGTCGCCTGGTAGGGCTTGAGCCACTCCGGATGCCGGTGGGCGATCGCCTCGGCCCGCAGTGCACTTTTGAGCCCCAGAACCAAATCCGGCGAAACAACGCCATCAACGATGGCTGGCAATTCGAGCCAATCCTGGAGGTCGAGTGCAGCCGGACACCGTATCGGCCCAACCCACGGCTTCTTCCGTTCCTGGTGGCTGGAAGCGACGGCCTGTGCAATTGGCATGTGGCAAACCCCGGGTTCTTGCTGGCCCCAGCTTAGTGCCTATGACTTCGCGTTTTTTGAGCTAGCGCAAAAGTTGCAAGAAAAGCGGGGATCGCGCGGACCCGGAACGGTACTCCGTGCGATCCCAACCTGGCTCGGAGCTCCCCAAAGCAACGAGCCGATCGATGTGAACCTGCCAGACCTCCGGTCCGACATGCTCGTAGGTCGAGGATTCCCCGATACTCCGTGCTGAACGTTGTGGCTCGACAGTCGCGCGCGTACCGCGGGATCCGGTGTCAGGAAAGCCGCCACGGGCGGCGACTGGGGATCATCCAGCAGGACTGCCTGAGCGGGAACAGAGCGTGCGACCGGGCCGATCGTCGGCTGCGATCAAAGGGCGACCAGTTGATCGACGATCGCGTTCATGCGTTCCTGCGCCTTCTTGGGCAGCTTGACCGCCTTCACGGCTTCAAAATCGACCGGTTCGGTACCGACGACGACCAAAGCAATCATCCCCATGCCGAGGTGGGGCGCACACTTTACACCGTAGGCGCCCGGCGCGGTGAAGGTAACGACGATCTCCTTACCCATCCCACCCTTGAACGCCTCGGCGCCCGCCGGCAACAGCTCCTTGATCGCCTCGGCGTTATGGCCCTTGTCGGTCGGAATGAAGGTAACGGTGTCGCCAACGGCGACCTGTGTCAGGGCCGGCTCGAACACCATGGCACCATCGACGCCCTTGTTCAGCATGTGGACTTCGAAGTTGGCTGCCATCGCGGGCGCGCCAGCCAGAGCAAGACTTGCCGCCGCAACCGCAAGGATCTTGAAGGTACGCATCTAGGTTCTCCATGGTGGAGGACACGGTTTCCCCGTGCCCTTTCGCGGTCCATCTCGTCCTTTGTCGGCACCTTCTCTTTGACGTGGATCAAACAACTATGCCATCGACTGCCAAGCCTCGACCGGATTGCAAACAGTATTTGAGCAAGATCAAAGTAAGTGGGCCGCCCTGGGCCTAATCCACGGTCGAACCGGGCGCATCGGTGCGCCCGATCGTGGAGACCAGGAAAATGGACGGTCAGGACAAAGTAGATGTATCGCGCCGGACGCTGCTCGGCGCTGCCGCGTTTGCCGGCGTGTTCGGCGCAGTGCTCGCCGCTGTGCCGTCGCAGGGCGAGGACGCGGGCGTAACCACTGGCCCCGCTCCAGACCTGTCAGCGCTGCAGCGCCAGCGGGTCGACCTGCTCAGGCCGCCATTCGTGCACCCCCATGATCAGGTTGCCGTCGGCGCTCCCAGGATTGTCGAGTTCACCCTGACAATCGAGGAGAAGCCGCTCGTCCTTGATGAGTATGGCACCACGGTTCATGCCATGACATTCAACGGCTCGGTTCCCGGCCCGCTGATGGTCGTGCACCAGGACGACTACGTCGAACTGACGCTGATCAACCCCGACACCAACCAGATGCCGCACAACATCGACTTCCATTCGGCGACCGGTGCGCTTGGCGGCGGTGGCCTGACGCTGATCAATCCCGGTGAGCAGGTGAAGCTGCGGTTCAAAGCGACCAGGGCCGGCGTGTTCGTCTATCACTGTGCGCCGGGCGGTCCGATGATCCCGTGGCACGTGGTATCGGGCATGAACGGCGCCATCATGGTGCTGCCGCGCGATGGCCTGAAGGACGGAGCCGGCAAGCCGCTGAAGTACGACTATGTCTACTACGTGGGCGAACAGGATTTCTATGTGCCCCGGGATGCAGAGGGCAACTTCAAGACCTACGAGTCGGCCGGCGACGGATACGCCGACATGCTCGAGGTGATGAAGACACTGACGCCGACGCACGAGGTCTTCAACGGTGCAGTCGGTGCCCTGACCGGCGAGAACGCGATGACCGCCAATGTCGGCGAGACGGTGCTCATCATTCACTCGCAGGCCAATCGCGACACCCGCCCGCACCTGATCGGGGGGCATGGCGACTACGTCTGGGCGACGGGCAAGTTCCACAACACCCCGGAGGTCGACCTCGAGACCTGGCACATCCCGGGCGGCTGCGCCGGTGCCGCGCTCTACACGTTCCTGCAGCCGGGCGTTTACGCCTACGTCAACCACAACCTCATCGAGGCGGTGGAGTTGGGCGCCACCGCTCACTTCAAGGTCGGCGGCAAGTGGAATGACGACCTCATGACCCAGGTTCAGGCGCCCACGCCGATCGACGGCTGAAGGCATCGGAAACGGCGGTGGTTCGACATGCACGAGCCACCGCCAGACATGCGAGCGCTCCCATGACGCATACGATTGCACATGATCGTCCAACGGGACTGCTGCTGCCGGGATTGCTCCTCGCAGGTCTCCTCGCACTGCTCGGCGTTCAAGCCGGCATCGTCCGGTTTCCGATGACCGCCGCTTCGGTGATCAAGCCGGCGACGGTGACCATCCTCCCACGATCGTACACCTATCGGGCAACCGGCGACTTCATCCGGGGCACTGCCACGGTCGATGGCCCTCTCGTCGAGGTCGACCGACCGGCACCGCTCGAGATCATGAAGTATCAGGTGAGCGCAGACGACTACGCACGCTGCGTGGATGACGGCGCCTGCGCGAAAGCGGAACCCCGTCGGCGGGGGGATGGCGACGTTCCGGTTACCGGGGTCAGCTTCGACGATGCAACGGACTATGCGTCGTGGCTCAGCGAGAGGACGGGAGAAATGTGGCGCCTCCCGACTGTGTCGGAATGGAGCTTTGCGGCAGGCAGCAAGGCTCGGGATCACGCCCTCGGCATCGAAACGGACGCCAGGGACCCGGCGGAGCGCTGGCTCGCCTTCTACGAACGCGAAGCGGCGCTGGGTGCAAACGCCTTGGCCACGCCGCAGCCGCTTGGAACGTTCGGTGAAAACGAGCTCGGCGTCGCAGACCTCGCCGAATCCGTGTGGGAGTGGACTGCGACCTGCGGCAGCCGCACTGCCCTTGGCCCGAGCAATGAAACGATCTCTTACCTGGATTCATGCGGGGTTCGCCTGCTCGAGGGAAGGCATCGCACGCCGATGAGTGCCTTCGTGCGCGATGCACAGGGGGGAGGCTGCACGATAGGAGCTCCGCCCGACAACCTCGGCTTCAGGCTCGTACGGGAACGCCCAGTGTGGGGCCAACTCGTCGAATGGGCGACCAACACGGCACGGAGGTGAGGAGGATGGTGTCCCGCAGGACGATACTAGGGCTCGGGCTTGCCACCGGAGGGCTGGCGATCGCAGGCGGCCGCCATCGCCTACAGCGCCAGCATTGCCCGGGCCGAGGCACTCGTGGCGCCCGGGTTGAGCAAGGTGATTGCCTCGCGCTTCGGTGATCTCGAGTATGCGGAGGCGGGCACTGGTACACCGCTCCTGATGGTGCATGGAACCGGCGGCGGATTCGATCAGGGATTGTTCTTTGCCGGTCGGTTCGCCGAGGCCGGCTATCGCGTTATCGCCCCGTCGCGCTTTGGCTACCTGCGCTCGGCATTTCCGGACGACCCGTCGTCGGAAAACCAGGCCGACGCTCTCGCGGACCTGCTCGACGTCACGGGCATCGAGAAGGTGGCTATCGCCGGTGGGTCGGCCGGTGCACTTTCAGCCATTGCCTTTGCCATCCGGCATCCGGACCGCTGCGCAGCGCTGCTGCCACTGGTCCCCGCCACATATGTCCCGCGCACCACCCCGGTCCAGTCCGTTCCGCCGGACCAGATGCAGATGGCCATGGCGGTGCTCCAGTCCGACCCGCTGTTCTGGTTGGCCATCACCATCGTTCCGGACCTGATGACCGAGGCCCTGCTCGCCACCAAGCCGGCCCTGATCAAGGCGGCAGATGCCGCAGAACAGGCCCGTGCCCGCCACATCCTCCACGCCATCCTGCCGGTTAGCCGTCGAGCCAGGGGCCTTATCAACGATGCCCGGCTGGCAAGTAACCCTGCAAAAATGGACATCGAGCGGATTACCGCCCCCACCCTGGCGGTTTCCTATGAAGACGACGGGTTCGGGACCGCTGCCGCCGCTCGGCACCTTGCCGAACACATCGCTGGGGCACGAGCGCACATCTATCCGGAAGGTGGCCATATCGGCGTCGGACATGACGGCGACTCCTTCGCCCTCATCGATGGCTTCCTGAGGGAGATCGGATACGCCTGACCCTCGGATTCCGCAGAAGGACGAGAGACCGACCCCTTAGCCGCCCCGTCGGTCGCTACCCTTGAACGCTGCGTCGCGCCGCCGCCGATCGGGCCCGTGATACAGGGGCGAGGTCACAACCGGCTGCGGCCGGCTCAACACCTGTTCGACTCGCGTCGCCAGGATGGCTGGGCTGACCGGCTTGCGGATGAAATCCGTCACTCCGGCATCTCGCGCCTGGACAATGCTGCGCTGCGTGGCATCGGAGAACATCATGACGATCGGCGTGTAATGGCCCTCGCGGGCCTCATTGGCCCTGATCCCCCGGACCAGCGTGGCGCCGCTCGATGCGTCCGGCTGGTCGCCGAGGAAGGCAATGTCGAACTTGCTGCGACCGATGGACTCGGTGAAGGCGCTGGTGCTCGGGGCAATGGTGATGTGCCGGAACCCCGCCGCACGGAGCATGCTCGCCAACAGGTCCGAGGCGTGACGCGTGCTGTCGCAGACGAGGGCACGCACCGACTGGAACGCGTGCTCTGTCATCGTGGCCCGCTCCCGCTGCCGGCCATGTGCTCTCCGCCGAAGGCTGGGATAACGCAGTTGCGGCCATTCGCCTTGGCCGCATAGAGGCAGCGGTCGGCGGCCGCGATGAGCTCTTCCCCTGGCCTGCCGGGTTGGTGGAGTGCAACACCGAACGATGCGGTGACCCGCCCAAGTTGTTGTCCCGTCGAGCGGCTGACCAGCGCTTTGGCCTGGATGGCGACGCGGATCACGTCGGCAAGTTTTACCGCGTCAGACGCTGCGGTGCGAGGCAGCAGGATGGCAAACTCTTCGCCGCCCACCCTCGCCACGCAGTCTTGCCCCTTTACGTTGGCCGCGAGGCTGCCCGCGACGAGCCGGAGCACCTGGTCGCCGACCTGATGGCCGAAGCGGTCGTTGAACTGCTTGAAGTGGTCGATGTCTGCCATCATCAGCACCAGCGGTGCGCCGGTGCTATCGGCCTCCTCGATATCGGCCGCCAGCCGCCGTTCGAAGGCGCGCCGGTTCGATACTCCGGTGAGCGGGTCGACCATGGCCTCCCGCCTCATCGCTGCAAGGTCGCGGCTGAGGATGTTGATGCGATCATTGGCGGCCGACAGCCGGGAGCGTAACTCCTCGCCTTCGCTTGCCATCCGAGAATTCCGGTCCTGCAGGACGCCGGTCAGCTGCTGCAGGCCGTCCGGGTTGAGCCCGTCCGAAAGCCGCTGCGACGCTTCGGCCAGCGTGTCCGCGTAGGTAGCGACCGATCCCAGGGCTGATCCGAGGGCCGCTTCGGTATCGGCGATCGCGCCGGACATTTCCATCGAGACCTCCTCCAATTTGGCGGCCGGCATCTCCCTGGCGATGAACTCGGCGTAGATCCGGTCCAGCGCATCGGTCAGCGGCGCCATACCCGTGGCGAACAGGTCGCGCAGGCGTGCCGTCAGCGCAGGTCGGGCGCCTGAGGCGGAGACATGGAATACCTCGTAGTAGCGCGGGTCGGGTGGCACGGCTCCCCGCCGCATAAGGCCAAGTGCGTGCTCGGCTCGCATGTAGTCACGCTCGAGATCCCGGATTTTCTCCCTCCCTCAGAAGTCTGTCTGGACCCAGTCTGTCTTGTCCCGGGCTATGCCGGTCGAACGGCGCAGGATTAGTTGCGGCGCAGCCACGCGTTGCAGCCGGCTCGTCTCCACTTCGCCTGCAACACGGGCGAGCAGCAGTTCGGCAAGCGGAGCGCAGGCTGCCGTAAGTGGCGACCAGGTGGTTGTCAGCGGCACGGCAAAGCCGGCCGCCGGCAGCTGCGGTACGTCATCGTCATGGGCGACGATTGAAAGGTCGCCTGGTATGCCAAGGCCGAGCTCGTTTGCAGCCTGCATCACGCCCGCCGCGAGCACCGTTGAACCGCAGATGATCGCGCTTGGTGGCTGCCCTGCCTCGCCGCTCAGCATGCGCAGCGCGGCGACATAGCCCTGTTGCTCGGTCATCGGTCCGTGAACAATAAGCCGGTCCGGAGTCGATCGTCCCCGTCGCGTGAGCGCGGCCCTGAAACCGCGCAGTCGGTCGGAGGCGAAGGACAGTTCGGCTGGGCCGTTTACCAAAGCGACGCGGCGATGTCCCAGGTCGCAAAGCAGGTCCACCGCCAACTCGGATACGGCGCGGTTGTCGATGTCGAAGTAAGGATAAGACACGGTGTCGGTGCTGCGCCCGTGTACCACGAAGTTCGCGCCAGCCGCCTCTAGAAAAGCAATCCGGGCATCGTCCGGCCGGGGGCCGCTGACGATGAACCCGTCAAGTGTGCCCTTTGCCAGCAGGCGTCGGTAGGGCTCCACTTCGTCGTCATCAGTCGAGACATGCAGCACGAGGTCCACGTCATGTGCCGCGAGGCTGGCCGACAGCTCGCTGATCACGCTGAAAAAGGTGGTGTCGGTTGCAAGCGAACGAGGCTTGCCGACCACCAGGCCGACGATACCCGACCGGCCCGAGACCAACTTCCGCGCGATCTGGTTGGGTCGATAAGCCATCTGACGCGCCGCCTCGAAGACACGCAACCGGGTGGCCTCCGCGACTTCAGGGAAGCCGTTGAGGGCGCGGCTAACCGTCGCCGGAGAAAGACCAAGGCTCTCCCCGATCGTACGAAGGGTGGCACCTGATTCTAAATCGTTTTGAAGTGACATGGGTGTCTAGGATGGTTGAACCTACTCCATAGGCCTATGCCAAAATTCCTAAAAGTTCCAAAACGTTTTGAGCCGCCTTTTTGGATGCGCCGGCGGGACGGCGATGTGGACAACCTCTGTCGCCCATGTGCGGCAGGCTGGTGGTGCTAACCCGCATTGGCCACGGTTGCCACGCACCTGCCCACCGGGCGTTCTAGTTCACCGGTCGAGCCATCAGCAGGTCGTTCATCAGATCATGCTCATGCCGGACGTGACGGCGCAGGCACTCGAAAAAGCCACGCAGCATGTAACCGGTCGCCTCAGGAGCCAGGACAGGCCTGCGGCAGCCGAGCAGTTGCAGCTCGCATTGCACTTCCTCGCCGAAACACTCGTCCTCGATATGCTCAAGGCGCAACTGTTCGACCACGGCCGAGCCGTCGGCGTGGGTCGCGAGGATGTGCGGGAAAAGCACGGTTTCTTCGGCCTGATGGGCGTTGCGTAACACCGGTCCGATCAGTTGCGCCACCCTCAGGCAACGCTGGTGGTTGAGGCCGTTGGGCAGCGAGTCGGCGATCGCCTCGAGCGCATCGCAAAGCGCCAGCTGCTGAGCGAAGGATTCGTGCAAGTCGGTATCGAGTCGCTTCACCTGCACCTGCATTCCTGACTCCTCCTCGTCTGCCGCGTCGTTCGACAGCAAATGCCGAGCCGGCCAGGCCGGTGTTGATCTGGATCAAAATTTCAGGGGGCAGGGCTCGTAGGTTGCACGCATCTCAATGTGCAGCACCACGGGGGCCGCTTTGCAGAATCTGCCTTGGATCATCATCCTGGGAGGGGGCACATTCCTGTCGCTCGTCCTGTCCGGGCTCGGACAGGACGCGGCCTTCTCGGCGCATTGGGGCATTATTGCTGCGGTGCTCGGCCTCGCAACCATCATCCTGATGCGCCGGCCGACGGCCGCGGCGGTCGCGGCTCCCGCGGCCAAAACCGACGGGCCGGCCTATTTCGACGCGCCGATCAAGATCGGTTCGATCCTCACCGTCTTCTGGGGCTGTGTCGGCTTCCTCGTCGGCATCGTCATCGCGCTGCAGCTGGCCTGGCCGGAGCTCAACTTCGGACCCTGGTTCAATTTCGGCCGCATGCGGCCCTTGCACACGTCGGCGGTGGTGTTCGCCTTCGGCGGCACTGCGCTGATCACGACCAGCTTCTATGTGGTGCAGCGCACCTCGCGCGCCCGGCTGATCAGCGACAACCTCGCCTGGTTCGTGTTCTGGGGCTACCAGCTATTCATCGTCATGGCAGCGACAGGCTACCTGCTCGGCATCACGCAGAGCCGCGAATATGCCGAGCCCGAATGGTACACCGACCTGTGGCTGACCATTGTCTGGGTCGGCTACCTGGTGCTGTTCCTCGGCACCATCATCAAACGCAAAGAGCCGCACATCTATGTGGCCAACTGGTTCTACCTGTCGTTCATCGTCACCATTGCGCTGCTGCACGTGGTCAACAACCTCGCCGTGCCGGTGAGCCCCTTCAGTTCCAAGAGCTACTCGCTGTTCTCGGGGGTGCAGGATGCGCTGACCCAGTGGTGGTATGGCCACAACGCCGTCGGCTTCTTCCTCACCGCCGGGTTCCTCGGCATGATGTACTACTACATGCCGAAACAGGCGGAGCGCCCGGTTTACAGCTACCGGCTGTCGATCATCCATTTCTGGGCGCTGATCTTTCTCTATATCTGGGCCGGCCCGCACCACCTGCACTACACGGCGCTGCCCGATTGGGCGCAGACGCTGGGCATGGTGTTCTCGATCATGCTTTGGATGCCCAGCTGGGGCGGTATGATCAACGGGCTGATGACCCTGCGTGGCGCCTGGGACAAGGTGCGCACCGACCCGATCATCCGCATGATGGTGATCGCCATCGCCTTTTACGGCATGTCGACCTTCGAAGGTCCGGTGATGTCGATCAAGTCGGTGAATGGGCTCAGCCACTATACCGACTGGACCATCGGCCACGTGCACTCGGGCGCGCTGGGCTGGGTCGGCATGATCTCGTTCGCGGCAGTCTACTTCATGGTGCCGCGGCTATGGGGGCGGAGGCAACTCTACTCGCAGCGCATGGTCAACTGGCACTTCTGGCTCGCCACCACCGGCATCGTCATTTACGCCGCCGTCATGTGGGTTTCGGGCATCATGCAGGGGCTGATGTGGCGCGAGTACGATGATCAGGGTTTCCTCGTCTACTCGTTCGCCGAAACCGTCGCCGCCCTCCACCCGTACTACATCGCCCGCGCCTTCGGCGGCATGCTCTACCTCGCCGGCGGCCTGGTGATGGCCTTCAACATCTGGATGACCATTCGCGGCCGCGTCCGCAACGAGCGTCCAATCCCCACCGCCCGACTGCAGCCGGCCGAATAGGAGCGCCCGACCCATGGATATTCTAGGCAAGCACGGCGTCATCGAACGCAACGCCACGCTGCTCCTCACCCTGTCGCTGGTGGTCGTCTGCGTCGGCGGTATCGTCGAGGTCGCGCCGCTGTTCTACTTTCAGAACACCATCGAGAAAGTGGAGGGGATGCGCCCCTACACCCCGCTCGAGCTGGCCGGGCGCGACATCTACATCCGCGAGGGCTGCTACACCTGCCACAGCCAGATGATCCGGCCGTTCCGCGACGAGACCGAGCGCTATGGCCACTACTCGCTGGCGGCGGAGTCGATGTACGACCACCCGTTCCAGTGGGGTTCCAAGCGCACCGGGCCGGATCTCGCACGGGTAGGCGGCCGGTACTCGGACGAGTGGCATGTGGAGCACCTGAGCAACCCGCAGGCGCTGGTGCCCGAGTCGATCATGCCGAAATACGGCTACCTCGCCGACACCCCGCTCGAATCCCGCAACACCGTAGCCAGCCTCAAGGCAAATGCGGCTGTGGGTGTGCCCTACAGCGAGGACGCCATCGCCAATGCGGAACGCGACCTCGAGGCCCAGGCGACGCCGGATGCCGACACCTCGGGGCTGCTCGAGCGCTACAGCAACGTGCGCGCCGGAGATTTCGACGGCGACCCGAAACGGATCACCGAGATGGATGCGCTGGTTGCCTATCTCCAGATGCTCGGCACGCTGGTCGATTTCACGACCTACGACGCCGAGGCCAATTACCGCTAAGCGAGCCAAGCCATGCCAACCGCACTCTATGACACGCTCCGGCATTTCGCCGACAGCTGGGGCCTCCTCTACATGATGGCGATCTTCCTCGCCGTGCTGTTCTTCCTTGTGCGCCCCGGCGCCAGGTCCAGCGCCATGTCGGCAGCGCGCATCCCGCTCGACGACACCCCACCGCACGATCGGGAGGCCGGTCGATGAGCGACAACGAAATCGACAAGCTCACTGGCATCGAGACCACCGGGCACGAGTGGGACGGCATCAGGGAGCTCAACAACCCGCTGCCGCGCTGGTGGCTGTGGACCTTCTACGGCACCATCGTGTTCGCGCTCGGCTACACCGTCGCCTTTCCGGCCTGGCCGATGATCTCCTCGGCGACTACCGGGCTGCTCGGCTATTCGAGCCGCGCGGTCCTCGATGCCGATCTCGCCGCCGCCAAGGCTGCGCAGGGCGACATGCTGCAGGCAGTGGCCACCACCCCGGTGGCCGACATCCTCAAGGATGATAGCCTTACGCGCTTCGCCCGAGCCGGCGGCCAATCGCTCTACAAGGTCTACTGCTCGCAGTGCCACGGCACCGGTGCCGCCGGCAGCGCCGGTTACCCCAACCTCAACGACGACGAATGGGTGTGGGGCGGCACCATCGAGCAGATCAACGCGACCATCCAGCACGGCGCTCGCTCGCCCACCGACGCCGATACGCACTACAACCTCATGCCGAATTTCGGCGCCGACGGCATCCTCGGGGCCGAGGATGTCGACCGGGTGGCCAGGGAAGTGGCTGCCTTTTCGGGCATCGAGGGCGGCGAGGCCAGCCCGGAGGGCAAGCAACTGTTCGCGGACAACTGCGCCAGCTGCCACGGCGAAAGCGGGGCAGGGCTGGTGGATGTCGGCGGGCCGTCGCTCAACGATCAGATCTGGCTCTATGGCGGCACGCTCGAGGCGATCGCGGCGCAAATCAGCCAGCCGCGCCACGGCGTCATGCCGGCCTGGGGAGGACGGCTGGGCGATACGGCGGTCAAGCAACTTGCGGTCTACGTGCACGGGCTCGGTGGCGGTCAATAGCGGCCTCGCGCTCCGCCATCGAAGGGAGGAGGGCGACCGCAGGCGCCCTCCTTTTCCTCATGGCTTTCCGTTTGGCCGGGCCGGGGCTTGACCGAGATCAAACCCAGTCCGCCGGCCCCGTGAGACAACCACCGACACCGAACGGGACAGCGGAATGCAACCGGATACTCTCGAAACCCAGACCTACGACGTCGAAGCGGTAAACGCCGCCGGACGCCGGCAAACGCTCTACGCGCCACGCAAGAAGATCTTCCCCAAACGCGCCAGCGGGCAGTTCCGCAAGTTCAAGTGGCTGGTGATGCTGATCACGCTGGGCATCTACTACGTGACGCCGTGGCTGCGCTGGGATCGCGGACCGTTTGCCCCCGACCAGGCGGTGCTGGTCGACCTCGCCAACAAGCGCTTCTACTTCTTCTTAATCGAGATTTGGCCGCAGGAATTCTATTACGTCGCCGGCATGCTGGTGATGGCCGGCATCGGGCTGTTCCTCGTCACCTCGACGGTGGGACGCGCCTGGTGCGGCTATGCCTGTCCGCAGACGGTCTGGGTCGATCTGTTCCTTGTCGTGGAGAGAGCTATCGAGGGCGACCGCAATGCCCGCATCAAGCTCGATGCGGCGCCATGGTCGGCCGACAAGCTCATCAAACGCACCTTCAAGCACGCCACATGGCTCATCATCGGCGTGCTGACGGGAGGCGCCTGGATCTTCTATTTCGCCGATGCACCCACCCTGCTCGGCGACGTAGTGAGTCTCCAGGCGCCGCCTGTCGCCTATGCCACCATCGCGCTCCTCACCGCCACCACCTACTCCTTCGGTGGCCTGCTGCGCGAGCAGGTCTGCACCTATATGTGCCCCTGGCCGCGCATCCAGGGCGCCATGCTCGACGAGCATTCGCTTACCGTCACCTACAATGACTGGCGCGGCGAGCCGCGCACCCGGCACGTCAAGAAGGCGATCGCCGAAGGCAAGCCGGTCGGCGATTGCGTGGATTGCAATGCCTGCGTGGTGGTGTGCCCGATGGGCATCGACATCCGCGACGGCCAGCAGCTCGAATGCATCACCTGTGCGCTCTGCATCGATGCCTGCGACGACGTGATGACCAAACTGGGCAAGGAGCGCGGGCTGATCTCCTACGCAACGCTCAGCGACTACAACCGCAACATGGCGCTGGCCACCGGCGGCGGTCAGCTGGTACAGCCGGCGCGCGTCCGCGATGCGGGGACCGGCAAGCTGGTCGAAGCGATCAAGCACACCGACTGGCGCTCGATCATCCGGCCGCGCACCATCGTCTATTTCATCGGCTGGTCCGCCATCGGCCTTGCCATGCTGACGGCGCTGGCGCTGCGCTCGCCGCTCTCGGTCAACGTGCTGCATGACCGCAACCCGCTCTATGTCGAGCTGCGCGACGGTTCGGTGCGCAATGGCTTCGACGTCAAGGTGCTGAACATGACGCCCGAGCCGCGCGCCGTGGTGCTGCGGCTCGAGGGTCTGCCGGGTAGTACCCTGGCGCTGGCCGAGGGCGAGGCGGAAGCCGCCGACCGGCTGAGCTTCACCCTCGAGCCCGACAGGGTGCTGCCGGTGCGGCTCTATGTGCGGGTTGCCCCCGAGGCGCTTCCCGCCGGCAGAACCAGCTTCGACATCGTCGTCGCCGACGAGGCGGCTGGCATCACGCGCAGCGTTGCGACCACCTTCGATGTTCCGGAGCAACGGAAATGAGCAGCACGCCCAAAGCCGCGCGCGGCGAATTCACCGGCCGGCACATGCTACTGGCGATCCTGGGGTTCTTCGGCGTGGTCATCGCCGTCAATGCCGGCATGGCCGTGGTCTCCTCGGTCAGCTGGACCGGGCTCGTGGTGCAGAATTCCTATGTCGCGAGCCAGGAGTTCGAAGCAAAGCGCCGCGCCCACATCGCGCAGCAGCAGGCGGGCTGGAGCGCCAGCCTCGACTATGTCGAGGGGAGGGCGCTGCTGCGGGTGGTGGATTCCGGCGGGGTCGCCATCGCACTGGGCAACCCGGTATTGCAGATCAACCGCCCGGTGGGCGGGCACGACGACCAGCGGGTGGCGCTGAGCCCCGGGCCCGACGGCATCTATGCCGGGGCGGTGGCGCTCGGTCCCGGAGTCTGGGAAGCGCGGGTGAGCATTCCCGATACCGCGCTCGGCCCGTTCGAGCTGCACGAGCGCTTCACCGTGCAGGGTGCTGCGCCATGACCTGCTGCGTTCCGGGCGCCCACAGCATCATCGAGGATTCCAGTGTCATCGAGGCGGATGCCCCGGCGCTGCTGGCGCTCAGCCGACCGCTCGGCGATGGCCGGCGCCAGCTCGAATTCGCGGTGCCGGACGCGCATTGTGCCGCCTGCATCCGCTCGATCGAGACGGCGCTGGGCGCGCTGCCGCAGGTCTCGGCGGCCCGCGTCAACCTCACGGCGCGCCGCGTCAGGGTGGCGTTCGATCCGGCCAAGGGCAGCCCGGCTGAACTCGCACCGGCCATCCGGCAGAGCGGCTACCACACCTATGTGCTCGACCCCGCCGAAGAGAGCGGGGGCGATCCGGTGCTGGGCGAACTGATCCGGGCGCTGGGCGTCGCCGGCTTTGCCGCCGGCAACATCATGCTGTTCTCGGTATCGATCTGGTCGGGCGCCAATGATGCGACGCGCGACCTGTTCCACTGGATCTCCGCCATCATCGCGCTGCCGGCCATCGCCTATGCCGGCCGCATCTTCTTCCGCTCGGCCTGGCGCGCGCTCAAGGTGGGCAAGACCAATATGGATGTGCCGATCTCCATCGGCGTCATCCTCGCCACCGCGCTCAGCCTGTTCGAGACGTTGCAATCGGGCCAGCACGCCTACTTCGATGCCTCGACCAGCCTGCTGTTCTTCCTGCTGATCGGCCGTACGCTCGACCACCTGATGCGCGAGCGGGCGCGCAGCGCCATTACCGGATTGGCACGGTTGCAGCCGCGCGGCGCCGCCCGCATCCATGACGACGGCCGGCGCGAGTATCTGCGGCTCGACGAGATCGAGCCAGGCATGCGGCTCGAACTCAAGGCCGGCGAGCGGGTGCCGGTGGACGCAAACCTCCTTTCAGCCGGCGGCAGCTTCGACTACTCGATCATCACCGGCGAGACGGTGCCGCAGCAGGTGGCGCACGGCGACGAGGTGGTGGCCGGCGCCAATAACCTCGGCGGGCCGGTGGAGCTCACTGCCGTGCGCGCCTCAACCGACTCGTTCCTTGCCCGCATGGCGGCGATGATGGATGCCGCAGAGGGGGCCCGCACCCGGCCGCGCCGCATCGCCGACCGGGCTGCCGCCATTTATGCCCCGGTGGTGCACAGCATCGCCATCGCGACGTTCCTCGGCTGGTGGCTGATCAGCGGCGACTGGCACACGGCACTGCTCAACGCCGTGGCGGTGCTGATCATCACCTGTCCCTGCGCGCTGGCGCTGGCAGTGCCGATCGTCCACGTAGTGGCGGCCGGCCGGCTGTTCGAGCGCGGCGTGCTGATGAAGAACGGCGCGGCGCTCGAACGCGCTGCCGAAGTCACGTCGGTGGCGTTCGACAAGACCGGCACGCTGACCGGGGGGCAACCGAAGGTGGTCGAGGGCTATGCCGCAGATGCGAGGGCCAGCGACGTGGCGTTCGCGCTTGCCTCGGCCAGCACCCATCCGCTGTCGCGTGCCCTTGTGGCCCACACCGGCCACGGTCGGCCGTTCGCCGGCCACATCAGCGAAATCCCCGGACGCGGCGTCGAAGGGGTGGCTGACGGCGTAACCTGGCGGCTCGGCAGCCGCGCCTGGTGCGGGCTGCCCGAGGCGGAAGGGGTAGATCTCACCGAGGTCTGCCTCGTCGCCGACGGCGAGCTGCGCGCCAGCTATCGCTTCGGCGACCTGCCGCGGGCCGGCGCCCGTGCGAGCATTGCCGCGCTCAGACAGCTGGGGCTGCCGTCGCGCCTCATTTCGGGTGACCGGCAGGGGCCGGTCGACACCGTTGCCACAGCGGTCGGCATTACGGTCGCGCAGGGCGGGCTGACGCCGCAACAGAAAGTCGCGGCGGTGGCCGAGGGCCGCACCATGATGGTGGGCGACGGCATCAACGACGCTCCGGCGCTGCGCGCCGCCTATGTCTCGATGGCGCCGACCTCGGCAGCCGATATCGGGCGCAGCGCTGCCGACTTCGTCTTTGCCGGCGACGACCTGGGAGCCGTTCCGTTCGTGGTCGGCACGGCGCGCCGCGCCGCCCGGCTGGTGTCGCAGAATCTCGTCCTCGCCATCGGCTACAACGCCATCGCCGTGCCGCTCGCGATTTGCGGGCTGGTTACGCCGCTGGTCGCAGCGGTCGCCATGTCGTCCTCGTCGGTGATCGTCGTCGCCAACGCGTTGCGGCTGCGTTTCGAGCGCCGGCCCGGCCGGCCCGCGCCCAGCCGCCGACTGGTGGCCGAGGAGCGCACGGCATGAGCGGGCTCGCCGTCCTCATTCCGATCGCGGTGCTGATGGGGCTGGCAGCGCTGGCGGCCTTCCTGTGGGCGCTGCGGTCGGGGCAATATGAGGATCTCGATGGCGCCAGCGAGCGCATTTTCGAGGAAGACGTACGGGATTGAACCTCAGCCGGTTCGCGCTTCGAGCGCCGGCAGGTTGAGGATCACCACCGAGCGATGGCCGCGCACGGCTATCACTCCGTCATGACGCAGCCGGCTGATCTGGCGCGACACCGTCTCGAGTGTCAGGCCGAGGAAATCGGCCGTGTCGGCGCGGCTGATCGGCAACTCCAGTGCGAGCTGACCGTTTCCGTCGGCGATGCCGGTGCGCGTCGCCACCAGCAGCAACAGGCTCGCCACCCGCTCAGCGGCAGTCTTGCGGCCCAGCGTCACCATCCAGTCGCGCGCCGCGTCGAGATCACGCAGCGATTGGGCGAGGAGGCGCAGCTTGATCCGCTCGCTGTCGGCCACCAGGCTTTCCAGCACGCTGCGGGGGATACGGCAGAGCTCGACCTCGGTGGCGGCTTCGGCCGAGAGCGGGCTCTCGCTCGAGAACAGCCGGCCCATCAGGTCGGGAGCGAATTGCAGCCCGACCACCTGCTGGCGTCCGTCACGCAGCACCCGCGACAGCTTGATGGCGCCCTGGGTGAGGTTAGCGTAACCGACTTCGCCGCTTTCGATCGCCAGCATCTCGCCCGGACCGTGCCGGGTGCGGCGCGATTGGTGCGCGAGACGGATGAGTTCGGCAGGGCCCAGTGCCTCGCAAAGCCCACCCTGGCGGACCTGGCAGGTACGGCAGTGCGTCGGGGTGGCCTGGTCGGCGTCGGCATCGATGGTCATCTGGGCATCCCGCAAGCTCCGCCACTTCCTCGCACGTCCCTGGGGCGAGCCGATTGATCGAGATCAAGGACCCATCGCCCGCCGGCTGCCACAAGGCGGGCGGAGGTTTCGATGTCCAATTCTCTCGCCAGTCTCGCCGCGCGGCCCGTTCCTCGCTACACCAGTTATCCCACGGCGCCGAATTTTCACCCCGGCATTACCGATGCCGACTATGCCGGCTGGCTGGGTGCGCTGCCGCCCGAGACCGACCTGTCGCTTTATGTCCACATCCCGTTTTGCGATCGGCTGTGCTGGTTCTGCGGGTGCCACACCAAGCAGGTGCTGCGCTACGATCCGATCGCCGCCTATCTGCCGGCGGTGCATCTCGAGATGGAGCAGGTGGCGCGGCATCTGGAGGGGCGCGGCGGGGCCACGGCGCTGCACTTGGGCGGCGGATCGCCCTCGATGCTCAGGCCCGACGACCTGATCGCACTGGCCGAGCGCGCACGACAGCTGTTCCGCCCGCGGGCGGATCTCGAATTCAGCATCGAGATCGACCCCAACGACATGACCGAGGATCGCTACGATGCCTTTGCGGCAGCCGGCGTCACCCGGATCAGCGTCGGAGTGCAGGATTTCGATCCTCGCGTGCAGCAGACGATCAACCGCCTGCAGAGCTTCGAGCAGACCCGGGCGGTGGTCGAAGGCATGCGCCGGCGCGGCGTCGGCTCGGTGAACCTCGATGTGCTCTATGGGCTGCCGCACCAGACGGTCGGCTCGCTCGAAGCCACCATCGAGCAGGCCCTGGTCCTCCATCCCGACCGGCTGGCGCTGTTCGGCTATGCGCATGTGCCGTGGATGAAGACGCATCAGCGGATGATCGATGAAACCATGCTCCCCGATGCGGCGGAGCGGCTGAGGCAATCGACGGCGGCGGCGGCGCGCATCGTGGCGGCCGGCTATGTCGCCGTCGGGCTCGACCATTTCGCGAGGCCCTCCGACCGGCTGGCCATCGCCGCCGGGGCAGGGCGCCTCCGGCGCAACTTCCAGGGCTACACCACCGACGCCGCCCCGGCGTTGATCGGTTTCGGCGCCTCGTCGATCGGTAGCCTGCCGCAGGGCTATGTGCAGAACATCACGGCGACCGGCGAGTACATTCGCGCCATCAGGGCACGTGGGCTCGCCATCGCCAGAGGCATCGCACTCAACAGCGAAGATCGCCTGCGCGGCTGGGTGATAGAGCGGCTGATGTGCGACCTCCAGATCTCGATCACCGAGCTGCGGCGCCGCTTCGGCAACGCCGCCGACCCGGTGCTCGATGAGATGGCCTATGCGGCGCAGTACGACGCCGATGGGATCGTCGCTTTCGATGGACAGACCTTCGCCATCACCGAGACCGGTCGCCCCTATGTACGCTCGGTAGCGGCGGCGTTCGACACCTATCTGCCCTCGGGTGCGGGCCGGCATTCGGTGGGGGTGTAGCAAAGTCCGAGCGGGCGACGGCTAGATCATGGGCCTGACCCGAATTGCAAGTTGCTAGGGTGCCAGACCAGTTCATAAGTTGCGACAGGATCGACAGCCGGATACTGGACGATGACAGCCTTGGGCACCGGCACTCTTCCGCAAGCAGACCGCACCGACCCCATCGCCGCGCCATATGCGAGGTTCACCGCCAGGTTGCCGCCCGCCGAGTCCCCCAGCAGCACAATTCGTTCCGGATCGCCGCCTAAGCCAGCGGCATTGGCATAGACCCATGCGAGGCCGCACGCGACGTCTGCGGGAGCCTTGTCCCATGTAGGCAAATCTGGCTTGAACAGGCGATAGTCGATGCTGAACACGACCCAGCCCCGATCAGCGAACCACCGCAGATCCGCGGCCGTCTCCGTGGTCGTGCCAATCATGAAGCCGCCGCCGTGGATGTAGACGTAGACTGGAGCATTGCTGACCTTTCCAGGCGGTAGGTAGATCGCCACGTCGAGGTTCCGGCCGTCTACAGTGCCCGAGATCGCGGTTTGATCGGGCGGCGGCTCGCTCATCTTGCCCAACGTCAGCCCGGCGATGGGGTTGGCGAATCCGCCGCCCGACGCTGCTGCGCCCATAATGCTGCCGACGATGAAGATGGCCGCTGCCAGGGAGGCTCCCGAGATCGCTGTCGCGATACGTCCGGGCCAGGTAGGCCCCCATAACAACACGCCTGCGGCGAGCAGGGTCGCGACCAGAGCCAGCAGCGCAAAATGGGGTCCGAATGTTGTCCATAGCGAGGACGCGGTCGTGCCGAAGTAGCTGCTCGTGGGACCGAGCGCAGCCCCGATAGCCAGCGCCAGAACCACCAGAGCTCCGGCAATTGACACGAGACTGATCAGCATCAGCAGCCACCAGGTGAGCGTTCTCCGCTGCTTCGCCATGTACCCCTTCCTAAGCTGAAGCGTTGCCTACCGTGGTGGCCTTTCTCGCAACCCAATGCCGCGCGTCCGGCCTCTCTGTTCGATCAGTAGCCGGATAGGCCGGCTGCCGTTTCGCCTTCACGACCTTAGAACCCGACGGGAGGGTCCGCGATACGGAAACGGAGACTAGGTCATCCAAGCTCGTTGTGGCTATGGGCTTTGGTGGGCAACGAGGAGGCGAACTGCGCCGGCCTACGATGCACGAGCGACCCTTCAGCAGGAGAGCTGCCCACTTGTCGCAATGCCCACCGTGCTCACTGGCGGCCTTCTACTCATTCGCCTCACTCGCGAATTTGCGGGTCCTGGATGGCATGCTGATATTAATGACAGCATGAGCAGGTATTATTTCAATGTTCGGCGTGGCGAGGCGATCTTCGAGGATCACGTTGGCGTAGTGCTTCCCGACCTCAGCGCGGCCTGGTCTTGGGCCGTAAGCGACGCGTTGGCGCTAATTCAGGACGGCTACGTCGACCCCACCAGCGATCGCTGTTGGATGGAGGTTTGCGATGCCGAACATCGCGCAGTTCTGAGCTTTCCCATCGGTCGAGCGACGCTGCACTAGGCAACAAAGGGTCACTTCCGGCTCGAGTTCGGATTGCCAAGTGCTTCAACCCATAAATGGAGCGTGGGATTTGACACAGATCAAGTCCGACACCTGCAGGCGTGGGATGGTCAGCGAGGTACCCCTTGGCTCGATCGCTATTCGATATGGAACAGGCTGATGGAAATTCTTCGGATGCTCCACGACAGTAAGATCAACGGCAGCGTCGAGTGGTTTTTCGACGGTGTGTGGACGGTGAAGATCGGCGACACCGTCAACGGCATCAAAGCCAAGGCACTGGTCGCATCCGCCGACGAGGCAGAGATCTGGCTGCATGTGACAGCGCGGGTCATGTACCCCGAGAGCGACTATGCCAAGGCTACCGAGCCACAATGACTGGGCACCTCGCCTGGGATCCCTCGGCCTCGACGTCACTATGCCGCCCACGAAACTGGGGCAGAAGACCGGTCAGCTCGAAGTTTCGAACAATAAGGTGACGCTCAGGGGGGCGGTACGCGCCCTGAGTGAGAGGTCCGCGGTCGAAGAAGCAGCCTGATCGGTGCCGGGAGTGCATCAGGTCGAGGATCACTTGACGGTCGCCTGACGGTCGGGCTCCGCGCCACCGCAACGGCGCGGGGTGCAAATCGGACGGCGAGGCCCCCCGACTGACCTCCGTCGGGGGGCACCCACTTGGAGGATGCAATGCCGGAGCAACGGAAGCAAAGGCGCGCGGATCGGTCGCGTATCCCGCAGAGCGAAGACCCAGAAGTCAACGCGTTTGCCGATCGATACGGAATTACGCCGCAACGGGCGCTTGAGATCATTGCGGAGGCCGGAGGCAATCGCGATCGAGCGGTTGAGATCGCCGAACGAGGTTAGCGCGGCGACGCGCCTACATGGGTGCATTGGGTCGGGTAGGATGCACGGTGCGGCCGGTCTTTCGATGGCCACACACGTATTCAGATGGCGGGTTTTGGTGAGGCGTTTGCCGGGCTTGATGCGACGCCCCTGAACAGGCCTTGGAGCGAAGCCGTCTTGCGCATGGCGTACGCGTTCGTCGTCCGTTGGAAACCGGCTCTGTGCCGGCTTCGAGCAAGTGATCACAGGCCGCCTAAGCTGACATTGTCCAACCAGCGCACTGCGGGAATCTTCGGCAGGCAAGCTCAGAGATCGTCTCGAATGCAGGCCTTCAGATGGCCCGGGCCGACTGCCTCGAGGGGCGGCACCGCGGTCGCGCAGGCGTCGATGGCGTGGGGGCAGCGGGTGCGGAACACGCAGCCGGAGGGCGGGTTAGCGGGGCTCGGGATGTCGCCGGTGAGCAGTTGTCGCTGCCGTTTGCCGCCCGGCACCGGTGAGGGGATCGCCGAAAGCAGGGCGCGCGTATAGGGGTGGCGCGGATTGGCGTAGAGCTCGGCGCTCGGGGCGATCTCCATGATCCGGCCGAGATAGAGCACGATCACCGTGTCGCAGATGTACTCGACCACCGCCAGATCGTGCGAGATGAACAGCATGGTGAGGCCAAGCCGCTGCTGCAGATCGCGCAGCAGATTGACGACCTGCGCCTGGATCGAGACGTCGAGCGCCGAGACCGGCTCGTCGGCGACGATCAGTTGCGGCTCGAGCGCCAGGGCCCGGGCGATGCCGATGCGCTGGCGCTGGCCGCCGGAGAATTCATGGGCATAGCGATTGAAGGCGTCGGCGGGGAGTTCGACGGCGGCCAGCGCCTTATGGGCCCGGGCGCTGCGTTCGGCGCGGGTCAGCCCGCCCTGGATTTCCAGCCCCTCGGTGAGGATCTGCCCGATGGTCATGCGGGGCGACAGGCTCGCGAACGGATCCTGGAAAATATACTGCATGAAGCGGCGGTGCTTGCGCAGCTCGGCGGCCGAGAGCTTTGTGAGATCGGTACCGTTGAAGCGGACTTCGCCGGCGGTCGGCTCGACCAGCCGCAGGATCGAGCGGCCGATCGTCGTCTTGCCGCTACCGGATTCGCCGACGAGACCCACGACGCTGCCGCGCGGCACGTCGAACGACACGTCCTCGAGCGCTCGCACCACCGGGTCACCGGAAAAGGCCGAGGGCTTGAAGTGCTTGGTCAGGCCGCGCACCGAGAGCAGGGGGGCATCCATGGTGCTCATAGCTCCTGCCAGCGAATGCAACGGCTTGCCTGGCTGCTGCCGGTATCGAGCAGCGGCGGCACCGCGGCGCGGCACGCCTCGATCGCGTGGCTGCAGCGCGGGGCAAACGAGCACCCCTGTGGCAGTCGGGCGAGGCTCGGGACAGTGCCGGCAATGGTGGGAAGCGGGGTGCCCGACAGCTTGAGCCGGGTGGCCTCGCCGAGCCTGGGGACCGAGCGCAGCAGCCCGATGGTGTAGGGGTGCCGAGGGTGGGCGAACACATCGGCGACGCGGCCGGTTTCCACCACGCGCCCGGCATACATCACCGCGACGCGGTCGGCGATCTCGGCGACCACGCCCAGATTGTGGGTGACGAAGAGCATGCCCATGCCGCGCCTGGCCTGCAGTTGCTGCAGCAGCTCGAGCATCTGGGCCTGGATGGTGACATCGAGGGCCGTGGTCGGCTCGTCGGCGATCAGCAGCGCCGGATCGCAGGCGAGCGCCATGGCAATGGTGGCGCGCTGCCGCATGCCGCCCGAAAGTTCGTGCGGATATTGCCTTGCTCGCCGCGCCGGATCGGGGATGCCGACATCGGCGAGGAGGTTTATCGCCGCCGCCGCCGCGTCCTTGTGCGATTGCCTCAGGTGGATGCGGATCGGCTCGGCGATCTGCTCGCCGACCGTGTAGACCGGGTTGAGGCTGGTCATCGGCTCCTGAAAGATCATGCCGACATCGTTGCCGCGCACCCGGCGCAACGCCTCGGCGTCGAGCCGCGCCAGGTCGCGGACCACGCCGGATTTGTCGCGGAAGCTGACGCTGCCCTTTGCCACCCGCCCGATGCGGGGCAGGAGGCGGAGCACGGAGAGGCTGGTGACGGACTTGCCCGAGCCGGACTCCCCGACCAGCGCCACCGTCTCGCCGGCGGCGATGGCCAGATCGAGATCCTGCACCACCGCAACGTCCTTGCCGGAAATGCAGTAGACTGTGGTGAGGCCTGAAATGTCGAGGATCGGTTCGGGCATCGTGGTCAGAGCAGGCCGGTCGACTTGAGGATCGCGTCGATCCTCGCCGTCTCATCGGCATTGAGCATGCGCTGCGGCCGCGCCATGACGTTGGTCGCTATGATGCCGAGCTGGCGCATGGCGGTCTTGAAGGCGCCGACCCCGGCCGACCCGGCACTGGTCCGCGGCTGGGCGATCCAGACGATCTCGAACAGCCGGCAGAGCCGCTCCTGCTCGCGGCGGACGCCGTCGTGGTCGCCTGCCTGGAACAGGTTCCAGAGTTTGACGTAGCCGTGCGGATCGACATTGGCGAGGCCGGGGACGACGCCATGCGCGCCCATGCCCAGGACATTGTCGACGACGATTTCCGAGCCGGTCATAGCGAAGAAATCCGGCCGGTCCGCCATATCGAGCATGACGTAGCGCAGGTTCCCGTCGTCGGCGCTCGAGTCCTTGACCCCGGCAATGGTGCCCTCCCGCGCCAGCGTCACCGTGGTGGTGCGCTCGAGCTTGATATGCACGCAGACCGGGATGTCGTAGGCGACCAGCGGCACGTCGACGGCGTCGCGGATATAGCGGAAATGGTCGATGGTCTCGGCCTGGTTGGTGCGGGCGTAGAACGGCGCCGTCACCACCAGGGCGTCGGCGCCGGCCGATCTGGCGATCCGCGCATGTTCGATCACCCGGTCGGTAGTCGGGTCGATGACGCCGACGAAAATCGGCAGCCGGCCGTTGTTCACCTTGACCGCATGTTCGATGATCCTGGTGCGCTCGGCAGCGTCGTGAAACACCACTTCGCTGGTCGACCCCAGAACGAAGAGCCCGTGCACGCCGCCATCGATGAGGTTCTCGAGCACCCGGGTGAAGGAGGGATAGTCGACCTCGAAACTGTCGGTCAGCGGGGTGACAACGGGGGGAACGACGCCGGTGAACTTGGGCATTGGTGGTCTCTTTCGGAAAGTCAGTTGAGGTCGGAACGGGGGTCGAAGGCGTCGCGCAGTCCATCGCCGATGAAGTTGATGGCGAGCACCGCGAGCACCAGGGCGGCGCCGGGGAACATCCACTGCCAGACATACTGCTCGAGCACGACGGTCGAGCGCGCGGCGTTGAGCATATTGCCCCAGCTGGCTTCGGGGGGCGGGATGCCAAGGCCGAGGAAGGAGAGGCCAGCCTCGAGCAGGACGGCATTGGCGATCTGCAAGGTGGCGTAAACCACGAGGATGTCGATGCAGTTGGGCAGGCCATGCCGGAACAACAGGTGCCAGAGATTAGCGCCCATGCCGCGCGCCGCGACGACGAAATCCCGTTCGCGCAGTTCCAGCAGCCGGGCCCGGACCATGCGCGAGAGCACCGGCCAGGACAGCAACGAGATGACGAAGATGGTGGGGACGATGCCGGTCCCGGCGATCGAAGCGAGCACCACGAGCAGGATCACCGGCGGCAGCGTCATGGCCAGATCGACCAGCCGCATGGTCGAGCCGTCGGTGATGCGACCGCCAAAGGCGGCGAGGGCGCCGACGAGGAAGCCGATGACCAGCGAAATGGCGACCGAGACACCGGCGACCAGCAGGGAGATCCGCCCGCCCTGCAGCAGCCGCGCCAGCACATCGCGGCCGACCCCGTCGGTGCCGAACCAGTGCACGGCGCTTGGCCCCTTGTTGAGGGCGCGCAGGTCAATGTCGTTGGGGGCATGGGGCCACCAGAGATCGTAACTCACCACGGCGACCAGCACGGGCAACAGGATCACCAGTCCGGCGACGGCCGCACCATTGCCGAGGAACCGCGACAGCGAGCGGGCCAGTGGGCCGTTGCTGCGGGGGAGGGCGATGGCAACCATCTCACGCCACCTGGATGCGCGGATCGACCGCGGCGTAGGTGATGTCGGTGATGAGGTTGACCAGGATGACACAGGCGCCGATCACCAGGGTTGCGCCCATGATGACGGGATAGTCGCGGGTCTCGACCGCATTGACCATCAACAGGCCCATGCCCGGCCAGTTGAAGACGCTCTCGATGAAGATGGCGCCGCCAATCGCCATGCCGATGGTCGAGCCGATCAGCGTGATCACCGGCAACAAAGCGTTGCGCAGCGCGTGTTTGACGATGACGAAGAACTCGCGAACGCCCTTGGCGCGGGCGGTGCGCACGTAATCCTGGTTCAGCACTTCGAGCATTGAGGCGCGCATGTAGCGCATGATCAGCGCGGCCTGGCCGATCGACAGCAGCACGGCGGGAAGGATCAGGTGGGCGAGGAGATCGCCGACGGAGAACGGCGCGCCCGGTGTCAGCATGCCGCCCGACGGCGCGAGGCGAAACTGCACCGAAAACACATAGAGCCCGAGCAACGCGGTCAGAAACGCCGGGCTCGAAATGCCGACGAAGGCGGCAACCGAGAGCCCGACATCGGCCGTCGAGTTGCGCCGCACCGCACCGATGATGCCGGTGGCGATGCCGAACACGATCGAGAGCACCAGGCCGGTGGCCATCAGCAGCAGCGTCGGGCCGATGCGTTCGATCACCAGTTCGAGCACGCGGACGCCGCTGCGCTGGATCGAGTAGCCGAGATCTCCGGTTGCTGCCGCACCCAGCCATGCCAGGTATTGCACCGGCAACGGCTGGTCGAGGCCGAGGCGGGCGCGGATCGCCGCCATCTCGGCCTGCGACATGGAGACGTTGGGATCGATATAGGCATCGATCGGATCGCCGGGCGCCAGGCGCAGCAGGACGAACACCAGAACGCTCAGCGCGATCAGCATCATGAGGCCGAGCGCCAGGCGGCGCAGGATGAAGGTGAGCATGGGCAGTTTCACGCGGATTGCGGGGTGGAGGGCAGGCGGACCTGCCCTCCTGTCACGTCGAGAGCGTGCGGCTATTGCGCGTTGCCGAGATCCCACTTTTCGGGGTCGGCATCGAATGGACCGCCGCCGGGGGCCGGGGTCCAGACGAAGTGCTCGAGGCTGGTCGAGGCGACACCATAGCGGTTGGCGACCCACATGGTGGCCCAGGGCAGGTTGGCGTTCATGGCCTGGCAGACCGCCTGGTAGCGGGCGTCGCGCTTGGTGGCGTCGGTCTCGCCGAGCGCCGCGTCGAAGGCCGCGCTGACTTCCGGCATGCGGATGCGCAGCGCATTGGTGCCGGCCGGCGGGATCATGGATTCGTTGAGGCCGACATTGATATTGGAGGGCTCGGGCCCATCCTGCAGGCCGGCGTAGATCAGCGGGAAGTCGGCAAAGTTGGGGTCGGCGGCGAGCACGGTGCTGTTATAGGTCGGGGAGTCTACTGCACGCGGCACGATGTTGATCCCGACCTGCGCCAGCATGGCCTGGATCGCCGCTAGGACGTTGGTCGACAGCGGGTTGTTGTAGTAGGTCAGGATGGTGATCGGCTTGTCGCCGTTGATTTCCGCCCAGCCGGCTTCGGCCAGCAGCGCCTTGGCCTTTTCCGGGTCATAGGCATAGGGCTCGATGCCATCCGGCACGAACTGGTCGGCGACATAGCCGCAATTCGCTTCGGTCGCCGCGCCGTTGTAGAGGCTGTCGATGATCGCCTTGCGGTCGATGGCATACATCACCGCCTGGCGAACCTTCAGATCCTTCCAGAACGGCACTTCCTGGTTGAAGCCGACATAGTTGACGACGAAGCTCGGGCCTTCGATCACCTTGAACTGGTCGTTGCCGCTAAAGGTCGCGACGTCATCGGCTTCGACATAGGTGAACTGGATTTCACCGGCGCGCAGCGCGGCGACCGCAGCCGCCGAGTTCTCGAAGTAGCGGTTGATCAGCTTGTCGACGGCCGGCCGGCCGCCGCGGTAATCCTCGTCGGCGACGACCTCGACATACTGGTCGGTCACATACTTCTCGAACTTGAAGGCCCCGGTGCCGACGGGCGTCGTGGACCACCAGGTGCTCTTGGCGAGTTCGGCAGGCGGTAGTTTGCCCAGCGCATGCTCGGGCAGCATCATAATCTTGGTGAGCGTATCGAGCAGCCCGGCATTGGGAGCGCTCAGCGTCAGCACCACGGTGCTGTCGTCAGGGGTAGCGATCGACTCGATGGCGTCAAGGCGCGCCGCGAACACGCTGCCGGTGTCACCGTTCCTGGCCGCTTCCAGCGTGAACTTCACATCCGCCGCGGTGAAGGCCTCGCCGTCGTGCCAGCTCTCCTTGGTCAGCTTAAAGCTGTAGGTCTTCTGATCGGCGCTGATCTCGAAGCTTTCCGCCAGGTCGCCGACGATCGCGGTCAGGTCGGCGTTGTAGATGACCAGCGGCTCATAATAGACGCTGAGCCAGGTGAGCCCGGCGGTCGCGGCAAGCGGATTGAAATTGCCCGGAAAGCCACCCGGGCCGACATCGAAGCCGCCGGTGATGGTCTTGCCGGTTTGAGCCAAAGCCGGCGGCGCCAGCATCGGGGCGAGCAGCATCGTCGTCAGCACGAGTGCTGACCGCAAAGTTCTCAGTCTCATGGTCGTCCTCCCAGTTGTCTTGATTCAGCTGGTGGTCTCGCCGTTCCTGGCGATGACCCCCAGAATGCCGTGATAGTGGTGATCGAGCCGCGCCCGCGCCGCCTCGACGTCCCGTGCCGCCACCGCCTCGACGATGTCGTGGTGGTCCTTCCAGGTGGCGAGCGGGTTGGGATTGTCGAGGTTGACGAAGTCGGAGGCCTTGTAGAAGGCCAGCCAGAACACATCGATCAGCTTGCTCAGCATCTGGTTGCCCTGGCAGCGGAACAACAGCAGATGGAAGGCCTTGTCCTCGTCGGCGAAGCTTTCGTGGTGCTCGGCCCGAACGCGCATCCGGTCGGTCACCGTCCGCAGCTCAGCGAGGTCGTCCTCGCCGATCATCTCGACGGTCCTTTCGATCAGCGCCACTTCGAGCACGCGCCGGATCTCGACGAGCTCGCCGACCTCGCGCAGCGAGCCGCGCAACCCGTAGGCAAGGTGCTCGAGCAACGGGTCGAATGAGAAGGCCCTGACAAATACCCCGATGCCGCGCCGCGTCTCGAGAATGCCGACCGATTCCAGCGCCTTGATCGCCTCGCGCACCGAGTTGCGGCTGACCGCCAGCTGCTGGGCGAGGAAGCTCTCAGGGGGCAGCGGATCGCCACCGCGCAGCCGGTTCTCGTCGATATAGGCCTTGAGGCTCTCCTGCACCGAGGCGTGCAAGGTTTGAGGCCTGGTCAGCGGCTGCAGCGACTTGGTTTCGATCATGGTGGCTGGACGATCCCCTCTTCGTTGCTGGTTTGATAGCAACTTGTAGGATATCCATCAAGACATATTGGATGTCCTACGAGAGGTGACGATGAACAAGCTGGAGCGGCGTGACGCGCCCTGGGGCAAAATTCGTGGCAATTGGGCGACCTTGCTGCTGCCGATCGGCAGTGACGACAGCATCGATTTTGTGCGCCTGGGTATCGAGATCGACGTGCTGATCGCTGCAGCGGTCGATGGAATCTATTCCAACGGCACGGCGGGGGAGTTCCACAACCAGACCGAAGCGGAGTTCGATGCGATCCAGCAGCTACTGGCGCATAAATGTGCGGCAGCCGGCATGCCCTTTGTCATCGGCGCATGCCAGCCCGACCCGCGCCTGGCGCTGGATCGGGTGCGGCGCGCTGCAGCGCTGGCGCCGGATGGCATCCAGGTGATCCTGCCCGACTGGTGGCCAGTGTCGGACGCCGAGGCGGTCGACTTCCTCGCCATGGCCGCCGAGGCGGCCGGCGCTGTCCCGCTCGTCCTCTACAACCCGCCACATGCCAAGCGCGTACTGAAGCCAGCCGAGCTCGCCGCGATCCTCGAGCAGGTTCCACAAGTCGTCGGCGTCAAGCTGGGAGACGGCGACGCAGCCTGGTACGCCGAAGCCCGGCAACACCTGGCTGACCGGGCGCTTTACGTGCCCGGCCACCACCTCGCCACCGGCGTGCGGCACGGCGTCGCCGCCGGCGCCTTTTCCAATGTCGCCTGCCTGAGCCCTTCGGGTGCTCAGCGCTGGACGGAGCTGACGATCACCGACCCGGCGGCCGCGCTAGATATCGAACGCCGCCTCTGCAGCTTCATGGACGACCACATCGTGCCGTTCCGCCGCGACCATGGCTACTCAAACGGCGCGCTCGACAAGCTGCTCGCTGCCATCGGCAACTGGGCCCCGGTCGGCACCCGGCTGCGCCGCCCCTATCGCTGGATCGACGAGGGCTGCACCGCGCAGTTGCGCCAGGCGGCCCGTTCGCAACTGCCCGAAATCATGGAGGCCCCGTAGCGGCAGCTGCCCGCCACGCGACGCACCCGGAAATCCGGCCCCGGTGGGCTTTCGAAGCAGCTTTGACGGCTGCCGGCAAGCACTACTCTTCGGCTGCTTCACGGGATCGGTCGCGGTGCAGCAGCGCCTGGAGGTGCGCCAGCGACCGGGCAACCCCGATCGGGGTCGGCGGCAGGTCGTCCGGCACCCAGCGCATCTCGTACTCGAAGCTGAGTTGCGTGGATCCGTGGACACTCAAGGTGTCCTTATCTTGGGCTGTATTGGCCGCGACTAGGACCCAACAGGCGCAGAAGTGCGCCGGCCGGTAGTTGTGATGCTTCGTCCTGCGTGCTTGTGACTGGGATAGCGCCGACGAGTCTGTGCGGTTACTCGACGCTTCTCAAGGTCAGTGAGCAAGAGTGTCGATCTTCAATACGGTATCTTGCAGTCTGGATTTCACGCCAGTTGTGACCTGTAGGAAGATTTGATACCGTTCGCCAAGAATTAGATTTGGTCGATTTTTTGACCCGGAGGAGAAGAAATGGCGACGATCGTTCTTGATCCTGGGCATGGCGGAGCCACAAAGATCGGCGGATCGAGCCCCAACAATGCTGTTGGGCAGAACGGCCTCTTGGAAAAGCAGGTGACGCTCGAAGTCGCGTTCGCCGCCGAAAAACTACTTACCGCCAAGGGGCATACGGTGGTCCTGACGCGCAAGACCGATCACAATCTCGGTCTCGCGGATCGGGCCCGGGCGGCCAAGTCGATTGCCGCGCCGGTGTTTGTTTCGATCCACTTCAACGGCTTCAACAAGACCACGCAGGGGACGGAGACGATCTGCGAGAGCACGCACAGTACAAAGTCCGCAAATCTCTGCCGCGCCATGCAGAAGCGGCTGGTGGCGGCCACCGGCTACAACGACCGCAACGCCGGCCATCCAGGTGGTGTGAAGAGCCAGCCGCTCGGCGTGCTGAAGTCGTCGTCTCACCATGGCAATACCGCCTGCTGCCTGATCGAGGTCAGCTTCATGGACGTGGCAGCGGAAGAAGCGCGCCTCAGGACCGCAGCTTACATCGGACGCGTCGGAAAGGCGGTGGCCGACGGTGTCACCGACTATCTCGGCGCCGGCGAAACGGAATCTGCAGCGGCAGCGAGCACGGCGTCGTTCGAGGATGGCTTTGCCGCCGAGGGACACAAGGCACCGAAGGTGAAGTTGGGCGCGCCGGTGCTCGAGTCGATCGAGATCGAGACGCCGAGCAAGAAGGCGCAGAAGAAGTCGAACGACCTGAAGGAATTCGCCTCGGTCGACATCGGCGAGGGTTTCGATCCCATCGCGCTCGAGTCGTCGGTGTCGATCCTCGAGGCGTCCGGTTTCGACATGGCGGCCTTCCAGAGCTTCGTGCAGTCGCTTGGGCTGCGCCACTTCAGCGCCAATGAACTGCTGTTCCTCGGCAACAGCAACGAGGGTGGCGGCGCCTGCTCCGGTAAGAACGCCTTTCCATCGCGCGACCTGTGGCCCAATATCGCCAACACGGCGCGGATGCTGGACGAGATCCGGCACCGGCTCGGCGCGCGCTGTCGCATCCTGTCGGCCTATCGCAACGAGGCCTACAACAACTGCATTGGTGGCGAGAGCGCGAGCCTGCACATGCGCTACAACGCGATCGACTTCAAATGCGACACCGGGACGTCAAGCCAGTGGCATGCGGTCGCCAAGGCGGTGCGGGCGAGCTCGTCGTCGTTCGTCGGCGGGATCGGCAAGTACCCGAGCTTTGTTCACGTCGACACCAGGGGATACGTGGCGAACTGGTAGCGGCCTGCCAACCTGAGACGCGCGCTATGGCGCGCGTTTCGAGCTGGGAGTGGAGGCTGCAGGGGTACCGCGCTGTTTCTGTGGCTGCCTGCCTCAGCCCGCTCGGCTGCACCCTGGCGAGACCCGGGCCGCCCGCGTCGCCGACCTGCGGGACCCCGATCTCGAGTTCCGGCAGAAGATGCCGGACCCCGCCTGGCTCTGTCGCAACGACGGTGCCGGGGACCCTCGCGGGGTGTGCATACCACTCTACTTCGTCGTGCACTTCTGCGTGGACAACCACCCGACGCCGAAGGGAACTGGACCGGCGTCGTGGGATGGACCCATCGCGTCAGGGGTTCGCCACTAGAGAGGGACAACGAGATTGAGATTGAGATTGAGATTGAGATTGAGATTGAGATCGATCCGTATTTCAGTCGCCGGGCAACTGCTGCGGATACTGCTGCTCGTAGCATTGTCGACAGCGACCGTGGTGGTGTGGTCGGCGCAGGCTTTCGCTGAGGAGATCACGACCGTCTACCTCGTACGCCATGCCGAGAAGGACGGCCCAGGAGACGACGCCGGGCTCACGGATGCCGGCAAGGCACGGGCCAGGGCACTGGCTCACGTCCTGGAGGATGTGAAGCTCTCCGCCATCTTCGTCTCCTCGGTGCCGCGAACCTCGCTCACTGCTCAGCCGACCAAGGAGATGAGCGGCCTCGAGCCGCTGCAGCGCAACCCCACTCAGACGGCGGAGGCAGTCGAGGGCGCGTTCAAGGGCAAGACCGTGCTGGTGGTGGGTCACTCCGATACCGTCGGCACCATAGCCCAGAAGCTTGGAGCGGACGGTATCGGCATCCTGCCGCCGGAGGCTTTCGACAGGCTCTTTGTGATCCACATCATCGGTAATCAGGTCATGCTCGAGCGGCTGCGATACGGGGCTCCCTGAGGATGGGAGCGGAGCTGTCGCTCCCCTCAGAGCGACGGAGCCCCTCAGTTCGACGCCGGGTCCTCGGCAACCTGGTCAGCGCTTCATGGTGAGCACGAAAGTGCGGGCCTCGGTATTGCCGGGCCTGCCATAGGTGATGGTGACATTGAACCCGGCGTCGGCAGCGGGGCGGGTGGGCAGCGGGCCGAAGGACCATTTCTCGCCGCGCCCGGCATCGCCGGTGCGCTTGACCGGTGGCGCGGCAATGCCGGTGGGTGGCGTAATGGTGATGGCGCGCACGCCCTGGGCGAGGCGAATGGGAATAGTCAGCTCGAACGGCGCGTCCCATTGCGTGGTTTGCGCGGCGATGGCCGGCAGCGGCTGCACATCGAGCAGGATGTCGCGCACGACGATGAAGACGTCGCCATCGAGGTAGCTGCGCACACCAGCCAGTGTCGGGACGTCGGGGAAATCGAGATCGAAGGCCGGATCGGTCTTGGTGATGGTTCGGAACAGCTTCAGCCGGAGACGGCTTGTCGGAACGGCTTTGGGCATCACCAGTTTCCAGCCGGTGCCGTCGCTCATCGGCGTGTTGCCGATCGTGCTGTCGGCATCGAGCGTGAGCTCCCTGATCCCGACGTTGCCGAGATTGCCGCTTTTGGTGCCGCGTGGCGCGCGGACCTTGAGGTCGTTCTCCTCGAGCTGGAAGCGTTGCAGCGGGGTGGCAGGGGCGGCGCCACTGGCCGGCGGCAGTTGCCACGGGATGAGCTCGCCGCCGAGTTTCACCTCGTCATTGAAGCTGAGCGTGACGGTCTCGGTCTTGCCATCGTCCTTGAGGTCTGCCGGGTCCACCTTGGCGGTCAGCGACGAGCCTGCCGACACGCTGGTGGTGATGCGCAACGGGACGAGGCCGTGGCGGGCGAAGATCCGGATGCCGTTATCCTTGTCGTCGGCATACATGCCAGCCGTAAAATATGGCAGGTCGCGGCGAAGCCGGTTGGCGGCACGGTCGGCGAAATCTGCCAGAGACATGGCGGACGGCGCATTGACCGTCACGGTGATCGGCCCGCCGACCGTTCCGGGCGGCGTCAGGTTGATGGTCAGCGTGTCGCCCGATGCAACGGTGCCGCCGAGCTTGATCGTTGCCGCCACCCGGATCGCGCCGGCGCGCACTGTCATCTGGCAGTGGCCGCCGCCGATCAGGTAGAAGCCGGTCGTGCGGTTGACGCGTGGGGGCAGCGGCACGAAAGCGCGCGGCCGTGGCGCAACGACATCGTCCGCAAACGCCGCGACGAACGGAGCTGGGGTGGTGCCGGGCGAGGGGGGATCGACCATGATGGTCGGCCGGGGCGCCCCGGTGGGGTCGGTGACGGTGTAGAGCCCGGCGGGTAGCAGAGCGATTGCCGACGCCGGGGTTGGCGGGGGTGAGGATGGATTGGCGGCCACCGAGATGACGAAAGGTGGGATTTCGGAGGTGCCCTGCCGGTAGACGGGCGTGGCATCGAGGGTGTCGGCGTTGGCAGCAGGCAGGGTGCGGTCGCTGCGGGAGCCGGCATAGGCCAGCAGCCGGATGGGCTTGCCGAGCCCGGCATGCAGGTTTGCCGAGCCATCGAAGCTTTCCCCGAACAGCCGGTTGCGGGTGCGCAGGTTGTAGCGATCATTGGCGGTCAGGATGGTCGAATAGAGATCGCCCGAGGCGCGGCTGGCGCCCTGCTCGAGGAAGCTGGCGGCGCCATCCGGCAGCTGGCCGGGGACGAAGCCGGGACCTGGGGTCCACGATCGGAGATCGAGGGCACGCGCCGCCACCCGGAGGAGAACCTGCAGCCAGCGGTCTCCGCCGGAGGCATTGGGGTTGACCTGCGGCATGGCCTGGGAGATGAGCCGGCTCACCGGACTGAACACCTTGTTCATGTCCTCGAAGTCCCAGTTCTTGATGCTGTCGCGCAGGTCGTCCCTGGCCCAGAACGGCAACAGGAAGACATACTTCCACGCCATCTGCATCAACCCGCCGATGCTGAGGATCTGGAACCAGTTGAGATCCTCGTTAAGCGGGATGGGCCCGTTGCCGGGCTGCAGCCATTCCGGCGGGTCGAGGATCTTGGCCGCGGTGAGGATGTCGGCACCCGTCATGATGCCGCCCGACAGCGGCAGAGCGGTCATGAACGGCCCCCAGAAGTTGCATTGCACGGTGTGATTGAGCTCATGCTCGATCAGGGTGCGGCGGTGGGTGTCGTGCACCCGCGGATGCTCGGGCACCAGGGCCTCCGGCTCGTGGGCCAGCACGCGATGGCCGGGCACGTCGAAGCGCCTGGCGCCGATAGTGTATTCGGAGGCGACGAGCTTGAGGATCGGTGTCTCGGCGAGGATGTCGCTTCGCCCCTCGTAATCGTCGGGCTGGATGCGCCACCAGCGCTTGACCTTGCCGTCCTCATCGTCCTTGCGGCGGATCAGCGGCAGCGGCGCGTCGAGCACGATGTACTGGGTGGTCCCCTGTGTGGTCAGGGACCAGGTGTTGCGGAACTCGGGCACAAAGCCGGCGGGGCGCCCGGTGGTTGGCCACTGGACGAAATAGGCCGCACTCTCGAGGGCCTTCGCGTCGTTCGGCGTGTTGACGAGGTGGATCGCCAGCAGGTTGTTCGGCCAGGCGCCGAAGGGCCCTGAGGGCAGCGGTGACATCACCTTGAGGAAGCGGTCGAACGCGGCGCGCGGGACGCCGGCCCGGAACTTGCCCAGCACGGGCTCGGCCCGCGTGAGCTTGAACGGGCCGGTTCCCACCGGCTCGTCGGTGAGATCGGCCTCGAAGGCGGGTATCGCGGCGACGCGGCGCAGCACCCGGGCTCCGGGGTCGCCATAGGCGACGAAGTTGCCGACGGCGAGAAAGCTCAGGCGGGGTACCCTGGCATCGACGTCCGCGCCGGTGCCGGGCATGGCGGTGACCTCGACCGCCGGCTCGTCGCCCAGTGGTATCGCCTTGCTGACGTCGAGCCGGGTCGCGTCCGCTGGCACCAGTACCGCCGGCAATGGCGGATCGATTTCGAGAACCCCGCCGGCCAGGCCGCCCTTGGCGCGGACATAGGCTGGGGTCGTGCCGGTGCCACCGGCAATGATCAGCAGGTCGTCCTTGGCGATGGCGGGGAGCGGGGCGGTGAAGGTGAGCTTTCCCCGCGCAGCAGCTTTGGCGACCACGGCCGAAAAGCGGGGGCCGGCGACCATGCGCGCCAGCTTCTTGCCCGCGGCGACGCCGGCCCGATCCGGTTCCAGCGTGAGCCGGCTGCGCAGGGCTGCCACCCCGGCGAAACGGATACTCTGCGGCGTCGGCGTGAAGCCCGGCGCGGCGGTAGGCGGGGCGGGCGGCGTGGTCGCGGTGGCCGCCTCGACCTGCAGGTAGGCGTCGAGGGACAGGTCGGTCGCTGTGGCAGGCGGCGGTGTCGCGACGGCGAGGCTCAGCGTCTTGGGGGTGGCCGTGGTGTTGGTCCAGCCGGGGATCGCCGCAGCGCCCGAGGCCGGGGCGATGGCCTCGACCTTGAGATTGTGTGCGAGCGAGGCGGGCAGCTCCCGGTCGAGAATCAGGGCCTTGTTGCCGGTCATGTCCTGGACGTCGGCGACCTCGCGGTAGGCCACGTCGGCGACTCCCGAGGCGGAAATGCGCAGCCAGTCGGCTTTGGCGAAACTGGTGCTGGTCGGAACCTCCAGGGCGAACTGCACCAGGTTGATCGTCTCCAGCTGCACGAGGGTGGTGCTGGCCGGCCGGACGAACTCGATGACCTCGATCTTTTCCTTGTCGCCGGTCTTTCCCGGCACCGGGATGGACAAGGGGATCGGCTGGCGCAGGTGGATTACCCCCGGCGCCGGTGCGCCTGCCGTAGCGGGGTCATCGACGAAGCCGTCGGCGGTGACCGACCCGATGGTGCGCGATCTGACTGCATTGCCTGGGGCATGAGTCCAGCCGGCGACATGCAGGCGCTGGCGGTTGCCGGCATCGGTGCAGAGCAGGGCGGCCAGCGAGCGCTTGGTCGCATCATTGTTGAAGGCGGTAGGGCCAGCACTGATGTCGTGGACATCGACCACTTCGGCACGCCCCAGGACTTCGAGATCCTCGCGGTTGATCCAGACGACATTGCCCACGGTCACGGCGCGGTCGTTGTTGCGGCCGCCGGCCACCACCCGCGGCAGGAAGCCGTTGAGGCCCAAAGCGAACGCGACCTGCCGGGTACTGCCCAGCGCGATCTGCGACTTGGCGATGGTGTGGTATCGCCAGGGGTGGGTCTTGTCCTCGCATAGCTGCTTGAACGCCCAGACGATCAGCCCGACGATCTCGAGGTAGAAGTTGACCGGCTGGAAGAAGAACAGCGAGATCGCCGTCATCGGGAAGCCCCAGGTGGGCAACAGCATGAAGCGGAGGATGTGCAAGGCCACGTCGCCGCGCGACACGTGGCCGTCGCGATCGGTGCGGCCGAGGGGATCGAAACGGCAGAGCGCGTAGTCGTGCCAGCCGGCCGTGGCACGCTCAGCCTCTCCTGCCAGGTCGGCGTCGGTGGCGCCGGCCCAGCGGCGCGGATCGTCGTCGCCGCCGTGCCAGGGGTCGGGGTTCAGGAACAGGCCGAGTTCGGGGTCGAGGTCGCGGGCGCCGAAATGGATCAGCCCGGTCCGGGGATCGGCGAAATGGCCGTAAAGCGTCGGCCGAGCGCGATTGTCGGCGCGCCCGAATGCCGGTGCCGCTATGCGCTCGAACTGCCAGCCGGCCTCGGTCGCGATCAGCACGCCATTGGGGGTGCCGAGGGGATCCGAGAGATAGGCCTCGGCCACCGGTGCGCCAACCGGGCCATCAAGCCGCGCCACGATGCGGTCGCCAACCCAGATGTAGACGTGGAGGGATTGGCCGGCGGCGTCGGTGACGGCCCACAGGCGGCCGATTTCGTCGCGATGCTCGTGTTGGAGCAGGCCGCCATGGCGGCTGGCGACGCGTCGGCCCATGCCGTCGGTGTCATAGCGCACCAGGCTCCCGTCGGGCAGTTCGACGTGGCAGAGCGTGCCGAGCGGATCATAGCCATAGCGTGTCTCGCCGTCCGGGCCGCGGCGCGAGATGCGGCGGCCGGCAGCGTCGTAACCGTAGCGGACCTGAGTGCCGTCGGGACGATCGAGCGCCAGAACGCGCCCGGCCTCGCCGAGCGTGCGGCGGCCCGCTTCGTTCGACGCGAGGTCTGCTCCAACATAGGTCCAGCTCGCTTCGGCCGTAGCGCCAAGCGCGTCGAAACGGGTCTCAGACGACAGTCGCCCCTCGGTGTCGCGGCTGTAGCGGTCGCCGCTGCCATCGGCCCAGCGCCGTTCGCTGATCGCCGTCAGATTGCTCAGCTCAAGCGTGAGCGTATCGACCACGGCGCCGCCGGCAGCAGCGCTGACGGATACGCGGGTCGGCTCGATCGCTTCGTCGATCCAGGTTTCGCGATCGAGGCGGATGCGGCGCGCCGCGCCAGCCGCCTCGAGGTGCAGCAAAACCCGCCCACCCTCGGCCCGGATGACGCAGCCGCCATCGTCGTCCCAGTCGTAAAGCAGCGCCGCGGTCGAACCGGGGAGCTCGACCCGCAGCAGCCGCTCGGCCTCATCGAGGAGGAGCGAGACGCGATCCTCGCCACGGACGATTGAGCGGGAACGGCCACCCCGGCTCAGCCGCATCTCCGTGCGGCCATAGGGGTCGGTGGTCGCGAAGGTCTGCTGGCCGTGCCGGCCCTCGATGCCGACGAACCAATCGCCCGAGGCGATGCGGCAGAGGTTGTCGTCCTGGTCGTGGTCGAACCGCAGCGTGGTTCCGGTGGCGTCGGTCCATGCCAGGGGGCGTCCGGTCCCGGCGAGCTCCAGCTTCCGACGACCACGAGCGGGATCGGCCGGCGCCCGGGTGTCAGACGGAGATGGACGCAGAGACGGAGACCGATCCCGAGCCTCCGGCGCCACGTTCGAGGTCGCCCAATAGTTCATCGAGTTCCCCTTCGATTGTCTCCAGCACGAGTTCGATCTCGGCCGTCAGTTTCTCGATCGCCGCCTCGATCAACAGGGCGGGGTCGAACTCGAGGAGGCTTTTCAGCGCCTCGTCGATCTTCGTGGTCTTGTCGGCCAGCGGCTGCAGGATGGCCGAGGGCCTGAGGCCCTCGAGGCTGTCCAGCACGTTGGAGAGCGGCGTGAGGTCGCCGAGCAGCGCCGCCGGATTGAGCGTCGCGAGCTTCGCCTTCAAGGCGTCGAAGCTGGGCGTCAGCGTGCCGGCGAAGGCGACGGGAGAGTAGGCCTGCAGCGATGTGAAGACAGCATCGAGGACGCGCCCGAGCTCATCGGCGAGCCGTGCGGGGTCGAGCGCCGCCAGCTGGTTCCGGATTTCATCGAGCACCTCGTCGAGCACCTGCAGCAGGCCCTGGGGCAGCGCCGGCAGCAGCTCGGTGAAAATGCCGTTCCAGATGCGCAGCAGGCCGGCCGCCAGCTGCTTGCCGAAGCTTGCGAGCTTGGTCTGCAGCGCAATGCCCGCGGCGTCCATCTCGTCGGCGATCGGCGTCGGGTCGAGCGCGTCGAACAAAGCGTCGATGCGCTGCAGGGTGGTGGCTGTGGTATCGGGCAAGGTCACGGCGGCCGGTGCGAAATCGCCGAGGACGCGACCCATGGCCTCGAAGCCGCGGCCGATCTCGTCGGATCCGAGTCCGTTGATGAGCTGGTCGGTCGCTCCGGACAGAGCTCTGAGATCGGGGGCCGAGACCGTGACGAAGATTTCGAGCTGCAACGAGCCGACGGTTGCGCCGAGCGCGGCGCTGCTGCGGTTCTGGGCGGCGAGGCTGGCCTCGGTGCGGGTCAGCCGTTCGAGCGCTGCCCTGAGCTCGGCCAATGGGCCGTCACCCGAGCCCGGATCGACAAGGCGCCGCCGCCGCTCGATGGCGCCGGCGATGGCGGTGAGGTGCCCGCCCGCGGTTTCGCCGGCTCGCGACAACAGGGCCAGCGGGCGGTTGATCAACGTAAGCCCATCCTCCAGCACGTCCTCGGCGGCGCCGCGCACCACCGACCGGGCCTCGTTGACCAGGGCGGCGAACGGCCGAACCACATCGCCAAAGCGGATCGGCTCGCTGTCCCCGACGGGCAGGTTGGCGGCAGCGCCGACGCGTCCGGCCAGCGACGTCGCGACCTCGTCGGCCATCCTGCCGGGCAGCTGGCTGGCCTGGCCGACCACGCGCCCCAGCAGCAGGGTGGGGTCAATGACGTCCAGCAGCGACTTGAGCTCGGCATAGACGGCGGCGAGCGGGGCGAGCAGCGGCGCCGGATCGACGGCGTGTCGAGTCCGCGCCAGAATGGCGTCGAATTCCTGCTGCAGCGGTTGGACAAGCACCGTCGGCTCAAGCCGGTCGAGCTCGGCGATCGCCCCGCTGAAATGGCTGGAGAGCTGGTTGGTCAAGGTCTGTGGCGAGATGGTCTGAAGCCGCGCCAGCAATCCCGCGAACGGCTGGTCGAGCCGTTTGATGGCGGCAGTCGGACTGAGTTTGTCCAATGCTGCCCGCGCCGCCTCGATGGCGCCCTGGATCGGGGCGAGCGCCCCTGAGATGTCGAGGCTGGCCACGGCCTTGCGGCGCGGTTCGCCAAGACTGGCGGTCAGGTCGAGCTTCCGCACCTGGCCGGCCAGCAGGCCGAGCGGTGTTCTGAGGGCCTCGGGCAGGTCGGCGGAGGCTAGCGCCTCGTTCACCTTGTCGCGGAGGGCGCGGATTTCGCCGGCGGAGGCGGTGCCGGCAGCCGACAGATCGATCGTCCCGATGGCGCCGTCGAGCTTGCCGATCTCGGCCTTCAGCGCGTCGATCAGCGCCGGCAGGCCATCGACGATGTCGGTCGCTGCGTCGATCAGCGTCTCGAGTTCGGTTTTCACGTCGGCGACGGCGGTGGGAAAGCCGGCGGTAAAGGTGCCGATCTCGCCGGCCAGGGTGCTGACCCGACCAGCAACAGCCGCCGTGTCGATCGTGTCGATGGCATTGGCAACAGCCTGCAGCCGCGCCGCGATGCTGCCGACCGGCGAAAAGCTGCCGATCTCCCCGGCCTTGCGCTCGATGCCGAGCAGCGCCTGGGTGAGCTGATCACGCAACTCGGGCAGTGGCAGCCGGGCAAGGAACTCGCGTATGCCGGTCAGCAGGTTGCGTGCATCGTCGCGGATCGCGGTGATGCCGCTCTCGGCGAACATGGCGTGCAACTCGGTGTCGACCTCCTCCAGCGTGAGGTCGATCAGTTCGGTGTCGAGCCGGTCGATACCGTCGCGCAGCATCTGCATCGGCGGCAGGAAGTAATCGGCGAGGCCACGCGGCGGCACCGGCACGCGTGCCACCAGCGGGGCCAGCGTGGCGTCCAGCTTTCCGGCGAGCGCCGCTACGTCGATCGCTTCGATATCGGCGGTGAGCCGGGCAGTCTCCTGGGGCAGGATATCGATGGTGAGGGTGCGGATCTCGCTGCTGGCTGTGGCAAGGCTTGCGACGATTGCCGACAGGTCCGGTGCGCTGCCGACCAGCGCCTCCGAGGCGAGGTCTATACGCCGGGTCAGGTCGGCGATCTGCGCCTCCAGCGCTCCGGCGCCGGTGCCGCCGGCGACTCGGGCCTCGACCGCCGCCAGCACCTCGAAGGGGCCGTTCAGCACGGCGAGGTCCAGCCCGAGCAGGAAGCGCGAGAAGAACGCGGCGACCTCGGCCGGCCGCGACGGACCTGCGCCGGCCAGATCGTTCAGGGCCGCAACCGGCGCCGCGATGGCCTCCGGGATCTCGCCGCCGATCGCCTTGGTGAACTCGCTGGTGAGGGTGTCGAGGATGGCCGCCGGGTTGCCCGGCGCGCCGTTGAGCGCCTGCCGCACCATGGCTTCCGGATCGAGATCCATCAGGTCTTTCAGCGGCGCGAGGCGCAACTTGATGGTCTTGAGCGTGTCGATGACCTCCTGCAACACCCCCAGGTCGACGACGGGCTGGAGCTGCTCGAGTTCTGCGAAGGCGGCGCGGAGGGTGGCAGGCAGGTCGCCGCCGCCGTTGGCGATCTCGCCGATCTCACGGATCAGCGGGCCGGCATCGCCCAACAGGTCGAGCGGGTCGGTGATGCTGAGCGACAGGCTGGCGCCCGGCGCAGCGGCGGCGATCGAGAGTTTGGCGTCGAGCGCCGCAGTGTCGAGCTCCAGCAGCGCCTTGATCCCGCTCATAGCGGCACCGGGTCGTAGCTCAGCACCACGTCGGACAGCACCAGGTCCAGCACGGTGTCGGAGTAGAGCAGGATGGGCGTCTCTGCCCGTGGCCGACCGGCGACCGGCGCGGCGTTCGCCAGCTGATCGAGCACCGCGGCAGGCAGGGACGCCTCCACCAGGCGGAACTGGGTGCTGCTTTCGGCCGCGGCGCCTTGCAGCAGGTCGCCGGACATCGGCGCAGTGCCGGAATGGAGGACGATTCGGGGCGGTTGATAGGGCCGGTCCTCGTGGTGGAAGGCCTGCACGAGCAAGGAGCGCAACGGTTCGAGCGGACTGTCGGCGGCAAGCCAGCTGGCGCCACGATCGACGCTGACCCGGGCCGGGCCCGGGGCGTCGGCAGAGGACGGGTCGGCGGCGTGCCACAGCGCGGCGCCCTTGGTCAGGCGGATCGTTGCCCAGATCGGCCGGCCTGCCGGCAGCAGCAGCGGTTCGGCAGGCTCGAACTCCAGCCAGTCGCTGTACCCGGCGGGTGTCTGGCGAACGACGGGCGCGCCGATGATGCCACCGGGCTGGCCGGCGGCATCACTGCGCAGTTCGAGCACGATTTCGCTCGCCTCGCGGGTGTCGAGGCGTAGTGCGAGGCTCGCCAGCGGCACCGGCGCCGAGGCAGCATCGCCTGGTCGCGCCGCGATCGGCAGCCGCGCGGCCAGCATGCGATCGAGCGTGGCGCGCAGCCCACGGCCGGGGAGCGTGTAGACGGCGGGTGCGGAGCCACCGTTCAGGCTCCGGCCCAGCAGTTTCGCGGTGATCGTTGCCCGGGCGCTAGTCGGGCGGCGTGCGGCGGGGGCGTCGAACAGCACCGGGCTCGGCCTCGCCGCGAGGCGCAGCTTCACGGGGTCGGGGCCGAAGGGCCGAACCCGATATTCGCCGCCCAGGCGACGCGCCGTGACTTCCAGGCGGGCGCTGCTTTCGGTGGTGAAGTCGAGCCGCAACGGCAGCGTCAGCGTGCCCGGAGCGACAGTGTGAAGCGTATCGCTCAACCGGCGCTGGGCGATCGGCAGGAAGCTCACCGTCTGGATGCCGCTGCCCGGCAGCAGGACGTCCGGGTTGCTCCAGAGCGGGGTGGGCGGCGTGCCCTCGAGGGTGATCGCCAGGTTTCGCGGTGCCGCGGCAATGGCGACGCGAGTGATGGTGGGTACCACGGACAGCGGCTCGAGCGTGATGGCGTCGTCGCCCTTGGCGCGCTGGAACAGCCATGTCGTGCCCGGCAGGTCGGGCAGCCGCAGCAGGTAGCGCGAGCCGCCGAGCGGGTCGACGCTCATGCCCTCGAGCGGCGAGCCGAACATTCTGGTCGCCGGCCCGAGCGGGGGCGAGGACAGGATGGGCGGTCCGGGTTGGCCGGCCTGCAGCGGGCGCACTACGGTGCGGAGCACCGGCGCGGGAACCGTCGTCGTGGGAGGAGTAGCGAAGCTCATCTCGACCTGGCGCAGCCGCGCGGGGGACGGCAGGTTGAGGATCACCCCCTGGCCGCCGGGGCCACGGGTGGTCGAATAATCCGTCACGTCGACGGTGAGGTCGCCGACCCGGAATGCCAGCTCTGCCGAGGTCAGGGCGATCTCGTCCATGCCCGCGAGGTAGGGCAGGGCGAACTCCCGCAACTGGGTACTGCCGGCTTCGTCGGGGAAGTCGATGACGTCGATCGCTGGCGGTTCGGAGGCGCCGAAGACATAGAGCTGCAGCGCCAGCGGGGCGATGTCGGCCGCATAGAACAGGGCGCGCAGGTCGGCGTTCATGACGACAGCACCGTGACTTTGGGCGCCGGGGCGACGATGACGCCCTCGTCGCTGGGCGGCTGCACGGGCCAGATTTCGGCGTCGAGCTCCAGCGTCAGGCTGCCCGTGAGGTCGCCGGCCTCATTGGGTGCGGCCGTGGACGTGCCGCCGGCCAGGACGCTGCGCCAGACGCGAAAACCCTGGTCCGAACCGCCGGTCGCGAAGGCGTCGCCGTTTCCGACGCCGGGATCGGCGAGCAGGTGCGCCACCGCGGAGATGTCTTCGAGCAGCTTCGCCCGGGCGGCGTTGCGGGCGTCGTCGTCGGCGGCGGATGGGCGGCGGAGAAAGGCCAGCGTCGCGTTCAGGCGGACCGGCAGGACACGCCGGCTTTTCGGCGCGGTCGTGGGGTCGAGGATGGTGGTGTAGCCGGGGGAAAAGCCGCTGGTCGGGGTGAAGCTGCCGAGCGCGATGGCGACGCGGCCCTCACCAGCCTCCGGGACCAGCGACGGACCAGCGCCCACCGTCAGGTCGGGTCGGCCGGTGACGCCCGCCACGATCGCTGCAAGTCTGGCCTCGAGATCGCCCAGCATGACCGGTTAGCCGCCGCCGGGGATTATGAAGCGGCCGCCCGGCTGGGTGATGGCACCGCTGACATCGATGCCGCTGCCGCGGCTGACCTCCCAGCGTTTGACTGCGCTGTTGAGCGCCAGGTTGGAATCCTTCTGCACCTTGGCGGCGCTGTCGCTGATCTCGGTTCGCATCAGCGCCACGATGCGCGTGCTCTCGGCAGTAATCCTGCCGTTGATGTCGAACTGATTGAACTTGCTGGTGACGGCGGTCTCGATCCGGTTGGACAGGTCAAGCGTGGCCGATTGCACCGAATCCGCGATGCGGGCGTCGAGGCCGACCAGTTGCTTGGTCACCTCCTCGGCGGCCATGGAGCGAATGGCGGTCATCCTGGTGTCGAGGCCGCTCGCCACACCGGTCGCAATCAGGGGGCCCAGCGACGCATCGAGGCTGGTGCTCTTCTCCTTGAACCGGTCAGCGAGCCAGGCCTGCTGGTCGACCCTGGCCGCCTCGACGCCCTGCTTGATCTGGGTGGTGATGCTGGCCGGCAGGCCATCGACCTTCAGCTGCATGCCGGCGAGCCGCGCGTCGAGCGATTGCGACAGTGGAGCGATCCCCTCGGTCACCGTGGTGCCGACCTGCTGCTTGATACTGGTGGAGAGGCGCTGCTCGAGGGTGGCGACGCGCGTATCGACGGCGGCGTTGATACGTTGGTCGAAACTGGCGAGCTGTGCGGTGACGCTGGACTTCGCCTCCTGGCGCGCCGCCTCGGTGGCTGCGGCACGGGTTGCGGTGATCTGGTTGGTGAAATCGCCTTTCAGGCGCGTCTCGGCGTCGGCGACCAGCGTGCCCACAGCGGTCAGGCTGCGGTTGCTGCCGAGCGTCACTTTCTGGTCGATCTGGGTCGTGAGGTTGTTCGACAGGGCGGTGTCCGCGTCGATCAGCTCGGCGCGCAATCCGGCAAGCCGCGTCGTGGTGTCGTTGACGAACCGGTCGTTGAGCCGCGTCTCGAACTCGGCGAAGCGACCGTCGAGTACAGCTCCGCTGACGCCGCCGGCCGAGGGCAACTGCAGCTCCTTCAGTTTGAGCTCCAGCTCATTGAACCGCTGGCTGTCGACCCCCTTCAGACCGACGGCGATATCGTTGAGCTTTTTGACCTCCGTCCGGAGCGCGGCCACGTCGATCAAGGCTCCGGTGGCGGTGTCGGTGAGCTGACCGCGGAACTGCAGCACCTCGTTGAAATTTTTGGCTATCGCGGTCTGCGTCGTAGCGATGCCGGCCACCGTGGCGCGCAGGCCCTCGATGCCGCGGAAGCGCCCCTCGAAGTCGATGAGCTTGGTCGCGCGTTCGAGTTCCTTGGTGACCGAGAGGTCGATCCGGGTCGTCTGTTTTTCGACCCGCTCGCGCAGCTCCGCGACCTCGCTGCGCAGCTCGCTGACCGATTTCTGCAGGCTCGCCATGGCCTGCCGGGTCGATATCGGGTCGCTGCCGCCAGTGGAAAGGCGCGCCTGCAGGTCGGCATCGAGCCAGCTTAGCGATACCTCGCCGTCATGGGCGTGGTCGGCGCGAGCATAGGACTGGGAGAGCGTTCCCTCCACGTCGCTGTCCTGATCCGCGTCGATAGTCAGCAGCGCATTGAGGACCGAAACCAGCTGGTTCCAGTCGGCGGCGCTGACGGTCATGCCGCGCGACTTGCTGCCCAGCTTGGCGACGGTGGTAGCGAGTTCGGTGATCTGCCTGGCGCGGGGTCCTGCGGGCATGGCTTACCCCTTGAAGGCGATGAGGGCGCCGGCGCCGGCGGCCCGGTCGAGCAGGTGATGGTAGCCGATCTCGGCGCTGTAGCTGGTGGCCTGGTTCTTTTTGTAGAGCTGGACGTAGTCGTTGACCTTGGTCACGGCGGGCGTGTCCTGCAGCGCCGGCGTCGTCTCGATGAGCTCGTTGATGTCCATCATGATGAGCTCGTGCACGTTCTTCTTCTTTTTCACGTAATCCTTGGGCGGGGTGGTGATCTGCTGGTCGATTTCGTCGAGCTTGTCGTAGATCAGCTTGATCTTGTCCTGCGGGATGTTCTGGCCGGCCGGACTGTCGAAGATGACCTGGACGTCCTTGCGCAGGCGCAGCGACTCGATCTGGCGCTGCAGTTCGGCCAGCGCGCGCGACATGGTTTCGAGCAGCGTCGCGAAGTTGCCGCTCATCTCCTCGATTTTGGCGGCGAGCTCGGGGTGGTCGTGGCCAACCGGCGAAACGAGCCGCGTCAGGTCGGCGGTGTTGCTGGCCAGATCGCGCACCGCGCCCGCCATGGTGTTCCAATCGGCCGAACGGATGGCCTCACCCGGCGTCTTGCCGGCAAGCGGCGCGAGCGACTCGTAGACGCCAGCGCTGCGCTCGGCCACCGGCGCGAGGTTGGCTTCGGCGGTCTCGGCGATCGGGGTGTTCCGGAACTTGCTGGGATCGATCATCACCGTGACGGTCGTCGGCCCCACCGGCAGAATCTGGATCGGCCGCTTGAGCACCGGCAGGATGACGTTGGGGTGCTTGACGACGACTTCGTAAGGACCCGGATCCAGCTTGGGGATGCGGATCGTGCCGTCGAGATAGGGCTTCACCTTCAGGCTGTTGAGGGTAACCGGATTGTAGAGTTCGACCTCAAGGTCCCGGTTGACGGCCGGGAAGCCCACGATGCTCATGTTCAGTTCACTCATTTTTTCCTCCGGATCCCGTGATCAGCCGAACGGGAAATCGATCTGCCAGAAAAAGGTCACATCCTGCCTGTTGCGCAGCGTCACGGGCTCGAAGATCACCTGGTTGTAGAGCGTGCCGCCGGCCAGCAGGCCGGCCTCGCTGACGCCGGCGATGTCGCGGCTGGGCGAGAAGCGGGCCGACACGTTGAGGCGCACGAAGCCGGCGAGGTCATCCTTGATCTCAAAACTGTCGGGCGCCAGCGCCGTGCTCAACGCAGCATCGGGGATGGCGAGCGCGGCATCGGGTGGGGTCAGCGCCAGCAGCTCGGAATTGCCCGGCTCGCCGGCGAAGCCGATGCCGATCGTATCGATCCGGCCGGCGCCGCCGATGCCGGCAAACAGGTTGGCAATGAGGCGAGCGCCGCCGCGCAGCACCATGTTGGAGGTGTCGCGCTCGGCAATGAGACTGCCGCCAGCCGAGCGGACCTGCAGCACCAGGCGGCCGCGAGGCGCGCTATTCGAACCGGGCTGTGCCAAGGCCACCCTCCCCAAGACGGAAACCAAAATCGAACCTGTCATTGCGTCCGGCAGGACCCTGCTCGGGGTCGAGCAGAACCCAGGGACGCCAGTGGCGGACCTGTTGTCGCTGCACTTCCTTGAAGGGCACGAAGCGGACCACCGCCCGCACACCCGCGGCGTGCAGCGCGCCGATGCTGCGCTCGAGCGCATCGGCAACCAGCAGGTGCGGCCGCATCGGCAGGTCGGCGCCGGCCGGCTCGCTGACGATAGTGCGCGGCACGACGACTTCGAACGAGGCTGCCTCACGCTCGCGCCAGCTGAGCTCGAGCTGGGCCATCGGGCCGGCCGGGAACAGGGCGTGGTCGAAGCTGGTCTCGTCGAACGCTCCTTCGCGCAACGCGTCATCGGCGAGGGCGAAGGAGAACGTGTCGAGTCCGCGAACATCATAGAGACCAAGGCTGAGGTAGATCCACTCGCTGCTGCCGCGCGGCAGCGGCGGGACCTGTGCGACCTGATCGAACTGGGCGGTGCTGAACGGCGTGCCGAGCACGAAGCCCGACAGGCTTTTCAGTCTGGCGCTGACATCCTCGCCGTTGAGTGTTGCGGTCAGGGTCCGGTCGGTCGCGTCGCGGGGGGCGATGAGCAGTTCGGAACCGGCGTCGATGCGGTCGGGGAACAGGATCATGTCGCCGGTGGTCAGATTGGCGATGAGCGGCGCCGTCGTACGCCGGCCGCCCAGCCCGACAAGCCGCAGCGTCGGAATGGCGTGCTCGAGGCCGGTATTGGTCTCGGTCCAGCGGAACAGGGCGGGGACCAACCCGCCACGGGCCCGCAGGGTCGGGCTGCTGCGCGGCCGCTCGGGGAACTCCTCCAGCGCGAGCGGCCTGAAAAGCGGGCGTTGCCTGGGAGTGGTCCAGGGGTCGGGTACCGGGTTCTCGAGCAGCCCAGGCAAGAACACCGACGAATAGGCATGCTCGGCGTTGCGCAGGTAGGTCTCGACGAACAGCCGGATGTCGGCAGGCCCAAGGGCGCCCGACAGCATGGCCTCGACCATCGGCAGCAGCCGGGCGCGCAGCGTTTCGAGCGTCTCATAGGGCAGCGGCTCCACCCCGCACAGCGCCGCGATCTTTCTCAGATCCTCGAAATCGTAGGCCTGATTGACCCAGTGGGTGCGGCGCAGGCGTTCAATGTCCTCCTGGATGGCGTCGTACTCGAGGGCAAAGGCGTCGACCAACTGGGCCAGCACGCTGTCATTGGCGATGCTGTAGGGCGGCGGCAACAGCTCGAGGATACGCTCCAGCGTGTTCATTGCCTGAGCTCCACGGCAATGACCACGAACTGCTGGTTGCCCATGACCTCGAACGGCGGAGCGTTCACGGCGATGGTCACGAACTGGTCGAGCGCCGTCAGCGTGACGCTGAGCTGCAGCGGGTCGATGGCATAGCGGGTGTCATCCCGCAAGGCGCCGAGGATCGCGTTGGCGTCGACGCTGAGGCCCGGCCGCAAGGTTCTGGCATAGGCGGTCAACCGCTCCTTGAGCTGGGTGCGGATCTCCTCCAGCGAGGTCCCACCGACCGGCGTGGCGCCAATCGAAGCGCGCAACTCCACCCGAACCAACGAGCCGGCTGGGGCGAGCGGATCGGCATAGGTCAGCGGGCCGAAGCCGATATCCTTGTCGTCCAGTGTCACACCGACACCTGGTTCTGGCTGGTAATCCGCGCCATCGGCGGCCGGTTGCCCCAGCGGTCCGATACCGAGGGTCAGGTCGGCGATACGCTGGTCGCCGAGCAAGGCTGCCACGACCGGCTTGCTTCGCACCAGCTGGCCCACCGGCCTGTCGCGCACATACGCCACCAGCTTGGCCTTGATGCCGCGCTGGATTTCCTCGATCTCCGGAGCGGTGCGGGACGAACCGGCCAGCACCAGCGAGACCAGCGCGGCGAGCCGCGTGACCGCGGCCTGCTGCTGGATCACCCTGATGCCGGCGGGCCGCAACTCCTCGATGCGCTGTCTCACCGTGGCGGGCAGTTCGGCCGACGGCTCCCTCAGCTGCACCGACACCGCGATCTCGCCGGCGACGCCGTTGGGCATCTCGACGATCGACACGCTGGTGACATCGGGCAAGGCAAGGAGGCCGTGCCGCATGGATTCGAGGGTGCCCTTGTTGGCGGCAATCAAGGCATCGCGGGTGCGGGCACGCAGCGCCTCGTCGCTCTCGTCGGCGGTCGACAGCACGGTCGCGGCTTCGTTGCTGACGCTCTCGATGCCGGCGATGGCGCGCTGCACGACTGCAAGTTCGCCGGCCTCGACCGCCCGGGTCGAGCGCAGCGCGCCCTGCACGCGAACCTTGGCGACACTCTCGCCGGCCTGCATGTCGAAGCGTTCGCTGGTGACGTAGCGCACCTTGTCGGCGACATCGGTGACCAGGGTGCCGGCCGGTATGCTGATGCTGCCGGTGGCGCTGGCGCGGCGGGTGAAGGTCACGGTGCCCACCGCGTGGCCGGCGCGGAAGCGCTGGCGATCCAGCAGCGCCACGACCTGATCGAGCGACGAGCCGGTCGCGGTTTCGACGAAGGCGCTGTCATAAGCGATGCCGAGCTGGACGTAGAGGCCGGCCAGCTCGCGGCTCATCGCCTCGACGAGGGTGCGGGCAACGCTGCCGACATTGAGATCGGTGATCGGCGAAGGATCGGTGCTGCGTGGGTAGTAATTGACGGTAAGGGTGGAGCCGGGGGCCGGTTTGCGCTTGGCCAGCGGGCGGAAGCGGATGCCGTCATAGACATCGGGATCGGCGGAGTTCGGGATCAGCTCGTACTCGTTCAGCGAGAACAGCACTTCGACCGGCTCGGCGCCGGGCTGCGGCACGGACCAGCCGCGCACCACCGACACCCGACGGGCCGGGCGAGCGGTGAACAGGATGTCCGGGATGACGACCGGGCGGGCGTCGGGATCGTAGGCGGCGACCTGGTGGTGTTCGGCGGATACGCCCTTGGTCAGCGTGGTCAGCACGTCCTGCACGATATCGGGATAGCGGCGGACGACGAAGCTCATAGCGCCAGCTCGAACGTCAGTGACAGGGGATCGTCGCTATCGAGCGGTTCCACCGCCAGCGCGATGCGCAGCGTGTCGGGAAAGCCCGGGACCGGCTCGACGGTGAGCGAGGTCAGCGCCTTGACCCGTCGCTCCTGTCGAACCGCCTCGATGACGTAGAGCCGCGCCAGGTGGCGGGTGGTCTCGTTGCCGGTCTCGCCAATCAGCGTGACGAGGCGACAGCCATAGTCGGGGTGGCCGAGCGGCGCGAGCGAGCCTCTGAGGGTGAGCAACCGCAGCACCAAGGCCTGGGCGAGGTTGGCCCGGCCGGCGACGGTGTCGAGATCGTCCTGGCCGCTGGTTCGCGTGCCGACCATGCCCGGCGCCAGCTTCAGGTCGAGGGTGCCCCAGCTATCGGCGGCGTCGAGCGGCGCGCGCGACGGCGTGCCGTTATAGCGCGTCACCGCCAGGTCGGTCGAAACGAGTGGAGTGCCTGCCGCCATGGCGCTACCCACCCACCATGACGGTTCCGGCCGCTACGACCGTGCCTGCCGGCGCATCGGCCGGATCGTTGCAGGTCAACGCGATATCGCCGGCGCGGGCCGCCGGCTTGCCGCCGATGCGGACGGTGGCGCTGCCGCGCTGGATGGTTCCCTTGTTGCTGGGTGGCTTCTGGAAGCTGACGCCCGGCGGGGTCGGCAGATGTGGCGGCAGGTTATCGGCGGTCGAGCCGACCACGGCGGCCTGCATGCCGCCGACGCGCACATTGGCGATCAGCCCGCCGTTCAGCATGCCGGTGAAGGGATGCGGCAGCGGCGTCGGCACCATCACCACCGCCGGCACCATCACGATGTGGATGTCGACGCCGGTGATCTGGTCATTGGCTTTGGCCGCGGGCTGTCCCACCATAAGTCTCCGTCAGTTGAGGTCGATCATCTGGCCGGCGATCTTGACGGCCGTGTCGCCGGAGATCTCGACGCTCGATGCCTTGAGCGTGAGCTTGCCCGGCGTCTCGATGCTCACGTCGCCGGCCTGTTTCATGGTCAGTTTGGCATCGCCCGACGAGACGGTAATCACGCCGTCCGAGGCACCGGTCTGCTTAAGGTCGAGCTTCAGCGCCCCGGTCTCGAGCCGGATGCCTTCGTTCATCACGGTAATGGCCACCCGCACCTCACCGTCGAGCACGAGGGTCAGCTCGCGCGAGCCGTCGCCGGGCGTCTTGACGCGAAGCTCCATCCGCTGGTCGGGTTCGGCGTCGGGCGGCAGCTGGGTGACGACCACGCCGGGTTCGTTGTCTGGCGGCTTCAGTTTCTGGTGGTAAAGCCGGCCCACCACCACCGGCGCATGGAGATCCCCGCCGAGGAACTGCACGATTACCAGGTCGCCTTCGGCGGGAAGCGCCGCAAAGCCCATGAAGGGGACGGCGATCGGCACATTCGGCAGCACCACACCGGATTCGCGCAGCTCCACGGTGCAGCTGTGGTCGTCGGTGCCGCCCTGCACCGAGGTGACCACGCCGAGGCAGGCCGGGTTGTTCTGCATCGCTTCGTAGCGAGCGATCCGCCGCAGCGACTGGACGAGTTCCTGCATCAGAGCAGCCCTCCCAGTGCGGCGCCGAGCGAGCCGAGCAGGGCCAGCGGATCGAAGCTGTCGCCGCCCTTCATCAGTCGGGCGGTGGTCGACGCGCCGGCGGGGGCGATGCGATGGCGCACTGTGTCGAGCCAGTAGGGTCCGCTCGCGAGGCCATCCGGCAGGTCCTGCACTTCGATCACCGTACCGGGGCGCAGGCGCGGCACGAGGAAGCCTTCGAGCCGGCCGCTGCCCTGGGTTGCGGCGAGCATGCGTCGGCGGGCGGCACTTGCGGTGGCGCTGGCCTCGACGGTGCGGAGGGCCGGCTCCCACTCCCACTGGGTTCCCGCTCCCGGGCCTTGCGGACGGTTGCCGCTGAAAAAGTCGGTGGTGGCGCGCAGCGCGTCCTCGGAGGCGGCATCACCGACGCCGCTTTCGCCGGTGACGGTGACCTGGTAGGGCGCCGGGCCTTCATCCAGCCAGAAGCGAGTGAGCTCGCGCCCGTAGCGCAGGGCAATGTCGGCCGTCGTGGCGTCGATGATGGTCGCGGTGAGCTCACCGTCGGGCGCCGCGGCCAGCATCGCGCCGGACCAGGCGGCGAGTCGCGTTGCGTGTTCGGTCGCGTTGCGCGACGGGTCGGCGGCGTAATAGCGCAACATCACGCCATCGACGATGCTGCCGGTGGCGAGGCCGGCGTCGTCGGCGAGGTTGCGGATCACCGTGCCGGCGCTGAGATTTTCGAAGGTGGCCGCCGGGCGGTGGCGCGCCAGCTGCCCGAGCACGCCCATGCCGCTGACGGTGACCCGGTCGAGCCCGCGGCGGATGCCGGAGACGATGCCGGTAAACACCAGCTCCTCGCCTTCCCCGCCATCGAGGCTGAGCTGGATCGGGTCGTCGGGCGCCGCCTCGAGCGGCACGCCAGCCGGCAGCGTGGCGGTGAGGCGATCGATCCTGGGGGCCGCAGTCAGCATCAGGTCGATGGCGATGGCCTGCTGGGTCCAGCGCTGCTCGGCGATTGTCAGTTGGTAGGCGGGGCGGAGCAGGGAGGTCATCGTCATACCTCAACCCAGGAGCTTGGCCGCGGCGGCCCGCACCGAGGCCACGGTGTCGTCGAGTTTGCCGACCTCGCCGAGCGCGTCCGCCACGGGCTTGGCCACGTCGCCGAGACTGCCGAGATCCGCCATCGCCGTCAGGCTGTCGATGGCGCCCATCGCGGCGGATGCCAGTTCCATCACACTGCCGGCCTGGTCCGCGATCTCGGACACCAGGTCGCCAAGGGCGCCCGGGTCGAAGCCGAGCTCGCCGAGACCGAAATCGCCAAGCCCGCCGAACGAGCTGACCTCGGCCGGGGGTGGCAGCGGCGGGCTCTCGGCGAGGACGATGGCATAGGCCGTCTGGCCGTTGACCCCGACAGCCTGCTCGGCCGCGAAGGCCTCGATGACCATGCGATCGATGTCGAGCGCGGTGGCGATATCGGCGGTGAATGTCACCTCGTCGCCGGCCGCCGCCTTCTTTTGCAGCGCGGCAAGGTCGTCGGCAGCCGTCGCGGTCAGCAGCACGCCGGCGAGGGTAACGCGGTGCGAGCGGCGGCCGATATGCTGATGCACCGTGCCATCGAGCCCGGCGATACGGTGGCGGCGATAATCCTGCTCGATCTCCTGCCGGATGACCTGCACGGCCTTGAGCTCGATGCCATCAAGCATGGGCGTCGCCATCACTCGGCCCCCGTGAGGCCGAGCTCGTTGACTGCCTCGGCCAGCCGGTCACCGAAGGAGTCGAACGAGGTGTCGGGATCGGGTGACGCGGCATTTTGATGGTTGGCAGCGCGAGCGACGATCCCGATCAGCGTGTCCAACTGCCCCTGGAGGGCAATCGCGGCGCCCTCGCCGCCATCCGGCGCGGCGGTTGCGGCGATGGAGACGGCTGCCGGAGCCGACGCTCGCGCGCCGGCAGCGGACGGAATTGCGGTACGCGTGGCGCCGGCAGCGGGGGCGATGCGCGGCCGTTGCACCGGTACGGACTCCGTCGCGACAGCCGTGGGTTCGGGCTCGATCGTTGAGGGTGGAACCGGCGCCGACGGAGCTTCGATACGGAAGCGTGGGGCCGGGCTGCGCCGAGCGGACCGGTGGCCGAACCGACCGGGAGCGGCCGCGGCAGCAGCGCTTCGCACAATTCTCGGCGGTGCGTCGCTTCCCGGGGCGGAGGCGGGTGGCACAGCCAGCGCCGGCGAGGCGGGTGCTGTGCCCGGGGCCGCTGGCGCAGTGTCCTCGGCATGACGTGGAGCTTGCCGCTCTGCCGTCTGCGACGGTCCTGGCGCCGACCGCGGCATGGGTCGATGCACGGCTTTATCTTCGTGCGGCACGGTCCCGGGTGGCGGTGGTTCCGCAACGTCGTCAGTGGCCGGACCTGGGTCAGGCTCGATGACGATGCGGGTCATGCCGTCGGCCAGGGGATCGGCGTCGCTGGTCGTGGCAGCCAGGTCCGACTGGCCGAGGGCAAGCCACAGCGCTTCGACCTCCGGAACCGGCATCTCGCCCAGTTGCACCGGGCCGATGGCGAGGGTCCGGCAGAGCCCGAGGGTCACTTCGCCCAGCCGGGTCGGATCGAGCGGCAAGGGGGGCGCGGCCGTACCCTGCAGCCACAGCGCCAGGGCGACAAGCGCCGGGCGGCGCGCCACATCGGCTGGGCCTCCGTCGCTGCAGATCGCCAGGAACTGGGCTTCGAGAAAGGCAGGGTCGGCATCGGCATAACGGGCGAGGCGGCATTTCTCGCCCCAGCGCACGGTGCGCAGCTTCGACGGCTGGCCCAGCGGGTCGAGCACCGCTGTCCCAGCGCCGGCATCGGCGGTGAATGGCAGAGTGAGGTCGCCGTCGCGCACCTGCATCTGACGGATGTCGACGCGGGCGGCCACCGATCACTCCTCGCGGACGCGTGTCGCGCTGAAGCCGTAGACGGTGCGGCCATGGGCCCCGGCACCCATATCGAAGGCCTTGGTCTCGGCGTAGCAGTCGTCGAACGTCACCGAGCGTGCATCCGGACCATGCCGAAGCGTGGCGCTGATCGAGAATTTCTCGCCGCTGGCCAAAAGCTTGTCGAGCGTGGCGTTCACCGACGCCACCGCCAGCGACCCGGTCACCACGCGCAGCCCGAAATACACCGCGACGCGTTCGTCGGTGCCGACCGCTCCGACATTGGTGCGGTTGCGCTCGACCGCATACTCGATGGTCTGAAGACCGGCGATCGTCTCCTCGTTCACTTTCACTTCCGAGGCGAACGCAGTGTAGACCTGTGCCATGCCCTGCTCTCCGAATTACTCACGCGTCAGAACCGGCGTCAGTTCTGCACGAGGATCGTGGCGTAGACGTAGTCGATGGCCCGGACCGGCCGGATGGCGATGTCGACGCGGACGATGCCATTGGCGAAATCGGCCTGGGTGGAATGCACATCCACCTTGAAGGGTGGGTCCTTGCCGTCCGTGCTCGGCACCAGTGCGCCGTCCCTGGTCATCTGCAGGAACATGGCGATGATCTGCTGACGCAGGGCGTTGCGGTTGCCCTCGTTGTTGAGCAGGCCGATATAGACGTCGGCGATGGCCTTGACGTCGCGTACCGCCTTGTTGGCGGTGCGCTGCACGTTGATCTGCCGGCCGCCGGTCAGCACGCCCTTGATCACGATGGTGCCCAGCCGCCGCTTCTGGTTGACGACCAGCACATTGCCGGCGACGAGCCGGTTGAGCTCGGCATCCGAGTAGTCGCCGGGCGGCACGCCGAGCGCGGCCACGTTCTTGAAGGTGGGGGACTGGAAATAATCCTGCAGGCTCAGCAACCCGGCCACCGCAGCCTCGGAGCCGGCGGGGGCGGTCAGCACGAAGTCGTTGCTGCGGACCAGGTCGGCGTGGCTGAGGATGGCGGGGACGCGCGTGCCGGCGGCCGCGCCCGAGGCGGATCCGGTGACTGAGCCGAGCCCGATCCGGTTGCGGACCTGGCCGACCATCTTGGTGCAGTGAGCCTGGACCAACTGGTGCACGGCGACGATATCGGGGTCGCTCAGTTGTCCCGCTACCGAGGCAATCACCAGGTCGACTTCCTCGGCACCCTCGAGCCGTTCGAGCGCGCCCTGGTAATCGTTGATCGACGGCGAGGTGCCGCCGTTGAAGGGTTGAGCCCGCCCGCTGTTCGACGGCATCGAGGTGAGTTTGCTGCGCACGAACAGGTCGACTGCGCTGAGGAAGCGCGAGCCCTGCAGCGCCGCGGGCAGGTAGTTGGGATCGTCGGGATCCATGGTCAGGTCGGCAAAGGACTCGACCGGTTGCCCGTTGAGCAGGACCGCGAGGTTGACCACCGGGGTGGTTCCGTCGACGCTGGACTTGCCATTCTTCAGTTCGACCGCGATCTTGTCGCTTGCGGCAACCTGCGGGATATTCTCGCGCCGCTGCAGTTCCAGCAGATCCTGGCCGCCATTGCTGAGAGCGAGGGCCTGGCCGATCGGGCGGCCGCCGGTCAGCGGCACGCCACCGGTATTGTCCGGCAGGTTGGTCGCATTCTCGGCCTTCTTGAACTCGACCAGCGGATCCTTGAGCTTTTCGATATCGTCGAGCCTGGCCAGGTCGGGACCAGACTGATCGGGGTAGACCACCGTGGCCTTGCCGTCGGCCATCACCTCGATGGCGACGCGGCGGGTAAGGTTGGTTTTGGCTTTGGCATCGAGGGGAGCGTCGCGCAGCTTCAAGATGACGACATCCGGGTTGGCCGATGCCTTTTGCAGCAGGTCGTCGACCCCGGCGGTCGAACTGTAGATCGCCGGGTCGCCGGCGCCGAAGACCGTGAGCTTGGTTTCGTTGCCGGCGTTGCTCTCCACCGAGAAACTGATCGCCGCGCCGGCGCTTCCGGCCGTCCTGGCGCTGATATCGAGGCCCGCATGCTCGACGCCGTAGCGACCGTCGCGCACCGCCACGCTCAGATTGTTTCCCGGGCGGCCGGGTTTCTTGGCCTGGATCAGCAGAACATCGCTGCCGCCGGCGCGCAGCTTGGCTGCGGCATGGCGCAGGTTGCTCTCGGCCAGGTCGGTCGCTTGCAGGTCCTCGGGCAGGGATTTCGCCAGTACCGGATCGTAGGCGACGATGGCTCGCGAAGTGAAGTTGATCTGGTCGAACAGGTAGCTGGGGCTGGTCTCGTCCATCACCAGGTTGCTGAGCGTCTCGATCACTTCGCCGTTGCGCAGCAAGGTGAGGTTGACGTGCTTGACGCCGCTGCCGTCGAGCGTGCGCACCTGCTCGATCCTGGCAGACAGCGCCTTGCCCCAGGTTCCCTCGGCCCGGGCCTCGAGGATGGCGATATCGTCCTTCTCGTCGTCCCGGAGCAGCAGGCTGGCCTTGGTGCCGGTGCCGGGCGCGATGCGCGCCACCACCACTTCCTTGACGCCGTTGATGAAGGCGGTGCGCACTTCGGGCATCGAAAAGGCGCTGCCGGGTCCGAAGATATCGAGGAACTCGGAGAACGATCCGACGGGCGTCGGAGTGAGCGGGCCGAAGTCGGTGACCCCAACGATGCCAAGAATGCCTGTAGCGCCCGGGAGCACTGGGGCGGGCTCGAATTCAAACTTTACCTGGACACCGGGCACGATAAGAGCGGAAGCCATCGACACACCTTGTGCAAGTGTTCGCGATAGTTACATTTCTATCAGAGTGACATAACCACGTCGCGCAAGGCGATACTGCTCATCGTCTGCCACTTTTCAAATTGTGGCAAAGATGCGTCAGGTCAACCGCTGCTGATTATTTTGTTGCATGCCGAAAATCACGGTGCAAGCAAAAATGTTAACCGCAAGGACTGTCGATGGAGGTCGCCCGGTGGGGTGAAATCAAATGAATTCAATGTATATGCTTGTGCAGCGTTGACCCGTATCGCCCGGAAATAGCCGGGAATCCGGGTTCTACGCTATGCCGCCGTTCACTTCTCTGGCGGTCAGCCCGGGTTGCGATAGGCGCCGAGCAGCTTGCCGCCCAAGAGGGCGCCATGGCTGGCGGCGAGCAGCAGCAGGAATGTGGTGCCGGCCGGAGGCATCTGGGCAAAGACCTGGGTGCCGCTGCTTACGGCTCCCGACGCCGTGAGGCCGCCAATGCCCCGCACGGCCTCGAAGATGAGGCCGACATAGATGGCGGCGAGGAAGCCGGTAATGGCGATGGCCTGCACACGGCTTGAATCGACCACGCCCTCGCTGTCCTCGGTTTCGCCGAACACCAGGTCGGAGAGCTTGGCCTGGCTGGGTTCGGACTTGGTGAGCACGATGGTGCGGCGTTCGGGCACCATCGCGCCGCCGCCAGGCGAGGCGCCCTTGCCGGGCTCCATCAGCAGGCTTGACAGTACCGTGGTGCCGGCGGTGATACCGATCAGGGCCCAGAGCGCGGCATCCATGCTCGGAACGAAATCCAGCAGCCGGCTGAGATTGGCCTTCCAGGCATTGAGTTGCTGATCGGCTCCGGCATTGGCGTCGAGGTGCGCCAGGCCCGCCTGCACGCGGCTGAGATCGCCGCCCCAGAAGCCCGCATTGAACAGGGCGATGCTGGTCAGCCCGCCCATGATGATGATCAGCCACAGCGCAAACTGGGCCCGTGTCAGGCTCATGCGATTGCGCTTGTCGATCAGCAGGCCAAGCGGCCGGCCGACGACGCCGACGCCGGCGGAAATCGACAGCACGGCAATGGCCGCCATGGTCAGCAGGGTGGGAAGGAACAGCGACAGGGTTCGCCCCTGGTCGGCGACGGTCAGGCTGGCGAGCCAGCCCCTGACGCCGGCCCACCAATCCTGGTCGCGGGCCGCGAGCGTTGCCGACAGCGCGGCCTGCCACTTCTGCTGGCATTGCGACTGCTCCGTTGCGGTTGGCAACCAGGCGCTTGGCGCAATGTAGAGGCTGCGCGTATCCTGCGGGTTGATACCGGTTTCGCAACCGGTAGGGACCTGGGCGGCGAAGGCCGTCTCGGTTCCCCTGGTTACGGTGCCGACGCTGAGCGACCACAGGCAGGCGATGGCAAACAGCAGGATTGCCGCCACGGCAAGCACGATCCCCCAGCTCTCGGCGCGTTTCGAAACCAGGGGGCGCTGTGCGGCGCGTGGGGCATAGACCCCGGTTCCGGACGGCAGTCCGGTGCCCGAGACGAGGGAAACGAAGCGCGGCTCCCCGATGGACGCAAGCTGCTTGAAGGCCGAGATCTCGGCGCCGCCCTCGGCGACCCGGAAGCGGCCGATCAGGTCCCCCGGTGCGGCGGTGTTCCACGGCGCTGGCGGGGTGAGCTGGGTCGTGTCCAGCGTCTTGCCATCGGCGCTTGGCCACAAGATGAGGCGATGGCCCTTCAGGTCTTCGGCCACCGGCGCCTCGGCTGCCGCGGCGCTGTCGCGAACGTCGGCGCCATGACCAGGATCGTCCTGCGCCGGAAGCGCCTCGAACCGGCTGAACGTCCCCGGTACGTCGCCTGCCACCGCGGCAATATAGCGCCGCAGGGTGCTCAGCGTGGAGGCGTCGCCGCCCTCGGGCACGCGCAGATGCATGGTTTCCGCCCAGATCGCCTGGGTCGTCGCAAGTTTATCCACTGCCCCCTCCCGCCGCGCCGAAAAACCGGTTCGGCGACGTGATGCATCCATAGGCTCGGAATACAAAGTAGCAGATACAGCAAGTAGACGTTGAGCATAGGTGGCAAGCCAATGCCGTCTCTCAACAGTACCACTACACCTTGATCTGTGATGGTGCCAGTCGAAAGTTGCGACGCGCAGTTGCTGAGAATAGAGCGCGCGGCCAATGGTGTAGTTACCGCGAGGGTTTGCGGCAACACCGCGTAGCGCGGTGGAGACCGAGGGGCGCTGATCGACCTCGATGCTGGTGGCGCGGCGGTGTCAACTGGGAGCAGTGCGGTACCAAGGAAACGTGCGGGGCGGGTTGCGACGCCTCATCGCTTCACGCCCAGCCGCGCCATCTTTTCGTTGAGGGTGCGGCGCGGCACCTGCAACGCATCGGCGACGGCCGCGACCGAGTCCTGGTGGCGTTCGAGTTCCGCCTCGATCAGGTGGCGCTCGTAGGCGGCGACGCGGTCAGCGAGGCTGGCGCCGGCGATGACCGGCGCGCGGGTGCCGAGGATATCGGCCAGCGACCGGCCGGTGGCGTCGAGGCCGAGGGCGAAGCGGTCGGCGGCAGCCTTCAGCTCGCGGACATTGCCGGGCCAGGCATGGGTCATGAGAGCGCTGACGTCGGCTGGATGGAGGCTCGGGGTGGCGCGGTTGAAGCGGCGGACAGCGGCGCCGAGGAAGGAGTGGAACAGCAACACGCAGTCGTCGCCGCGCTCGCGCAGCGGCGGCAGGCTGAGCGTAGCGGTGTTGAGCCGGTAGTAGAGGTCGGCTCGGAAGCGCCCGGCGGCGCTTTCGGCGGCGAGGTCGGCCTTGGTTGCGGCAATGAGCCGGAGATCGAGCGGAATCTGCCGGTTGGAGCCGAGGCGCTCGACGACGCGTTCCTGGATCACTCGCAGCACCTTGGCCTGGGCCAGCAGCGGCATCGACTCGATCTCGTCGAGCAGGAGCGTGCCGCCATTGGCATATTCGAACTTGCCGATGCGCTGGCTGCCGGCCCCGGTGAATGCACCGGCTTCGTGGCCGAACAGCTCGCTTTCGATCAGCTCGGCCGGGATGGCAGCACAGTTGACCGCAACGAACGGACCCTTGGCGCGCGGGGAGAAATCGTGTAGGCAGCGCGCCACCACTTCCTTGCCGGTGCCGGTTTCACCGAGGACGATGACATCGGCCGGGATGCCGGCCAGCTCGAGCACGGAGCGACGCAAGGCCGCCATGCCGGGTGAGGCGCCGATGAGGCGAGTGGCGAGCTCGGTTTCGCCGCCATCGAGCTTGCGGCGGAGCTCGGCGATTTCGCGCTTCAGCCGGGCCTGCTCGGCAGCGCGGGTGATGGTGCGGATCAGTTGGTCGGGCACATAGGGCTTTTGCAGGAAGTCGAAGGCGCCGGCGCGCATGGCTTCCACTGCCATGGGCACGTCGCCGTGGCCGGTGATGAGGATGACCTCGATGGGGAGGCTGTGCTGGCCGAGCGCCGCGAGGAGGTCGAGGCCCGACAGACCGGGCATGCGCACATCGGTCAGGACGACGTGCGGGTGCCGGTCGTCGATCAGCGCCAGCGCCTCGGTGGCGTTGGCGGCGGTGGTGGTCGTAAAACCCGAGAGGCGAAGCCACTGCTCGAGCGCCGTACGCACCATGTCTTCGTCGTCGACGATCAGGACGGCGGGTTCGGTCATGCGGGTTCTCCGGCGGTGAGGGCGGGGAGGAGTGGCAGGGTGACGGTGAAGGTGCTGCCGCGACCCGTATGGCTAACGACAGCAATGTCGCCGCCGCTGTTGCGCACCAGGCCATAGGAAATGGACAGCCCAAGGCCGAGGCCCTTGCCGGCCTGCTTGGTGGTGTAGAACGGATCGAACAGGTTGCCGAGCTCGCCCGGGCCGATGCCGGCCCCGGTGTCGGCGACGGTGATCCGCGCCGTGCCATCTCCGGTTGCGACACCGATGGAGAGGACGCGGATGGTGGTGGTTTCCATGGCATCGGCGGCGTTGGCGATCAGGTTGATCAGCACCTGTTCGAGGTGCACCGGGTTGACGGCGACAGTGACCGGAGCATCGGGCCGGCGATATTCGACGTCGATGCCCAGCTGACGCAGCTTGTGGTCCGTCAGGTCGAGCGCGTTGGCAATGGCGAGACGGGCATCGGTACTCGCCGCCACCAGCGTCTCCTTGCGGGCGAAAGTCTTGAGATGTCCGGTCAGGGTGGCGAGGCGCTCGACCACCTTGTCCATGGCCGAGAGCACCGGCGCAATCTCCCGATCACCGCGGCGCTCGGCCAGCAGGTGGGCGCTGGCGAGGTGGGTGGTAAGCGCGGCAATCGGCTGGCTGACCTCGTGCGCCACGCCAGCCAAAGCCTGGCCGAGGCTCGCCATTTTTGCGGCCTGCACCAGGCCGTGCTGGGCTTCGCGTTCGGCCTTCTCGGCCCGCACCCGCTCGGCGATTTCGGCGCGCAACTGCTCGTTGATGGTGTGGAGGTCTTCGGTACGCTCGGCGACGCGCTGCTCGAGCCGGTCATGCTCGGCAAGGCGCTGCGCCACGTGGCGCTGGCGCTGGATCAGGAGAATGGCGCTCAGCACCAGTGCAGCGCACCCCAGTGCCGCTGCGGCAGCGGCAACCAGCCCCCAGCGGGTCAAGGGCGCCACGGGGGTGAAGGAGACGATCCGCCACTGGTGCCGCGGCAGGCGCAACTCGTCGACGACGAAATAGCCCGCTGCCTCGGGGTCGCCGCCGCCGATCAGGGCGAAGCGGGTGCCGCGGCTGGGCCAGATGTCGGTGGCAATCGGCTCGGCGCCGATGCCGGTGTCGCCATAGCGCAGCGCTGCGTCGGCGGGGGCCGCGCCCGGCGCCAGCAGGCGATAACGCCAATCGGGGCGGGTCGAGAGGATGACCACGCCGTTATTGTCGACGATGCCGATCAGTTCGCCCGAGCGCCACCAGTTGGCTTCGATCTCGCCGAGGTTGATCTTGGCGACCGCGACGCCGAGCGGGCCGTCCGGACCATCGATCCGCTCGGAGAGGAAATAGCCCGCCACGCCCGTGGCGATGCCGACCGCATAGAAGCGGCCGTCGCCGTCGCTCAGCGCGTCCTCGAAATAAGGGCGATAGCCGAAGTTCTGACCGACCAGGCTGTCATAGGCCCACCAGTTGGAGGCGGCGACGACATTGCCGGCGGTGGACATGACGAAGGCCTCGCTGGCGCCGGCGGTGTTGTTGAGGTTCGACAGGAAGCCATTGGCGGCGTTGCGTGCCGCCTCATCGCCCGGCTTTTGCAGGATGGCATGGGCTTCGGCGGCCTGGCCGATGGTGGCGGGGAGGTAATGGAAGCGCTCGATGATGGCTTCAAGGGTACGGTCGAACAGCGCCAGCCGCCGCTCGGTCTGGTCCGATGCATTGGCAATGGCCGAGGCGAAGGCGAGCTCGAACCCGGCCCAGCCGGCGAGTCCCATGAGCAGCAGCGCCGCGCCACCCCAGGCGAGGTGGCGGGCTTGCAGAGCTTCACGCAACCGGCCCTGAGCCAGATGACCCTCCTTGGCAATTTCTTGCCGACAACAGCGGCAAGACCGAGCAATTTTCCGCCCAAGCCGCTAGCATAGCTTGCGGCGATTGCATATCAGCCCTGCATTTTTTGCGATTGGCACGGCGGTTGCAACGGGTCGGGACAGGGCGCCGAGACCCGGCGGCCGTCCAATGGGAGGACAGACAACATGCACACGCTTCTGCGCACACTCGCCGCCGGCGCCTTGACCGCCGGCCTCGCACTGACCAGCGCCGCTCTGGCGCAGGATTATCCGACCAAGCCCGTTACCGTCGTCGTGCCGTTCTCGGCCGGCGGGCCGACCGATACGGTGGCTCGCCTCATCGCCGAAGTGATGGGTCAGGACCTCGGCCAGCAGGTCGTGGTGCAGAATGTCGGCGGCGCCGGCGGCACGCTGGGGGCCGGGCAGGTGGCGACGGCGCCCAATGATGGCTACACCCTCTTGGTGCACCATATCGGCATGGCCACCGCGCCTACGCTCTACCGCAGCCTGCCGTACAAGCCCGAGACCGATTTCGCGCCGATCGGGCTGATCACCGCCGTGCCGATGACGCTGGTCGCGCGCAAGGATTTCGAGCCCAATACGATTGCCGAGCTCACCGCCCATATCAAGGCGAATGGCGAGAACATCACCTATGCCCATGCCGGTATCGGTTCCGCCAGCCAGCTCTGCGGCATGCTGCTTATGGACGCGCTTGATGCACCGATGACCACCGTGCCCTACCAGGGCGCCGGCCCTGCCATGACCGATATCATCGGCGGCCAGGTGGATATGATCTGCGACCAGTCAACCAACACCACCAGCCAGATCAAGGCTGGCGAGGTGAAAGCCTACGGGGTGACCTCGCCCGAGCGGCTCGCCACTCTCCCGGACCTGCCGACCACTGCCGAGAGCGGGCTCGAGCCGGTGCAGGTGACGGTCTGGCATGGGCTCTATGCCCCGGCCGGCACCGATGCGGCGATCGTCGCCCGCCTCGAGACGGCGCTGCAGAAGGCGCTGGCAGACGCAACAGTGATCAGTCGTTTCGCCGAGCTGGGGACGACGCCGGTGACCGCCGCGGAAGCCACGCCTGCGGCGCTCGCCGAGCAGCTGACCAGCCAGATCGCGCTGTGGCGAGGAGTGATCGAAGCCGCCGGCGTCTACGCCGACTAAGCGTCAACTCCCGCCTTACCAACAGTCCACCCGCGGACCCACGCGGTCCGCGGGCCATCTCGCCGCACGCGGTGTGAGATGGCTCAGGCTGCGCAAGGTGAGGCGGCGGCATCGAGGAGAGCCGAAATGGCTACGACATTTTCGACCAGGGAGCTGGTGGCAGGCGGCATCTTCGTCGCCGCGGGCGCCTATTTCGCGCTCGAGTCGCTGAACTACAAGCTCGGCACGGCCTTCCGCATGGGGCCCGGTTACATTCCGCTGCTGCTGGGCAGCGTGCTGGCGCTGCTGGGCGTCGGCATCGCCGCCAGTGGCTGGCAGAAGCCGGCGGGCGACAAGCTCCTACCGGTGCCGTGGCGAGGCCTCGTCCTGGTGCTGGCGACCATCGGCTTTTTCGGCGCCACTATCCGCGGCCTCGGGTTCGTGCCGGTGGCGTTCATCTCGGCCTTCGCCATGGCGCTGGCCAGCCGGTTCAACTCGCCGCTGTTTGCGGCGCTGCTTGCGGTCGCGCTGACCGTGCTCTGCACCTTGATCTTCAAGATCGGGTTGGGGCTGGGCGTGCCGATGTTCGGCCCCTGGCTCGGGCAATAGGAGGCAACGATGGATATCATCGCTTCGCTCGGGCTCGGCTTTTCGGTCGCCCTCGACCCCATCAACATCCTCTACTGCTTCATCGGCGTGCTGCTGGGGACGCTGGTCGGCGTCCTGCCCGGCATCGGGCCGACGGCGACGATCGCCATGTTGCTGCCGATCACCTTTTCGCTGTCGCCGGCGGCGTCGCTGATCATGCTCGCCGGCATCTATTACGGCGCCCAGTATGGCGGTTCGACCACCGCAATCCTGATCAACCTGCCGGGTGAAAGTTCGTCGGCGGTGACGGCGATCGATGGCTACCAGATGGCGCGCAAGGGGCAGGCCGGGCAAGCGCTCGCCACCGCAGCGCTCGGCTCGTTCTTTGCCGGCACGGTGGCGACGCTGCTGCTGGCTTTCGCCGCACCGCCGCTGGCACGGGCCGCGCTCAGCTTCGGCGCGCCGGAGTACTTTTCGCTCTTGGTGCTGGGCCTCCTGGTCTCGATCGCCCTGGCGCATGGATCGATCTTGAAGGCGCTGGCAATGATCGTCCTCGGCCTGCTGCTGGGCATGGTGGGCCAGGATATCTACGAGGGCACACCGCGCTTCACCTTCGGCATCCGCGAGCTCTATTCCGGGCTCAACTTCGTCTCGGTTGCCGTTGGCGTGTTCGGGGTCGCCGAGATCCTCCGCAACCTCGAGAACGAGAAGGGGCGCGACGTGCTGGTCAAATCGGTCAGCAACCTCTGGCTCGGCAGGGCCGACTTCAGGCGTATCATCGCGCCGGTGTTGCGCGGCACCGGCCTCGGCTCGTTGCTCGGCGTCTTGCCGGGCGGTGGGCACATCCTCTCCTCGTTCGCCTCTTACTCGGTCGAAAAGCGGCTCTCGAAGACCCCCGAGGCGTTCGGGCACGGCGCCATCGAGGGCGTTGCCGGGCCGGAATCGGCCAATAACGCCGCGGCGCAGACCTCGTTCATCCCGCTGCTGACGCTCGGCATTCCGGCCCATCCGGTGATGGCGCTGATGGTCGGGGCGTTTATCCTGCAGGGCATCACGCCAGGCCCCAATGTGATCAACGACCAGCCGGCGCTGTTCTGGGGCATCATCGCCTCGATGTGGATCGGCAACGTGCTGCTGGTGCTGCTCAACCTGCCGCTGATCGGGCTGTGGGTGAAGATGCTCTCGATCCCCTATCGCGCGCTGTTCCCGGCGATCGTGCTGTTTGCCTGTATCGGCTGCTACTCGATCAACCAGAATGTCTACGACATCTACGCCATCGGATTTTTCGGCGTGCTCGGCTACGTGCTGATCCGGGTCGGATGCGAGCCGGCGCCGCTGCTGCTCGGCTTCGTGCTCGGCCCGCCGCTGGAAGAGAACCTGCGCCGCGCCATGATCATTTCGAAGGGCGACCCGCTGGTGTTTATCGAGCGGCCGATTTCGGCGGTGCTGCTGGCCATGGCGCTGGCCGCGGTGATCGTGGCGCTGCTGCCGTCGATCCGGCGGAAGCGCAAGGAGGTGTTCGTCGAGGAGGATTAGGCGCAGCACCAACCCCGCGCCGGGGCCTTACATTTTCCGCACCGGCAGCGGACAGTTGCGGGATCAGCAAAGGAGAGTCGCCGTGCGCCCACTATTGGTCAGCGTCATGTTTGCCGTTGCCGCCCTCATTGCCGGACCGGCCCTGGCACAGAGCAGCTACACGCCGCTCGACCTCGACGCCTGCGAGGTGCTGAAGGTCTACGAGGAAGGCGGTGGCGCGGACCTGCGCTGTGATGGACATGGCGGGTTCGACGTCTTCGTGTCGGAAGGCGATGCGCGGATGGATGTCGATTTCGGGGTGCGCAACGAGGCGTTCGAGACCTTCTCGGCCTTCAACAGCGTCGGCAAGACGGTGGAGTGGCTGGAGGACGAGGACGGTGTGCAGGCAGCGGTGCTGCGCTTCCTGATCGACGTCGATGGCCGCAGCGCCGAGGCGCTGGTGGTCAGCAAGGTGGGGCTGCGGGATGCACCGGGCTGCGTTGTCGCCATCGTCGATGCCGCCGCCGAACAGGCCAACGGCACGGCGCGTGGCCTCGGGGCGATGGCGAAGCTCTTCGATTGCAGCAGCGACCGCGTGGTGATCGTGCCGGGCGCCCGCGGTCTGGTTGCCGAGTTCAGCGGTGCCAACCAGTGATAAGCGGCGCGACGGCGTCGCGCCGCCTACTCGGGCTAGCTGCCGCCGGGTGCGCGGCGGCGAAACTTCAGCCCACGGCCCTGCCGAGGAAATCACGCAACCAGCCGACATCGTCGCCTGAAAGGGTGTCGATGAGGCCGGCGCGGAGCCAGGCCGGCAGGGTTTCGTCCCAGCCGAGACCGGCGCGGCGGGCCATTTCCCAGGTGCGCGGCTTATAGGCATGGCAGCGGATGCTGATGCCTGCCTGGTGCAACGCCATGGCATCGGCGGGGTCGAAGACGTCGAGATCGATGCAGAGCTCATCGAGATCCGACATCCGGGCGACGGCGACCGGATCGGGGAAGTGCTCGTGCACGATGCCGCCGGTGCGCAGCCCCGGAATGCGGGCCTTCACCGCCTTGAGGCTGGCATGGTCGAAGGAGATCATCATGACCCGCTCTCGGTCGGCCGGGTCGACCAGCACCCGGGCCAGCGCCTCGTAATAGGCTTCGAGGTCGACCTTCTCCTTGATCTCCACTTCCAGCACCAGGTCGAGCTCATGCGCCAGCGCGATGGTCTCGGAGAGGGTCGGCACGCGGGTGCCGGCAAAGTTGGGGTCGAACCACGCGCCGGCATCGAGGGTGGCGATGTCTGCGGCGCTCAATTCCCGTGCCGCGCCGCTGCCGTTGGTCGTCCGATCGAGCAGCAGGTCGTGCAGCACGACGATCTGGTGGTCGGAGCTGAGCACGGTGTCGATTTCGAGGCTCGTGGCGCCGAGCTCATGCGCCGCCCGGAAGGAGGCGAAGGTGTTTTCGGGAGCCGTGAGGTTGTGGCCGCGGTGGCCGCAGAGGCGGATGAAGCCGACATCTTTGGCGAGGAAAGGGTTGGGCATTTGAGGCTCCGAGGGGGTTAGAGTTTACCGAGGCCGGCGGCCATGACGTCGTCCTTGCCGAGGCGTTCGGCGATGACGAAGATGACCAGCATCGGGGTGAGGAGGATGAAGGTGACGACTGCGGCGGTGGGCAGCACCAGCACCTCGCCGCCGAGATAGCTCCAGAGCTGCACCGCGAGGGTGCGCACCTTGGGCGCGCCGACCATGAAGCTTTTCTCGAACTCCTCGAACGAGGCGATGAAGGTGAGCAGGCCTCCCGCCGCAAAGCCCGGCCAGGCGAGCGGCAGGGCGATGCGGGTGACGGCGACGAAAGGTGAAGCGCCAAGGGTGCGGGCGGCGAAGATCAGCTCGTTCGGAATGCCTTCGAGCGTGGCGGTGAGGATGCGGATCATGAAGGGCAGGGTCCCCACCAGCTGCACCAGGATGACCCCCGCGACGGTGCCGGCGAGGCCGAAGCGGAAAAAGATCTCGCCGAGGCTGACGGCGACGACGATGCCGGGGACGATCACCGGAGCGAGGATGAAGATTTCGACGAAGCGCTTCAGCCGGAACGGGAACTGCGCCAGTGCCCAGGCGGTCGGAAAGGCCAGCGCACCGGTGAGCACCGTCACTACTACCGAGACAAACAGGCTGAGCAGCGCAGCCGGCACCACGTGGCGGTCGGCCAGCACTTCGGCCCAGGCCGAGAGCGAGAACGAGCGCGGGATGATGTCGGGCGGAAACCAGCCGACCGCGGGATCGTAGAAGGCCCAGAGCGCGACGATGACAACCGGGAAGAACAGCGTCAGCGCCAGGTAGGCATAGAGGCCGAAGCCGACCAGCGCCTGCGAACGTTTGGTGCGTGCGGTTGCCATCGGATCAGCCCTTTGCCGCTTTGCTGCGGCCGAGCGAGCCGATGATGGCGTAGTAGGCAAGCAGCACGGCGATCGCCATGACGCTCAATAGCGTGCCCATGGCGTAGACCATCGGCCAGTTCCCTTTCTTGAAGCCCTCGTCGAACATGTGGACGCTGAGCGGGAGCGGATAGGTGGGGCCGAGCAGGCTCGGGATCACGTAGGAGCCGAGCGAGCCGATAAAGCTCAGCAGCACCGCGGCGGTGATGCCGGGCTGCGCCAGCGGCAACTGAATGCGGGCGATGATGGTGAGCCGTCCGGCGCCCAGGGTGCGGGCGGCGGCAAGGATGTCCTTGTTGATCGCGGCCATGGCGCCGGCGATGATCAGCGTCATGAACGGGATGGTCTTCCAGGCCGAGGCGATGATGGCGCCGATGGCCCATTCGTCGCGTACCAGCCGGGGCAGGGCGATGCCGAATGGCGCCAGCAGCCGGGTCGCCATGCCGCCGCGATCGAGGATGATCAGCACCAGGAAACCGGCGACGATGCCGGGCACCACCAGCGGGATCTTGTAGAGCGTACCGAAAAGGTTGCGCGAGGTCTCGTTGGCCTGCATCAGCGCCGAGAGCGGCAGGCTGATGGCGAGGCTGACGATGGTGGGGGCGACGCCCAGCCAAAGCGAAAACCACAGCCCATCGGTGAACACCGGGTTGGCGAGCAGCTCAGCCCAGGTGTCGAGGGTCAACCCCGCTGCGCCAGGCGCATTGCTGGTGAAGCTGCCATAGACGACGCGCAGCAGGGGCAGCCCGAACAGCGCCAGCAGGTAGCCGACGCCGGGCAGCAGGCAGAGCAGCAGCGTCGTGAGCCTGACCCTCGTCTCCTTCACGGCCGGCCTCCCGGGCGATGGGCGCGCAGCAGGTGCAGCGAGGCTGGCGCCACCAGCCGGACCTTCTGGCCGGCGGGCAGGATGGCCCTGCTGCCGCCGGTGGTGATGGCGCGCAAGGTCCTGTCGCCCACTTCGATCCAGTAGTGGGTGGAAGCGCCCATGAACATCGCCTGTTCGACGACGCCGTGATGGTCGGCTTCGACCGGCTCGATGGCGAGGTCCTCGGGTCGGATGGCGACGCCTTCGACGTCGCTTGCGGCGGGGTTCTCGAGGGGGCGGACCTCGCCCCAGGGCAGGCGGCAGGAGCCGTCGCGAATGTCGGCTTCGATGACATTGGTCATGCCGAGAAACTCGGCTGTAAAGCGGTAGACGGGACGGCGATAGAGATCGATCGGGGTGCCGCGTTCGACGATCTCACCGTCTTTCATCACCACGATTTCGTCGCCCAGCGCCATGGCTTCGGCCTGGTCGTGGGTCACATAGATCGAGGTGACGCCGAGCTTTTTCTGCAGCGCGTGCAGATCCTCGCGCAGGCTGTCGCGGAGCTTGGCATCGAGATTGCTGAGCGGCTCGTCGAACAGCAGCACGTCGGGTTCGATGACGATGGCGCGGGCCAGCGCGACGCGCTGCTGCTGGCCGCCGGAGAGTTGCCTGGGCAGGCGCTTGGCGTAGTCGCCGAGCCCCACCAGCGCCAGCGCCGCTGCGACGCGACGGGTCATCTCGGGCTTCGGCACCCGCCGCATCTCGAGCCCGAAGGCGACGTTCCGCTCGACGCTCATATGCGGGAACAGCGCGTAGGTCTGGAACACCAGGCCGAAATTGCGCTTCTCGGGCGGCACCTCGTCGATGCGCCGGTCCTTCAACCAGATGCCGCCCGAGCTTGGGTCGGTAATGCCGGCGATGGCGCGCAGGAGCGTGGTCTTGCCGCAGCCCGAGGGACCGAGGAGAACGACGAACTGCCCGGCGGTGATTTCGAGGTCGATGCCCTTCAACACCTGGTTGGCGTCGAACTGCTTGGTCAGCTGGCGGATGGAGAGCGAGGCGTACATGGAAACTCCGCTGCGGTAGCGGCGGCGACCCCCTGGGGAGCGCCGCCGCCGAGGCCGGTGTTACTTGCGCAGCACGTTGGCGACGAAGTAGGCCGTCAGCTGGTCGTTGAGGACAGCCGGCATGCGCTCGATGGCGCGGCTCGCGAACTGATCGGTCGGGATCAGCCGGGCCACCTGCTCGGGCGTGAAGGTCTGGGCCGGATCGATATCGGTACGGGCCGAACGCGAACCGTTGATCGACAGCTTTTCGAGCTGCACGTCCTTGCTGATCAGGAAGTCGAGCATCAGCAGTCCGGCCGCCGGATGGGAGCCATTGACCGGGAAGAACAGGCCGTCGCCGCCGCCGACCTGGCCTTCCTCGAGCAGTAGCTGGCGGACCGTAGGGGGCAGGAGGCCGCGACCGGTGAAGTCGTAGGCCATGTCCTCCCAGGCGGTGCCGATGCTGCCCGCGCCGTTGGCCAGCAGGTTGAGCGTATCGGAGTTGCCGTTGGTGATTTCGACCGACGGCAGGATGTCGCGATAATAGTCCCAGACCAGGGTCATGCAGTCACTGGCGGCAAAGGCATCAGCCTCGGCGGCAGTGATGTCGTATTTGACGAAGGTGGCGCGGCAGGTCGCATCGGTGACCTTGGCGAAGGCGATGGACTGCATGAAGCCGTTGCCCGAGCCGCCGCCAGCCGGCGAGGTGACGATGAACTTGCCGGGGTTGGCCTTGGCCCAGGCGGCGAGTGCGTCGAGGTCGGTCGGCACCGTATCGGCGGGGACGGTGCGGGTATCGTAGACGATGTCGGTCTGGTTGCGGTGGAATGGCAGGAAGGTGCCACCGTGCTCGATGCCACCGGTGATCGTGGCAATGGTCTTGTCGAGTGCGGCGCCGTTGGGCAGCAGCTCGACCAGCGGCAGGTTGGCGACGACGCCCTCGCTGCTGAGCAGCGGCAGGCTGCCCGAGCTGACGAAATAGGCATCGGCCGGGGCCTTGGCGCCGGCCTTGTGCGCGGCGATCAGCTGCTGGTTGGCCGCAGCGCCTTCGCCGCGAATGTACTCCACCTTGATGCCGTACTTCTCTTCGAACTCGGGGATCAGGTGGTCGTTGAACAGCGGGCCAAAGCTGTCGGTGAAGTCATAAAGGGTAAGCGTGCCCTCTGTTTTCGCAAGCGGAACAATGACATCATAGAAGTTGTCTGCACTCAGCGTGCCGAGATCGAAACCCGGATCGGTGTTGAACTCGTCCGAGCCGATGGGCTCAACCGCGAAAGCGGTGGTGCTCAGAAGGACGGCGATGGATGCCGCAAGCAAGGCTTTCATTGTCTCATCTCCACATTGGGGTCAGGCATGCGATGAACTCGCAACTTCTCCGGCACTCCGCGGCTCATTTTCCCGATGAAGCGGAGTGCCGGAAATCAAGGCTGGCAGCACGGCCAGCAAGCTCGGTGATATCGGTGGCGCGGCGGCATAGACCGGAGCGCCATGGGTGAGGCCGCCGACCGCGATGTAGTTGCCGGTGACGGCGCCGGAGCAGGCGGCGAGATAGAGCCCGCCCACGGCATCCCAGGGGTTCATGTGCGGCTCGACATAGGCGTTGAGGCGGCCAGCCGCGACATGGGCAAGGCAGAGCGCTCCTGCCCCGAGCCGGCGATGCTCGGTCCCGGCCTTGGTCAGGCCGTCGATGATCTGGCCGTTGAGCGCCGGATCGTGACGAGTCGAAAATCCGAGGCCGATCACCGCTTCGCCGAAATCGGTTTCCGCCGCGCAGCGGATGGGTTTGCCGTTCAGTCGCGCGATGCGGTCCGGCCCGGCGTGGAACAGCTCGTTCTGCAGCGGATCGTGGATCCATGCGGCGACCGGCCGGCCATCCTCGAGCAGAGCCAGCGAGATGCAGAAATAGCCGAGCCGTCGTGCGAAGTTCACGGTGCCGTCGATCGGATCGATCAGCCAGGTATAGCCTGAGGCGAGGTGGGCGCCGCCGAACTCCTCGCCGATGATGCCGTCGTCAGGGAAATCGGCGCCAATGGCGTCGCGCATCATCCGTTCGATGGCGAAATCGGTCTCGCTGACCAGGTCCCCAGGCCCCTTGCTGGTGATTTCGAGCCCATCATCGGCATGGGCTCGGCGGGCGAGCTCGCCGGCGGCGGCGACCAGTCCCCCGGCCACGACAAGGCGGCGTTCGATGCTCATTCGGCCCCCCGAGTGGTCTGCCGCACGACGAGGCGCGGGGCGCAATAGATGACACCGTCGGCGCCGAGGCGATGTTTCGGACGGGCGCTGGCGGGTTGGGTTGCCTCGGGCTGCTGATGGGCGTGGATGTGGTCGAGGACTCCCTGCACCATGGCGTCGAGCGGCTGCTCGAAGCTGGTCAGTTGATACGGCGTCCATGATGAGGCGGGCAGGTTGTCGAAGCCGATGATCGAGAGGTCTTGCGGGATCGTCATGCCGCTGCCGCGCAGGCCGTCGATGAAGCCGAGTGCAATGGCATCGTTGGTAGAGAACACCGCATCGGGGCGCTCATTCGGTGGCAAGGCCAGCAACCGGGCGGCGCAGGCGAGACCGGCTTCGGTGGTCATGGTGGCATTGTGCCAAACCATCGGCTGGTGCCCGGCGTGGGTGAGGCCAGCGATGAAACCGTCGACACGTCGCGAACTGGCCCAGCTGTCTTCCGGGCCGGCCAGCGCCAGGAACCGCCCGCGAGCTTCGCCGAGCAGCACCGCGGCGGCCTGCGTGCCGCCGACCGGGTTGTCGGTGGCAATCGAAAAGGCTTCGGGGTGGTTGCCGGGGCGGTTGAGCGCCGCAAGAAACTGGCCGCGCGACAGGATGGCTTCGGCCCGCGCCTCGGGTACGACGCCGGCCGTCACCACGACGCCGCGGGTGCGCCAGCTGATGGTCTCGGCCAGCAGCCGATCCACTTCCCTGTCGCTTTCGGCGTAAAACAGCAGTGGCTGCAGGTGCCAGGCTTCGAAGGCCTTGAGCAGGTGCGACAGCACCTGGGCCCGCCAGTCGAAACTGAGCCGGGTGGTGATCACCGACACCAGCGGTGCATCGCCGGTCACCATGCTGGCAGCGAGCGCGTTGGGGCGCCAGCCGATCTCGGCCGCGACCTTGAGGATGCGATCCCGCGTCTCGGGGGCGATGCGGCCATTGCCGCTGAAGGCCCGGCTGACCAGCGCCTGCGAGACATTGGCGGCCTTGGCCACATCGCGTGAGGTAGCAGCGCTTACCGGGAAGGTACGGGGCACGATCAAACCTCCCAGGCCGGAATCGCGGTAATACGTATTACCGTCACTGCAACTCGTCGCGTCTTCGTCATTGCGTCTGACCTTGTCTCGGATGACGAGACTCATAGCCGGCTTATGTGACGGTCTCGTTGCAGGGTGACGCTACCGCCAAGAATGTTGCTAACCCCGCATGGCAGCGTCACAATTGTCCGGCCTCATCGCAAACCTTGGGTCCGTTGCCGATGTCGAATGCTGTCCTGTCCCCGGACGAACTGGGGCCGACCATCTGTGTCGGCGAGATCCTGGCCGAGATTGTTGCAACCACTGTCGGAGATGGATTTCGTGCGGCGCAGCCGCTGGTGGGGCCCTACCCGAGCGGCGCGCCGGCGATCTTCATCGATCAGTGCGGGCGCCTTGGCGGCCGCGCCGCGATGATCGGCGCCGTCGGCGACGACGACTTTGGCCGGCTCAATCTCGACCGGCTGCGCGCGGATGGCGTCGACGTGTCGGCCGTGGCCGTCGACCACGACTACCCGACAGGCAGTGCTTTCGTCCGCTATCGCGCCGACGGCGCGCGGGACTTCGTCTACAACATCGCCACCTCAGCGGCGTCGCGGTTCGGCTGGGATGACACTGTTGCCGCGGTGGTTGGCCGGGCCGGCCATATTCATGTCATGGGCACTGCGCTGACCATGCCGAGCGCCCGCGCGGTGATCGCGCGGGCCGTGGAGGCCATCAAGGCGCGCGGCGGCACGATGTCGGTCGATCCGAACCTGCGCAAGGAACTGCGGGTGGACGCGCGGATCGAGCGGCAATTCGCCGAGCTGGTGGCAAGAGCCGATCTCCTGCTGCCGAGCGGCGATGAGCTGGAGCGGGCGGCCGGCGTTGCTGGCGAAGCGTCGGCACTGCGGCGGCTGTTCGAGCTGGGCGTCAAGGAGATCGTGCTGAAGCGCGGGGCGGAGGGGGCAACCTGCTTCGGCCGGGACGGCTCACGCCTCGACGCTGCGGCTTTCGTGGTCGACGAGATCGATCCGACCGGTGCCGGAGACTGCTTCGGCGGTGCCTATGTCGCATGCCGACGCCTCGGGATGGGCGTCGAACAGGCGCTGACTTATGCCGCCGCCGCCGGGGCGCGCAATGTCACCGTCCGCGGGCCGATGGAAGGCGCCGGGACACGGGCCGAGCTCGACGCCTTCATCGCCGCCACCCCAAGACGGTGACCGAAGCTAGTCAGCCGGCAGGTAGGCGTTGCTGAAGTAGCTCGAGAAATCCGGTTTTTCCGCCAGCACCGTGCCGTTGCCGTCCTTCAGGATGCCGGCGGCGAAAAGATACTGACCGATCGCCTCGACCTTTTCGGGCACCATGGTGCCGATCACGCCGTCGGCGCTCTTGAGGTAGTGCCCGTCGATCAGCGCCTGCAGCGAGGCCCGGATCAGCTTCCGGTCGGTGAGGACATCGCTGTTGGCGGCAATGAGGAGGTCGGCGGCCTCGTCGGGATGGTCGACGGCGTAGGCGTAGCCGCGCTGCGTGGCGCTGATGAACGCCGTGGCGGTTTCCGGGTTGGCATCAAGATAAGCCGCGCTGGAGCCGATCAGGGTCGTATGCTCGTCGGGTACGCCGAAGTCGGCATAGCGGAAGGCGCGCTGGGCCCTGCCGTCGAGTTCGGCCTTCACTCCCTCCCAGGTATAGACTTCGAGGGTGAAATCCACCGCGCCGTTGGCCAGGGCCTCATAGGCCGAGGTGCCCAGCGTCACGGTTTCGTACGTGCCCTCGCCGCCATCCGCACGGATCATCGAGGTGATCAGGGCATTCTCCCATTGGCTGCCGAAGCCGCCATAGGTCAGGCTGTCGAGATCCCGCGGGCGCTGGATATCGGCGCGGTCGGCGTTGAACACCAGCCGGCCGGTCTCGGTCTGGGTGACGGCGTAGACGGCTTTGAGGTCGGCGCCGGCGGTGCGCTGGGTCATCAGGCTGATGGACCCAACAATGCCGAAATCGGCGACGTGGTTTGCCACCAGTGCCCCCGCCGAGGTGTCGGTATAGGGTAGGATTTCGACCTCGAGTCCGGCCTCGGCGTAGTAGCCGAGCTCGCGCGCCACATAGAGCCCGATGTGGTTGGTATTGGGGGTCCAATCGAGCGCCATGGTGACGTGCTGCTGCGCGACGGCCGGGCTGGCGGCGAGGCCAATGAAGCAGGCGGCGGCGAGCGCCAAACAGCGGAGGGTCATCGTTCAGGTCCTTTGGTTGGCGGGGAGAGGAGCAAATCGAGAATGCCGGCCTCGATGGCGGCAACCGCCGCACCGGTGCGGCGGGGGCGCGGCAGGGGCACCGCAACGTCAGCGATGACGCGGGCCGGGCGGGCCGACAGCACATAGATGCGATCGGACAGCAGCACCGCTTCGCGCACGTCATGGGTGACGAGCAGAGCGGTCCAGTTGTGGCGGGCCCACATGGTCTCGAGCCAAAGCTGCATTTCGGCCCGGGTGAGGGCATCGAGCGCGCCGAACGGCTCGTCGAGCAGCAGCATCTGCTTGTCCTGCACCACGGTGCGGAGCAGCGCGGCGCGCTGGCGCATGCCGCCGGAAAGCTGGGCCGGATAGTGGTGCTCGAAGCCGGAAAGGCCGAACTCGAAAAAAAGCGGCGCCACGCGCCGGCGCGCTGCGGCGCGTCCGATGCCCTGGACTTCGAGGCCCAATGTCGTGTTGTCGATGATGCGCCGCCATTCCATCAGGGCGTCGCGCTGCGGCATGAAGGCGAACGGGCGGTGGTCGGGCTGGAGCGGCGCGCCATCGAAGAGCATGGTACCGGCATCGGGGCGCAGGGCCCCGGTCAACAGCTTGAAGATGGTGGATTTGCCCGAGCCGGATGGGCCGAGTATGGAAACGAATTCGCCTTTGCCAAGCGCGATGGACAGCTCGCCCAACACCTGGAGATCGCCGAAGGCTTTGGCGATGCCGCGCAGCTCGAGACGCGTGGCCCTCATGGCTTGCCGCTCCCCGCGAGGCGCAGCCAGGGCATCGACAGGCGCTGGATCAGGACTGTGGTCCCGAACAGCAGCAACGTCAGGGTGGCGCTGACCATGACGGCGGCCAGCACCAGGTCGGGGCGGAAGTTGTTCTTGGCGTTGAGGATATAGATGCCGAGCCCTTTGGCCGCGCCGGCATACTCAGCAAAGATCGCGCCGACCACGGCATAGGTGATGGAGATCCGGAGGCCGGCGAAGAAGAAGGGCAGGGCCGAGGGCAGGCGGGCGAGGCCGAAGATGCGCCAGCGCGACGCGCCCATCGAAGCGAGCAACTGCTCGATTTCGTCGGCGGTCGCGGCATAGCCCTGCAGCAGCGCGATCAGCATGGGAAAGAAGGTGACCAGCGCCACCAGCATGATCTTGGGGGCGAGGCCGAAGCCGAACCACAGCACCACCAGCGGCGCGATGGCGATCATCGGCAGGGTCTGGCTGATGACGAAGACCGGCAGCAGGGCGCGGCGCAGTGGCCGGAAGAAGTCGATCAGCACCGAGAAGGCGAAGGCGGCAGATACCGAGCAGATAAAGCCGAGAACGGTGGCATACAGCGTGGGGAGCGTATTGTCCCACAGCGCCCGATATTGCAGCGCGCCCTGTGCCAGCACCCTGGAGGGCGCGGGCAGCATCGTCGGCGAGATGCCCGAGAGCCGGGCGTAGGCTTCCCAGGCGAGGATGAGACCACCGACCGAGAGCAGGGCGGGCCAGAGGCGGCTGAAGGCTGTAGCGGCGCGGGCCGCGACCGGATGGGCGGATGGCATCGAACTGACCCTTGAAAGGAAAGCGGACGCGCCTCAGCGGGCGGTCGGGCTGTTCGCGGAAGCGGTCAGGTCGATGGTGACGTGCCCCTCGGGTGGGCCGAAGCGGCAGAAGGCCTCGGCGAGCGTGGCAAACACCGGCCCGGCATCGCCGCGCAGCACCGAGCAGAAGTGCTTGGAGCGATCGAAGACACCGGACGCTTTCAGGAAGTCGATGCACCCATAGATCTCGTCCATGTGCTGGCCGGTGCCCATCACATAGAGCGAGAACTGGGCGGCCATGGTTTGGCCGGTCGGCACCGCCGAAGCGACGGCCTGGTGGGCGGCTGCCTGGCGGGCGGTCAGCGGTTCGAGCGGATCGGCGAGGGCGCTGGTGTTGCAGATCGCTTCATCGGGTTCGCCGGGACAGCCGCGCGAAATGGCGGCCGAGAAGGTGACATGCTTGCCGCTCTGTGCCGCCGCGACGAACAGGTCGCGCATGGCTGGAAACAGCACCTCGGGCGGCCCAACCAAAAGGGTCGAGATGTCGTCGGTCTCGATGCGCAGCCGGTCCCGATAGGGATCGAGCGCCCCGAGCGCCGAGAGGATGACGCCGACGAAATCGTCGGCCATGGGATAAAGGGAAATCTGTGCGCCAGAAAACATCGCCCGCCTCGCTCCGCTGGTATTACCCAGATCAGCTGTAGGGTCCGCGCACTTGGCGTGCCGCATCTCAGCCCCGGCAATACGGAGCACCCCTGTGGATGGCGTTGCTTAGACCACGGTTGGGGAGGGATTGGAAGGGGTGGCTCTGGATTTCGCTTGGTCGGCTCGGATGGTGGGTTCGACCGTCGGATGGCTCGTGGCCGCCAACCCCTCACCCGTCTCGGCCTGGCGGCCGATCCACCCTCTCCCCGACGGGGAGAGGAAAAGAGGTTGCCGCCGCACTCTCCGGATTCTTCTCCCCGTCGGGGAGAAGGTGGCGCGTAGCGCCGGATGAGGGGAAAGCCACAATGGTGACGGGGTGAACGGCTGCAACCTTCAGTCGATGTACTACAGCGGCAGGTAGCCGGTGAAGCCGGCGATCTTCCAGGCTTCGTTCTCGCGGCGCAGGTGGAAAACCGAGCGCCAGGCGAGGCGCATCGGATCACCGGCGGTGCGCCGGATCTGGCCTTGGATGCGCTTGTGCGCGAGCGCCGCGTTGCCGTTGAGGTCGATCCGGTCGATCGACTGGCAGCGGAACCAGGCAGGGCGGAGCGGTTCGGAGAACTCGGTTGGGTTCCAGCGCGCCGCGATGGCGGCGTCGCGGTAGGTGGCGACGTCCGAGTAGGCGGGGCGCCAGTTGGCAGGGTCGAGCGACAGCGCGGCGTCGATGCCGAGAAAGCCGGTTTCGACATAGTCGGCAGCGACCAGCGAGAAGTCGCTGCTCAAAAAGAAATCGCTGTCGCGCCGCACCAGCATCTCCCAGATGGCATGGCGGTCGGTGTCGTCAGGGGTGAAGGGATTGGCTTCGCTCATCAGGACTGCTCATCGGGTGGCAGCGGGAAACGCGGCTCGGGCAGGGTACCGCCCATCGACTCAGAAATGCGGCGGGCAGCGCGATAGAGCATGATGGCCGCATCGTCGAACGGGACGATGATCTGCTGGCTGGTGAGGAACGGCATGGTCAGTGCGGCGATCGAGATGCCTGCCGTGTTGATGATCGGGAAACTGAGGTCGGTCACTCCCTGCACCATCTCGCCCTCGATCCGCTCGTAGCCGCGCTTTGCAATGGTGGCGACCCGGGCGCGATAGCGTTTGGCCTGTTCGGGCGGCAACAGCGCTTCGGACTGGCCGATGATCCAGGCCTGCACCGGGGCGGGTTGAAAGGCGATGATGGTACGGCCGGAGGTGCCGCGGATGGCCGGGCTGGCGGCGCCGACCCGCAGGCGGATGGCGATCGGGGCAGGACTGTCGACCTGGGCGATGATGCGCTGGTTGAGCCCATCGAGCACCGCCATGTGGATGGCCTGCGAGGTCTCGAGCGCCAGGGCGTTCATGATCGGCTGGGCGGCGTCGACGACGCGGCGGAACGGCGGGAACAGTGTCGCGAGGCCATAGAGCTGGGTAGAGAGCACCAGGGCCTCCTCGCCGGGCGGCCGGATCAGGTAGCCGCGGCGCTCGAGCGCCATCACCATGCGGTAGACCTCGGACAGCGAGCGGCCGAGGCGCTGGGCAATCTGGCTCGGCGTCACCGGGACAGTCAGGGTCGCAAGGAGCTCCAGCACATCGAGGCCCTTCTCCAGGGCGGGGGCAGTGTATTCGGCCTTGGGAACGGGCTTTCGGCGCTTGCGGGTGCCCTTTTCGGCCGGCGCACCGTCTTCAGCTGCTGCCATGCTCCCCCCGCTCGCTCGTTTCGGCGCCGATGTCCACTAACACCGCGCCATTCGGCCCGCCACTATGGGGAGGGCCGGGGCACAGGAAATCTGAAGCCCCGTATCACGCATGAAGTAGCCCCACCCGCGGTGTCATCCCAGCGAAAGCTGGGACCCAACCATCAGCTGGCGCGGGCGGTGAAATGGGTCCCAGCTTTCGCTGGGATGACAGCCGGTGGGTAGGTCCAAGATCAAGCCCAACCGATGGGTCGGTCCGAAGAAACGGCAACAAAGGCTCAGTCCCAAAGCAGCAGCCAGCCGGCTCCGGGGCAATCGAACAGGTGTTCGACGCCGGTGGGAACCCCATCGGCCAGCGGCAGCGCCTTGACGGTTGAAGAGTCCCAGCCTGCGACGAGCACGTGATTTTCAGTCACCAGCAGGTGTTGCGGCCACTGTGTCTCAGTGTCGAGTTCGGCGATCAGCACCGGGTTGGCGCCGGAAACATCGAAGGTCGAAACGGTGTCGATGCTGCGATTTGCGAAGTAGACGTGGCGGCCGTCGAGCGAGCGCTGCAGGTCACCCGGATAGTTGCGGCTCCAGCGGGTCTTGCCCGGGCCGGTTTGCCGGGTGCTGCGGATGCTGGCCCAGTTCGAGGCAGGCTCACCGAGCCGACCGACCACCAGGTTCGAGCCGAGCTCGCCGCTCACCGCCAGGCGCCCGTCGGGCAGCACCGCGGCGTGGCGAGGGCCGGTGTTGGCGGGGACTGCCGTCGCCCGCGTCTGGGTCAGCGCATCGGCACCAGGTTTCGACAAATCGAGGCTGAACTCGCGGACGAGGTCGGCGCCGAGATCGATGACGACGAGCGTATCGCCATTGAAGAAGGCCTGGTGCGGATGAGCATCGTCCTGGCGGTCGAGTTCCGGGCCGCCGCCACTCAGCTTCAACTGCACGATCGGGCCGTCGAAACTGCCATCGGCCGCGAGGCGCTGCAGGCCGAGCGTGCTGGTGGTGTAGTTGGTGACGATCAGCAGCCGGCCGCTCGGGTCGACGGTGAGGTGGCAGGGCTCGGCGCCCTCGCTTGATTTCTCGCCGAGGGTGATTGCCGTGTCGCCCGCGATCCGCCAGGCATGGATCTCTCCCTCCATGCCGACGCGCGAGGTGCCGTAGACCACCGGCAGGCGGGGGTGGCGGGCGAGGCTCGAGAGCTGGTTGACCCGCGCAAGGGTCTTGCCGCGCCACTTGCCATCCTCAAGCACCCAGCGGGTCAGCCCATGCAGTTCGAAGATGCCGCGCGATGCGACCAGCAACGACTGCCCCTCATTGAGCCTGAATTCCGACATCGTCCCTCCTCAAGGCGCTATCAGCCAGATCACTCGGATGCGCCGGGACCAAAGCCGTCCCAATGCGCTACCACCTTACCGTGTTCGACGACATTGGCACGACGCAGCATGGCGAACGCCATGCAGACATGGTTGGGCACGATCTCGAGTCGGGTCCCTACCGGCAGCGGCCGCGGCGCGCCCTCACCGTGCCAGCGCAGCCAGCCGTGCTCTTCGGACATCTTTTCGATCACCCAGCCGGGGGCGTTGACGATCAGGCCCATGCCGGGGAACGCGTCGCGATGCGCCGAGGCGGGAACGAGATCGGTACTCAGCGATTTCGAGCCGGCGTCGATGCAGGCGCGCTCGGGGTCGGGGTGGCTGACCACGGTGGCGATGACGCGGATGGCGGTGGTCTCGAGGCTGGCATTGCCGAGCGCAATCTGGCCGACATCGTTGAAGGCATAGATGCCGGGGCGGATCTGCGTCACCCCCGGAACATGCGCGACTTCGCGCGCCGAGGCCGAGGCGCCGAGCGAAACGATGGGCAGCGATACGCCGCGAGCGCGGATGGCATTGGCGACGCCGACCATGAACGCGCCGGCGGCCCTGGCGCGGCTCGCGAGATCGGGGTGGTCCTTGGCGCCGTAGGTGGTGCCCTCATGGGTGTAGATGCCGACCAGTTCGACGCCGGGGACGGCGTGGATCGCCGTCGCGACATCGGCTGCACGGTCGCCGGCGACGCCTTCGCGGCCCAGCCCGGAATCGATCGCCAGCATCATGCGGGCGGTGGCGCCGGCTGCAGCGAACACCGCGCCGATGCTGGCGGCAGCCGCCTCGCTGTCGGTGGCGAGGGTCAGGTCGACGCGGCGCGACAAGGCGAGGGCGCGCTCAGCCTTGTCCTCGCCGACGATCGGGTTGGCGACGAACAGCCGTTTCACTCCGGCGGCGGCGAAGGCTTCGGCCTCGCCGAGCTTGGCGACGCAGAGGCCATCGGCGCCATGCGCCACCTGGCGCAGGCCGATCTCGGCCATGCGATGGGTCTTGGCGTGCGGGAACAGCTCGACTTTGGCCGAGCGGGCGATGGCTGCCATCTCGTCGAGATTGCCGTCGAGCACGGCGAGATCGACGACGAGGCCCGGGGTCGCGACAGGCAGTTCGGCCCAGCTCGGGCCCGCGGCGTCGTTGGCGATGGAGATGGCGGTTGCAGCCACGATCAGGCTCCCAGCGTCAGCGCCCGACCGGCGCGGTGGCCGGTGACGCGGTTGTTTTCGACGGCAAACTGGCCGTTCACCAGCACATGGACGATGCCGGTCGCGGCCTGCCGTGGGTTCTCGTAAGTCGCGTTGGCCTTGACGCTATCGGCGTCGAACACCACGAGATCGGCCTTGGCGCCGGCGGCGATGCGGCCGCGATCGGTGAGCCGCAGCCGGTCGGCGGCCGAGCTGGTCATGTGGCGCACGCATTCCTCCAGCGTCAGCACTCTTTCCTCGCGCACATAGGTTTCGAGCATGCGCGGGAAGGTGCCCCAGGAGCGCGGATGTGGCCGGTCACCCACCAGGATGCCGTCGCTACCCACGGTATGCTCGTCGCGCTGCATCAGGGTGCGGACGTGTTCCTCGATGCCGATGAAGAACACGCAGGGGGCGGCGCGCTCGGTGGCGATCAGCACGTCGAGGGCGAGTTCGGCCGGCGAAGTGTTGAGCTTGCGCGCCGCGTCGGCGAGGTTGCCCTCCATCATCCATTCCATTTCAGGGGCGCCGGGCAGGCCGGCGAGAAAGACACTCGACCAGTTGACGGTGAGGCCCTGGTGCCCATCGGAGCCGATAGCGTCGAGCGCCTCGATGATGCGCTTGCGGGTGTCGGGATCCCGGAGCCGCGCCATCTGTTCGTCGCCGGTGCCGGAGAGGGCCCAGCTCGGCAGCTGCGACAGCAGTGTCGTCATGCCGGCGAGGTACGGGTAGGCGTCAAAGCTCAAATCGATGCCCTCGGCGATGGCGTCGTCGAACATCTTCAGCAGCGCCGGGAGCTTGCCCTTGTTGGCCTCGAAGCTCAGGTGGGTATGCGCCAGGTGCAGCGCCACGCCGGAGCGCCGGGCGATCTCGAAGCACTCGGCATAGCCGCCCAGCGCATCGGTGCCGTAATTGCGGTGATGCGGGCAGTAGAAGCCGCCAAACTCGGCCACCACCTCGCAGAGCGCCACCAGCTCGTCGGTGTCGGAATACATCGCCGGCACATAGGTGAGCCCGGTGGAGAGGCCGATGCCGCCTTCCTCGAGCGCAGTGCGGAGCAGCGTCTTCATCTGCTCGAGTTCATCAGGGGTGGCGAGCCGGGCGGCATTGCCCATCACCAGCATACGGAGGTTGCCGTGCGGCACCAGATAGGCGCAGTTGACCGCCACATTGCCGTCGAGTCGCTGGAGGTATTCGGCGACGCTGCGCCAGTTCCAGTCGAAGCCCGGCGGGTCGTCGTTCCACCCTTTGATCTGGCTGCGCATCTCGACGAGCGTCGCATCGTCGATCGGCGCGTAACTCAGGCCATCCTGGCCGAGCACTTCGGTGGTGACGCCCTGGCTGAGCTTGCTGGTATGGTCGGGGTTTACCAGCACCTGCAGGTCGGAATGGGTGTGCATGTCGATGAAGCCGGGCGCGATGCAGAGGCCATCGATCTCGACCGTCCGGTCGGCCCTGGGACGCCGTGCGCCCTTGTAGATGCCGGCGATACGGTCGCCGATCACCAGCACATCGGCTGGAACCGGCGCGTTGCCGAGGCCGTCGACGACGAGGCCGCCGGTAAACAGGGTGGAGGTGCTCATAGATCTTCGACTTGCAATCTCTGGTTGGACTTGGCGCTCGCATAGATGGCGTCGGTGACGGCGACGACATGCGCCGCGAGGCGGGCGGTGAGGCCGGCGGGGGCGGCAGCGCCGAAGGCGCAGGCGATCAGGGCCTTGGTCGGCGCGCCTGGGTCATAGACGCCGGAGGCTTCGGGGGCGCCATGCTCGATCACCTCACCACTGGCGCGCACCAGCCGCAGGGTGTCGGCGACCGAGTCGGCCCAGAGCTGACCCTTGTCGCCGTAGAGCGCCATGTGCCATTGCGGCCGCGCCAGGTACGGATGGGTGGAGGCGGCGCTGATCGCCGCCGAGCCGCCTCCGGCGAACTCGGCATTGACAGTGGTGTGGAGGTCGATGTCGCTCGCGGGCGGAAAGGTGCTGGCGTTGAGCGCAACGATCGGCTCGCCCACCAGCCATTCGACCATGCCCAGTTCGTGCGACATGGTCACCGCGGCCGAACCGCCGCCGGAAATCGCCTTGTCGGTGTAGGTGGCGGTGCTCGATTCGAGCTTGCCACCCCAGCCGCCATCGGTGCTGCCCGAGAGCAGCGCCCGGGTATTGACCGCAAGGTGCATGGTCAGGTGTTCGATCCTGCCGATCTCGCCGGCTTCGATCAGGCTGCGGCTCAGCGCAAAGATCGGCGCTGCCGGCCAGCCGAAGCCGACCAGCAAGGCCTTCTTCACACGTTCGGCGGTATCGCGCATCCGGCGGGCAGCACCGGCGTTCAGGGCGAAGGGTTTTTCGACGAGCACATGGGCGCCGGCTTCGAGCGCCGCGATCACCTGCTCTTCATGGGCGACCGGCGGGCTCGAGACGACGACGATGTCCGGGCGCGTTGCCAGCGCTTCGCGCCAGTCGGCGAAATGCGGTGTTTCGAACTGGCTGCCGAGCCGCTCGGCCATCTCCGTATTGGGGCTCGAAATGGCGACGAGCTCGACGCGGGCATCGGCCTTCAGCGCCGGCAGGTGGCTCGATTGCGACCAGGCGCCGGCGCTGAGCACGGCGGCCTTGATGGTTGAACTCATTTGCCCACCCCGGCAGTAAGGGCCCCAACGACGTGGCGCTGGAAGATCAGCACCAGCACGGTCGGCGGCAGCATCGACATCACGGTCGCAGCAGCGAGAGCGTTCCAGTTGAACTGCTGCACCGACTGGAAGCCGGCGAGCAGCGGCGGCACGGTGAGCTGGTTGGTGAGGACGAGTGCATAGAAGAACTCGCTCCAGGCTTCGAGAAAGATCAGCACGCCCGCCGCGACGAGGCCCGGCCGGGCGATCGGCACGATGATGATCCACAGCGTCTGCAATCGCGTCGCGCCGTCGATCTTGGCGGCTTCCTCGATCTCGCGCGGCAGCTGATCGAAGTAGTTCTTGAGGATCATGATGGCGAGCGGCAGGGTGAAGACGTTGTAGCTGATCACCAGCGCCAACGGCGTGTTGAGCACGCCGATCACCCGGAACGCCACGAAGAACGGGCCGATGATGGCGATCGCCGGCACGATCCGGGTGGCAATCACCGACAGTTCGAACGCCCGGGCGCCGCGGAACGGATAGCGCGACAGGCCATAGGCCGCAGCACCGGCGATGAAGAGGTTCAGCACCACCAGGATCGAGCTGACGAGGAGGCTCTGGCCGATTGCCGGCACGAGGCGCGTGCCCATGTCGGTGCTGCCGATGCCCTTGCCGCCGGTATTGCCGAACAGCACGGCGATATAGTTGTCGAGGGTGACGCTCGCGGGCACCAGCGGGAAGGGTTTGATGCCGAGCTGCGACGGGGTGATGAGGCTCGACACCACCAGGTACCAGACCGGCAAGAGGATCCAGACGGCGAAAACCAACACGCCGAGGTAGATGGCGATGGTGGCGGCGGGGCTGCGGCGACGGCCGCGCTCGAAGGCGGTGGAGGCCATCAGTGCAGCTCCCTGCGATAGAACAGCCGGACGATGGTGAGGCCGCCGATCAGCGCCACGACGCCGAGGATCACGGCGAGCGCCGAGCCCAGCCCGATATTGGTGTTGATGAACAGCTGCCGGTAGATGAGCACGCTCAGGACCTGGGTGGTGTCGCCCGGCCCGCCCTGCGTCATGGCGAAGACCACGTCGAACTGCAGGAAGGCATAGATCACGTTGAACACCGTGACGGTGATCAGCACCGGCCTGAGCCAGGGCAGCGTGATGTTGGTGAAGCGCTGCCACCAGTTGGCGCCATCGAGCTGCGCCGCTTCGTTCAGCTCCTCGGGCAGGGTCTGCAGCCCCGCCAGCAAGAGGATGCCGGCAAAGCTCGCCTGCCGCCATACCGCCGCGATCACGGTGATCGGCAGCGCGGTGTTCGGGTCGGAGAGGAAGGGATGGTAGTCGCTGCTGAGGCCGAGCATCATCAGCACGGCGTTGAGCCCGCCGACGCTGCCATCGGCAAACCATTTCCAGAGGATCCCGATCACCAGCCAGGGCGTCGCCCACGGGATGATCAGCAGGGCGCGGGCGAGGCCGCGGCCGATGAAGCGCTGGTTGAGCAGCATCGCCATGGCGAGCCCGATCACCGTCGAGAGGATGACGAAGCCGACGGCAAAGGTCAGCGTCACCTGGGCCGAGCGCCAGAACACCGGGCTGGAAAAGATGATGGTGAAATTCTCGAGGCCGACGAACGGCCCGAAGCTCGAGCCGCTCGCGGGCACATCGTGGAGGCTGTAGACGAGGGTGAGCAGGGTCGGCAGGGCCAGCAGCACGATCAGAATGATCATCGCCGGCGCTACGAGCTTCAGCCCGAAGGCGCGATCGGCTTTCGGTCCGAGTAGGTCAGCTGCTCCGGCCATGTGCTCGTGGGTCCTGTTGGTTCTCGTGGTGGATCAGTCGACCAACGCCCCCGAGGGAGGCGCCCCCTCTCCCTTTGGGGGAGAGGGTCGGGGTGATGGGGCCTTGCCGCAAACACTGAGCTTGGGAAAGGCCCCCTCACCCGGCCCTTCGGGCCGACCTCTCCCCCAAGGGAGAGGTGAAGTTAGAGCGTCCGGCCGCCCTGGGCGCCCTTGGCGGCGGCGGTCAGGTCCTCGACGGTTTTCGCCGGGGTGGCCTGGCCGAGCAGCAGGGCGTGGATGATATCGCCGACCTTGGCCTGGAAATCCGGGTACCAGGGCAGGGTGCGGGCCGGCACGACGTTCGACTTGGTGGCGAAGGTGTCGGACAGCATGGCGAGGTCGTAATAGTCGGGGAACGAGGCAACCACTTCGGGGTCGGTGAAGAACCCGGCATAGGGGGCGGCGAGGCCGGCGGCCTTGGCCCACTGGTTGAACACCTTGAACTTCCCCGCGGTGTCCTTCCAGCCGTAGTACTTCATCAGCTCCCAAGTGGCGAGCCGCTCCTCCTCGCTGTCGGAGACGCCCATCTGCAGCACTTCGCCGATCTGCAGCGTCGACGGGCCGGCCGGAGCCATCGTGACGTTGGCCGATTGCGGCCCTTCGAGCGAACGGATCGAGGTCAGGAAGTAGTGGTGCAGCACATAGAAGGCGGCGTTGCCCTGCGCCATCTCGTTGCTGAGCTTGCCCGGATCGTCGGTCAACAGCGACTTGGGCGCGAGGCCTTCCTGGTACATGGCCTGCCACCACTCGAACACCCCGACGGTCTTGGGGTCGTCGGCGAACACCGGCTGGCCGGCATCGTCGAAGGCGGTGATCTGTTCGTTCAGCAGGTAGGTGTGGAGGTATTCCTCGCAGAATTCCTTCACCCAGTAGGCGACGTAAGGCGAGGCGACGGTCGACTGCAAGGACTTCGAGGCGTCGTAGATTTCCTTCAGCGTCGTCGGCACGGCGAGGCCGGCATCGGCGAGGAACTTTTCGTTGTAGTGCAGCATGTGCACGGCCGAGAAATACGGGGTGCTGATGATGTCGCCGGCGGCATTGACGTGGCGGCCGCGGGCGCTCTCGAACATGTCGGCGATCATGTCGTCGACGCCGGGCAGGCCGTTCAGCGTCTTGGCCCAGCCCTCGTTGACGAACTTCTGCGAGTTATAGGCGAAGTTGTAATAGAGGTCGATCTTGTCGCCGCCGCGCAGGCGGGTCTGCAACGCCGGGGTGTAACCGAGGTTCGGGATCACCGCGACATTGACCGCCGGGTTGCCCGTCGCGGTCCACTCACCGACCAGCGACTTGATGGTGTCGGGCTGGAAATCCCAGGCCAGCATATCGAGCGTGCCCGAGTAGGCGGCCTTGGCGGTGCCGGTCAGCAGACCCGGCAGGAGGCTGGCGGCCAGCGCCGATGCGCCGCCGGCCTTGAGGAAGGAGCGGCGGTTCAGCGAACCGAAGCCCCGGGTGGCGTTAGTGATCGTCATAGCTTTCCCTCCTTGACGAACTGAACCGACAACACGTCGCGGACGACGTTTGCTCTCCCGCAGCCAAGGCTGCAGGCCTCCGGGTCCGGCCCAACGGACCCGCTCTTCGACATTCTCAGCCGAACCATCTGGCCCGACCGATCGGCAGGCGAGGCGCTTCCCTGTTGCCTCGTTGCCTGTCGTCAGATCGCAACGGTATGACGGTTGCAATCATATATCAATACGACTTTTCGCATATGAAAAGTCTCAACTCACCGTAGAGTTTTCATAACGATTTCAGCGGTTTCGAGCGTGCGATCGATATCGGCGTCGGTGTGCGCGGCGCTGATGTGGTTGCGCTTGATCGGCATGGGCAGCATGAAGATGCCGCGCTCGCACATGCCCTGCCGGAAGGCGAGATCGCGGGCCGTGTCGTTGGCGAGCAGGTCCTCGTAGCGTTCGACCTTGCCGCTCATGAAGTAGGGGGTGAACACCGAGCCGAAGCCGGCCGACACCATCTCGATACCCAGCCGGCCGGCGATCTCGGCGAGCCCCGCACGCATCCGGTCGCCCAGCCGGAAGGTGCGCTCGTAAATGGTGCCGTCCTCGAGCGCGGCGATGGTGGCGAGCGCTGCGGCGGAGCCGACCGGATGGCCGTTATAGGTGCCGCCGACGAACACCTTGCCGCCCGGCGCGGTGGAGAATTGCAGCATCAGTTCGCGCTTGCCCGCAATGATGGCGCAGGGATAGCCATTGGCGATGGCCTTGGCGAAAGTGCTGATATCGGGCTTTACCCCGAGCACCGACTGGTAGCCGCCCAGCCCATGGCGGAAGCCGGTGATCACCTCGTCGAACACCAGCACGATGCCGTGCTGGTCGCAGAGCCGGCGCAGCCCCTCGACGAAATCCTGCCGCGGCAGCACGCAGCCGATATTGTGCGGGATCGCTTCCATGAAGATGGCGGCGATCTGGCCGGGATGCTCGAGGATGACCTGCTCGGTCGCCGCGAGATCGTTGAACGGCACGATGATGGTGTTGTCGATGGCGTCGGCGAGCTGGCCGGCGCTGCCCGGATCTTTCTTGCCGATCTTGTCGGCAGGGCTCGCGATATTCATCAGCAGGTAATCGTGCCAGCCGTGGAAGGTGCCCTGGAACTTGATCAGTTTCTCGCGGCCGGTAACGCCACGCGCCAGCCGCACCGCCATGTAGGTGGCTTCGGAACCCGAGGAGAAGGCGAGCGCCAGCTCGGCGGAGGGCACGTGCTGCACCACCTTTTCGGCGAGCATGATCTCCTGTTCGGTGATGCCGACCCCGACCATGTCGGGACCGGTCAGCGCCTTGGCGACGGCGGCGTTCACCGTGGGGTCGTTGTGGCCGAGGACGATCGGGCCGAAGGCGGCATGATAGTCGAGATAGGTGTTGCCATCGACGTCACGGATCTGCGCCCCCTCGGCCCATTCCCAGGCATAGGGCTGGCTCAGCCGGCGGGTCGCGGAATTGACGCCGCCGGGGATGACCTTGGTGGCGCGTTCGGTGATGCTCTTGGATTTCTCGATATGCATAGAAGAACCAGTCTCAGGAGAGGCCGAGCAGCGTCAGGCTGTCGCGGTGGATGATCTGTTCGATCTTGTCGGCGGGAACGCGCGGCAGCGCCGTGCCTTCGACGATGGCGTTGACGGTGCGCAGCGCGTGGAGCGTCTCGGCCGGGGTGGTGATCGGGTAGTCCGAAGCGAACAGCAGCTTGTCGAGCACGTTCCACTCGGTGGCTTTGATCATGCCCTCGTAGAAGGTGTAGGGCCGGTAGAGCAGGCCCGAGACGTCGGCATAGACATTGGGGTGCTTGCGGATCACCACCGCGGTGTCGACCGTCCAGGGATGGCCCATATGGGCCATGATGATCTTGAGGTTCGGGTAGCGCATGGCGATCTCGTCGACCACCAGCGGGTGGGCGTACTTGATCGGCGCGCTCCGCACCGGCGAGGTGCCGATGTGGAAGAGGATCGGCAGCCCGTGCCGTTCGGCCTCGCGATAGATGGCGAGAGCGCGGCTCTCCAGCGGCTCGAACACCTGGTAGTTGGCGCCCATCTTGATGCCCTTGAGGCCGAGGTCGGTGCGCGAGCGCTCGATCTCCTCGAGTGCCTTGGGATCATGCGGATGCACCGACATGAAGCCGATGAGGCGATCGGGATGCGCCAGCGCGAAGGCCGAGGTGGCGTCGTTGACGCCCACCGCCACGTCGCCCGGCTCGTTGAAGCCGTTGACCCCACCGGTGATTTCGCCCGGCGCCCAGGCGACGCCGAAGACGATCGACTTGTCGGCCGGCTGCTGCGCCTCGAGAAAATCGTTCCAGCTATAGACGGAATCGACGGAGCGGTCGGGCCGCCAGGTGTGGTGCAGGCGCCGGTTTTCCGGCGGCACGGCATGGCGGAACTGCGGGGTGTGCGAGTGGACGTCGATGATCATGGGGTGGGTTTCTCGGGCGCGCCGAGCTCCTCGGAAATGGTCAGGGCACAGGCCTCGACGGCCTTGGCGAGTTCGCCGAGGCCATCCTCGGTGACGCGGGTGGTGGGGCCGGAAATGCTGACGGCGGCGATGACCGCGCCCGAGTGGTCGCGGATCGGGGCGGCGACGCAACGCAGCCCCTGCTCGATCTCCTCGTCGTCGATGGCGTAGCCGCGCCGCCGGATCTCGACGATCTGCTCGGCGAGCCGCGCGGGGTCGGTGATGGTGTGCGGAGTGTGCGGCTCGAAGCGCATGCGGGCCATCAGCTGCTGGCGCACCGGTTCGTCCTGAAAGGCGAGCAGGGCCTTGCCGACGCCGCTGCAGTGGAGCGGGTCGAGGAAGCCGACAAAGCTCGCCATGCGCATCGAGCGCGAGGCGTCGAGCTTGTCGATGCAGAGCGCATTGTCCTCGCTGAGGATCGACAGGTGCACGGTTTCGCCGGTGGCGGCGACGAGGCTCTCGAGATGCGGCCGGGCCGAACGGCGCAGGTCCAGTTCGCCCATCGCCCGCGCCCCGATCACCAGCGCCAGCATGCCTAGCCGATAGGTCTGGCTCTGTTCATCCCGATCCAGCAGCCGCCGCGCCGTCAGCGTCGCGAGAATGCGGAACACCGTGCTCTTGGGCAAACCAGTGTCGGCAACCACACCATCAACGGTCAGCAAGCCGTTCTTCGAAGCTACCGCAGCGAGAATGTCGACGGCCCGATCGACGGAGCGAATGGCGTAGCGATCGTCTGAAGAATTCATTAGATGAACTCACAGTTTGGATAGTGAACTGAGTACAGCTGGAATCCAAAGCGAGGTCAAGCCCTCCGCTTGGGTGAGCGGAGGGCGAGGGATAATTGACGAACTGAGAAGGGGGCAGGTGCGGCGGATTTGGACCGCCAGTCCCATGTCGGAAGCTGTTCGGCTAATTCCCGGCGACCAGCGCAAGCGCTGCCGGCAGCCGTAGGGTGATGTCGTTCTGGTCGATCGGGGGCTGACCGTTCTGTCTAACCGCCGATTGGATCAGTCCGGCATACTCGGCGAGCTGGATGTAAGGCTGACTGGCCAGCCAGGCCTGATCGAAGGCCGGGATGGCGAACTGGCCGCGGTGGAGTTCGATCAGGGGTTTTGCCGTCGGGAGCAGGGCGAGGAGGGCTGGCCAGTCGATGGCGCCCTGGCCTACGGGGGCGAGGTGGCGGCGAAGGCTCGTGTCGCCCTCGAAGCTCAGGGTGGCGTCGTCGATATGCACCTGCGTCACGTGGGGGGCGAGGCGGCGGGCGGCGGCTAGCGGCTCTTCGAGGCGGACCAGCATGTTGGCGGGGTCGTAGGAGACGCCGAGGGTGTCGGGGCCGACGCGCTCGACCAGTTGGAGGCACTCCCAGGAGGTGATTTCCTCGTGGGTCTTCACCAGGGTGCGCATGCCGAGGTCGGCGAGTGCAGGCTTGAGCTCTACGAGCAGCGCGGAGACGGCGTCGAGTTGGGCGCGCCAGTTTCCGGCGCGGTCTTCGAGGGTGCCGATGGTGAAGAACATCTCGCGCATGCCGAGCGACGCGCCGGTTTCGAGCAGGCGGCGGACGCCGCGGGTGAGGTCGCCGTCGCCCAGCTGCAACTCGCGGGCGTGGCGGTCGAGCCGCAATGGGTTCAGCCAGTCGAGGCTCGCGGCGATGGCGATGCCGAGACTGTCGGCTTCCGCCTTCAGCTCACGCAGCACGGCAGGGTCGAGCGTCGGGCTCAGTTCGAACAGGCTGTAGAAGGTGACTTCGCCGGCGCCGAGCGCGGCGGCTTTGCTGATGGCGTCGAGCGGGTCGTTGCCGGCGTCGGGGATACTGCCGCGCATGAGTGAGAACATCGCAAGGCTCCTGGAGTGCTTTGAGGATGGGTCTGGTATGTCGGCTCAGCGCCCACGGACGTCATTCCCGCGCAGGCGGGAACCTAGTGGGATGCTGCGGCACTTGCTGCGGCTGAGCGATCCCACTGGGTCCCCGCCTGCGCGGGGATGACGCCGGTGGGTGGGACGGGTTTGAGGTGCGGTCCCAATCGCAAAACTCCTAATCAATCCGAAAGACGCCGCGTGGGAACCGGGTCAGCCATTCGGCGCCGGTTTCGGTGACCAGGGCGACATCGCCGGCGCAGACGTGGCCGAGGCCGGGGAGGGTGAAGTTGGGGTGGATCTCGAACACCATGCCCGCTCGCAGCAGCGGGCCGTCGGCATCGCGACTTTTGTCGCGGCGTGGCGACAGCGCCTCGGCGAGGCCGGGTTCGCTGTAATCGAGGCCGAGGCCGTGGCAGGACTGGAAGCGGAACGGGTCGCTGTCGCGGGTATAGGGGCAGAGTGCGTTGATCCGGGCCTCGAGCAGATCGACCAGCTCATGCACCGGACGGCCGGGAACGAGGGCGGCGAGCGCGGCATCCTGGATGTCGAGCAGGCGGGCGGCGGCGTCGCTGAGCTCGGGCGCCGGCTTGCCGCGGCTGCCGATGCGGAGGCCCTGGGCGAAGTAACCTTCGAACGACACCATGGTGCCGAGCTGCACGCGATCGCCGCGGGCAATCGTCGGCGGCAGCTCGAACATTTCGAACCAGGTCACCGGCGGCTCAGGGCCAGTGGCGAGCCAGAGGCGCGAGACATCGGCGCCGAGCGCGCGACCGGTGTGCTCGACTTCGGCCATCAAGCGGGCGGGCGTAGCATCGGGCTCGGCGGCATAGGCGAAGGCGCGGGCCAGCATGGCGTCGGAGATTTCGGAGGCGCGGCGATGCAGCGCCGTCTCGGCCGGGTCGCGGTCGAGCCGCATCGCCTGCAGCGCCGCATCGATCCGCACCATGCGCGGGAAGGACGAGGCGAAGGTGGCGGCGAGCCTGGACGTCATCTCGTCGGCGCCGGCGACGCCGACGCGCCAGCGGTTGGCATGGGCGAGGGCCGAGGCGCGGGCGACGAGGCCGGCCGGTCCGGCGATCTCGACTTCATAGAGGCTGCCGACCCGGGTGTCGAACAACCGCGCCTCGTTCTTGCCGGGCGCGACGATCACCGCATCCGTCGCGGTGATCACCAGTATGGAGGGCGCCCACATCGGGGTGAAGTTGGTGAACCAGCCGATATTGCCGCTCGATTGGGTGGCGGCGGCGAGGCCGCGCGGCGCCGAGAAGGCGACGATGGCGTCAAGACCATGGCGTTCGAGCAGGCCGCGACCGGCGCTTAGCCGTTGTTCAAGAAGGGCAATCGGGAGAGCGGCGGTCATCGGACATCCACAGGATCGGTGAGGCGGTTTGGCTTGGTCGCGAGATCGAACCGGAAAAGTCTGCAACTTTTCCTGATCACGCTCCGGCGGAGCCGCTTGACAATACGTTCGGGATGGTTCGATATCAGACTGTAAGGAAAGTTACCAGACGGTCTCAGATGGACGTGCAGATCCTCTCCGGCAGCCCCCGGTTGCTGCGCAACCTCAACGAGAAAGCCGTGTTGCAGCGGTTGCTCTCCGAGGGGTCGCTGACGCGCATGGAGCTCGAGGCCTTTACCGGGCTGTCGAAGCCGGCAATGTCGGATCTGCTGCGCCGGCTGGAATCCGCAAGCCTTATCCGTCGCGACGGAGAGAAGGCCGGCACTTATGGCCCCAAAGCCGGCCTCTGGAGCATCGAACCACGCTCCGGCTTCGTTGCAGGCATCGATGTCGGCTCCCACGGCATCGATGCCGCCATCTCCGATATCACCGGCAACACCATTGCCAGTTTTCGCCACGCCGCCGAGCCGGGCGATCGCTACGACGCGCATGAGCGACTGACCTCGGTGCTGGCAAGCGTCACCAGGGAAGCCGGGATCACGGTGCGCGACATCGACCAACTGGTGGTCGGTCTCCCCGGTATCGTCGATATTCGGGCGGGGAACCTCCGCAAGGGCCAGCAGCTCCCCAACTGGGAGGGTTATCACATCCCTGAGGCGCTCGAGGGCGTCCTGGGGCATCGGCACGTGCTGATCGAGAACGACGTGAACCTCGTCGCCATCGAGGAGATGGCGTGCGGGGCGGCCAATGGCGTGCAGTCGTTCATCCTGTTCTGGGTCGGCGACGGCGTCGGCGCCGGCGTGGTGATCGGCGGGCGGCTGATCCATGGTTCGACCGGCACGGCGGGCGAACTGGGCGGCGCCATGGTGCCCGACCGGATGGCAAAGCCCGGCGAGCCGGTGAAGATGGCGCTGGTCGAGGCGCTGCTTGACGTGCCGGCGATCGATGCGCTGGTTACCGCGCATGGCCTGCGTGGCGACGGCAGTGTCGAGGCGGTGCGCCAGGCAGCGCTCAGCGACAAGCATCCGAAGTTCTTTGCCGAACTTGGCTACCGGGTCGCCGCGGCGCTGACCGGCGCCATCGGCATACTCGATCCGGAAATGGTGGTGTTGGGCGGGGCCATCGGCCGCGCCGGAGGACGGGCGCTGGCGGACAGCGTCGCCGACATCCTCAAGACCCTGCCGATCGCCATTCCACAGATTGTCCCGACCGCGGTGAGCAGCAATGCCGTGCGGGCGGGGGCCGTAGAACTCGCGCTCGAGCATGCTCGAGAACGTGTGTTCACGGGAGGCAGCGCGGCACGCGGCCTCCCGTGAGGAGATTGGACCACTTGATGAGAAGCACCCATTCCCCGGAGACGATTATGCATACCAATTCAGTGCCTAAACAGCCCTCCCCGGGCTTGATCGGACGTTTGCGCACAAGCCTTCGCGCCCTGGCGCTTGGGGCGCTGGCCAGCGTATCCGCCTTCGCCGTCACCGCTCCGGCGCTCGCCGAAGTCCCGCTCGACCAGCTGGTGCGGATCGTTGCCGAGGGCGGCAACAGCTTTACCCGAACCTTCAACCCGTTCTCGCCGACGGCGCGCTGGGTCAGTACGCGGACCATGTACGAGCCGCTGATGATCCAGAACTATGCCACCGGCAAGCTCGATCCGTGGCTGGCGACGGCTTACGAATGGTCGGCCGACGCGCTGAGCCTGACGGTGACGCTGCGCGACGACGTGAAGTGGTCGGATGGCCAGCCATTCACCGCCGACGACGTCAAGTTCACCTTCGAGCTGATGAAGGCCAACCCCGGTCTGATCGGGCCGGCGGCCGGCGCCTTCGGGCAGTATCTGAGCGCAGTCGAGGCGGTTGACGCCAAGACGGTGAAGTTCAGCTTCTCCTCGACCTATACGCCCGGCCTCTATTCGCTGGTCGACCAGTTCATCGTGCCGCAGCACATCTGGAAGGATGTTGCCGACCCGGTGACCTTCGAGAACCCCGATCCGGTCGGTACGGGCCCCTTCACCACCATCGATGCCTTTGGCACCGATCGCTACCAGGTGACCAAGAACCCGAACTACTGGCAGCCGCTTAATATCGAGGGCGTGTTCGTCCAGGGCTTTAACGGCAACGACCAGGTCAGCGCCGCGACGCTCTCGGGCAATCTCGATTGGGGTGGGCTGGTGCCCGACCCGGACGTGACGTTCGTGCCGCTCGACCCCGACCACTTCGGCTACTGGTGGCCGCGCACCTCGGTGGTGCTGCTGCTCGCCAATACCACCGACGGCGCGCTGGGCGACACGGTGGTGCGCAAGGCCATGAGCATGGCACTCGATCGGCAGCGCATGATCAATACCGGCGTGTGGGGCAAATCGGTTGCCGCCAATGCCACCGGCCTGCCCGAAGCGCCGTTCAAGGATTGGCTCGACCCCAAGGTGATCGAAGCGGGCGCCGCGTGGGTCAGCATGGACCCCGATGCCGCCAACAAGATGCTCGACGAAGCCGGTTACACCAAGGGTGCCGACGGAGTTCGCGTCGGCAAGGACGGTAAGCCGCTGAAGTACGACATCATCGTCCCCTCGGGCTGGAACGACTGGGTGTCGGCCTGTCAGATCGTCGCCGAGAATCTCAAGGACATCGGCATCGACGTAACGCTCCGCACCACCACGGCGGACAGCTGGACCAACTCGACCTTTACCGGCCAATTCCAGCTCTCGCTCGGCACGGCGCAGCGGACGGCGACGCCGTTCGAGTTCTATCGCAACAACATGGCGACCACTTCGGTAAAGCCGGTCGGCGAAGCCTCGCCGAACAACCAGCAGCGCTACGGCGACCCCAAGGTCGATGAGCTCCTGGCAAAGTTCGCCGCTTCGACCGATGCGGCCGAACAGAAGGCGATCATCGCCGAACTCGAAGGCATGTTCTCGGCCGCCGCGCCCGCCATCCCGCTCTACGAGCAGCCGGACTGGGGTCTCTACAACACCCGTCGCTTCACCGGCTTCCCGAACGAGCAGGACCCCTACGCGCCGCTCAGCCTGCAGATGACCAATGGTCCGCTGCTGGTCTGGCCGCACCTGGCCCGCCGCGCCGACTAACGCGCCGCACGTCTCGACTACGTGACATGAAGCTCCCGCCTCTGGCGGGTGGGAGCCCCAGCCATCGGCCTCTCAGTGATCCTCCACCGCGCAGCGGGGGAGGGGGACCAGCGGAGCTGGTGGAGGGGGCGACCCCAAACACCGGCGCATCCTGCCGCCCCCTCCACCGCCTTCGGCGGTCCCCCTCCCCCGTTTCACGGTGGAGGACCACGGAGGGTCCTGCGCAAACTAGCCTCGTTGTCCCCGGAGCCTGCCGATGTATTACATTGCGAAGCGATTGGCGTTCTATGTGCTGGCAGCGTTCGTCGCCATCACCGTCAACTTCTTCCTGCCGCGGCTGACCCCGGGCGATCCGGCGTCGACCATCGTCGCCACCTATTCGACCTCGCTGAACGCGGAGTCGCTGGCAGCGCTGAAGGCGGCCTACGGGCTCACCGACGAGCCGTTGCTGCAGCAATACCTGACCTATCTGGGCAATGTGCTGCGCGGCGATTTCGGCCGCTCGCTCTCCAATTTCCCCGCGCCGGTGATGGCGGTGATCGGCGCCGGGTTCGGCTGGTCGATCCTCCTCGGCCTGACTTCGGTGCTGCTCAGTTTCGTGCTCGGCTCGGTGCTCGGCGCCATAGCGGCGTGGCGGCGAGGCGGCTGGTTCGACCGGCTGACGCCGCCGGTGCTGCTGTTTCTGGGCTCGTTCCCGTACTTCTTCCTGGCGCTGCTGCTGTTCTACATCTTCTGTTTCAAGCTCGGCTGGTTCCCGATGGGCAACGCCTATTCGAGCGTCAACCCGCCGGCGCTGAACCTCGCTGGCATTGGCGACATCCTGATGCACCTGATCGCGCCGGCCTTCACCATTGTGCTGGTGTCGCTCGGGCCGTGGACGCTCAACATGCGCAACGCCATGATCGGCGTGTTGAGCGAGGATTACTTGACGCTCGCCGAGGCCAAGGGGCTGCCGCCGCGCCGGGTGCTGCTGTCGCATGCGGTGCGCACGGCGCTGCTCCCCAACATCACGGCGCTCGGCGCCGCGGTGGGGGCGGTGTTCTCGGGACAGCTCCTGACGGAGATCGTCTTCACCTATCCCGGCCTCGGCTATGCGCTGATGCGCGCCGTCAGCGCCGTGGATTATCCGCTGATGCAGGCGCTGTTCCTCATCATCACCCTGTCGGTGCTGGCGGCGAATTTCCTCGTCGACACGCTCTACGTGCTGCTCGATCCGCGGGTGCGGACGGGCGGGGAGGCCTAGATGTCGCTCAGCGAAAGTTTTGGCGCCAAGGCGCGCCGGCAGCTTCTCGGCTCGATTCCGGTCACGGTGGGTCTGGTCATCCTTGGCGCCCTCGTCGCCGCCAGCGCACTGGCGCAACTGATTGCGCCCTACAACCCGAAGCGCGCCACCGGCGGCATCAACGAGCCACCCTCGCTGGCCCACCTGTTCGGCACCACCGGGCAGGGGCAGGATGTGCTGAGCCAGTTCCTCTATGGCGGGCAGAACACCCTGTGGGTTGCCTTCTCCATCGCGGTGCTGACGACGCTGCTGGCGCTGATCGTGGCGCTCACCGCCGCCTATTTCCGCGGCTGGGTCGACGATGTGCTGACGCTCGTCACCAATGTCTTCCTCGTCATCCCCGGCCTGCCGCTGGTGGTGGTGCTGGCGGCGTTCCTGCCGCCCGGGCCGCTCACCATGATCATGGTGCTGACCATTACCGGCTGGGCCTTCGGGGCGCGATTGTTCCGCTCGCAGGCCTTGAGCCTCAGGGAGCGCGAGTTCATTGCCGCTGCCGAAGACGTGGGCGAAAGCCGCTGGCGTATCGTCGCGATCGAGTTGCTGCCCAATATGGGTTCGGTGGTCGCCGCCTATTTCGTCAACCAGGTGATCTTTGCCATTACCGCGCAGGCCTCGCTCGAGTTCCTCGGGCTCGGCGATGGCGGACAGATCACCTGGGGTTCGATGCTGTTCTGGGCGCAGAACAGTTCCGCCCTGATCCGCGGCGCCTGGTGGACCTTCATCGTCCCCGGCATGGCGATTGCGCTCACCGCCTTCTCGCTGGCGCTGATCAACAACGCGGTCGACGAGATCGGCAATCCGCGGCTGCGCGCCGACCGGCTGTTGCGCAGGGCAGGCGTCAGGAAACCGAGCGCTACGCTCATGACCCCGGTGAAGCGCGATGCTTGACGTTCCTGCCCTCGATGTCGTCGATCTCAGCGTCGGCTATGCCGGCGAGAACGGCATCATCCCGGCGGTCGACCGGGTCTCGTTCCGCATCGCCGCCGGTGAGTTCATGGGGCTCGCCGGGGAATCGGGCTGCGGCAAATCGACGATCGCCCAGTCGATTCTGAGGCTCTTACGCGCCCCGGGGATCATCACCGGTGGCGAGATCCGCGTGGCCGGCAACGACATGCTGTCTGACAACGACGATGCAGTGCGGGCGCTGCGCTGGCGCACCGCGTCGATCGTGCTGCAGAACTCGCTGACCTCGCTCAATCCGGTGAAGCGGATCGCGTGGCAGTTGCAGGAAGCGCTGAACCGCGGCGGTGCCGGGGCGAAGCGAACGCCGTCCGAACTGCTGCAGATGGTCGATATCGACCCCAGGCGGCTGCGGGCCTTCCCGCATGAGCTCTCGGGCGGGCAGCGGCAGCGCGTGGTGATCGCCATGGCGCTGGCGCTCGAACCCAGGCTGATCATCCTCGACGAGCCGACCACGGCGCTCGATGTGATCGTGCAGCAGGAAATCTTTGTCACGGTGAAGGCGCTGCAGCGGCAGATGGGCTTTGCCGTGCTGCTGATCACCCATGATCTGCCGCTGCTGTTCGACGTGGCCGACCGCATCGCGGTGATGAAGGACGGCAGGATCGTCGAGGCGGCGCCGGTAACGCAGTTCCGGCAGCACCAGCAGCATCCCTATTCGAAGGCGTTGCTGAGCGCGACGCCGAAGGTGGATTTCTCGGTGCCGCAGGTGGTGCGGCCGAAATCGGTGGCGCATCCGGTGCTGGAGACGGCGCACCTCACCAAGGCCTATGGCACCAACCCGCTGACCGGGCGCTCGGCACTGGTGGCGGTCAACGATGTGTCGTTCCGGCTGGCGCCGGGCGAGATCGTGGCGCTGGTCGGCGCCTCGGGCAGCGGCAAATCGACCTTCGGGCGCATCGTCACCGGCCTGACCCGACCGAGTTCGGGCGATGTGCTGGTCGATGGCCGCACCCCGGTGCCGGTGTCGCGCCGCCGTCCGCACCAGCCGCGCGCCGCGCAGATGGTGTTTCAGGATGTCTACGGGTCGCTCAACCCGCTGCATACCATCGGCCACCACCTGCGCCGCGCGGTGATCTCGGCGCCTGGCGGCGACAAGGCCGATGTCGAGGGCAGGGTGGCGGCGCTCCTCACCGAAGTCGGGCTGGTACCGACCGCCAGCTATCTCGACCGGCGGCCGCATGAACTGTCGGGGGGGCAGCGCCAGCGCGTCGGCCTCGCCCGGGCGCTCGCCGCTTCGCCGAAACTCCTTGTGGCCGACGAGCCGGTCTCGATGCTCGATGTGTCGATCCGGCGCGACATCCTCAGCCTGATCGCGCGGCTGCGCGACGAGCAGGGGGTCGCCGTCCTCTACATCACCCATGACGTGGTCAGCGCCGGCTACATCGCCGATCGCATCGCGGTGATGCATCGCGGCCAGATCGTCGAGGAAGGGCCGGCCAAGGCCGTGCTCCCCGACCCACAGCACGCGTACACGCGCCAGCTCATTGCCGCCGTTCCCGGCGGCATCGGGCTCGAAACTCCCACCGCCAGCCCGGTTCCCGCATCATGACAGTGACTGACACTCCCGAAATCCGCGTCGGTATCGACGGACGGAAGTTTCCCCGCGCTGCCGAGCTCGGTCCGCTCAAACTCCTTGAGCGCTGCGCCGAACTCGGCCATGCCGGAGTGTTCTTCCGCACCGTGCTCGACGTCTCGCCGACGCTCGACCAGGGCTTTCTCAATGCCGTGAAGCAGCGGGCCGACGAGCTCGGGCTCTACCTCGAAATGGGGCTGGGCAAGATCAACCCGTACAATACACCCGAGGCGCCGGAAGTCCGCGATGTCGGCAAGGGCGACTACCTCCTTGGCATGACCAGGATGATCGAGGCGACGACGGCCATCGGCTGCACGGCGCTGTGGGGAGATACCGCCAATTACCAGCGGCACGAGTGGGGGCTGCACGCCATCGACCGCTACCGCACCGATGTCGAGTGGGCCGACCAGCTCGAGGCGACACAGAAATTCCTCTTGAAGCTGAAGCCGGTACTCAGGGATCGCGGCGCCACCATTGCGGTCGAGACGCATGAGGAGATCACCACGGCGGAGATCGTGCGGCTGATCGCAGAGGTCGGTGCCGATACCGTTGGGGTAACGCTCGACCTCGCCAATGTGGTGGTGCGCGGCGAAGACCCGGTGGCGGCGACGCGGCGCGTCGCACCCTATGTCAAAAAGACCCATATGCGCGACATCGTGCTGTTCGCCCGCCCGCTCGGGCTGGAGCGGCAGACGCGGGCCTGCGGCGATGGGGTGATCGACTGGCAGGCGGTGCTCGGCGCGCTGTTCGCCGCCGGCAGCTTTCCCAACTTCACCATCGAGAATGTCTGGGGCCCGGACAAGAACCAGATCCCGCTGTTCGATCCGGATTGGCAGGCTCGCCAACCGGATGCCGAAATGGGCGAGATCCTCGAGCTGATCCGCCTGTCGCGGCTGTTCGAGGACGGCGTCGCCTCGGGGACGATGATCGCCCCCGACGACTATTTCTCCCCCAATCCCGATCTCGACGAACTCGAAGGGTTCGTCACGCGCAGTGGCGCGACCCTAAAGGCGGCAGCCGATGCGCTGCGCATGACCGTTTCAAAGGAGTAAGCCGCAAATGAATTATCCGCTCAAAGTGCTCGTCGTCGAAGCCCATCCGGACGAGGCGGAAATGTACTCCGGCGGCACGATGCGGCTGCTTGCCGACAAAGGAGCGGCAATCAAGTTCATGTCGCTGACCAATGGCGATGCCGGCCACTACCGGATGGATCGCGAGCCGCTGAAGCGCCGCCGGGCCCGCGAGGCCTATACCGCCGCCCGCCACCTCGGCGTGCTCGACTACGAGATCCTCGATATCCACGATGGCGAACTGGTGCCCGATCTCGTGGTGCGCACCGCGGTGATCTCGGCGATCCGCCGCTGGCAGGCCGATATCGTCATCACCTTCCATGACGATTGCCCCGGCCATCTCGACAACCGTGCCGCCGGCCGGGCGGTGCGGGAAGCTTCGGGCTTCTGCACCAACGGTAATATCGTGCCGGAAGTGCCGCCGCTGGCCGATGCGCCGATTTGCCTGAAGATGACCGATTACGGCGCCATCGACGTGCACCAGCACGACGTGGTGGTGGATGTCGGCGCCTCGATCGATGCCAAGCTCAAGGCGTGTGCCGCGCATGCGACGCAGTTCTACGAGTTCGCGCCGTTCGAGCGTGGCTTCCTCAACGAAGCGCCTCAAATCGGCGACTGGGCGGCCGAGCGGGCGTTCATCCTGAAGTACTGGCCGGAGTTCATGTACACCCAGCCGGGAATGGCGGGCGCGGGAGAGTTCGCCGAGAGTTTCCAGCTGGCTGATTATGGGCGGAAGGTAACGGCGAACGAGGTGTCGGCGCTGTTGGGGGTTTAGGGCGGGAGTACGGTTGTAGGCACCTAGACTGCTCCAACCACGGTGTCACCCCGGCGAAGGCCGGGCCCATCCTGAGGTCTCTCGATGGGGCACCGCTCCGCCGTCCCTCGAGTGATCGGCCGACACGGTGTGCGGCACTACCTCAAACCATCCTCAGCATCTCAGGATGGGCCCCGGCCTTCGCCGGGGTGACACTGTGAGGGTGGGGAGATCGGGGCTCGAATGCACAGTGGCCTGGCCAGGATCTGAGATGCCCCACCACTATCGATACCTTGGTATCCGCGTTTGCGCCGAAGGTGAACTTGTCCGGGAACGTACCGGAATTGATGCTGATCCTCGTCGCCAATCGGGCCTCAAAGCAACCTCCTCCCTGCTTTGAGGCTCGCACTGGCCTCCCCCTTTGGAAGAGAGGATCAGTATGTCCAAACGCAGAATTCTGCCGCTTGCCGCGGCGCTGCTGACTGCCGTTGCCTCGAGCGTCGCATTGCCCGCCACCGCTCAGACGGAGTTCGCTCCCACCCCGCTCAGCCCCGATCAGGTCGGTTCGGGCCCGCGGCTGATTTACCTCCATCACGAGTATCCGGCGACGCTCGATCCGCAGAACACCTCGGCCTTCGTCGGCCAGTTGGCGATGGAGTTCTTCGATACGCTGGTCACCTACGAGATCGATCCGGCGACCGGCATTGCCGACCAGACCAGGATCGTGCCGCGGCTCGCGAGTTCGTGGGACATTTCGGCCGACAACAAGGTGCTGACCTTCCACCTCAACCCCGCGGCCAAGTTCTGGGACGGCTCGCCCGTCACCGCCGACGATGTCTACTGGTCGATCGAGCGGGCGCTGGTCGGGCGCATGGGCTGGGGCACCACGCAGATCGAGACCGGCGGCATCTTCAAGGTCGACCAGATGAAGGTGATCGACCCGCAGACGCTCGAGATCACCTATCCGGACGGGCTCGGCCGCTACGCGCTGCGCAACTTCGCCTCGATGTCGCTGACGGTCATGTCGAAGGCCGCCTGCGAGGCCGGCCGCACCGCCGAGGACACCTGGTGCGTCGAGTGGATCAAGAAGAACGCCATGGGCTCGGGCCCCTACATGCTGGGCGAGCAGCGGAGCGGCGAGTACCTGACTGCCGTCGCCAACAAGAACTACTGGGGCGACGCCAAGCCGTTCTACTCGGAAGTGATGTTCCGGGTGGTGCCGGACGCCCAGACCCGCATGCTGCTGATGGAAAGCGGCGAGGCGGATTTCGCCTTCATGACGCCGAACGAATACGCGGTACTGGCCAAATCTCCGAACACCAAGGTGTTCTCCGTGCCCTCGCAGCAGGACGTGGCAGTGCTGCGCTGGAAGCCGGACGTGCCGCCGTTCGATGATCCGAAGATCCGCGAGGCGGTGATCAAGGCGATCCCCTATGAGCGGCTGGTGACCGAAGTGTGCAAGGGCTTCTGTACCCCGGTGCAGAACCTCGTCGGCGTCAACACGCCGGGCTATGTCGCCGATCCGGATTTCACCACCGATATCGAGGCGGCCAAAAAGCTGGTGGCCGAGAGCAAGTATGCCGGGAACGTGCCGGCGTTCGAGGTGCCGGTGGTGCAGGGCTCGGGCAACATGACGGCCGGCGTCATCATCCAGGATGCGCTGCGCGGCATCGGGCTCGACATGCAGATCAAGCCGCTGACCCAGAATGCCTTCGACGACATCGCCTGGGGCAAGCGCGACCTCAAGGTCTCCATCCACTCGATGGGGCCGTGGTGGAACGACTTCATGTACTGGGCCTATTGGATGTATCGCACCGACAGCGCGACCAACCACATCCAGTTCTCCAACGCGACGCTCGACAAGGATGTGCTGGCAGCGCTCCTCGTGCCGCAGGACGATACGGAGACCTACGGCAAGCTGCAGGCCGAAGTGCTCGGCATCCTCAACGGCGAGCACCTGGCGGCGCCGCTCTACCAGGTGAACTGGAACGCCGCGGTTTCCAGCCGGATCTGCAACGTCAACAAGTTCCCCTGGGGCACTATCACCTTCTCCTGGCTGCGCCCCTGCGCCTGATCCACCCCTGACCTGCCGTCCCGGCATTGAGCCGGGGCGGCCTCTTCCGACCATCTGGTGACCACCATGCGCCTCCCACCGATCCTGCTCTACATCATGAGACGCCTTGCGATCGGTCTTGTCGTGCTGTTCGGCATCAGCGCCGTGGCCTTCTCGATGGCATACCTCTTGCCGTCCGATCCGGTGACCAGCCGCTACCCCGACATCACCAATGAGCAGCGCGCCGAGATGCGGCGCCAGATGGGGCTCGATCAGCCACTGGTGGTGCAATACGCGCGCTACATGGAGTCGGTGTTCCGCGGCGAGTTCGGACGCTCCTTCGGCACCGGCAACAGCGTCGGGCAGGACCTGGCGCAGCGCATTCCGGCAACCCTCGAACTCGCGAGTTTCGGCATCGCCTTCGGCGTGCTGGTCGGTATCCCGCTCGGGTTACTCGCCGCGGTGCGACGCGGCAAGCCGACCGACCACCTGGTGCGCGTGGTCAATATCGCCATCCAGTCGGTGCCGGCATTCTGGCTCGGCGTGGTGCTGATCTTTTTTCTGTATTTCCAGTGGCGGCTGGTGCCGTCGCCGATCGGCCGGCTGTCGCCGATGTTCGTTTCGCCGCCGCCCGTCACCGGGTTCCTCACCATCGACGCGCTGCTGGCCGGCAAGCCCGATATCGCATGGGCCGCGCTGCGCCAGCTGATGCTGCCGGCGCTGGTGCTGGGGCTCGGCGTGATCTCACCCCTGGCCCGGATCACCCGCTCAGCCATGGGCGAGTCGCTGGGCGAGGACTACGTCACGTTTGGGCGCGCACTTGGGCTGAGGCCGCGGCAGGTGGTGCTGGGCGATGCGTTCCGCGGCGCACTGGTGCCGATCGTCACGACGCTCGGCTTCGTCGTCGCCAATGTGCTGGCCGGGGCCGCGATCGTCGAAACAGTGTTCGCCTGGCCGGGGATCGGACGCTACGCCGTCACCGCCATCACCACCTCCGACATGGCGCCGGTCTCGACCTGCATCCTGCTGATCGCCTCCAGCGTCGCCATCACCAACCTGCTGGTCGACCTCAGCTATGCCCTCATCGACCCCCGGATCCGGCATGAATATGCAAGGTGACCGCATCGTGCCGCTCACGGCATCCCGCCCCCGAGCCAGCCTCAGCTGGCGGAAGCTCTATTTCGGCGCCTTTGGCGGCGACCCGCTCGGCGTCGTCGGGGTGGTGCTGCTCGCCGTCCTGCTGCTGACAGCGATCTTCGGGCCGTTCCTCGTCACCCACGATCCGATCCTCACCACCCCCGATGTGCTGCTGCCGCCTTCGGCCGAGCACTGGCTGGGGACCGATCATTTCGGCCGCGACGTGTTCTCGCGCACCATCACCTCGCTCAGGATCGATTTCATCGTCGCCGGCGTGGGGGTGAGCGGCGCCATCGTCATCGGCTCGCTGATCGGGCTGATCTGCGGCTATGTCGGCGGCTGGTTCGACGACCTGGTGATGCGGCTGGTCGACATCATCCAGTCGTTCCCGCTGATCCTCGTGGCGATGATCCTGGTGCTGGTGCTCGGGCCCGGCGTCGAGAGCATCGTCATCGTCACGGTGCTGATCAACATTCCGCTCTATGCCCGGGTGATCCGCGGCCAGACGCTAAGTAAAAAGAGTCTCGAATATATCGACTCGGCGCGCTGCTCGGGCGCCTCGGAGATGTCGATCCTGTTCCGGCACCTGCTCCCCAACACCGTCAATCCGATCGTCATCCATGGCAGCCTCAACCTCGCGGCGGCGGTGGGCAACGTCGCGGTGCTGTCGTTCCTCGGTATCGGCATCCGGCCGCCGACGCCGGACCTGGGCGTGATGGTGGCCGAAGGCACAAACTACCTGGTGCAGGGCGCCTGGTGGATGAGCATCTGCCCCGGCCTCGTCCTCGCCACGACGATCTTCAGCCTCAACCTGATGGGCGATGCGCTCGAGGCCCGCCTCGATCCGCGCCGGGGGAGCGAGTGATGGGCGACAAGCTGTTCGAAATCCGCGACCTCTCGATCGATACCCGACGCGGTGGGGTCACCCGGCGGATCGTCGAGAACATGAACCTCTCGGTCGAGCGCGGCCAGATTTACGGTCTTGTCGGCGAAAGCGGCTCGGGCAAATCGATCTCGATGATGGCGAGCGTCGGCCTCGCCGCGTCGGGCTTGCTGGTCGAAGGCGGCGACGTGAGCTTCGGCGGCAAGCGGCTTGCTGCGGCCGACCAAAGGGGCTTGCGCGGCAACCTCTCGCATGGGGTGTCGCTGCTGTTCCAGAACGCCAAGGGGGCGCTGAGCCCGTTCCTCACCACCGGAAGGCAGGTTGGGCGGGTGCTGGCGCAGCGGGGAATTTCGAAGGAGGCGCGGCCCAAGGAGATCGCTGAGCTGTTCCGGCTGGTGGGCCTCAACTTCGGTGACCTCGGTGAAAAATATCCGCACCAGATCAGCGGCGGGCAGGCGCAGCGCGTCGCCATGGCCTGCGCCATGGCCAGCAACCCGTCGCTGCTGATCGCAGACGAGCCGACCACGGCGCTCGATGTCACCACCGAACGCGAGCTGCTGCGCTTCCTCGCCCGCATCTGCCGGGAGCGCGACATGGCGATCGTCCTGATCGCGCACAACCTGTCGCTGGTGTCGGAATATTGCTCCGGCCTCACCATCATGCATGCCGGCCAGGTGGTGGAAGAGGGCGCGCTGCGCTCGATCTTCGCCACGCCGCTCCACCCCTACACCCAGGGGCTGATCGCGGCGGTGCCCGATGTCGACGAGCCGCACGAACTGGTGCCGCTCAAAGGCAGCGTCTGGGGTGGACGCAGCGACATCGTGCGCTGCCGGTTCTCGCATCGCTGCCCGCATGTGCGGCCGCAATGCGACGCCGGCCTGCCGCCAGCCATCGCACGCGGCGACCACCAGGTGCATTGTGTGCTCTACGAGGGAGAGGCGGCATGAGCGCTCCGGCACTCAGCGTAAGAGACCTGACCAAGCTGTTCCACAACCCGGCGGCGCCCGAGGCGATGCCCGTGGGGGTGCGCGGCGTGTCGTTCGATGTCCAGCCCGGCGAAGTGGTAGGGCTGATCGGCGAGAGCGGCTGCGGCAAGACCACGCTCGGCCGCTGCGTCGTCGGACTGCAATCGGCGGACGCCGGCGAGATCGTCGTCGACGCCACCAATTTCTCGGCGCTGCGTGGCGAAGCCAAGCGCCGCTTCCGCAAGAACGTGCAGATCGTCTTCCAACGCCCCGAGACCTGCCTCAACCCGCGGATGACCGTCGCCGGCTTCGTCACCGAGGCGTTGCGCAACTTCCACACCGTGGCGCGGCAGGGCGAGCGAGCCCGGCTGATCGAGCTCGCGACGCTGGTTGGCCTCCGTGAAGAGACGCTGGAGCGCTATCCGCACCAGCTGTCGGGCGGGGAGCGGCAGCGCGTTGCCATCATGCGGGCGCTGGCCTGCGAGCCGCAGGTGATGGTGCTCGACGAGCCGACTTCAGCACTCGACGTTTCGGTACAGGCGCAGGTGCTGCGCACCCTCAAGGACCTGCAGGTGGCGGTCGGCACCGCCATGCTGTTCATCAGCCACGACGTGGCGGTGGTGCGCTACATCTGCAGCCGGGTGATGGTGATGTATCTGGGCGTCATCGTCGAGGAAGGCCCGGCCGATGCGGTGTTCTCGACGCCCTCGCACCCCTACACGCGCGCGCTCCTCGGCGCGGCGCCGCGGATCAAGCCGAAGCCGGATGACGGCATGGCCATGCGCGGCGAGCTGGTGCTCGGCGAGGTGAAGCCAGGCGAGTGCCCGGTGCGCGCCCGCTGTCCCCTGGCGCATGAGCGGTGCCACACCGCCCCTCCCGTAACCGAGCTCGGCGGCGGCCATCGTGCCGCCTGCTGGCTCAGCGGTGAAACCCGACTGCCAAACCCAACTGCCAACCAAGTCGATCAGAAAGCGGCATCATGACTATCAGTGAGTCCTTCTACGAACGGTCGATGGAATTGCCCTCCGAGCTCCTCGTCGGCGCCATCGACAGCCACGTCCATGCCGGACCGGTGCTGCGCTCCAATCCCGGGCACCAGGATCCATTCGAAGTGGCCATCGAAGCGCGCGAGGCCGGCATGCGCGCCATCGTCTACTACGACGTGTTCGGCTGGGCCTCGGGCACGGCCTGGATGGTCAATCGCCACGTGCCGGGGATCAAGACCTTCGGCGGCTACCTGATGAACTCGGCGCATGGCGGGCTCAACCCGCGTTCGGTGCGCACCGCGCTCTACATGGAAGAGGGCTGCCGGTTCATCAGCTTCGGATCGCACTGCACCTATTTCTCGGCCAGCCGGGAGTCGACGATCATCGATGGGCAACTGGTGCCGTTCAAGGATGCCTATCCGGAATTCGTCAAGGAGGAGCTGAGCCGCGCCATCCGCATCCCGGAGGAGGGGCCGATCTCCGACGATCTGGCGGAGATCCTGCAGATGGTCGCCGACCATCCGGATGTCTACCTCAACACCGGGCACGTGTCGGGGCCGGAGGTGCTGCGCATCCTCGACCTCGCCGAGGAGTTCGGCATCCACAAGGTGCTGATCGCCCATCCGGCGCGCCAGCAGCTCACGATCGAGCAGCAGAAGGATGCAGCGCGCCGCGGCTTCTTCCTCGAGGGATGCCTCGTCGACTGGCTCTACCCGCACGCGCCGCGTACCCATTACTACGTCGAAAAGAAGTACATGGACCGCTCCGGCGACCTGCCGCGACTCCGGCGCACCGCGACGCAGTGGATGAGCGACATCCGCGAGGTCGGGCCGGAGCATTTCGTCCTCGGCACCGATTACGGCATCCGCGCCGCCTCGAGCCCGGTGCAGGGCATGCGCACGATGATCACGACGCTGCTCGACTACGAGTTCACCCCCGAAGAAATCCGCACCATGACGGCGCACAATCCAGCGCGCCTCATCGGCCTCGACCCGATCTGAGGACAGCTCATGGCGACCTACGAACCCTTCTACAACCGCACCATGGAACTGCCCGAGGAGCTCTTGGTCGGCGCCATCGACAGCCATGTGCATGCCGGGCCGGTGCTGCGCTCCAACCCCGGGCATTTCGACCCGATCCAGGTGGCGGAGATGGCGCGTGCCGCCGGCATGCGCACCATCCTCTACTACGACGTGTTCGGCTGGGCCTCCGGCACGGCCTGGATGGTCAACCGCTATATGAAAGACTTCCGCACCTTCGGCGGCTACCTGATGAACTCGTCGCATGGCGGGCTCAACCCGCGCGCCGTACGCACCGCGCTGAACCTCGGCGATGGCTGCCGGATGATCAGCTTCGGCTCGCACTGCACCTACCACTCGGCCTCGACGGAATCGACGCTGGTCGACGGCAAGCTCGTGCCGTTCAAAGACGCAATCCCCGGTTTCGCCGAAAAGGAACTGAGCCGGGCCGTGCGCATCCCCACCGAAGGGCCGATCCAGGACGAGCTCAAGGAGATCCTCGACATGGTGGCGGAGCGGCCGGAGGTCTATCTCAATACCGGCCACGTCTCCGGTCCCGAGGTGCTCAGGATCGTCGAACTCGCCGAGGAGTACGGGATCAGGAAGGTGCTGGTGGCGCATCCGGCGCGCCAGCTGCTCACCGTCGAGCAGCAGAAGGAGATTGCCCGCAAGGGCTTCTTCCTCGAAGCCTGCGCGGTGGATTTCGGCGGGCCCTGGATGCCGCAGACGCACTATTATGTGGAGCGTGAACTGATGGATATGGGCTCGCTCGTCCACGGCCGGGCGATGAGCTGGCTGCAGGGGATCCGCGATGTCGGGCCCGAGCAGTTCGTGCTTGCCACCGACTACGGCGTGCGTGTGCTACCCTCGCCGATTGAAGGCATGCGGATGATGATCTCGATGCTGCTCTATTTCGGCTTTTCGGTGGAGGAAGTGCAGACCATGACAGCGATCAACCCGGCCCGGATGATCGGACTCGACTGATGGTGGTTGCCGATCTCTATGTCCGCAACGCCACCCTGGTCACCGACGAACGCTCGTTCGTCGGTGGCATCGTCGTTACAGATGGCCGTATCGCCGAAGTGGTGGCGGGTAATCCGGAGTGGCCGGCTACCGACACCATCGATGCGACCGGACAGTTGCTGCTGCCCGGCCTCGTCGATGCACACGTGCATTTCTCCGAGCCCGGGCGCGGGCACTGGGAGGGGTTCGAAACGGGGAGCCGGGCGGCGGCGGCCGGCGGCATTACCAGCTTCGTCGAGATGCCGCTCAATGCGCATCCGCCTACCGTCGATGCCGCCGCGCTGGCGCTGAAGCAGGCGGCGGCGGCGGTCAGCCATGTCGACTACGCCCTGTGGGGCGGGCTGGTCGACGACAATCTCGCGCACCTCGCCGAACTGCAGCAGGGCGGCGTGGTGGGCTACAAGGCCTTCATGGTGACGGCGACCGATTTTGCCCGCTCCGACCGCCGCATCCTCAGGGCGGGGATGGAGCAGATCGCCCAGTTCGGCTCGTTCCTCGCGGTGCATGCCGAAGACGAGGCGATGACGCTCGAACTCACTGCGGCCCTCCGCGCCAAGGGACGGCGCGACCGCCTCGCCTGGGGCGAAGGCCGGCCGATCGAAGCGGAACTGGCGGCGATCGACGAAGCCATTGCGTTGGCCGATGCCACGGGGGCGCGGCTCCACATCGTCCATGTCTCCTGCGCTGTCGGCATCGACCGGATCAGCGCCGCCAAGGCGCGCGGCGTAAAGGTGACGGCGGAGACCTGTCCGCACTACCTGTTCTTCGATGCCGAAGACCTGGTGCGGCTCGGGCCGGTGGCCAAATGCGCGCCGCCGCTGCGCGCGCCCGGCGAGCGCGAAATGCTGTGGGACCGGGTGCTGGCGGCAGAGATCGACGTCATCGCGTCCGACCATTCGCCGTGCCTGTGGGAAGAAAAGTCTGCCGGCGACGACGATATATATGCCGCCTGGGGCGGCATATCCGGGCTGCAGTCGACGCTGCCGGTGCTGTTGACCGAGGGCGTCCGGCGCCGCGGGCTGAAGCTCACCGAACTGGTGCGGATGACGGCGCTCGGGCCGGCCCGGCTGTTCGGCTTTGCCGATCGCAAGGGCCGGCTGGCGCCGGGCGCCGATGCCGACCTGGTGCTGGTCGATCCCGAGGCCGAGTTCACGCTCAAGGCGGACGACCTGTTCTATCGCAACCCGCACAGCGCCTATGTGGGTGCTCACTTCGTAGGCAGTGTCCATAGAACGATCAGCCGCGGGTTGACTGTCTACCAGGAGGGGCGAATGATCGGTCCATCCGGACATGGCAGGCGGCTCGACGGACCAGGTCTTGCGGCCGCTGCCAGCTCGGAAAGACGTGTGATCGAGGCTTGAGGGCGATGGGTTTTTCGGCGGGCGATTCGACAATCGACAACAGCGCGCCACTCGCCCGCCCGCTCTATCGCGACGACGATGACGGTATGCAGTCGCTGCGTTTGAAGCACCTGCTCACCACCGATATCGATCCGGCCGAGAAGGGCCGGCTGATCGAGCGGCTCGACCGCGCGCTTGCGGTCACCGGCGCCCGCTGGGCGGCGCTGCTGGTCGCCGGGGAGCGCGGCTTGCAGGTGCTGGTGACGGGCGAAATCCCGCCCTCGATCCACCGGCAGCTGGGCGAGCTCAGGGTACGCCGTGGCGAGGCGCTGAGCTTTCCGGTGCATGTCACCAACCGGGCGGCGAGCCAGGGCTACGCGGTCGAAGGCGCGGTGGTCGCCGGACGCGATGCGCCGCAGGGTCATGTGGTCCTCGGCTTCCCGCTGGCAGAGCGCGGCACGGCACGTCGCACTGATCTGGTGAAACTGGTTGCTGACGATCTCAGCGGATTGCTCGAAGGCAATGCGCTGGCGGCTCAGATGGAACATATCCGCAGCCACCTGTCGCTGGTGCACCGGCTGGGCCAGCAGGTGACCTCGATCCATGACCGGGGCGAGCTGTTCGAGGAGATCACCCGGCTGATTCATCGTTCGCTCGGCTACGAGCATATCCAACTGCTCCTGACCAACGAGGCCTCGGGCCGGATCGAGCTGATCCACGCCAGCGGGCCGTTTGCGCCACAGCTGATGCAAGCGGGGTTCAGCGAGGCGAAGGGGCGCGGCATTATCGGGCGCGTGGCGGAGACCGGACGCACCCGGATGTCGGCTGATGTGACGCTCGACAACCATTTCGTCTCGCATGCCATGCTGCCCAACACCGCGTCGGAACTGGCGCTGCCGTTGCGGCTGGGGGCGCGGGTGGTCGGCGTGCTCGATATCCAGAGCGACCGGCGCGATGCGTTCCGGCGCGACGACGTGATCCTCCTCCAGACCATTGCCGACCAGATCGCCCCGGCGATCGAGCAGAATCGGCTGTTTGCCGCCGAGCGGCAGGAGCGCGAGCTGGCCGATACGCTGGCCGACGTCTCGCGGATCATTTCGTCGAGTCTCGATTCCAGCCATGTGCTCGAGGCGGTGCTGCAGGAATTACGCCGGGTGGTGCCGCATCGCGGTTGCCGGGTGACGCTCAGGGGCGATGACGGAATGATGCGGGTGGTGGCGGCACGCGGCTATCCCGATGACGAGCTGGTGCGCCGCACAGCGTTCCGGCCTGAAGACGCGCCGCTCAGTGAGCCGGTCATGCGTGACCATCGCACCCTGATCATCGGCGACGTCACCGAGGAAGCCGACTGGGTGTGGCAGCCGGGCACCGAGCAGGTGCGCTCGTGGTGCAGCGCCCCGCTGGTCCTCGGCGACGAGTGCCTGGGGTGGCTCTGCATCGATTGGCCCGAACCGAATTTCTACAGCACCGAGCACGGCCGCATCGTCCGCACCTTCGCCGACCAGGCCGTGGTGGCCATCGGCAATGCGCGGCTCTTCGCCCAGGTGAAGGAGCTAAGCGAGGTGCTGGAGCAGAAGGTTGCCGACCGCACCGCACAGCTGCGCGACGCGCGCGACGAGATCGAGCGCAAGGCGCACGAGCTGCAAGCGCTGCTGCGCCGGCTGGTTGGGGTGCAGGAAGAAGAGCGACGCCGCATCGCCTATGACCTGCATGACAGCGTGGCGCAGTCGATCCTCGCTTCGACCTACGAGTTGCAGGCGCTGCGCCGGCGGATGGGCGACAACCCGGATCTCGACCAGCGGCTGACGCAGTGCCAGCGGCTATTGGATGCCACCTTGCGTGAAATGAAGCAGATCATCTACGCGCTCCGGCCTACGGTGCTCGACGAACTCGGCTTGATCCCGGCGCTCGAGAACTATCTCGCGTCGCTGCCGACCAGCGTGCCGATCGCTACCGATATCCGCGTCGACGGCACGCCGTTTGCGCTTGGGCCGGATGCCGATCTGGCCGTCTACCGGATCGTCCAGGAGGCCTGCCAGAACGCCGTACGGCATGCGGGGGCGCGCTCGTTCGGGCTGGTGCTGAGCTTCAGCGACACCCGGCTCGAAGTGTCGATCCGCGACGACGGCCGCGGCTTTGCCATCGATGCGGCGGAGAACGGGCTCGGGCTGGTGGGCATCCGCGAGCGCGCCAGTGCGGTGGGCGGCGAAGTCTCGATCGACAGCAGCCCCGGGTTCGGGACCAACATCGTGATTGGAGTGCCAAGTGCTGCAACCGCGCATTAAGGTGATGATCGTCGACGATCACGAAATCTTCCGGCGGGGCGTCAAGAGCCTCCTGGAAGGCGAGGACGACATGCATGTCGTCGGTGAGGCCGGCAATGCCAGCGACGCGCTCACCGAGCTCGGCAAGCGCAAGCCCGACGTCGTCACCATCGACATCCGGCTCGGCACCATGGATGGCATCCAGTTGGCCCGGCTGATCAAGGCGCGGCCCGATGCGCCGCGTTGCATCATCCTTTCCACCTATGATGACCGGCAGTATCTGGTCGGAGCGCTGGAAGCCGGCGCCGACGCCTATCTGCTCAAGACGAACTCCTACGAGACCCTGGCGCAGGCGATCCGCTCGATCCATGCCGGCGAGCGCATGCTGTCGCCCGAACTGATCCCCACCATGATGGAAGAGTACCGCCGGGTGGCGGCGCAGCAGATCCAGCGCGACAGCGGGCTGACACCGCAGGAAGTGCGTATGCTGCGCCTGCTCGCCGATGGCGGCCGCTCGCAGGATATCGCCAGCGAGCTGGCGCTCACCGAGATCACGGTGAAGCGCAAGGTGCAGGAGATCACCACCAAGCTCAACGCCAGCAATCGGGTGCAGGCGGTGGCGGAGGCGATCCGCCGCGGGGTGATTTAGCTGCCGCACCGCCGGTGATCGCGACCGCCCACCCGGCCGCTCCCGCTGGCTATCCGCTCCGGCCAGAATATCGAGTGGTGCCGCGGCGCTATTCAGGCATTTGTCCTGGGGCAGCGGAGTGCGCAGGGGTAGGGTGCGGCGGTTAGTTCCGGCCACGAATGCCGAACGGCATTGTGGGTGAGATGTCTGCCGGTGGATTTGGCTGGATCGAGCTACACCCGCTTGGTCGACAGCACGTCGAAAGTCCGCTCGATCGTCGCCACGGCGCGGTCGTAGTCGGCCAGTGCCAGGGCGGCAATCAGGGCGTCGATGATGGCGAGCTGGGCGATGCGGCTGGTCATCGCCTCGGTGCGGAACTGGGTCTCGCGGGCCAGCGTATTGAGCACGATATCGGCGTGGCTGAGGATCGGCGATTTGCCAAAATTGGTCACGGCGATGGTGGTGGCGCCGGCCTCCTTGGCAAGGCGGGTGGCGGTCAGCGTCTCGATGGTCGAGCCCGAATGCGAAATGGTGAGCACCGTGACATCGGGGGTGCAGAGCGCCGCGGTGATCGCCTGCACGTGGCTGTCGACGGTGGCGCGCGAATTGATGCCGATGCGCAGAAGCCGGTAGTTGGCGTCCTCCGCAATGGTTGCGGCGCTGCCGATGCCGAACACTTCGACGCGGCTCGCCTTGCGGATGGCAGCGACAGCGCGAGCCAACTGGCCGAGGTCGAGCGCCTTCTGGGTATCGTGCAACGCCTGCAGGTCGGACTGAAAGATCTTTTCGACCACGGTGGCGAGATCGTCGTTGGGCTCGAGATCCTCATGGATGAACTGCACCGGCTGAACCAGGTCGCGCGCGATGGCGATCTTAACCTGCTGGAAGCCGCGGGCGCCGAGCTGCTGGCAGAGACTGATGACGCTACCTTCGCTGGAGCCGGAGCGCTCCGCCACTTCGGTCACCGACATGTGGACGACATCGGAGGCATTGGCAGTGATGAAATCGGCGATGCGGCCGGCGGTGGGCGGCAGGTTCGACCGCAGCGCCGCGATGCGGTCGAGGATGCCGGAGAGCTGGCCCGGTTCGGTGCGGTCGGTGCTCATGCGGGCATGAGCTCACGTAGCGCTTCGTTCAAACCGCCCGGCATGGCCTGCCAGAACATCATGCCCAGCGCCCGGGCGCCGGCGCCGTCGGTCAGGGGATTGTCGCCGATCATCACACCCTCTTCCGGCTCGATCCCGAGCCGCTCGCAGCCGAGCCGGAACAGCGCCGGCTCGGGCTTGCCGATCACGGTATGAGGCACGGGACCGGCACAGGCAAGCACCGCCGCGGCGAGCGCGCCGGCCTCGGGCACCGGCTGGCCGCTGGGGCCGGGATGGGTGGTATCGGGGCAGGCGACGACCAGTTCGGCGCCGTGGGCCATGGCCTCGGCAGCGGCGGCGAGCTTGCCGTAGTTGAAGCGCCGGTCGCGCGCCACCAACACCACGTCGGCCTCGGGCCGATCCACATCGAGGCCAAGCCGTCTTGCATAAGCGCGAAGCGGGGTCGAGCCGAGCACCATCACCCGGGCGCGGGGGTGGCGCCGGGCGATGGTTTCAAGCGCACAGGTGCCGGCGAGGATGATCCGGTCGGCCGGGATGGCGATGCCGAGATCGGCGAAGCGGCTCATCAGCTGCAGCGGGGTGTGCTCGGAATCGTTGGAGACAATAGCGAAACGGCCCTCGAGCCGGTTCAGCAGCTCGCGGGCTCCCGGCAACAGATGGCGGCCGCTCACCAATGTGCCGTCGAGATCGATGAGGTAGCCGCGTGCGGAATGCACATTGGGCAGCAAGGCGAAACTCCCTGATTTGCCACACGAATCTGTACTGAGCTTGTCTCAGTGTCAAGGTGTGAAAACACTGAGGAAGTTTCATAAGACTGTCACACAGCGGCGCTATCGATTGGGCAGTAACGAGAGGGTCGAGCCATGAAGATCGCTGTTATCACCGACATCCATCACGGCCCGCAGTCGCACACCAAGGAACCCGGCTGGGATGCATTGCAGGTGATGCGCGATTGCATCTGGCATGCCGGCGAGCTGGGCGCCGACCTGCTGCTCGATCTCGGCGATCGCATCTCCGACACTACCCGCGAGGGCGACCGGCAGGTGGCGGCGGAAGTCGCGGCGACCTTCGCGACGTTCAACGGTCCGCGTTACCACGTGCTCGGCAATCACGACGTCGCCAATATGAGCATCGCGGACAATGAGGAGATCCTCGGCCAGTCGATGCAAAGCTCGGTGGTCGACCTCGGCGAAGTTCGCCTGATCCTCTGGCAGCCGGGCGTCAAGATCGAGTGGCCGACCGGGTTTCCGCCCGCCGCGGCGAACCTCGACTGGCTGGTCGAAACGCTCAACGCCGATAGCAAGCCCGCCATCATCGCCACCCATGTGCCGCTCTCGGGGCACCTGCAGGTCGGCAATTACTACTTCGAGCGCAACCCGCAATTCGCCACCTATCCGGACCAGGTGACGGTGCGCGAGGCGGTGGAGGCGACCGGGAATGCGGCGCTCTGGCTCTCGGGCCACGTGCACTGGAACACCGTCACCAATGTGCGCGGCCTGCCGCACATCACCGTGCAGTCGGCGAGCGAGCGCTTCACCACTTTCCCCCACGGCGCTGCCGCCTTCGCCATGCTCGAGATCGCCGACGGCAAGTTCTCGCTAAACGTGCATGGGCGCGATCCGTTCGCCGTTTCGATGCCGTTCCGCCGCTCCGGCGAGCGGCCGTGGATGCCGGCGCTGGCGCCGTTCACCGCCCGCGAAGTGGCGGTCGAGCGGGAGGTGGAACGTGCTTGATTTCCTCACCCGGCGCACGCTCGGTTCGCTCGCAACGCTGATCGTCGTGGTGGTGGCGGTGTTCTTTGCCACCCGCCTCTCCGGCAATGCCATGGACTACATGCTGCCGCCCGGGATCGACGCCGAGACCAAGGCGGCGATGGTCAGGCATTTCGGCCTCGACCAGTCGCTGTGGACGCAGTTCTGGAACTATATCGGCGGGCTGTTCCGCGGCGATGTCGGCATCAGCCTGTTCGAGCGCCGCTCCGTGGTCACCATCTATGCCGAGCGGCTTCCCAATACGGTGATGCTGTTCAGCTACGCGCTCATCCTTTCGGTCGGCCTCGGTGTGCCGCTCGGGATCGCGGCGGCGCTCAACCGCCGCAACCCGCTGGGCTCAGTGATCATGTCGGTGGCCTTCGTCGGCTATGCCACGCCCAACTTCGTGCTCGCCATCGTGATGATCCTCGTCTTCTCGTTCAACCTCCACTGGCTGCCGAGCTCGGGCGACGCCACGCCGCTGCATTTCCTGATGCCGTCGATCGTCCTCGCCGCGCCGATGCTGGCCGAGATCGTGCGCTTCACCCGTAACGCACTGCTCGACGTCTTGAGCCAGGATTACCTCCGCACCGCTCGCGCCAAGGGGCTGCCGGAGGGACTGGTGATCGTCAAGCATGCGCTGCGCAATGCCGCGATCCCGGTGGTGACCATTGTCGGGCTGCAGGTGGCCGGCATGGTCGCCCGCTGCGTGCTCGTCGAAGCGGTGTTCGCCACCAAGGGCATCGGCGACCTCGTGGTGTTCGCCACCATGCAGCGCGACTACCCGGTGCTGCAGTTCGGCGTGATCCTCATCGCCACCCTGGTGGTGGTGGTCTCGCTGGTCGTCGACCTGCTCTACGCCGCCATCGATCCTCGCGTGAAGGTGACAGCATGACCGATCTCGCCGCGCCGCTGCCAGGCCTCGCGCCGACGCCGAAGACCCGCAACAAAGCCCGCAACAGCCGTCGCGGCCAGGGGATGCTTGCCATGCTGTGGCGCAAGGCCAACTGGCTGATGCGTCTCTATATCGGGCTGTTCGTCCTGATCCTCCTCGTCGCGCTGTTTGCGCCGCTGCTGGCGCCGTACGACCCGAATGCGCAGACGCTGCTGGCGCGCCTGCGGCCGCCGGTCGGCTTCGATCGCGCCATGGCGGCGCATCCGCTCGGCACCGACCAGCTCGGCCGCGACATGCTCTCGCGCACCCTTTACGGGCTGCAACTGACCATGCTGATCGCGCTGGTCGGCAGCCTGATCTCGATGCTGCTCGGCACGGCGCTCGGCGTCATCGCTGGTTATGTCCGCGGCCCGGTCGGGGCGCTGATCATGGCGCTGGTCGATATCCAGATCGCCGTGCCGTTCACGCTGATTGCGCTGCTGGTAATCGCGATTTTCGGCAACTCGTTGCCGGTGCTGATCGCGGTGATCGGCGTCGCCGGCTGGGAAGCCTATGCCCGCGTGGTACGCGCCCAGGTGCTGACAGTGTCGCGCATGCCGTTCGTCGAGGCGACGATCGCCGCCGGCGCCACCCACCCGCGCATTCTGTTCAAGCACATCCTGCCCAATATCATCTCACCCATCATCGTGATGTGGACGATGACCTTCTCGGCGCTGATCCTCTTAGAAAGCTCGATGTCGTTCCTCGGGCTCGGGGTGCAGCCGCCCACCGCCACGCTCGGCTCCATGGTCGGGCTTGGTCGCGACTATCTTGCGTCCAACCCGTGGATCGCCGTCGTTCCATCGCTTGCCATCATGTTCGTCTCGCTGCTGGTCCTCCTCATCGGTGACTGGCTGCGCGACGCGCTCGACGTCAAGCTCAAGTAACCGGGCCAACCCGGCAACCCGGCTGTCGCGGCCTCTCAACCCCCGCGCCGGCCAGCCACTTCCCCCGCGCATCAGCCCTCCGTCCGATCCCCGATCGGACGGCCGGGAGGGTGCTTGTCAAAAACAGGATGCTGTCATGCACAAGACCCTGCTCATCGCCCTCGCCACGACCACCATGCTGGTGGCGCCGGCCCTCGCGCTCGACCTCAAGGTCGCGGTGCAGAACCTGCCGGCCACGCTCGATCCGGGTAAGGATCACTCCAACACCGGCTCGCAGATCTATCGCAACGCCTTCGATCCGCTGATCGAGAAGGACTACTCGACCGCCGAAGTCACCTTCAAGCCCGGTATCGCCACCGAATGGAAGCAGGTCGAGCCGACAATCTTCGAGGTGAAGCTGCGCGACGACGTCAAGTTCCACAACGGCGCCACCATGACTGCCGATGACGTGGTGTTCTCGTTCGAGCGCATCATCAACGAAGCGACCCCCGAGTTCGGCTCGGTGAAGAAGCAGTTCTTCAACAATTTCCAGAAGGTCGAAGCCATCGACGCGACCACCGTGCGCTTCACCACCTTCAAGCCCGAGCCGCTGTTCGAGACGCTGCTCAACACCTCGGAAGCCGCCGTGGTGCCCAGGGCCTACGTCGCCGGCCTGTCGGGTGATCCGGCAGTGGTGGAACCCTCCGACTTCGACGCCTTCGGCCTCGCGCCGGTTGGCACCGGCCCCTATTCGATCCAGAACTTCCAGCCCGGCGAAGGCCTGACCTATGTCAAGTTCGCCGACTACTGGGGCGACAAAGCGCCGCTCGATACGGCGGAACTGCGCCGCATCCCCGAGATGGCGACCCGCATCACCGCCCTCGCCAATGGCGAAGTCGACCTCATCACCAACGTGCCGCCCGATCAGCTGGCGACCATCGAAGCCAACCCCAACCTCAAGGTCGAGGGCGCGGTGACGCCGCTGTTCCATGTGGTGTTCTTCAATACCGAAAACCCGAAAATGGCCGACAAGCGCGTCCGCCAGGCGCTCAGCATGGCGATCGACCGGAACCTGCTCAATGAAGCGCTGTGGCTCGGCAAGGCCGTGGTGCCCTCGACCCACACCTACCCGCAATATGGCCAGCTCTACATGCCGGAGCTGCAGACCTTCGAGTACAACCCGGAAAAGGCCAGGGAGCTGCTGAAGCAAGCCGGCTTCGAGGGCCAGACGGTGCGCTACGACACCGACCCGGTCTACTACACCAACGGGCTGCTCGCCGCGCAGGCGATCAAGGAGATGTGGGCGGCGGTCGGGGTCACCATGGACCTGAAGGTCGATCCCAAGTGGACCGGCGACGACAAGGACATGGAATCGCGCAACTGGTCGAACCCGATGTACTTCGCCGATCCCGCGGGTTCGTTCGGCACGATGTGGAGCCCGACCGGGGCCCGCATCACCGGCGGTTCGTGGAAGCCGAACGAGGCCTACACCGAGATGTGGGAGCGCTTTCGCTACTCGACCGATATCGAGACCCGCAAGGCCGCTTATGCCGAGATCATGGCCTATGTGAAGGACGAGGCGCCGGTCCTGGTGCTGTACCAGCCGTATGAATCCTACGGCATGACCAAGAGCCTCGAGTGGAAGCCGCTGCCGGGTCACATCCCCTACGTGCTCGATTTCCGCGCCGGCTCGATCGCCTTCAACGATTGATTGCCGCCACCGGCGGGGAGCGATCCCCGCCGGCCCCGGCGTAGTCGCATACATGAGGGTCACCGGCCTGTCCTTGGTCCTCCACCGTGAAACGGGGGAGGGGGACCGCCGAAGGCGGTGGAGGGGGCGGCAGGATGAGCCGGTGTTTGTGGTCGCCCCCTCCACCAGCTTCGCTGGTCCCCCTCCCCCGCTGCGCGGTGGAGGACCACGGAGAGGCCCGTGGCCCTTGTATGCGATAGCTCTTGCCATTCGAACGGAGCCCCCGATGAGCAACACCGCGATCCTCGATGTCGACAGCCTGAAGGTCGTGTTCGAAACCGATACCGGACCGGTCGTTGCCGTCGACGGGTTGAGCTTCGAGATCCGCTCGGGTGAGTGTGTCGCGGTGGTCGGCGAGTCCGGCTCGGGCAAGTCGGTGACGGCGATGTCGATCCTCGGGCTCGGCAAGTATTCCGGCGGCCGCATCGCTGAAGGCGCCATCCGCTTTCGGCGCAAGGACGCGAAAGTCGTTGATCTCGCTGCTGCGGATGAGGGCACTCTGCGGACCATTCGCGGCAATGAGATCGCCATGGTGTTCCAGGAACCGATGACCTCGCTGAACCCGGTCTTCACCGTGGGAGAGCAGATCGCCGAGGTGATCCGGCTGCACCAGCAGGCCGGCGCCGCCGACGCGGCGCGGCAGGCAGTGGAACTGCTCAAGCGGGTGCGGATCCCCGAGCCGGAACGCCGCTTCTCGCAGTATCCGCATGAGCTCTCGGGCGGCATGCGGCAGCGGGTGGTGATTGCCATCGCGCTCGCCTGTTCGCCGCGCCTGTTGATCGCCGATGAGCCGACCACGGCGCTCGACGTGACGATCCAGGCGCAGATCCTCGAACTGGTGCGCTCGCTGGCCGCCGAAGGTGACATGGCGGTGCTGTTCATTACCCACGACATGGGCGTCGTCGCCGAAATGGCCGACCGCGTGGTGGTGATGCGCCACGGCAAAAAGGTCGAGGAGGCGGCGACGCGCGAACTCTTCGCCCGGCCGAGCGAAGGCTATACCAAACAGCTGCTCGCCGCGGTGCCGCGGCTGGGCTCGATGCAGGGCGCCAGCCGGCCGGCAAAATTCGGCGAGGCACTGACACATGACACACCCCCGACGCATCGGCCGCTGCTCGAGGTGAAGCACCTCATCACCCGTTTCCCGGTGAAGAAGGGGGTGCTGCAGCGCCATGTCGCCAATGTGCATGCGGTGGACGATGTGTCGTTCGCGATCGGCAGCGGCGAGACGCTGGCGCTGGTCGGCGAATCCGGTTGCGGTAAGTCGACCACCGGCCGCTCGGTGCTGCGGCTGGTCGAGCCGAAATCGGGCAGCGTAACGCTCGAGGGCGACGAACTCACCCGGCTCTCGGGCGACGCGCTGCGCAAGAAGCGCCGCGACATGCAGATCATCTTCCAGGACCCTTACGCGGCGCTCGATCCGCGGCTCACCGCCTTCGAACAGGTCGCCGAGCCCCTGGTGATCCATGGCGTCGAGGCCGGATCGGCATTGCGGGACCGCGTGGTCGGGCTGATCCGACGGGTCGGGCTCTCCGACGAACAGCTCGAACGCTATCCGCACGAATTCTCCGGCGGGCAGCGCCAGCGGCTCTGTATCGCGCGGGCGCTGACGCTGTCGCCCAAGCTGATCGTCGCCGACGAGCCGGTCTCGGCGCTCGACGTCTCGATCCAGGCGCAGGTGGTCAACCTGATGATCGAGCTGCAGCAGGAGCTGGGGCTGAGCTACCTGTTCATCTCGCATGACATGGCGGTGGTGGAGCGGGTCAGCCATCGCGTCGCGGTGATGCATATGGGCCGGATCGTCGAGATGGGCCCGCGTAACGCGGTGTTCGGCGATCCGCGCCATTCCTATACCCGCACTTTGCTGGCCGCGGTGCCCAACCCCGATCCGACCGCGCCGCGCCGTACGGTGCCGGCAGCCGGCCTGCTGCCTTCGCCGATCTACCCGGTCGGCCACGACCCGGCGCCACCGCGCTATGACAAGGTCGGGGCCAACCATTTCGTTCTCGCCGCCTGATCTGTTTTCGGAGACCATTATGCTTTCGGCTTTTTCCGCCCCCGGCCGCTTTTGGAAGGGGAACCTCCACACCCACTCGAACCGCTCGGACGGGGCGCTCGATCCGGCTGAGGTCTGCCGCCGTTACCGCGAGGCAGGCTATGACTTCCTCTGCCTCTCCGACCACTTCCTGCCGCAGTTCAGTTTCCCGCTGACCGACACGCGTTGCTACCGCACCGAGAGCTTCACCACGCTGATCGGCGCGGAGCTGCATGCCCCGGCGACGCATCTGGGTGATCTCTGGCACATCCTTGCCGTCGGCCTGCCGCTCGATTTCGCGCCGACGCCGGAGGGCGAGGACGGTCCGGCATTGGCCCGCCGCGCCGCCGCGGCCGGCGCCTTTGTCGGCATCGCCCACCCGCAATGGTACGGGCTCGATTTCACCGATGGGCTGGCGCTCGATGCGGCGCACGCGGTGGAGATCTACAACCACACCTGCGAGATGCTGTCGGCCCGGCCGGATGGCGTGGCGCTGTTCGACGACCTGCTGACCCGCGGCCGGAAGCTCACTGGCTTTGCTTCCGACGATGCACACTTCCACTCGAACGACAGCTTTGGCGGTTGGGTGCAGGTGAAGTCCGAAACGCTCGAGCCCGAGGCGTTGCTCGCGGCGCTGAAGGCCGGCAGCTACTATGCCAGCACCGGCCCGGAGATCGTCGAGATCGAGCGGCACGGCGATACGCTGAGCGTCACCACCTCGCCGGTGCGCAGTATCGTGCTGGCGGGACCGGGCGCAAAGTCGGCGGTGGTGCATGGCGAGGCGATCATCGAGGGCAAGCTCGATCTCAGCCGCTTTGCCGGCGGCTGGTGCCGGGTGGTGGTTACCGGCATGGATGGCAAGCGTGCCTGGGCGCAGCCGTTTGAGGTGTGAGGACAGGTGAAGGGCACCGGCCGCGCGGTCCCTTCTCCCCTCAGGGGAGAAGGTGGCGCGGAGCGCCGGTTGAGGGGTGAAGCGTCGCAACGCGCGCTCGCCGAGAAGCTGAACCCCTCACCCTAGCTCCGCTACGGACCTTCGGTCCTAGCTGCACTAGCCCTCTCCCCTCAGGGGAGAGGGGACGTTTGCCCCACCCTCACTGACGCTCGGGTGAAGCGCTCACCCCCGCTTGCCGATCTCAACCCTGTCGACGGTCCACGCCACCGCCTGATCGCTCAGCGTGAACCCGAGGCCGGGGCGGTCGGAGACCAGCATGCGGCCGTCCTTGATTTCGAGATGCTCGTTGAACAGCGGGTCGAGCCAGTCGAAGTGCTCGACCCAGGTGTCGTGAGCATAGGCGGCCGCAAGATGCAGGTGGATCTCCATGGCGAAGTGTGGCGCCATTTTGAGGTATTTCTGCTCGGCGATGGTGGCGATCTTCAGGAACTGGGTGATGCCGCCGACCCGCGGCGCGTCGGGCTGGATGAAATCCACTGCGTCATGCTGGATCAGCGCCAGGTGCTCGGCCACGCTGGTCAGCATTTCGCCTGAAGCAATCGGTGTTACAAGGTTAGCCGCCAGCCGGGCGTGCCCTTCGACGTCATAGGCATCGAGCGGCTCTTCGATCCAGACGAGGTTGAATTCCTCGAGCGCCCGTCCGACGCGTTCGGCGGTCGGCCGGTCCCATTGCTGGTTGGCATCGACCATCAGCGGTACGCGGTCGCCGACCACCTTGCGCACTGCTTCGAGCCTTGCGAGGTCGGCCATCGGGTCGGGTTGGCCGACCTTGATCTTGAGGCCGCCGATCCCGGCGGCGATCGAGGCTTCGCAGTTCTCCACCAGTTGCTCGACCGGCGTCGACAGGAAGCCGCCCGAGGTGTTGTAGCAGCGCACCGAGTCGCGCCGCGCTCCGAGGAGCTTGGCCAGCGGCAGGCCGGCGCGCTTGGCCTTCATGTCCCACAGCGCCACGTCGAAGGCGGCGATGGCCTGGGTCGCGAGCCCGCTGCGACCGACCGAGGCGCCGGCCCAGACCAGCTTGTCCCAGAGCCGGGCGATGTCGTTGGGGTCTTCGCCGATCAGGTTGGGCGCGATCTCCCTGGCATGGGCGAATAGGCCGTAGCCGCCGGCGCGTTTGGAGTAGGAAAAGCCGATGCCGTGGTGGCCGCGTTCGCTCTCGATCTCGGCGAACAGCATGGCCACTTCGGTCAGCGGCTTCTGCCGGCCGGTGAGCACCTTGGCGTCGCTGATCGGCGCCTTGAGCGGCAAGAGGATCAGCGACAGTTTTATCCAGGCGATGCGATCGGTGCTGGCGGCGCCGGGCGTCAGCCCGGCCAAGCGGCCTGCCGCGGGAATGGGGGCCGTCATCGCGAGAGGCCGGGGCCGGAGCCGGGCGCGGGGGTCAGGTGCTGAGGGGCCATGTCCTATCCTGTGTAGCGGTGATCGCGTCGCAAGTCATATGATAAGCTAAGGCGTATTGGCCTGGATCAGCGCGCGATAGCGCTGCTGGCTGCCCTTGAGGTGCTTGCGCATCGCCTCGCGCGCCGCGGCTTCGTCGGCGTTGGCGACAGCCTGGGCGATCTGGCGATGTTCGTCGAGAATGCGGTCGAGATAGGAGGCGCGCACCGCCTCGGCGCCGTTGGTCTGGATGGCGAAGCGAGGGATGGCCGCCTGGCCCAACAGGTCGAGGAATTCGGTGAAGCGCGGATTGTTGGTGGCGGCGGCGATGGCGCGGTGGAAGGCGAAGTCCGCCTCGTTGGAGCGTTCGCCGCGAGCGATCTGCGCGGCCACCACATTGTGGGTGCGGAAGACTTCCTCTTCCTGCTGCGGCGAGCGGCGGAGCGCGGCGAGCCCGGCAGCCTCGATCTCGACTGCAGCCCTCAGCTCAAGGGTTTCGAGGATCGAGGAAATCCGTGCCGGGTCGATACTCTGGAAAGCGAAGGCGGCGGGCGTGGTGCGGGCGGTAACGAAGACGCCGGCGCCCTGGTGCGATTCGACGATCCCGTCGGCCTGGAGGCTGGCCACGGCTTCGCGCACCACCGTGCGGCTGACCGAGAAACGCTCGGTGAGGTGCGACTGCGACGGCAGCTTGTCGCCGATGCTGAAACGCCCCGAAGCGATCTCGGCGCGCAGCTCCTCGCTGACCTGTTTGACCAGGCTACCGCGGGCGCGGCCAACCGGCAGCATATCTGTCATGAAATGGCCCCCAAGACGTCCGGGACATGAAAGGAATTGCCGCAGCATATAACGCCGGTTGCCGGAAGCAAACCGACTACGTCCGGGTCGTATGACGAGTGTTGATAGCTGACGCTTGGCGTCGTGCTTCAACTAGCCGCTGAGAGTGTCGACCTTGCGCAGGGCCGGGAACAGGCGCGACCAGAGCAGCACCACGGCCAGCGTGCCGATGCCGCCGAAGGCGACGGCGGCGACCGGGCCCATGAAGCCGGCGAAGACGCCGGCGCGGAACTCGCCGAGCTGGTTGGAGGTGCCGATGAACAGCGAGTTCACGGCATTGACGCGGCCGCGCATGTGATCTGGGGTGAGCAACTGGACGAGGGAACTGCGCACCACGACGCTCACCGTGTCGGAGGCGCCGAGCACGATCAGCATCACCACCGAGAGCACGATATTGGTCGAGTAGGCGAAGACGATGGTGGCGGCCCCGAAGATGGCGACCGCCCATAGCATTTTGATGCCGACGCGGTGCTGCAGCGGGAAGCGGGCGAGCAGCAGCGACATCACCACCGCGCCGATGGCCGGCGCCATGCGCAGGAAGCCTAGCGCCCAGGGCCCCGCATGGAGAATATCGCGGGCATAGACCGGCAGCATGGCGGTGGCGCCGCCGAGCAGCACGGCAAACAGATCGAGCGAGATCGAGCCCAGCATCACCGGTTTGCTCTTGATGAACACCACGCCGGCGAACACCGACTCGAAGGTCATCGGGGCGCGGGCGGGGAGGCTCGCGGGCTTTTCGATCCGCAGCACGTTGTAACTGGCGACGAGGAACAGCACGCCCGAGGCGAGGAACGGCACGACATCGCCGAAGCCGTAGAGGATGCCGCCGAGCGCCGGGCCGATGATCAGCGCGGTCTGCATCACCGAGGTCGAGGTGGCGACAGCGCTCTGCAGCTGCGCGGTGGGGACGATCCCCGGCAGCAGCGCTGCCATGCTGGGGCGCTCGAACGCTTGCGCGGCGCCGAGCACGGTCACTGCGGCAAAGACGCCCCAGGTCGGCAGCCAGCCCTGCCAGATGCCGAGGGCGATGAAGCCCATGGTGATGGCCTCGATCACCTGGCAGACGAGGCCGATCTGGCGGCGGTCGAACTGGTCGGCGACGTGCCCGGCAAAGAAGGTCAGCGCCAGCATGGGCAGGAACTGGAACAGCCCGACCAGCCCGAGGTCGAACGGGTTGCGGGTGCGATCGTAGATCAGCCAGCCGATCGCCACCGCCGAGCCCTGGAACGCCACCGACGAGAGCGCCCGGGACGAGAGGAAATGACGGAACGAGGGGATGTGGATGACGTGGGAGGGCATTGGGGCGGAGTGAGACACAATGGGAGGGTCGGCTCAAGCGGGACGATAGTTGGGTGGGGTTCCTACCGGGCTGGCAGTCGGCGCCCCTCTCCCGCTTGCGGGGGAGGGTGCCGTCCGGAGGACGGTGGGAGGGGGGAGCCCCACGCACTGATGGTGGGCGGACGGGGACAGGTCAGTGTTTGTGGCACCCCCCTCCCACCAGCCTTTCGGCTGGTCCCCCCTCCCCCGCAAGCGGGAGAGGGAGACCCGACTGCGAGTCTCAGCGTGGCGGCAACAACCCCCGCACCCCCAGCCAGCTCTGCAGCATTTCCGACCAGGGATCAGACAACAGGCCGGACTTGCCGAAGCCAAACCCGTGGGCGCCGTTGCCGAAGACGTGCAGTTCGCAGGGGATGCCGGCATTGTGCCAGGCCTCGTAGAGGCGGACGGCGGATAGCGGGGCGACGGATTTGTCGTCGTCGGAGATGGCGAGGAACAGGGGCGGCGCATCTGCCGGCAGCGGCAGGCCGGCGCGATAGGCAGGGTAGATGCCGACAGCGAAATCCGGGCGGCTTTCGGCATCGTGCTCGAATACCGGCCCCATGGTGACGGCGCCGCCGGCGGAGAAGCCGCCGATGCCGATGCGAGTGGCGTCGAGGCCCCAGTCGGCGCCGTGCTGGCGGACGAAGCGGATGGCCTGCCGGCCGTCCTCCTCGCCCCACAGGAGTGCTTCGGCGATTGCCGGGTTCGATGGCGGCGCCGCACCCATCGGGCCGGGCTGGTGCAGCCGGCGCTGCAGCGCGTTGCGGAACTCCAGCAGGTCGGCGTCGGCCTCGGGCGTCTGGGCCAGGCGGTATTTCAGCACGAAGGCGGTGATGCCGAGCCCGGCAAGCCAGCGGGCCATGTCGTAGCCCTCGTGGTCGATCATCAGGAAATGGAAGGCGCCGCCGGGGGCGACGATCATCGCCGTGCCGTTGGCCTTGCCGGGTTCGGGCAGGAAGGCGGTGAGCGTGGGGACGACGACATTGCGGGTCAGCCGTCGGCTGGCCGTGGTCCACGGGATCTGCATCGTCGATTCCCGATGCGTCCAGTGCTGAGACCCCGGGGCGCGACCCTCGCCCGGCCAGATGCGGTAGATGCCGGCGGCGTCGGGTGCCTCGGGCGGCCGCTGCTGGTCGATGGCGTTCATGTCGTCCCCTCTTGTATGGTAGCTTTCCATTGTGGTCAGCACGGCGTCGAGGGCAAGTGATTTGCAGCATTGGCGGATCGGTGCCGGGGCATAGGCACGAGGGCTATTTCTTCGTTCCGGCCACCCAATCGAATTCCTACGCGCGCCTCGCCTAGCCTAGTGATCGCGGTGCTGCCGGTCGATCCGGCCGCCGCTGAACGGGCCGGCAGACCGGCCGCAACCAGGACTTTGAGAGATGTACACCCCTCGCTACGGCATGCATTACGTCGTGCAGCAGACCAGCCGAGCACGGCTGAGCGCCATCCGCCAACAGCAGGAAGTCACTGCCGGCCGCTCGCGCGGCGTGGCGCCGCCGTCGCTGCACGACGAAGAGGCCGGGGCGCTGTGGCGCATGCTGACCACCGTCGGCGTGGTGTTCGTGGTGCTGCTCGGTGGCGTCGTCGCCATGTGGGCGGCGGGGCTCGCATGATGCGCGGCGCAATTGCCAGCGCCCCTGCGCACCAGGGTCGCTTCATGGTCGGGCGCGACGCGCTCGGCAACTGGATCGTCAGCGACAGCCTCGGGCTCACCGGCGGGGTGTTCACCGATCGGCAGGCCGCGGTGCATTTCGCCATGGCGGAATGCGCCTACGCGCCGGGCGAAGTCTCTGCCGCGCCGGCTGGGGTGGTGCTGAGTTTGGACGCGGTGTTTGCCGGTCCGGGTCGGGGGCAGTGACGATGTCCGGCGCGGGCTGACCCCCACCCCTGTCCCCTCCCCCTCAAACAGGGGGAGGGAGACGATAGCTTCGATATCAGTGTGAGGGTCTCCCTCCCCATTCTTAGGGATTCTTAGGGGGAGGGGACAGGGGTGGGGGTCAGCTCGCCTCAGGCGCGCAGTGGTCCACCCCAAACCCCTATGGGATTCCTATTTCTTTCCGATCGGTCCGTTCTCGAAACCCTATGCGGGGCGGGCACATATCTACCCAGCATTCTCGACCACCCGGCCGCTGCCGTCTTCCGGCGGCGGCGCTCGTGCACGCTTCTCGATAGGAGAACCAAACTATGGACGTAGCTGTCCTCGCGATCGGCGCAGTCTTTTTCGCCCTCGCCTTTGCCTACGTTGCCGTCTGCGACAAGCTCTGAGAGGCCATCGCCATGCTGCTCGATTTCATCCTCGGAGGCGCGGTGACGCTGTTCCTCCTCGTCTACCTGGTTTTCGCCCTCGTTCGGCCCGAGCGCTTCTAGCGCCGGTTCCTGAAAGCTCCTCCCATGACCTTACTCGGCTGGCTCCAGATCCTCGTTTTCTGCGGGATCATCATTTTGCTCGTCAAACCCCTCGGGGCCTACATGACGCGCGTTTTCAACGGCGAGAGCACCTGGCTGCAGCCGGTGCTCCGCCCCATCGAGCGCGGGCTCTACCGCGTCGCCGGCACCCGCGAGGATGAAGAGCAGAACTGGGTCACCTATGCGGTGGCCATGCTGCTGTTCAACCTCGCAGGCTTCGTCGTGCTGTATTTCCTGCAGCGGTTCCAGGCGGTGTTGCCGCTGAACCCGGCAGGCATGGCCGCAGTCGGTCCCGAACTCGCCTTCAACACCGCCGCAAGCTTCGTCACCAACACCAACTGGCAGAACTATGGTGGCGAAAGCACCATGAGCTACCTGACCCAGATGGCGGGCCTCGCGGTGCAGAACTTCCTGTCAGCCGCCACCGGCATCGCCATCGCCGTGGCGGTGATCCGCGGCTTCGCGCGCAAGTCAACGCGGACGCTGGGCAATTTCTGGGTCGATATGGTGCGCACGACGTTCTACGTGCTGCTGCCGATCTGCATCATCGGAACGCTTGTGCTGGTGTGGCAGGGTGTGCCGCAGAATCTCGACGCCTACACCAGTGCGGTGACGCTCGAGGGCGTGCAGCAGACCATCGCGCAGGGCCCGGTCGCCTCGCAGATGATGATCAAGTATCTCGGCACCAATGGCGGCGGCTTCTTCAACGTCAACGCTGCGCATCCGTTCGAGAACCCGACGGCGCTGACCAACCTCATCACGATGGTGTCGATCTTCGCCATCGGCGCGGCGCTCACCAATGTGTTCGGCCGCATGGTCGGCGATGAGAAGCAGGGCTGGGCGATCTTCATCACCATGGGCATCCTGTTCATCGCGGGTGTGGTCGTCTGCTACTGGGCGGAAGCCGCGGGCAACCCGCTGGTGCATGCGCTCGGCATCGACGGCGGCAATATGGAGGGCAAGGAAGTCCGCTTCGGCATCCCGCTCTCGGCGCTGTTCGCGGTGATCACCACGGCCGCTTCGTGCGGCGCGGTCAATGCCATGCATGACAGCTTCATGGCGCTCGGCGGCATGATCCCGATGATCAACATGATGCTGGGCGAGATCATCATCGGCGGTGTCGGCGCCGGTTTTTACGGTATCGTGCTGTTCATCGTGGTGGCGATCTTCGTTGCCGGGCTGATGGTCGGCCGCACGCCCGAATACCTGGGCAAGAAGATCGAGGCCAAGGAAGTGAAGATGGCGATGCTCGCCGTCCTCTGCCTGCCGCTCGCCATGCTCGGCTTCACCGCGATCACCGTGGTGCTGCCGTTCGGCGTCTCGTCAATCTGGAACCCCGGCCCGCACGGCTTCTCCGAGGTGCTTTATGCCTATACCTCGGCGGCGGCGAACAACGGCTCGGCCTTTGGCGGGCTCTCGGGCAACACGCCCTGGTACAACATCACGCTCGGCATCGGCATGCTGATGGGGCGGTTCCTGGTGATCATCCCCGCCCTGGCGCTGGCCGGTTCGCTGGTCGCAAAGAAGACGGTTCCGGCTTCCGCCGGCACGCTCCCCACGCACGGCATGCTGTTCATCGGGCTGCTGCTCGGCGTCATCCTGGTGGTCGGCGGGCTGACCTTCATCCCGGCACTGGCGCTCGGGCCGATCGTCGAGCACCTGGCGATGCTCGGCGGGCAGACCTTCTGATGCACACAATCACAGATCAAGCGCGGCGCTCGCATGAGCCCGCCGCGCCTCTCTCAACCTCCTGGAGGCTCTGATGAGCCAGTTGAAATCGGCGAGCCTGTTCGACACTCGTATCCTCGTTCCCGCCATCGGCGGCGCGTTCAGGAAACTGAACCCGAAAAGCCTGATCAAGAACCCGGTGATGTTCGTCGTCGCCGTCGTCTCCGCCTTCACCACCGTACTGTTCGTCAAGGACCTGGTGACCGGCACGGGCAATCTGGGCTTCTCTTTCCAGATCAACCTGTGGCTGTGGTTCACCGTGCTGTTCGCCAATTTCGCCGAAGCGGTGGCTGAAGGCCGCGGCAAGGCGCAGGCGGATTCGCTGCGCCGGGCGCGCACCGAAACGCAGGCCAAGCTGCTGCCGCCCGAGGGGCGCGGCAGCTTCCGGCTGGTGCCGGGCACCAGCCTCAAGGTCGGCGACACCGTCATGGTCGAAGCGGGCGACATCATCCCGTCCGACGGTGAAGTGATCGAAGGCATCGCCTCGGTCAACGAAGCCGCGATCACCGGCGAATCGGCTCCGGTTATCCGCGAGTCCGGTGGCGACCGCTCGGCGGTGACCGGCGGCACCCAGGTGCTGAGCGACTGGATCCGCGTGCGCATCACTGCGGCGCCCGGCTCGACCTTCCTCGATCGCATGATCTCGCTGGTCGAGGGCGCCGAGCGCCAGAAGACGCCGAACGAGATCGCCCTCAATATCCTCCTCGCCGGCATGACGCTGATCTTCGTGCTGGCCGTCGCCACCATTCCGGGCTTTGTCGCCTATGCCGGCGGCAATGTGCCGATGGTGGTGCTGGTGGCGCTGTTCGTGACGCTGATCCCCACCACCATCGGGGCGCTGCTCTCGGCCATCGGCATTGCCGGCATGGATCGGCTGGTGCGCTTCAATGTCCTCGCCATGTCGGGCCGCGCCGTGGAAGCGGCGGGCGACGTCGATACGCTGCTGCTCGACAAGACCGGCACGATCACGCTGGGCAACCGGCAGGCGACAGCGTTCCGCCCGGTTGCCGGGGTCAGCGAGGCCGACCTCGCCGACGCGGCGCAGCTCGCCTCGCTCGCCGACGAGACGCCGGAGGGCCGCTCGATCGTGGTGCTGGCCAAGGAGAAGTACGGCATCCGCGGCCGCGACATGCAGAGCCTCAATGCCAGCTTCGTGCCGTTCACGGCGCAGAGCCGGATGAGCGGCGTCGATGTCGGCGGCTCGTCGATCCGCAAGGGCGCGGTCGATGCGGTGCTGAAATATGTCGGGGAGGGCGCTGCCAACAGCGCCGACACCATCCGCGATATCCGCACGATTTCCGATGAGATCGCCAAATCCGGCGCCACGCCTCTGGCGGTAGCCCGCGATGGCAAGCTGCTGGGCATCGTGCAGCTCAAGGATATCGTCAAGGGCGGCATCCGCGAGCGCTTCGCCGAACTGCGCCGCATGGGCATCCGCACGGTGATGATCACCGGCGACAACCCGATGACCGCGGCGGCGATCGCGGCGGAAGCGGGCGTCGACGACTTTCTCGCCCAGGCGACGCCGGAGAACAAGCTGAGCCTGATCCGCGAGGAACAGGCCAAAGGCAAGCTCGTGGCGATGTGCGGTGACGGCACCAACGACGCACCGGCGCTGGCGCAGGCCGATGTCGGCGTCGCCATGAACACCGGTACGGTGGCAGCGCGCGAGGCCGGCAACATGGTCGACCTCGACAGCGATCCGACCAAGCTGATCGAGATCGTCGAGATCGGCAAGCAGTTGCTGATGACCCGCGGGGCGCTGACGACCTTCTCGATCGCCAACGACATCGCCAAGTATTTCGCCATCATCCCGGCGATGTTCCTGGCGTTCTACCCGCAGCTCAGCGCGCTCAACGTCATGGGGCTGGCAACGCCGGAAAGCGCCATCCTCTCGGCCATCATCTTCAACGCGCTGATCATCGTGGCGCTGATCCCGCTGTCGCTTCGCGGGGTGAAGTATCGGGCGGTCGGGGCAGGGGCGCTGCTGAGCCGCAACCTTCTCGTCTACGGGCTGGGCGGCATCATCGTGCCGTTCGCAGGCATCAAGGCCATCGACATGGCGATCACCGCCATCGGCCTCGCCTAAGGAGTTATCGAAATGCTGAAGCAACTGAGACCCGCTCTCGTCATGATCGTCGTGCTGACCGTCATCACCGGGTTGCTCTATCCGGTCGCGATGACCGGGCTGTCGCAGGCGCTGTTTCCGGCGCAGGCGCATGGCAGCCTGATCGAAAAGGACGGCCAGGTGATCGGCTCGGAGCTGATCGGGCAGGCGTTCACGACTCCGCGCTACTTCCATGGCCGCCCGTCGGCGGCCGGCGACGGCTACAATGCCGCCGCGTCCTCGGGCTCCAATCTGGGGCCGACCAATCCGGCGCTGATCGAGCGGATCAAGACCGAGGCCGAGGCGCTCAGGGCCGAGAACCCGAACGCGCCGGTGCCGATGGACCTGGTCACCACCTCGGGCAGCGGGCTCGACCCGCATATCACCCCCGAGGCCGCCTATTTCCAGGTGCCGCGCGTTGCCAGGGAACGCGGCATGGATGAGGCCGCGGTCACCGAGCTGGTGCGCCAGCACGTCGAGCCGCCGCTGTTCGGCTTCATCGGCGAGCCGGTGGTGAATGTGCTGAAACTCAACCTGGCGCTCGATGGCGCCAGCGCCTCCTGACACGATATAGGTGGGGCGCGGGTCACATCCCGCGCCCGGTCGATTGCCGCGACAGGCGGAGAAACTCATGAACGACGCCCGTCCGTCCCCCGATGCGCTGCTCGCCGAAGCCGAACGCGAAAGCCGTGGTCGGCTGAAGATTTTTCTCGGCGCGGCGCCGGGGGTGGGCAAGACCTACGAGATGCTGATGTCGGGACGGGCCAAGCTCGCCGAGGGCGTCGACGTGGTGATCGGCGTGGTCGAGACGCATGGGCGCAAGGAGACCGAGGCGCTGCTCGCCGGCTTCGAGGTGATCCCGCGGGTCAAGATCGACTACAAGGGGCGCGCGCTCGAGGAGATGGATCTCGACGCCATCCTGGTGCGGCAGCCGCAACTGGTGCTGGTCGATGAGCTGGCGCACAGCAATGCAGCCGGCAGCCGGCATCCCAAGCGCTATCTCGATGTCGAGGAGCTGTTGTCGCGCGGCATCGACGTCTACACCACCGTCAATGTGCAGCACGTCGAGAGCCTCAACGACGTGGTGGCGCAGATCACGCGGATCCGGGTGCGCGAGACGGTGCCGGATTCGATCATCGACCGGGCCGACGACATCGAGATCATCGACATCACGCCCGACGACCTCCTGAAGCGGCTGCATGACGGCAAGGTTTACGTGCCGACCACGGCGCGGCGGGCAGTGGAGAACTATTTCTCCCCGGGGAACCTCACGGCACTGCGCGAACTGGCGCTGCGCCGCACGGCGCAGCGGGTCGACGACCAGTTGCTCAGCCACATGCAGAGCCACGCCATCAATGGCCCATGGGCGGCGGGCGAGCGGGTGCTGGTCTGTGTCGACGAACATGCGCGCGGACCCTCGCTGGTGCGCTACGCACGGCGGCTGGCCGACCGGCTGCGCGGGCCGTTCGTCGCGCTCAACATCGAGACAGTGCGGACCGTTGGCGTCTCCGATGCCGGCAAGGACCAACTGGCCGCCAGCCTCCGGCTGGCCGAGCAACTGGGCGGTGAAGCGGTGGTGCTGCCGGGACAGCACATCGCCACCGAGATCGTCCGTTACGCCGCTGCCAACAATGTCACCCACATCGTCATCGGCAAGCCGCAGAAGCCGCAATGGCGCGAGTGGCTGCAGGGTTCGGTGTCGCACGACCTGATCCGCCATGCCGGCGATATCAGCGTGCACGTCATTGCCGGCGCCGTGGAGAAGGCGGCGAAGCCGGCGACCGGGCTGGTCCAGGTTGTGCCGCCACGCTTCGAGCTGCTGCCCTATGTATGGAGCACCGGCCTGGTCGCGGTGGCGCTCGGCGCCGGCCTGCTGCTCGACCGGGTGCTCGATGTCACCAATATTGCGCTGGTGTTCCTGATGGCGGTGCTGGCGGCGGCGCTGAGCTTCGGGCTCGGCGCGGCCTTGTTCGCTTCGCTGCTCAGCGCGTTGCTGCTCAATTTCTTCTTTCTCTCGCCGCTCTACACACTCAACATCAGCGACCCTGAAAGCGTGATCGCGCTCGGCTTCTTCCTGGGCGTCGCCTTCATCGCGTCCAACCTCACCTCGCGGGTGCAGCGGCAGGCGGCGGCTGCGCGGCAGCGGGCCCGCACCACCGAAGACCTGTACCTGTTCTCGAAGAAGCTTGCCGGTACCGGCACGCTCGACGACGTGCTGTGGGCCACTGCCTACCAGATCGCCTCGATGCTGAAGCTGCGCGTGGTGCTGCTGTTGCCCGAGAACGGCGGCATCGCGGTGAAGGCCGGCTATCCGCCCGAGGATACACTCGACGAGGCCGATGTCGCGGCCGCCCGCTGGGCCTGGGAAAATGATCGGGCCGCCGGACGCGGCGCCGATACGCTGCCCGGCGCCAAGCGGCTCTATCTGCCGCTGAAGACCGGGCGCACGCCGGTCGGCGTGGTCGGGCTCGACAACGACAAGCCAGGGCCGCTGCTCACCCCGGACCAGCGCCGGCTGCTCGATGCGCTGACCGACCAGGCGGCGCTCGCCATCGAGCGCATCCAGCTGGTCGACGACGTCGAGCGCGCCAAGCTCGCCGCGGAAGCCGACCGGCTACGCTCGGCGCTCCTGACCTCGATCTCGCATGACCTGAAGACGCCGCTGGCGGCGATCCTCGGCGCCGCCGGGATGCTGCGCGAGCCGCCCGAGGGGCTCGACAAGGATGACGAAGCCGAACTGCTCGGCACGGTGGTGGACGAATCCGAGCGGCTCAACCGCTTCATCGCCAACCTGCTCGACATGACGCGGATCGAATCCGGCGCGACGGCGCCCAATGCCGGGCTACACTTCGTCGGCGATATCGTCGGCACGGCGCTGCAGCGGACGCGGAAGATCACGGCGGGGCACAAAGTCGCCGTCGATATCCCGGCCGAGCTGCCGATGGTCACTGTCGATCCGGTGTTGTTCGAGCAGGTGCTGTTCAACCTGATCGACAATGCCGCGAAATATGCCCCCGACGGTACGACGATCGGGCTCAAGGGCTGGGCCGATGGGACCTCCGTGGCGCTGCAGGTGATCGACGAGGGTCCGGGCATTCCGCCAGAGGATCTCGAGCGGGTGTTCGACAGCTTCTACCGGGTGCGGAAAACCGACCAGGTGCGCGCCGGAACCGGGCTCGGCCTCGCCATCTGCCGGGGCTTTGTGGAGGCGATGGGCGGCACCATCATGGCCGCCAACCGACTGGAGCGGTCGGGCGCCGTCTTCACCATCAGGATGCCGATTCCCAAGCAGGATCTGGGTGAGCTGAAATGACCAATTCGGGCGTGAAGATCCTCGTCGTCGATGACGAGCCGCCGATCCGCAAGCTGTTGCGCATGGGTCTCGGTGCACAGGGCTATGCCATCACCGAGGCCGGCAATGCCAGGTTCGCGCTCGAAGCGCTCAAGGCGGAACGGCCGGACCTGATCCTGCTCGATCTCGGACTGCCTGATGTTTCCGGCCATGATCTGCTGGCGCGCTGGCGCGACGAGGGGCGCGACGTGCCGGTGGTGGTGCTGTCGAGCCGTACCGATGAGGCGGGGATCGTGCGCGCCCTGGAACTGGGCGCCGACGACTATGTGACGAAACCCTTCGGCATGAACGAGCTTGCCGCCCGCATCCGGGTGGCGCTTCGGCATCGGCTGCAGCAGCAGGGCGAGCGGCCGGTGTTCGTCACCGGCGGGCTGTCGGTCGACCTGGTCAAACGGATCGTCAAGGTCGACGGCAAGGAAGTGAAACTGTCGCCCAAGGAATACGACATCCTGCGCCTCCTGGTGCAGCACGCCGGCAAGGTGCTGACGCACCATTTTCTGCTCGAGCAGGTGTGGGATGGCACCACCGATGTGCAGTACCTGCGCGTTTATGTCCGGCAACTGCGACAAAAGATCGAACAGACGCCCGACCAGCCGCGTTACATCACCACCGAAACCGGCGTGGGTTACCGCCTGCACGAAGCCGACCCGATCGAGCCGGCGCCGGCCGGCCAGAACTAGAGTGACCAGATGAATATCGCCGAACTGCTTCGAGCGGAAAACGTGCTCGTCGACCTCGACGCTCCCTCCAAGCCGCAACTGCTGCAGCAGCTGTCAGAGCGCGCCGCGCGGGCTACCGGCCTCGACCAGGCGGCAGTGCTCAACGGGCTCAGTCATCGCGAGACGCTCGGCTCGACCGGCATCGGGCAGGGCATTGCCATTCCGCACAGCGCGCCTGCCGGGTTGGCCAAGCCATTTGCGCTGCTGGCGCGACTGGCGAGGCCAGTGGAGTTCGACGCCATCGACGAGCAGCCGGTGGATCTCATCTTCCTGCTGCTGTCGCCGGCCGATCGGACCTCGCACCTCAAGGCACTGTCGGTGGTGTCGCGGCAATTGCGTTCGCCGGGGGTGACGGAGAAGTTGCGGCGGGCGCGGACGGCGGGGGAGATGTATGCGGCGATGACGGGGGAGTAGGCAGTCCACGTGCTTGCAGTCGGGGCACCTCTCCCTTGGGGGAGAGGTCGGCGCGCAGCGCCGGGTGAGGGGGCCTTTCCCACGCTCAGCGCCTGCGGCAAGGCCCCCTCACCCTGACCCTCTCCCCCAAGGGAGAGGGGACGCTGGGGCGGCCGTGGTGCGAGACTTCGCAGTTAGTGGGCTCAACCTACGAGTACGGACACCAGCCCCACGACGATCACCGGCAGGCCGACAATTCCGGCGATCAGCATCAGGCCATTGTGCCAGTCTCGGTCGCGCTTGGAGAGTGGGGGCTTGTTGCCAGACGGAGGGTTGGGCATATCGGCCTCATCGAATTGGACCCGAGATGCTACTGCCGTCCCGCATAGGGATTCGATTGGCGCCGGAATGGTTTGATATAGGAATCCCATAACCCGGACCGAGAGGACCATCGTCATGCCCACACCCCGCCGCGTCTATCTCGGGGCGCTTGCCGCCGCGGCGCTGCTTGGCGGCTTCGGCCTCATCGCCGATGCGGTGACCGATGGCGATACGCTCAATCTCGATACTGCCGTGCTGATGGCGCTGCGCACGCCGGGCGATATGGCCGATCCGATCGGGCCGGTCTGGTTCGAGGAGGCGGTGCGCGACATCACCGCGCTCGGCAGCTTCTCGGTGCTCGGCATCATCGTGATCGTCGTGTTCGCCTACCTGCTGCTGGTGGGGAAGCACCGCACGGGCTGGTTCATGGCCTTCGCCGTGCTGGGCGGCACCATCATCAGCACGGTGCTGAAGATGCTGTTCGACCGGCCGCGCCCCGACCTCACCGGCGTCGCCGAAGTGTTCTCCGCCAGCTTTCCGAGCGGGCACGCGACGGTCTCGGCGGTGGTGTTCCTGACCATCGGCGCCATGCTGGCGGAATCGTCGCCCGAACGGCACCTCAAGCGCTTCTTCGTCGGGGTGGCGATTGCGCTGACGCTGTTGATCGGGGTGAGCCGGGTCTATCTCGGGGTGCACTACCCCACCGACGTGCTGGCCGGCTGGTCTTTGGGGGCGGCGTGGGCTCTGCTCTGCACCACGGGCGCGCACTTTTTGCGGGAGCGGGCGGGGCGGAGCTAGGCGCCGGCGGCGCGGAGGTCCTCCCCCGCGTGGCGGGGGAGGGGGACCAGCGAAGCTGGTGGAGGGGGGAGCCAAACTAACCGGCGACTCTTGCTGCCCCCTCCACCGCCTTCGGCGGTCCCCCTCCCCCGCCACGCGGGGGAGGATCACGGAGAGTTCGGCGCCTCAATCCAGCCCCAGCGGATCCGCATCCAACGGCCAGATCGGCCGCGTCAGGCGCTTGAATGGCAGCTCGTTCCAGTTTGGGTTGCTGGTGCCGGGCGTCGCGACGAACAGCTGGGCCCGGGTGTTGGTGATGAACAGGTCCTTGTGCTTGTAGAGGTTCTTTATCGAGACGACCTGCTTGTCGTCGAAGCTGATGCCGTGCAGCGAGAACAGGCTCAGCGTGTAGAGGTTGGTGCGCAGCGTCGTCAGCAGCACCTCGATGCCCTCGACCCGCACCACGGCGACATCACCGATCTCGATGCGCTCGCCGGGCAGGTGATCCTGGTGGGCGTTGCGCTTCAGGAACAGCACCTCGGCCTCGGCATCGAGAGGAGGGCCGGAATGCGGCTCGAACTTGCCGCCGATGCGGAGCTTCAACCTGGCGCCGACGCCGACCTGGAAGCAGATCTTCACCGCCGAGGGGTCCCAGAGTGGCGCCACCACGGCGTTGCGGATGCCGGCGTCGATGAAGGCCCTGAGCACATAGGTGGTGTCGCCCGGCGCGCCACTGCCGATCTGGTCGGAGGTGTCGGCGATGAGCAGCGGCTTGTCGCCCTTGAGCTTCGCCTGTTCGATTGCGTCCCGAAAGGGCGTGAAGGGCAAGGTCGCCTGGGCGCGGATGCGGTAGAAGGCTTCGCCATACTGGCGCGCCGCGCGGTCGGCGATGGCCTGGTCGCGGTCGGCGACGGCCAGCATCTTGGCACCGGCCAGCGGCACGTCGGCCCAGGGAAAGCCATGGTTGAGCGACAGCGACAGCACGCCGTCCTTGCCTTCCCCGTCATAGAGCGACTGGGTGAAGGCGATCATCGGGCCCTCCATGGTGGTGGGGAACAGGCCCATGGTCTTGCAGTCGAACAGCGCCATCTTCGGTTCGATCTCGCCCCTGAGGGTCCGCTCCATGAGCGCGAACAGATCCTCGGCACGCTCGGCGTGGTCGATATGCGGATAGGTCTTGTAGATGACGATGAGGTCGGCATTGTCGACGATGGTGTTGTCGATATGGCCGTGGAGGTCGAGCTCGATACCGATGCGGGTGGTGTTGCCCACCAGGTCGCGGGTGCGCTTGACCAGGTCGCCTTCGCAATCGTCATAGCCATCGGCGATCATCGCGCCATGCAGGTAGTACAGCACCGCATCAACCGGGCCGGCGGCGCGGAGATCATCGAGAATACGGTCGCGCATCGTCTCGTAATCGGCCTTGATGGTCGGGCCGGCCGGATTGGCGAAGGCGAAGAGGCTCTGGATCACTTCCCAGCCGCGCTCGAGGCCACGTTCGCGCCAGATCTGCGGCGGTGCCGACCAGGGCGAGGGGGCAAAGGTCTCGACATTGCGATCGGCCCAGAAGCACTCCTTGAAATCGTCGATGCCGGTGGGGAACGAGGCGAAGGTGTTGGTCTCGGTACCCAAGGTGGCAATGAACAGGCGCATGGAACTGATGGCTCCGGTGAAAGGCTGGCGGCAACCTTGGAAGGCCGGCTCAAACGGGTCAATCGGCGCCGGTTTCGTAGCACGGAACACCGGCGGCGGTTTTGATCCCTGTAAGTAGGCTAGATTACTCACATGTCGCCAATTTATAGAACCATGTTGCTACGTGTTGTGCAATTTGAGTATGCTGTGCTATGATTGTGAGAAAGCATAGCATGAGGGTTGCATGTCGAACTGCGGTCCGGATCGGGCCTGGCGCAGCCGGGCCATCGCCCTGCTGGAGGCCGAAGGACGGCGCTCGGCGGATACGCACCTGATTGCGCTGAACCTCAGCGGCTTCGACGGCATCGACATCTATCTCAAGGACGAATCCTCGCATCCGACCGGCAGCCTGAAGCACCGGCTGGCGCGCTCGCTGTTCCTTTACGGCATCTGCAGCGGCCGGATCTCAGAGGGCATGACGCTGGTCGAGGCCTCATCTGGTTCCACTGCAGTGAGCGAGGCCTACTATGCCCGGCTGCTCGGGCTCGATTTCTGCGCCGTGCTGCCGCGCTCGACCAGCCCAAGCAAGATCGAGGCGATCGAACAGCAGGGCGGCCGCTGCCATTTCGTCGACCAGGCGGGCGCCATCTACGCCAAGGCCGCCGAACTCGCAGCGCAATGCGGCGGGCACTATCTCGACCAGTTCACTTTTGCCGAACGGGCCACCGACTGGCGCGGCAACAACAACATCGCCGAGTCGATCTTCTCGCAGATGGCGCGGGAGCGGCATCCGGTGCCCGAATGGATCGTGATGGGCGCCGGCACCGGCGGCACCTCGGCGACCATCGGCCGCTACATTCGCTATCGTTGCCTCGACACCCGGCTCTGCGTCCCCGATGTCGAGTTCTCCGCCTTCCATGACGGGTGGCTCCGCACGGATCGCACGGCCACCGCGCCACGCGGCTCGCGCATCGAGGGGATCGGGCGGCCGCGCATGGAAGCCTCGTTCATCGGCGAGGTGATCGACGAGATGATCCGGGTGCCCGACGCCGCTTCGCTGGCCGGCATGCAGGTGCTGTCGCGGCTGCTCGGCCGCCGCGTCGGCGCTTCGACCGGGAGCAATTTCGTCGGCGTGTGCTGGGCGGCGAGCCGGATGCGGGAGGAGGGTCGGGCCGGCTCGATCGTCTCGCTGATTTGCGACAGCGGCGAGCGCTATGCGGAGAGCTACTACAACCCGGCCTGGCTCAAGGCGCAGGGGTTGGATCCGGCGCCGCATGTGGCGAGGCTCGAGCAGTTTCTCGCGGGTGGGGTGTTCGCGCCGGAATTGCTGATGAGGCCGGAGGTGTCGGCGGGCAGCTGCGCCGCCTAGCTACCTGGGAGTGGGGACCAGCGCTGCCCCTTGTGCGGGCTGACCCCCACCCCTGTCCCCTCCCCCTAAACATGGGGAGGGAGACCAAAACTCTGGCATCGAGGCCATCGTCTCCCTCCCCTTGTTTAGGGGGAGGGATCAAGGGTGGGGTCAGCCCGCACCGGACTTGGTCCGCTAGCGCCGAACAAACAGCCCACCCGCTCCCACCGACATATTGGTCAGCTCGCGTTCGCCCGCGCTCAGCCGCCAGTCCAGCATCCTTCGGGCATAGTCGAGCGCCACGTCTGTATAGGCCGGGTCGTCGGCGAGGTTCACCTGCTCGTGCGGGTCGTTGGCGATATCGAACAGCAGCGGCGGCAGGGCCGCGAAATGCACGTACTTGAACTTGTCATCGCGGATTGCCGCATAGGCGCATTGGTCGGAGCCGATGCCGAGCGCCGTTTCCGGCTTCTGGGTGCGCACGTCGCGGAAATCGTGCTCGAAATACACCACGTTGCGCCAGTCGGGCGGGATTTCGCCGCGGAGGAACGGCATGAGCGAGACGCCGTCGCAGCTGCGCGGGATGTCGAGGCCGAGCCAGTCGAGCACCGTCGGCATCACGTCGATCGCCTGGGTGAACTCCTCGACGCGCCGGCCGCGCGCCGCGTCGGCCTCGGGGCGTGGGTCGCGGATCACCAGCGGCAGGTGGAAGGCGGCATCGAAGTAGATCTCCTTGCCCCAGAGATAGTGCTCGCCCAGCACCTCGCCGTGATCGGAGGTGACGATGATCAGCGTGCGCTCGTACTGGCCGGTGTCCTTCAGATGCTGGACGATGCGCCCCAGTTGCGCATCGACTTCGGCGATCAGCCCATAATAGGTCGCCCGCATCTGGCGGATTTCGAGCTCGTCGGCCGCGACCAGATCCTCAGGGTTGTGCTCGTCATAGGTGCTGGGCTGGCGCAGCGTCTCGATGGCGTAGTCGAGCAGCGGATGCTGCGCGCCCTCCTGGGCCGGCGAGGCGGCGCGCACCGGAAACTCGACGTCGGCGGGGTGCACCACGCCGTTATACGGCTCGGGTGCGATCAGCGGCGGGTGCGGACGATAGAAGACGTAATGCGCGAACCACGGTTTGTCGCGCCGCACCAGCAGCCATTTGAGGAACTCGTCGGTGAGGAAAGCGGTTTCGCTCTCCTCGGCCTTGAAGATGGTCGGGATGTAGCGAAAGCCGCGATCGGCGGGTTTCTCGAAATCCTTTCGAGGCCGGAACACGTCGGCGCGGCCGCCGGGCAGGTCGTACCCCCTGGCGATCAGGTCCGACACCCACTGGTCCATGTCCTCAGGCAAATGCAGCGGGGTGGAAAAGCCCGGCATCACCCCCTCGTCATAGGCGGTGAGGGCGGGATCGTTGGGGTGGAGGCCGCGCGGGTCGGGGGTGGTGTCGGTGTAGCCGAACAGCGCCGGATCGTAGCCGGCCTTGCGTGCCTCGAGTGCGATATTGGTGTGACGCCGGTCTAGTGGCGTGCCGTTCCGCCCCGAGCGGTGGTTCATCAGGTATTGCCCGGTGAGCAGGCTGGTGCGTGATGGGCCGCAGGGGGTGCATTGGCCGAAATGCCGGGTGAAGGTCACCGCATCGGCCATCAGCGCGTCGAGGTTGGGCGTCGTGGCGTTGGGATGGCCGAGCGCCGAGATGCAATCGCCCCGCCACTGGTCGGCGCAGATCAGGAGGATATTGGGGCGGTCGGTCATCAGGCTCTCCGGCCGGAGCGAGATCTGGAAAAGTTGCAGACTTTTCCGGTTCGATCTCGCGACAAACAAGTATCGGACGCAGGAGTGCGATTCGGAGAAACGCAATCCTGCTCCAGCGGCAGCATTGATGCCCTAAAGTCGGTGCTTCGGGGAGGGGCTACCTGTCAGCAGGCCGGCACGTTGACGGCGAGGCCGCCCTGGCTGGTTTCCTTGTAGCGCTCGCTCATATCGGCGCCGGTCTGTCGCATGGTCTCGACGCAGACGTCGAGCGACACCTTGTGGGTGCCGTCGCCCTTCATCGCCAGCGAGGCGGCGGTAACTGCCTTCACCGCGCCGAAGGCGTTGCGCTCGATGCAGGGGATCTGCACCAGCCCGGCGACCGGGTCGCAGGTCATGCCCAGGTGATGTTCGAGCGCAATCTCGGCGGCATTCTCGACCTGCGCCGGGGTACCGCCCATGGCGGCGCAAAGCGCCGCGGCAGCCATGGCCGATGCCGAGCCCACCTCGCCCTGGCACCCCACTTCAGCGCCGGAGATCGAGGCATTGTGCTTGATGATGCCGCCGATGGCAGCGGCGGTGAGCAGCATGTCGTGGATGCTGGCGCGCGAGGCGCCGGCTTCGAACTGCTGGTGGTATTTTAGCACGGCGGGGATGACGCCGGCCGCGCCATTGGTTGGCGCGGTGACGACGCGGCTGCCGCCGGCATTCTCTTCGTTCACCGCCATGGCAAAGACGCTGAGCCAGTCATTGCCGGCGAGCGGGCCGAGTTCATTGCGCTGCCAGGCCGCCTGCAACTGCTGATGGATGGCCTTGGCGCGACGGTTGACGTTGAGGCCGCCGGGCATGATGCCGTCGGTGCGCAAGCCCCGCTCGATGCAGCCATCCATGGCGGCCCACAATCGGTCGAGCCCCTGCTCAAGGGCGCGCCGACCGATCCGCGCTTCCTCGTTAGCGCGCTTCATCTGGGCGATTGAGAGGCCGGAATCGCGGGCCATGGCCAGCATCTCCCGCGCATCGCCGAACGGGTAGGGCACGTCGGCGACGTCAGCCTGCACTTCGTCGCGCGCCAGTTCCGCCTCGCTGACTACAAAACCGCCGCCGATCGAATAGTAGACCCGGCGCAGCAAAAGCGTCCCGTCGGCATCATAGGCGTAAAACTGCAAGCCATTGGTATGGCCGGGCAGTCGCTCCTTCTTGTCGTAGACGAGGTCGAGCACCGGGCGGAACCGGTAGGCCGGGTGGCCCTCGGGATGCACCATGCCCTCGGCCTCGACGCCGACGACGATGGCATCGATCTTGTCCGGATCGACTGTGTCGGGCGCAAACCCGGACAGCCCCAGTACAACGGCGCGGCCAGTGCCATGGCCGATGCCGGTAAAGGCGAGCGAGCCGTGCAGGCTCGCCTTGAGCGCCGTCGGCACAGCGTTTCGGGGGCGCGGCCAATCGCCGGTACGGAGTTCGTCGAGGAACCGGTTGGCGGCCGTCATCGGCCCCATGGTATGCGAACTCGACGGCCCGATGCCGATCTTGAAGACGTCGAAAACCGAGAGGAACATCAGGCCTCACATATGGTGCGGGCGCACCATAGCGACAACGCCACGGAGCCGCTACTCGTGCGGTTTCAGCACATGCATCAGCAGCGTCGGATCCGTCGATGGCGTCGGGATGGCGACGCCGATCGCAGTGAGCGTATAGCGCACCCGGCGCAGCGCTTCTCTGCCACGCGCTCCCAGTTGCTGCGCCACCCCTGAGGCGATGGTGTCGATCACCCCCATATGGGCGTAGCGCGAGGTGGTCGGCATGAGGACGTTATCGTCCTCGGGTATGACGATCGGAATGACGATGCCGGCGGCCTTGGCCAGCGGCGTGCCGGGACGGGTGAGCGCAATCGTGGTGGCGCCGAACGAGGCGGCGATCTGGAGCGCTTCGACCACCGGCTTCGATTGCCCGCTGTTGGAGATGGCGAAGGCCACGTCACCCGGCTGCAGGGTCGAGGCCGACATGCGCTGCTGGTGCCCATCGGTATAGGCGGCGACCGGAAGGCCGAGCCGGAACAGCCGGAGTTTTGCATCCTCGACCATCGCCGCCGAGCCGCCGCCCTGGCCGTAGAGGTCGAGCCGGCGCCCCGCGGCGATGGCGTCGATGGCGCGCCCGACCGCGGCGGTGTCGAGTTGCTCGAGACACGCCTGCACTGCATTGGCGGCACGCAGCATCACCGATTGGGCGAGCTGGCCGATATCATCGGAGAAGACCCGGTCGGAGCGCAGATACACCGCCGCCACCGTCATGGTGCTGGCGAGGCTGATCTTGAAATCGTTGAACGAGGCGCAGCCGACCGAGCGGCAGAAGCGGGTCACCGTCGGCTGGCTGACACCAGCCTTGGCCGCGAGGTCAGCAATGGTCAGCCGGGTCGCGGCTTCGAAATCGAGCTGCACGGCCGCAGCGACCCGGCGCTCCGCCGGCGACAGCTCGGGCTCCGCGCGCTGGATGCGCGAGACGATGTCGATAGCTGGCGCCTCAGTTGCGGTCCGTGCAGTGTTGCGCCTCGCCATGTCGACAGCTCCTATTGTGAAATTCAATTACAACATCGCACCTGATGTGGCGAGAGTGATCGCTGCTTGATCCACAATATGGAACGAGCCCCTATGCCGCCGGTGCACTTCTGATGGCATACAGACCGCTGCGCTGCTTCAGAGTTTGGCGCGGCACGCAGAATCCGGTTGCGACGATAGCCATTCTGTAACATGATTTCACGTCAGGGGAGTTCAGGGTAGGGGGCAGCGTCATGGCGACATTCGAGTTCGACCATGTGGGGATCACGACGACGGTGCCCCAGCCGCAGGAAGACTGGGTGGAGGCGAGCCGGATCTGGGTTACCAATCCGCGCCATCACCCCGAGCATATCGAGTTCTTGCGCTATGAGCCGGACAGCACGGTGCCGGCCGTAGTGCGGGACAATCCGCATGTCGCCTATCGGGTCGACGACCTCGCGCCCCACCTGAGCGCGCCGGGGGTCGAGATCCTGATCCCGCCGTTCATCGTCGGCGATTTCCTCGAAGTGGTGTTCGTCAAAAAGCACGGCATGGTGTTCGAGTACATGCGCTACCTCAAGGACGGATGGTTCGGGAATTGAGGGGGTCTGAGCACTTGGCACCCCCCTCCCCAACCCTCCCCGCAAGGGGGAGGGTGCCGCTCCGTGTGTTTGGCCCGATTGTGCAAAGCGAACCAGCCGGCACCTCCCCCCTTGCGGGGGAGGTTGGGAGGGGGGAGGGCAGCCAATGACCGGTCGTGTCATCTACCTCAGCATCCGGCACCTTGCCGAAGCATCAAAGGAGCACGCATGACCGGCGCATTCACCGGCAAGACCATCGCCATCACCGGCGCCGCCGGCGGCATCGGGCAGTGGCTCTGCCGCTTCTTCGGCGAAGAGGGCGCGACCATCGCGGCGCTCGATCGCAGCGACAAGGTGCACGCGCTGGCCGAAACGCTCGGCAAGGACGGCATCACGGTGAAGCCGGCGGTGGCCGATATCGCCGATGCCGCCGCGGTGGCGGCGGCGTTCAAGGGGTTCGGCGTGGTGGATATCCTCATCAACAATGCCGGCGGCACGCGCCACGCCACCTTCGAAAAGACGGACCCGGCCGGCTGGGACGAGGACATGGCCGCCAATGTCGGCGGCGCCTATGCCTGCGCCCACGCCGTGCTGCCGCAGATGGTCGAGCGGCGCTCGGGAAATATCGTCAATGTCGGCTCGGTCAACGGCCTCGCGGCCCTGGGCGATCCGGCCTACAGCGCTTCCAAAGCAGCGATGATTTCGCTCACCCGCTCGCTGGCGCAGGAATATGGCCGCTACGGCATCCGCGCCAATATCGTGTTGCCCGGCACGGTGCGCACTCCGGTCTGGGACGAGCGCAAGGCCAAGGACCCGAATGTGTTGAAGACGCTGGAGCGCTGGTATCCGCTCCGCCGCATCGTCGAGCCTTACGAGGTGGCGCGGGTCATCGCCTTTCTCGCCTCGGACGCCGCCAGCGCCGTCACCGGCGCGGCGATCCCGGTCGATTGCGGTCTCACCTCCGGCAACATCGTGATGGCGCGCGAGCTGACGCTCGAGGACTTCTAGCAGGCATTCAGCCTGGGGTTTCATTGAGGGGGTTGTTTTGGACAAGCTGCGGATCGGCATTATCGGGCTCGGCTGGTTCGGCGAAATTCACGCCGAGACCATCGTGGGGGTGCCCAACCTGGAACTTGCGGCGCTCTGCACCCGCACCGAGGATCGGCTCACAGCGCTCGGCGAGAAGTTCGGCGTCAAAAAGCTCTACCGCGACTACCACGACATGCTCGCCGATCCGGAGATCGACGCGGTCTCGATCTGCACCATGTGGGACCAGCACACCGAGCCGGCGATTGCGGCACTGAAGGCCGGCAAGCACGTGTTCCTCGAAAAGCCGATCGCCTCGACGGTGGAAGACGCCAACAAGATCATTGCCGCCTCGAAGGGCGCCAAGGGCGTCCTGTTCATCGGCCATATCGTGCGCTTCAACCCGCGCTACCGCATGGCCAAGCAGGCGATAGCCGAGGGCCGGATCGGCAAGGTGGTGGCGCTGTCGTCGCGGCGGAACATCCCGGCTGCCTGGACCCCGACCATCCTCAACAAGATCGGGCCGATCGTCGGCGACGCCATCCACGACACCGACATCATGCTGTGGCTGACCGGCGACAGGATCGTCTCGGCCTATGCGCAGACCGTCGATGTGCGCGGGCTGAAGCATCCCGATATCGGCCAGACCATGTTCCGCTTCGCCGGCGGCGCCACGGCGACGCTCGAGACGGTGTGGTGCATGCCGACGCAGACGCCGTTCGATATCGACGAGCGCATGTCGATCATCGGCACCGAAGGCATCATCCACGTGCAGGACACCTTCCCGCCGCTCGGCATCGTCGACGCCAACAAGCTGCACTCGCCTGATATCACCTACTGGCCGATGTTCGACGGGGTGCGCGGCGGCGCGCTGCGCGAAGAGTTCAGCTATTTCGCCGGCTGCGCGCTGAGCGGCACGACGCCAAAGATCGGCGTGCCGGAGGATGCGGCCGCGGCGTTAGAGGCGACGCTCGCAGCCGAGGAGTCGGCGCGTACGGGGAATGTGGTGCGGATTGAATAGGGCGCTGAACTTGCAGGCGGCGGCCCTCTCCCGTTTACGGGGGAGGGGGGACCAGCCGAAAGGCTGGTGGGAGGGGGGAGCCCCACGATCGGACTGCGGGTTGACGCCCCCGCCGTTGCAGTCGGCACTGCCCCACGCAACACCGTGCGCAGCTTGGGCAGGGACAGAGTCTGTGGCTCCCCCCTCCCACCACGCTTTCGCGTGGTCCCCCCTCCCCCGCAAGCGGGAGAGGGTGCGCTGACTGCGAGTTCAGCGCCCTATCTGAGCCTCAGTGCTCATGCCCATGGTGCCCGCCGATGAGGAAACTCTCCTCGAACGGACGGCGGCTGACTTCCATCGACTTGCCGCCGAGGTACACCGACACCGGCTGCAGCAGCGATGAGCCCTGGCGGCGTTTGCCGACCACGTCCTCGAACACGTAGTTGCTGTCATATTGCTTGAGCACAGTGACGTCGGCGACGGCGCCGACGCCGAGGTGGCCGAGTTCGGGCTTGCCGATCGCCAGTGCCGGGCGGTTGGCAGACATGCCGATCACTTCGGGCAGCGACAGGCCGCAGTTGAGCAGCTTGCTCATGGTGTGGAGCAGGTCGTAGCCCGGGCCTTCGACGGCGATGACATGCACGTCGGACGAGATCACGTCGGGCTTGAAACCATCCTTGAGCGCCGCCTCGGCGCTGTCATAGCCGAAGGCGCCCATGCCATGGGCGATGTCGAACAGCACGCCGCGCTCACGCGCTTTCAGCACTGCGTCGATCACCTTGCCGTCTGGGCCGATGGCCGAATTCGGGTCGGGGCGGTAGCAATGGGTCAGGATGTCGCCGGGACGAAGCATGTCGACCACGTCGGCATAGCTCGGCGGGGCGGTGCCGATATGGGTCATCAGCGGCAGGTTCACCGCATTGGCCGCTTCGAGTGCCAACTCCAGAGCCCCCAGCCCAAGTTCACCGGTGACGATGCCGCCGATGCGCACCTTCACCCCGATGATGCGGTCGCGGTTGGCCTCGACCTTTTCGACGCATTTCTCGACCGGCAGCATCGAGCGCAGGGTCGCCTCGCCAATCGACACGCCCTTGTCGAAGCCGAAAATGCCGGGGAACGAGATGTTGAGGAAGGCAAAGATCCGGTAGGGCGAGTGGATCATCACGTAGTCGCGGAAGCCGTCATAATTGCCGGCGCCGGCGCTGCCGGCATCGACCAGCGTGGTGCAGGCGGAGCGGCGGGCGATGAAGCCGGGGTCGACGCTGAGCGAGGTCGCCTTGTGGTAGACATGGGTGTGGATGTCGATCAGCCCCGGCGCGACGATGCTGCCGCTGACATCCTCGACCTTCGCCCCTGCGGTGGCGAGGTCCTTCCCCACCGCGGCGATTTTCCCCGCCTTGATCGCGACATCGAACACCCCGTCGACGCCGTTGCGCTCATCGAGGACGCGGCCGCCCCTGAGCACGAGATCGAAGCCCTGTCCGGCTGCCGGTGAAGTCATCGATGGTCTCCGATTGGGGTTGGCGCGGCCGGCGGCGGGCAGCGCGCCCGCCGGGTCCGTTGTCCTGATTGCGTTGGTTCAGGCCAGTTCGACGACGCGCTTCTCGTTGATCGATTGCTCGGCGGCAAGCACGATCCGAAGGCTGTTCACCGCTGCATCCATCGACTCGCTGAGGTCGAGGTCTTCCTGGATGGCTTTGAGGAAGAACGCCTGCTCGCGGTCGCAGAGCTCTTGATGGTTTGGCTCGTCGGTCATGACGAAGATCTCGTCCTTCTTGGCGAAGCTCTTGTCACCTGGCTGAACCTCGGCGTGGTGATACTGGATGGCGTCGGTCTTGGTGTGCTGGTCGATGTTGGAGGAGTCCGACACGCCTTCCTTATGCGCCTTGGGGTTGGGGACGATGGAGACGGCGCCCCTGGGGCCGACCACATCCTTCACGAAATAAGCGACTTCGCTCATCATCGGGCCCCAGCCGGCTTCGTACCAGCCGACCGAGCCGTCATCGAATTCGACATGCAGGTGGCCATAATTCTGCTTGTCGGCCTCGGCCCAGAGCTTGGCGCCGATGCCATGCACGCGCACCGGCTTGGCCTTGGTCATCTGGCACATCACGTCGACATAATGGACGCCGCAATCGACGATCGGGATCAGCGAGTCGATCAGGTTCTTGTGCCAGTCATAGGTCGGGCCGCCCGACTGCTGGTTGAGGTTGAGCCGCATCACCAGGGGCTTGCCCAGCGTCTGCGCCAGTTCGGTGAACTTCACCCAGCTGGGGTGGACGCGGAGGATGTAACCCAGCACCAGCTTCTTGTTCTTCTGCTTGGCCAGCTGCACCACCGCTTCGGCGTCGGCAATGTTGGTGGCGAGCGGCTTTTCCATGAACACATGGGCGCCGGCATTGATCGCCTTGATGGCATATTCGGCGTGGGTGTTGGGCCAGGAGTTGATCGACACCGCATCGGGCTTGGTCACCCGCAGCGCCTCGTCGTAATCTTCGAACAGCGGGTAGCCCTTGAGTTCGTCCGGAACGGGCTTGGATTTGATCGACCGGCTCATCAGCCCGACGATCTCGAAGCCCGGATTGCGGTGATAGGCGCTCGCATGCGAGGCGCCCATATTGCCGAGCCCGACGACCAGAACTTTTACCACATTGGCCATCCGGCCCTCCCTTATGTCCTTCGGCCCTTTCGGCCGTGCAATTCTCCGCACCCACTGGCGTCATCCCCGCGCAGGCGGGGACCCAGTGCGATCCCTCAGCTTCAGCGGGTGTCGCAGCATCCCACTAGGTTCCCGCCTGCGTGGGAATGACGCCGGTGGGTGTGTGTGGGCAGAGCGACCGCCCACACACGTTTGGCTTAGCGGTCGGCCGGGATGGCCTGGTCGTAGAGGTGCGCCTTGACGTCGTCGATGTTGATCGCCTTGAAGGCGTCGGACAGCACGTAGGCGGCGGCATCGGCCTTGACCTTGTCATGGTCGAAGTCGTTGGCCGGCCCGATCATGTCGTTGGTCACCACGTCTTCAGCCTTCACCGGCTTGGTGATCTGCTTCAGCTCATAGATCTTGTCGAAGAAGGTCTGCCACGCCGCGATGTCGTGGTCGCCCCAGCCCTTGCGCTTCGACATGTCGCCGCGGAAGACTGCGATCTGCTGCAGGATCGAGGTGGCGCCGAGTTCGGGGCCGATGTTGGTGGCGAGCGTCGGGAATTGCTCGAACACCGCTTCGACCGCGGCAAGCGGGTTGTGATAGGCGAATTCGAGGCCCATCGCCCAGCCGCGCAGGTATTTGTCGAGGAAGGCCTTCTTGTCCGGATCATCGACGTCGGCGGCGCGCACGACGAAGGTGTTGGCAAAGAGCGGCGAGTGCTGCACGCCGAGCCAGTACTCGAAATCGAGTTTGGAGCCGATCCACTCGGCGCGCAGACCCTCCCAGCTGAGGGCCGCATCGCCCTGGCCGCCGGCCAGTGCCGTGCCCCATGTCGGCCAACCGGCCTCGACATACTTCACCTTACTGATATCGACGCCGTGCACGGCAAGCATCGGGTCGACGATCGGCTGCCAGGCGGCCGAACCGAGCAGGATCGTCTTGCCTTCCAGCTTCTTCAGGTCGTTCGAACCCTCGCCCTTGCGGAAGGCGAGGCTGAAGGTATCGAGCGCGCCCATGTGGAAGGCCGATTTCAGCTTCATGCCGTTCTCGAGTGCGAACGAGAACACGCCCGGCGAGGGGAAGCCCATATCGGCCTGGCCGACATCGACGAACTTCACCGTAGCAGTGCCGTCCGACGGGCCGGGCTGCATGTCGGTGGCAACCTCGAGGCCATCGAAATAGCCCATCTTCTTGCCGATCCAGTACGGATAGTCGTCAAGCACTTCGAGCGTGCCGCGCGGCGAAATCCAGGTGAACTTCGGATAGGGCGCGGCGCTGGCGCGGCCGATGCCACCGAGCGCCGAGGCGGTCACCACGCCCGCGGCGGAAACCTGCAGGAAAGTGCGGCGGCTCATGCCGCCCGATGAGAACTTGGTCATTCAATCATACCCCTGTTGATGGATCGTCCCTTAGTCCCTTGGAGCGGGGCGGCTGTTCCGTTCACCGTCCTCACTCCCCAATTCGATGTGGCGCTCAGGGCCTCCCTCGGCTCCGATCGTCCCACCATGTTCCGCTGCCAGTTCCTCCGACAGCGGGCAGTTCTTCAGGCCTCCCAGCTCGCGTACTTCTTGCCGAGCAGGAAGAAGAGCACGTAGATCAGGATGCCCAGGATCGAGAGGATCAAGACCACCGCGAAGAACTGCGGCATCTGGATCATGGATGAGTAGGAGGTGAGCCGGTTGCCCAGCCCGAAACCGCCGCCGACCATCTCGGCGCCGACCGCGGTCAAGAGCCCGAAGATAGAGCCGACCATCAGGCCGACAAAGATCATCGGCAGCGCCATCGGGGCGCGCACCTTCCAGAAGATCTGCAGCGTCGAAGCGCCATAGGAGCGGGCCAGCGCGATCTTGCCGCGATCGACGCGGCGGAAGCCGGTGGCGGCGTTGATCATCACCATCGGACCCGAGGCGAGCGCCACCGCGATGATGCGCGGCTCGTAGCCGAAGCCGAAGCGCAGGATCAGCAGCGGCACCAGCGCCAGCATCGGCGTCGTCACCAGCAGCAGGATGTAGGGCGTGATGATCTTTTCGGCGAAGGGAAACTGAGTGATCACCGCCGCGAGGATCAATCCGACCACGGCGCCGATGCCGAAGCCGGCAAACAGCTCGACCAGGGTGTGGCCGAGGTGCGGCAGGATGAACGGGAAGTCGACCACCAGCGCCACCGCGATCTCGCTCGGTTTGGGCAGCACGTATTGCGGTACGGCAAAGATGTTGAGCAGCACCTCGGTGCCGCCGATGATGAACACCGCGACGAGGACAATCGCCAGCACTTCGCGCATCGACTTGATGCCGGGGCCGGAGGTGAGGGCGGACATATTGGTGATGCCGACATCGCCCGCGCCGCCGGCGGACTTCTTGAATTCGGGAATGGCGTCGGTTTCGCTCATCTGATCCTCACGCCACTGCCGCCGGGTGGGCCGGCGCCGTCGGCAGCGTGGTTGCCTGAGGGAAGCGGCTCTGCTGCGTGCCGACGATTTCCGCCTTGATGGCGTTGGTGAGGTCGAACACCTCCTTGGTCGACATGATCTCGAGCGAGCGCGGTCGCGCGAACGGCACCTCGTGGATATTGGCGACCCTGCCGGGGCGCGGGCTCATCACCACCACGCGGTCGGCAAGGAAGATCGCTTCGTCGATCGAGTGGGTGATGAGGACGATGGTGGTTTTGGTATCGAGCCAGATTTCCTCGACCAGCCGGTTCATCTCCTCGCGGGTGAAGGCGTCGAGGGCTCCGAACGGCTCGTCCATCAGCAGCACCGAGGGCTTGTAGCTGAGCGCCCGCACCAGGGCGGCGCGCTGCTGCATGCCGCCCGAGAGTTCGCGCGGGAAGCGTCCGCCGAAACCCTCGAGGCCGACGCGGTTCAGCAACTCATCGATCCAGACGCGGTCGGGTTTGGTGCCCTTGATCTCGAAAGGGAAGTTGATGTTGTCGTCCAGATTGCGCCAGGGCAGGAGGTTCGCCTCCTGGAACACCATGCCGATCTCGGGGTTGGGGCCGGTGACCGGCGTGCCGTCGAGCAGCACTTCGCCGGAGGTGAGGCCATGCAGCCCCGACATCGACCACAACAAAGTGGTCTTGCCGCAACCGGATGGGCCGACGATCGAGACGATCTCGCCGTCCATCACGTCGAGCGAGCAGCGATCGATCGCCAACAGGTCGCCCGAGCGGGTGTTGTAGACCTTGGTGGCGCCTTTCACCCGCAGTTTCGGTTGCTTTGAATCGCCAGCTGTCATCGCCCCTCGCGCTGCCCCGTACCAGACTATGGAACGGCTTCCGGGCGCTCCCTGCAGCACCCTCATCCCCGTCCGCCACGCAGTCTGTAACTATCCTACTTTCCGAGTCAAGCGGCTGTCAGATTAGTTTCGCGATCCTCAGAGAAGCTCTGGTTTCGTAGGCATCTTGCCGCTTGCATCGTGTGTAAGTTTCCTACATGTTGCCGATAAGACGGGCGGCGGGACACCGCAGGCGAGGCGTTTTCCGGGGTAGGGCATTGGCTGGTCAGAAATGCTAGAAGTCGCGTCAGACCCAACAGCCGGAAGGCCGGATATGCGCAAGCAGAGGCGCGACGACGCGAACAGCGAAGGCTACGCCAAGCCGATCCCCGACATCCTGTCGCAGATCAAGGATTCTTACAGCGAATTGCGGCCGGCCGAACGACGGGTCGCCGATGTGGTGCTGGCCGACGTCACCTTCTCGGTCGATGCCTCGAACGCCGAAATCGCCAAACGCGCCGAGGTGAGCGAGCCGACCGTTACCCGCTTCTGCCGCGCCATCGGCTGCGACGGGGTACGGGATTTCAAGCTGAAACTGGCGCAGAGCGTGGTGGTGGGGCGGCTCTACTTTGCGCCGGCGCCGCCGGCGGGCGAGGTGAACTCCGACGCCTCGCCGCTATGGACCGAAGTGTTCGGCGAGGCGCGCAACGCCCTCAACCTGGTCGAGCGGCAGATCAATCCCAGGGACATCGTTGCCGCTGCCGAACTGGTGGCGAGCGCCCATCAGGTGCTGGTGTTCGGGCTGGGAGGCAGTTCGACCTCGCTGGCGATCGAGACGCAGAACCGGCTGTTCCGCTATGGCGTGGTGGTCACCGCCCATTCCGACCCGTACGTGATGAAGATGACAGCTTCTACGCTGAAGCCGAACGACCTGGTGATCGCCATTTCCGGCACCGGCCGCACGCGGGAAGTGGTGGACGCGGTGCAACTGGCCAAGCACTACCGGGCCAAGGCGATCTGCATCACCGCACCCGACACCGACCTTGCCGCGACCGCCGACGTGGCGCTTACCGTCGACATTCCGGAATTCCCCGATCCGCTGAAGCCGACCGCGTCGCGCTACGCATTCCTCGCCATCATCGACCTCGTTTCGAGCGCGGTCGGCACAAGGCTCGACCCCGATGCGCGCGAGACGCTGCGCCGGATCAAGTACACCGTGCTGAACCACCGCAAGGGCCGGGTGCTGGAGCCGCTGGGCGACTGAGTTGAGGTTTGATTGTCTCGCTTTCCAAAAGGAAGAATCTCACAACCTTTCCTGAAAGCGCACCTGCGGCGGCCCGCCCGTCGCCTATAGTTGAGGTCTTTGATGCACGATACTGCACCCGTGGCAGCGGCAGCGGCCTGGCTTGCCATGTTCAGCGACGCGCTGGCGCAGGGCGATGTCGCGGGGACGCTCGAGCTGTTCGCCGAGGATTGCTACTGGCGCGACATCGTGGCGTTCACCTGGAACGTCAAGACCATGGAGGGGAAGGTCGCGATCGCAGCCATGCTGGAGGCGACGCTCAACGGTGCATCGCCGACGGCATGGCAGGTCAGCCGCGCCTCAGGCGGACATGCGGAGCCGCTCGAGGCGTGGTTCAGCTTCAAGACCGGGGTCGGTCAGGGGCAGGGCATCTTTACCCTCGAGGGCGGCAAGTGCCGCACCATCCTCACCACGCTGCAATCGCTCGACGGACATGAGGAGGCCACCGGCTTTACCCGTGCCATGGGCGTTCGGCACGGCGCTGACCGCAACCGTGAGACCTGGTCGGAGGCGCGACAGCGCGAGGAGGCTTCGTTCGGCAACGGCACCGCCCCCTATTGCCTGATCATCGGCGGCGGGCAGGGCGGCATCATGCTCGGCGCCCGGCTGAAGCAACTGGGTGTCCCAACCGTCATCGTCGAGAAGAACCTCAGGGCCGGCGACTCCTGGCGCAACCGCTACCGCTCGCTCGTCTTGCACGATCCGGTCTGGTACGACCATCTGCCCTATATTCCGTTCCCGGCGCATTGGCCCGTCTTCACCCCCAAGGACAAGATGGGCGATTGGCTCGAGATGTACGTCAAGGTGATGGAACTCAGCTATTGGGGCGGCACCGAGTGCATCTCGGCGAAGTTCGATGAAGCGGAGCAGCGCTGGACGGTTGAACTGAAGCGCGACGGCAGGCCGATCACGCTGAGTCCGACGCAGCTGGTTTTTGCCACCGGCGCTTATGGTCCGCCCAAGTACATTCCGCTGCCGGGGGCCACCGGCTTCAAGGGCGAAATCCTCCATTCCAGCCAGTACTCGGATGGGGCGAAGTACCGAGGCAAGAAGGTGGTGGTGATCGGGGCCGCGAGCTCGGGGCACGATGTCTCGGTGGACCTGTGGGAAGCAGGCGCCGAGGTCACCATGGTGCAACGTTCTCCGACCACGGTGGTGCGCTCCGAGACGCTGATGGAGTTGGCCTTCGACACCTATTCCGAGGCGGCGGTGGCCGCGGGCATAGATGTCGACACGGCCGATCTCCTCGGCGCCGCGACGCCGTTTGCGCTGCAGCCCGCCAAGCAGCGGGCGCTCTACGACAGGATCCGGGCCCGCGATGCGGCGTTCTACGACAAGCTCCGGGCCACCGGGTTCCTGCTCGATTTCGGCCCGGACGAGACCGGGCTGATGATGAAGGCTTATCGCACCGGCTCGGGCTATTATGTCGATGTCGGCGCTTCGCAGCTGATCATCGATGGCGCGATCGGAATCAAGGCCGGGGTGGAGATCGAAACGCTCACCCCCGGCGGCATTCGCTTTGCCGACGGCACGGAAATCGCTGCTGAAGCGATCATCCAGTCGACCGGTTTCCAGTCGATGCATGAGGTGGTGGCCAAGCTCGTGTCGCGCGAGGTGGCCGATGAGATCGGCCCCTGCTGGGGTCTCGGTTCCGGCACGCGCAACGACCCGGGCCCCTGGCACGGCGAATTGCGCAACATGTACAAGCCGGTGGTCCAGCAGAACCTGTGGTTCCAGGGCGGCAACCTGGCGCTCAGCCGCTTCTTCTCGAAATTCGTCGCGCTGCAGATCAAGGCGCGGATGGAAGGTCTTGATCTGGTAGTGTACAGAACACCATTGTAACTGAGCTATTGCCGACTCGTGCCGGTCGCGAGATTGTTAACTGCCGCCCGGTACTTAATCGGCTGCATCAACGTTACTGGTTGGTCGACATGGAGGTTGGAATGAAGCGCCTGCTCCCCGTAGTTGCCGCAACTTTGACGCTGCTCCTCGTCGGTCCGGCCCTGGCCCAGCCGCTGGAGATCATCGTGCGTGGCGGCACGCCGACTTACCTGCCCACCCCGCTGCCCGACGGCGACGACTATATCTACGGCAACCCCGGCAATCCCAACTATCCGAACTTCGATCCGGCGGCGGCGGCGATCAACGCCGAGCTCGCGATCCATCCGCGCTCGCGGCTCCGTCCCAACAACCTGTGGCTGGTGACCTCGCTGGGTTATCGCTCGGGCTCGTGGACGGAGCACATGGAAGCCTGCCAGGCGGCGTTCTCGAGCTATGATCCGGTGAGCGACACGATCATCTCGGGCGGCCTGCCGCGGCGCTGCCCGCTGTAAGAACTACCGCTTGATCTAGCACCACTCACGCCGGTGGGTGGTGACTGTCCGGGAGCATCTACCCCGGGTTATGCACTGCTGTCTGCCGCATGGCCGCCACGTTTATGCGCCGCTTCGGCCGTCTCACCCTTTTGCCATCAATGACTTAGCTCCGATGACATCATATCGTCACCGAGGTGTCACGGCTCGTTCATCGGGCTGAAATCCAACCGTCAAGGTCACCGACTAGGAGTGCGCCGCTCGAGAAATCGACCGGCTTTTCCTTCACTCGGAGACCTTTGAGATGAAATCCAACTGGCTGCTCAGCGCGGCTCTTGCCGCGACTGCCCTGACCTTCGTGGCCTCCCCCGCCGCCGCGGCGACCAAGTTCGAATTCTGGTACGGCCTGTCGGGCGACCTTTCCGAACGCATCCAGGACATGTGCAAGACGTTCAACGAGTCGCAGAGCGACTACGAGATCGTCTGCGTCAGCCAGGACAATTACGACAACAACCTGCAGAACACGATCGCCGCGTTCCGCGCCAACAAGCAGCCGACCGTCACGCAGATCTTCGACGCCGGCACGCTCGACCTGATGCTGTCGGACGCCTATGTGCCGGTGCGTCAGCTGATGGAAGAGAACGGCTACCAGATCGATTGGTCGAACTATTTCGCGGGCGTTGGCTCGTACTACTCGACCTCGACCGGCGAGCTGCTGTCGATGCCGTTCAACTCCTCGACCGCGCAGATCTATTACAACACCGATGCCCTGGCCAAGGTCGGCTTCGAAGGCATCCCCGAGACCTGGAGCCAGGTCGAGGACGTCGCCCGCAAGATGAAGGCGGCCGGCTATGACTGCCCGGTGGCGTTCGATCCGGCCGGCGCCTGGCAGTGGTTCGAGCAGTTCGAAGCCATCCATAACCAGCCGATCGCCACCAAGGGCAACGGCTTTGACGGCCTCGACGCCGAGATGGTGGTGTCGAAGGGCAAGTTCGTCGACCAGCTGACCTGGATCAAGAAGATGTATGACGAAGGTCTCTTCGTTCATAAGTCCAAGGATGCCGGCGAGACCGCCAACGACGCCTTCGTCAACGGCAAGTGCCAGATCACCTCGTCGTCGGTGGCCGACCACGGCACGTTCAGCAAGCAGGCCAAGGAAGGCGTGCACTGGACCAACGCCATGCTGCCGATGCTCGACGGCTTCGAGCGCCACAACTCGTTCGTCGGCGGCGCCTCGCTGTGGACGCTGAAGGGCAAGTCGCCTGAGGAATACAAGGGCGCCGCGGCGTTCTACAACTTCCTCGCCACGCCCGAGCAGACCCAGTGGTGGTCGACGGTCACCGGCTACATCCCGGTCACCAATTCCGGCTTCGAGGCCATGAAGGCCGCCGGCTTCTACGACGCCGCGCCCTATAAGGGCCGCGAACTGGCCATCCAGTCGCTGACCATGCCGGCCGGCGAGAACACCCGCGGTATCCGCCTCGGTGGCTACGCCTCGATCCGCGCCGAAATGGTCAAGGCCATCCAGTCGGTGCTGTTCAACAACACCCCGGTGCCGCAGGCGCTGGCCGATTTCGACGCCAAGGGCAACGAAATCCTCCGCCGCTTCGAAGCGACCTACGCCGGCAAGAGCCTGCTCTAGCTTCTGAACTGATCGTGGCACGGACGGCGATGGCCGCCCGTGCCCGCGCCTTCACGGGCGGACTCTCCAGGGGCGGACCAAGATGGAACGACGCGCTTATTACAAAAACCCGGTGCTGCCGTGGCTGCTGATTGCGCCGCAGCTCCTACTGGTGGCAATCTTCTTTTACTGGCCGACCTCGCAGGCCCTCTACTGGGCCTTCACGCTCGAGCAGCCCTGGGGTGGCGGCAACAGCTGGGTGTGGTTCGACAACTTCCTCGCCATCTTCCGCGACCGCGACTACTGGAGCACCGTGCTGCGCTCCGGCATCTACGCGCTGATCACCACAGGCCTGTCGATGAGCGTGGCGCTGACGCTGGCGGCCTTCGTCGACCGCTCGCTCAAGGGCACCAAGCTGTTCCAGTCGATCTACGTCTGGCCCTATGCCATCGCGGCCCCGGCCGCCGGCGTAGCGTTCCGCTTCATTTTCGCACCGGAATCCGGCCTTGTCGGCTCGATCAACGATATCTGGCCGGGGATCTGGGACCCCTCGACCAATGGCGTCCAGGCGCTGGTGATGGTGATGATCTGCCATGCCTGGCTCGGCATCGGCTACAACTTCATCTTCTTTCTCGCCGCCTTGCAGATGATCCCGCGCTCGATCTCGGAAGCGGGCGCCATGGATGGGGCACGGCCGTTCCGCCGCATGCTCGACCTGCAGCTGCCGCTGATCGCGCCCACCGCGTTCTTCCTGTTCATCATGAACATCATCTCGAGCTTCACCGACAGCTTCGGGCTGATCGACACCATGACCGAGGGCGGCCCGATCGGGCAGACCGAGGTGATGGTCTACAAGATCTACTTCGATGGCTTCAAAGGCCTCGACTATTCGGGCGCTGCCGCCCAGTCGATCGTTCTGATGCTGCTCGTCATCGGCCTCACGTTCATCCAGTTCAAATGGGTCGAACGTCGCGTCCACTATCACTGAGGCACGCCATGATCGAACGCTCCCCGTTCTTCGATTTCATCACCTATGTGGCGATGGCCATCGGCGCCTTCCTCGTCATCATTCCGTTCTGGATCACGTTCGTCGCTGGCAGTCAGTCGCTGCAGGAAGTGAGCCAGGTGCCGATCAGCCTGTTGCCCTCCGACCACCTGTGGGAAAACCTGCAGGCGGCCTGGGCGCGCGGCGATCTCGGCCCCAAGATGCTCAACAGCCTGATCGTCGCCGTCGGCGTCACCGTCGGCAAGATCACGCTGGCATCGCTTTCGGCCTTCGCGATCGTGTTCTTCAACTTCCGCGGCCGGATGATCTGCTTCTGGCTGATCTTCATCACCCTGATGCTGCCGCTCGAAGTGCGCATCGTGCCGACCTACGCCATCGCCGCCAACGCGCTGCTGCCGTTCCAGGTGATCCTCGATACGCTCGGCATCAGCTGGCTGGTGCAGGCGGCGAGCGGCATCCAGGTGTCGCTCAACTGGAACCTGCTCAACTCCTATACCGGCCTGATCCTGCCGCTGGTCGCCACCGCAACCGGCACTTTCCTCTACCGGCAGTTCTTCATGACCATCCCGGACGAGCTGGTCGAAGCCAGCAAGATGGATGGGGCGCATCCGGTCGAGTTCTTCTTCGATGTGCTGCTGCCCTTGAGCCGTACCAACATGCTGGCGCTCGCCACCATCATGTTCGTGGGCAGCTGGAACCAGTACCTGTGGCCGCTGCTGATCACCACCGATCGGGCCAATTTCGGCACCGTGGTGATGCAGCTCAAGGCCCTGATCCCCGCACAGAACGGCACGCCCGATTGGAATGTCACCATGGCCGGCGCGCTCATCATCATGCTGCCGCCGCTGCTGGTCGTTGCCTTCATGCAGCGCTGGTTCGTGCGTGGTCTCATTTCTCGCGACAAATGATTGGATAGACCCATGGCTCAGATCACCATCAAGGGCGTGAAAAAGAACTACGCCAAGACCCCCGTTATCCACGGGGTGGACGTCAGTATCGAAGCGGGCGAGTTCGTCGTCATCCTCGGGCCTTCGGGGTGCGGCAAGTCCACGCTGCTGCGGATGATCGCCGGGCTCGAAGAAATCTCGGGCGGCGAGATCGCCATCGGCGGCAAGGTGGTCAACCAGCTCGAACCACGCGAGCGTGGCTGCGCGATGGTGTTCCAGAACTATGCGCTCTACCCGCACATGACGGTGCGCCAGAACATCGGCTACGCGCTGAAAGTGGCCAAGGTCGCGAAAGCCGAGCGCGATGCCCGGGTCATGGCGGTGGCCAAGTCGGTGTCGCTGGAGCCGTTCCTCGAGCGCCGGCCGGGCGAACTGTCGGGTGGCCAGCGCCAGCGCGTCGCCATGGCCCGCGCCATGGTACGCGAGCCCAAGGTGTTCCTGTTCGACGAGCCGTTCTCCAACCTCGATGCCAAGCTCCGCGTCGCCATGCGCGCCGAAGTGCGGCGGCTGCACCGCGACCTCGGCGTCACCTCGGTGTTCGTCACGCACGACCAGACCGAGGCGATGACGCTGGCCGATAAGCTGATCATCATGAATGCCGGCAAGGTCGAGCAGATCGGCAAGCCGACAGAGGTCTACAACAACCCGGCGAGCCGGTTCGTCGCCGACTTCATCGGCTCGCCGGCGATGAACCTGTTCGAAGGCGAGTTCGATGCCGAAGGCCATTTCGTCCACGGCGCCGGTGGCAGAATGAATGTCAGCCAGCTCAACGGCGTGCGCGTGCCCGGCCGCAAGGTGGTGTTGGGCGTCCGTCCCGAGGGCGTGCGTCGCATTGGCGCCGATGTGCATGGCGCCATCCCGGCAGTAGTCGACTATGTCGAAGAGCTGGGTGCCTCGCGCCTCATCCATGCCGATGCCAATGGCAGCCGGATCGTCGCGCTCGACAATGACACCACCGAGATCAAGTCCGGCACGCCGGTGCATCTCAGCCTCGCCGACAGCGCGCTGCACCTGTTCTCGCTCGAAGACGGGCGCCGCATTTCGCACTGAGCCTTCCCGAACGACGGAGAGATTTCATGAGCAACATCATTGCCACCGGCTTCAATGTCGGGTCCGACAACGGCGAGTTCGCCACGCTTGAGGCCGATATGCGGGCGCTGGCCGAAATGGGCGTCGATACCGTCGAGATCGGCATTACCAGCCTCGACCTGGTCGCCGGCGGCCGGATCATCAAGGAGCGGCACGAGGCGCTCCTGGCGCTGACCCGGCAGTTCGATTTCCGCTACACCGTGCACGGGCTGGTCTCATCCAACTTCATGGACCCGGTGACACTGCGCTACCAGGTCGACGCGGCCAAGGCGCTGGTCGAAATCTCCAACTCGATCGGTGCGGGCATCCTCGTCCACCACAGCGGGAACCTCCGCGCCGAGGCGATTGCCGACTGGGCCGGCGCCGATGTGCGCGAGCGTGAAGCACTCACTGAGCTCGCCGATTTCGCCCGTCCGCATGGCGTGCGCATCGCGCTCGAGAACATCTTCACCACCGAACTGGGCCAGTATCGCCAGACCCCGACCCAAGTGGCCGAGACGGTGAAGGCGGTGAACCACCCGAACGTGGTGGCGCTGATCGATTTCAGCCACGCCTATATCGAATCCACCTTCAAGGGCCTCGATTTCCGCGCCGAGATCCGCGCCATGGCGCCGGTTGCAGGGCACCTGCACCTCCACGATTCCTTCGGCCGCCCGCAGGGTTTTTACAAGCCGTTCCATCCGGCGGAGAACACCGCGATGGGCATCGGCGACCTGCATATGCCGCTCGGCTGGGGCGACATCGCCTGGGACGAGATCTTTGCCGAACTCAGCTTCCTGCCCGACACCGTGGCAATGATGGAAATCGGTCGCCGCTATCGTCGCGAACAGCCGGCAAGCCTCCTGCGCGCCAAGGCGTTGGCGGGGCTCGGCGAGGCTGCGGCGATCGCTGCGGAGTAACCTGCCACAGCCGGTGCGTGCGAAGAGCGCCACGCACCGGCTGCAACTTGCCTCGCCGTCACTCGTTCGTGCACCATGGCCGGAACGAGAGGGAGCAGGGCGATGGGGTTGGGGATTTCGGGCGTCTACTGCGCCACCGTGACGCCGCTCAATGCCGATCTCAGTCCGGATCTCGAACGGCTCGGCGCGCACTGCAGGCAACTGCTCGCCGATGGCTGCCATGGCATCGCGCTGCTCGGCACCACCGGCGAGGCCAACTCGTTTTCGGTGGCCGAGCGCCAGGCCATCCTCGAGGGCGCGCTCGCGGCGGGGATCACGCCGGAGCAGCTGGCGCCGGGCGTCGGGGTGGCAGCCATTCCCGATACGGTCGAACTGACCCGCCATGCGCTGAGCCTTGGGATCACCCGTGTGGTGATGCTGCCGCCGTTCTACTACAAGGGCGTCAGCGATGACGGGATCTTCGCCGCCTATGCGCGGATCATCGAGGCGGTGGCCGACCCGCGGCTAAAGCTCATCCTCTACCATATCCCGCAGACCTCGGCGGTGCCGCTGAGCCGGCCGCTGGTGAGGCGGCTGATCGCTGCGTTTCCTGACACCGTGGTGGGCCTCAAGGATTCCTCCGGCGACTACGGCAATATGCAAGGGCTGGTCGAGGACAATCCGGGTTTTGCCGTGATGGTGGGGGCCGATCCCCTGCTGCTGCCGTTTCTCAAGATCGGCGGCGCCGGTTGTATCACCGCCACCTCAAACCTCGCGGCACGGGCGCTGCGCACCATCTACGATCACCATGCCGACCCGGATCGCGCGGCGGACGTGGACGCCGCGCAGGGACACATCGAGGCGGCCCGGGCCATGCTCAACAGCTATGGGCAGATCCCGACCATCAAGGCGGTGCTGGCGGAGCGCGATGGCGACGACGGCTGGAGCCGGCTGCGTCCGCCGCTGCTGCCGTTCGCCGCCGAAAAGCTCGGCGAGCTGCGCGAGCGGCTGGCGGCGCTGCCGGCGCTTTGATCGCAGTTCTTCGGCTCCCCTCAAGGGGGAGGGAGGCGAAGATGGAGAGATTCAGACCTACTAACTGGCAGCAATCACGTCATCTCGCGTGGTTGTTCGGCATCGCGAGGGGCCTGTTGACGCAGCACCAGCACGAGGCCGACCAGCGCGATGATGCCGCCCACCGCCATGCGCAGGTCAAAACCTTCGCCGAGCAGCAGCACGCCCATCAGCACGGTCATCAGCGGCATCATCAGGCCAAGCGGCGCGACGATCGACGCGGGATAGCGTTGCAGGATGCCGAGATAGAGGGTGGTCGCCAGCAGCGTCACCGCCAGTACCGAAAAACCGAGGCCGGCAAGGAACGGCCAGCCGGCGCCAAAGCTTGCGGTCACCGGGCTGGTTTCGGCCAATAGCGAATAGACCAGCATCGGTGGGGCGGATACGAAGGCGGTCCAGGCCTGCATGGTCAGCGGCTTTATGGCGCCATAGCGCTTCAGCAGCACCTGGCCGAGCGAGATGGCGATGGCCGAGATGAAGGCAAAGAGCAGGCCGAGGCTGACGCTGGCGCCTTCACCATCCCACATCACGAGGATCACCCCGCCCAGCGCCAGCGCAATGCCCGCGCCGCGGGCAAGGCCGACGCGCTCGCCGAGCAGCAGCACCGAAAGCAGGGCGGTGATCGGGATCGCCGTCTGCAGGACGATCGAGACGCTCGACGAGGTGGCGTGCGAGAGGCCGAGGAACATCAGCCCGAAATGGCAGGCACCCATCAGCAAGCCAATGCCGAGGATTGGCAGCAGTGGCCGGGGCAGGGGCCTGAGCAGCGGCGACAGGATCGCCGCGACGATCAGAAAGCGCGCCGCGGCATAGAAGATCGGAGCGACGCCGAATTCGGAGAACAGCACCCGGCTGACGATCAGGTTCAGGGCCCAGATCAGGCAGACGGCAGCATAGAGCAGGAGGTCGAGGGGGCGCATGGAAGCTCGGAGGGAATGACGCGAACGCGCCGATAGCGGGCATGGCACATGGCCGCCGATCTGCCAATTGGGCTTTGGTTTGTCGCAGGGCTGGTGGCTCCCAAGCCCCCCTCTCTGGCGAGAACTAAGGACTTAGCTGCGCTAAGCCCAAGTTTTCGCTTTCTCCCCCGCCAAGGGGGAGAGTCCCGACTGATGCTACGATACGAATGGAGGCCACCGATCATCTCCCCCCTTGCGGGGGAGAATGGAATTTCTTGGGCTTAGCTTCTTGGCTAAGCCTTAGAAATTCCAAGAGAGGGGAAGCTGGAGGGCACTGTGCCTCCAAGCGCATTCGACTGCCGTTGCGCGAGCAGCGCACCCACCCTACCTCTGGGACCACAACAGGACCATTTCCGATGGATGCCGAAACTCTCGCCCCGCCCATCGCGCCCATTGGTGTCGCGATCAAGACCGAGATCGTGGTGATCGGCGCCGGGCAGGCCGGGTTGTCCTCGGCCTATCACCTCAAGCAGCGCGGGCTCGAGGCGGGGCGCGGCTTCGTCGTGCTCGACCAATCGCCGCGCGCCGGTGGAGCCTGGCAGTTCCGCTGGCCGTCGCTGACGCTGAGCACGGTGAACCGGGTGCACGATCTGCCGGGCATGGCGTTTTCCGAGGCGGTCGATACCAGCAACGACACGGTCGAGGCGGCAGTGGCGGTGCCGCGCTACTTCGCGGCTTATGAGCAGCGCTTCGGCCTCAATGTCTATCGGCCGGTCAAGGTGAAGGTGGTGTGCCAGCGTGGCGAACGGTTCCGGGTCGAGACCGACCGAGAGACGTTCTCGGCCCGTGGCATCATCAACGCTACCGGCACCTGGGAGACGCCGCATATTCCCGACTATCCCGGGCGCGAGCGGTTCAAGGGCCGGCAGCTTCACACCCGCGACTACCGCACGGCGGCGGAGTTCGCCGGCCAGCACGTGGTGATCGTCGGGGGCGGCATTTCGGCGATCCAGCTGCTCAACGAAATCTCTGAGGTGACCAGCACCACGTGGGTGACGCGGCGACCGCTGCAATTCCGCGAAGAGCCGTTCGACCAGGAAGCAGGGCGGGCCGCGGTCAAGCTGGTCGAGGATCGGGTCCGCCAGGGCCTGCCGCCCAACTCGGTGGTGTCGGTCACCGGCCTGCCGCGTTCGCCGCTGATCGAGGCGATGGAAGCGCGCGGGGTGCTGAAGCGGTTGCCGATGTTCTCCGAGATCACCGAAACCGGGGTGCGCTGGGCCGACGGGACGGAGCAGCGGGCCGACGTGATCCTCTGGTGCACCGGCTTTCGTTCCTCGCTCGACCATCTGGCGCCGCTGCTGCTGCGCGAAGCCTCAGGTGGCATCCTGATGGGCGGCCGGCTGGCGACAGAGGTGGTGAAGGATCCGCGCATTCACCTCGTCGGCTATGGTCCCTCGGCCTCGACCATCGGCGCCAACCGGGCCGGCGCCGCGGCGGCGAGCGAGTTGCTGGGGACGCTGGGGGTGAGCTGAGGGGCCGGTGCGAGGCAAGCCGGATAGCCGGCGCGAGCTGACCCCCACCCCTGTCCCCTCCCCCCAAAAGTGGGGAGGGAGACCCTCACACTGATATTGAGGCTAGCGTCTCCCTCCCCCTGTTTGAGGGGGAGGGGACAGGGGTGGGGGTCAGCTCGCGCCGGCTTTTGCAGTAACGCCCAACGAAAAGAGGCGCGCCGAAGCGCGCCCCAGTTGAGTCCGCCGTCTCCTGGTTCCGGCCTTACTTGGCGCAGATGCCTGCGTCTTCGAGGGTGCAGAGGTCGAGGCCGGTGAACTTCGGATCCTCGACGGTTTCGCCGTTGATCAGGCTGATCAGGATATCGGGCGCCTCGTTGCCCATCTGGTACGGCCGCTGGCCGATCTGGAAGTGGCTGCGGCCTTCACGGAAGGCCTGGGCCTGCGGCGGCAGCGTGTCGCCGGCGATGATGATCAACTCCTTGGACTTCAGCTTGTCCATCACCTGGTCGGTGTTCTGGGCATAGGCCTGCGGGCCGAACTGGGCCCAGCCGCCGACGAGGATGAAGGCGTCGAGATCGGGCTGCGCGGTGAAGATATCGGCCATCTGCTGGTTGGCAGTGGGAATATCGTCATTGGTGTAGGTCGGGCAGCCATCGGCCTCGGTCCAGCCGTTGGTGTTGTTGAGCTTGTCGGTGCCCTTGGCGCCGGCAATGGTGTCGCGGAAGCCCGCGGCGCGCTCGTTGATGTTGGCCGCAGCGACGTTGCCGAGCTGCATGCAGACGGTGCCGCCTTCCGGCTTGAGCTTCAGCAGCTCCTTGGCCATGCCGACACCCATGTCGTAGTTGTTGGTGCCGAAATAGGTCTTGCGCAGCGCCTTGTCTTCGGGGAGCAGGTCGGCGTCGACGGTGATGATCGGCATCGTCGGGGCGGCGGCCTTGAGCATGTTGGCCATGGCCGGCGCGTTCGACGGGGAGATTGCGATGCCCGCGACGCCCTTGCTGATCAGGTCCTGCACGATCTGCACTTCACCGGCTTCGTCCGAGCTCAGCGCCGGACCGGTGTAGAGGCACTCATACTCGCTGTCGGCATGCGCGGCGTTCCAATCGGCGCAGCCCTGGCCCATCACCGTGAAGAACGGGTTGTCGAGGCCTTTGACGACGACGGCGAGGATCTTCTTGTCCTGCGCCACGGCGCTGCCCGCGAGCGCGACGGCAAGGGCCGCGCCGGCAAGCACAAACGTAGTTTTACGCATAGTCTTTCCTCCCTCGGGTTCAGTCCCGGCCTGCTTTCGCGCAGGCCCTCCGTCGAGCGCGAGTAACGTACCTCAACAGCGGGGGTCCCTAGCCGCCCGCTGGCACATCAATCGCTTCGATGAGCTCCTCATTTCCTCAGCACGCACCTTGTTGCAGGCCGTTAGCAGCCGCGGTGCTTCGCATGTCGAGCCGGATACTGAGACGGCTCGGAGCAATAGTCAATCGGGCTGATGCACGTGCACATTCAAACGCATCAAGTTGTCTGATATGTAGATGAAGACGTTGGAAAGACTGGTGAAACAGCAACCTTCCCGGTGTTTTTTACGAGTTCGGGGCGGATGCTCGAAGTCGATTGACGCTTGGCGCAGCATCCCGCATAGATTTGTCACGACATCTAGCGGAGGGCGGAGCCTTCCAGCCTTGGGAGGGGCAACGATGGCGGTTCTCGAGCTGGCGAACATCGCCAAGCACTATGGTGCTATCACTGCGCTGACCGATATTTCGCTGACGCTGAATGCCGGCGAAGTGGTCGGGCTGGTGGGCGATAACGGCGCCGGCAAGACGACGCTGGTCAAGATCATTGCCGGCAACTTCCACCCGTCCGAGGGCAGCATCAGCCTCGACGGGCAGGTGGTGCAGTTGCACGGGCCGAAGGATGCCCGCTCCAAGGGCATCGAGATCGTCTATCAGGACCTGGCGCTGGCCGATAACCTTACCGCGGCCGCCAATATCTTTCTCGGCCGCGAACTCACCACCATCGCCCGCACGCCGCAGGAAGCCGAGCTGCCATTCAGCAAGCGGCGGCGCGGCTGGCGGCTGTTCGTGCCGGAAATTCTCGATTATGGCGCGATGTACAAGAAGGCTGGGGAGCTGTTCGCCGAGCTCAAATCGGAGACACGGCCGCGCGACCTGGTGCGGCGCATGTCTGGCGGGCAGCGCCAGGCCGTCGCCATTGCGCGCACCCGGCTCTCCAACCCCAAGATCGTGTTGATGGACGAGCCGACCGCGGCGATCAGCGTGCGGCAGGTGGCCGAGGTGCTGAACCTCATCCGCCGGCTCAAGGAGCAGGGCATCGCGGTGGTGCTGATCAGCCACCGTATTCCCGACGTGTTTGCCGTGTGCGACCGGCTGGTGGTGCTCCGGCGCGGCCGCAAGGTCGCCGACAAACGGGTCGCTGACTCGTCGCCCGAGGAAGTGACCGGGCTGATCACCGGCGCACTGCAGAGCGCTTGAGGAGCTTCTCCGAAATGACCACCGACACCTCGCTCAAAGACGCCATCGACCAGCAGACGCATCGTGGCTTCCTGCCCTGGCTGATCAGCCGGCAGATCTTCTGGATCCTGCTTGCGGTGGTGATCGCCATCATCGCCATGATGCTGTTGACCAAGACCTTCGCGACGCCGCAGAACCTGTTCAACGTCACCCGCAACTTCGCCTTTGTCGGCATTGTCGGGCTGGGGATGACGGCGGTGATCATCACCGGCGGCATCGACCTGTCGGTCGGTGCGACGGTGCTGATCTCGGCCATGGTCACCACCATCATCATGCACGCCGGGTTGCCGATAGCGCTGGCGCTGCCGGCGGCGATCGCCGCCTCGCTGCTGGTTGGGCTGGTCAATGGCCTGCTGATCGCCGTCGCCGGCATGCCGGCCTTCGTCGTGACGCTGGGCATGATGTCGATCGCCCGCTCGATCGGCATGGTGATGAGCAATAATGCACTGATCTACGAGTTCGGGCCGGACCAGCCGATCCTCTTCGCCATTGGCGGCGGTTCGGTGGTGCTGGGCGGGCTACCGATCCCCAATCCATTGATCGCCATGATCATTCTCGGCCTGATCACCGGCTTCGCATTGCGCTGGACCCGTTGGGGCCGGCACCTCTACGCCATCGGTGGCAACGAGAAGGCAGCGGTGCTGACTGGCGTGCCGGTGAAGGCGGTGAAGGTCTCGGTCTACATGTTCGTGGCGTTCTGCGCCGGCATGACCGGCTTCCTGATGACCGGCTGGCTCGGCTCGGTGACCACCGGGCTCGGCACCGGGCTCGAACTGACGGTGATCGCCGCAGCGGTGATCGGCGGCGCCAATCTCGCCGGAGGCTCCGGCACGGCGCTCGGCGCCGTGGTGGGCGCGGCGCTGATCGAAATCATCCGCAACTCGCTGACGCTGCTGGGAATCAGCACGTTCTGGCAGGGCACGTTCGTCGGCGCATTCATCGTGCTGGCGGTCGCCTTCGACCGGCTGCGCAACAAGGAAACCGGGGAGTAGCCCGACGACGAATTCCCGCCGCCGGACGCGTCGGCGGGATGGCACCTTTGTCTCTCTTGGTGCCGGGTTGAGATACGTACCTCAGCTTCGACGGAAGCAGCGACGCCCCGGAACAGGGACGGGAGGACGAGGTACGGGACGAAACCAATAGCGCCGCCAGGTGGCGGCCAGGGAGGAATGATGAAGAGCCTAGTCAGTATCGCGGTTCTCGTAGCCGCCGGTGTGATGCTCGTCGGCGGTGCCGTCGCGCAGGAGAAAAAGCAGCTCGCCTTCGTCGTCAACGCCTCGTCCGACTTCTGGAAACTGGCGGAAGCCGGGGTGAAGAAGGCACAGGCCGAGCTGCCAAACTATGAACTGCAGTTTCGCTATCCCGCCCAGGGCACCGCAGCGCTGCAGAACGCGCTGATGGATGACCTCGTCGCCGCCGGCACCGATGCGATCATGATCTCGTCGGCCGACCCGAAGAACTCGATCGACGCGTTCAACCGCATCGCCGCGCAGGTGCCGTTGTTCACCACCGACTCCGATGCTCCGGCGTCGAACCGTCTCGCCTATCTCGGTTCGTCCAACACGCTGGCCGGCGTGCAGGCGGGCGAGGAGATGGTCAAGGCGCTGCCCAATGGCGGCAAGTGCATGGGCTTTGTCGGCTTCCTCGGCGCCGATAACGCCGTCGAGCGCATCGCCGGCTTCCGCCAGGCGATCGAGGGCAAGGGGATCGAGCTGGTCGACGTGCGCGGCGACGACGTGGACTTCACCAAGGCCCGCACCAATGTCGACGACGTGCTGGTGGCCAACCCCGAGATCACCTGCATGGTGGGGTTCTATTCGTACAACCCGCCCAAGATCTACGAGGCGCTGCAGGCCGCAGGCAAGCTCGGCCAGATCACCGTCGTCGCCTTCGACGAAGATCCGGTGACGCTGGGCGCGGTGAAGGAAGGCTCGTTTGCCGCCACCATCGTGCAGCAGCCGTTCGAGTGGGGCTACCAGGGCATGAAGCTGATGGCTGCCTATCTCGAAGGCGACAAGTCGGGCATCCCCGCGGACAAGCTGATCATCGTGCCGACCGCGGTGATCAACAAGGACAATGTCGACGCCTTCTCGGCCGACCTCAAGGCCAAGATCAGCGGCGGCTGACATTGACTGGCGGCAGACGGCCAAAGGGCCGTCTGCGCGGGCGTGGCGCGGACGACAGGGGGCTGTCGTCTGCGCTGTGCTCTGGTAGCGTTCGCCGAGAACGCGCGGGGAGGTGGAATGCTCGATAGCCGCGATCAAGAAGCGCCCGCGCGGCCCTTCCTGAAGCTCTCAGCCGTGCGCAAGACCTATCCGGGCGTGGTGGCGCTCGCCGGCTTCGACATGGAGGTCCGGCCGGGCGAGGTGATCGGGCTCGTCGGCGAGAACGGTGCCGGCAAATCGACGCTGATGAAGATCCTCGGCGGGGTCACGGCGCCCGACAGCGGCAGCATCGAGATCGACGGCGCGCCTTATGCCGGGCTCAGCGTCGGCGGTTCGATGAAGGCGGGCATCGCCTTCGTGCACCAGGAACTCAACCTGTTCGACAATCTCGATGTGGCGGCCAATGTCTATATCGGGCGCGAGCCGCGCCGCGGCGGGGTGCTGAACCTCGTCGACGAAACGCGGATGCGCGCCGATGTGCTGCCCTACCTGAAGCGGCTCGGCGCCAACTTTGCACCCAATACGCCTGTGGCGAAGCTGTCGCTGGCGCAGCAGCAGATGGTGGAAATCGCCAAGGCATTGTCAGTCAACGCGCGCCTCGTCATCCTCGACGAGCCGACTTCGTCGCTGCCTTTGGCCGAAACCGACAAGCTGCTCGAGGTGATCGCCGGCCTCAAGGCCGAAGGCATTGCGGTGATCTTCATTTCGCATCGGCTGCATGAGATCGAGCGGGCATGCGATCGCGTGCTGGTGCTGCGTGATGGGGTGCTGGTGGGCGAATTGCCCAAGGCGGAGATCGACCATGACCGCATGGTCAAGCTGATGATCGGCCGCGACCTCAAAGTGGTCTACGCGACGCCCAAGTTCGCCAAAGGCGAGGTGGTGCTGGCGGCCAGCGGTATTCGCACGGCGGCTTACCCGACGCGCGATGTCGGTCTGGAGCTGCATGCCGGCGAAATCCTGGGGCTGGCGGGGCTGGTGGGCTCGGGACGGACCGAGCTGGCGCGGGTGCTGTTCGGGGTCGACCCGCTTTACGCAGGACGGGTGACGCTCAACGGCGAGGCGATAGCGCTGCGCAATGCCTCCGATGCGGTGGCGCGCGGCATCTTCCTCGTGCCGGAGGACCGCAAGGGCGAGGGGATCCTGCTCGACCTGCCGATCTCGGAGAATATCAGCCTGCCGGACCTCGATGCCTATGCCCGCAATGGGCTGGTGTCGCCGGTGCTGGAGCGGGTGCAGGCCGAGCAGAGCCGCGCCGAGCTCGGCATCAAGGCCCCGACGGTCATGACCCGGACCGGGAGTCTCTCGGGCGGCAACCAGCAGAAGGTGGTGCTGGCCAAGTGGCTGGCGATGCGGCCCAAGGTGCTGATCTTCGACGAGCCGACGCGCGGCATCGATGTCGGGGCCAAGGCGGAGATCTACCGGCTGATGCGCGGGCTCGCCGATGCGGGCGTCGCGGTGCTGATGATCTCGTCGGACATGGAAGAAGTGATCGGCGTGTCGGACCGTATCGCGGTGATGCACGAGGGTCGGATTTCCGGGCTGCTCGGGCGGGCCGAGTTCAGCGAAGAAAACGTGCTGCGGCTGGCGGTGGGCAAGCCGCTCAGGCAGGCCGGGTGAGGGGAAACGGATGAACAAGAAGGATCTGGGCCTCTTAGCCCTCATCGTCGTCGTCGGGTTCGTGGTGTATCTGCGCAACCCCGCCTTTCTCGGCCCGCAGAACCTTGCCAATACCGCCAACCTGATCGGCCTGTTCGGCCTGTTCGCCATCGGCCAGGGCTTTGTCATCATTACCGGCGGCATCGAGCTCAGCGCCGGCTCGATGATCGCGCTGCTCGGCGTGCTGTTCGTCGACCTGGTCGGGGCCAAGGGCGTGCCGTGGCCGATCGCGTTTGCCATCGTCATGGTGCTCGGCCTGGCGCTGGGCCTCGCGCATGGCCTCCTGATCACCAAGCTGAAGATGCAGCCGTTCGTCGTGACGCTCTGCGGCCTCCTGATCTATCGCGGCGTGGCGCGCGGCTATACCGCCGATGCGACAGCGGGCTTTCCGTTCGGCAGCGAGTATCCGGGGCTCGACTTCTTCGTCGCCCGCATCGGCGGCATTCCGGTCTCGGTCTATGTGCTCGCGGTGGTGGCGGTGATCGCCTGGTTCACGCTGCACCGCTCGGTGTTCGGCCGCTATCTCTTCGCCATCGGCAAGAACGAGGAGGCGGCGCGATTTTCGGGCATCCGCACCGACGTGGTGGTCACCTCGGCCTATGTGATCTGCGCCGGACTGACGGCTTTGGCGGCGATCTTTTTCGCCATGTACACCCGCTCGGTGCAGCCCTCGTCGCAGGGCAATTTCTACGAGCTTTACGCCATCGCGGCGGCAGTGCTCGGCGGCTTCTCGCTGCGCGGCGGCGAGGGTTCGATCGTTGGGGTGATCCTCGGCACCATCCTGTTGCAGGAATTGCAGAACCTCGTGAACCTCCTCGGCATTCCCTCCTCGCTCAACTTCGCGGTGATGGGCGGGGTGATCCTGATTGGCGTCTTGGTCGACCAGCAATGGGGCGTGTTCCGGGCGCGGCGGCGCATCGCCGAGGCGGCCCGCAGCAAGGAGGAACTGGCGCCCAAGCCGGGAGAATGAGGCCCAGCGGGTGCAGTCGGCGACCCTCTCCCGTTTGCGGGGGAGGGGGGACCACGCGAAAGCGTGGTGGGAGGGGGGAGCCCCACGCTCGAATAGTGGGTTGACGCCCCGGCTGTTGCAGTCGGCAATCCCGACGCCGAACCGTGCGCGGCAGGGGCCGACGTTAGCGCGTGGGGCCCCCCCTCCACCAGCTTCGCTGGTCCCCCTCCCCCGTAAACGGGAGAGGTTCGCCGACTGCACTACCCTGTCACCCGCTCCATCAGCCCTTCCTGCCGGATATCGACATACTGCCCGGCGAGGTCGTCGGCGACGCCGCTGGCCAGCCAGGCGATGACGCGGGCCGGGCGTTCGGGCGGCTGCAGGTTTTCGCGCGGCACATCGGAGATCTGGTTGATCTTTGCCGCGCGGATCGACGCCTGCATGTCGGTATCGACGAGGCCCGGGGCGAAGGCGAAGCCGCGGAGGCCGATCTCGGCGCCTTCGAGTTCGATCGAGCGGGTCAGCATCATGAGCGCCGCCTTGCCGGCGCAATAGGCCGACCAGCCCGACATGGCGTGGTTGGCGGCGCCGCTCACCACGTTGACCACCCGGCCACCCGCGAGCGCCGGCCACAGCGCGACAACGAGCGCGGCGGGGCCGCTGACGTTGACGGTCAGCGAGCGGTCGAAGGCCAGGGGATCGAGGACGCGGAGCCTGGCCATCGGCTCGATCGTCGCGGCGTTGTTGACGAGGATGTCGATACGGCCGTGAAGCGCCAGCGCTGCGGCGGCGCGCTCCGGGATGGCGGCGAGATCACCGACATCGAGGACGAACTCGCTGGCCTTGCCGCCCTTGGCGATGACGGCGGCGACGATCTCGGCACAGTCGCCGGCTTTGCGGCCCGAGGCGATAACGGTGGCGCCGAGTTCGGCCAGTGCCAGCACCGTGGCGGCGCCGAGGCCGGCGCGGGCGCCGGTGACGAGGGCGACTTTGCCTGCAAGGGATTGGTTCATTTCGTCGGGCCTCGCTGGGCGGCGGCGCGGACGGAATCCGCACTGGGTGTCGAGGCATAGGCCTGGAAGCCGCCGGTGATGTTGATCAGTTCGCCGGTGACGAAGCTGGTGTCGGGGCCCATCAGCCAGCTGACGCCGCCGGCAACGTCCTCTGGGGTGCACCAGCGGTGCAGCGGGATGGTCGCCACCACATCGGCCTCGAAATCGTCCCAGCTCTTGCCGAGCTTTTCGGCCTTCTGGCGGAACGCTTTCTCCATGCCGGTGCCGGGGCCGACATGGCCGGGGGCGATAGCATTCACCCGCACGCCGCTCGAGGCCATTTCGATGGCGAGGCACTGGGTCAGGCCCCAGATGGCGTTCTTGGACGCGAGGTAAGCCGACGAGAACGGGTTGCCGAAGCCGAGCTTGGTGATGATGTTGACGATCTGGCCGCTCTGCTGGGCCGCCATGAGCCGCGCCGCCTCGCGCGACATCAGGAAGGTGCCGCGGGTGTTCACCGAAAAGATCCGGTCCCAGTCCTCGACGGCGGTTTCGACCACCAAAGCCTGCATGTGGATGCCGGCATTGTTGACGACGCCGAACAGCCCGCCATGGCGCACGGCGACGGCTTTGACGCCCGCCACCACCGAGGCCTCGTCGCCGATGTCGATGATCTCGATATCGCAGCCGATGGCGCGAGCGGCGTCCTCGGCGACGCTGCGATCACGGTCGGCGATCACCACCCGGTGGTGGTCGGCGACCAGGCGTTTGGCGATGGCGCGGCCGATGCCGCCGCCTCCGCCGGTGACGATGATGGCTCCAGGACTCATGGGGCACTCCAGGCGCGGAACAGGTCGCGCAGTTTCACGGTCTCGCTCAGCACGTCATCGTGCAGCGTATCGAAATAGCCCTGGTGAACGATCTCGGCGGCCAGCCATCCGTCGTAGCCGGCATCGCGCAGGGTGGCGAACAGGGCGGGGAAGTTGAGCGTCCCCTGGTCGAGCTTGGCCTGCAAGGCGCCGGGGCGGGCCTGGCGCAGGTGGACGTGTCCGGCCCATGGCGCCAGCGAATCGATCTCGTCCTGCCGGTAACCGGCGACGGCGAAATGCGCGTAGTCGAGCGCCAGCTTCACCCCCGGGGCGCGCTCGCAGAGCTCGGCCGTGATAGCGGGGCTCTCGAGGTAGGAATGGATATGTGGCTCCACGCAGATGGTGACGCCGGTATTGGTCGCGAGATCGAGCAGCGGCTTCAACGACTCGATGGTTTCGTTGAGCGCCTGGGCGCGGCTTTGCGCGCCGTTGATGACGCCGGGGAGGATGAACACCGTGGGCGCGCCGACGGCGGCGCAGAATTTCAGCACGGGGGCGAAATCGGCGGTGTTGGCAGCGCGGTTGGCGGGGTCGGCAAGGTTGCGGTCGGCAACGCCATTGCCGAACAGATGGTAGAGGTTGGCGACGGGGAGCGGCAGGCGCTTCTGTACCTGCTCGGCATAGGTTTCGGGTGCTGCCAGGAGCTGCGAGCGATCGAGGGCCGAGCGGTAGAAATAGCCGAGGTCGAGACCGTCGAGGCCAAGCACTTTGGCGACGCCGCCGACCTCGTCGAGCGTCAGCTCGGGGAAGGACCAACTGGTGACGCTGAGCTTCACAGCACGTCCTCCAGGCGCCCCGATTTCGCCGAGCGGTACATGGCGTCGAGCAGCACGCTCGAACGCATGCCGACCACCCCATCGGACGGGTTCGGCACCTGTTTGCCGCGCGCCAGATCGACCAGGAGCGTAATCGGCGCCACCTGTTCGTAGTCGCCGGCGTCAGGGCCGAGATCGGCGATATGGGTCTTGCCGTCGTGGCGGATCACCTCGACCCGGGCCCGCTCGATATCGAACAGCAACATCCCCTCGGTGCCGAAGATGCGGATATCGATCTGGTAGCCGCGCGACTTTGGGACGGTAGCCGAGCCGGAGAGCGCCATAGTGGCGTCATTGGCGAACTCGACCACGGCGGCATCGTAGAAATCGACCCCGGCGGGAGAGAGACCGGTTTTGGCGAACACCTTGGTCGGGTCGAGATCGACGATGCGGAACAGCGCGCCCAGCCCGTGGGTGAGCTGGCCCCAGCCATAGCCGCCGGATTTCTTCGGGTCGGCCCAGGTGGAGACGGGCGGGCGGAACAGGTGGTCTTTGGTCTCGACCATCGGCTCGCCGCCGAACAGATCGGCCAGGGCCGAGGCCATCTGGGCCACGACATGGCGCACTTCGCCGACCCAGCCGTCCTTTACCAGCTGATGCGCCGTCTCGACGATCGGCCGGAAGTTCCAGCCATAGGGGAGGATGATTTGGGTGTTATTGGCATTGGCGGTGGCGAGAAGGGCGCGGGCATCGGCGGCGCTGGTCGCCATCGGCTTTTCGATCAGCGTCGGCAGGCCACGCGACAAAGCCAACTGCGCATGCTCGGCGTGGAGGATGTGCGGCGAGGCGACGACCACGCCATGCAGCGTTTCCTTCGCCAGCATTTCCGCCGCGTCGAAATAGGGCTTCACCCCGGGAAAGCTCTGGACGACCTTCTCCATGCCATCGGCATCGGGGCGGTTCACCGCCACCAGCCCGACATTGGGGTTGGCGCGCAGCGCAGGGATGTGGCTGAGGGTTGCCCACCAGCCGGCGCCGATGACGCCGATATTGACCTTATCGCTCAAACTGTCCTCCCGAGGCTCGGCGCTTATGCGCTCTTGGCCAGGTAGTCGTGAATGATCTCGCCGGTGACGAGGGTGAAATCGGCACGCCAGTAGAAGGCTTCGAGCGGCTCGACCACTGGCAGGCGGAACACCGGGGCCTGGGCGTTGGGCCTGAGCTCCACCGTCGCCGGACCGCGCCAGCATTCGTGCACCTTCACGTCGGTGAGCTTGCGCGAAGTGATCTGGCGGATCGCCGGGGTGCCGTCGATGTGGTTGACGGCCTTCAGGTTGAGGTTGGTGCCGTAGTCGAAATGCGCGCGCATCAGTGCGGGATCGACTGGCTGCTGCTTGTAGGGCGTGGTGACGGTGATGACGTCGATGCCGTTGCGCTCGACGCCGCCGACCATCAGGTCGCCGCGGAACTCGAGGAACGGGTTGGCGAGCTTCTTGGGCTGGCCATGTACCTCGCGACCATGCGCCACGCCGCCGTCCGAGGCGAGGAACAGGTAGGGCGAGTAGGCGCCGGAGCGGCCATTGGGGAGCTTGGCGCCGAACATCACGTTGGCTTCGTGGTAGGGGCCGATCCAGCTGGTGTCGTTCATCTTGTAGATGTGGACGCAGACCACGTCGCCGGTGGCCTCGACCGGTGGCGGGGCGAGGAACTGCATCGCCGTGGGGTCGGTGCGCCAGAACACTGTCAGCACTTCGGCATTGCGGAAGGTGAAGGGGAAGGGCGGGATGAACGGAGCATCCCACGGGGTGGAAAAGCCCCCGGCGAGGATGTCGGCTTCGGTGACCTTGTCGAGGCCCCAGCGTCTTTCGGTCATTCGTTTCTCGCCTTCATCGCCGCATCGGTGGTCTGCAGCACGTGGTCCATGTGGGTGATCATCGCCTCACGCGCGGCCGCAGCATCGCGCCGACGGATCGCTTCGACAATGCGGCGATGGTCGGCAATCGAGGTCGCGATGACATTGGGGGTTTCCGAAGCGATCTTCCGGAATTCCTGACCCAAGACGTTGAGGCTCTGGGCGGCGCGCGACAGGAACTCGTTGCCGGAGAGATCGCCGAGCCGGCGGTGAAAAGCGGAGTCGACGTCACGATATTGCTCGGGGTTGGCCTTGGCCTCCTCCTGCGCGGCGATCAGCGCGTCGAGCTCATCGAAGGCCGCTTGCTCGCCGCGCGCGGCGGCGAGCGCCGCGATCTCGCCTTCGATCAGTTTTCGCGCCTCGTAGAGCTTTTCGACCTCGGCGGCGCGCAGGGTGAGAAAGAAGGTCAGCGGCGCCAGGAGGTCCGAGGCCTCGAGCTGCGAGACGAACACCCCGCCGCCATGCCGCACCTCGATCACTCCCAGCACCGCGAGGGCCCGCAGCGCCTCGCGCAGCGTCGGGCGGGAGACGTCGAAAGTTTCGGCGAGCTTGCGCTCGGCTGGCAACTGGTCGCCCGGCTTCAGGTTGCCGGTGGTGACGAGGCCGAGCAGGCGCGCCACCAGCATCTCGGTCAGGCCGGAACGGCGCAACGGCACTTCGCCGCTGAGATCACTGATCGGCACTGATTTCGCTCCCGGATGCGCCACGGCCTCAAGGCCATCCCTGTGGCAGGTGGCCAAGTGGTCTGACCAGTTCTTGACCTAGCAGCGGGCTCGGTGCTAGTCAACGCCAGACGAATGCGAGCCTGGGCAACAGGCCGTATAGGGAGGATGCCAGTATGCGCGTGGGCCAGATCACCAGCCATGTGATCCGTTATGCCGACACCAACGATCACGGCAACCTGCGCCAGACGGTGCTGGTGAAGGTCGAGACGGTGGATGGCGTGGTCGGCTGGGGCGAGGGCATCGCCATGTGGCCGGAGGCCTGCTGGGCGACCAAGACGCTGATCGACAGCGGCTTCGGGCCGCTGCTCACCGCTGCCGGCGAGATCAGCATCGCCGCGGCCTGGGAGAAGATGCGGGCGCATGCCTGGTGGTATGGCGAGGGCGGCATTGCATGCTTCGCCTATTCGGCGCTCGACATGGCGCTGTGGGATATCGAGGGCAAGCTCCAGGGCAGGCCGCTCTATGAGCTCTTGGGCGGCAGGGTGCATGAGAGCCTGCCGGCCTATTCCTCCAGCCACGTCAACAAGGCGACGCGAGCGCTGTGCGTCGAGGAGATCGTGGGCTACCAGGCGGAGGGCTATCGCGGCGCCAAGCTTGGTTTCGGCAAGCGCGGGCTTTCGAACATCGGGCAGGACCCGGACAATGACGTCGCTTTCGTGCGCGAGTTGCGCGAAGCGCTCGGTCCGGAGTTCGAAATCATCGTCGATGTCGGCAACGGGGTGAAATGGGATCGCGACACCGGTATCGCGACCACCCGGCGGATGGCCGAGTACGAGATCGGCTGGATCGAGGAGCCGTTCTATCCGACCCGCATCGACGACTACCGGGCACTGAAAGCGGCGCTGCCGGACATGCCGATCGGGACCGGCGAGCGCGAGTTTACCGTCACCGGCTACCAGCGGCTGATCGAGACCGGCACGGTCGATGTGCTCGGGGTCGACCCATCGCGGGCCGAAGGGGTCACCGGCTTCTCGAAAATCGACCAGCTCTGCGGCGCGGCCGGGATCACCATCAATGCCCACGCCTGGAGCACGGCGATCCTCAGCGCGGCGAGCCTGCATCTGTCGCTCTGCTCGCCCAATGCCCGGCTGTTCGAGTTCAAGCCGATCCCGGTGGTGGTGCAGACCGATCTCGTCGACCAGCCGATCCGGCAGCAGGACGGGCGGGCCTATGCGCCGACGCGTCCGGGGCTCGGGGTCGAGGTGGACGAAGCGGTGGTGAAGGCGTTGAGCCTTGGGTAGGGCGGCTCAGACGACCGACCTATCGGTTGCCGCATCCCTCCCCCTTGAGGGGAGGGAACGAGGGTGGGGGTGGTGCGATGATCACCGATGGACCCCCACCCCCCGCCCCTCCCCTCAAGGGGGAGGGGAGCTAGAGTTCGAGCTAAATCTCCAATATTCGCCTTACCTCTCCCGCCAGCGCCAGGCCCAGCGTCCGGTGCGCATCGGCATCGAGGTGGATGCCGTCGTCGTCGCTCGAGCTGATGACGCTGCCGGCATCGAAAAAGTGCACGCCATAGGCCTTGGCGACGCGGGCGTACTCACCGGCGAGCTTCTGCGATTTGGTGCTGCCGCCTTCGAACATTTCGGCGAGCCAGGTGAGCTTCGCCAGGGGCGCCGGCGAGACCAGCAGGACCTCGGGCGGCAGGCCGTCGGGGCCGGCAGTGGAGCGGCGCACCAGGTCGGCGAGCTTGCCGGCGCCGTCGGCGATGTCGCCGGCGGTCATCGACAGGCGGGCCTTCAGGTCGTTGGTGCCCAGCATGATGATCACCAGGTCGAGCGGCATGTGGGTGATCAGCGACACCGGCAGGTAGCGCTCGCCATTGCGGATCTCGCCCTCGATCGGGTCGTCGACGCAGGTGGTGCGGCCGTTGAGCCCCTCTTCGAAGACGGTTATGCCGGCGCCGAGCGCCGCCTGCATGATGCGCGGCCAGCGCTCGGTGACGCCGAAGCGGCCGCCGGCGCCACGATAGGGCTGGGGCACGGCGCCCCAGGTATTGGAATCGCCATAAGCCAGCACCGACAGCGGTGCGGACGCCTGATCTGCCATTCGGACCTCCCGTTTGAGCAAGGGGTACGGTCCGAGCAGGACAGCGGTCAACGCATAATTGGTCTGACCAAATAGCCACAACTGGCTTGCGCCCGGAAAACGGACGCGATATGAGTTTGGATAATTGGACTGACCAATTGTCCAATACAAGGGAGAGAGAAACATGCGACTGAAAAGTCTGCGCCTGGCGGCGATCGCCGGGCTGACGGCGGCGCTTATGTCGGGCGCCGCTTTCGCCGAGGATTTCCACGGCTTCGATCCGGCCAATTTCGACGGCAACATGGTGAGCGCCGAGCAGCTCGCCGCGATGGTGGTCGACGCGATCGCCGCCAATGCGCCGCGCAACGGGCAGAAGCTGACCATCGGCTTTGCCAACCTGCAGCGCGACATCTCGTTCTGCCTCAAGGTGGAGCAGGGCATCGTCGCCAATGCCGAGGCCGCGGGGATCGATCTGCAGATCACCGACAACCGGCTCGACGGCGCCACCGCCTTGGCCAATGCCGAGAGCTTCCTGCAGCGCAATGTCGACTTCGTCATCGAATTCCAGACCGATGCGAATTTCGGCGCGACGATCATGCAGAAGATGAATGACGCCAATACCAAGGTGATCGCCATCGACATCCCGATGCCGGGCGCCACCTTCTTCGGCGCCAACAACCCGAAATCGGGCTTCATGGGCGGCGCCTATCTGGGGCAGGCCGCGATCCAGAAGTTCGGCGCCGATAAGGTGAAGACCGGGTTCCTGGTGGTCGGCGAGCTGCCGCAGTCCGGCGCCGTGCCGGCGATGCGCACCAACGGCCAGGTGGCCGGCTTCAAGGGTGCGGTCGGCGAGTTTGCCGATGCGCAGGTCATCAAGATCGACACCAAGAACACGCTCGAAGAGAGCTTCACCCAGATGAACAACGTCATCGGGCGCATTCCCGAGGGCGTGCCGATCATGGTGACGGCGATCAACGACCAGGCGGCGACCGGCATGCTGCGCGCCGTCAAGCAGGCGGGCCGCGAAGCCGACCTGATCGTCGTCGGCATGGGCGCCGACGAGATCCAGACGCTGATCGACGAACCAGCCTTCGTCGCCTCGGTGGGCTATTTCCCCGAGCGCTACGGCAACTTCCTCGTGCCGCTGGCGCTGATGGAGCTGGCCGGCAAGGAGGTTCCGGACACCGTGCTGATGACCCATTACATGGTCACCGACGGCAATGTCTGTGAGTTCTACAAGGATTTTGCCTGCTCGGCGACGCCGGACGCGATCACCTTCGAGCTGCCCGAGGACGCCTACAAGGCGCACCTCGAAGAGATCCGCAAGCTCCCCGAGCTGCAGGATTCGCTCAACCTGATCCCCACGAACTAACCCTGACCCTGACCCGGGGCGGTGGCAGCCGCCATCGTCCCGGTCTTTTCCGACAGGTTATACATGTCCAGCATACCCAGGCTTTCGATGCGCGGCATCGACAAGTCCTTTGGCGGCGTCCCGGTGCTCAGCAATGTCGAGCTCAGGCTCGAGGCGGGCGAAGTCGTGGCGCTGCTCGGCTCGAACGGCGCCGGCAAATCGACGCTGGTGAAGATCCTCACCGGGCTCTACAGCCGCGATGCGGGGATCGTCGAAGTCGACGGCGAGGCGGTGCTGTTCGGTAAGCCCGCCGACGCCATCGCTGCGGGCGTAAAACTCCTGCCGCAGGAAATCTCGGTCATGCCCGACCTCAGCGTCGGCGAGAATATCCTGCTCGGCGACCTGCCGATGAAGCCGGGCTTTGGTTTCAAGCAGGTCGACTACAAGACCATCCATATCCGCGCCACGGAACTGCTCGGGCAACTGGGCTTCGAAACGCTCGATACACATCAGGACGTGAAGCGCCTGTCGGTCGCCGAGCAGCGCATCGTCGAGATCGCCCGCGCCATTGCCGGCCAGGCGCGCATCCTGATCATGGACGAGCCGACCGCCGCGCTCACCGAGCAGGAAGCCGAGTTGCTCTTCGCCATCATCCGCCGGCTGAAACAGCAGAAGGTCTCGGTGGTCTACATCTCGCACTATATGAGCGAGGTGTTCGAGATTTCCGATCGCATCGTGGTGCTGCGCGACGGCCGCAATGCCGGCGATTTCGTCACCCGCGACACCAACAAGGCCGAAGTGCTGGCCGCCATGCTCGGCGCCACTGCCGGCGATCTCTACCCGACCGAGCCGCCCCCGCCGCCCGGCACCGACGTGCTGAAGGTCGAAGGTTTCGGGGTGCGCGGCAAAATTGCCGATGTCAGCTTCGCGGTGCGCTCGGGAGAGATTCTCGGGATTTTCGGGCTCGTCGGCTCCGGCGTCGAGGTGCTGGGCCGGGCGCTTTATGGCGCGGTGCACAGCGAGCGCAGCGGCAAGGTGACGCTCGACGGGCGGCCCTACCGGCCGTCGACGCCCCAAAGCGGCAAGGAAGCCGGCATCGGTTTTGTCGCAGCCGAGCGGAAGAAAGAGGGCATCATCGCCGACCTGACGGTGCGCGAGAACATCGCGCTGCCGTTCCAGAACCGCTTCACCCGCGGGCTGTTCGTCTCCACCGAAGCCGAGACCGGCCACGCTGAGAACTGGATCCGCGACCTCGGCATCCGCACCCGCGGGCCGGAGCAGAAGCTAAGGACCCTGTCGGGCGGCAACCAGCAGAAGGTGTGCCTCGCCCGCTGGCTGGTCGAGGGGGTGAAGCTGCTCATTCTCGAGGAGCCGACCCGCGGCGTCGATATCGGGGCGCGGCGCGAGATTTACGGCAAGCTGCGTGAGCTCACCGCCAAGGGATACGCGGTGATCATCCTCTCCTCCGATGTCGAGGAAGTCGCCGGCATTTCCGACCGCTCGCTGGTGCTCGACCGCGGCCGCGTCGTCGACGAATTCCCGCGCGGGGTTACTCCCGGTGCGCTGATGGCCGCCACGGCCGAAACCCAAACTGCCTGAAGGATCGCCATGGCCACCACCACCGAGACCGCTGCCGCCGCCCCGTCACTGAAGCGCCGGTTCATGGACCTGCTGGCTAAACCCTGGTCGGGCGTCGCCATGCTGCTGGTGTTCTACCTGATCCTGATCGCGGTGTTCTCGATCCTCTCGCCGTTCTTCTTCAACACCCGCAACATGCTGCAGATCGGGCTCAACGTCGCCTATATCGGGCTGATGGCGGCGGCGGGAACGCCGCTGATCATTGCCGGCGGGCTCGACCTGTCGGTGGCGGCGATCGCCGGGCTCACCGGGGTGATGATCTCGCTGTTGGTCGGGCTCGGGGTGCCGGTGTGGGTGGCGGTGGGGCTGGCGCTGGCGCTCGCCGCGGCGATCGGCGTCGCCAACGGGCTGTTCACCACCCGGCTGAAGCTCAACCCGCTGATCACCACGCTGGGCATGATGAGCATCGTCTCGGGTATTGCGCTGGTGCTCACCGGTGGCCTGACCCGGCCGCTGATGATCCCGGGCTTCAACTGGATCGGCAACGAGCGGGTGTTCTCGATCCCGATTCCGCTGATCATCATGGTGGTCACTTTCTTCGCGCTGTGGCTGGTGATGACCAAGACCAAGTTCGGCCGCTTCATCTATGCGGCGGGCGGCAATGCCGAGGCCTCGCGGCTGATCGGCATTCCGGTCGAGCGCACGGTGATCGTGCTCTACGTCATCTCGGCGCTGGCCGGCGCGCTGGCCGGCACCATCCTCGGCGCCATGCTGGGGGCGGCCGGGCCCAACGCCGCCGGCTCGCAGCTGCTCACTGTCATCGCGGCGATCATTCTGGGCGGCACCAGCCTCAATGGCGGGCGCGGTTCGGTGTGGGGGACGCTGCTGGCGGTGCTGATCCTCGGCACGCTCAACAATGGCTTGACCCTGCTCAACGTATCGAGCTTCTGGCAGGATGTGACGCGCGGCGTCGTCCTGATGCTCGCGGTGAGTCTGGATCAGTTGCGCAATCGCGCCCTGGGTGAGTGATGATCGCAGTTGAGTCCTATGCGCCGATCGAACGCAGCAGTTCGGTGGCCGAGCAGGTGGCGAAACGCCTGCTGGAGATGGTGCGGACCAAGGCGCTGAAACCGGGCGACCAGCTGCCGCCGGAGCGCGAACTCGCCACCTACATGCAGGTCAGCCGGCCGAGCCTGCGCGAAGCGCTGCGCGGGCTGCAGATCCTCGGCGTCCTGAAGATGCGCCAGGGCGGCGGGATCTATGTCACCGGGCTCGAGGCCTCGGACCTGCTGGGTCCGCTGCAGTTCCTGATCACGCTCGATAGCCAGAACCTCGGCGCGCTCTATGAGAGCCGGCGGATGATCGACGGGTCGATCGCCCGGATGGCCACCGGGCTGATCACCGATGCGCAACTGGCCAAGCTCCACAAGCTGGTCGAGGCGCAGGTGCACCTCACCAACGATTCGCTCGGTTTCCGGCTCGCCGATACCGAGTTCCACGAAACCATCGCGGCGGCGACCGGCAACACCTTCCTCGTCACCATTTCGCACTCGCTCTACGTGCTCGGCATGGAGTACCGGCGGATTGCCGCCGAGACGCCGAATGTGCTGGAGCGCTCGCTGGCCGAGCACCGGGTGATCGTTGCGGCGCTCGAGGCACGCGATGCCGCGGCGGCGGAAGCGGCGATGCAGGCGCACCTCCTCAGCGTCCACCGCTCCACTCTCGACGTCATGCAGGCAAAGGGCGAGATCTGACCATGCTGCTCGAAGGCAAGCGCGCCATCGTTACCGGCGGCTCGCGCGGCATCGGCCGCGGCATCTCGGTGGAGCTCGCCCGGCAGGGCGCCGATGTGGTGATCAACTACTTCGCCGGCGCCGACCAAGGCTTTGCCCGTGACAGCGCGCATGACGAGACGGTCGCCGAGATCGAGGCGCTGGGGCGCCGCGCCATTGCGGTGGAAGGCGATATCGCCGACCCTGAGGTCAGCACCGAGCTGGTCAAGGCGGCGGTCGAGGCGTTCGGCGGCGTCGATATCCTCGCCTCGAACGCTGGCATCTGCCCGTTCCACGCCTTTCTCGACATGCCGCCGGCGCTGCTGCAGCAGGTGGTGGGGGTCAACCTCAACGGGGCGTTCTACGCGGTTCAGGCCGCAGCCAACCGGATGAAGGATCAGGGGACAGGCGGCGCGATCGTCGCCACCTCGTCGATCTCGGCGCTGGTCGGCGGCGCCATGCAGACGCACTACACCCCGACCAAGGCGGGGGTGCATTCGCTGATGCAGTCGGTGGCCATCGCACTTGGACCCTACGGCATCCGCTGCAACTCGGTGATGCCGGGCGCCATTGCCACCGACATCAACAAGGACGATTGGTCCGACCCCAAGAAGCGCGACTACCTCAACAACCGCATCCCGCTCGGCCGCTTCGGCGAGCCGGAGGACGTGGCCAAGGTCGTGGCGTTCCTCGCTTCCGACATGGCCTCCTATGTCACCGGCGCGGCGCTGCTGGTCGATGGCGGGCTCTACGTTAACCTGCAATAGGAGAACCGAAGATGTCCGAGCGCATCGCCTTCCGCATGAAGGTGCATCCCGGCAAGATCGCCGAATACAAGAAACGCCATGACGAGATCTGGCCCGAGCTGAGCCAGGCGCTGCGCGACGCCGGGGTTTCCGACTATTCGATCTGGCATGATCCGGAGACCGACGCGCTCTACGCCACCTTGGTCCGCACCGCCGACCACACGATGGCCGAGCTGCCCAAGACCGAGATCAACAAGCGCTGGTGGAAGTTCATGGACGACATCATGGACTATAATGACGACGGCACGCCGCACGTCGTCGAGCTCAAGCAGGTCTTCCACCTCTCCTGATATCGAACGGCCGCTCTCCATGTCCGACTTCACCATCAAGGCCGTTCGCGTTTCGCTCGTTGAAAGCGAGGGGGATGGCGGCGACTACTTCCAGCAGGGCCGCGGCCATTGGCTGATCGATACGCTGATCGCCAACCCGATGTCGGGCTACGCGCAATACAAGGCGTCGCGCCAATCCTGGGGCATCGGGGTGATGGGCTCGATCGTGGTCGAGATCGAGAGCGAAAGCGGCGTCACCGGTGTCGCCACCGGCTTCGGCGGCCCACCGGCGGCCTGGCTGGTGGCCAACCATTTCAGCCGCTTCCTCGTCGGTGAAGACGCGCGCAACACCTCGAAGATCTGGGACCAGATGTTCCGCGCCTCGATGCCCTATGGCCGCAAGGGCATGCCCATCGCCACCATCTCGGTGGTCGACCTGGCGCTGTGGGACCTCGTCGGCAAGCTCCGGCGCGAGCCGGTCTACAACCTGATCGGCGGCAAATGCCACGACGAGATCAGCTTCTACTGCACCGGCCCGGCCCCCGATGCGGTGAAGGATCTCGGCTTCTGGGGCGCCAAGGTGCCGCTGCCCTACAGCCATTTCGACGGCGAAGACGGGCTCATAAAGAATGTCGAGTATCTCACCGCACAGCGCGAGCTGGTGGGGGCGGATTTCCCGCTGATGGTCGATTGCTACATGGCGCTGACCGTACCTTATGCCATCCGCCTCGCCGAGAAGACCAGACACCTCAACATCTACTGGTGGGAAGAGGTGCTGCACCCCGACGATATCGAGGGATTCCGGCTGCTGAAGCAGGCGCATCCGACGCTCAAGTGGACCACCGGCGAGCACGAATACACCCGCTACGGCTTCCGCCGGCTGATCGAGGAGCGCACCATCGACGTGCTGCAGCCCGACGTGATGTGGGTGGGCGGGCTCACGGCGCTGCTGCAGATCGCGGCGCAGGCGGCGGCCTACGATATTCCGGTCATTCCGCATGGCTCGGGGCCGTATTCGTATCAGTTTATCGCCAGCCAGCCGGCGCAGTCGCTGTGCGAATATGTGGCTGCCAGTCCTGACGGGCGCTCGATCCGGCCGATCTTCGGCAAGCTGTTCAGCGGCGAAGACCTGCCGCAGAACGGTCGACTAAAGGTCAGTAGCGCGCCGGGCTTCGGTATGGAAATAGCTGATCGCGGCCTGCTGAAGCCATTTGTCTGACCGAATAGAGAGTTTCATGAACCAGATTGATCTCAACGGCCAGGTGGCCGTCATCACCGGCGGTGCGCAGGGCATCGGCTTCGCCATTGCCAAGCGCCTGGTTGCCTCCGGCGCCAAGGTGAGCCTCTGGGACATGAATGCCGACCTGCTGGCCACGGCCAAGGCGGAGCTCGGCGCTGCGGCGTCGACCGTCGCGGTCAACATCACCAATTATGACGCCGTCGCCGCTGCGGTGGCGGAAGTCGAAAAGGGTCTCGGCAAGCTCGATATCCTCGTCCACTCGGCCGGCATCGCCGGCAAGAACGCGCCACTCGACGAGTATGACCTCGACGAATGGCGCCGGGTCATCGACATCGATCTCAACGGCGCGTTCTACGTCAATCGCGCCGTGCTGCCGGGCATGAAGGCCCGCAATTTCGGCCGCATCGTCAACATCGCCTCGATCGCCGGCAAGGAAGGCAACCCCAACGCCTCGGCCTATGCCGCAGCCAAGGCCGGCGTCATCGGCATGACCAAGGCGGTGGGCAAGGAAGTAGCGAAGTACGACATCGCCATCAACGCCATCACCCCGGCCACGGCGAAGACCCGCATCCTCGACGAGTTGAAGCCCGAGTTCATCGACTACATGCTGAGCCGCATCCCGCGCGGCCGTTTCCTCGAAGTCGAGGAAGCCGCCAACATGGTGGCCTGGCTGGTGTCGAAGGAAAACAGCTTTACGACGGCCTCGGTGTTCGACCTCTCAGGTGGGCGCGCCACCTACTGATTTGAGCGAAGGCCGCCCCGGTGGGCGGCCTTCTACCCGATCAGGTGATCGAGCCGACAATGCCGTCGAGCAGATAGTCAGTGCCCCACAGCGCGCCGTCGTAGAGCCCGAGCGTGCCGTCGATCACCACCTTGCCGGTATTGTCCTTCAGCGGTCCGACGAAGATCGGCGCGCCAGCCTTGATCTCGGCCATCGCCGCGGTTGCTGCCGCGATCCCCGCTGCTGTCGCGCCCGCGCCGAACGGGGTCGAGAACACCATATCCTTGTCGTACCCGCCTTCGTTGACATTGGGCAGCTTTTCGCCGGCGGCGATCAGCTTGGCGTATTCGGTGTAGACCGTGCCCCATTTCAGTTCGGCCCCGGTGATGAAACCCCTGGGGGCCAGCGACGCCTGGTCGGCATTGTGGCCGCAGCTCTTGACGCCGCGGGCCTCTGCCGTCTCGACGATGACCTTCGGGCTGTCGACATGGCAGGCGATGACGTCGCAGCCGGCATCGACCAGGGCGTTCGTCGCTTCGGCTTCGCGGACCGGCAGGCTCCATTCGCCAGTGATGATCAAGCGGACTTCGGCGGCCGGGTTGACCTTCTTCACCCCGACGAGGAAGGCGTTGACGTTGCGCAGCACCAGCGCGATCGGCTTGGCGGCGATGAAGCCGATCTTGTTGCTGGTCGTGGCCAGGCCGGCGGCGATGCCGTTGATGTAGTGGCCCTGGTCCAGGTAGCAGAAGTAGCCGCCCAGATTGATCGGGTCGGTGTCCTTGTTCCACAGCGAGGTCGGATGGCGAAACTCGACATCCGGGTGTTTTTTCGCTGCCTGTTTCATGAACGGGTCGAAATAGCCGAACGAGGTAGGGAACAGCAGCTTGGCGCCATCGAGGTTGATCATCGATTCCATCGATTGGGCGACGGCGTCGGTCTCGGGGACGTTCTCCTCTTCGACCACCGTCACGTCGGGCAGGGCCTTGAGGGCGGCAGCGCCGACCGCGTGGGCCTGGTTCCAACCGAAGTCGCCGACCGGGCCGACATAGATCATGCCGATGGTCAGCGGTTCGGCGGCCTCGGCGCGGAAGCCGAGGCCTGTGCCGAGCAGCAGCGAGGTGGCGGCGGTCCCGCCGAGGAAATGTCGCCGGTTCAGACGGAAGTTGGACATAGGTGCACCCCTTTAGGTCCAGGTTTGATCGTTCGGCGAACGCGCAGGCGTTCTCCGTCTCGGCAGCGGTTCGCGCTGCGGTGACTTGTCGTCGCTGGTCAGCCGGTGCGCCGTTCAGGCGGCGCCGGTCTCGGTCGCAAGGCGATCGGCCTTGAGCTGCTCGTATTCCGCCACGGTCGGCGTCTTGATCTCGAACTGGTTGCGCGTCCGGCTGTAGCTGTGACCGCCAAGCCGGCCGATCGCATCCATGCCGAGCTGATCGACATGGAGGTTGGCCGGATCGACCAGGTCTTCGCGAATGTGAATGCCGAGCACCTGCCCCAGGATGATCTCGCGGGCCTTGCCGACCTCCAAAGTCATGTAGCGCCGGCATTCCAGCGCGGCAGGCGCGCTGAGAATGCGCGGACTATTGACCATCGCGCCGGGAACCGTTTCGAGCCCGGCCTCGGCCAGTTCGTCCACCTCCGGCCCGAACTTCACCGCGCAGATCTCCATCTGCGCCGCGAGCGCGTCATCAACGATGTGGACAATGAACTCCTCGGTGTCGCGGATATTGCGCGAGGTATCCTTCATCCGGCCGTCGTCGTAGTTCTCGACGCCGATGGCGACGATCGCCGGATCGTGCGTGAGCACATTGAAGAAGCTGAACGGGCCGGCATTGCGCCGCCCGAGCTTGCTCAGCGTGGTGACGAAGGCGATCGGCCGCGGGATCACCGTACCGATCAGCAGCTTGTAGCGCTGTTTCGCGGTCAGCCCGGCGAAATCGAAATGCGTGTGCGCGGTCATTTGCGTTTCGCCTTGCGAAGCGGCGTCGCGGCCGGGCGCGCGTTGATCGCTTCGGCATAACGCGAGAGCACGTCGCCGAGGGCCGGGCTCTCGGCTGGCTTCTCCTCGGCTATGGCGCGGCGTTCCACCAGCTCCATGTGGTGATCCATGGTCGCCACAGCCTTGGCTGCGTCGCCGGCGCGCAGCGCCGCGATGATCTCGGTGTGCTCATGCGTGCCGTCGTCGTGGCCGTGCGGCTTGCCGTAGACGGCAAGAATCAGCGAGCACCGCGTCACCAGCTCTTCCATGTAGCGCTCGAGCAGGCGGTTGCCGCTGAGCCCGGCGAGGCGAATGTGAAACTCGCCGCCGAGCCGGCCCCAGACATGCGGCTCGTGCCGCGCGCGAGCCGCCTCTTCCTCGCGCACCAGCCCTTCGAGCTCGGCCCCAAAGGCCGGCTTCCAGCGCTTGATCACCAGGCGCACGACTTCCGCTTCGAGCGCCCGGCGCACTTCGAAGACCTCGCGCGCCTCGGCCAGCGAGGGTTGCGCCACCGTGGCAGTGCGCTTCGGCTGGGCGTTGACGAGGCCCTCGGCCTGCAACCGGGCCAGCACTGCCCGGACCAGGGTGCGGCTCATCTCGAAATGCGCGCCGATCTCGTCCTCGGGCAGTCTGGTGCCGGGCTCAAGCGCCTGCTCGAGGATGGCCCGCTTCAGGGCCTCGTGAGCGATTTCGATGCGTGGCGACGGACGGGTCATGAGGTTCTCGAGGTGTTGAGCAATTCATGCATACAGAATACCGACCTGCAAGTATGCATGATTGCGGTCGAAACGCGGCGTTCTTTTCCCCTATCTGCATGACATTGCTGGGATAATTCGCTCCGAGGGCGCTGGGAAGCAGCTGACTTGCAGCTCACGCATACCAGATATGTGAATTTCTGCATCGTCGATCTGTCGATCATGTATACAGTTTTCGTATCCATAATCGGGAGGTGCAAGATGCCGGCAAGGACCATCGTCCTCAAGCTCAACCAGCAGCAACTCGAACTCGTCGATCGCACCATCGCCAAGGGGGCGGCGGCAGATCGACAGAGCCTGGTGAAGCTGGCAGTGCGCGAGTACGCCGAAAGGCGTGCCAGATGAGGAGGCAACTACAGACCTTGGTGCTCGAGCCGGGGACAGGCAAGGCGATCGAACTCCTTGCCGGCCAGATCCTGAGGATCGAGCAGGTGGAAGGCGGCCAGTGCGTCGACTTCAACGCCTTCAACCTGCATGACTACAAGGAGTTCATGCATTGCGGCCGAACCCGCACCGTGCATGGCTTAAACCCGACGCAGGGAAGCTTTCTGTGGAGCCAGCCGCCGCGCGAGCGGGCGCTGCTCTACATCCTCAAGGATACGGTGGGGCGCAATGATGTGCTGTTTCCCCGTTGCTCGGCCTATCTCTATGAATCCGCCTACGGGTTTCACGATCATACGAACTGCCACGATATCCAGTCGGAGGCACAGCGCGAGTACGGGCTGACGCCCGACGACGTGCATGACAGCTTCAACTTCTTCATGAATACCGAGGTCGGAACCGATGGCCGGGCGACCATCACCCGGCAGTCAAGTCGTGCCGGCGACCATGTCGAGCTGCTGGCGCTGACCGATGTGCTGGCAGTGCCGAATGTCTGTGGCGCCGACATCATGTGCACCTCGAACTTCTCGCTGAAGCCGATCCGGCTGACGATCTACGAGGCCACGGAAGCGGATCTGGCGGTGGTGCCGAAGACACCGATCCTGGGCAGCCAACGGAGCCCTGCCGATTTCCGCCAGCCCAACATCAAGGCCGACCGCGAACTCTATCGCGATCCGGAATATCGTCCGGCTTTCACCAACGTGCCGCTGCGCACCGAGGCTCTCACTATCGAGCTCAGTGCCGAGGAGGCTGCATTATTCGATGCGGTGAAACTGCCGCTTTACGGGGACGATGACGGTGCGGCACTACGCGACATGCTGTTCACGTGGTGGGAGGAGCGGTATCTCGAAGCTGCCAGCGGCGCTCCGGCGATCGGCAAGTAGAAGAGGCCTGCTGGTCCAAGGTCGGCTTGACTAAGTAACTGGACGGTGAATTATGCGGTGCGGCCTGCGGGAGCAATCCGGGCCGTATCCAACCGGACGAGGACACCCCCAGTGAAGTACGCGATAGTCGGCGTCGGCGGGCGCCATGCCATGTTCCGCAGGGCGATCACCGAGACGCATGCGGAGGGCAACGACCTGGTCGCCCTGTGCGACGTGAACGAGACGCGGCTGGCGCTGTCGGCCGGCAAGATCCCCAAAAAAGGCAACGGCATCGCCACCTACGAGGCGGCCGAGTTCGAGCGGATGATCGCCGAGCAGCAGCCCGATACGGTGATCGTCACCACGCCGGATTACCTGCATCACGAGTATATCGTTAAGGCGCTCAAGGCTGGTCGCAATGTGATGACCGAAAAGCCGATGACGGTGGACCTCGCAAAGCTTCGCGCCGTGCTCGAGGCGCAGCAGCAGAGCGGCAAACGCCTCACCGTCACCTTCAACTACCGCTACACGCCGGCCCGCACGCAGCTCAAGGATCTGCTGATGTCGGGCGTCATCGGAGAGATCACCGCGGTGGATTTCCGCTGGTATCTCGACCGAGTGCACGGCGCCGACTATTTCCGCCGCTGGCACCGCTATAAGGAGAAATCCGGTGGCCTCCTGGTGCACAAATCAACCCACCATTTCGACCTGATGAACTGGTGGGTCGCCTCGACCCCCAAGGCCGTCAGCGCCAACGGCAAGCGGGTATTCTACACGCCTCAGATGGCCGAGGAGTTGGGGCTTGGCGCGCATGGCGAGCGCTGTCATGGCTGCCCGGTGTTCGACAAATGCGACTACCGGCTCGACCTTGCCGGTGATCCGGCGCTGCGCGAACTCTACCTCGATGCCGAGGACGATGACGGGTACCTGCGCGACAAGTGCGTGTTCGCCGACGACATCACCATCGAAGACACCATGCAGGTGCAGGTGAAATACGCCAACGACGTGTTCCTCAACTATACGCTGTGCGCCTACAGCCCGTGGGAAGGGCTGGAGATCAAGTTCCACGGCACCAAAGGCGAGCTGACGCATCGGCACGTCGAAGTGCATGGGGTGTTCGGCGGGGTGCGCGACAAGGCGCAGGAAGACGCGATGGCCACGACGCTGCACCTCGCGGGCGGTTTGCCGGAGGCAGTCGAGGTCTGGGCCGGCCACGGCGACCATGGCGGCGCCGACCCGGTGATGCTGGGCTACCTGTTCGAGCCGGAAAGCATGGAGCCGGATCGGTATGCGCGGGCCTCGACGCACAAGGAGGGGGCGTGGTCGATTCTCACCGGGATCGCGGCGAATGCCTCGATCGCGTCGGGGCAGACGGTGGATGTGGATCGGATGCTCAAGGAGGCGGGGATCAGTTTGGTGCGGTAGTGCGTGGGGCCCACCCCCACCCAGCTTCGCTACGGGCCGCTGGCCCGAGCTGCGCTACCCTCCCCACAAGGGGGAGGGAGATCCGACTGCGAACTCTCGGTTCTATCGTCTCCCTCCCTTGATGGGGAGGGTAGCGCAGCGGGCCGCGTCAGCGGCCTAAGCTGGGTGGGGTGGGGCCCCAACTCTAAGGCCAGAGCACCAGGCTCCGGCCAACCTCCAGCAGCAGGATCCCCACAGCCGATAGCGTCGTCAGGACCGCCAGCGTTCGTTCGAACCAGTGCAGGCGGTGCCGATGGGTTATGCGGTGACCGTCGTGATCGGTATTGGCTTCCATTCCCCCCTCCATTTGTCCCTCTAGACTAAACCACCAACTCCATCCGATCCGCCGGGAAGCGCGTCAGCATGGCGTGGATCGGCACGCCCTCGGCGTCGAGGTCCACGGCGTCCGACACCAGCACTACTGCGCCCGGCGCCAGCTTCAGTGCCTGGGCTTCCTCGGTGGTGGCGTGACGGGCGGAGATGCGGGTTGAACCGCGGGAGTAGTCCTCGATGCCGTAGCGCTTCAGCGCTGCGGTGACTGAGCCGGTTTCGACATAGGCAGCATCGAAGCCGGCGAAGCGGGCTTCTGGGAACCAGCCCGTCGCCCGCGCCAACGGGCGGCCGTCGGCGAAGGAGACGGTTTCCTGCCGGATCAGGCGGGTGCCGAGCTTAACCGCCAGCGCTTCGGCGAGGCGTGCCGTGGCGCGCTCGATCTTCGATGACAGCAGCTGGCTGCTGCGCTGGCGCACCTGCCCGGCGAGGCCTTCGGAGAAGCGGGTGCGGCGGCCGATCGGGTAGCTGAGGCGGCGGGCCTCGGCGACGAAGGTGCCGCGGCCATGCTCGGCGCGCAGCACCCCTTCCTCCTCCAGCACCGCGAGCGCGCGGCGCACGGTGTGGCGGTTGACGCCGAAGCGTTCGGCGAGGCCCAACTCGCCGTCCAGCTTGTCACCGCTTTCGAGCTTGCCGCCGATGATGTCGAGGCGGATGGCGTCGGCGATCTGGCGCCACAGGGCGACGCCTCCGGCCGGGGCGATTTCGGTACGGCTCAAGATTGTCATTGCATCTTCACACGGTCGGCCTATAGCGGGGCGAAACGACATCACTTGTCTATTTTGCTATACAAGTTGGAGCGAAGCGGCAATGTCCGAAATGCCTCAGAACAATCCCCGGCAGGAGGCGATGGCGGTGCTGAGCCACGCCACGCCGAAGCGGCTCGGCGAGCTGTGGGCCGCCTGGACCGACAAGCCCGCCTACCACAGGGTGCGCGGCCCGGAGACCGGGCTGGTGATGGTGCGCGGCCGCGCCGGCGGCGGCGGCAATGCCTTCAACCTGGGCGAAGCGACGGTGACCCGCGCCACGGTGCGGCTCGAAACCGGCGAGGTCGGGCACGCCTATTGCCTCGGCCGCGACGGCGACAAGGCGGTGCAGTCGGCGCTGTTCGATGCGCTGCGGCAGCGCGACGCCGAAGCGGTGGAGACGCTGGTGCTTAAGCCGCTGCGCGACGAGCAGGCAGCGGCGGACGGCAAGCTTCGCGACGAGACGGCGGCGACCAAGGTCGACTTCTTCACCATGGTCCGGGGAGACGATTGATGGACACAACGATCGAAGGCGGTTTCGCCGACCTGGTGCTCGGGGCGCAGAACGTGTTCCGCGCCGTGATGCACGCGCTGGCCCGCCCGGGCACACGACAGTCAATTGCGTCGGACGCCTTGCCGCCGCTGCCGCTGACCCCCGAGCTCGGTGCGGTGGCGCTGACGCTTTGCGACCACGATACGCTGGTGTGGCTCGACCCGGTGCTGGCCGCCAATGAAGCGGTCACCGCGTGGCTGGCGTTCCACTGCGGCGCACCGCTGACCTCAGAGGTCGGCGAGGCAGCGTTCGCACTGGTCAGCGATGCAGCGCTGCTGCCGGCGCTCGACCGCTTTGGGCAGGGCACCGATGAATACCCGGATCGCTCGACCACGGTGGTGCTGGCTGCCGGTGCCGATGATCGCGCCGTGACCCTCAGGGGGCCCGGCATCAAGGATCAGCTGACGACCGCACTACCGCTGCCCGGCGGCGATTTCATCGCCCAATGGGCGGAGAACCGTGAGCGCTTTCCGCGCGGGGTCGACCTGCTGCTGGTGCGTGACGGCACGGTGGTCGGCCTGCCGCGCACCACCCGTATCTCGGAGGCTTGAGCCATGTATGTTGCCGTAAAGGGCGGCGAGGCCGCCATCGCCAATGCTCACCGGCTGCTCGCCGATCGTCGCCGCGGCGATCGCTCTGTGCCGGCGCTGCGCCTCGACCAGATCATCGAACAGCTCGGCCTCGCAGTCGATCGCGCCATGGGCGAGGGCTCGCTCTATGATCGCGAACTGGCGGCGCTCGCCATCGTGCAGTCGCGCGGCGACCTGATCGAAGCGATCTTCCTGGTGCGCGCCTATCGCACCACGCTGCCGCGCTTCGGCTACTCGAAGCCGATCGACACCGCGGCGATGAAGATCGAGCGGCGCATATCGGCGACGTTCAAGGATCTGCCGGGCGGCCAGCTGCTCGGCCCGACCTTCGACTATACGCATCGCCTGCTCGATCCGGCGATTGCCGAGGGCGCCGCCGTGGAAGAGGCGCTGGCCCGCCCCAGCGCCGACGAACAGGCGCCGCGGGTCACCGACCTGCTCGACCACCAGGGGCTGATCGAGCCCGACGTTTCCGAAGTGCAGGACGAGATCGGCGATCTCACCCGCGAACCGCTCGAGTTCCCGCTCAACCGCGATCGGCGCCTGCAGGCGCTGGCGCGTGGCGACGAGGGGTTCCTCCTGGCGCTCGGCTACTCGACGCAGCGCGGTTATGGCCGCTCGCATCCGTTCGTCGGCGAAATCCGCATCGGCGAAGTCGAGGTGGAGCTCGATATCCCGGAGCTCGGCTTTGCGGTGAACCTGGGGCGCATCCGGGTCACCGAGTGCCAGATGGTCAACAAGTTCAAGGGCAACGCCAAGGTGCCGCCGCAGTTCACCCGCGGCTATGGCCTGGTGTTCGGCCAGGCCGAGCGCAAGGCGATGGCGATGTCGCTGGTCGATCGCTCGCTGCGCGCCAGCGAGCTCGGCGAGGACGTGAACCATCCGGCGCAGGACGAGGAATTCGTCATCTCGCACTCCGACAACGTGCAGTCGACCGGCTTCGTCGAGCACCTGAAGCTGCCGCACTATGTCGATTTCCAAGGCGAGCTCGGGCTGCTGCGCGAGATGCGCGCCGAGCATGACGCCGATGCACCGGCCGGCACCCTCCCCCTCGCGGGGAGGGTTGGGGAGGGGGGCGACGCAGGCGCCGAGCGTGCGGCTCCCCCCCTCCCAGCCTCCCCCGCAAGTGGGGAGGTGCCCGGAAGCATCGAGGACACCTCACCCGCGGAGGCGGCAGAATGAACTCAGTCGCCGCACACGCAGACATTCGTTCAACCCACCGGGTCATTCCCGCGAAAGCGGGAACCTCCGTTTTCTTACTTCCCGCACCGCAAACAGAGGTTCCCGCTTTCGCGGGAATGACTCCGTGGTCGGTGCGTCGGGGACAATCCAAATGAAAATCGCCAAGTACAACTTCGCCTATCTCGACGAGCAGACCAAGCGGATGATCCGCCGGGCCATCCTGAAGGCCATCGCGGTGCCGGGTTACCAGGTGCCGTTTGCCAGCCGCGAGATGCCCATGCCCTATGGCTGGGGCACCGGCGGGGTGCAGGTGACGGCTTCGATCATTGGACCGGACGATGTGCTGAAGGTGATCGACCAGGGCGCCGACGACACGACGAACGCAGTGTCGATCCGGGCCTTCTTCGCCAAGGTCGCCGAGGTCGCGGTGACTACCCATACCGAAGAGGCGACGATCATCCAGACCCGCCACCGCATCCCCGAGGCCAAGCTCACCGAGGGGCAGGTGCTGGTCTACCAGGTGCCGATCCCCGAGCCGCTGCGCTTCCTCGAACCGCGCGAGACCGAAACGCGGAAGATGCATGCGCTCGAAGAATACGGGCTGATGCACGTGAAGCTCTACGAGGACATCGCCAAGCACGGCCGCATCGCCACCACCTACGCCTATCCGGTGAAGGTCGAGGGCCGCTACGTCATGGACCCCTCGCCGACGCCGAAATTCGACAACCCCAAAATGCACATGTCGGAGGCGCTGCAGCTGTTCGGCGCCGGGCGCGAGAAGCGCATCTACGCGGTGCCGCCCTATACCGAAGTGGTGAGCCTCGATTTCGAGGACCATCCGTTCGAGATCCAGCATTTCGAGGAGCCGTGCGCGCTGTGCGGCGCCACCGGGGTCTACCTCGACGAGGTGATCCTCGATGACAAGGGCGGGCACATGTTCGTCTGTTCCGACACCGACAATTGCGAGGATCGCCGCGAGCACGGCCACCGCGGCAAGCTCGCGGGCCACGCCCTGGAGGCAGCAGAATGATGCTCGCGTTGTCGCGGGGCACCGGATCACCTCTCCCTTTGGGGGAGAGGTCGGCGCGTCAGCGCCGGGTGAGGGGGCCTTTTGTCACCGGCGGTGCGGGGGGAAGGCCCCCTCACCCGACCCAAGAGGGTCGACCTCTCCCCCAAGGGAGAGGTGAAGAAGGAGCGCTCCAATGACTGACCCGCTGCTGAGGGTATCCAAGCTCTCGAAATTCTACGGCAGCCGGATGGGCTGTGCCGATGTGTCGTTCGAGCTGTGGCCGGGCGAAGTGCTGGCGATTGTCGGCGAGTCCGGTTCGGGCAAGACGACGCTGCTCAACTGCCTGTCGACCCGGCTGGAGCCGAGTTCCGGCCTCGCCGAATACCGCATGCGCGACGAGGTATGGCGCAACCTTTATGACCTCAGCGAAGCCGAGCGGCGCTTCCTGATGCGCACCGACTGGGGGTTCGTGCACCAGAACCCCGCAGATGGCCTTCGCATGACGGTGTCGGCCGGCGCCAATGTCGGCGAGCGGATGATGGCGGTGGGCGACCGGCACTATGGCCGGATACGCTCCACTGCCATCGAGTGGCTCGGCCGGGTGGAAATCGCCGAGGACCGCGTCGACGACGAACCGCGGGCCTTCTCGGGCGGCATGCGGCAGCGGCTGCAGATCGCCCGCAACCTCGTGACCCATCCGCGGCTGGTGTTCATGGACGAGCCGACCGGCGGGCTCGACGTTTCGGTGCAGGCGCGCCTGCTCGACCTGATCCGCGGCCTCGTCGCCGACCTCGGGCTCTCGGCCATCATCGTCACGCATGACCTCGCCGTGGCGCGGCTGTTGTCGCACCGCATGATGGTGATGAAGGACGGCCACGTGATCGAGCAGGGCCTCACCGACCGGGTGCTCGACGATCCGCGCGAGCCGTACACCCAGTTGCTCGTCAGCTCGATTTTGCAGGTGTGAGGGTGAGCGCCGCGCGTACCAACCCCTCACCCGTCTCGGCCTTCGGCCGATCCACCCTCTCCCCGACGGGGAGAGGAACAGCGTGCCCCGATCTGGCCGCCGCGTATTCTTCTCCCCGTCGGGGAGAAGGTGGCGCGAAGCGTCGGATGAGGGGTGCCCGGCACGATCTCGGAGCAAATCAATGACCGCCCTGCTTTCAGTCTCAGACGTCGCAAAATCCTTCACCATGCACCTGCGCGATGGCATCGTTCTGCCGGTCGTCTCGGGCGTCGGGTTCGAGGTCAATGCCGGCGAGTGCGTGGTGCTCGGCGGGCCCTCGGGGGCGGGCAAATCCAGCCTGCTGAAGATGGTCTACGGCAATTACGGCGTCGATGCCGGCTCGATCGCGCTGATCCATCATGGCCAGCCGGTCGACCTCGCCACGGCCAGCCCGCGTACCGTGCTCGACCTCAGGCGCGACACCATCGGCTATGTCAGCCAGTTCCTCCGTACGGTGCCGCGCGTCACGACGGTCGATGTGGTGGCGGAGCCGCTGGTCAGCCGCGGCGTCGCCCGGGATGAGGCCACGGCGAAGGCGCGCGAGCTGCTGGCGCGGCTCAACCTGCCGGAGCGGCTGTGGTCGCTGCCGCCGGCGACGTTCTCGGGCGGCGAGCAGCAGCGGGTGAACATCGCTCGCGGCTTCATCACCCCGCATCCGGTGCTGCTGCTCGATGAGCCGACGGCGTCGCTCGATGCCACCAATCGCGCCGTGGTGGTGGAAATGATCGCCGAGAAGAAACGGGCGGGCGTCGCACTGCTCGGCATCTTTCATGACGAGGAGGTCCGGGCCCAGGTGGCCGACCGCATCGTCGACGTCACCCTGTTCGCCGCAAGGAAAGCCGCATGAAACTCTCGGAAGCGCCTGTCATCGATCCGACCGCGCGGGTCAAGGATTCCGTTCTCGGCAGGTACACCGAGGTCGGCGCGCACTGCCACGTCAACCGCTCGAGCCTGGGGGATTACTCCTATTGCGTCGAGGGCACGCAGATCGCCTATGCCGAGATCGGCAAGTTCGCCAACATCGCGGCAAACGTGCGCATCTATGCCAGCAAGCACCCGATGCAGCGGGCCTCGCTGCATCATTTCACCTATCGCTCGAGCTGGTATTTCGAGGGCGAGCAGGACGATGCGGCGTTCTTCGAATGGCGGGCCGAAAACGGCATCGAGATCGGGCACGATACCTGGATCGGCCATGGCGCGGTGATCATGCCCGGCGTCAAAGTCGGGCATGGCGCCATAATCGGCTCCAATGCGGTGGTGACCAAGGACGTGGCGGATTTCGCCATTGCGGTGGGCGTGCCGGCCAAGCCGATCCGCCAGCGCTTCCCTGGCCCGATCGCCGACCGGCTATTGGCGCTCGGCTGGTGGGATTGGAACCATGACAAGCTGCACCAGGCGCTGCCGGATTTCCGGGCGCTGGAGATCGAGGCCTTCCTCGAAAAGTACGAGTAAACCGCTCGTACCACACGCACCGGGTCATTCCCGCGAAAGCGGGAACCTCTGTTTTCTTGCCGGCGGCACGATTGTAAACGGAGGTCCCCGCTATCGCGGGGATGACACCGAGCTGGAGGCGCTTTCTGGTGGCAAACTCACCGATGGTGCTGAGTCAAAGCAGTAGGTATGCCGTAGCTTGGCGCATTCCCGTTTTCGCGGGAATGACCCGGTGATGGAAAGGCGTGACTGTAGAGCGGGTTAGATCCCTACGACAGGCGCTTTTCCACTGTCATCAAGACGTCACCCAACCTTCATCGACGCTTCGTCTAGCCGCCTTACGAGTTGGCCCCGTCGCTTGGACGGGATGTGTGCGCATGCTGAAGATTTCACAGGTTACACGTCGCTTCGGCACGAAGGTCGCCGTCGACAACGTCAACCTCGAAATCCCCAAGGGCCAGATGGTCGGTGTCATCGGCCGTTCCGGCGCCGGCAAATCCACCCTGCTCCGGATGATCAACCGGCTGATCGACGTCAGCGAAGGCAGCGTCGCGTTCGACGGCGTTGCCGTTTCGGCGCTGCGCGGCCAGCGCTTGCGTGACTGGCAGCGCGACTGCGCGATGATCTTCCAGCAGTTCAACCTGGTGCCGCGCCTCGACGTCATCACCAACGTGATGCTCGGCCGGCTCAACCGTCGCAACACCATCATGAGCCTCCTGCAGATATTCTCGGAAGAGGAGCAGTTGATGGCGCTCAAGGCGCTGGAGCGGCTCGATATCGCCCAGACCGCCAGCCAGTGGGCGCAGACGCTCTCGGGTGGCCAGCAGCAGCGCGTCGCCATTGCACGGGCGCTGATGCAGGAGCCCAAGGTGATCCTCGCCGACGAGCCGATCGCCTCGCTCGACCCTCGCAACGCGAAGATCGTCATGGACTCGCTGCAGGCGATCAACGAGGAACAGGGGATCACCGTGATCACCAACCTCCACACCCTCGACACCGCCCGCGTTTATTGCGAGCGGATCATCGGCATGTCGGCCGGGCGTGTGGTGTTCGACGGCACGCCAGAGCAACTGACCACCGAGGTGGCGCGCGAACTCTACGGCGCCGATGGCCTCGAGGAAGCGTTCTCCGAGGAAATGACCTCGACCAGCCTCGAAGCCATCGTTCCGAAGAAGAAAAAGAAGAAGCACGCCGAGCTGCCGGCCGGCGCCCTCGAGGCCCCGCTCGCGTCGGCAGGCCTCCCCAACTGAAATCCAGAGTTTCCGCTCCTGCCGGTCAGCCGCCTGCTCGCGCGGCGCGGCAGGGGGCGGAAAGCCAAATCGCGTCACCAAAGGAGACATCCATGTCCGCGATCCGTAACGTCCTGATGGCCAGCGTCGCCGTCTTTGCCCTCGCCGCCCCGGCGCTCGCTCAGGATCTCGATGTCATTCGCATCGGCCTGCTCGGTGGTGAAAACGAGGCCGACCGCCTCGCCGACAACCAGTGCCTGATCGACAAGCTGCCGGCAGCTCTCGGTGTCAAGGAGGTGCAGTTGTTCCCGGCCGCCGACTATGACGGCGTTATCCAGGGGCTGCTCGGCGGCACGCTCGATCTGGCCGGGCTCGGCGCGTCCGGTTATGCGGCCGTCTACCTGCAGGATCCGGCCGCGGTCGAACCGTTCCTCACCAACGTCCAGACCGACGGTTCGACCGGCTACTACTCGGTCGCCCTGGCGCTCAAGGAGTCGGGCATCGCCAATATCGCCGATGCCAAGGGCAAGAAGCTCGGCTATGCAGACCCGGATTCAACCTCGGGCTACCTGATCCCGAAGGTGACCCTGCCAGAAGCCATCGGGGGCGCCGATCCGGAAGAGTATTTCGAGACCTCGTTCAATGGCGGCCACGAGAACAACGTGCTGGCGCTGCTCGACGGCAAGGTCGACGTTGCCGTGACCTGGGCCTCCGGCGTGGGCGAGTTCTCCGAGGGCTACACCTCGGGCAATATCCGCTCGATGGTCGACAAGGGCATGCTCGACATGGAGGACGTCGTCCAGGTCTGGCAGTCGCCGCTGATCCCGAACGGCCCACTGGTGATGCGCTCCAGCCTGCCGCAGGCGATGAAGGACAAGATCATCGCCTTCTACAAGGCCCTGCCGGCCGAGGACTATGATTGCTTCCGTTCGATCGAGAACGGCGACTTCAAGGACTACACGCCGGTCACTCCGGAATTCTACCAGCCGATCATCGACGCCCGCAAGGCGACGATCGGCGACTGATCGCCCCTGACACGTTCAGCCGGCGGTGCCCAGTGCACCGCCGGTTCTTCATGCCGACGGAGGCACGATGACCAGTTCGATAGCGGCACCACATCAGGACCTGACGCCGGCCGGGCAGGCCATACACGAGCACTATCGGGGGCTCCTCAGGACCCGGCGCAGCTACAGCGTGCTGGCCGTGGTGACGATCGTGGTGTTCCTCGTTGGTGCGCTGTGGTTTGCCAATGCCGCCAATGCCGGCAAATTCCTCGATCGGCTGCCCTACTTCTTCGATTTCTTCATTCACTTCGTGCCGAACGATCCGCTCGAGATTTTTCGCGCCATGTTCGACCTGCCATCGCCCTATGCCGACGGATCGCAGAAATACGATTATCCCGAGGGTCGGCTTTACCTCACCGAGAGCTTCTATCTTCCCGAGTATTTCTATGAACTGCTGATCACGGTGAACATCGCCGTGCTGGCGACGCTGACGGGGGCCGGCATTGCCTTCGTGTTATGCTTTTTTGCCGCCACCAACCTGGTTGGCGCCGGCCCGGTTCGGTTCGTTTTCCGGCGTGCCTTCGAGCTGCTGCGTGCCTTCCCCGAAATCGTCATCGCGGGCCTGTTGGTCGCCATCTTTTCCATCGGCCCTATTGGAGCCATCGTTGCGATTGCCGTCCACACCGTGGGCGCACTGGGCAAGCTCTTCTACGAAGTGGTCGAGAACGCCGACATGAAGCCCGACGAGGGTCTGCGCGCCGTCGGCGGCAGCTGGCTCGAGCGCGTGCGCTACGGCATGGTTCCGCAGGTGATGCCGAACTTCGTCTCCTATGCACTGTTGCGCACCGAGATCAACGTGCGCGCCTCCACCATCATCGGCGCCGTCGGCGGCGGGGGCATCGGAGAGACCTTCCGCCGGTCGCTCAGTAACGACCACCCGGCCAAGACTTACGCCATCATCATCCTGCTGTTCCTGACCATCCTCGCCATCGACTGGCTCTCTGGCCATCTGCGCAGGAAGCTGGTCGGCCAGGCCGCATTCCAGTTCGGAGGCTGAGATGGCCGCCCTCACGCTCACTGCCGCCGAGATCGCCGAGTTGCGCGCACGCCACGCAGCAGTGCTGCACCGGCCACTCGCTTCCCGCCTGATCGCGCCGTTCGCCGTCGCATGCACGCTGGTCTATCTCGTCTTCTGCTTCTTCTTCTTCAATGTGCCGGGTGTTATCGCCGACGCCAAATGGGATCGCGCTGAGACCTATGTCGCCGACTGGTACTCGTGGGAAGCGTTGCCCCGTTTCCGGTTCAGAGACGAGGCGGTAGAGCTCGAGTGGACCCGGTCGCTGCTCGGCGACAATCCCGATCCGGACTGGATCGAAGAGGTCGGTTCTTCGCGGTATGTCGTTCGGTTCGACCGTCCCGAAGACAGGGTCGAGATCGCGCCCGGGTCCGTGGTCGCCTATGTCGATGGCGTCGCCTACCCCGTGGCGTTAACCGCCGAAGGCGCAGTGCTGCCGGCCAATGCACCCGCCAGCATGACTCTCAAGAGCGGTCGCGTCACAATCGACTACGGCTTCGTCGGCTCGGCCGAGATCCGCAACACCCAGGTCTACGTGCGTCACCGCTTCTGGGGATGGCCGAACTTCTTCTTCGATACCAAATCGCCCTTCTTCGGAATGACCCCGGAGCAGTTGTGGAATTCGGCCACCAGCGGCGAGCGCATCGATCCCCGCATGCCGAACTGGCAGCTGATGCTGGTGGAGTTCGGCTACAACTCGGAGTGGCAGCATCTCGATGTCTACAACAAGCTTCTCCAGACGATCGTCATGGCTTTCGTGGGCACGCTGTTCGCCACCATCGTCGCTTTTCCACTCTCCTTCATCGCGGCACGGAACATCACGCGCAGCCGGGCAGCGAACTGGCTGATGAAGCGGGCCTTCGATTTCCTGCGCTCGGTCGACATGCTGATCTGGGCGTTGTTCTTCGTGCGCGGCTTCGGGCCAGGGCCTATTCCCGGCATCGCCGCGATCTTCTTCACCGATACCGGGACGCTGGGAAAAACCAACACGGAGGCGCTGGAGAACATTGACGATCGGCAGCGCGAGGGCGTCAAGTCCGTCGGGGCCTCGGGTCTCAACGTGCAGCGCTACGGCGTCGTACCGCAGGTGCTGCCGGTCTTCATCAGTCAATCGCTCTACTTCTGGGAAAGCAATACGCGCTCGGCCACGGTGATCGGCGCGGTCGGCGCCGGGGGTATCGGCCTCAAGCTCATCGAAGCGATGCGCACCAACCAGGACTGGGAGAACGTGGCCTACATGGTGCTGCTGATCCTCATCGTGGTGTTCGTGTTCGACAACATTTCGAACGCGCTGCGGTCGCGGCTGATCGGGCCGCGTGGGCATTAGCAGGCCGTGGGGCCCACCCCCACCCAGCTTCGCTACGGCTTCGCCTAGCTGCGCTACCCTCCCATGGGGACGACAAGATGTCGCCCCGAGGGGGAGGGAGACCCGACTGCGGCGCTTCGGCTCCATCCTCTCCCTCCCCTTGATGGGGAGGGTAGCGCAGCTGGCCGCGTCAGCGGCTTAGCGGAGCTGGGTGGGGCGGAGCCGCAGCCACCGGACAAACAAAATAGCCGCCGTGGTTTCCCACGGCGGCCTTGGTGCATTAGCAGCGCTTAGTTGACGCGCTTGCCGTCCTTGTCGAACAGGTGGACGACCGACAGGTCGGGGGCCACCTTGATCTTGGAGCCCGGCTGCGCGGCGATGCGCTCGCGGAAGATGCCGTTGATCGACTGGGTGCCGAGGCGGCCGATGACCTGGGTCTCGGAACCGGTGGGCTCCAGCACCACGACCTCGATCTCGATGCCGTTCGGATCGATATGCAGGTGCTCGGGACGGATGCCGTAGACGGCGGCGTTGGCCGGAACGTTGACGGCCGGCAGCAGGATGCCGTCGGTGGTCTTGAAGCCGCCATCGGCGGCCGAGCCGTTGATGAAGTTCATCGACGGCGAGCCGATGAAGCCGGCAACGAAGGTGTTGAGCGGACGATCGTAGAGATCGAGCGGGGTGCCCATCTGCTCGATGATGCCATCGCGCATCACCACGATCTTGTCGGCCATGGTCATGGCTTCAACCTGGTCGTGGGTCACGTAGATGGTGGTGGTCTTCAGGCGCTGGTGCAGTTCCTTGATTTCGGAACGCATCTGCACGCGGAGCTTGGCGTCAAGGTTGGACAGCGGCTCGTCGAACAGGAAGACCTGCGGATCACGCACGATGGCGCGGCCCATGGCGACACGCTGGCGCTGACCGCCCGAGAGCTGGCGCGGCTGGCGGTCGAGGAGCTTTTCGAGGCCGAGGATCTGCGCGGCGCGATCAACCTTGGCCTTGATTTCGGTCTTGGGCACGCCCTTGAGCTTCAGCGAGAAGCCCATGTTCTGCGCCACCGTCATGTGCGGGTAGAGCGCATAGTTCTGGAACACCATGGCAATGTCGCGTTCCTTGGGCGGCAGGTCGTTGACCACGCGGTTGCCGATGCCGATCTCGCCCGAGGTGATTTCCTCGAGGCCGGCGATCATGCGCAGCAGCGTGGACTTGCCGCAGCCCGACGGGCCGACGAGCACGACGAACTCGCCGTCGGAAATGTCGACCGAAACGCCCTTCAGCGCTTCGAAGCCGCCATAGTGCTTGCCGGCCTTGTTGATGGTTACTGGTGCCATGAAGGTTCCTCGTCCCTCGCGGGGAATGCCCGCTTTCGGCTCGCACCTTCGGCGGGGGTGCGGCGAGCGTCAAGGCAGGATCGATGGTCATTAGACCAAAGTATGAGAAAAGGATAATACTAAAGTCGTAGTGCAATGACACTGATGGTGCAGTCGGCGCGCCCTCTCCCGTTTACGGGGGAGGGGGGACCACGCGAAAGCGTGGTGGGAGGGGGGAGCCCCACGCACTGATGGTGGGCGGCTGGGGCAAGGGCCGGAGTTTGTGGCGCCCCCCTCCCACCAGCCTTTCGGCTGGTCCCCCCTCCCCCGCAAGCGGGAGAGGGCTCCTGACTGAACGCTCAGATGAGGGGTACGAGCCGACCAATCTCCGTGACTGCTTCACCTCCAAACCTCCCGCGCCCACGTCCCCATCACCCCGATCAACTCGCGTGCCGCCGGCGTGACCCCTGCCATGATCATGAAGCCGTGCGTGGTGCCGGGCCACTCGCGCAACGTGATATCATTGCCGGCCGCAGTAAGGCGGGAGGCGTAGGCGCGGCCTTCGTCGCGCAGTGGGTCGTGGTCGGCGGTAACAAGCAGGGTGGGGCAGAGGCCGGTGAGGTCGGGGGCAAGGAGCGGCGAGGCCTCGCGGTTTGTCGGGTCGGCCTCGGCGAGGTAGTTGGCGATGTACCAGCGCAGCGTGGCGCGGGAGAGAAAGAAGCCATGCGCAAACGCGGCGACGCTGGCGCTCTCGTGGGCGAGGTCGGTGGCGGGATAGATCAGCATCTGGCCGGCGAGGGTGATGCCGGCATCGCGGGCCCGCAGCGCCAGGGCAGCGGCGAGGTTGGCGCCGGCACTATCGCCGGCGAGGATGACGCGATCGCTCAGCCCCAAGCTGGCACCTTCGGCGATCACCCAGCGCAGCGCCGTCGCGGCATCGTCGAGCCCGGCCGGAAATGGCTGCTCCGGCGCCTTGCGATATTCGACCGAGAGCAGGGCACAACCGGCCGCCTTGGCGAGGGCGCGGGCGGCGCCGTCATGGGTGTCGAGGCTGCCGACGACCCAGCCGCCGCCATGCAGGAACAGGATCGTGCCCGGTTCGCATCCGCCGCGATAGAGGCGGCAGCGAACAGCGGGTTCGCCGAGGGTGAAAGTAAGTGGCGGCGGCAGTTCGTCCTTACTGTCCCAGTGTCCGGCCAGGCTGATCTCCGACGCAGCCCGCGCCCCTGCCACGCCGAGCTGATCGTTGCTTGGGGTGCCGGCGCGTTCGGCCGCTTCGAGCATCCGTCGCAGCTCGGGCAGGAGGCGCGTCCGGTCCGGGAGCCTGTCGTCGAGATCGTCCACCGTTCGTCCTCCCCTCAAAGTCTTTGATTTGGTCGCGCTTTCGAACCGGAAAAGTCTGCAACTTTTCCTGAAAGCGCTCCAAGCGGCGCATAACAGCAGAGGTACGACGAGAGTCAACGAAAAGAATATTGCATGCGATATGCGTTAGTGTTACGGCTTGGCCAGCGTGTATGCTGCCCGAGGAGGATCGGGAGGCATCCACCGACAAAGGGAGAAGATCATGCAGGTTACCCGTATGCGCGGCGCGCTCGCCGCGGCTCTGGCCCTGGGCGTGGCGCTGTCGCCGCTATCCGCCATGGCGTCGGACAACAAGATCGCCCTCGTACCAGGCGGTCCGCATCCGTATTTCGCGCCCTGGGAACAGGCGGCGGCGGATGCGCAGAAGGATTTCGGCATCGCTTCGGTCGAGTACAAAGTGCCGGCCGAATGGAAGCTGGAGCTGCAGACGGAGCTGTTCGAAAGCCTCGCAGCGCAGGGCTATGCCGGCTTCGGTTATTTCCCGGGCGATGCGGTGGGGGTCAACTCGACCATCGCCGAGCTCAAGGCCAACGACATCCCGGCGGTGGCGTTGGGCGGCTGCGCCCAGGACCCCACCGATACGGCATTCTGCATGGCGACCGACGTCTACGCCTCGGCCTATCTCGGCACCAAGGCGCTGATCGAGGCGATGGGCGGCACGGGCGCGGTGGTGCATCTCGCCGGGCTCCTCGTCGACCCCAACACCACGTTGCGCGTCCAGGCGGTGGAAAAGGCGGTGGCCGAGACCAATGGCGCGGTGACGCTGCTGCAGACGCTGGGCGATACCGACAATCAGGAGCAGGGCGACCAGAAGATCAACGCGCTGCTGGCGGCGCAGAAGGACCAGATCGGCGGCATGATCGCCACCGGCTACATCTCGTCGGTGGTCGCGGCCACGGCGCTGAAGAATCTCGGCGACAAGAAGATCAAGCTGATCGGCATCGACGACGACAAGATCGTGCTCGATGGCATCAAGGACGGGTTCGTCGCCGGCACCATGGCGCAGAACCCCTATGGCCAGGGCTATATCGGCGCCTATGCGGTGGACCTGTTGGCCGAGGGCTGCACGGTAAAGGCGGACGCCCCGTTCATCACCACGCCGCAGACGGCCAAGTTCATCGACTCCGGCACGCTGCTGATCAGCTCGGCCAACCTAGAGAGCTACAAGGATGACCTCAAGAAGCTGACCGGCGAGCTGCAGACGAGCTTCAAGGACAAGTTTTTGAGCTGCCCGTGATCTGACTGAGGAGGCGATGCTTGCCGTATCGCCTCCTCACCCACCGGCTGTCATCCCAGCGAAAGCTGGGACCCATTTCACCGCTCGCGCCGGCTGCGAGTTGGGTCCCAGCTTTCGCTGGGATGACACCGAGTTTGAGGGGCGGACGGTGCTTCTCACTTACAACACACCCGAGTACCCGCAATGACCTCTGCGCTTGACGCCGAGCCTCGTCCGAGGTCAGCCTCGGCCATGAATCCGGCACCCCGCCGAACGCTCTCATCATTCCTGCTTCGCGGCTCGACGCAGGTCGGGCTGTTCCTGATCCTCGTGGTGCTGTGGGCGGTGTTCGCCAACCTGGCGCCGGGGTTCCTGTCGAAGTTCAACCTCAACTCGCTGCTGCGTTCGGTGGCCGTCGATATCGTCGTCGGCTTCGCCCAGATGGTGGTGCTGGCGACCGGTGGGATGAACCTTTCGGTCGGGGCGATCGGGGTCTGCGCGGTGATGTTTTCGGGCTATCTGATGCAGGTGCTGGGGCTGCCGATCCCGGTGGCGATTGCCGGTACGCTGGCGCTCGGGGCGCTGCTCGGCTGGCTCAACGGCTTTGCCATCGTCAAGACCGGTGTCAACAGCTTCGTCGTGACGCTGGCGAGCGCGAGCCTGTTTTCCGGCGGCATGCTGATCCTCACCAAGGCCGTGCCGCTCAATGGGTTGCCGCCGGAGTTCGGCGCCTTCGGCAAGAGCGCCGTTGGCCCGGCGATCGGCAGCATGCCGGCGCTCCCCAGCCTCGCCGTGGTGGCGCTGCTGATCGGGCTCGCGCTTTACCTGCTGTTCAAGCACTCGACGCTGGGCCGGCAGATCCTTGCGGTGGGCGCCAATGCGCGGGCCGCCGAGATGAGCGGTATTCCGGTCGATCGCACCATTGTCTTCGTCCATGCGTTGTCGGGCGTCCTCGCCGCCGCAGCGGCACTAATGCTGACCTCGCGGCTGGCAGCGGCAATGCCGGCGGTAGCGGGGGATGATTGGCTGCTGCCGAGTTTCCTCGCGCCGGTGATCGGCGGCACGGCGCTGTCGGGCGGCATCGTTTCGGTGGTCGGGACCATCCTCGGGGCGCTGCTGGTGTCGACCATCCGCTCGGGGCTCTTGGTGCTGGAGATCGGCAATTTCTGGCTGCCGCTGTTTTTGGGGGCGTTCCTCCTCGCGGCGATCCTGATCGAGCGCGGACGCGCCGCCTATGTGGCGCGCGAACAGGCGAGGCGGGCGCTATGAGAGCGTTCTTCCGCCTGCAATGGTCGGGCATCCTCGTCGGCATCATTGCCGGCGGCATGGCGCTGGCGCTGAGTGCGCCGGCGTTCCTCAGCGAATTCAACCTGTTCGTGCTGCTGCGCTCGATCTGCGTGTCGCTGCTCGTTGCCTATTCGCAGATGGTGATGCTCGGCGTCGGGCAGATGAACCTCTCGGTCGGGGCGCTGGGCGGGCTGGTGGCGGTGATCACCGGCGGCCTGATGGATGCGCTGGGGGTGCCGACGCTGCCGGCGATCATGATCGGGGTAGCCGCCGGCGGGGCGGCGGGGTTCGTCAATGGCTGGCTGACGGTGAAGACCGGGATCAACGGCTTCATCGTTACACTGGCGACGGCTTCGGCCTTTGCCGGCATTAACCTCGGGATCACCAAGGCCGTGCCGTTCTACAACCTGCCCGCCGACTTCGTGGCGTTCGGAAATGGACGGCTGGGGCTGTTTCCGCTGTTGCTGATCGTGCCGCTGCTGGTGACGGTGATCCTGGCGCTGTTCTTTGCGCGCGCCGTGCCGGGGCGGCACATGCTGGCGGTCGGCGGCAACGCCCCGGCGGCGCAGTTGAGCGGTGTCTCGGTGCCGCGGGCGATCATCTCGGCGCATGTGCTGTCAGGGCTGCTCGCGGCGGTGGCAGGTATCCTCGCGGTGGCGCAGCTCGGCTCGGCTCAGCCGACCATCGGCTCGGACTGGCTGGTGATTTCGTTCGCCGCTCCGATCATCGGCGGGGCAAGCCTTGCCGGTGGAGCGATTTCGATCGTCGGCACGCTCCTCGCCGTGGTGCTGATCGGGCTGATCCAGAACGCCATGGTGCTGGTGAAGGTCGACCCCTACTGGGTGCAGTTCCTGCTCGGGACGCTGATCCTCGCCGCGGTGTGGTTCAACCGCTACCGCGCCGTGCGGGTGGGAGAGAGCTGATGGCGCTGACGGTGGAGCAAGCCAGCAAGTCGTTTCCCGGCGTCCGGGCGCTGAAGGACGCGTCGCTGGAGCTGAAGCCCGGTGAAGTGCATGCGTTGATGGGCGAGAACGGCGCCGGCAAATCGACGCTGATCAAGATCATCACCGGGGTGCACCGGCCGGATGGCGGGCGGCTGCTGCTCGACGGGCAGGAGATCTCGCTCAGCAGCCCGCGCGACGCGATCCGGCTCGGGATTTCGGCAGTGCACCAGGAGCGCAACCTGATCCCGCGCTTCTCGGTGGCCGAGAACATCCTCTTGGAGAACCTGCCGCGGCGCGCCGGGCTGGTGGATTACGCCAGGGCCAATGCCGAAGCGAAGAAGTACCTCGAAATGATCGGGCTCACGGTCGATACCCGCACTGAAGTCCGGCATCTCAGCGTCGCGCAGATGCAGATGGTGGAGATCGCCAAGGCGCTGAGCCACGAAGCGAAAGTGCTGCTGCTCGACGAGCCGACCGCCTCGCTGACCGGGGAGGAGGCCGAAGCGCTGTTCGGGCTGATCGAGCGGCTGAAGGCGCAAGGCGCGGCGATCCTTTTCGTTTCGCACAAGCTCGAGGAAGTGCTGGCGATCTCCGACCGGGTGACGGTGCTGCGCGACGGCGAGACCACGCTGGTCGGCGAGCCGATGGCCAATATGACGCGTGGCCGGCTGATCGAGGCGATGATCGGGCGGGCCGAGCGCACCGCCGTGGTGCGGCCGCCGAAGCCCGCGACCGGCGCGATCAAGCTCGAGGCGCAGGGCGTCGCGACAGCGGCGGGGCATCGCGACGTCTCGTTCACCGTGCGACGGGGCGAAATTCTCGGGCTCTATGGGCTGGTTGGCGCGGGGCGGACCGAACTGGCGCGCGCGCTGGTGGGCAAGGACAAGCTGACCGGCGGCAGCCTGTCGATCGACGGCAAGCCGGTGGTGGTCCGTTCGGTCGAGGAGGCGCTGAAGCGGCACCGCATAGGTTACCTCAGCGAAGACCGGAAGTATGAAGGCGTGGTGCTGCTGCACCCGATCCGCTTCAATGTGGCGATGACGATCTGGGACCGGTTGGCGAAATTCCTCGGCTTCCAGACAGCGGCGGGCGAGCGCAAGGCAGCGGAACCGTTCGCGCGGCAGCTGGAGATCCGCACGCCGAGCCTCGAGCAGGCGGTGGGAAACCTCTCGGGCGGCAACCAGCAGAAGGTGTCGCTGGCCAAGTGGCTGGCGGCCAAGGTCGACCTGCTGATCATCGACGAACCGACGGTCGGCATCGATATCAAGACCAAGGCCTATATCCACGAGCTGATCGGTAAGCTGGCGGACGATGGGCTGGCGATTTTGCTGATCTCGTCGGAGCTGCCGGAAATGGTGGCGCTGGCCGACCGGATCCTCGTCATGCACGAGTTCAAGATCGTCGATGGGTTTGACAATGATCGCAGTTATGAAGCGATGAGCCGCAAGGTGATGGGGGCGATCCACCGGCATGCGGATGAGGCGGTGGCGGCGGAGTGACTACATGCTGCCAGAGCACCGGCGGGCACCCTCCCCTTGACGGGGAGGGCTGGGGTGGGGTGTGCAGCGGGCACAGGACTATCGGGGCTCCCCACACCCCCTCCCAACCTCCCCCGTCGAGGGGAGGTGCCGATCGAGTTCGTGGCGCTGCTTGCGCCCGGCGTACCGCCCGCTATTGATCACGCCATGACCGACATCACCGCCCTCGACGCCGCCGACCCGTTTGCCCGTACCCGGGATCTGTTCGAGCTGCCCCCCGGCATCATCTACCTCGACGGCAATTCGCTCGGGGCATTGCCGCGCGCTGTGAAGGGGCGGATGGCCGAGGTGGTGGCGACGCAGTGGGGCGAGGGGCTGATCCGCAGCTGGAACACGCATGACTGGATCGACCTGCCGGGGCGGGTGGGTGACCGGATCGCCCGGCTGATCGGGGCGGCACCGCAGACGGTGATGGTGGCCGACTCCACTTCGGTGAACCTGTTCAAGGTGCTGGTGACGGCGTTGCGGCTACGACCGGGCCGCCAGGTGATCGTCTCGGAGCGCGGCAACTTCCCGACCGACGCCTACGTCGCGGCGGGCGTCGCCGAGCTCATGGGGCAGGGACATGAGCTGCGGCTGGTTGACGTCGGCGAGATCGAGGCGGCGCTCGGTGACGACGTCGCGGTGCTGCTCCTCACCGAAGTGAACTATCGGACAGGGGCGAAGCTCGACATGGCCGGGCTGACTGCGGCGGCGCATCGAAGGGGAGTCCTGACCATCTGGGACCTTTGCCACTCCGCCGGCGCCTTCCCGGTCGATCTCGGCGGTGCAGATGCCGATTTCGCCGTGGGCTGTGGCTACAAATATCTCAATGGCGGACCGGGAGCACCGGCCTTCGTCTATGTTGCGCCGCGGCATCTCGAGGGCTTGCGGCAGCCGCTGACCGGCTGGCTGGGGCATGCGGCGCCGTTCAGCTTCGCCGAGAGCTATCGTCCGGCGGCAGGCATTGGGGCGATGCGGGTGGGGACGCCGCCGGTGCTGTCGATGTCGGCGCTCGATGCGGCGCTCGAGGTGTTCGACGGAGTCGACCTGAGGGCGCTCAGGGCCAAGGCGGATCAACTGTTCGAGCTGTTCACCGGTGAAGTAAAGCGTCTCGCGCCGGAGCTCGAGCTGGCGACGCCGACCGATGCGGGGCAGCGCGGTACCCAGGTATCGCTCAGGCATCCCGAGGCCTATGCCGTGATGCAGGCGCTGATCGAGCGCGGCGTGATCGGGGATTTCCGCGAGCCGGATATCCTGCGCTTTGGGCTGACGCCGCTCTATCTGAGCTTCGCCGACGTGCAGCGGGCCGCTCAAATTGTCGGCGAGGTGATGCGCACCGGAGCGTGGGATCAGGCGCGCTACAAGGTGCGCGCCAAGGTGGTGTGAGTTTTTGCTGAGAGAGACGGCCCCCTCCCATCCTCCCCCATAAAGGGGGAGGTGCCGCCCTGTGGGTTTGGCACCATCGAGCCATAAGCTCGACTCTTCACCTCCCCCTTCATGGGGGAGGCCGGGAGGGGGCCGTCCGCTTCAGTCAGGATTGGCCTAGTTGAGGCTAAAACAGCTCGGCTTCGCCGTGGACGCCGAAGCTGGCGCTGCCGGAAAGGGCGGGGACGCGGAGTTCGTCGAGCACCAGGCTCGACCAGATCTCGTCATAGACCGCCTGCGGGGCGTCGGGGGGCAGGAGGGCGAACTGGCGCACGGCCAGCGCCATGTTCTGGCAACGCTGCTCGATCCGGTCCTGGCCCTGCAGGGCGTTGATGATGATGCGAGCGGCCTCGCGGCGCGCCTCGTCGGCCGAAATCGACTTGTCGGCGAGCAGTTCGAGGGCCTGAGTCACGCCTTCCACCATGCCGGCAGTCTGGCGCGCGGTTTCGTCGAGCTCGCGGGCGAGCCTTTGCAGAGACATGTAGAAAGAACCCCCGTAGTGCCAGCCGACCGTAGCGCGGATTCCTGAATGGCTCCTTGCAATGCGTGGCAGTCAGTGAGCACCCGGTGCTCTTGGTTAGCGCTTCACTAACGAATTGCCGGTAACGATGACACCCGCAAACTACCGGGTCCAACGTCACTATGGTCATGTCGAGTTCACTGCCGCCCGAGTTCGATCGTGGTGTGGTGACGACCGTACATCAGGGTGATTGCCTGGTGTCGAACGAGGTGGACCTGACCTTCTCGACGGTGCTCGGCAGTTGCATCTCCGCCTGTATCCGCGACCGCGTCGCCAATGTCGGCGGGATGAACCATTTCCTCCTCGCCGAGCAGTCGGCCTCGGCCGCCGATCGCTACGGCGCCTCGGCGCGCTACGGCGCCTTCGCCATGGAACAACTGATCAACAAGGTGCTGACCCGTGGCTCGGGCCGCAAGGCCAACCTCGAGATCAAGGTGTTCGGCGGCGGCAAGATCAACGGTGCGCTCGACGATATCGGGCTCAAGAATATCGAGTTCGTGCGCGAGTTCCTCGCCAACGAAGGCTACGAAATGGCCAAGGAAGATCTCGGCGGCAGCTATGCGCGCCGGGTGATGTTCAAGCCCTATTCCGGCCGGGCCTTCATCAAGCGGCTCGACAACACCGCCAACGCCTCGATCGCCAAGGAAGAACTGGCAGTGGCGGCAAGCCGCCGCAGCGTCATTACCAAGCCGGTGGTCGACGACATCGAGCTGTTCTGAGGCGGGCCGAAAGTTCCAGCATCGCGCGTGGGGCACCCCCCTCCCACCAGCCTTCGGCCGGTCCCCCCTCCCCCGCACGCGGGAGAGGGCCGCTGACTGCACGATCCCAGTCCACTGAAGCTTCAGTCGGGAGCCCCTCTCCCGCTTGCGGGGGAGGGGGGACCGCCGCAAGGCGGTGGGAGGGAGGTGCCCCACGCACCATTACCAAGTTCTTACGCACTCAAGCCCAAGTATAGGTTTGATTAACCATTCCGGTTTTAGGGTCGCCGTGAGGGCCTGGGGAGGCCCGGTCGGGGCTCGGTGATTCGTGCGGCGCTTGCGCGTAGCGCTCATCGCTAATCTATGCTGGATCGCCGCTGCGCTGGTCGCGGTCGGCGGCATAATGCTGTTCGGCGTCGGGCCAGTCAGCGTCGTCATCGCTATCGTCGCGGCAGTGGCTGCGATGACCGGTTCATTCATCATCGCACAGCGCGCCGACCGGGCCTTCTCGACCCGGCTGGGCACCATCGGCCAGGCGGTCGGGGTGCGGGCCGGCGAGGCGACCAGCCTCGAGGCGATCGTGCAGAGCCTGTGTACCCGGCTCGATCGGGCCTACAATTTCAAGGCGGCGTTCGGCAGCCTCAGGCAGCCGGCGGCGCTGGTCGATGCCGATGGCGAAATCCTCGGGGTCAGCAACGGCCTGGTGCTGGTCGAGCCAACAGCCGAGGAAGGCGGGCTCATCTCCGATGTGCTGGGTGGCCGGGTACTGCTCGAGGACATGGCGGCGGAGAGCATCGTCACCGTCGGCGACCGGCGCTTTGTCGCAGAACGGCGCGAGCTGGGCGGCGGACGCTCGATCATCGAGTTCAGCCCGGCCGGCTACCACATCGCCGACGACGATTTCGATGCCTTTGTCCATGCGCTCAGCAACGGCCGCACCGGGTTCCGTTTCGACGACTGGGGCATGCAACACTCGCCGGCGCTGAAGGCGCTGGGCGGCGCGCTCGAACAGTTCGACAAATCGGTGAAGGCGATCGGCCAGTTGCTGCGCGGCGAGGAGATCGACGCGCTCTTGCTGATGGGCGCCGGGGCGATGGCGCCGGAGTTGAGGCAGTTCGAGCACGATCTCAACGCCATCCTGGTGGAGCGTGAGGAAGCGCTGCTGGCACGGGCGCATCTCGAGGCCAAGATGGAAGCGATCCTCCGCGCCATCGACCGGTATCGGGCCAGCGTCACCAGCCTTGCCGAGCTCGCCGACCAGAGCCGGGTCGGCTTGACCGTGGCCTCGAGCGCCATCGAGAAGGGCCGTGCCAAAACGCAGTCGGTGCGGGCGCTGGAGCGGCAAGCGGTGGCGCTGGCGGCCGATGCGGCTTTGGCGGTGCAGCGCACCAGCGCCTCGGTCGGCGGGGTGGAGCAGACGACGGCCCAGATCGACCGGATGGTGTCGAGCATCGAGGATGTGAGCTTCCGCACCAACCTCCTGGCGCTCAACGCCGCAGTGGAAGCGGCGCGGGCCGGCGAGAAGGGGGCCGGGTTCGCCGTGGTGGCGGCCGAAGTACGCACCCTGGCGCAGGCAACGCAGAAGGCGGCGCGCGAGATCAAGTCGCTGGTCGGGACCTCGCGGCGCGAAGCCAGTGCTTCGGTCGATGAAGCGGCGTCGCTCAAAAAGATTCTCTCCGGCCTCGGCGGACATTTAGAGAATCTAAGCAATGAGACGGACATGATCGCCGGTGCACTGGATGAGGGCAGCGGCGCCATCGCCCGGCTGGACGGCAACGTTGCCGCAGTCGGATCGGAAGCGGCGAAAGCCCTGCAACTGCCAGCGCGCAAGCGGGCCTAGAAGGGGCCCAGCAGGGGGCAGTATGGATCAGGGCGAATTTGCCCTCAGTGACCGCGAGTTCAATCGGGTCAAGGCACGCGTCTATCAGGAAGCCGGAATTTCGCTGTCTGAGGCCAAGCGCACCCTGGTGGTGTCGCGGCTGGGCAAGCTCGTTCGCGCGCTGCGGCTCAACTCGTTCGATGCCTATCTCGACTATCTCGAGCGGCAGGGCACGCCTGACGACGCGCAGGAGTTCATCAACGCGCTGACCACCAACCTCACCCGGTTCTGGCGCGAGGATCACCATTTCGATCACCTCGAGGGCTATGTGCGCCAGTTGATGGCGCAGCGGCCGCGCATGGGCGCCAATGGGCGGCCCAAGTTGCGGATCTGGTCGGCCGGCTGCTCGACCGGGCAGGAGCCCTATACCATCGCGCTCAGTCTGCTGTCGGCATTCCCGGAGCTGAAACGCTGGGACTTCCGCATCCTCGCCACCGACATCGACACCAATGTGGTGGCCAAGGCGGCAGGCGGCGTCTATCCGGAGGCCGAGCTCAACGGGCTGTCACGGGAGCGGGCGGCGCTGTTCGATCGCGCCGGGGCGGGGCAGGTGCAGATCCCGATGGCGGTGCGCGAGCTGATCGCCTTCAAGCCACTCAACCTGATGCACAACCCCTGGCCGATGAAAGGGCCTTTCGACGCAGTGTTCTGCCGGAACGTTGCGATCTATTTCGACAAGAAGACACAGGGCGAACTGTTCGCGCGGCTGGGGGCGATCCTGGTGCCGGACGGCTTCCTCTATATCGGGCACTCCGAAAACCTGGGCGCCGGCGGCGCCAATTTCCGGCTGGTCGGCAAGACCATCTACCAGGCGCGCGCACAGCACAAGGCGAGGGACGCAGCATGAGCATCAAGGTGCTGGTCGTCGATGATTCCGCACTCATTCGCGAGGTGCTGAGCCGTACGCTGGGCAAGGACGGCGACATTGTGGTCGTCGGCACGGCCGAGGATCCGATCGATGCGCGCTCCAAGGTCAAGGACCTCAACCCGGACGTGGTGACGCTCGATATCGAAATGCCCAACATGAACGGGCTGCAGTTTCTCGATAAACTGATGCGGCTGCATCCGCTGCCGGTGGTGATGGTCTCGACGCTGACCACCAAGGGGGCGAGCGAGACGCTCCTGGCGCTGGAACTGGGCGCGGTGGATTTCGTCGCCAAGCCCAATGCGACGCTGTCGGGCGGGCTCGACGCGTTTGGCGAGAACCTGCGCCAGAAGGTGCGGGCGGCGGCCCATTCCGACGTGAAGGGCCGCGCCCTCAAGGCGCCGATGGCCAAGGTCCCGGTGCGCACCGCGGCGGCGCCGAATGGCGCGCTGATCGCCATCGGGGCTTCGACCGGCGGGGTCGAGGCAATCCGGGTGGTGCTGAGCCAGATGCCGCCCGACTGCCCGCCTGTTGTCATCGCGCAGCATATGCCGGCGGGATTCACCAGCCGCTTTGCCGGGCGGCTCGATGAGCTGACCGAGCTCAAAGTGGTGGAAGCGGAGGACCGCATGCCGCTGTTGGCGGGCCACGCCTATGTGGCGCGCGGTGACTTTCATCTCCGCGTGGAGCGCAGCTCCGGCCAGCTCAAATGCCGGGTGACGCAGGATGAACTGATGTCCGGACACCGGCCGAGCGTCGATGTGCTGTTCGAGTCGGTGGCCAAGACTGTCGGCGCGATGGCGGTGGGCGCCATTCTCACCGGCATGGGCCGCGACGGGGCGCGCGGGCTGAAGCTGATGCGCGACGCCGGGGCCTATACGGTGGGCCAGAGCCAGGCTTCGGCGCTGGTTTACGGCATGCCGCGAGTGGCGTTCGAAGAGGGTGCGGTGATCGAGCAGGCGCCGGTCGAAGGTATTGCGGCGCGGCTGGCGGCGGCGCTCACCCGGCTCAAATCCGCAGCATAACGCGGGTTCGGATTGAAGGTTTGGTAACGGAATGCACCTAGGGTTTTACCATACGCGACCCGGGCGTATTTCGGGCAGCTAGAAGGCGCAGCGTAACGATGCCGAAGGCAAGTGCAGTCAGTGTGATGATCGTCGATGACCAGCAATCCATGCGGGGCATCTGTAAATACATCCTCACTCAACTGGGATTCACCAACATCGTCGAAGCCAAGTCGGGGCGCGATGCGCTCGGCAAGCTCGAAAAGAGCAGTGTCGACCTGATCATCTCCGACTGGAACATGGACGACATCGACGGGCTGACGCTGCTGCGAGTCATCCGCAAGCACCCCAAGACGCAGGGCATGCCCTTCATCATGGCCACCGGCCGCTCCGACAAGGAGCAGGTGAAGGAAGCGATCTCGTCGGGCGTCAACAACTACATCATCAAGCCGTTCGATGCCTCGACCATGAAGAAGCGCATCGAAGCGGTGATCGGCGTGCTGTCCTAAGCGCCGTCTCCTGCTTTAGCCACCAGGGCCGCCGCCGGGCGGCCTTTGCTTTTGGTGCAGAGAGCCGCGCCGCTGCTGTCGTCGGCTCGGCGCTGCTGCTCAACACCGTTCTGAGGGTAGGCTCGCCTGTGGTGATACTGCCACCGCACCATCACCACTCACCGACATCGAGCTTGGTTGATGGCTCTCGTAGTCGATTGGCCAGATCTCGGCTGTGGAAAAGCGAAACCTACTGGGAGCTTGCTTTTTGTGTCACGGCCGATCATTCGCCCGCAAATGCTGAGCGGACTACGCGTCGTTCCGTAATCAGAAATTAAGGCGCGATGCCTAGTCTCCGCCAAGTTGTGCACGGGCCTTGGGGGATGAGGCGGCGTGAACAGCGGAAGCAGGATGCTTCCGTTTCGCTGCGGCAGGATAGCCGCTCCCCCGGAAGGTCAATATTTGGGGGGATTGTTAGCATGGGTTGGCTTCCGAAATTCAAGATTGCCCAGAAGCTGCCATTGGCAATGGTGGGCTCGGCGCTGCTGGTCAGTGTCGGCGTGGGGCTCGGAAGCTACGTGATCGGCTCGGGCATCGTCGCCGACATGAGCGCGCGGCAGATGCAGACCGTGGCTTCGAGCCATGCCGACAAGTTCTCCACTTACCTCAAGACCATCGAAGCGGACCTGGTGAACAGCGCCGCCACCGACAGCGCGGTGAACGCGGTGCGCGATTTTGCCATTGCGTGGAAGAGCTTTGCCAAGGCAACGCCGCCGGGTGATCCGATCGTGGTGCTGCGCGAGGCGTTCATCACCAACAACCCGCACCCGGTGGGGCAGCGCCAACTGCTCGACGTCAACGACAAGGGCCGGACCAACTACGACACCACGCATGACAAGGTGCAGGCGACGTTCCGCCGGCAGCTGGAGCTGCGCGGCTATCGCGATCTCTACATGTTCGATACGGCGGGAAACCTCGTCTACTCGGTGATGAAGAACGACGACTTCACGTCGAACTTCGCCGAGGGCGGCGACATGGCCGACAGCGGCCTGGGGCGGGTATTCCGCAAGGCGCTGGCGCTGACCGAACGGGGGCAGGTGGCTTACGAAGACGCGTCGGTCTATGCGATCGCCGGCTCACCGGCGAGCTTCATCGCGACGCCGGTGATCGACGTGCGCGGCAAGCTGATGGGGGTGATGGCGATCCAGATGCCGGTCGCCCCGATCAACCAGATGCTGCAGGAAAACACCCTGCTCGGCCAGACCGGCGAGAGCTTCTACGTCGGCGCCGACAAGCTGATGCGCTCGGACTCGGTGTTTTCCGAGGGTGACGACACACTGAGCGCCGTCTACGACAACCCGGTGGTCGCGGCGGCGCTGGCCGGCAACTCCGCCAATGGCGTCACCACCGACTATCGCGGCATGCGCATGCTGGCCAACGCCACTCCGGTCACGTTCAACGGCACCACCTGGGCGATGGTCACCACCATTGCCGAAGAGGAGGCGTTTGCGCCGGTGGCGCAGCTCAGGAACACCATGCTGGCGATCGGCGCAGGGCTGCTGGCGCTGGCGGCGGTGGTGGGCGTCTTGTTCTCGCGCAGCATTTCGAAGCCGATCAGCCGACTGACCGAGACGATGGGCGCGCTGGCCGAAGGCAAGCTCGATACCGAGGTGAAGGGGGCGGGCCGCAGCGACGAGATCGGCGACATGGCCAAGGCCGTGCAGGTGTTCAAGGAGAACGCGCTGAAGGTCACCGAGATGACCGAAGGCGAGCGCACGGCTTCGGTGCAGCGCCGGGTCGAGCGGACTGCAATGATGCAGGAGTTGCAGAAGGCGTTCGGCGAAGTGGTCGACGCGGCCATCTCCGGCGATTTTTCGAAGCGCGTCGAGGCGGAGTTCCCCGATCAGGAACTGAACGCGCTGGCGCATGGGGTCAACGAGCTGGTCGCAACCGTCGATCGCGGGTTGATCGAGACCGGCGACGTGCTGTCGGCACTGGCGCAGACCGACCTGACGCAGCGGGTGAACGGCCAGTATGGCGGCGCCTTCGCGCGGCTGAAGGACGACACCAATGCAGTGGCCGAGCGGTTGACCGAGATCGTCGGCCAGCTCAAGGGCACCTCGCGTTCGCTGAAGACGGCGACCGGCGAAATCCTCTCGGGCGCCAACGACCTGAGTGAACGGACCACCAAGCAGGCGGCGACGATCGAGGAGACCTCGGCGGCGATGGAGCAGCTGTCGGGCACGGTGCTGGCCAATGCGGAGCGCGCCAAGGATGCCTCCAGTGTTGCGGCAACGGTGACGCGGACCGCCGAGGACGGTGGGCAGGTGATGCATCAGGCGACCGAAGCGATGGAGCGGATCACTGCCTCGTCGGGCAAGATCTCCAACATTATCGGGATGATCGACGACATCGCCTTCCAGACCAACCTCCTGGCGCTCAACGCCTCGGTGGAGGCGGCGCGGGCCGGCGATGCCGGCAAGGGCTTTGCGGTGGTCGCGGTCGAAGTGCGGCGGCTGGCGCAATCGGCGGCCGGCGCTTCGAGCGAAGTGAAGGCGCTGATCGAGCAGTCGGGGACCGAGGTTCGGGGCGGCTCGAAGCTGGTCGCGGAAGCGGCGCAGAAGCTCGAAGCCATGCTGGTGGCGGCGCGCTCGTCGAACGAACTGATGGACTCGATCGCCCGGGCCAGCCAGGAGCAGGCTTCGGCGATCGAGGAAGTGAACGCCGCGGTTCGCACCATGGATGAGATGACCCAGCACAACGCCGCGCTGGTCGAAGAAACCAACGCGGCGATCGAACAGACCGAGGCGCAGGCTACCGAACTCGACCGGATCGTCGAGGTGTTCCGCCTCGAAGTGCAGGCGGCGCCGTCGCGCGCCGCCGAGGCGCCGGCCAGGGGCATCCGGGCCTTGCAGGACAAGGTGCGGACCGCCGCCAAGTCCTATCTCAGCCACGGCAACGCCGCCGTCGATAAGGACTGGGCGGAGTTCTAGACGCGAGGACCTGACGGTCCTCGCGAACGTCCAGAAGGGACAAGCATGCGCAGACTCACCCGGACCATAGGCGCCTTCGTCATCGGTGCCCTGCCGCTCGCCGGCGGGCTCTATCTGGGGTGGCAGACGACCGCCCAGATCGACGCGGCGCAGCGTGAGGCCGATGGGGTGCGCTATGCCGGGCTGGTGCTGCCGGAACTGGTGGGGCTGGCGCGCGACGGCGCGCTGCCGGCGGCCGATCCGGCGCTGGCCGAGGCGGCGCGCAGCAGCGATCCACAATTCGGAACGGCCTCGCTATCGCGGGCCTATGACGCACTGAAGGCTGAACTGGCGGCCGGCGCGCATCCGGCGGCGGCGCGCAATGCCGCGGCGATGCTGGTGCAGCGCATTCACGACAGCTCGGGGCTCAGCGCCGACCCGAAGGCCGAGCAACTGCTCGGGGTGCCGAAGGCGGCCAACGCGGCGCCGCTGTCGCCGGCGCTGATGCAAGCGACGCGCTACGCCTTGGCGGTGCAACCCGGCGAGCTGGCGCGGCTCGAAGAGGTTCTGGCCGAGTTCCGCGCGGCGACCGCCGATGGCGGGGCGACGGCTGAGGGCAAGGCCTACACGGCGGCAGCGACGGCGCTGGCGGAGCGGGTGGCGGCGGGCATCGCGGCGATCCCCGATGCCAAGGCGCGCTCGGCTTTCGACTGGGCCGGGCTCGACGCGGCGCATGACGCGTTCCAGGATGCGGCCCTGGCACTGGGCCGCGCCTCGGGCGCCGATATGGGTCAGGCGCTGCAGCGGCAAATCGCCGAGGCGGGCGCACGGCTCAATTGGATCGGCGGGATCAGCGCGGTGCTGGCGCTGCTGGCGGGGTTCGCGGCCTATCTCGGGCTGGGGCGATTGGGTCAACTCCGGATTAAGGAAGCTTCCCTATCGTCGGCGACGGGGATGAGCGGGGATGCCGGGCACGAAAGCCGCGGCGACATGGGGGCTAGAATGGCCAAGACCTCTGCGCACGGTAAGGGCGGGCTGACGCTCACCACGACGATTTCGGCAATGGTGTTCCTCGCGGTCACGGTGGCCATCGCGGCCGTGCTGTTCGCGGTGTGGACGATGCTCGCCGCCAATACGCGCGACACCGCCAACCAGCGGCTGGCGGCAGATCTCAGGATCGCCGCGGCAATCCTCGAAGTGAACCTGCCGAACTCCGACATATTCTGGAACGAGGCGGGAGAGCTCGAGAAGCTGGAAGCCAAGGCGATGCCGAAGTTCCGCAACCACGACCTGATCGATACGATCGGGCGAGTGACCGGCGATACCGCGACGCTGTTCGTATTCGACGCCGAGACCCAGGATTTCATCCGCAAGTCGACCACCATTCTCGACGACAAGGGCGAGCGCATTCTCGAAACACCGTTGGCGCGCGACGGCGCGGCCTATCCGGTGGTGATGGCCGGCGGCACTTACCAGGGCGAGGCCAACGTGCTCGGCGTGCCCTATTACGCCATCTACCGGCCGATCCAGAACCTCAACAACGAGGTGATCGGGCTGGTCTATGTCGGCATCCCGAAGGCCGAGATCGATGCGAGGGCGAGTGAGGGCCTGCAGCTCCTGGCGCTGGTCGGTGCGGTGGCGGTGCTGGTGATCGGAGCGCTGTCGGTGTTCGCGGCGTCGCGGCTGATGCGGCCGGTGCCGATGCTGTCGAAGAGCATGCGGCTGGTGGCCGGCGGCGATCTCGAAACTGCGATCCCCTATACCAGCCTCCGCAACGAGATCGGCGAGATGGCACGCAATGTCGAGGTGTTCCGCGCCAATGCGCTGAAGGTGCAGGAACTGACCGAGGACGAGCGGCTGGCGCTGGAGCAGCGCCGGGCCGAGCGGGCCGAAATGATGCAGTCGCTGCAGCAGAGCTTTGGCGATGTGGTGGATGCCGCAACCTCAGGTGATTTCTCGCGCCGGGTGGCGACCCGCTTCGCCGATGACGAGTTGAACCGGCTGGCGGGCAGCGTCAACACGCTGGTCGAGACGGTCGAGCGGATCATCGGCGATACCGGCGCGGCGCTGGCGGCGCTCGCCGATAGCGACCTGACGCACCGGATCGAGGGCGGCTATGAGGGTGCGCTGGGGCAGTTGCGCGACGACACCAACGAGGTGGCGGAAAAGCTCAGCCATATCGTGATGACGCTGAAGCAGACCTCGCGCTCGCTGAAGACTGCGACGGGCGAGATCCTCTCGGGCGCCAACGACCTCTCGGAACGGACGACGCGGCAGGCGGCGACGATCGAGGAGACCAGCGCGGCAATGACGCTCCTGGCCGATACGGTGCGCGCCAATGCCGAAAAGGCCGAGGACGCCCGCCATGTGGCCGAGGAAGTCAGCCGGACTGCCGAAGCAGGTGGCGAGGTGATGCAGCAGGCCAATGTGGCGATGGAACGGATCACCCAGTCCTCGGCCAAGATTTCCAACATCATTGGCATGATCGACGACATCGCCTTCCAGACCAACCTGCTGGCGCTCAACGCCTCGGTGGAAGCAGCGCGGGCTGGTGAGGCCGGCAAAGGCTTTGCCGTGGTGGCGGTCGAAGTGCGGCGGCTGGCGCAATCGGCGGCGCAGGCCTCGAGCGAGGTGAAGGTGCTGATCGAGCAGTCGGGCACGGAGGTCAAAGGCGGCACCAAGCTGGTGGCCGAGGCCGCCGACAAGCTCGAAGCCATGCTGACCTCGGCGCGGCGCTCCAATGCGCTGATGGCGGCGATCGCCGCCGACAGCCGGCAGCAGGCAGGCTCGATCGACGAGGTCAATGCAGCGGTGCGGCAGCTCGACGAGATGACGCAGCACAATGCGGCGCTGGTCGAAGAGATCAACGCGGCGATCGAGCAGACCGAAGCGCAGGCCAGCGAAGTCGACGGTATTGCCGACATCTTTACGGTCGAGCCCAGCACCGGCGGTCAGAGGTCGCGGGCAGCCTGACGGCGCCGTTTCGCGCAACTTGCAAGAAAACAGAGGTTCCCGCTTTCGCGGGAATGACTCCGTGGGTCGTTGCGCTGCCGGGGGGCGGCCGTGGCCCCTTTCGGCCCTTATCCACCGGGTCATCCCCGCGAAAGCGGGGACCTCCGTTTGGCGATGGCGCCACGAGCAAGAAGGCCGATGTTTCGCCCCTGGAGGGCATCGCCGGTTTGACGCGATGTTAACGCTGCCATGCTGTCATCGTGAGTGAGACGCAGGACGCATTTCAGCTCGTCGACACTCCAGAAGGACTACGACCCCTCCATGCCCGCCAAGACCAAATTCAAGCTGCCGTCGCTCAAGCTTCGGGGCTCAATCATTCTTGCCGCCGCAGCCATCTTCACGGTCGCGATCGGCACCTCGCTGTACTACGTGGTCTCCAGCAACCGCGCCCAGGATCTGGCGCAGGCTGACGAAGTGGTCGGCGGGCTGGCCGAGACGCAGGCGGAGTCGATCAAGACGTTCCTGACCGGCTTCGCGGTGGCGGCCGATTCGACGGCGCGCACCGCCGAGGCGCTGCTCGCCAACCATGACACGTCGCCCACCACCTATGGCACAATCGTCACCAAGCAGCTGGCGAGCCTGCCGGGCGCACTGGGCGTCTACATGATGTTCTCGCCGGACTCGGCGCTGTATGCGCGGCCGACCTTTGCCGGCTCGCATTTCCTGATCAGCGGCAACCATGTCGGCATTCTCGCCGAGAACAAGGCCGACGGCACGATCGGCTACGGCTCGCTGGACAGCCCCGCAGGCTTTGACAGCTGGTTCACCGGACCGCTGAAGGCCGGCGTCGCGGCGATCTCGGGCCCCGACAATATCGAGGGCAAGCTCTACACCAGCTTCACCAACATCATCAAAAATCCGTCGGGCAAGGCCGTCGGCATGAGCGGCGTCGCCTTCGATTCGGCGGTGCTGGCCCAGAAGCTCGGCAGCGAGCCGCCGATGGGCAACGGCTTCATGGGGATCATCAACCAGCGCAATGTCTGGGTGCTGAACCCCGATCCCAAGCTGATCGGCACCGAAGTGACCGAGCCCTGGGCGATCGAAGCGCTGACCGCCATGGCCTCCTCCGATACTTTCTCGTCGACCGGTGAAGCCGCTGGCCAGACCTGGAAGATGAATGCCCGCAAGGTTGACCTGCCGGGCTCCGATGCAGCCTGGACGGTGGTCGTCGCCGTGCCGCAGTCGACGCTGCTCGCCGATTCCGAAGCGCAGCTGCTGAACCTCTTGATCGGCGGCGTGGTGATCTTCGCGCTCGGCCTGCTAGCCTTCGCCTGGCTCGGCACGGCGATCGCCAAGCCGATCAGCAGGATGACCGGGGTGATGCGCAATATCGCCGATGGCGACTACAGCGTCGACGTGCCATTCGGCACGATGCGCAACGAAATCGGCGACATGGCCAAAGCCGTCGAGGTGTTCCGCGAGAACGGCCTGAAGGTGGCCGAGATGACCGAGGCGGATGCCGCGCGGATCATCCGCGACCAGCAAGCCCGCACCGCCATGATGGCCGAGCTGCAGAAGGCATTTGGCCAGGTGGTGGACGCGGCAGTGGCCGGCGACTTCTCGCGCCGGGTGGAGACCGAGTTCCCCGATCGCGAGCTCAACGCCATTGCCGGCTCGATCAACAACCTCGTCGCCACGGTAGATCGCGGCCTCGGCGAGACCGGCGAAGTGCTGGCGGCGCTCGCCGATACCAACCTGACCAAGCGGATGGAAGGCGAGTATGAAGGCGCCTTCGCCCGGCTGCGCGACGACACCAATGCGGTGGGCGACAAGCTGAGCCAGATCGTCGGCCAGCTGAAGGAGACCTCGCGTTCGCTGAAGACGGCGACCGGGGAAATCCTTTCGGGCGCCAACGACCTTTCCGAACGCACCACCAAGCAGGCGGCGACGATCGAGGAAACCTCGGCGGCGATGGAGCAGCTCTCGACCACCGTGCTGCAGAATGCCGAGCGGGCCCGCGAGGCGAGCGAAGTGGCGAGCACCGTCACCCGCACCGCCGAAGAGGGTGGCCAGGTGATGGGCGATGCCAATGCGGCGATGGAGCGGATCACCCAGTCATCGGCCAAGATTTCGAACATCATCGGGTTGATCGACGACATCGCCTTCCAGACCAACCTCCTGGCGCTCAATGCGTCGGTGGAAGCGGCGCGGGCCGGCGATGCCGGCAAGGGATTTGCGGTGGTCGCGGTTGAAGTGCGGCGGCTGGCGCAGTCGGCGGCCAGCGCCTCGAGCGAGGTCAAGGCGCTGATCGAACAGTCGGGCAGCGAAGTGAAGACCGGCTCGAACCTGGTGGCGGATGCGGCGGCGCGGCTGGTCGCCATGCTGGAGGCGGCACGCTCGAGCAACCAACTGATGGATGGTATTGCGCGCGACAGCCGCGAGCAGGCCTCGGCGATCGAAGAGGTGAACACCGCGGTGCGCCAGCTCGACGAGATGACGCAGCACAATGCGGCGCTGGTCGAGGAGACCAACGCGGCGATCGAGCAGACCGACGGGCAGGTGAACGAGCTCGACCGGATCGTCGACATCTTCACCATCACCGGCGCCGGCGCGCCGCAGCGGGTGGCACAGGTGGCGCCGCCGGCGCGTGGCATCAAGGGCCTGCAGGAGCGGGTGAAAAAGGCCGCCAGCTCGTATCTCAGCCAGGGCAATGCGGCGATCGACAAGGACTGGGCGGAATTCTGATCCGCGGCGCCGGCCCGAGGCTGAGCGGCTCACAATTGTGAGCCACCAGCGATAACCCTGACACTCGGTGTCAGGTGACCCATGCGAAACCCTCTCCGGCGTTACAACGGAGAGGGTTTTGTTTATGACCCAGACACTCGAACTCGTCACCTTCCGGCTGGCCCGCGGCAGCGGCCAGCAGTTCATCGACGCCAATGCGGCGATCAGTGACTGGCTGAAGCGGCAGCCCGGATTCGTGTCGCGCCACCTTGCCGAACGCGACGACGGCAGCTTTGTCGACATCGTGTTCTGGCAGACGCATGAAGCAGCACTGGCGGCCAGCGGAAAAATCATGGAAGAGATGGCCCAGAGCGAGGCCATGACCATGATCGATCCTATGGGCCTCGAGATGAGCCATGGCACAATCCGACTCTCGGTCGACTGAAATGGTCGCCGATCTGATGCAAATCGTGCGGTCCTTCCCGCAGCCGGTCGCCGACCTGGCGCAGAACCTGGCGCTGACGCTGCTCTCGGTGCGGCCCGATCTCGACGCCAGGGCGCGGCTCGGCTGGGGCTCGGTCAACTATCGGCATCCGACCGCGGGGTTCGTCTGCGCCATCTTTCCGATGGAAGATCATGTGTCGCTGGTGTTCGAGCACGGCCGGCAACTGAGCTCGCCTTTGCTCGAGGGCGACGGCAAGCAGGTGCGGTTCATCCGGTTCGAGCCGGGCACGCCGATTCCCGAAGACGAGATCGCCATTCTGCTTGCCGAGGCCATTGCGCTCAAGGCGTGAGCCGTGCAGAAACCTCCGAGTAGAGCATTTCACCGACGCGGAAGCATTGAAATGCTCTAGGAATTTGATTTGGTCGCGCTTTCGAACCGGAAAAGTCTCACAACTTTTCCTGAAAGTGCTCCGGTGTCTCGGAGATTTCCCCATGGCGCGGATCGGGCTCGTGGCGCATGACGACAAGAAGGACGAACTGGTCGCCTGGGCCAAGCTCAACCGCGACAAGCTGGCCCTGCACGAGCTCTGGGGCACCGGCACCAGCGGCGGGCGGGTCACCGACGGCACCGGCCTGCCGGTGACGCGCCTGCTGAGCGGGCCGCTGGGTGGCGATGCGCAGCTCGGCGCGATGATCGCCGAGGGCCGGCTCGATGCGCTGATCTTCTTCCAGGATCCGCTCACCGCCATGCCGCATGACGTCGATATCAAGTCGCTGACGCGGCTGGCGACGCTCTACAACATCCTGTTGGCGCCAAACCACAGAACCGCCGACGCAGTGCTCGCCGCGCTTTGACCGTCTGGTCAAAGTCTCCACAACCCTATAATAGCCGCCCCCAATCGAAACGCGGTGCTTGGTTGACCGGTGTTTGTGCATATGCGCAGATGACCGCAAAACCGGCACAAGCCGCGAAGAAGAACGTTTTCATCAGGACGGGGGCGGGGTGTCCTTCGACGCAGTCATCGACGTGAAGAACGTCAGCAAGCGCTTTGGCGGCTTGCGTGCAGTCAACGATTGTTCGCTCCGGGTGGAGCGCGGCTCGATCACCGGGCTGATCGGGCCGAACGGCGCCGGTAAATCGACGCTGTTCAACCTGGTCGCGGGCAACATCGTGCCCGACAGCGGGCAGATACTCTTTGATGGCCAGGATGTTACCGGGCTGAAACCGCATCAGCTGTTTCATCGTGGCATGCTGCGCACCTTCCAGATCGCGCATGAATTCTCCAACATGACGGCGCTGGAAAACCTGATGATGGTGCCGTCGGGGCAGCCGGGCGAAAGCCTGGTCAGGACCTGGCTGATGCCTGGCGTGATCAAGGAGGCCGAACGCCATGTGCGGCAGAAGGCGCTCGACGTCATCGATTTCCTGAAGCTCGGGCACGTCAAGCACGAGCTGGCGGGGAACCTCTCGGGTGGGCAGAAGAAGCTGCTCGAGCTCGGCCGCACCATGATGGTCGATGCCAAGGTGGTGCTGCTCGACGAAGTGGCGGCCGGCGTCAACCGCACGCTGCTGCAGGATCTCGCCGCCAATATCGAGCGGATGAACCAGGAACTCGGCTACACCTTCTTCGTCATCGAGCACGACATGGACCTGATCGGGCGGCTGTGCGACCCGGTGATCGTCATGGCGCAGGGCGAGAAGATCGCCGAGGGTCCGATGAGCGAGATCCGCGCCAACCCAGAGATTATCGAGGCCTATTTCGGCGCTCCGGTGGAGGCCGCGTAATGGCACTGCTCGACATCAGGGACGTCGTCGGCGGGTACGGCGGCGCGCCGATCCTCAATGGCGTCAACCTCGCAATCGAACAGTCCGATATCGGCGTGATCGTCGGGCCGAACGGGGCGGGCAAATCAACGACGCTGAAGGCGATCTTCGGCCTCTTGAAGGTCACCGAAGGCTCGATCAGTTTTCAGGGCGAGGTGATCCAGAACTCGCTGCCGGACAAGCTGGTGCCCAGGGGGCTGAGCTTCGTGCCGCAGGAAAAGAACGTCTTCACTTCGATGAGCGTCGAAGAAAACCTCGAAATGGGGGCGTTCACCCGCGCCGACGATTTCAAGCCGACGATGGAGTGGGTCTACGACATGTTCCCGGTGCTGCGCGAAAAGCGCCGGCAGCCGGCAGGTGAGCTCAGCGGCGGACAGCGCCAGATGGTGGCGATGGGCCGGGCGCTGATGAGCCAGCCCAAGCTGCTGTTGCTCGACGAACCGTCGGCGGGGCTCAGCCCCCGTTATGTGATCGAAATCTTCGAGCAGATCGTCAAGGTCAACAAGGCGGGGGTTGCCATCCTGATGGTCGAGCAGAACGCGCGGCAGGCTCTGGCCTTCGCTTCGCGCGGCTTCGTGCTCGCCACCGGCAAGAACCGTTTCACCGGCACGGGCGCCGAGCTCATCGCCGATCCCGAAGTCGCCAAGAGCTTCTTGGGGGGCTGACGGCAATGAACGAACTGATCTTCTTTTTCAACAATGTCGTCGTCGCCGGCGTGGTGCTGGGCTCGATCTATGCGGTCGGCGCGATCGGCGTGACGCTGATCTTCGGCATCCTCAGGTTTGCCCATTTCGCCCATGGCGACATGATGACCATGGGGGCGTTCATTGCCTTCCTCCTCGCCATGGCGGCGACGGCGCTGGGGATCACGACGCCGGTGGTGCCGACCGGCTTCCTGGTGCTGCCACTGGCGATGATCCTCGCCGCGATCATCGCGCTGGGGCTCGACAAGGGGTTTTACGCGCCGCTGCGCAAGCGCGGCGCTCGTCCGGTGACCATGCTGATCGCCTCGATCGGCGTGACGCTGATCATCCAGGGGATGATCCGGCTGTTCTTCGGCTCGGGCACCTACTCGTTCTTCGAGACCGAACAGAAGCAGCTGGTGCGCATCCCGGTGCCGCTCGAGGGCGTCACTCGCACCATCAACTTCACCCAGCCGCAACTGCTGATGGTGCTGTGCACCGCGGTCGCGGTGCTGGCGCTGCATTTCTTCCTCACCCGCTCGCGGCTCGGCAAGGCGATGCGCGCCATGGCCGACAATGCCGACCTGGCCCAGGTCTCGGGCATCAACACCAAGCTGGTGGTGCGGGTGACCTGGATCATTGCCGGCTCGCTCGCCGCGATGGCCGGCACCATGCTGGCCCTCGACGTCAACCTGAAGCCCGACCTGGCGTTCAACATCGTTCTGCCGATCTTCGCGGCGGCGATCGTCGGCGGGCTCGGGCAATCCTACGGCGCCATTGCCGGCGGCTTCCTGATCGGCTTTGCCGAGACGCTGGCAATCTTCAACTGGTCGGTGCTGCTCAGGCCGATCGCCGGATCGCTGCCGTTCGAACTGCCGGGGACCCTCGCGGTGGTACCGACCGAGTACAAGTTGACGGTGGCCTTCGTGATCCTCGTCGTGGTGTTGCTGTGGCGCCCAACCGGTATCTTCAAGGGAGCCCAGACATGATCGCGCGTCGTTCCCTCGTGATGTTCGCCGGCCTGTTCGTGCTGTTCACGGTGATCGGCTGGTTCCTCGGCGCCGCCAATATCTCGCTGCTGCTGGTGCAGAGCTTTGCCTATGCGCTGATTGCGCTCGGCCTCAACGTCCAGTGGGGTTATGGCGGGCTGTTCAACTTCGGCATCATGGGGATGCTGATGTTGGGAGGTGCGGCCGTCACCTTCATCTCCTATCCGGTCAACGCGCAGTTCTGGGGCTCGGAAGGGCCGATGATGCTGGGGAAGGCGCTGCTGGCGTTCCTCGCCGGGTTCCTCCTGGTGTGGGGGGCGCGGCACGCCGATCGGATCGGCATCAAGGGGCGGTGGAAGGGCTTCGTCACCGTCCTTGCCTGGATCGTCGCCTATATCGTCTATCGCAGCCAGATCGACCCGGCGGCAGCCTATATCGAAACGGCCGGTGGTGGCTGGGTCGGTGGGCTCGGCCTGCATCCGGTGCTGGGCTGGCTGTTCGGCGGGGTGCTCGCGGCTGGCGTCGCCTATGTGGTGGGAAAGATCTGCCTGGGGCTTCGCACCGACTATCTCGCCATTGCCACCATCGGCATCTCGGAGATCATCCGGGCGCTGCTCAAGAACATGGACTGGCTGACCCGCGGCACGCTGACGGTATCGCCGATCCCATGGCCGACGCCGATCCCGCAGGACCTGCAGGCGCAGGGCGTGTCCATCTCGGATTCGTTCATCTATGCGCGGCTCGGTTTCCTCGGGCTGGTGATTGTGGTTCTCGCCGTGGCGTTCTTCCTGGTGCAGCGCGCCTATGGCGGGCCATGGGGCCGGATGATGCGGGCGATCCGCGACAACCACATCGCTGCCGCCTCGATGGGCAAGAACGTCACCCGGCGGCAGCTGGAGATCTTCGTGCTCGGCTCGGTGCTGATGGGCATCGGCGGCGCCATGCTGGTGAGCTTCCAGCAGATCTACGATCCGGGCGCCTATCAGCCGATCAACCACACCTTCCTGATCTGGGTGATGGTGATCGTCGGCGGAGCGGGCAATAACTGGGGCGCGGTGTTCGGCGCGCTGCTGATCTATATCACCTGGATGATCTCCGATCCGGTGTCGCAGTGGTTGTTCAACAATATCTCGAACTGGTCGACCGATATGGGCTGGGGAGCGATCCCGGAAATCCAGTCGCGCGCCAGCCAGATGCGGGTGTTCGTGCTCGGGGTGGTGATCACCATCGCGCTGCGCTATGCGCCGCGGGGCCTGATCCCTGAGGTGGTGCGGCGCGAAGCCTAGCTCCCCATCTGGTGGGCTTGTAAGTTGTCCGGATTTGGACTATGTCTTGATCCGGACAAGGAGTGCGTCGTGCAGTTCGGTTTCAGTGAAAAGCCGCAGGCGGCGTTCGTTCCGGCTGACGGCAGCGACGACATCGTCGATTTCGGCCGCTTCTCGGCGCCCAACCGGCGCCGGCTGAGCGGACCGGCGCTCCGGACGTTCCTCAACATCGCCGAGCTGTGGGGCTTAACCGAGGAGCAGCGGCGGCTGGTGCTCGGTTACCCCTCGCGCTCGACCTACCATCACTGGGCCAAGCTGGCGCGGGAGCTGCAGCCGTTCACGCTCGATCTCGACGCGCTCCTGCGCATCTCGGCGGTGTTCGGCATCCATCAGGCGCTGGGCGTATTGTTCGCCGATGCGGCCGAGGGGGTGCGCTGGCTCAGGGGGCCGCATCTGGCGCCGCTGTTCGGCGGGCAGCCGCCTTTGGCGCTGGTCACCTCGGGGACGCAGGACGGGCTGATGGCGGTGCGGCGTTTCCTCGATGCGGCGCGCGGCGGGCTCTACATGCCGCCCAATGGGCTCGATGCGGCGTTCACGCCCTACGAAGACAGCGATATCGTCATCCGCTGATGCACGCCAACGCCCCGCAGCCGAGCCATCGGCTGATCCCGTCGCGGTTTCCGCCGATCGGGCTGTTCGACACCGTTGCTACCACCGCCGACGCCGAGGCGGTGATGGAGCTGGCCGGCTGGACCAATGACCGGCTGGTCCGGCAGCGGCTGGCGCGCCTGCCGCGGGACGAGTGGGTGTTCGGGCGCGCCAATTCCAGCATCGTCATGGCGGCGTTCCTCCACGCGGCGCCGGGCGGATCGCGCTTCACCGGGCCGGAGCTGGGCGCCTGGTATGCCGCGGCTTCGCTGGTCACGGCAGTGGCTGAAGTGGGGCATCACCTGAGGCGCGAAGCGCTGGCGCGTGGGCTGGAGACGACAAAGCGCATCTACCGCAGCTACAGCGCGAGGCTCGAAGGCAGCTATCGCGATATTCGTGGGAGAGAGCCGGAACTGCACGCCTCGGACAGCTATGCCACCGCGCAGGCGTTCGGGGAGGGGCTGAGGGCAGCCGGGGAAGATGGGGTGCTCTATGACAGCGTGCGCCATCGCGGCGGCAGCAACGTCTGCGCCTATCGGCCGAGCAAGGTGCTCGACGTGGTGCAGGCCGAACACCTCGAGGTGAGCGTCAGGATCGGCGAGAAACGGATCGAGGCGACACGGCTGGGGGCTTAGTATGTGCGTGATCTCTGGTGCCGATGCGGGCTGACCCCCACCCTTGATCCCTCCCCCTAAACAAGGGGAGGGAGACGAAGGAACCGCGATGTCTGTGTGAGGGTCTCCCTCCCCATGTTTAGGGGGAGGGGCCAGGGGTGGGGTCCACAGCCACCGGCAGCGGCAACCCACGCGCTAAGCAATGCTGGCAAGGATAGCCCGAACAGCCCGGGGCAGGTCGCGTTCGATACTTGGGCGGTGCCGGGCGAATTCCGGGCGCGACAGGACACGTTCGGCGGCGGGAGCCGGGTGGGCGGCAGGCCACATGCCGGCCACCAGCGAGCCGATCATCGCCATGGCCCACAGCGCATCCTCGGTCGACGCTTTTGGTAATCGGCTGCGGAGTGCCGCGGCCATCTCAGCGGTCATGCCGCCCATGCTGCGCTTCACCATGACGATGGTGTCCTCCGAGACATTGGCCTCGAGCGTGCTGGAGAGGATCGAAGCGAGGTGCGCAAACCTCGGCCGCGAGATGAACTGCTCGGTCAGGCTGCGCGCCAGCGCGTCGAGATTGCCGGCGGGCGTTGCGGCGATAGCGGCGGAGAGCGCCGGGACCAGCCGTTCCATCTCGGCGAGGAACAGGCTCAGCAGTACCTCTTCGCGACTTTCGAAGTAGCGGTAGACATTGGACTTGGTAAAGCCGGCCCGTGCGGCAATCGCGTTGAGGCCGGCGCCGAGTGGTCCTTCAGCATCGAACAGCTCAGCCGCCGCCGCGAGCAGGGTTTCGCGGCGAGCGTTGATCTCCTCGGGCTTACGGGCCCGCTGGAAGGTCGTAGTGGTCATCAGGTCCTGTGGTGCGGCGCGCCGCGGCCTCTGTCAAGCGGCAACGCTGGCGCGATCGGGGAAGCGGATACCGGTCAACTGCTCGGAGACCTGCCACAGCTTGCGCGCAACTTCGAGGTCGGTCGACTGGGCTGGGACCGAGGCTTCGCCCGGATATCCCCGGATCTCGAACAGCCCCTGCGGCCCATAGTAGCCACCAGGTTTGGCATGGAGGTCGGTAGCTGCCAACAGGGTCGGCAACGCGCCTTGCGGCACCGGCTGGAACAGCATGGAGAGGTAGCGGCGGGCAAAGCCGGCCGGGCTGGTGTCCCCCATGCCGTTGACGATGAGCTCGGTTCGAGCCACCCCGGGATGCGCAACCATACTCGCAATCCCCCAGCCCTTGGCATTACTGCGCCGCTGCAGCTCGAAGCCGAACATCAGGCAAGCCAACTTGCTCTGGCTATAGGCAACCATCGGTTTGTAGTCCCGCTCGGACTGCAGGTTGGTGAAATCGATCCTGCCCCCTCGGGCCGCCACGCTGGCGAGCGACACGACCCTGGGTGCTGCTGCCGCCACCAGCAGCGGCAACAACAGGCCGGTCAGCGCGAAGTGGGACAAGTAGTTGGTGGCGAACTGCAGTTCGAGGCCGTCGCTGCTCAACTCGCGGTGCGGCGGCGCCATGACGCCGGCATTGTTGACGAGAATGTCGAGATGGTCGTGCGCCGCGGCGAAGCGCTCGGCAAAGCTGGCGACGTTGGCGAGGGCGGAGAGGTCGAGGCTCTCATACGAGACTTTGGCCCGCGGAACTTCGGCGCGGATTCGGGCGAGGGCGGCGGCGCCCTTGTCGGCATTGCGGCCGGTCAACACCACCTCGGCGCCGGCCCGTGCCAGCTCCAATGCGGTCTCATAACCCAGCCCGCCGGTGGCGCCGGTGATAAGGGCAAGTTTGCCCGATTGATCCGGAATGTCTTTGGTCGACCAGCTCATGGCTGCACCTCAATAAGAGAACGATGGTCTGCAATTAAGAGACCGTCGGTCTGTTTTCAAGATGCGTGGCAAAGAAAAGGCCCGGGATCGCTCCCGGGCCTCAAAAACTGCCGAAGGCAAAGGCCTCCTGACGGTGCTTACTTCACCGGGCCGACTTCGACGAACTTGCCGTCGGTGACGCCAACTTCAACGATGACGCCGTCGACGTCGCCGGCCGCGTCGAAGTCCGCCGGACCACCAGCACCATCATAGTCGATGTCGGTGCCGGCCTTGATCAGCTCGAGGGCCTTGGCCCACTCGCCGGGCAGGACCTTCTCGCCCGGAGCCGAGGCGATTTCACGCAGGGCGGCCGAGAGGCCTTCGCGCTTGGCCGAACCGTTCTTCTCGACCGCGAGGGCGAGGAGGAACGCAGCGTCATAGGCCTGCGGCGCGTAGGTCGCCGCCGGGTCCTGGCCGGCTTCGGTCGCCAGCTTGATATAGGCGTCGGCCGAGGCGCCGGTGTAGGCGCCGGCGCGGGTAGCGATGATCTTGCCGTTGACGGCAGCCGGATCGAGGCCGGTCACCAGGTCATCGCCGATCATGCCGTCGCCGCCGACAAACGCGGTGAACTCGCCGCCTTCGATGGCCTGCTGCAGGATGGTCTTGCCCGAACCCGACGCGTAGGCGAGGATCACGAGGTTCTGCGAGCCGCCCGAGGACAGCTGGCCGAGCTCGGCGCGGTAGTCCGCCTTGCCTTCCTCATGGGCGACGTTGCCCGACACCGTGCCGCCACCGGCGGTGAAGGTGGCGACGAACACGTCGGCGAGGCCCTTGCCGTAGTCATTGTTCAGGTAGGTGACGGCGACGTCCTTGATGCCTTTCTGGATCAGGAGCTCAGCCATCTTCACGCCCTGGAAGGCGTCCGACGGGGTGGTGCGGAAGACCAGATCGTTGTCTTCGAGCGTGGTGAGCGCCGGAGCCGAAGCCGACGGCGAGATCTGCACGACGCCGCCCGGGATGCCGGCAGCGGTGGCAGCGCCGATGGTGGCGCCGGTGCAGAAGGCGCCGACAATGGCGGTCACCTGGTCGGTGTTGACGAGCTTGTCGGCGGCCGGGCCGGCAACCGACGGGTCGCAGGCGGAGTCACCGGTGACCGAGACGATCTTGCCGCCGCCGAGGATGCCGCCCTGGGCGTTGACCTGGTCGAAGGCGAGCTGCGCGCCAGCGACGATCGGCGGAGCCAGGCTTTCGATCGGCCCGGTCAGATCGCCGAGAATGCCGAGCTTGACGTCTTCGGCGAGCGCCGGAACTGCGAGACCGAGCACGGTCGCGGCAACGGCGAGGCCAAGGATACTGGATTTGTTCATGATGTCCCTCTGCAACGTCGCTTCGCCGTGCGGCGTTGTTTACCGCCGTCTCCACCGAAGCAACAATCAACGGGGGCACAACCCGTGCCCCGCTGCGGGCGATATTGCATAAATTGCGAAGGCGAGTCATCCGCTTTTGATCAAGTGGTAAAAGGTCAGCCCGGCATTTGTCTTCAGGGCTTCCAGACCTATAAGGTCGACCTCCAATCCGTTCCTCGTGCCGGTGCGATGACAAAGTTTCTCCGTTGCCTTTCCGTAATTGCGCTGGCCCTGTCGTTCGGTGCTGTCATGGCGCATCGGGCCGGGGCGCAGGAGTCGGTGCAGGCACTCGATCCGCCTGCGGCGGGTGCGGCGGCAGACCCGACGATAGGCGAGGCGCCGCCGCCACCGCCCTGCGGCACGCAGCAGTTGGCCATCGCCCGGATGGCCTGGCCCTCGTCGGCGCTGCTGGCCGAAGTGCATTCGCGACTGCTCACCGCCAACTATTTCTGCAACGTCGCGGTGCAGGAGGGGGACCTTGCCGCCACCGGTTCGTCGATGGGCGCCACCGGGCAGCCGGCGGTGGCGCCGGAACTGTGGATCGGGCGGATCGCCGAGATCTGGAACGCCGCGATGAAGGGCCAAAAGGTGCGGCAGGCCGGGGCGCCTTATGCCGATATCACCTTCGAGGGCTGGTTCGTTCCCGAATATGCGGCGGTCCAGTGGCCGGAGGTCACCACGATCGACGGGCTCAAGGCGCATGCCGCTGATTTCGGTGACGGCAATGGCCGTGGCAAGTTCATTTCCTGTCCGGTCGATTGGGGCTGCGCGCTGGTGAACCGCAATATGCTGCGCGCCTATGGGCTCGACCAGCTGTTCGACATCGTCGAGCCGGCCAACCGGTTCGAGCTCGATACGCTGATCGCCGAGGCGGTGGGGCGGAAGGAGCCGATCCTGTTCTATTATTGGCAGCCCAATGCAGTGCTGGCGCAGTTCGCCTTCAAGCCGGTGACGCTCGCTGCCTATGACCGGGATGCGTTCCTGTGCATGGGGCGCACCGCCTGCGCCGCGCCGACGCCGACCGGCTTCGCCCCGGATCCGGTGGTGGTGGCGCTGGCCGAATGGGTCTATCTCGACGCGCCGCAGGTTGCCGCCTATTTCGGTCGGGCGCGCATGCCGTTCGCCGAAATGAACCTGATGCTGCTGCAGCTGGGCGAGGCAGGGGCGACGGTGGAAAGCGTGGCCGACCGGTTCATCGCCGAACGCGGCGAAATCTGGCGACCATGGGTGGGTTTGCCACCGCTCGAGCCAGCGGCCGAGCCGGCGCCGCAGTAACCTCCGGTAGCCAGGTCCCCCGATGCCGGGCGGGGCACGGCGCTGCAGGGCTATCTGCTGGCCCGGCCGGAAGCGCTGCGCTCGCGCTTTGTTTCAGCTGCCTGAGGGCGTAAGCCGAAGAAATGAGTGGGACATCGTCCATCGAGATCCGTGTTGCCCAGCCGCATGAGGCCGGGGCCATCACTGCCATCGTGATGGCGGCCTACGCCAAGTGGATCCCGCTGCTCGGACGCGAGCCGATGCCGATGCGGGTCGACTATGCGAAGGCGGTGCTGGAGCATCGGTTCGACCTCGCGGTGGAGGGCGGCGCCATTCTTGGGCTGATCGAGACGGTTCCGCATCCTGATCATCTGTGGGTCGACAATGTCGCGGTGGCGCCGGCGGCCCAGGGTCGGGGCATCGGGCGGATGCTGCTGGGCTTCACCGAAGCCCGGGCCATCGCGGCCGGGTTCCCCGAATTGCGACTCGTCACCAACGGGGCGTTCGAGAGCAATGTCGCGCTCTACACGCGGCTCGGGTTCGAGGTGGATCGCATCGAGGATTTCATGAACGGCAAGGCGATCTACATGCGCAAACCGTTCCACAACACCTAATCCAAAGTCGTGAGACTTAGGGCGGGCGCTGCCGCGCCTTGCCTCCCGACGAGGCCGATGTCTATAAAGGCTTCCGGGAAGACCCAGGCATATCTATCGGAGTATGTGATTTGGACGTGAAGCGGATCAACGACCATGTGAGCGTGTCCCCGCAGATCAGCCCCGAGGATGTGGCCGCCATCAAGGCCCAGGGTTTCGTCGCTATCATCAACAACCGGCCGGACGGGGAATCCCCGGATCAGGCTACCAGCGCGACGATCGAGCAAGCGGCGCACGACGCCGGCCTCGCCTATCACTACATTCCGCTCGGCCGCGAGGGCATCAGTGCCCAGATGGTCGAGGAGACCAAACAGGTGCTCGAGGGGAGCACCGGCCCCGTGTTCTGCTATTGCCGTTCCGGCACGCGCTCGACGACCCTGTGGGCCTTGAGCCAGGCCGGCAAGGCGACGGCTTCCGAGATCATCTCGGCAGCGGCAAACGCGGGTTACGACATGTCCCATCTCGCGGGACATCTGAGCCAGAAATAGGGGCAGCGGCCCGTCGGGCCGTGCCCTCGACTCCCTTGCCGGCACTCACGTGCCTCGCCCCCTCCTGCTCGGGTTAAATCGATGCCGATCAAGAAAATCCTTGTCGCCAACCGTAGCGAAATCGCCATCCGGGTGTTTCGCGCCGCCAACGAACTGAACATCAAGACGGTCGCCTGCTATGCCGAAGAGGACAAGCTGGCGCTGCACCGGTTCAAGGCCGACGAAGCCTACCTGATCGGCAAGGGCAAGGGCCCGGTCGAAGCCTACCTGCAGATCGACGAATATATCCGCATCGCCCGCATCTCGGGCGCCGATGCGATCCACCCGGGCTACGGTCTGCTCTCGGAGAGCCCCGAGTTCGCCGATGCCTGCGAGGATGCCGGGATCATCTTCATCGGACCGCGGGCCCAGACGATGCGCGACCTCGGCAACAAGGTGGCGGCGCGCAATATGGCGATCGCCAGTAAGGTGCCGGTGGTGCCGGCGACCGAAGCGCTGCCCGACGACATGAATGAAGTCAAGCGCATGGCGGCCGAGATCGGCTACCCGCTGATGCTGAAAGCCAGTTGGGGCGGCGGCGGCCGCGGCATGCGCCGGATCATGGACGAGTCGACGCTGGTCCACGAAGTCTCCGAGGGCAAGCGCGAGGCCAAGGCGGCGTTCGGCAAGGACGAGATGTATCTCGAAAAGCTGATCGAGCGGGCCCGCCACGTCGAAGTGCAGCTGGTCGGCGACGACCACGGCAACCTGGTGCACCTGTTCGAGCGCGATTGCTCGGTACAGCGGCGTAACCAGAAGGTGGTGGAGCGGGCGCCGGCGCCCTATCTCAGCCAAGAAGTGCGCGACGATCTCACCGGGTCGGCGATCCGCCTTGGCAAGGCCGCCAACTATCGTGGCGCCGGTACGGTCGAGTTCCTGCTCGATGCCGATACCGACAAGTTCTACTTCATCGAGGTGAACCCGCGCATCCAGGTCGAGCACACGGTGACCGAAGTGGTCACCGGTATCGACATCGTGAAGGCGCAGATCAAGCTGCTCGAGGGCGCGGTGATCGGCACGCCCGAATCCGGGGTACCGAAGCAGGAAGATATCCGGCTCAACGGCAATGCCATCCAGTGCCGCGTCACCACCGAGGATCCGGAGCAGAACTTCATTCCGGATTATGGCCGGATCACCGCCTATCGCGAAGCCACCGGGTTCGGTGTTCGCCTCGATGGCGGCACCGCCTATGCCGGCGCGGTGGTCACCCGGTTCTACGATCCGCTCTTGGAAAAGATCACCTGCTGGGCGCCGACCGCCGACGAGGCGATTGCCCGCATGCACCGGGCGCTGCGCGAGTTCCGCATCCGCGGCGTCGCCACCAACCTGGCGTTTCTCGAAAACATCATCACCCATCCCGATTTCGTCGAGAACCGCTACACTACGCGCTTCATCGATACGACGCCTGCGCTGTTCGACTTCAAGGCGCGGCAGGACCGGGCGACCAAGCTCCTCACCTATATCGCCGACGTCACCGTCAACGGGCACCCCGAAGTGCGCGACCGGCCGCGGCCGCCTGCCGATGCGGCGGCGCCGGTGGTGCCGGAGTATGAGCCGCTGATCGTCGTCGAGGGTTCCAAGCAGATCCTCGACCGCGACGGGCCGAAGGGGCTGGCGCGCTGGATGAAGGCGCAACAGCAGGTGCTGTTCACCGATACGACGATGCGCGATGCGCACCAGTCGCTGCTCGCCACCCGGATGCGCTCGTTCGACATCACCCGTATCGCCCGCTCCTACAGCCGCGGGCTGCCGAACCTGTTCTCGCTCGAATGCTGGGGCGGCGCGACGTTCGACGTGTCGATGCGCTTCCTCAACGAGGATCCGTGGGAGCGCCTTGCCGCAGTGCGCGAAGGCGCGCCCAACATCCTGACGCAGATGCTGCTGCGTGGTTCGAACGGGGTCGGCTACACCAACTACCCCGACAATGTGGTGAAGTTCTTCGTCTCTGAAGCAGCAAAGGGCGGGGTCGACGTGTTCCGCGTGTTCGACTGCCTCAACTGGGTAGAGAACATGCGTGTCTCGATCGACGCGGTGATCGAGGCCGACAAGGTGGCCGAAGGCGCCATCTGTTACACCGGCGACCTGCTCGACCCCGATCGGGCCAAGTACGATCTCAAATACTATGTCGGGCTCGCCAAGGAGCTCGAAGCCGCCGGCGCGCATGTGCTGGGGCTCAAGGACATGGCGGGTCTGCTGAAGCCCGCCGCGGCCAAGAAGCTGATCGAGACGCTGAAACAGGAGATCGGCCTGCCGATCCACCTCCATACTCACGACACCTCGGGCGCGGCCTCGGCGACGATCATGGCAGCGGTAGATGCAGGCGTCGATGCAGTGGATGCGGCGATGGATGCCTTGAGCGGCACGACTTCGCAGCCGACGCTCGGCTCGCTGGTGGCCGCGATGAAGGATGGGCCGCGCGATCCCAAGCTCGACCAGAAGGTGATCCGCGAAATCTCGTTCTATTGGGAGGCAGTGCGCAACCAGTACCGCGCCTTCGAGAGCGACCTGAAGGGCGGCGCTTCGGAAGTCTACCTGCACGAGATGCCGGGCGGCCAGTTCACCAACCTGAAAGAGCAAGCGCGTTCGCTCGGGCTCGAAAGCCGCTGGCATCAGGTGGCGCAGACCTATGCCGACGTGAACCAGATGTTCGGCGACATCGTGAAGGTGACGCCGTCGTCGAAAGTGGTGGGCGACATGGCGCTGGCCATGGTGTCGGCCGGGCTGACCCGCGCCGATGTCGAGGACCCCTCGCGCGATATCGCCTTCCCGGATTCGGTGGTCGGGTTCTTTGCCGGTGACCTCGGCCAGCCGCCGGGCGGTTTCCCCAAGGCGTTGCAGAAGAAGGTGCTGAAGGGGCGGACGCCGCTCACCGAGCGCCCCGGCTCATACCTCAAGCCGATCGATATCGAGGCCGAGCGCAAGAAGGTGGCCAAGGATATTGGTGGCGAGGTCGACGACAAGCGGCTCGCGTCGTCGCTGATGTACCCCAAGGTCTACGCGGACTTCGTCAAGACGCAGGACAAGTACGGCCCCACCGAAGTGCTGCCGACGCCGATCTATTTCTACGGTCTCAAGGAGGGCGAGGAGGTGTTCCTCGACCTCGAAAAGGGCAAGACCCTGGTGCTGACCTACCAGGGCCGCACCGAGACCAATGAAAAGGGCGAAGTGCGCGTCTTCTTCGATCTCAACGGGCAGCCGCGCACCATCACCGTGCCGGACCGGCTGAAGGTCGGCGAGGTGAAGGTTCGCGCCAAGGCGGCTTTGGGCGATGCCAAGCAAATCGGCGCGCCGATGCCGGGGGTGATCTCGTCGCTCGGCATCAAGGTAGGCGACAAGGTGGTGGCCGGCGACGTGCTGCTGTCGATCGAGGCGATGAAAATGGAAACCGCCATCCACGCCGAGGCCGACGGCATCGTGGCGGAAGTCACGGTGAAGCCGGGCGACCAGATCGACGCCAAGGACCTCTTGGTGCGGTTCGAGTAGCCGGTACCCTCTATCTCCTTCGTGCGATGGCGCAGTCGGGACTCCTCTCCCGTTTACGGGGGAGGGGGACCAGCGAAGCTGGTGGACGGGGGCTACGCTCTGAAAGTCCGGTATTCAAGGATAAGGTAAGGGGCTGGTTTTTGCCGCCCCCTCCACCAGCCTTTCGGCTGGTCCCCCTCCCCCGCAGGCGGGAGAGGGCTTCCCGACTGCAGGTTCGGTGCGTCGCCTAGAGGACCGGTAACCGGTCCAGCAGTCCGTCGAGAAAGCTCGCCAGCCACCGCTTCAGGGACTGGGGTTTCTCGCGGCCATATTGTTCTGAGCTGAGGGCCATGGTCAGCGCCGGCGATAGGTACCGTCGATGACCTTGTTGCCGGCGGCGTCGCGATAGACAGGCGCTTTGTGTGGCAGCATGCGGACAATCAAGCTGACCAGCAGCGGCACCACGATGAAATCATCAACCCAGCCGAGCAGCGGAATCATGTCGGGGATGAGGTCGATCGGGCTCAACAGGTAAGCCGGTACCAGCAGCATCAGCGCCTTCAGGTGCACCGGCGTCTCGGAAGAGACGAAGGCCTGCCAGAGCGTTGCGAGTTCCTTGCGGAAGGTGAGGAAGCGGGCGAGGAGCGAGAACCTGTTCATGCGCTAGAAATGGTCCTGTCCGATGGCGGCTTCAAGGGGTGCTGCGTCCGGTCGCAGGTCGTCTGCCCCAGGACTTGCGACGAGCAAAGAACAGGCCCGGATGCTCCGGGCCTTTCCGTTGCATCATGCGGCCAGCGGGCCTGGATCGTGATCGGGGTCGTCGTTGACCACCGCGATGATCAGCAGCCGTTGCACTTCACCGTTGCGATCGAGCCAGGACATCTGCTGGCCGGGAACATGGGCGGCGCGCTTCAATCGGTCACGCAATCGTAACATTGCGCCCTCAACCTCAAAGGCCTATTTGCTGAGGCGGCAAGCCTGAGCTTTCGAGCTGGCGAAGTCGTACGACTTCCCCGAAAGCGCTCTAGGGGTTCTTTGATGAGCATTTCTCCCCGCCGGCAGTCGGTCGGCGTCAATGTCGGTGGCGTGATGGTGGGCGGCGGCGCCCCGATCGTCGTGCAGTCGATGACCAATACCGATACTGCCGATATCGAGGCGACGGTGCGCCAGGTGGCGCAGCTGTGGCGTGCCGGCTCGGAGATCGTCCGCATCACTGTCGATCGCGACGAGGCGGCAGCGGCCGTGCCGCATATCCGCGACCGGCTGGCCCAGCGCGGGATCAACGTGCCGATCGTCGGCGACTTCCATTATATCGGCCATAAGCTCCTGACCGACCATCCAGCGGCGGCGGAGGCTCTCGCCAAGTACCGGATCAACCCGGGCAATGTCGGCTTCAAGGCCAAGCGCGATACGCAGTTCGCGACGCTGATCGAGCTGGCGATGAAATACGACAAGCCGGTGCGCATCGGGGTAAACTGGGGCTCGCTGGACGAGGAGTTGCTGACCCGGCTGATGGACGAGAACTCGGCTGCCGCAGCGCCGGTTTCGGCTGCCGCGGTGCAGCGCGAGGCGATCATCCAGTCGGCGCTGCTGTCGGCGCAGCGGGCCGAGGAACTCGGGCTCGGGCGTGACAAGATCATCCTCTCGACCAAGGTGTCGGACGTCCAGCATCTGATCGCGGTGTACCAGGACCTCGGGGCGCGCTGCGATTACGCGCTGCACCTGGGGCTGACCGAAGCCGGCATGGGGTCGAAGGGCATCGTCGCCTCGTCGGCGGCGATGGGCATCCTGCTGCAGCAGGGGATCGGCGACACCATCCGCGTGTCGCTGACGCCCGAGCCGGGCGGCGACCGCACACAGGAAGTGCGGGTGGCACAGGAACTGCTGCAGACCATGGGCTTTCGGCAGTTCCTGCCGGTGGTCGCGGCCTGCCCGGGTTGCGGGCGCACCACCAGCCAGACCTTCCAGGTGCTGGCCAAGGAAATCCAGGATCACCTCAGTTCCTCGATGCCGGAATGGAAGGAACGCTATCCCGGCGTCGAGTCGCTGTCGGTGGCGGTGATGGGCTGCATCGTCAACGGGCCGGGGGAGAGCAAGCACGCCAATATCGGCATCTCGCTCCCCGGCACCGGCGAAACCCCGGCAGCGCCGGTGTTCGTCGATGGCCAGAAGGTCGCGACGCTGCGTGGCGCCGACGTCGCCGAGCAGTTCAAGCTGATGGTCGCCGACTATATCGAGAAGAAGTTCGGCGTGGCCGAGAAGACCGCGGCGGAATGAGCCGCTGGCGCGACTGGCTGTTCACGGGTGAAGCGGCGCGGCGGCGCTGGCTGTGGCTTGGGGTGCTGGCGCTGCTGCTGGTCGTGCTGTGGCTGACCGGGAACCTACGGCAGTCCTAGGCCTGCTATGCTGGTGCGGTGAGAATCGCGCCAGAGGCCCCACATGCGCAGCCCAACTCTGCCTGAGCCGCCCTACTACATGGTCAGCTTCGCTTCGCAGCGGACATCCGGCGACAACGGCCATCACGAGATGGGCGCCGCGATGGTTGCGCTGGCGCAAAGCCAGCCGGGCTTTCTCGGCTTCGAGAGCTGCCGCGATGCCTCGGGCTTTGGGATTCTCAACTCGTTCTGGGCTGACGAAGCCAGCATCCGTAACTGGAAAGCGGAAGCCGACCACCGGGAGGCGCAGCGGCGTGGACAGGCGGAGTGGTACGCTGGCTATCACATCCGTATCGCACTGGTGCAACGGGCCTATGGGTTCGAAGGAGATAACACTTCCAGCGCCGGTGCGAGCTGACCCCCCACCCCTGTCCCCTCCCCCTGAAACAGGGGGGAGGGAGACCCTCACACAAGTATCGAGGCGATCGTCTCCCTCCCCATGTTTAGGGCAGGGCTATCGCATATGGGTCATTCACACTGGCCTCTCCGTGGTCCTCCCCCGTGCAACGGGGGAGGGGGACCGCCGAAGGCGGTGGAGGGGGCGGCAGGATGCGCCGGTTTGTGGGGCCGCCCCC